>CXWL01000188.1_pt1 | contig 565428 bp, 519 predicted proteins | sample 590931 | NCBI WGS metagenome assembly CXWL01 (sample SAMEA3498368, study PRJEB10139) | groundwater metagenome | biome: water well; material: biofilm material | place: Germany | collected 2015-04-27 | reverse complement strand
TGGCACTGCCGCCTGCACATACTGTACGGTTCGACGGTTGTGAGGATATTACCGGTAACTGGCCATCCAGCACTGTAACGGTGAATGTACAGGTGGATGCGTTACCACAGGCATCTGTTGCTGTTGAGGTAACTGTTGTTGTTCCTATCGGGAAGGCACTACCCGATGCAGGTACACTTACAATTGTTACAGGCCCTCCGCAGTTATCCGTTGCCGTTACTGTGAAAGGAACAACTGCTGTACAGGAACCGATTGGTGTAGTTGCTGTGATATTAGACGGACAGGTGATCACCGGTGCTGCCTGATCATTTACTGTGATGACTTGAGTACACTCTGCAAAGTTGCCGCACACATCTGTTGCACGGTAGGTTCTTGTAACAATAAACCTGTTCGGACAGGTCTGATTAGAGATCACGTCACTGATATGTGTGATGGTTATCACTCCGGCGCAGTTATCCGTAGCTGTTACCGCTGCAATATTTACAGCAGGCACTGCCGAAGCACAACTAACTGTTACCGGGGCAGGGCAGGTAATCACTGGTGCTGCCTGATCATTTACTGTGATGACTTGAGTACACTCTGCAAAATTGCCGCACACATCTGTAGCCCTGTATGTTCTTGTTATTGTGAACCTGTTGGCACAGGTTTGGCCACTGATCACATCACCCACAAAAGTTACTGTTACCACACCAGCGCAGTTATCGCTTACTCCTGTTACGGAAGCAATATTCGGTGCTGGAACAGCTGCTGCACAACTTACCGTTACCGGCGCAGGACAAGTGAGTACTGGCGGAGTCTGATCATTTACGGTAATGATTTGTGTGCACTCTGCAAAATTGCCGCACACATCTGTAGCCCTGTATGTTCTTGTTATTGTATATCTGTTGGCACAGGTCTGAGCGCTGATTACATCTCCCTGATGCGTTACAGTTACCACACCAGCACAGTTATCGCTTACTCCTGTTACGGAAGCAATATTCGGTGCTGGAACAGCTGCTGCACAACTTACTGTTACTGGTCCGGGACAAGTCAATACCGGTGGAGTCTGATCGTCAACGGTAATGATCTGTGTGCACTCTGCAAAATTGCCGCACACATCTGTAGCCCTGTATGTTCTTGTTATTGTATATCTGTTGGCACAGGTCTGAGCACTGATTACATCTCCCTGATGCGTTACAGTTACCACACCAGCGCAGTTATCACTTACTCCTGTTACGGAAGCAATATTCGGTGCTGGAACAGCTGCTGCACAACTTACTGTTACTGGTCCGGGACAAGTCAATACCGGTGGAGTCTGATCGTTCACAGTTATGATCTGTGTGCATTCAACAAAATTACTGGAAGCATCTGTTGCCCTGTATGTTCTTGTGATTGTATATCTGTTGGCACAGGTCTGTGCGCTGATCACATCACCCTGATGCGTTACTATTACTCCCGGACAATTATCCGAAGCAGTTACTGATGCAATATTCACAGCTGGTACGGCCGCGGCACAGCTTACTGTTACCGGTGCAGGGCAAGTAATAGAGGGGTTCTGTGTATCATTTACTGTAACCGTAAATGAGCAATTGGTCGTTCCGCATACATTCGTTACAGTAACTGTGACAGTAGTTGTTCCTACATTAAAGAAGGAACCACTGCCATCGCCGGCACCGCTGCCCGTAGTAGCACCGGCAAATGAATAGGTAACGGTTGGTGCAGGTAATCCACCTACTGTGGTAGTATAGATTACAACAGCGCCGCACTGGTTAGCATCATTGCCTTGTGTAATATTACCGGGACATGTAACTGTTGGTGGTAAACTGGTTACCCCCACTGTTACTGAATCAGGCCTGGTACAACCATTATTACCATAACCCAGTGTTACATTAAACTGAGTTGGAATAAACAATGGCGGTGTAACAATTGATTGTGTTGTTGCGCCGCCCGGACTCCATAAATAGCTGGCAGCCGGAGGGGCTGTTAAGGTTGAGGTACCGTTGCATACAACCGATGGAGGCGCTGCAACTATAGCCGATAGGTCTCTTGGCACATCCACTGTTAATGTATAAGCGCCACAACCTACTCCCACATTTACTTCATGTACTACCACTTCAATGGTAGCCAAAGCAGGTATCGTTACTTCCATAAATCCTGAAGCAAGGAAAGAAGAACCCGGATCACCCAGGTAATTAGTACATGGAGCAGCAGGATTGAAGCTGCCTAAGTAAGCAACATTGAAAATATTAGTACCGCATCCGGAGTTAATGCCGATAGTGGCACAAACCGGTGTGTTGCGGATATTAGTTATTGTATAGCTGTCATAGAATCTTGCACCGGTTGCTGCAAAGATACCCGGACATGCCTTTGGTGCAGCGCAGGTACTTATCACAGCAAAGCGGTTAATGCGTCCTGTTTGCTGCAGATCGCCGGCTCCTAATGAACCGTTGAATACATAATCAGCCACATTTACAGCAGCAACAGGTGAAGTGGCGCTACAACCAAACTGGTTGGTTACAACTAACTGGTAATTGCCCGATGCAGTCACGGCCTGCGTTTGCGCTGTACCCATATTAGTATAGGGTGCGGTAAACAAACTTCTGCCCCACTGGTAGGTATAGTTGGGGTCAACAGGGCCTGTTAATGTAGTTCCCGGAGGACAGAATGTACCGCCCCCACCGATAGTAAAGGCCGCAGGATTGCCATTCACTATTACATCCACTTCATCAAAGTTGGAAGGACAAGGTGCATTGGCTATCGTCCACCGGAAGGTATAGGTACCTGTTGTTGTTAAGCCGGTGATGTTTGTAGTGGGCGAATTGGGTGATATAATAGTTGCTGTTACAGGGCCAGCCGTCTGTGTCCATGTTCCTGTTCCAACAGTTGCTGCGTTACCTGACATTGCAGTTGTGCCCGGGCTGACACAGGCTGTCTTATTAAGCCCTGCATTGGCAGTGGTCGGTGTTCCTGCAAAATTTATATCAACGTCATCCTGTGATGAATTGGGACATGGAGCGCCGGTTGCTATTGTCCAACGGAATGTATATACTCCATTAGCAGTAACTGTAACTCCTGATGTTGGTGAATTGGCATTGGTAAATACGGAAGTTCCCGGACCGCTTATTTGTGTCCATGTTCCTGTTCCCACTGTTGGAGTATTACCATTCAAAGCAGGATAAGTCAATGCACAAACTGCATCATTTGCACCCGCATTAGCAGTGGTTGGCAAGGGGTTCACAGTTACAGTTGTATTAGCAGTGGCAGTACAACCAACATTACCATATCCAAGCATTACGTCATAATTGCCCGTTGTTGTCGGATTAATATTGATTGCCTGGGTGGTGGCCCCGCCGGGATTCCACAAATATGTATTCGCAACGCTGGCAGTTAATGTAACCGGGTCTCCGCTGCAAACATTTGCGGAAGGAGTTGCCGTGATGGCAGCCGCCTCTCTTGGCACATCCACTGTTAATGTATAAGCGCCACAACCTGCTCCCACATTTACTTCATGTACTACCACTTCAATGGTAGCGAGGGCAGGAATCGTTACTTCCATAAAGCCAGTGCCAGGGAAAGATGAACCAGGATCACCCAGGTAATTCGTGCAAGGCGATGCCGGGTTGAAACTTGTCAGGTAGGCAACATTGAAAATACTCGTACCACAACCTGAAGTAAGGCCAATAGTGGCACAGACAGGTACGTTACGGATATTAGTTATGGTATAACTATCATAGAATCTTGCACCGGTTGCTGTAAATATTCCCGGGCAGGCCTTAGGCGCTGCACAGGTAGAAACAACAGCAAATCTGTTTATTCTACCTGTTTGCTGGGCGTCGCCGACACCCAATGAACCATTGAATACATAATCGGCCATATGAACTGCTGTAGTATCACTAGCTGTGCAACCGAACTGGTTGGTTACAACCAATTGATAATTTCCGGATGCAGTCACCGCCTGTGTTTGGCCGGTTCCGCCAAATGGCGTGAAAGATCCCGTAATACCCGAAAGGCTGCGCCCCCAGGCATAGGTATAATTAGGATCAACAGGACCTGTTAAGGTGGTTCCTGCCGGACAGAATGTGCCTGCACCACCAATTGTAAAGGCCGCAGGATTGGGATTTATCGTTACTGTAATACAATTACTGTTAGCAATACAAGGCACTCCGTTAAGAGTACTGGTAGTTACCCTGCGGTAATAAGTTGTTACTGCTAAACCAGAAGGTGCATCATAAGTCGCTCCTGTTGCACCGCCAATATCCGTGAAAACTGCAGCGCAACTTGTTGTATTGCTCTGCCACTGATAAGTCAATACACCGCTTCCCGTTGATGCTACTGTTTCTGTAAATGCAGCCGGGTTGCCGCCTGAACAGATTGTTTGGTCTGATCCAACAGTTCCACCAGTTACAACATTTATTGAGACCGTTATGCAATTGCTGTTTGCTGCACAAGGAACTCCGTTTAATGTACTGGTCGTTACTCTCCGATAATGGGTAGTAACAGTTAAACCTGCCGGTGCATCATATGTTGTGGATGTTGCTCCGCCAATATCGGAGAAGCCCGCAGCACAACTGGTTGTACTGCTTTGCCACTGGTATGTCAATGCTCCACTGCCTGTTGATGCAACACTTTGTGTAAACAAGGCCGGATCTCCGGAAGTACAAAATGTTTGATCTGACCCAACAGTTCCGCCGGTAACACTATTAACCGTTACTGTTATACAATTGCTGTTAGCCGTACATGGCACGGTGTTGAGTGTACTTGTTGTAACCCTGCGATAGTAAGTTGTTGCTGCTAAACCAGCGGGTGCATCATAGGTTGTACCTGTTGCCCCTGCTATATCGGAGAAACCTGCAGCGCAACTTGCGGTGCTGCTCTGCCATTGATAAGTTAATGTGCCGCTTCCTGTTGAAGCAACCGATTCAGTAAATGCTGCAGGATCGTCGCCTGAACAAATTGTTTGATCAGATCCTACAGTGCCACCTGTAACATCATTAACGAAAACCGTTACAGATGCGCAGGTTGTGATATTACAGGTGCCATTATATCGTACAAAATAAGTTGCGTTTGCTATTAGCGCAGGTGTTGTATATGCATCTCCGGTAAATACCAGAGTGCCTCCGCATGATCCGGTGAACCATTCTGTTACCGCTCCGGTACCTTTTGTTCCTCCACTAACTGTTAACGTAGTGCTGTTTCCGCTGCAGACTGTTGTTGCACCTGTGGTGCCTGTCGGAGCTACTGACAAAGTATTTACTGTAATGTTTGCCCTGGCAGGTGTCGTTTCACCAGCGGGTATATTGTCTACCTGTGTATTCACTGTAGCTGTACCACCTGTACCGTTTGAAGTGAATGTTGCTGTTGCTGTTCCGTTTGCCTGGATAGTTAATTGCTGGGCCGAAAGGCTTCCTAATGTTGATGACCAGGTAACCGGCAATCCGATTAATACGGACAGGTTAGATAAAAGAATTGCTTCACTGGCCGAGTTGGAAAGATAACTGGTCGTTACCGTTGAAGTATTACCTAATATAGAAGGATTGCTGGCGCAGATCGGGTTGGGTGATGCAGTTGTTTTTAATTGCAGCCATTTGGTAAGCGTCATCACAGCTCCTGCTGCTAACGCAGTTGCGTCATTGGCACCCGGTCCTGTATTCACACCCCACCAGTTGTTATCTGCAATGGTAACATGTGTTGTGGCTCCGCCAGCTTGTCCAACAATATTTGCTAATGGTGGATTAGCAACATTTAAGCAGGTATTACCAATAAACCGGTTGAAGCGTATTGTTGAAGTACCGTTGGTATTCATGATAGCCCCGGCATGACCGGTTACATTTTCTACCTGGTTATTTAAAAAAGTATTTTTTTCTATTAAGTATGTGCCACCGGCACCACCCCCTGTCGTGGCTATTGCGCCGCCATCGCCACCTGTATTTGCGCCTACAACACCTGTATGATTATTATTAAAAGTACAACCGGCTATAGTTGCTGTTCCACCTTGCGAGTTAAAACTTACCGCACCGCCTGCACCACCACATTTATTGTTTGTAAATGTGCAGTTGGTAATAGTAAGGGTGTGAGCATTAAGACTTGAACTTTGAGAAATGGCACCCCCATTTCCTATTTGCGATCTGAAATTGGAAATGGTAACATTAGTAAGAGTTGTTGAAGCACCTAAACCACCCGCAATGATGGCTCCGCCGCCACCTGAATAAGGCACTGCACCAGGAGCTGTACAGTTGAGAGTTAGATCCTGCAGAACAAAAGTTACTGCACCTGTACCCGTACTAAAAACACGGTTGTCGGTTGTTTGATTAACAGTAAGCAGACCCATGCCCGGGCCGACCACTGTTATATTATTACCGGCTGCTGCATTACCAACTGTTATCTGTCCAAGTGAAAGATTAATGGGGCTTACCACAGCGCCGCTAAAAGTTATTATATGTGCACCTGGTTGGGCTGTTGCTGCCTGGAGAGCAGAACGTAATGTAATATTCCCGCCAGCATCCTGACCTGTAACGAGATTTGCCGCTGGCGTATCCCCATTGGAATTGACTATATAATTCTGTGCAATTGACTGAAAAGAAAAAACAAAAATTAACAGGAAAAGTATAAAGAAGCCGGGCTTGATTTTCATACAACCGGGTTTATCTGTTCCTTTCTGGTAAATATGTGGCATAAAAAAGTTGGTTAATTCAGTGATGAATTGTTTTAAAATTTATTCAGAAAACCGGTAATTTATAGATATGGATTGTTGTGCTTATCTGGTCTGCTTCAGTTGTTATATTATCTTGGCGGAAATACACCCTGCATAGCGATACAAAAATTGAAAGTTAGATAAGGCATTAAATTATTGTGGGGCTGACTCCCTCCGGCGGTACCGGATGCATCGGCCCTCATCGTCGCATTTGGTGGTCCGTTTTTATACCAAAATATATCCCTGTCCGCTCCCGGAGCCGATGATACATTACTTGCAGGCGTGGGCGAGATGCCATCACCATCATTTGCCCTCATAGTATGGCTATGTGAGGGTATCTCAGATTGCAATAAAGTTACAGTATCCGACCCTCCCGTTTCACCAAGATCATGTAAGGATAAACCAGGCCCCTGCCCCGGATGCATGGGAGCACTACCCTGTAAATTGGGAAGACCAAAATTGGATTGACCATTTCCACCATAGGTAGTACCCAGCAGTGAAAAAAGCGCTGTATTCTGGCTTATTGGCAATAACTGCCCATTGCAAAATGCCCAACCCCGTGGTGCAAAATTGAAAGGAAAGATTCTGATTTCTGCTACAAATGGATCCATGTTATTAAATTATTAATTAGGTGATGGAAATATACCCTGCAAGGCAATACAAAAATTTAATGTCAAAAAAGGTTGCATATTTAAATGAGCCTGACTGCCGCCAACTGGCAATACAGTAGCCGGATCCATTGTGGTATTCGGGCTTTGATGAAACCCCGCAGAAGAACCACCAGCCGCCCAAAAAGTAGTTGTTGTCGGGTATTGCTGATCGGCTGTTCCGGTTGTTACATTTACTGCATGGAGGTGTGCGGGTAGTTCCTGGATGGTTAAGGTGTGTGCCTGTTCACCTGCCCGTTCACCAAGTATGTGGCCCGCACCAGCATGAATAGGTACCCTGCTACGCAAATCGGGCAGCGCAAAATTGGTTTGACCATTTCCACCAAAGGTTGTACCCAGTAATGAAAACAAAGCCTGGTTCTGGTTTATTGGCAACAATTGCCCGTTACACTGAGCCCAGCCTTGCGGTGCGAAAACAAAAGAAAAAATTCTTACTTCGGATAAAAAAGGTTGGGCCATTGTATAAAAATTTATTTTTTAAAAATTATTGTTTTTTCACAAGTTGAAATGTTTTAATTAAGGAGAAGGAAAAATTCCAAACAGTGAAATGATAAAGTCCACACAGAGATAAGGTTGAAAATTAGAATGCGGCTGACTTCCTCCCGTTGCAGCTAAAGTATTAATGGGCAAATTTACATTTGCACTGCCTGCGCCTGAATATTGCAAAAGTGCCGGTTGTGCTGCCCAAACATTATTGGCCGGATCTGTACTTGAACCATTTCCGGAATTGGCTACAGGCACATGTGAATGTGAAGGGATCTGGTTGGTGGTTAATGTAATTTCTTCTGCTCCTCCCGTTTCGGCAAGAATAAAACCATTGCCCTGGTGAATGGGCACCCGGCCTCTTAAATCAGGCAAGCCAAAAGTGGATTGACCATCCCCACCATAAGTAGTTCCTATTAACTGGAAGAGAGTTTCATTTTCAGAAATGGGAAGCAATTGCCCTTCACAAAACATCCAGCCGGCCGGTGCAAAATTGCCGCCAAACATTCTTATTTCTCCAACATACGGTTGTGCCATAGAAAAAAATTATTGATTAAAGTTTTGTATTAAGCTTGTGTTGAAAAGGCTTGATAAGCCATATGGGATTAGTATTTGTTAGTTTTTGTATGAGAATATCCTTTCAAGAATGAACATTTAAAACTAAATATTATTTAATTCCTACACAAATTTTTATAGAGAAAGCGGGTAATACGATAATTTAAACAAGGCCTAGCCTTACTCCAGGCATCACACCAAACTGTTTCAACCTTTTTGCCAATAAAAATCCTTCGTCTATGTAAATCAGTTGCACAAAAACAGCCTGGTTGTTAAGGGCGGCCACCACCAATCCCCTGTCATCAATTGCTATTATTGTTCCGGGTATTTTTTCTGGCATCTGCGGCCAGTCTGTACAAGAGGCCTCCAGTATCCTTATTACTTTATTATTAAGTTTTGTAACAGCTCCTTTATTCCAGGGGTTACAGGCATTGACCAATGCAATGATGGTAGCTGCATCCATTACCTGCCAGTTAATACTAACATCTGCGGCCACCTGTTTTCGATAATACACTGCTTTTGACTCATCCTGTGTCCTTGATGGGATGGTAATATCAAAGCTCAGTAATTTTAATAAGGTACCGGTAAGTTTGGCAGCAGTATAAGAAAGTTTTTCATTCAATATACCATAGGTATCCTCTGGGTTAAGCCTTATCATTTCGCTGATCACTACCGGGCCGGTATCAAAATCATGATCTACTTTATGAATGGTGACCCCGGCATTTTTTTCTTTATTTCGTATTTGCTGAAAAACCGGATCTGCCCCCCTGTAGGCCGGCAGTAGCCCGGGGTGAACATTATAAAAGCCTTTTAGAGGCAGCTGGTAAACCGAAGGAGGAATTTTATAACTGAACGAAAGTATCAACCCTGTATCAACCTCATGGGTTTTTATAGCCTCTGTAATTTTTTTTTCAAATGTTTTTTTTTGCAGCACCATCACCGGGATGCCGGTACCGGTTAGAACAAGCTTTGTGTTTTCAATCATTTCTTCGCAATTCTCCGGAATGGCCACTACCTTCAACTGTTTAAAAAAAACCAATTGCTGTAAAGCAGGAAGGGCAAACCGGCTGCCGCATAAGGCTATAACTTTTGGTTCACTCATATCATTAATCAGTAACAGAGATAGGTATTTGTCCAGCCGGAACTTGGCCCTATCACCGGGTTAGCAACAAATTTTTCCCATTCTTCTTCAATGTTTTCTGCGGGGGTGATTAGAATATCTGTTGATTTTTTTTCTATAGTGCCTTTATAAAAGGGTGCAATAAAATAGTGGGTTTCCGGATCAAGCTTCAGGTTGCCCCGGGGGCTGCCAATAATAGTTGTTGTTAAATGGTCTTTGATAGAAGTACCGTCATCATATTTATCTTTGAAATTATTAATAATCTCCTGTATTATTAATGCCGCCTCCCATCCCTGTAAGGCAAAAACAGAAACTTCTCTTTTTGTTTGCGTAGTAAAAATATTTCTGAATTCAATATTGGTTTTGTTTTCTGAAGCTGCATAGTAAGGCAGATAACCTTCAATAGAAAAATTAAACCCGTTTCCTTGCCATGCTTTTTGTTCCAGCATCATGGGTGAGACAAACAGGTGCAACCTGCTGCTTCCTTCATACTTGTTTAAACGATCATAGAACAGAGATGCAGGCTTTGCATCAAACACACAGAGCAGGTTTTCTGTATCTTTTTCAGAAGAAAGAAAGTCAATCAGCGGCTTTATTTGAAATGTGTCGTTATAGAGATCATTGTTTATATAATTATAGCAAATGTTGCCCCCGTTATTTATATAATTTTTTGTCATGGCAGCAATATGAAGATAACCTCCGTCATAAAAAGTGGTTGCCATGGCTGCACGACTGCTATTGTTTTTTGCAGCCAGCAATCCGCTTAACCAGCATAATAAACTATGGTGCTGGGTAAGATAGATGATATTAGGCTGGGATACCCAGTTCTCGGGATAATTAGCGCCGGGATTTACTACAATCATTAATTTTCCGCAGGCATGCATCAAAGGCTCTAAAATAGAAATTATCCTTTGGTCAATATATGCCACCAGTATATCTGCACCTTCCAGCGATAAAAGTTTTTCAGCTTTTTCATACACTTCCTTTTCAGCGCCTCCATAACCGATGCTTTCAGTAATAAGCACAACGTCATTATTAAGCCGATAATGTTTTAATGCAGATTTTATTCCATCAACAAAATCAGCCATAATTTCGGGGTGAGCTTTGGATCGGGGATAGAGAACTCCTATTTTCATTCACTAAAGTCTTTAACTAAGGTAATTTTGGGTGTTCCAACGGCCAAGTATAGCAATTGATTCGTTCTTTGGCGTGAAAATAATTGATAAAAGCATCATGGTAAAAATTTATTGCACTTGCGGGATTTAGCTACGGAAAAACAGATATCCCCAAAGCTGGTGATTCAACTTGGGCAACATAATTTTTTTTATTGCGAAATATTCCGGATTTTGTACTTTATAACGATATTACACTTACACTAAATTCTTAATTGATATGAATTCAAGAAGAAAATTTTTAATACAGGGTAGTTTAGCCACTACCGCTATGCTGGCAACAAAACCTTTTACTGCTATCGCCAGTGCATCTTCATCTTTCGCAAAACTTACAGGCAGTCACCATAATCTCATTTTTTTACATACTGCCAATCTGAACCCTGTCAACCATGACAAGGCCATTCAATACATTACTGATATAAAAAGGAATAACAGCAACGCTATACTTTTAAATGCCGGAAAAGATGTCCAAAGCGGCCCAGGCCGGCTGAATTATGATGCATCTATCGATACCAGCGATAACCATTCGGCAATAACCGGCGACTATAAAATTATTAAAAAAGGGGGTATTACAACCGGGATTATCAGTGCAAAACCCGGCGAAACAAATGTTGTTCAAAAAGTCAATGACCTGTCTGCTTACTTAAAAAAAGAAAAAAACTGCAAAATAGTAGTGTGCCTTTCCCTGCTTGGCTATAAAAACGATAACGCCCCTGATGATAAAACACTGGCCTCAAAATCAACCTGCCTTGATATCATCGTCTGCGGACATACTGACAACTTTCCAGCCCATCCGTTTATTGCTTTAAACAGTAATAACGCAGAAGTTATTATTCATTCTGCCGCCAGCAATTCTTTTGCATGTGGCAAGATAGAAATTGACTTTGATGGCGAGGGCAGAAAAAAACATATCGGATTCTTTAATAAATTACCGAAAAGCCCGGGTGCAAACCAGGCTATGCCTGCTGCCTGATCATTCATTGCTTAATATCTTCAGTTACCTTTTTATTTGGATAAGGAAAGAACGTAACCGAAGGAAGGAGAATGCTGCCTGTAAAAGGAAACAGAAGAGCCGGTTATAACGAAAATACAAAGCGGCAGATTATTGCCCGGCTTCAGGAAATGAATACTGAAACATCTAAACGGATGGCAGATGAAATGGCGGCAGCTTTAAAATAATTTCCTGCTTACACCACTACATTGATCATTTTGTTTTTTACATAAATGATTTTCTTAGGTTGTTTGCCTTCCAGCCATTTTTGAACCACCGCATCTTTCAACACAATTTCTTCCACCTGTTGCTGAGTAATGTCTAATGGTAAAATGATTTCATGTCTTGTTTTGCCATTGATGGCAACGGGGTATGCTTTGGAAGATTCCTTTACATATTTCTCTTCAAATTTTGGATAGGAAGTATTGAGGATGCTACCACTGTTGCCCAGCAGACTCCAAAGTTCCTCTGCAATATGCGGAGCATAGGGAACCAGCAATATCAATAATGGTTCAAGGATTTTTCTTTTATGACATTTTAAATCGGTGAGTTCATTGGTAGCAATCATAAAACCACTGACAGCAGTATTGAAACTGAACCTTTCGGTATCACTTTCTATCTTCTTAATGGTATTATGTAATACTTTTAATTCAGCGGCGGTTGGCTCATCATCAGTAACTACCAATCCCTTTACTTCATCGGCAAATAACCGCCAGAATTTTTTCAGGAAGCGATGAACACCTTCTATGCCTTTGGTATCCCAGGGTTTGCTCATTTCTACCGGGCCGAGAAACATTTCATACATGCGGAAAGTGTCGGCGCCGTATTTAGAAATTATGTCATCAGGATTAACAACATTATACTTAGACTTACTCATCTTTTCAACATCCCAACTACATTTTATTTCCCCGTCTTCATCATTAATAATTATTGAATCTTTATATTCACTTCTCCAGCCTCTGAACCCTTGACTATTTAAAACATTATTATTGACGTATTCTATGTTTACCCTAACTGCCCCAACTTTTAAAGTATTTTGGAGTGATATTTTTTTACCTGGGTATTTTTTTTGTAAACTATATTTTATCTTTTCTAATTCACTATCAATTACAGTTTGCCTATTTTTCGATAATTTGCTTTCGTGTAAATCATCAGCCCACGGTTTTGAAATAAATATTAATGGAAAATATTTAGGTTCAAGATAGTCTTCAATATCATCTGTAACTGGCCCAACATTTAGCAAGTATTGATGAACAAATTGAGACACACCCTGTATCATCCCCTGATTCACCAATCTTTTATACGGCTCATCAAATCCAATTAAATTCAAATCATACAATACTTTCGTCCACATGCGGCTGTAAAGCAAGTGGCCTACTGCATGTTCGGTGCCGCCAATGTATAAGTCCACCTGGTTCCAGTAATCAGAAACTTTTCTGTCGCAGAATGATTGGTTGTTATGCGGATCCATATAACGGAGAAAATACCATGATGAACCGGCATAACCGGGCATGGTGCTGGTTTCCCTCACCCCCGACCCCTTCCCCACTTCGTGGAGAGGGGTGAGGGGTGAGGACCCCGCTTTTTTCTGTTCTATTCTTGCTTTTATTCTGTCTTTTGTTTTGTAAGGGTGTTCAGTTATTTCTTCGTTTGTAAAACGCATTACTTCAAAACCAATATCATTAAGCACCCTTGTTCTTTCTGCATCATAAAATTTTTGTTCTTCTGTAGTATGATAACCGCCATCAGCCTCTACGATTATTCTTTCCTGAAGGCAAATAAAATCAACGATGTATTTATCTATAGGATGCTGTCTTCTGAATTTAACGCCTATTTTATTACCCCTTAATAATTCCCAAAGCAACCCTTCAGCTTCGGTATATTCTTTCCGCATTTGTTTTGCCAGTTCATATTGTACTGGTGTATATACCGAATATTTAGGAACTCCCGCTACTCCCCTCTCCACCCCGTGGAGAGGGGTTGGGGGTGAGGAGATATTTGTCCATTCAGTAATATTTGCCAGTGGCCCTTCACCTTCCGGGCCGGGTTTATAACTGTCAACATGCGGCAATTCCAATGGCAAATCTTTTTCATCCAATGGAATAGCAATGCCATCCTTCCAAACAATCGGAAATGGTTCGCCCCAATACCGCTGGCGGCTAAAGCCGGCATCCCGCATTTTATAATTTACTTTTCGCTTACCAATACCCAAAGCTTCAATTTTATTGATAGCCACCCCAATGGCATCTTTCATCAGCAGGCCATTTAAGAAATCACTGTTTTGCAAAATGGCTTCTTTGGTTGGGTTGGCTTCATCGCCATTAAAATGTTCACCGATAATATTGGTGATGGGAATATTAAAATGTTTTGCAAAGGCAAAGTCCCGCTGGTCGCCGCAAGGCACCGCCATTATCGCACCGGTACCATATCCGGCCAGTACATATTCCGCAATCCAGACAGGTATTTGTCTTCCATCAAAAGGATTGACAGCATACGAACCGGTAAAACAACCAGTAATTTGTTTTACCTCTGCTTGTCTTTCCCTGTCGCTGCGGCTTTTTACATAGTGCAGGTAGTTATCTATTGCTTCTTTTTGTTTGGCCGTTGTTATTTCGCCAACCAGTTCATGTTCGGGAGCAAGTACCATAAAGTCAACGCCGAAGATAGTGTCGGGTCTTGTGGTATAAACACGGAGTATGGTTCCCGACTCCTGCCTCCCGACTCTGAACTCCATTTCCGCACCTTCACTTTTGCCGATCCAGTTGCGTTGCATTTCTTTCATGCTGTCGCTAAAGTCAACTGTTTCTAATCCATCGAGCAACCTGTCTGCATAAGATGTAATGCGTAAATACCATTGGCGCATTTTCTTTTTCTCTACCGGGTGGCCGCCTCTTTCGCTTACTCCATTTACCACTTCATCATTGGCCAGTACGGTTCCCAATGCTTCGCACCAGTTTACTTCGCCAAACTTGCTGAAGGCAAGGCGGCGGTTCATTAATATTTCTTCCTGCTGTTGTTTGGAATAGCCGTTCCATTGCTCTGCTGTAAAATGTTTGCCGGGAATAAATGGCCCGGCTTTGGGCATCGCACCTTTTGTTTCATACTTTTTTATCAGCAATGAAATGGGCAACGCTTTTTTTTCTGTATTGCAGAAATAACTATTGAACAGTTGCAGGAATATCCATTGTGTCCATTTATAATACTTCGGGTCGCTGGTTTGCACTTCACGGCTCCAGTCGTAGCAGAAACCGATATTATCCAATTGCGATTTGAATGTAGCAATATTTTTCTTCGTTGTTTCCGCAGGATGCTGTCCTGTATCCAGTGCATATTGTTCCGCAGGCAAACCAAAACTGTCGAAGCCCATCGGGTGTAATACATTAAAACCTTTCAACCTTTTATAACGACTGTAAATATCAGAAGCGATATAACCTAACGGGTGGCCCACATGCAATCCTGCACCACTCGGATAAGGGAACATATCGAGTACGTAATACTTGGGTTTGGAAAAATCATTCTCTACTTTATAGGCATTTGAATCTTTCCATTTCTTCTGCGAGTCTTTTTCAATTCTTCTGAAATCGTATTCCATATAGTTATTGCTTCTTAATTATTATTTTATCCTCGTTCGGTTCTTTGCTCAGCAAGCTCCCGCAATAAGCAGGACAGGGACGCCAACTTACTAAAGCAATTTGCTTTCGTCAATTCGCCCGTCCGAAGATGGTATATGTGCCAGGTTCTAAACGACAATTGTAAAATGCCCATCTGTGTTACTAAAGTACAAGTGTCCGCCAGCTGGCGGAACAAAAGTTGATAGTAGCACTGCTGCCTGCCCAATAATTTCTTTAACAAATCTTATAGTTCACATGGCAATATGAACCAATATCAACCGTTTAAATGGGCAGCAAAAATACTGATTGTAGCCCTAAACTGCTATTTTTGCCCCTGACCCGTAAAATTCAAAATTCTATCGCATGTCCCAATCAGGCAAAGCTTCCATTAAACGTGGCAAACCTTCCTACTTTATGTCCATACTCGGGGTTACCCTTGTATTGTTCCTTTTAGGTATTATGGGCTGGCTGGTTATTAATGCCAATAAGCTGGGCGATCATTTTAAAGAAAGTGTGGAAGTAAGGGCTTTCCTCCGCGGCGACCTGAACCCCAAAGACAGCGTTGCGCTGATGAATTTTATTGCTGCCAAACCATATGTGAAGTCAATGGAGTTTGTTACCAAAGAAGCCGGTAAGAAAAAATATATAGATGATGGCGGCGAAGAATGGGGTGTGGTGCTGGATGAAAACCCCCTTCCCAATGGTATTTTTTTCCGGATAAAAAGACAATACGTTAACCTTGATACACTGGCAGCTATTAAAAAGGATCTTGAACTGCAAACTTATGTGAGTGATGTGGAATATCCGAAAGCACTGGTGGGCAAGCTGAATAAAAATATACGGCTAGTAAGCATCGGGCTGATGATACTTGTTATTCTTATTTCTCTGGTAGTTATTTTTTTAATAGATAATACCATCAGGCTGGCTATGTTCAGCAACCGGTTTCTTATTAAAACAATGCAAATGGTAGGGGCTACCCGGTGGTTCATTGCCAAACCGCTGAACATAAAAGCTATTATTAACGGCGCCATCAGCGGGGCCGTCGCTTCCCTGTTATTATATATTGTAATACTGATAGCCGAGGGATCGGTAGGCTGGCTGAAAACCATTCATGATACCGGCCTGTTATTGTTATTATTCCTGATCCTTATTCTTATCGGTATCGGCATTACCCTTTTCAGCACCAACCGGAGTGTGATAAAGTACCTGCGGATGAAGCTGGATGATTTATATTAGTTGAAAGATGCCAGGTGTCGGGTGCCCTTTGCTAAATTCCTGACAGTTCACACCTGACAACTGATAAACTGGAAATTCCTATATTGCACAACCAAAATCGAAAGAAATGAGCAACGAGAAAGTAACCCCTTCCATTTTTAATAAAGAGAACTATAAGTGGATGTTATTAGGCATAGTGGTGATGGCTATTGGTATGCTGCTGATGGCCGGTGGAAAAAATACTGATCCCAATGTTTTTGATAAATCAAAAGTGTATAGTGCCACCCGAATCACCGTTGCCCCTTTGCTGATACTGGCAGGGCTGGCTATTGAAATATTTGCTATTTTCAGAAAACCAAAAGGAACAGCTGCTTAAGCGGTTTACAGGTTAAATAATTTAAAAAGGCGGTGCTCTACAGGTATCGCTTTTTTATTTTATGTTGCAGCACTAATAAATTTTGCATGAATATTTACGAAGCAATAATTATCGCCATCGTAGAAGGGCTTACAGAGTTTCTCCCCGTATCTTCTACCGGCCACATGATCATTGCCGAAAAATTATTAAATGTTCCCGACAACGACTTCACCAAACTATTTACAGTAGGCATACAGCTGGGAGCCATCCTGGCAGTGGTAATATTATACTGGAAAAAATTTATTGACTTCAGGCGGTGGCAGTTTTATTTAAAACTTGTTGTAGCCGTGATACCTGCACTCGTATTGGGTTATATTTTCTCGGACAAAATAGACGGGCTGCTTGAAAGCGCTTTAACAGTTGCCATTACAATGATCGCCGGTGGAATTGTGTTATTATTTATAGACAGGGTTTTTACCACAGAAGAAATTAAGGCAGAGGAGCAAATCAGTTTTCCAAAAGCATTTCTTATCGGCCTTTGGCAATGCGTGGCAATGATACCCGGTGTAAGCCGCAGTGCTGCCAGCATTATCGGGGGTATGCAGCAAAAACTGACAAGGAAACTGGCCGCCGAATTCTCTTTCTTTCTTGCTGTACCCACCATGGCAGCGGCAACAGGGTATAAATTATTGAACGGATACAAAACCATAACTCCTGAAAATATTAAACTATTTGTTATTGGCAATGTTGTTGCTTTCATAGTTGCACTAATTGCCATCAAATTTTTTATCGGCTTCTTACAGAAACATGGGTTTAAGTTGTTTGGCTATTACAGGATTATTGGCGGCATCATACTGCTTGCCCTCGTTGCAACAGGTGTTATTAAGGGATAGAAACATTTATCCTATTTTTACTGAAAGCATCCTTTATGCAAACGGCTCCAAAAAAAGTAGTGAATGGCTGGGCTATGTACGACTGGGCTAATTCAGTTTATAACTTAGTTATCACCTCTACTGTTTTCCCTGCTTATTTCGAAGGGATAACCGGTGATGGCAACGAAAATACCAAACAGGATACAGTAATATTCCTGGGAAGGGAATTTGTCAACACCTCTTTATACAATTATACCCTTGCTTTCAGTTTTTTAATTGTTGCCGCTATCCTTCCACTATTATCTTCTATTGCAGATTATAAAGGAAATAAAAAAAGTTTTCTACGGTTTTTTATGACCATCGGCAGTATAGCCTGCAGCACTATGTTCTTTTTTGATAAAAATAACCTGGGGCTGGGCATTGCCTGTATGATTTTTGCCTGCATTGGCAGTTGGGCCGGATTGGTTTTTTACAATTCTTATTTGCCGGAGATTGCGGCACATAAAGACCGTGACCGCATCAGTGCAAAAGGATTCGCTTTCGGATATATAGGAAGTGTAATACTGCAATTGGTAAGTTTTGTATTGATTTTAAAATTCAGTTTCTGGGGCATCACGGAAGGAAAGGCTTCTCAGATTTCATTCCTGCTCGTTGGTGCCTGGTGGTTTTCATTTGGAAATTTCTCGTTGAACCGCCTCCCTCCGTCTGTGCCTGCGGGAGAAAGCAATCAAAAAAATTTTCTGAGTAACGGGTACAGGGAATTAAAAAAAGTTGCCGGGCAATTAATACATCAGCCGGTATTAAAGCGTTTTCTCCTTTCTTTCTTCTTTATCAGCATGGGTGTACAAACAGTAATGCTTGCTGCTACCCTTTATGGAAAAAGTGAACTGCAAATAGAAACTACCAGCCTGATTATAGCCATTCTTATTATACAGCTAATCGCCATACCAGGAGCATTTGCTATTGCAAAGCTCTCAGAAAAAACAAGCAACCTCTTTGCTCTTACCGTTTGCATATTTGTCTGGATTGGCATTTGTATCGGCGCCTATTTTATCCCCGCAAAAAATGCTATGGCCTTTTATTCTCTTGCCGTAGTGGTTGGTTTTGTAATGGGTGGCATCCAGTCGCTTTGCCGCTCTACCTATGCCAAACTAATGCCCGAAACAAGGGATACTGCTTCTTATTTCAGCTTTTATGATGTAACAGAAAAAATAGCAATTGTAATCGGCATGTTCAGTTTTGGTTTTATAAACGAACTCACCGGCTCACAACGGTTCTCTGTTCTTGCATTAATGGTATTTTTTATTGTGGCGCTGGCATTTCTGCTTTTTACCCAATGGGCAATAAAAAAAGGAAAATAAAAATGAAGTTGTACTCAATTAACACCGGCCATTTCAAATTAGATGGCGGCGCCATGTTCGGCGTAGTTCCCAAAAGCATGTGGAACAAAATAAATCCGGCAGATGAAAACAATCTCTGCTCCTGGGCTTTGCGTTGCCTGCTGATAGAAGACGGAAACCGGCTGATACTGGTTGACAATGGCAATGGTGATAAACAGGATGCAAAATTCTTCAGTCATTATTACCTGCATGGAGATGATACATTGGATAAATCACTGGATAAATATGGTTTTGGTAAAAATGATATTACTGATGTATTTCTTACTCATCTTCATTTCGACCATTGTGGCGGCAGTATTGAAAGAGATGGCGATAAATTAGTTCCGGCGTTTAAAAATGCAACTTACTGGAGCAATAAAGAGCATTGGGATTGGGCTGTCTATCCGAATGAAAGAGAAAAAGCTTCTTTTTTGAAAGAAAATATATTACCCATTGAAAAAAGCGGCAGGTTGCAATTCATTGATGTGGCCGGTGCCGTTGATGGCAAACTCGGAGAAACATCTTTTACAGAAAACATTTCAGTCCGGTTTGTCAGCGGTCACACTGAAAGTATGATGCTGCCGCAAATAAAGTACAAAGGCAAAACCATTGTCTTCATGGCCGATCTGCTTCCTTCTGCAGGACATATTCCCATTCCTTTTGTTATGGCATATGATATGTTTCCACTTACTACTTTGAATGAAAAAAAATCATTCCTGAAAGAAGCGGTGGAAGGTAATTACATTCTTTTCTTTGAACATGACCCGGTGCATGAATGCTGCAACCTGCAGCAAACTGAAAGAGGTGTAAGGCCAAAAGATTTTTTTAAACTGGAAGAAATCTAACCCTGCTGATTGCTATTTCTTCTCTTCCTTATTTGTGTATAGTTTTTTAATGCCCAGTATCAGCAAGCTGCCAATGATAGCCGGCACAATCAGGTTCACAAACCAGATAGTTATGGTTGTAAAAAGTATTCCCAGTTGATTGGCAGCGAAAAGCCCTGTTAGTTTAATGCCAACCTCGCCCCGCAAACCTATATCTGCAATGGCAAAGGAAGGAATAACCGCCAGTACAAAAAATGTAATACTGACTGACCACAAACAGTTCCACCACGAAATTTCCACCGCAAACAAATGAAACAGCAGAAAGTACTGTACTATGAATACCACAAACCGTAATGCAGATAACAGCAGCAGCCTGAAAAGAAGTCCTGCATCAAAATCTTCCAACGCCCGGATCAGGTAGGCAAAGCGGTTGCTGCCCGGCAGCCTGTCCACCCATTTGATAAGCCACGGCAACCGAAAATAAAAAAGTATTAATCCTGAAAGAACTGCGATCAATCCATACAATATCACTTTCATCCAGATAGAAGAAATAAGCTGACCGGATTCTATCTCCGGACGAAGAATGAATAAACCAATACAACCCATTAATAAAGTAATGATCAACTGGCTGATACTGCCAACGATGGTGATGGAAATTGTTTTCAGCCGGTTACCTTCATCCATATATAAAACCCTTCCGAGATATTCCCCTACCCTGTTCGGAGTGCTGACAGAAAAAGAAACTCCGGATAAAACAGCCCTGAATGCTTTTAAAAAACTTACCTGTTGAATGGGCCTGACTGATATTTTCCATTTCACAGCTTCGATGGACCAGTTGATAATCATTAATGCTATTACAGCAACAAGATTCCAGACCAGCGGGGTGCTGAAAGATGATTTGATTCCCTTCCATGCTGTTTCAAGGCCAGGTTGTTTTTGTATTTGCCGGTAAATAGACCATGAAAGCCATACAAATAACAGCGGGCCGAGGAAGTAGTTGATAAAGATTTTGATATTTTTGTTTAGCTTCATTAACCTGAGGCTGTCGCAAAAGTATTTTCAACACAGAGATACAGAGTAACGGAGAAACACAGAGTCTTTATTTTGAGAAAAGTTTTCTCTGTGTAACTCAAATCCTCCGTTCCTCGGTGTTGAAATTTTTCCCTTTTGGGGCAACATCCTGTAAAAATACATTCTGTTTGCAAAAGCCTTCTAAAATAATCCTTGGCATAGACCCTGGCACAATAGTGATGGGCTATGGATTAATAACGGTAAGGGGCAGTGAAGTATCGCTGCTTGAATTGGGTGTACTGAAACCGGGAAAAATAAAAGACGTTTATAAAAAGCTACAGCTCATCTTCAATACGGTAAGCGGATTGATTACAAAATACCAACCCACAGACTTTGCTATTGAAGCCCCCTTCTTTGGAAAAAATGTACAGAGTATGCTGAAACTCGGCAGGGCCCAGGGTGTTGCCATTGCTGCTGCCATGCGCCATGGATTAGAAGTAACAGAATACTCTCCCAAAAAAGTAAAGCAATCTATAACCGGTAACGGCAATGCAGATAAAGAGCAGGTGATGAAGATGCTTCAGACGTTATTGTCATTTAAAGAAAATCCCAAACACTATGATGCTACGGATGCTTTGGCCGTGGCCTTATGCCATCACTTTCAAACCAATTCTGTGCTGGGAAAAGTTTCCAAAGGACTGAAGGGCTGGGATGAGTTTATTAAAAAGAACCCGGGAAGGGTGAAAAAATAGAACTGTTTGATGAAAAGTTGAGATTCCGACAAATAATATTCAAGCAATAAAAATACAATGTTTGTATATTAGACAATTGAGACATTATGGACAAATAGATAAAAACTATGGAGACAATTTCCGATAATACAATTTATTACACATTAAGTACTATTGCTCAAACAATGGCAGCTGTATTTGCAGTGGTAGGGACATTCTTATTATTTCAAATTCAGTCGACCGAATCACGGCTAATTAATTTACTAATAGGCCGTGCAGACCATGAAACAAGACTCGCTGCAAATGCAAGGGTTAAAACATTAATAGCCGCAAAAAAATTCAAAGAAGCTAATAACTCTTTTGCAATGGCAGACCCAAATGGCGGATTAATTGATAATGATATTATGAATTTAACCAACTATAAAAAATTAATAAAACTAACAGCAATTTTATCTAGCATTACAATCCTTTTATCTGTCGTTACTCTGAGCCTCGTTGACCAAATTAAAGGTTTCATTTTTTTTAACTATTTATTCTTTCTTACAATAATTATTTTCTTTGGTTGTTTGATAATAGTGACAAGAAAAATGTTGGCGACATTCAAATAAACCTACCCTTTTACTGCCGTTTGAGTTCTGCAAAAAGCATCAAGCACTTTGAGTGTTGTGCAAGGAAAATGCGAAATGGGGAAACTCCAACAACATGAATGAAGAAAGGAAGCTTAAACCCGGCTGTTGGTGAGGCCGTCATGCAAAGAAGGGCGCAACACCAACGGTATAATTTTTCTGTTGGGAAAAGTTTCCAAAAGACTGAAAGTCCGGGATAAATTTATTACAAAACTCTGGGATGGGTTGCAAAAAAATAATTACAGATTCGCCAGTATTCTCTCCTGCACCCTCTTCAAACTATCATCAGAAGCTTTTGTTTTAGATTGCGTAAAATTCAAATCATTTTCCGAATTGATCGGAATAAGATGAATATGGGCATGTGGCACTTCCAGTCCTACCACAGTTATGCCGCACCGATTGCATTTAAATGCTTTTTCAATGGCATGGGCGATGGGTTTTGCAAACAACAGCATTTCGCTTAAATACTCATCGGGCAAATCAAATAATTTGTCCGTTTCATTTTTGGGTACTACCAGCACATGGCCTTCCCGCAGTGGAAAGATGTCAAGAAAAGCAAAGAATCTTTCATTCTCTGCAATTTTATAGCTGGGTATTTCTCCCGCAATGATTTTTGAAAAGATGGTCATGCTGCCAAATAGTTTAAATCGATGGTTTTTGATTGCATATTTTATACACCGCCATTTCACTTTACAAATCTACAATCCCTATATGCAATTAAAAAGTTCTGTACAATACAGAACCATCATCACTTATCTGCCATTTTTGATCTAAGCGGTTATCTCTTCAATTTTAAACTTCAGCACACCGGCGGGTGCCTGCACTTCAGCCGTATCGCCAACATGCTTGCCAAGAATCCCCCGGCCTATCGGCGAGGTAACAGAAATTTTTCCTGCTTTCAGGTCTGCTTCTTTTTCACTTACAATTTTATAGGTCACCTGTTTTTTAGTACCCAGGTTTGTCAGGGTAACCTTAGTAAGAATGGAAACTTTGCTAATATCTATATCTGCCTCGTCCATCACCCGTAAGGTAGCCATTGAGCCTTCATACGCAGCAATTTTTGCCTCCAGTATCCCCTGTGCTTCTTTGGCTGCGTCGTATTCTGCATTTTCCTTCAGGTCGCCTTTCTCCCTGGCCTCAGCAATGGCACGGCTGGCTGCCGGGCGATCCACCCCTTTCATCTTTTGCAGTTGGGTTTTCATTTGTTCCAGTGTTTCTTTCGTCACATATTGAATACTGCTCATATTCACCTCCGTTTTTATGTCCTGCCCGAGGCGAGACGTCAAAAAAAATAACAACGCCCCAGTGTTTGCTGAAGCGTTGCAGTATTGAATAACAAATATAAAAAACATTTGGAGAAATAAAGACTAATCTAATCCTAATTTCTCCAGTAAAATTTTTGCCATTTTGTAAAATGCCTCATGACTGTACCCCGCAATGTGCGGAGTAACAATGACATTGGGCTGTGCCAGTAACCAGTCAAGCCGTTGCTTTTCCGGTTCGGTATAAGTATCCAATCTTTCATTTTCCAGCACATCCAATCCTGCCCCGCCGATTTTGCTTGCCTTCAGTGCATTCACCAGCTCTTCAAGGCTTACTACTTTTCCTCTTGAACTGTTGAGTAAATAGGGTTTCCCCTGCAGTGAATTAAAGAAGGCTGCATCGGCCATATAATAGGTTTCATTGGTAAGCGGCACATGAAAACTGATAACATCTGCATACCTGCAGACCTGTTCAAGGCTTGCTTCTTTTATATAACCGTCCCCAAATCCAAACTTATATTTATCATAAGCCAGCACCGTGACACCAAAGGGTTGCAATAGCCTGGCAAAACTCTGGCCGGTATTTCCAAACCCGATAATGCCAACAGTTTTACCGCTCAGTTCCGTTCCCCGGTTTTCATCCCTGCGCCATATTCCTTGTCTTACTTCATTATGTGATGAAGTAATGTGGTTCATTAAATTCAGCAGCAGGCACAATACATGTTCAGCAACTGTATTACGATTTCCCTCGGGGCTACTTTCGCATTTTATTCCTTTCCCCGTCGCATAGTCCACATCTATCAGTTCCATACCGCTGCCGATACGGCCAATCCATTTCAATACCGTGGCTTTATCAATAAGATTTTTATCAACGGTAATCCTGGTGGTTACTACCAGCCCTTCCGTATCATGTATAATATCATTCAATTCATAGTAAGAAATTGCAGGCTGGTAGAGCACTTCATATCCCTTTTGCTGAAGGGTTTCCATTAAATAGGGATGAGTTTTTCCTGTAATGATTGCTTTTTTCATCGCATTATAAAAGTAAGGTCTGCAAATTGCTTTACGGTTAGCTGTTCTGCTCTTTTATTAAACAATTCATCTGCCAGTATTGCTGCATCAAACAACCCTTTTACCGCATTTCTAAGTGTTTTTCTGCGTTGGTTAAAAGCTGTTTTTACCAGCAGAAAGAAATCTTTCTCGCTTCTCATCGCCATTTTCGCCGGGGTTGGGACTAATCTTATCACCCCACTTTTTACTTTTGGTGGTGGTTGAAAACATTTCTCACTTACATCAAATAAATATTCAACAGTAAAAAAAGCCTGCACCAGCACACTTATTACCCCATACACTTTACTGCCTTCTTTGGCAGCCACTCTTTGCGCCACTTCTTTCTGAAACATACCAACGGTACACTCCACCTCATCTTTCCACTCCAGTACTTTAAAAAGGATTTGTGTAGAAATATTGTAAGGGAAATTTCCGACCACCGTAAATTTTCCGGTAAACGGTTTGTCAATATCCAAAAAGTTCTGGTGAATAATCTTTCCATGCAACTGCGGCCAGGTTTTCAATAAATAATCTATTTTTTCATCATCCAGTTCTACCGCTTTAAAATCAATCTCTTTCAACTCAACCAGGTATTTGGTTAATGCGCCACCACCCGGCCCCACTTCCAGCAGTTGCGTGAAGGGATGCTGCTGCAATGACGACACAATCTTCCGGCAGATGTTTTCATCCTTTAAAAAGTGCTGGCCCAATGATTTTTTCAGGGTGTACATGAGTGCAAATGTAGTTGATACTCCTTCGCTAAAGCCAGGTAGTACACAGTACCATTTCAGACTAAAAAAAACCTCCCCTTTACAGGAGAGGTTTTTGCAGTAATCAACTGCAATAATAACCAGCTACCGAGTTTAATTATTTATTGTTTAAGCACTTTTACTGTTGTTCTTGAATTATTCATATCAAAATTCAGCAGGTAGATACCGGCCGGTATTCCTGCTAAACCACTAATACTGTAAATACCGGTTCCTGCACTTGCTATCAGTTCTTCCCTTCTCAGGAATCGTCCCTGCAGATCCAGCAGGTTCAATTGAAGTTTACCTGTTTGAGCAACTGTATAGCGTACATTCAGTGAGTTATTGAATGGATTGCCCAATACCTCAAACTTTCCTTTGCTACTGATTTTTATTAATACGATCTCAGAATACATATATGTTCCATCCAGATTGACAGACCGGAGACGGTAATAATAATAGGGTGATGGATTGGTTCCAATAAAATCAGATGCGGTATAAGTTGTTTGTGATACACTGTTCCTTGCAGTTACTTGTTTTATTGTTTGATAATTAAATCCATCAGTACTTCTCTGTACTTCATAGCGGGACAAGTTATATTCCTGGTCCACAATCCATGTAAGGTCATTGGCAGTACCACGGTTTACCCCGGTAAATGATTTAAAATTTACCGGCAGAATAACAAGGCCATCCCATTTAGTTGTTTCAAAAATGCCTTTGCCATGTGTAGCAGCTCTTATTTTATTACCTGGTGTAAGAGCTAAGTCCATTACATATGTAGCATCCCAGAGACCATTGTTGAAATCGTACCAGTTGGCGCCTCTGTCAGAGCTTACATAGATTCCAAAATCGGAACCGGCATATAAGATCTGCGGGTTGGCCGGATCAATCAGCAATGTATTAAAAGGCAGGTTCGGCAAGCCGCTGCCCCTGGGTGACCAATTGGCGCCACCATCACCGGTAACATAAATATGAGTGGTTCCAAACCCTCCTAATGTTACAAAAACACTGTCGTCATTCGTTGGGCTAACTGCAAAATCTGTTACAATTCGATCAGGCAGCCCGGTTGAGAATGTATTGAAAGTACCGCCACCATTTGTACTCTTTCTTACATTGGCCGGTGGATTATAATAAAGTGCATCGGTTGTAAGATTTTGAGCAAACGGTGATACAGATACATAAAGTTTATCAGGGTTTGAATAAGAAACTCCAATTGCAATAGCCGGTTTATGAAATGCCTCTACATAACTGGCACCGGGCACGCCGGCTACATCGTTTGTAAAACTTGCACCACCGTCGCTGCTCACATGAATATTATCTGAGCCAACATACCAGCGGTTATTATTGGATGGGGCTACAACAACCGGCGAACAAAAAGCTGTACGGTCATCATCTCCATTGGGAATATTACCCAGATAAGCCATCACCTGGCTTGGGAAGGTTGCCCCGCCATCTGTTGACCGGTTTACTCCTCTTGTATCATTTGAACCCAGAACAATATTTTCATTATCAGGTTTAAAAGAGCAGGTGGTTCCATCTCCTCCAATTTCTTTGGCCCAGCCTGTTCCGTTATAACGTATCACACCATTATCCTGCAGGCCCCCAATAGTAAGATTGGCAGAAACCTGTGATTGTGCAATAGTGGGATAGAATTGCTGAGCATATAAACCCCCGTTGCAGGAAACAAAAGTCATTCCTGTAGCAGGGCTTGCATCGGCATTGGCAGTTCTGAAAACACCTCCATCGGTTGCCCAGTATGCAACAGTGGTACTGCCGGGTACAAATTGTACTTCATGTACATCATCATGCACATATCCTGTTGTACCTTCCTGGCTACCATCCACCAAAAAACTTGAGCTGGCTGAACCAGTAGCAATGTTTGAAAGTGTTCCGGTAGTACCTGACAGTGTTAACACATGTTTCTTTACCCCGTACATAAAAATTTTAGTAGTGCTGCCGGGATACGCTGTAACGCCATGTGCAAACCATGATTGCCATTTGGCATGAGTAGAGTTAGTTACAGAAGCCCAGTTCTGACCAAAATCATCCGACCTGTAAACCTCCCTTTCATTGTAAGTGCCATTATTATCAATATCACCCACACCAACACTGGCAATAATAGAACTTCCCAACAATGTAAAGTTGGCAGAGCCTTTGTATTGCGCTGCCGTTGGAAAACCAGTACCTGTTACCTGGGAAAACGTAACACCACTGTTAGTTGACCGCCACACACCTTTTGGGTTATTAGTCACATTACCAGCTGCAATTACAATTTGTGTTACATCTGAAGGGTTAATAATAATATCACTGCAGAATATACCTGCCCATATTTTGCTCCATGTTGCTCCGTTATCTGTTGATTTATACAAACCATCTGTAGCACAGGCAAACACAGTTCCTGAAATGGTGGGATGAAATTTTATTTTTTGGATGCCGAATAAATCAGATTCTGATTTGATAAGTACCTGTGTCCATGTAGCTCCTGCATTTGTACTTCTTAAAAGACCAACACCATAAGTTCCCCTTGCCTTCCATGCATTGCGGCCTATGTTTGATACCTGGTCAGATGAATACGGCGTACTGGTATAGGTTTCCGTCCTGTACACTTCTCCTGTACCAGCTAAAATAATGCTGGTGTCAGTAGGGTGATAAACAATGCTGGAAACACCCAGCACATGAGTATTGGTCTGCACTTTTTGCCAGGCTGAGGCGCCAATGCCTGATACATAAGTTTTCCAGATACCACCACCGGCACTGCCGGCAAATATTGTTCTTTGTCCCGCAGCATTTAACTGTGGATTGATAGCTAATGAAAGAATGCGGCCACCAAATGCTTTAGGGCCAACGTGTGTCCAGTTACCCATTCCTTCAGTGCGGTAATGACCATGGTCGAAAGGTTTGTTCTTTTTTAATTCAATGAACTCTTCCCACGCAGCAGCATATTTAGCTGTCATATTGCTGGCATTTGGATAGCCTTTTGCCTGGAACCAGGAGCTTAGTTGTTTATCAGCTCCGTTCTCTTCCTCTTCTTCTCCTTCTTCCTGTTCATATTCTTCATTTTTACTTTTGTGTGATGAGCAGGAAGTAAGAAAAGCAGATGAGTAAAACAGCATAGATGCTGCAATTGCAAATATCAGAAATCGGTTTTTCATACATTGGATTTAGTAGTGGTTATTGGATATTGTTCTGGTAGCGCTGAACGAATTACTCTCCGTACAGTATAGTATTACAGGTTAGTTTTAAAAAAATGATTTGCCAATTACAAGTTTTCGATTAATAATTTGCTGACCGGTTATAATCCGAACGATATACGTTCCATTTGGCAACTGGTCAAGATTGTTTAAGGCAAGAGAATTTCCACCGGCGAACAAACGGTATTTTTCTGTTCTTAACATTCTCCCCTGCATATCATGTAAAAGAACTACAGCATCTGTATTTACATCACTGGTGATATAAACAGTTGCATTCGTTTTTGCCGGATTAGGAGTAATAGATACTTCTGTTGCCAGGTCTTTAATATTTACAGTTCTTATCTCGCTGTATTGAAAAGTAGTGTTGATGTCTGAAATCTTTAACCGGTAATATGATTTTCCTTTCATTGCCTGCAAATCATTAAATGTGTAGTCTGTATTTCCGGAACGGCCATTACTTTTTGCATTTGCAAACCCGATCATTGTCCAGTTGTTTCCATCTGCACTTCTTTCAATACCAAAACCAGCAACATCTTCCTCACTGGTGGTTGTCCAGCTTAATCTTACAATGTTACTATTTATCCCTTTGGCTGTGAACGAAAGCATATTTACAGACAATGGGAAATCATCAACAAATACCTGGTAATCTTCAGTTTCGCCATCATTAAAATAGCCGGTGGCCTTTGAAGTTGTAAGTGTATTAGTGGCTGAAGTCATCCTTATGCGTAAATAAGTGTAGCTTCCATTGAGCAGGGGGGTTGAAATGCCGGTCCATGACAGGTAAAAAGACTGGTAGCTTGCCATAGTGCCTACAGTTATAGGCGCAAGGCCTTCGCTGGCATCGAATACACCGTTGGCATTATAGTCAAACCATGCACAAAGAGTAGCATCGGCACCGGTATTATTCCAAACCTGCACCTGTGCTACATAAGCGTTGGTGCTTTTTGCAAAAATGGGAACGTATGCCAGGCCGTCTTCATCACTACCATCCCCGCTGGCATCTGAAGAAGTGTTTTTACTCCACTCCCAATCATAGGTATTTCCTATGCGAAGAGCAGTATCTCTTTCATTGAGAGCAGGCGATAAGGCTACCGGATCATACGATGCAGGAGCATCGCCAAAATCTGCTTTTGGTTTGAATGCTTCACCAGCATCTCCGGCAGGACCCACCCATGTAACAGATCTGGGAGCATTGAAAATAGTTTGCTTACCAGTAACCGTATTGGAAACAGTTCCATTATATACCCCTATTTCATTCGCTACCCAATAAATAGTGCCATTCCAGGATTGAGCCGCTTGCCTGGGTACATTTGCAACAACGTCGGGAACAACAGTGGTAGTTGCCACATTTGTTTGCATGTTTATATGTGAATATCGTCCATTACCACTTGTAATAGATGAGTTATACTCATAAAGAACCCCATCCTTCATTACAAAATCTGCCCAGTCATGTATATTATTAGTACCGTTATCAACAGGTGTTCCCCAAACCTGGCAAGTCTTAGTTGGTGTAGTTGAATCCGAAGCAAAATCAATTCTGAATATCACTGACTCCCTTCCTGAATTCCTGGTTCCGGATAATTTGTATCCCTCAACTCCCATAAAAAGGGAGCCATTATAAAATGAACAACCTCCTGATTCCAGGCCTGCATTAAAAGTTGGAATGTTGAATGGTGTATTGTTCACATTGCTTATTAATGTTGAAATTGTTTCTGTATTTGTATCATATTTCTTGATGTGCCTGATTGAGTCAGGGTTTCCTGCAGGAGTGCATCTTTCCAGTCCATCCACCGAATAATAAATAACCCTCTTGTAGGGATCATAAGAAACATTATTAATTTCTCTCACCCTGGGATCCGGGTCTGTAAACAAAGAGACCGCCCTGCCTGTTGCCGGATCAAGCATGTAAATAGTATTAAGGTCATGTACTACTAATACATAAGCAGGCTGACCAGTAAAAGGCTCAGATATTGCATAATAGTTATTGAGAAAATTTCTGTACACACAAGCCTGGATATCAGATATCCAAAAATTTCCTGCCGTACCGGCAAATAATAATGTAATTGTTGTAACAGGGCCGGCACATGCAATATTCAGTGTAGCCACATTTACATTATTAGCCTGGTTAGCGGCAAGCCCTGTACCAACATTACCAGCTATAACAACATTACCTCCTGCTGGTTTTGTCAATACAACAGCCCTGGGTGTCACCCCTTCAAAAGCAGTTACAGTAACATTTTGTGTAACATCAAGATCATAAATGGAAAACTGAACATTCGAAACTGCCGTGTCGAATGTTAGTGTAATTGTGCCATTGCCGGTGAAGCTTGCATCTGCACCAACACCAAAGGAACCAGCTTCACCTGTATGTGTTGTATTATCACCCAAAATCCCTGTGGCAGGAAAGTTGGTTGCAATAGTTACCGCATTTGTCCCTATAGCAAACCTTTGCGTTTGCACCATACTGGCAAATAATGCGGGAGTATTTATATATGTTGTATAGTTTACATTACCATTCGTAATATAATATTCAAGATTGTCCCAATTTACATTTGCGTTGGTGCATTGTGCGTCAGACCGGTTAACTGAAACTACAGATAACAGTAAGAAGCCGGCAATGGGTACGCTGGTTAGTCGTTTTAGCATGGGATGGATTTTTGGGCTTTCAACAGTTACGGATAATTTTATAGGGCATTATACTGTCCGGCCGAAATCTAAGGCCACAAGTCATCACAGTTTTATACTTTAATCAGGTTCATTAAAAGAAAGTAAAACAGGAGAGGATTGTATGCCAAGGTAGTTTAGTCAGCCTGACTGTATAAGGGTTTGCATGTAGGTAGTTTTTTTCATTAGTATAGGATTATTTAGGAAAACACTTATGATTTCCCAATACTAAATTGAGAGTTTTTACTTAGAAATACAACCCCATCGTAAAATTTCACGCAGAAAAAAGTACTATTACTCACAGCTCTGGTAAATGTCACAGGATTACACTCACATACCAGGTAAAAACCCCCAATAATGGGCTAAGACCAGAAATCATTATTTTTACTATTAATCTGTTTAATATGACTCAATCAAAACCAGTTATCGGTGTCAGTTGCGGCGATTTGAATGGCATTGGCATAGAGCTTATCATCAAGACTTTTTCTGATAACCGGATACTGGATCACTGCACCCCTGTCATCTTTGCTTCTAATAAGGCTATTAATTTTTACAGGAAATCAATCCCCGAAATAAATTTTAATTACCAAAACACCAAAGAGTTTAGCCGCATTAGCCCAAAACAGGCGAATCTTTTCAATTGCTGGGAAGAAGAAGTAGTAATTAGCCCCGGCCAACTGAGTGATGCAGGAGGTAAATATGCAGTGCTTTCCCTGCAAACTGCTGTGGCGGCATTAAAACAAAAACAAATTGATGGATTGGTAACAGCGCCGATACATAAAAAAAATATTCAATCGCCTGATTTCAGTTTCACAGGTCATACCCCATACCTGAAAAATATTTTTGGTGTAAATGATGTCGTGATGATGCTTTGTGCCGGTAATTTCCGGGTGGCATTGGTTACCGAACATATACCGGTTGCCGAAGTAGCCAGTCACATCACTAAAGAAAAAATTCTCAGCAAACTGAATATCATTCATCAAAGCCTGCAAAAAGATTTTGGCATTGATAAACCCCGCATCGCCGTACTCGGATTAAATCCACATGCCGGTGATGAAGGGTTAATAGGAAATGAAGAAGAGGCAATCATTAAACCGGCCATTAAGGAAGCAAAAAATAATAATATACTGGTGGTAGGGCCTTACAGCGCCGATGCCTTTTTTGCCCGACGTAGTTTTGAACGGTTTGATGCTGTGCTGGCCATGTATCATGACCAGGGACTAATTCCTTTTAAAGCATTAGCAATCGGAGAAGGAGTAAACTATACAGCCGGTCTTCCTGCCGTAAGAACATCGCCAGATCATGGCGTAGCTTTTGATATTGCCGGAAAAGACAAGGCTGATACTTCTTCTTTTGTAACTGCTGTATTTGAGTGTATTGATATCATTAACCGCCGCAATGGGTATGCCGATAACAGAAAAAATCCATTAAGAAAAATGACACCTGCTATCCTGGCCAATGCCAGGGATGAAATAATTGAAGAGGGCTAAAGATTAATCCTTACTTAAATACAGCGTCTGACACTCCCTTATTAATAATGTAGCTGGAGTAGCTTATCTCCACTTTCCCCTTTTTATCTTTCAGCTTATCAGGGCTTTGCTCTTTTTTGCTGCCATCGTCATAATCAAAAGTGATGCCCTTCGGTAATTTATAGTCTTTGGTGTTGAAGGTAAAAATCACTTTATCAGCCAGACCATATTCAGCATACTTACCATAGCTCATCTCCAGCTCATATGTACCATTTTCTTTGGTGGTAGTTTTCGCTTTTTTGATCAGGGATCCAGCTTCATCGATGTACAGGGTTGACAGTACCATTTCCGAGTTTTCATCTTTTGGCAGAAGCTTAATAATGCGAAGATTCGTTTTATTTTCTTTGCCGATATCAATCATATCAAACCCAGCCGTGTTGACAAAAATATTGCTAAGGTTAATATTCACTGAACCTCTCGGAATAAAAGAAATGCCGCTTTCATTATTAATGCGCAGCTTATTGGGTTTCTTATAGTACACTTTTACATTGGCAACAGGAGCTTTAATAAAAATAACATTCGTCTTCATTTTACCTTTGGCTTCATAGTCATTCACTTTGTCCAGTTTTGCCCTGACCTTTGTGATCACCTCCTCCGCTGTTTGTGCATTGATAAGCAAAAAAGTATTCAACGTCAGAATCAGTAATAGAATCTTTTTCATTAAAGTATTATTTATGTCAAAATATCTTTCCTTCTGAATATCCATATAGCACTGCCAACAAAACCCACAATATAAATTACCAGGATACTAAGGCTTCGCAATATAGCCGGTAAGTTTTGAATTGTCCCGTCAATTGTTCGGTTTTCTGCATCAGACTGTACATAGAAAAACCCCTTCCACGCCACCATGTGAGTAGTGAATAAATAAGGCCTCACCGTTTTATCGTAAAGAGGAATGTTGAACTCAGACAAAATGGTTAGAACAATTACAACACTCATTGTTGCAATAATAGGCCCGATAGAGTTTTCCGCAAATACACTTAAGAAGAATGCCAATGCAGAAACGGTGGTTAGTGCCACAGCGGCATAGCCAAAGGCGGCCACATATCGCCACAGGACATCAAAGCCATTTATCATATGAATCTCAGTAGAACGAAATACAACTAATGAGTTAGTTCCAAAAATAACCATGCTGCCAAATAAAGCCAATACAGCAAGTAATAATAAAAGGATAATAGTATAAATAACAGATGCCATAAATTTTACCAGCATATACTCCGTGCGGCTTACTGGTTTTGTCAGTGACAACCGTAATGTGCCCATATTGGCTTCACCGGCAATGGCATCTCCTGCTATTAATGCTACCAGCAATGGCATTTGTATCAGCAGGATATTGAGAATAGCAAAACAAATAAAATAACCATTCAGCAATCTTGATTTAAATTCATCTGTAACTTCAAAAGTGTCTTTAACATCATTTAGGATAAGATCCAGGTAAGACTTGCCATCAAACTTCAATCCTATCTGGAACAAGAAAACAATAGCAGCCACCGCCCCAAAAGCAATATAGGTCCGGGGCCGTTTGAATATTTTGAATAACTCAATTCTTAGCAGCTTCAACATGAGTATTGCCTGTTAATGATAAAAAATAATCTTCCAGGGAATGTTTGGAGTAAAAAGAAACAACATTCGCATCCATCTGCACCAGTTCTTTCAAAACTTCCGGTATTGCATTACGGTGCAACTTCAGTAATATGCAGTCATTTCTTTTCCCCTGGACAAGTTTCTGCAACACTGACTGCTGTAGTTTTTCATAAGTAATCGCATCATCCATCGTTTTTAATTCGACTACTGTTTCAGCAGGGTCAAAGAGTTCATTCACTTTTCCTTCTACTACTTTTTTCCCTTTATCAATAATTATCATTGAGTCTGCAATCAATTCCATCTCACTTAGAAGATGTGATGAGATAAGAAGGGTTTTATTCAATTCCTTACTCAATTGCAGAATAAGATTTCTTATATCAGCAATACCCTGGGGATCCAGGCCATTAGTTGGCTCATCCAATATAATTAATCCCGGATCATGCACCAATGCGGTTGCAATACCTAAGCGCTGTCTCATTCCCTGCGAATAGGTTTTTACTTTGCTGTGTGCCCTTGCTGATAGCCCCACCATGTCTAACTGATCCATCAGTTGCTTTTCTGAAATTTTTACCCCACTCATGGCAGCAAAAATTCTCAGGTTTTCAAGTGCAGTAAGATATTTGTACAAATCGGGCCTTTCGATAATAGCTCCTACCTTGCGAAGAATTTCTTTGCGGTGCTTCCGCAGGTTCATACCAAATATTTCTATCTCACCGGAGCTTGGTTTTATCAAAGTAAGCAACATCCGGATAGTCGTAGATTTACCTGCCCCGTTTTGACCAAGGAAGCCATACACCTGCCCCTCTTCTACGGTAAATGAAAGGTCACTGACGGCTTTTACTTCCTTAAAATCTTTGGTGAGATGTTTTACTTGTATGACTGCATTCATTATTGACTATTAGGCAAATGTATCACAAGGTTTGCCTGCCCATCAAAGTATTTTAATCTTTAAGAAAAATATTTATTTGAAAAGACTTGCATTTACAGAAGCCAGTTATTAGGTTTGCTTTCTATTCGGAAAACCACATATACCCTCGTAAAACTACGTTAAACATCCGTACCTGACTCTCCGCCATTTCAGGCTTAAGTACGGTTTCATTTAAAGTAAATACTTGCAGCGGTATAGCTTTCAACCGAAAACTAACATCCAATATTTCTGTGGGCAACTTGAAAACTTTAATTCAAACCCCTAAGAAATGATAAAGTTCACCGCCTTCGTAATTATTGTAGGATTAAGAATAATGTATCAGCCATCAAATGCACAGGCAGAGATAGCCCCTTTTTCAAGCCCATCACCTCTTCCATCATCCAGCATTTATTTTGTTCCGGCTAAATTAATCAGTGTTAATGGCAGCATTAACAATAACAAAGTAATCCTGAACTGGGAAGTTGGTGAAAATGAAACTGCCGACCAGTTTGAAGTGGAGAAAAGCACGGATGGAAAGAACTTCTACATGGCTGCCCTGGTATTTGGTACTGATAAACCTGCTAATGATAAGTACCAGTTTTATGAAAAAAAGGGCAATAAAAAAGTTTTATACCGTATCAAGCTGATCAATAAAAACCGCCTGACAGAATATTCTGCTGTGGTTGAAATTAATCCAAACGTATAAAAATATTAGTATGGGTAAGTCAGTAAAAAAAGTACTCCGGGAGGAATATAACCGTTTGAAAAAAACAATGGAAAAAATAATTAGACCCAAAAAAGAAGAATCTATATCAGAATTAGTGCTGCAGCCGGTTCATAATAAAAAATATTTGAGGGGTAATCTTCGTTAATTTTTTATACACTTAGAGTACCAATGAGAAAGAAGCCCTTTATCTAAAGGGCTTTCTCGTTTTTATAATAAATTAGTGCCTGCTTACCCTTTTTTCGAAAGTAATAGTACCTGTAAAGCATAGTAGTATATTTTTCCCCGCCATTAATTAATTTACAAGTCACTCATACACAAAGTTGTAACAGAATAGTGGTTTCCCTTTAAAATAAATAATCGTATCTCCTAAAAACCGGGACAATCATTCGTATTGTTTCCTGAATATGTACTTTCATTCATGACAGGGCGTTTTAAAAAGTGATTTATTTGCCTGTAAGAGCAAAAAATATTCGTATTCTTTAAGTCCGTATATCCTGAAAAATGAAACCATTTGTACCCCTTGTACTTATAATTCTATCATCAGCCATGGCACAGGCACAGAACACCGATCTGCCTCTTCCAACTGCTAATCTTCAAACACTTCCGGCCGGTAGTTATGTAATTGCGATGGATAATACCAATCAACTAAACAATTCCGGTGTATTTAATTATAAAGCATACGGGTTGGTTGTTACATTGCTCAATAGCAGTAAAAAAATAAATTGGGTTATTACAGCCGGCAAAGCCAAAGATGGTATTGATTTTACGGTTAACTCTACCAAAATAAAACCCACTGCCGGTTCGGCAGCCTCCTATAACTTCAAAGCGGGTCCTTTTGTAATTTTTGCTGCTGATACAACAGGGGTAGCCACACTTATTGACGGTTTCAACAGTGGTATCAGCAATGCAAATGACAAGATAAAAGTGTACCAGACCAATGCCGATGTAACGGCTGATATCCGATATGATCTTACAGGGTTTGTTCCTAAAGCAGCTATTCTTACTGATGGCGGCAACCAGGCTATTCATACAACTTACATGTCAACCTGCAACATCCCGTCAACCAATTACCAAACAGCAACCGGATCCGATTTGCTGACCAAATGTTACACTTTTGCATCAGAGCCACACAATAGCAATACAGGCCCTATGGTGGATGATGCTATAGCAGCCATAAAACGATTTGTAGAATTTGGCGGAAATTTTCTGGCACAATGTGAAGCCGTTCAAACATATGAAAACAATGTACTGGGCCGTTTTCAAACCACTACGGGCATCACTGATGCCAACTCCACTGCTGGCACAGCTATCAGCTATCCCAATCCTGATCTCAGCTATACCCAATATGAAGGCAGCTACAGCATTTCAAAAGCAGGCAGCTTGCAGAACTGGCGGATAAATGCAGCCAGTGCAAATAACTTCCACAAACATGCACGGGCTAATGCTGATACAACTGTTATAGGCGCCAGTGTTTCAAAACATAAAAGTGGTGCAGGCGGTTTGGTTTTTTATATAGGTAATCACCGTTTCGATGACCAGCTTACCACCCTAACTTCAATAAACGGGTTGAGAATGTATATGAATGCTTTTCTCACCCCGGTATCCATTGCAGACTCTTGTACAATTGGAACTGGCTATATGGATCCGCTCGGCATCAGGCTTACTTCCTTCCAGGCCAGCCTGAACGAACAACAGGTAAGGCTTATGTGGTATGTTGCCGGAAACGAGGATATCAGGCAATTTGAGATAGAAAGAAGCAGTGATGGTTCAGGCTTTTCTCGTTCTGCAGTCGTATTTGGAAATAATAATACCGGCAATGAAACGTATCAGCATACAGAAATCATAAGTAGTGATAAAATTTTTTACCGCCTCAAAATAACCAGTAAGAACGGTAAAGTAATTTATTCCGGCATCATCCTGCTACAAACCCGGACCGAAAAAAACCCGGATATAAAAATTATCAGCAATCCTGTGAACGACAAATTAATTTTTGAATTCCGGGCCGGTAGAACGGTACCGGTGATTGTAAGAATAATTGACTTATTTGGCAACTTACAATTAAAACAAATGATTAGTAGTACCGAAGGTAATAATGTAATAAGTGTTAGTTTACCTTCTGCCCTGCAAACCGGAATGTATATTGCAGAAGTTAGCAGTGATCATTTCCGCTATATTGCAAAATTTGTAAAGCAATAATTCCATACACAAAGGGTAATTATTATCCTTTGCCAAGATAAGATTGCAGATTAGTAACATATTCTTCAAAAGCTTTGATACCCTGTTTCGTTACTTTACAACTTGTTTGCGGGTAATTATCTTTGAATTGCTTTATTACATCAATATAACCAGCTTCTTTTAATTTTTGAATCTGCACACTCAGGTTGCCGGCTGTGGAGTTAGTTTTTTCTCTTATAAAAGTAAACTCCGCTTCTTTTACACTGATAAGAAGCGACATAACAGCCAGCCGGAGCTGCGAATGTAATATGGGATCAAGGTCTTTAAACATTGGCTGCTGCTAACCCCCGTTTTGCCTTTTTGTAATCTTGCTCCATAATTATACCCGGTATCAGCCATGCAAAAACAGCAGAAAATGCAGTTAAGAGTAAATCAATTTTTACCGTAGTATAAATGGCGATAATGCAGCAAACCCAGCACAGTAACCCTCCCCACAGCATTGGCCTGAATTTACAGGCGGCTCCGGTTACAAACGTCGGTATCCCATAAAGCAGAAGAAAAAGAGGAGCGATAAATTCGCTGAATTTGAATGCAGAACTGTGCCCAGATAGTTTGCTATACTCAATCGCAACCGGTTCCCATACACTGAATACAGCATTGGTAATAAAAATCAGCAGAAATATACTGATACCAAACCCAAGCCACAGGTAATCCATGTAAATATCATCGTAGCTTTTTACTTTCCGTTCTTTTTTTTCTTTAATGGTGATAAAAATTTGTGGAACTACTGCCACTATTGTGAGCCAGTAAATATCAAAGGGCAGCTTGTAATCAAAATGCAACTCTGCCAGTTTCACCAATGAACAAACAGCGATGATGGTTCCCCACATCATGGATCCTATACCAGTATTATGATAAGAATTTTTAGCCTTATTTATCATTAGTGCAATAAGGTCAAGACTTTCTTTTTCGGTTAATTGTTTTTCTGGCTGTGTCATAACAAAAAAATTATTTATTGGCAGTTTTGTTTCGGGAACGTAGCATATAGGCTGGCATGATGTAACTTATCAGGATTGCAGCAGCACCAAACAACATCTGGTAATCATAACTTACGAATGTTGAACCAATAGCCAATGCCCAGGCTATAATACCTCCGATGATTAATGGTCTGAAACGGATAATGCTACCTGACACAAATGTGCCAAGCCCATACAGCATAATGAAAAAAGGAAAAGCCATAGTACCCCAACCTAGTTTAGTGAGTATCACCGCCAATACAAAAAAACTAATTGCCAATCCCAGCCACAGGTGCCCCATACTTTCATCTACATAAGTTTTCACCCTGCTGTTTTTTTCTTCTTTCCTACCCTGGTAAATAGAAAAAACAATTCCGATGATAACCACCATCCATACTAAGTAGTGCTTCTCGTAATTAAGAAGATGCTTTAATATAAACTGCCCGGTACTGGCAAAAAAAGTAAGCCACCCCCAAACAAGGAAGTAGATACTGTTATCAGACATATCCTGTTTTGTCTTGCTTATCATGGATTGAATAAGCTGCAGGCTTTGTTCCGGTGAAAAATTTTCCTGTTGCATGGGTGATGATTTAAAATGAAGATTTGCGCAGGTATAATTCCGGGCAAATCCAACAAATCATTATGGTTATATTATTCTTGTGTCATAAAATATTTTGCCTGTCCCAACCCCCAGGAAGGATGGATACTGCTAGCGGGTTTAAATGTTTCGAACTTCTTAATTGCTTCTTCAAACAGCTTCTTTCCTTCTGTCTTACTGCCACCGTATTGTTCAGGAGTATAAAACTTATCAATGCCCTCCAGCAAATACACTCTGGGATTTTCCGGGTTCAATCCTTTAGCGGTTTCCAGTGCCTCAGCTGCTGCCGGACCAAACGTCATATACCGGTTCATGGGGTCAGCCATCATCTTTCCGGTATTAAACATTTTTTTCAGGCAAAAAATTTCCGCATTATTTTTTTCCAGCTCTTCTGCTTTATTCAGCATCGGCTCTGCCTTGTCCATTAAAGGATCTATTTTATCAGCCTGCTGCATCTGGAAATACATATTGGCCATATTAATATTACATAATGCAGCATAGTAAAATGGCAGCCATTGTGTTTTTTCAGCATTAGCAATTCTTTCAAAAGAGTTAGCCAGGTCGGTAAGCCCTTCTATGCTATGGGTAGTATCTACTGCAGGCACAAGAGCCTCCATCGCTTTTACATATTTTTCATTTGGAGCAATATCGCCCTGGGCAAACACAGACGTTCCCAGCAGTAATGTCATCAGAATAAAAATTGTCTTCTTCATTGTTGTAAATTTTAGTGTTTAGATTATCATTTAATCAGCCAACGGACTTAGCATTGGCCATTTTAATACCATCATAAAAAATGAGATGACCGGAGTTAAAACAGCCATAAAACCCCAGAATTCCCACTGCTTCAAAATGGCAGCAAATTTTTTTTCTTCATAATTATTGTGAATTATACTTGTTTTCAGATATCGTTTCATTTGGGTTTGCAAAGGCGCAACTTTAAAAGCAAAAAATAATCCTGAAAGTGAAAATAAAATGATTGGCCAGAATATCCACCCGGTACGCAGCAACGGAATGCCGGCATATAATGCTGCGATTATACCACCGGCAGTAATAATAATAACCCCGGGAATAGTGAATAATTTGTCGGAAGCTATAATACCGGCTGCAGTATGATGAACAATTTTTATGTCCCTTGTTTTTCTGGCAAACCTCATCCAGAAAAGCCCAGTGACAATATTTCCAAGAAAGGCTACTACGGCCAGCAGATGAATTGATTTCAGAATAAAATAATAGTTCATACAATTACTGTTTTCTGCTTACGGGCTGTTATTAATCACTTCATCACTCCTGTCAACACCAAAACTGATGAAAGCTCCGATAAAGACAAACATCCTTGACGTTGGCACTATCGCTTCCTTCCGGTTGCCATTATAGGAATAATTGTACCCGTATGTTTGTTTAATATTTAAAATATTGCTTACCTGGAATACATACACTGCATAAGCTTTTGGGTCTTTCTTACCAATAAACGGCAGGTAGTTAATAGCAAAACTTACGTTGTGATATTCCGGTATAGTTCCCCTGTCATTAAATTTATAATTGCTTCCATCAAAGCCAATATTGTAATACGGGCGGCCGCTGGCATAATTATAAGAGAAGTTTAAATTCATTTTTGCTTTCTGCACAAACTTTTTTACTATTAATGAGCTGGTATGTTTGGCCGCAAAGTTTGGCGTGATGGCAAAAGGAAAATTCAGAAAATCCCTTTTAGTATCGAGGTATGAATAAGAAATCCAGTAATCAAGGCTCTTAACCGTCTTCTTATCCCTCCAGAAAAATTCAACCCCTTTTGCATCGCCAAATCCATTGTTATTAATTGCCGGCTCTCTAAAGTTGATATTGCCTGTTTTTACCAGCTTATGATATTTTTTATAAAACACTTCAACCCTCAATGATTGCTGGTTGGCCACTTTCTGATACTGGGCAATATAATGATCGGCCCTCATAAATGTTAAGGCATTGGGTGATGGCAGGTATTTTCTTTCGGGGTTCTGATAAAAAATGCCATAGGCCAATGAAGCCTGGCTGCCTTTTCCTAATTTATATGCTATCGAAATACGGGGGGCAATATTGGCTATGTTCAATAAAGAAGAATATTCAAATCTAAGCCCTGCTTTTACAGCAAGGTCGTTGGCCGCATATATATCCCCTTCAGCAAAAACTGAATTTATCTGCTGCTGTAAACTCTCAGGATATTTTTGCCCGTTATATGTTGCATAAACTAATTGGTCATTGCTGTAATTATATTCGCTGCCAAAGCGGATTGCACTCAATCCCTTCAGTTTTTTTTCAAATACTGCTTTGACATTAAAATAATTTCCTTTTGTATCAACATGAAATTTTTTAAACTCAAGTCCTGCTAACACAACATCTGCCTTACTCATATTCTGCATACTCCCATCAATATTGTCTTTATTATTAGTGAATGATACGCCGGTATTCATTTTCCATTTTTTTCCCAGATTTTCCTTCCAGGTAAGGTTGTGATAAAAGTTAGTATTACTGATGGAAAACCTGTCGAGGTAACCGAGTGAATCAATACTGTTGATGGTAAAATCAGTCTTATTACTGTTGAAGTACCCATAATATTTCAGCATACCAGTCTTAGATGTTTTGATACGAAAGTTAACATCCAGGTTGTGGTAGGTGGGTACTTTTGAATAATCCTGTTTTTGTTTTATTACTGAAAAGGCCAGACCCAGGTTAGTGTATCCGTAGCCAAAACCCCAGGATGATTTTTTATTTTTGGCAAGATGCTGGTAACCTGCATTGCCGCTTAGTACCGTAATACCTAGGTTTGCAGAAGTTCTTTCCGGCAAATCGATCGATTCAAGAATTAATGCTGAGGAAAGGGCTTGTCCGTATAATGCAGAGTAGCCGCCGGTACTGAAAACAGTTCCTTTAAAAATAAATGGAGAAAACCTTCCGAACTGGGCAATGTTGGGTATGCTGCTGTAAAAAAAATTATTAACCAGGGTGCCGTCAATAAATGTTTTTGTTTCTGCCGCCGTGCCGCCCCGAACATATAAGCCCTCACTCTCTCCTACCTGCTGTGCCCCGGGCAATGTTTTTAAAGCCCCGGTAATATCGCCATTGGCACTGGCCGTGGTTACAATGTCGATCGGATCCAGCACAGCCGCTGCCTTTTTCCTGTCGCTTGCTTCAAATGTTCCGGCAGAAATAACTACAGCCGTCAATTCACTGATCTCCTGTTTTAGTGTGGCATCAATTGTCTGTATGCCGCTTTCGAGTTTTACAGATTGTTCAAAAGGTTTGTACCCAATAGAAGTCACCAGCAGTAAATGTTCACCTTTCTCAAATGTTTTAAATGAATATTTCCCTGTTGAATCAGTGGTGCCGCCATCATAACTATCCTTTATTGAAACACTGGCTCCGGCAATGGGATTGCCTTTATTATCTTTCACTATACCCTTTAAAACCACTTGTGCTGACATGGTTTGAAACAACCCCATCGCCAGTAAAAACAAAAAAGCATTTCTCATTTTTTTCATTTCAATAAGCCAATTGGAACACAAACATAAAGTAGTTTATAATATAAACCAAATCAATTTAAAACAAAAAACCGTCTCGCCTAAGGCGAGACGGCCGGAACCCATCTAAAAATTTATCTTATTGTTTAACTATTTTCTGCTGTGCTGTTTTGCCTTCGCAAGTCACTTTTACAATGTATAGACCACTATTTAAATTACTTATATTCAATGTTTCAGTCTGTCCGCTGCTTGCCGTTTCGATTTTCCTGGCTGCCTGGCCATTAACACTGAACAGTTCATACACTACTTTCTTATTCTGCCAGTTAGCCGGGATAGTGATGCGAACTTCGTTGCTCACCGGGTTAGGATAAGTAAGAATAGTGATATTGTTTTCTGCTTGCTTGCTGATTCTGATGATACGGACATCAGAGTACTGATTTTTACCATCCACATCTATTGAATGTAGCCTGTAATAAACAACACCCGATTGTATGTTGCTGATATTATCGGCAAAAGTATACTCTGATTTTGCTGTAGTGTTACCATAAGCAAACACCATTCCTGCATCACCGTAATTAGTCCCGTCAGTACTTCTTTCTATTATAAAATGACTAAGGTTAGTTTCAGTTGCAGTTGACCATTTCAAATCTACTTTACTGTTGTTGTTAAGCATAGCAGTAAAAGAAGTAAGCTTAACAGGTAATGTTTGAGGTGCAGTGTAAGCAAAATCTTTAAACCAAACAGAATACATACGGTTTGCATTACTGGCAGAACCGGTTGTAGTCGCTCCAAGGCGTATTGTTATAGAGCTGGTATTAGTGTAAGAAACAGTGGTCATCAATTCAGTAGCCGCAGTATCTATTCCAGAATGATCAATGCTTGTTCCAAGAAATTGCTTGCCCGCTAATGAAGGCAGGTTTATTGTACCGGTTACATTAGAAACAGCCAATTGAGTATTATTTTCCGTAGTATAAGAATTACCACCATAAAAAGCATCCCACTCTTTCAGCTTGTCATTATTACCATCAATGTCTAATCCGGTTACATGAAAATTATTAATCGCAGCAGGAATGGTAGTATTCTTATTTACAAATTGTATTTGAAATTCAATCCACCATGTAGTGGCTCCGGTAACATTACCGTTATTATATTTTATCTGCGGTTGAAAAGCCTTTGCAAAACCCTGAGACGGGATATCGATATTATTAATTGTAACTAAAGATGAGGATCGACCGGTAATAGTCATTAGAGCATCCAGATCATTATTAACCATGGGGAATTTATACACAGCTCCGTTTGCACCGGCTGAACCGGACTGCAAGGAAACATTTTCAAACTTCAGTTCGGCAGAAGTCTGAGCCTGTGCAAGTACACCAGAAGCTGTCATTGAAATAAACAGCACAAACTTCAGAAGGTTTTGCTTAAGGGGTAAAGTTGTTTTCATCGTTTTCTTTTTAGGGTTCAAGATTAAAGTAGTACGGGTTCTTTTGAACTTGTCCTTCAGATTGCAATGAAAACCGATAAGTGAGCGTTGAAACAGACCGGGAAGTATATTCCCGTTTTAAGAGTAGTTTGTTTCAGGGGTCGGATTTCGTCGTTTTCTAAGGGATTGTTCGATTCTGATACAAACATAATACGCAGTTTTTTTACTTGCAAGTTTTTCGAGGAATATTTCGTAATAATTTCCGTATTTTCTGTAGTATAAATACGATTTATTATGATAGTCAATGAAATATAAAATGGAGAAAATTACAACTGTGGTAGTTTTACTAATAAAAATTATGGGATAAATTTTTTTTCTTTGAAATCTTACTATCTAATAATGAGCACCCTTTAGCTGTGGTCATTCTTTTTTTATTTATACACCCCAAAAAAAATCCTGCTTTCCAGCAGGATTATATTTATTCTAAAGAAGTTGATACTTATCTATACTGGGGAATCAATCCGCTTGCCAATTCCACCATTTTCTTCAATCCATCCTCAGGAAGATTACCTTTTTTAAACTCCGCCATCACATCCGGAAGTTTATTGTCCATTTCCATCAGGAAATGTTCTTCAAACTCTTTTACTCTTTTCACGGCTACATCTTTTAATAATCCATTTGTACCGAGATAAATGATGGCTACCTGCTTTTCTACTGCAAAAGGCGAGTACTGTGGTTGCTTCAAAATTTCCACATTCCGGGCGCCTTTATCAATTACATTCTTGGTAGCTGCATCCAAATCGCCACCGAATTTTGAGAAAGCTTCCAGTTCACGGTAAAGTGCCTGATCAAGCTTCAGCGTACCGGCTACTTTCTTCATGGATTTAATCTGTGCATTACCACCTACCCTGCTTACAGAGATACCCACATTAATAGCAGGACGGATACCTGAATTGAACAGGTTACCTTCCAAAAATATTTGTCCGTCAGTAATAGAAATTACGTTCGTAGGAATATAGGCTGATACATCACCTGCCTGTGTTTCGATAATCGGCAAAGCTGTTAATGAGCCTCCGCCTTTTACTAAATGCTTAATACTGTCGGGCACATCGTTCATATTCTTTGCCACCTTATCATCACTGATAACTTTAGCAGCTCTTTCCAGTAAACGGCTGTGCAAATAGAATACATCGCCTGGATAAGCTTCACGGCCCGGAGGACGGCGCAACAACAACGAAACTTCTCGGTATGCTACAGCTTGTTTAGAAAGGTCATCATAAATGATCAACGCCGGGCGGCCGGTATCACGAAAGAATTCACCGATAGCAGCGCCGGCAAACGGAGCATAGAATTGCAAAGGAGCAGGTTCAGACGCAGAGGCTGCAACAATGATAGTGTACTCCATGGCACCTGCATCACTCAATGTTTTCATCACCTGCGCAATCGTAGATGCTTTTTGCCCAATGGCCACATAAATACAATAAACGGTCTTCCCTGCGTCAAAAAATTCTTTCTGGTTGATAATAGTATCAATACAGATAGCAGACTTACCGGTCTGGCGGTCACCGATTACCAACTCTCTTTGTCCACGACCAATTGGAATCATCGCATCAATAGCTTTTATACCGGTTTGCAACGGCTCTTTTACCGGCTCACGGAAAATTACACCCGGTGCTTTTCTTTCCAGTGGCATTTCATACAATTCTCCGGTGACAGGGCCTTTACCATCAATAGGATGGCCTAAAGTATTAACCACACGGCCAACCATTCCCTCTCCTACTTTGATGGAAGCGATCTGGCCGGTACGTTTCACTTTTGCACCTTCTTTAATAGCACCGCTTTCACCCATCAATACTACACCTACATTATCTTCTTCCAGGTTCAGGGCAATAGCCCTTACCCCATTTTCAAACTCTACCAGTTCACCATAGCGAACATTACCAAGCCCATATACGCGGGCAATACCATCACCAACCTGCAATACAGTGCCTACTTCTTCAAGATCTGCCGATGCGTTGAAGTTGCTCAACTGCTGGCGCAATATCGCTGATATTTCATCTGGTTTAATCTCTGCCATATTATTTTGTTTATCTGTTTCTTGTTAATAAAGCTATTGGCTTATAGTCATTAGACTATCTTATCTTATAAATAAAGTCGTTATTATCAAATTGCTTTGCAATGGCCTTAAGATCATACGCCACACTTGCATCCACTAATTTATCACCAACCTGCAATACAAAACCACCGATTAAACCGGCGTCCACTTTTTCTTCGAGTTCTATGTTCTGAAAACCTGCACTTTTCTTTATCTGTTCTACGATTGCATTTTTCACAGCGTCATTTACCGGCGCAGCTGTCGTCAATTTAATGGTATGAATATTTTTTCTCTCTTTATATGCTGTGATAAAGGCATTACTAATCTCAGGCAAATTACTTTCACGGCCTTTAGTAATAATCAGCCTGTTGAAAGCAGCAGTCATCTCGCTTATGTTCCCTGTAGTAACAGCTTCAAGAATTTTCCTTTTAGTCCCCCCTTTGATAACAGGGCTGCTCAGCAAATTCACAAAATCACGGTTGCTTTTGCAAACGCCACTCAACCATTTCATATCCGCAAATACTTTTTCTAACTCGCCTTTTTCAATGGCAAGGTCAATCAGTGATTTTGCGTATCTCTTTGCTAAACGTGGATTGGGCATATTATTTCTTTTAGCTGTAAGCGGTTAATTTTTAGCCGACGCCGTTTTGGCTAACAGCTAATTGCTTCCCCTTTTAGTTCATTTTAACTTCATCAACCAGTCCCCGGATATGCGCTTCCTGGGCTTCTTTATTACTCAATTCTTTTCTCAGTACTTTCTCACTCACTTCAATGACCAGCTTACCAACCTGGTTTTTTACTTCAGTCAATGCAGCCATTTTCTGTGAATTAATGGCAGCCTGGGCTTCAGCAACTATTTTATTAGTTTCCGTTTTCGCCTGTTCTTTCGCTTCGTTAATGATTCTATCTTTTGTTTCTCTTGCCTCTTTCAGGAGCTTTGCTCTTTCTTCACGGGCAGTGGCCAGCAATGCTTCATTCTCATTCTTCATCTGGGCCATTTCAGCTTTTACTTTTTCTGCAGTAGCCAAAGACTCAGCAATGGTTTCTTCCCTTTTTTTAAGACCGCCAACAATAGCAGGCCAGGCGAATTTTTTCAGAATAAAAAATACGATAAGGAAAGCCACCAGTGTCCAGATGAGCAAACCAAAAGCCGGAGTAAGTAATTGCATAAAAAAATTTTATTCTTCCTAGTTAAAATCAAAGCAAAAACTGCATCCTCCGCCCTGTGCATCGGATGCAGTAATTTTTTAAAGTACCATCGCAAGGAAACCAATGATGATAGAAAACAACGCAGCTCCTTCAACCAGTGCGGCAGTAAGGATCATGTTGCTACGGATGTCATTGATAGCTTCCGGCTGACGGGCAATAGCTTCCAGAGCTCCTTTACCGATCTGGCCAATACCAATACCAGCACCGATTGCACCGAGGCCGGCACCGATTGCACCACCTGCGTTTGCCATGTCTGCTAAAAGAAATAAATCCATAATTGTGATTTTATATTGATTAAATAAAAACTCTATTAATGTTGTGTTGCTTCTGTATGGTGTTCCCCCTCAAAAGCCTGACCAATGAAAACAGCCGTCAGCATTGTGAAGATGAATGCCTGCAGAAATGCCACCAGTATTTCAATAAAATAAATAAATACTGTAAACCCTATTGAAAAGGGTGCAAACCCAATTCCTGCATATGTATTCAATGCTCCCAGAATGAAAATGAGGGAAATCAAACAAATGATAAGAATGTGACCCGCCACCATGTTGGCAAACAACCTTATCATCAATGCAAACGGTTTGGTAAACACACCGAGTATCTCCACCGGCACAAGGATTGGCTTTATTCCCATGGGAACCGGTGGATTAAATATGTGACCCCAGTAATGTTTGTTGGTACTGAACATAATCACCACAAAAGATATTACTGAAAGTACTAACGTAAAGGCAATATTACCGGTTACGTTAGCAGAACCGGGGATAAGGCCAAATATATTATTGATAAGAATAAAGAAAAATATAGTGAGCAGCAGTGGCAGATACTTGGGATATTTATGTCCCAGGCTTGGTTTTGCCACTTCGTCTTTTACAAAATTTACCACCGTTTCAATAGTATTCTGCATCCCCTTGGGAGCAGATGTAACACCTTCTCCCCTGTTATACCGCTTAGCCACAGACAACATTATCCAAACCAATAATGACAGTGCAAGTATCATCTGCACTACATTGCGGGTAAGAGAAACATCGTACACTTTTACGGTGGGGTCATATTCACCGCTTTCTGTAACGGGGACAATAGAACCTACAAAGAATTTTTTAGGGTCCAATTTCAGCTCAGCCCGATTGTGCTCGGTTAGTACCATATAGCCTTTATAGCTTTCATGCCCATGCTGAAATTTGGATGACATAAAAGTAGTAAGCCCCCGCTGAGGTGAGTAAAGAATTACTGGCAGGGGGATAGTTACATGTTTTTGATGCTCTTTTGGGCCGTAAGAAAGAAAATGGAACTCATGGGCATCCATGATATGACCGAAAATGACCTCATTGGCATCAAATAATTTCTTCTTTGTTGGTTCGCCGTGCAGCCCCGTTGGCTGGCCATTATTTACATGACCATCCTGCGCCAAAACAGGCAAAGAATTTACAACAAAAAAAACGCTGAAAGCCGCTACCAATAAGGATTTTAAACGTCCGGAGATCATACCCATCCTGAAATTTGCGGCAAAGATAGGGGGGCAGGATTTAAAAACCTCGAAAATGGGCAAAAATGGGCAGGCATTCCCAAAAATCAGGCGCCTATTGATTTGCTGTCGAACTGCAGCTGATAAAGTTTGAAATAATATCCCTGGAGAGACATTAATTCATCATGAGTACCTATCTCTTTAATCTCCCCTTTATCCAATACAATGATTTTGTTCGCCTTGCGGATGGTGGATAACCGGTGGGCAATCACAATCGAAGTTCTTCCTTTTATCAAAGTGTCAATAGCATGCTGGATAAGCATTTCACTTTCAGTGTCAACAGACGAAGTGGCTTCGTCCAATATTAAAATAGAAGGATTGTATAGCAAGGCCCGGATAAACGACAACAATTGTCTCTGCCCCAAAGACAAGGTAGCACCTCTTTCCATCACATTATAATCATAACCGCCCGGCAGCCGCATAATAAAATCATGCATGTCAATCATTTTCGCAGCTTCAATCACTTTTTGCCGGGAGATGTCCGGATTTCTCAGTGTAACATTATCCATCACTGAGCCAGAGAACAGAAAAACATCCTGTAATACCACAGCGATATTTTTTCTCAACCCATCCAGCTTATAGTTTTCAATATTGATATCATCAACTTTAATCTGCCCTTTCTGAATATGGTATAACCGGTTCAATAAACTGATAATTGTAGTCTTCCCGCTTCCGGTATGGCCAACGATGGCAATAGTTTCTCCCGGTTTTGCCTCAAAACTTAGTTCCTTCAAAACATAATTTTCATCATTGTAAGCGAACCAAACTTTTTCAAATTCAATTTTTCCCTTTACCAGTTCCGGAGAGTGGCCTCCCCTGTCTTCGTCATAATCTTTATTATCCAAAACTTTAAAAACCCTTTCACCGGCAATAATGCCCATCTGCAATACATTAAATTTATCCGCAATAACACGGAGGGGGCGAAATAAAAGATTCAAACAAAGAATAAAAGCTACCAGTGTTCCCTGCTGGCTTTGTTGCAGATGAAATGCTTCTTTTGATGTCCACCAAACAACCAGGCCAATAGATAAGGCCAGCACAATCTCTACTACCGGAAAAAAAACAGAGTAAGCGAAAATGGCTTTGATATTAGCATTGCGGTGTTCCTTGTTTATTTTTTTGAATTTTTCGGATTCCCTTTCTTCCGAAGCAAACGCCTGGACGATTGACATGCCTGACAAGTGTTCCTGCACAAATGCATTAAGGCCGGCTACAGCATTTCTTACTTTTAAGAAAGACCGGTTAATGCTATTTTTAAAATAGTAAGTGGCAATAAGTATTACCGGAAAAGGGATTAAAGCAATCAATGTTAGCTCCCAATCCGTCCAGAACATAAAGCTAAGTACACAAAAAATAGAAAGCAGGTCGGCAATAATCGGAACAAGCCCGTCTGAGAAAATATCATTGATAGATTCAATGTCATTAATGGTTCTTGTAGTTAAAGTTCCAATCGGTGTTCTGTCAAACTGTGAAAGATTAAGCCCCATTATCTTTTTATAAGTGGCCACCCGCAGGTCTTTCACCACAGATTGGCCGAGCAATGCCGTAGTAAAAGAAAAAAGAAACCGCATGGCCGTTTCTACCAGCAATAAGCCAATTTGAATAAGAGTAATGCTGATCAGCATGGCCGTTACTGAATCAGCAATGTATTTGTTAACTGTAAGTTGAATAAGCATGGGCCTTACCGGTGTAATAATGGCCAGCAGGATAGCCAGCACTACCGACAGGTAAAATTTTTTCTTATACGGAGCAGCGTACTGAAATACTCTCCGCAGTAAGGCAAAATCAAAAAAGCTTTTTTTGGTTTCTGACAAAGTGAAGTGATTAAAAGAAAGGCAAAGCTAAGAGGATAAAGGAGAATATAAGACCTAAAGTGTATTCCGAAAAGCTATTATATAAAGAAACTAATAAAAGATTAGATTAATTTTTTCTCTGCTTCTTAACTTGCCGATGAATCCCTTAGCTTATTCATCCATAGCAATTTTGTATGCTTTAATAAAGAGAGCACCGAGGTTTTTATACGGCGGAACATAATCATCAAAAATTTCATTGGTTACCATTTTATCCAGTTCGTTCCAGAATGGTATCCATTCAATATCACTTCCGCTTCTTAATTTTTCTGCCAATAATTTTAAAAAAGGGTTATTAACAGGTACATCGGCTATTTGTTTTGTACCCACAATGTGTGCATCTGGTGCCGTTTCAAGGATGTCATGTATCATCCGGTAGCCGCCGCAGGAACCCATGAAAACAATCTTTGAGGCAGGAGACATTTGTTCAATAGTGTATGGCGCATTATAGCTGTGCCCCCGGTTGATGGTAACTGTGGGATAAAGTTTATTCTTCTCCAGGTACTTGCACAAAGCTTCCTGTGCCTTCGCATCTTCATTTTTTTCTTCTGGTAATGGTCTGTTGAGATAAATGGAAACCGGTTTATCTTTTACAGATGTAATTGCGACCCATTGCGGATTGCTCTTATCTGTTTTCCAGTTTGGATTATTGAATAAGCCAAGTACACCCGGAAAAACCCCGATGCCATCTTTATCGCCATAAATGAATACCTGTATCACAACCGTTCCGCTATCATTTGCCAATGCTTTAAAAGGCACTGCATATACCGGTGGAATGCCGAGTTCTTTCGTCAGGTCAACTTTGCTGGTGGAATCGGCAGAAAGAAAAAGGTTATTGAGAATTTTATAAATCGCAATCCCTCTTTTATTGTCTGTGTTTTCATTTCGCTGATAATTGATTTGTATATTCTTCAGCATCTCATTGGCCAACGGCCTGATGGTTTCAACAATGCTTGCATAAGAATCTGCAACATCTACTCCATCTTCAAGGCCGTTGCCCTGTTCCAGTTTTCCTACAAACGCCTTCATGAGTGTTTCGGCATCGCTTTCCCCATCTTCTGCTATTTTCGGTGGAAACGTACTTAAGAAATTACTCAGCATATTAAAGCCTGCCGCCATTTTGATAAACTTCCTGTATTTATCAAAACGCAATGATACCAGCAATGAATCACCCCGGTTATTTATTTTCTTCATCATCAGCGGATATACACCTTTTACAAAACTGGATGTGTAAATAGACCCGTCCGTTGATACTGCGAGGTAATATAATTCTTCAGCACTCAGTGATTGAATAGACCTGAAACGGACCTCTGCATTTTCATTATGCAGGCCATTGATGATGTTGACAAAATTTGCTTTTGCTTTGTCCACCAGCCTTTTGGTCAATGATGTAAACTCAAAAGCCGTATCCTTATTCAAAGCCCTTCCGTAATATTCCAGTTGTGTTTTTACCAGTAGTTTATAATAAAGCACCGAATCGTCTTTCGCAGCATCCACTTCTTCAAAAGTCATCTTCTCATTTACAATATTATCCAGGAATGGAAAATACTGCTGGCCATTTTTGCTACGGGCCATTTTTACAATAGTCCTTATAAAAATATCATCTGTAATATTCCGGATTACATAACCAAGATTATTATTAGCCTGCGCAAAATCATATAATTGCCGGGCATATTTTCTTTTGTCCAATGCCCTCACCAGGCTGTCAGCAAAAGGCATATTGGGATTATCTCTTAAGGCAGGTAAAGTTTTTTCAGGATGAAGGATACAATATTTAAGTACCAGGTTATTTTTTGCTGTATTAAAACCGGGGTTATTATTGAAAATAGTTGCATTAGTGATATTCATGCCCGCATCATATGGCAATGAATTGATAATGCCTTCGATTGATTCCCCGTTACGGTCTTTCTTTACACTTTCTTCGTAAGCAGTAATAATCACCGGCAGGTTAGCCGGATTTACCTTTCTTTCCGATTTCGGTTTCCAGTTCTGACTAAAGTATTTTAACACATACTCCAGCCCCGACAGGTAATTTACCTTTAAGCGATGATCAAATACTTTATCCGTTTCAATTAAATATTGAATAGCATCTACTTTTTTTACAAGTGTTTGTGTAAGCAGGAAATTAACGTCGTCATTATCTGAAGGTGTAAACAATTTGTCTGCTGTACCATCAGCGGCCAGTATTGATTTTTGCTCCTTATCTATTAAATCATGATTTCTTTCCCGGCTCAGTGCCGGCCTGTATCCTGCTGGTATTTTCAGCGTATCGGCCACACTTACTCCCTGGGCATCAGCCACTACAGTAGTAAGAAACAAGATGGGAAGAATAAGGTATTTGGTTGTTGCTGTCATAAGGATCGAAACCCAAAGTTACTAAGCCCGGTGGATATGGGTTGTTTTACGGGTTTTATATTGATATAGACGGGTTTATATTCCATAAAGCTGTTTGTTGGTCTATAAAAATATTTTATGCCAACCGGACAGGTTAACTTATCATTAAGTCTGGGTAAACAAGCACCCTGAAATTTCCCTGCCATCTATTTTCCAATTAGGTTTGCGAAAATTACTGGTACATGGTAACCAAAGCCCGGAAAGTGCTGATTGCAGATGATGAACCCGACATCCTTGAGATTCTGAAATACAACCTCTCTAATGAAGGATACGAGGTAATTACTGCCAAAGATGGCGATGAGGCATTGGAAAAAGCCCGCCGCACCCTGCCTGACCTCATCATACTGGATGTAATGATGCCGAAAAAAACCGGAGTAGAGGTTTGCCAGTTACTTCGGGCACAGGCAACTTTCAAAGAAACACTGATCATTTTTCTGACCGCAGTAAATGATGAAGGAACACAAATAAAAGGATTGGAAACCGGCGCCGATGATTATATAAGCAAGCCCATTAGTCCAAAAGTTTTTCTGAGCCGTGTGAATGCTCTCTTCCGGCGGCTTAATAAAACAGATGCGAGAATACTGACTATTGATTATGTTACTATCGACCCTGAACGCTACATTATTAAAGTAAGAGAGAATGAGGTGGTGCTGGCGAAAAAAGAATTTGAACTACTCTACTTACTGGCTTTAAAGCCAGGGCGGGTTTTTCTACGCCACGAAATATTGAACCAGGTGTGGGGCAATGATGTAATTGTTGGCGACCGCACCATTGATGTGCATATCCGCAAGATCCGGCAGAAGCTGGGAGTGGATTGCATTACTACCGTAAAGGGAGTTGGGTATAAGTTTGAGCTTTAAGAAAAGTTCATGGCTCTTAGTTCATGGCCAATCTCGTTACTTTTGTGACTTCGTGTTATAAACCATGAACCCTGATGTTCTCCGCTAAAAATTTTTCTCCGCGGCAACTTTCTGCAATTACTGCATTGCTGCTGGCTGTGCCGGTAAGCCTGCTGGTTTATTTAATTGAAAAAGACTGGCTGTGGGCTGCCGGCTCATTAGTGCTAATTTTTGGAGGGGCTTATTGGCTTATTTCATTTGTGCTGGAGCGGTTCATTTACCGCAAAATCAAACTCATTTACAAATTTATTTACCAGACCAAAGCCACTAAAAAAGAAGAGACCTATTATAAATATGTGTTGCCGCAAAAAAGTATTGATGAAGTAAGAAAAGATGTGGAAGCCTGGGCTGAAGAGAACAAACAGGAAATTGAACTGCTGCGCAGGAATGAACAGTTTCGCAGGGAGTTTTTACAAAACCTTTCCCATGAATTTAAAACACCAGTGTTTGCTATACAGGGCTATGTTGATACCTTATTGTCCGGGGCATTGGCCAATCCTGATGTAAATAAGAAGTTCCTGGAAAAAACAGCGAAGAATGTGGATCGCCTCACCCACTTGCTGAATGACCTTGATGAAATTTCCAGTTTGGAAAGGGGTGAGCTTATTTTATACAAAGAGAATTTTGTGATACAGGAACTGGTGAAGGATGTTTTTGAAAGCCTGGCAGCAAAAGCTGATGTTAATAACATCCACTGCAATGTGAAAAAGGGTTGTGAATCCCCATTAACTGTTTTTGCTGATAAAGAAAAACTAAGACAGGTATTTACCAATCTTATTGAAAACTCAATTAAATATGGCAAGCAGGGAGGCAATATTACAGCAAGCATGTACAAAACAGATGGTAAACATATTTTGATTGAAATAACGGATGATGGTATTGGAATAAATGAGCGACACCTGCCCCGTTTATTTGAACGGTTTTACCGAACCGATGAAGGCCGCAGCATAGATGTAACCGGCAGCGGATTGGGATTAGCCATCTGCAAACATATTATTGAAGCCCACGGACAAACTATTCATGTTCGCAGTACGGAAACGGTGGGAACCACGGTTGGGTTTACGCTGGATGCCAGGAGGGATTAACTTAATGAGCTTTGTACAGCTTTACCATTCGCTCTGCTTTAGTTTTGTCGGACGGGCTTCTATTTGTCTTCTTGTTGTTAAGTTCATTTTTTTAGGACGGGTCAATACCCAACTGGGCAGCAGTTCCATGCTGACAGTTACAAAATTCCTACACAGCAACAAGCCATCACCGTTAGTACCACCCCTTCCCTTCCGCCAAGCTCTTTAAAAAATCTGCCGCTTCATTGCTCATGCTGGTGGGGGTTAGCTTGCCATCAATTGCCATAATAAAATGATGACAGCCATCGCCTGAATAGTTGAAAGACACATCACCCGCCAATGTTCCTTTTTTATAAAACATAAGATTGCCGTCATACCCGCATTTGTATGCTTCAGCAGTTTTGCTGTTCACATACCTGGTTAATTTTCTAATGGCCTTGCCCTCCGTAGTAGTCATCGTCTTTTCAATAGTTTTCGATTGCGGGCTGTTGAAGTTTATTACCAGGCTGTCGCTGCCGGCAAGTTGTTTACCCGCTTCAGAGTTTCTGGAGCAGGAGGCTAAAAAAACAATGAGTACAGTAAAAAAAGAAAGTTTCATGCTCTTCTATTTAATCGTAAGATAAAATAAAAAATAGATGCCTTCATGCCTGCAACTGGTATTATCTTAAAGATATGGCCGGAGCGATATTATCGGCGTCAAACTCCTCTCCCAATAAACGGGCAATAGTCTGTGCAAGCTGCGCCTGGTAGAATTGTTGTTCAACTTTTATTTCCCCTTCCGGTCCGATACCCGGCCCAATAATGGCGAGCCAGGTTTGAGATGAGCCTTTAATAAATTCTCCATGAGATGCCCATTTTGCAGCTCTGCTGCCACGGCCATGGTCGGTGGTAATAATAAAAGTGGTGGTGTTTTTATAGCCGGGGGTTGTCTGCACCCAATGCCAGAGCTCTGCAATCATTTTGTCTGTTTTGTTGGCCTGTTCCAGGTACAGGTCATATCTGTGTTGATGGGCGAACTCATCTGTTTCACCCAACCCGATAAATGTTACTCTGGGGTGATATTGCTGCAGGTAATCTTTTGCGGTTAAAAAAGTAAGCTCGTCATAGCGGGTCGCTGTTTTTTCATATACTCCCTCTTGCTGCACTTTGTTAATCATTTCCTGCCCCTGAGAAACTTTTCCACCCATTGTCTTATAGCCGCTGTTTATCATCACTTCATTCCTTTCTGCATTGAGAATGTAAGGAAATACATCCCAGGAGGTGAAGGCTGCCACCCTGCCCCGAAATGAAGGTTTGCTGTCGAGGTATTCCAGGATATTGATATTGGGGTTTTTGTATTTTCTGTTAGAAGAGATGCTGACATCGGCAGTACCGGTAAATATTTCGTTGTAACCGGGATAAGAAATCGAGTAAAGATTCTCCGTATTTACCTTATTATCAAAATCCCGGTTACCATACAACTGCCCTTTGGCAGCAAGTATATTCCAAAAAAAAGGCATCAGTCTTTTTCTTCTTTCGTCTGCCGTGCTGGCCCAATAAAGCATTTTGCAGTAAGCAGTATCGGAGGTATATGCTGCATCAGAAATAAGAAGAGAATCCGCTCCGTTAAAAACCTCCTGCCACCTAAACCCATCTATTGTAATAACAACAATATTATTGGCTACAGGAAGGGGCTTGCCGGGATCAGCTTCATAACGGGGTGAAAATGGAAGAGTAGTTAGCAGAAGAAAGCTGACTAAAATGTTTTTCATGTGTAACGGTTTTACAAAAGAAGCAACCCTGTGTAACCTGCGTATTATGCAGAGGTTACTTAATTGTTACACAACAACAAATGAGTAATGATACGAACTGAAAAAATACCTGTTACTATTATTCTGCAGCCGCAAAGGCCCCTTCAAGAATAGTAATAGCATTTTTCAATTCTTCTCTTGTAATGATTAATGGGGGGCATAATTGAAGCACATTCCCCTGCGAAACTTTAAAGCTTAGGCCATTACTTAAACACTTATACATTATTGTGTCAGCCTGGGTTATAGCTCTTTCCTTTGTACTCCTGTCCTTTACTAATTCAATGCCCCACAGCAGTCCAATGCCTCTCACATCACCGATAATGCTATGCTTTTCCTTTAGGCTTGTCAGTTCGTTGCGAAAAAAAATTTCATCCTCCTTCGCTTTATTCAGTAGTTGCCCTTTTTCCAGGTATTCAATCATGGCCAGTGCTGCCACACTTCCTAAGGGATTTTTTTCATGGGTATAGTGCCCCAACGAAACATCCCCGGCAATATTATATTCGTCTCTTGTTACAATAGCTGCAAAAGGAATAATACCTGCCCCCAGCCCTTTACCGAGGCAAAGAATATCCGGTTCAATGTCATAATGTTCAAAAGCAAACATCTTTCCTGTTCTGCCAAAAGCGATTGGTATTTCATCCAGTATTAGAAGTACATTATACCTGGTGCAAATTTCTCTTACCCGTTTCCAGTAAGCAGCAGAGGGAATTTGTACATCAGTATTTCGTATCGTTTCAGCAATGAATGCTCCTATCTGCCCATCCTGTTGTATCACATCTTCAAGCTTATCGGCAAGCTGAACATCCTCTCCCCCCTTATAATCGTTTCTGTAAGAATCATGCTGGGGAATATATGTGGTTTCGGGACTAAGTGTTCCCATGTATTTTCTGAATTGTTCTTCGCCGCCAACAGCAATTGCATCCAGCGATGCCCCATGAAACGAACCGGTTAATGAAACTACTTTGTGCTTGCCGGTGACCCTTTTAGCAATTTTTAATGCCATCCCTACTGCACTGGTGCCGCCCGGTGCATACAAAACCCTGTTTAATCCGTTGGGTAATAAAGTGGCCAGTTTTGAAGCCAATGCTATAGCAGGCCTGTTAGTATAACGGCGGGGGGAAAAGGGAAGGACGTCCAGTTGTTCTTTTATTTTTTCTATCACATAGCTGTTCCTGTATCCCACCTGGTGCACATTGTTACCGTGAAAATCCATATATTTTTTCCCGGATATATCAGTAATGTAAATTCCTTCACAAGATTCAATAACATTTAAGCAGGGGGTTGAAAGCGACTGATGTATAAACAACCCGTCATCAACTGCCAGTAAGTTCAGCGCAGAATTATTCAGACGACTATACCAGCCCTTGCGTAGCTGGGAAAAATTAACGTCCCCCTCTTCAAAAAGAGTATTATCATTTTCTGTCATAATTACACATCAGATTTTTTCAGCCAGTTTTTCTGTTAGCCCAAATGACAGGGTCATTCCTGCCCCGCCCAGCCCATTAATAACTGTAACTCCATCTTCGGGATGCAATACCAACTCGGTGGCCCCATTGGTGAGCTTCGCATAAATACCATTCCATGTTTCAATTATAGTTTCATTCCCAAACCGTGCAAACTGCCTGAGGTAATTCAGTATCAGTTGATTGATATATTGCTTATCAAAAGGATCATGTGTCAAAGCATATTCATGCGAATCACCTATTGTCAATTCTCCGGCCTGGTTCTGTGATACCATTACATGAATGCCACATTGCAGGTATTCTGCATAATCCAGCTCAAATCTTTTTTTAAGCAAGGTAAGTGAAGAGGCTGCTTCGAACCCTTTATAATGTATCAGTGATAATGCGCCGCAAAGGGCCGGGCCGATTCTCCAATTACCGGGTTGTGCCATCAGCCGCATCATTTGCAATTTGCACTTCGTTAAGGGGGCAGCGGCATACAGTTCAGGATACAGGGTTTCAAAATCTGCTCCACTGCAAATAAATATTTTATCGGCTTCCAATTCCTGTGAACCAATATAAACAGCCGGGTAACAAACATCTGTTACCGTTTTACCCCATAGAAACTCTACAGCAAATTTCTCTTGTAACCAGGCAGGAATAGCTGCAATAGCAATTCTTGAATCAATAATTATTTCGTCAGGGCTCCATAAAGAACCGATTAGTTTATTCGTTACAACCGCGGCAGATTTCTTTGCTGTTTCCTGTACGGACAATATCCTGCATTGACGATGAGACCCCGTCCCGTCTGCAAATTCATTCATCACTTCCCACTCGTCTTTTACGTAGGCCATGTGCAATGAGCCCACTTCATCATACCAAATATTTGCTTCACCACAGATCTGCTTCCAGATATTTCGGGACAACATGGCCCTTTCATATAATTCACCTTCCGGCTGGCCCACCGGCCAAACCATACCAAAGTTGCGGATAGAAGCACCCACTGCCCTGTGGGTACGTTCAATTACTTTTACTTTATAGCCCCGCACAGCGAGAGCCCTTGCTGTGGCAAGGCCAACGATACCTGCGCCAACCACAATTGCTGTTTTATGCATACCCGGGTTTTGAAGAAATTACAGGGAAATAATTTTTATACTTTCTGCTGAAATAAATTGAAGACAAGATGACTAATACCAACCCTATAACAGATGCGGAAAACACCATCCTGATAAAAAAATTGGTCCAGGAAATATCTAAATTCATAAAGTTTTTCATGAGCAATACCACATCACTGCCCAAATAACCAAATGAATCAGCCACATATATAATAAATCCGGCATTACTCACATATTTAAAACTTGCGATCAACCGTTCAAACAACATACAGTTGAACGGAACATAACCCATGTATAATCCGACCCCGGTCAATGACATCCACCAAAAGGGTGAAAGATTATCATTCAGGTACAAAAAAGTACTGCCCAATGCCAGTAAAAAGCCGGCAACAATTACAATATGGTTTATCAGCAGTGCATGAATATTGTTTCGCACCAATATCAACAAGCTCATCAGCAGCAATACAATCAATGAAGCCGGCAATTCACTTCTTGTAAAAACAGAAGCGTCTTTTCCATAACCCAATTCTTTCCACATCTCTGCCGCAAAATTGCTGCGGTAGTCCCTGATTATTGTCAACAGGATATATGCAATAATGAGCATCAGTAAACCGGGAAAAAATGTTTTGATAAAATCCCGCCTTGCCTTTTTCGACATCGGCAGCCTTTGTGTCCGTAAGCTGATATCAGAAAGTGAAGGTGACGGTGTTATATCCAACAACCAGGTAAATAATACCAGTGGACCAAAAAAAATTAACCCTGTAGTCCAGGGCATCCACCATTGATCCACCTTCCATTCCAGCATCACAAATTTCCCTACACTCTGTGTAAAGCCAGTGGCAAAAATAAAACTGGTAGCCAGCACAGCGCCCAGAATCTCTGTTGTTTTTCTCCCCTCAAGATAACTAAACACTAATCCATAAATAACACCGAGCGGAATTCCATTCAGCAGTAAAAAAATAATATTATACGGCGGGGGAAAGATGGCGAAAAAGAATAAGGCAATCCAGGCCAAGGCAATTAATTTAATAATCCCCGGCGCCCTTTTTTCATTTTTCATTTCTGCAATAAACCGGATACCTGCAAACTTGCTGATGGTGTATCCAATAGTTTGGGCCATCACCAGCCATATTTTATAATCAATTCCGGCTAATTTCAGGTTATCAAATCCGGCGACCGTAAAAGGTTTTCTGAAAGCATACATGCAGGTATATACAAGAAAGGCAGATAAAGCTGCCAGTAATATGGTTACCCATTCCCGTTGTTTATATGAAATGCGGGAAGACAAGTTATTGAAGAATAGCAGGCAATTCTGAAAGATGGTGAATAATATGTGTAGGGTTCTTCTCCCGCAGATCAGCTTCCGGGCAGGCGCCCGTTGTTATAGCAATAACATATTTACAACCTGCATTCAACCCTTCCTCTACATCAACGCTAGTATCACCTATTTTCGCTACTACCAGTGGGTCATCAATACCATTTCTTTGCATCAATTCTTTTATCATAAATGGATAAGGCCGTCCCATCTCCACCTCATCACTACCAATATAATCATCTATCAACCCTTTATCTTCCCATTGAAACCGGGAAACTATTGATTCAGCTATAATATGGGAGAACCCGGTGTTCAATACAATACGGACCCCTCTTTCTTTTAAGTAGCGGAAAATATCTTCTGCACCCGGCATTGGCTTTACCGACTCATCTGTTTCATAAAATTCAATCATCTCTCCTTCGAAGTCGGTGTGGATATCTTCAATAAGATCAGCATCAAACTGAACATTCAGTTCCTCCAATACCATTTGAATTGCCAATGGCTTGTGATAACCCATCAATGGATTTACCATTTCCTTTTCAATAGTAATCCCATTTAAAGCAAATGCCTTTTGAAAAGAAGTTGCTACATTATTTTCATCCAGTACCGTAGTACCAGCCATATCAAAAACAACTAATTGGATAGACATATATTTTTTTTGAAAGATAGAATGAAGAAAATGTAAGCTTGTTAAGGCAACATGAACAAACTCTTAATTTTGCTGTATTGGCGTTGCAATACCAGAGATTGATGCTGGAACATCTTGCAGAACAGCACTAAGTTTCATCGGGATATTCATCACCGGCAAGCTATTCCTAAAAGAAAATTTTGTTGATTATTTCCCGCCTTCTCCCGGGCTATTCCCTTACAGTTTAACAGAAGCTACTAAAAAAATACTACGGCCTACCCCGTTGATCCCAGAACCATGAGTACGATAGTCTTCATTCAAAATATTCTGCAAGCCAATATTCAATTGGAGTCCTGATAATTTATACCCGGCATACATATTTATCACTCTCCAACCGGGAGTGCCCCCTTTAGGAATACGGCTATCATCTTTATCGCCCTGTGCCAGTCTGCTTTGCTTAGATGCAAACTGCAATTCAGCAGAAGCAACGAAATTTTTCTTACGATATGTACTCACTACTCTTGCATTGAATGGCGGTACCCGGCGAAGTGGTTCATTCCTGGTTAAGTTTTCTCCATGAGTATAAGAGACGCCTCCATAAATATTCAGGCTATTAATAATTTGCCAGTTCAATTCTGCTTCAATGCCTTTTAGTTTTGCTTTCTCACTATTCTCTTTTTTATACACCTGGTAGCCGTTGATGACCTGCCCATCAACTTTTACTCTTGTAATAATATTTTGCAATTTCAACTGATATACACTGATACTTGCTTTTATTTTATTGTTACTGAATTTATAACCAACTTCCGTGTGAGTTGATTTTTCTGGTTCCAGGTTGTTTGTCGGCACTTCGTAACGAAAGTCAACAATGCCGAGTGTACCCATATCATCCACGTTGGGGGCACGGTAACCGCTGCTTACTGATGCGTAAACAGATTGATGCCGGCTTAATTGATAAAGCAAAGCTGCATTACCTACAAATGCAGACGGAGAAATTTTTACATCCCCCAGTGTTGTATCAGCAATATTGATATTAAACACATTAAACCGTCCGCCAACTTCTGCAATGAACTTATTGAAACTGAAATGTTGCAAACTGTATAATGAATAGTTACCATACTTCGAATCAGCTGGATATAATCCACGAAGCTGTTTGGATACATTTGTTGATTGATTAACATCTTCTCTTGTACTTTCTACCTTATCAGTGTAAATTTCAATACCGGAGTTAGCTGCCCACCAGTTATTAATTTGGGTAAGTACATCAGCAGTAAATCCCAGTGTATTGATTTTATCATTTTCTTTCCTTAAGGTAGCGCTGCCGTTCTTGCGGCTGTTTCTTCCTTCTATGCTTTGCTGCCAGGAAGTTGTTATTTCTATCTGTTTGAAAAAAAGGTTCGCTGTATTTCCTTTCAGCCTTGCATAGTTTAGTATTCTTTTCTGCGGATCCATTTCATTAATAGCAAAATTTTCCAGTATCATTTTATGATATACAGGCACATGCTGCTGTTGCAATGATTGATGAGACAGAATAAATTGCCATTTTTCACTTACTAAAAACTTCATCTTTAAATCTGCTGCCAGTTCCTTATACCCGGATGGTGATTGCTTACCCGTTGTATCACCACCGATAAGGTCGCCAAAATTTCTGTAGGTAACACCAGCCTGTACAGCTATTTTTCCGTCGCTAAATTGTAATTCACCCCTCGCTGTTTTTTCCATATCTCCCGACATATACTTGCCCAGCACTTTTCCAGCCCATGTTTTTTTACCAATAGAAAAGGGAGGTTCATTTGTCAATATCTGTATTACTCCACCCAATGCATCCGTACCATATTGCACCGAACCTGTTCCTTTGGCAACTTCTATTTTATTGATAGTATAAGCATCAATTGCATTTAAATATTGATTAGGGCCATAGCGAAATGTTGAATTATTCATTCGAATCCCATCTACCAATATCAATACCTGGTTGCCGGTTAGCCCTCTTACAAAAGGCGAGCCTCCGCCATGATTTGTTTTTTGTATAAACACCCCGTTCATCATCATCAGTGCTTCTGCTGTGGTTCGGGGATTAAAATCATCTAATTGTTGCCGGTTTAGTTTTTGCACACTGTAGGGGACCAGTAATGATTGTGATTCTTTTCGCTGGGCGGTAATCACCGCTTCATCTAATGAACGGGCAGTTGTGTCTTCCTGTTGTTTTTCTTTTTGTGCAGTAGCAGAAAAACAATAAACTATAAACAACAAATTAAAAATTATTAACCGCTTCATCAATTTTTCATTTTGGCCCCTTTTTCTTTATCGTCATCTTCGTCTTTGGCAATTTTTACAAAAGCACTTCGCCGCGGTGCAGGCATTATACTTGCTTCACCTTTCACTGCTTTCCAAATTACTTCGCTGAAAACTAAATCAGGGATAAGATCTTCTTTACTAAAATCAAATGTTTCACTCAGCCTAGCACTGGCTGTTTGCTTTACATTCTTATCATCCAGATTTACATTTGCCTTTACCGATTGAAAGGGTGTGATATCGGGAATAGCTGTAAAACAACGCCACATTGATTCTGCTGCTGCATCATACTGGCTCATCGGTGGCAGGCCGAGAATTAATTCTATCGTCCGCAACATAGAAGAAGTGGAATACATCGTATGATCTACAAAATTTCTTTTTACAAACCCTCCTGCTACATAAGCAGTGCTGCGGTGGGCATCCACATGGTCGGGGCCATTTTGTGCATCATCTTCAATAATAAAAATGGCGGTCTCTTTCCATATCGGGCTATTAGATAAATATTCAACAAACAAACCGGTTGCCCAATCATTATCCGCCACATGGGCAAATGGTGTGGGCTTGCCTATCCGCTGCCCTTCTGTGTGGTCGTTGATAAAACGAACAGTATTAAATCGTGGCACTGCATTTACTGCCAGCAGGGAATCAAATTCTCTTTTCCATTGGTAAAATCTTGTGGTATCTCTTACACTTTCATCCCAACTGGTAAAGTAAGGACAGAAATTATTTTCTAATACTTTGATATTCGCTTTATAATCATCAGCAAACTCCCCGTATGTTCTGTAACTGACACCAGCTCTTTTACAATAATCCCAGATAAACCCCTCTTTCGGATTGGCAATAGATCTGTTTCCTTCTGCATCATAACTGCCACCGCGGCCACCATAATTGGTAGGCCAGGTTTTTTCAAGGTAATCTGTTGTATTGGCTGATGTACTCCAGTTATGCCCATCGGCGCTCACTTCTCCATCCACATAAAAGTTATCGAGCAGTACAAATTCTTTTGCCAGCTTATGCTGATTAGGGGTAATCTTTTTCCCAAATAAAACGAGGCTGGTATCACCATTTCCTTCGGCTACATCACCCAACACCTGGTCGTAAGTCCTGTTCTCTTTAATAATGTAAAAAACATACCTGATGGGAGAAGCATCACCAACTTTCATGGGGATCGGATTACCGGCTTCTCCTTTTGCATTCAGCTCTTTATCTTTAGTATAAGGCGTATTGGCATAAACCTTTTTTGAATAAATGCTTAATTGAGCATCTGTGGGTTCATTTATAATAGACATTGTTCCTTTAAATAAACCAGCGATGTATTGTATTTTACTTTGCTGTTTTTTATAATCGCCGTGCTGGTAATTTACCTCTTCGTCTTTTTTTGTAGGGTCCGGGCCTTTTACGTTTGACAATGAAGAAAAGCCTTTGCCATTACTTACAAATATTTTCTTACCAATCACTTTCACATTCGTGGGATACCAGCCAGTAGGAATAAATCCTTTTGATTTGCTGAATCCAGGTTTCGACATATCAAATACAGCAAGACAATTATTATCAGCATTAGCTACATACAACGTTTTTTCATCAGCAGATAAAGCCAGGCCATTGCTGGAGGAACCAGCTGGTGCATCGGGGTATAACGCAGCGTTGAGTACTTCTAATACTTTTCTTTGTTTGCAATCAATTACCGAAACACTGTTGTCGTTAGCATTCGCAACAAAAAGAACAGTTCCGGCTTTGTTCAATAATAATTCATTCGGATTATCACCCACCGGGATTTCAGCAGTAATGGATTGCTCAGCAATATCAAAGATCAACACCTTATCACCACCCCAAAGCGAAATGTACAGTTCCTTTTTATCCTGTGATAATAAACAGGAATAAGCCTCTGCACCTAATGGCAACTGTTTATCTATCTTTTTTGTTGGCAGGTCAATCACATACAAAGAATTGTTCTCTTTGGTAACCACATACATTTTATCTGCTGTATCATCTATTTCAATACCAGCAGGTGAAATTTTCTCCGGCCATTTTTTACCAAGCTTAATGCTATCATTCAATTGCAGCTTGTTCATGACAATTTTATATTCCAGTATCCAATTATCATTTCCTCCGCTGGCATAAAGTTTTTTTCCATTTGTACTGAATCTTAATCCATACCACGATTTTGGAACAACAACATTATCCAGAATTTTTTCGGTCTTTGGATCAATGAGCTGAATGCTTTGCACACTTTGCCCGTTATTGGTAACCGCCATTAATCTGTTGTTGGGCGATACTGCAATATTTAGTGGCAAATCTCCCAATGGCAATGAACGACCTGCTGGTGATAATGTCCAGCCGTTTGGCAACGTTACGGCCTCTTGTGCTTTTAGTTTAAAAGGGCAACAACTTTCAGCAACTATCAGAATAATAAACAAAAACAACTTACTATTTTTCATACTGTTAATTTGATTTTTGTTTGTAATGATCTGTCCGCTGTTCATCTTCGTCATCCATCTTTGGCCCTTGCTCTATTTTTCTCCAGTCAATATTTTTGTTATACCTGTTCATTGCTTTTTGAGGATCAAACACTCTTTTGTCCGGCATTACTAAGTTGTAAGGAGTGTAATCAGGTTTATCTGTAAAAAAATCGCTGAGCAGTGAAGCTGTAACATCATACTGGTTCACATAATTAATGTTGAGAATATTATAAATTACTTTGAGGATAGAACCAAAATTAGCATGGGTATGAGAAACATAATTTCTCTTTACATACGGGCCGGCCATCATCAGTACACTGCGGTGTGCATCTATATGGTCAACACCGCCCTGCGGATCGTCTTCGGTAATGATCACCAGCATATTCTTCCAGTATTTTGTACGGGAAAGAAAATGTAAAATTCTTCCAACTGCCAAATCATTATCCGCCATGTAAGAATGAACATAAGGATAACCATCTTCCGGTCTTGGCCCTGCGCCATGATCGTTAGGTACCTGCATAGCAATCAACCGGGGCATTTCTTCTTTTCCATCAATCCACATTTTGGTAAACTCAGTTTCAAACTGCTCCATCCTGAACTGGTCGGGTATATTCGTATTATATCCAGCATAGTTGTGAGAAGTTCTGCTCCATAACGCTTTTTGCATGGGTACCATCACAGCATGAGCTGCACCGGTTAGTGTATCGTTCCATTCTTCCCGTACATGTGCTGTTTCATTGGCTTCGCCAAAATTGTAAAAGGAAACCTTATTTCTTTCTAATGCTTCCCACAAGCCGCCAATCTCTGCATAGTCTTCCGGATCCATGCTACCCGTGCTGCCCGGAAAACGACGGCCTGGTGCTTTGGAAAAAATCTTTGCTGTTTTATTTACACTGCTGTTTGTTTCCACCCACTCATTCGGTATCACACCCACCATCCAGTGATGGCCATGAATGGACGCATCGCTGTCACAATAAAAATTATCACTGTAAGAAAATTCATTTGCAACTTTAGTATGATTCGGCATTACATCTGCATTAGTCACTTTCAATGTATCACCTTTACCATACACATTTACATTTACTCCATACCTTGCCAGTGTCAGATCACCTTTCCCGGTTTTCATTTGTCCCAGCACTTCATCATAGGTTCTGTTTTCTTTGGTAATATATACAATGTGCTTAATAGGGCTTTGCCTGAGTTTTGGTAATGCAGGCAGTGGATTCCTTGCATCATCCGTTACACTCACTGCCTGCATAGTATTATTAATGGTCTGTTCGGTATAAACAGCCAGTCGTTTTGTATCTGGTAGTTGTATCTTTTGGAAAGTGGCTAACTGAATATCGCCAACATAAGTTCCCTGTACCGGTTTTACAAAATCCTTCCCGCCATTGGGGCCTGCACCCAAGCCACGGCAACTGATGACGTACATTTCTTTTTCATCTTTACTCAATTGCACCCTTGCCGGCCCCCAGCCGGTTGGTATCAGTCCTTTTGTTTGCTTTGTTGCAACATCAACTACAGCCACTGCATTAAAACCAAGCAAGGCTACATACAATGTTTTTTCATCTTTGCTTAATGTGATGCCAAATGGTAAGAGACCTCTGTATTTATCAATCCGCTTGTCAACTTTAATTGGAATATGTGAAATGATTTTTCGTGTCCGGTAATCAATTATCGAAATATTATCATTGGTGGCATTGGTTACATACGCATATTTTTTGCCTACTGCAATCGAATTGGGGCTGGCTCCACCCACCACTTCTGCGTCTTCAATCATTTGTCCTACCTGGTGGCCGGTTTTAAATTTATCAATAACCTTATTGGTTGTGAGGTCGATGGTGAAGACACTCATAGCCTCAGACGATAAAGGGCTTCCCACTCCCGGTATTTTTTTAGCATCAATCACTGTCCCTTCTATAGATGCTTTGGTGTTATCTCCATACGGATGCCAGTTAATCGTCATTGAATTGTAGTTGGTGGAATCCATTCCTTCCACCAGCGGATAGGAGTACATACCAACATTGGCCACAAAAGCCAACTTTTTATCCGGGCTTAATGCTATACCAAATGGCTGACGGCCTGCGGGAATGGAAGCTGTAATTTTTTTTGTAGCCAGATCAAGCCGTACCATTCTGAAATTGCCCCTATCTAATACCAGCAATTCATTTTTTGTTTCATTCAATAATAAATCTGAAGTAAAGCTGTCATCAAACTCTTCTCCGTTTATTTTTCCATTCAGAGAAATAGAATCGAGTATTTGCAATGTGGAAATATCGTAGATGATAACTGCTCCATTATCACCACCACTTAGAAAAATAGTTTTGGAATCGGGGGAAAAAGCTACTCCCAAAAAAGAACCGTTGGATAATGGAGAAACAATTTTCCCATCATAAGAAGGTACTCTTGTATGGTTTAGTGTCACCAGATCAATGATGGTGAATACTCCGTTGTGTAAGGTCACTGCTTTTTTCGCATCCTGTGAAATTGCCATACCAAAAGGATCATGGGTGATACGGATGCTTTGTCCGGCTGGCGTTACAAACCGGCCACTGGGTAAAATGGATCTTCCTTTTTCATTGATAACTGCGTATTCATTACCTGCCGGAACAGCCAGCACCTTTACGATTTTAGTCTGCGAAGCGGCAGACAATGTAACAGTTATTGTAAGAAGTAACAGAATTATCCGAAAGAAAGATAATTGCATTGCGATATTTTATAATGACTGAAAGTTAAACAAAAAAAAGGCGAAACTTAGACAAGTTTCGCCTAAATGCCCATGATTGCTTATTAACTATTTTGTCTCTTAATTGTTAACCCAAATATTCGCATTAATATTATCGCTGCCACCAAACTGTGCCTGAACTGCAGCGGCAAGATTTACACCATTCGTCGTTCTTTCTGTACCCGGATATTGAAATCGTTTTGGTATCTGACCACTATTGCCAGTACCCGGGCCGTTCTTCGCAAAATCAGGAATGCCTGTGCGGCGATAATTGTAATAAGCTTCAAATCCAGAGTTCTGGAAAAAAGCCAGGTATTTTTGTTTTATTATCTGCTCACGGCCCGCAGCATTATTGCCTGCATACAAAATAGCCGGCTGAGCATAATAATCATTAAAAAGAAAACTCACTTTGTAGTTTATATAATCTGCGCTTTCTGTTACCCTGCCACCTGCTTTCAGGTAATAAAAATCATTCTGGCCATCTTTGATACCATAAAAACCAATAGAAGCCTGTATGCCTTTTTTATACCAGTCTTCTGCATTGCCACTCACCCATCCCAGGTTAATAGCTTCAGCTATATTAAAACACATCTCCGGGTAACCAACAATGATGGTATTCTCTGCAGTATAAGTTCTATAATAGCGGTACCGGCCATAGAAAGAGTATTGCCCTGGAACAAAACCAGTTCCGTTATCCAACCCTGCTTTGTTTGACATATCAGCCAGGTCTTCAGCCGGGCTTGCCCCAACAAAAGCGGCATGATCTGATGGAAGAATACCTGCTTTCAATTTTGAACCGGCAGGATCAGCTACTGCAAACACACGGGGGTCTTTCAAAGAAGTCAATAAACCAATATGCGTTGATGACATATTGTAGCGGGTAGCATCAAATCCAAAATTATCCGGGTTGATAGGATATTTGTTGAAGGGGTTAATCCATTTAAACTCCAGGTTATCATTCATATCCACCAGCACGGGATACTTGGGTTTGTTACCCATGATGGCATTGAAAGATGTGGCAATACCGAGGCTTGCATCAGATGATTTTTTGCTCAAACTGATTAATACACGGATTCGAAAAGTGTTTACTGCTTTTTGCCATTTACGCAAATCGTTATTGAAATAATAATCCCCCAGCAATGTATTGTTGGCAGATGTTATCAGTGAAGTAAAGTCTGTATTCGCTTCTTCCAACCACTTCAACACTTGTATAAATATGTCTTTTTGCGTATCATATTTTGGAGTAAGGTTATTAATGCCAGCAAGTGCTTCTGTCATCGGCAGGTCGCCTGCTCTCATCGTCATTTCATAAAAGAAATAAGCCCTGAAAAATTTACCCAGCGCAGAATAAGGGTTAACAGTACCAGCACCACCGGCTACTGCTTCTTCTTCCATTTTAATTACATTCTTGAGTATGGTGTAAAATAGTGTGGCGCCGCCCCAGTTGTATTCCTGGTTGCCATAGTAGTTATAATTGCAGCAGGCAAACTGATTCCAGCGTTGCTCCAGGTTCCAGGGGCGTTGGAAACCCGCCATACTTGTTTCGATTCCATTTAACACAAGCGCAGCAGGAACATTTTCGGGAAGATTGGGGTTGCTTTCCAGATCTTCAAATTTCTTTTTGCAGGAAGTGGCCATCAATGCCACTACTGCAACTAAGGTTATTATTTTTTTCATATAATCAGTTTTGATTGTTGATGAATAGGTTTATCAGAAAACAAGGTTGATGTTGAAACCAAATCTTTTTACAGTGGGGGATTGCAGGCTGCTGGAAGTCTGGCTACCGGCATACTGGTCAATATCCACATCTTTATTTTTCTTATCCGCGAAGTAGAATAGGTTTCTTGCCACAAACGATATAGATGCACTGCGGAAAAATGATTTATCAAGCACTTTTGAAGGAATAGTATATCCTAATGTTATCTCCCTGAGTTTCGCAAATGATTTACTCATCAGGTTTCCTTCGGCAGTTGAATTATAACGACTGATATAATCCTGCAAAAATGTTTTAGTCGTATTAGGGGCAAAAGTGAGATCCTTGTAATTGGTGATCTGACCAGTAACCGGATCGTAAATAGGTGTACCGGAAACTATCTTCACACCTTCGCCGACATAAGATTTTACTCCAAGAAAATCCTGGTAACGGGCTTCACCCATGGCGCCCTCTGTAGTTTCAATATGACGGCCGCCACGGAATGTTTGTCTGCGGATATAATTTTCCATTTCACCACCTACACGGCCATCTATTTGTACTGTAAGATTGAAATTTTTATACTGAAATTTATTAGTAACACCCCAAACCCAATCAGGATTTGAATAACCAAGTATTTGATTTTTAGGTAATACGATAGGACGTCCACCTGCATCATTAATGATCTGCCCATCAGTTGTACGGGCATAAGATGTGCCCTGGTACATATCAAGTCTGTTGCCAGGTTTTACATATATATGTCCCACAAGAATTGAATCGGCAGGCAGTTCTTTATATGTCTGTTTGTAAGTTGACCAGTTCAGCAATACATCCCAATTAAAACCACTTTTTGTTTTTATGGCATTGCCGGTTAATGACAACTCAACACCTTTGGTAGCGTACTTGGCAGCATTAATAAATAAAGAAGTATAGCCTGTTGATTGCGAAATGGGGTTACGGAAAATCTGCGGGCCATCAATGTAGGTGAAATAAACGGCATCAAAAGCAAGCCTGTTTTTTAAGAACCGGATATCAAACCCTGCTTCATAGTTAGAACGGTTAGCAGTTGCAATATCATCGTATAAGTTATCTGTGTAATAAGCAGCACTTGTATTGTTGTAGTCTAATCTTGTATTGTACACCTTGCTTGCAAGGTTATAGCTTGGCCCGTCATAAGATGTAGTGTAAGCAGCACCATAACCAACGGGGTAAGATGCTGGCCCAATATATGCCTGTGTGCCGCCATCCCTTACACTGGCAAATGAGCCTTTCAATTTCAAAAATGAAATGGCTTTGGGTAATTTTACATAGTCAGACACAACAGAGCTTACCGAAAGCGACGGATAAGTACCAGGTTTGCTACCGGGTATAGCAGAAGATTTATCCCAACGGATGGTAGCTCCCACATTCATATAATTTCTATACGAAAGATCAAGCGAAGAATAAGCACTTAACACCAGCATCTCTGATGAAAAATTGGCTGCTTTAACAGGGTTGCGGGAATTAGCAAAAGTGTAAACACCCGGAACATTTAAATAATCTGTTGTAGTATAACTGGAATTATACCGCATGTTGCGGACATTACCCCCTGCAAGACCCGATACAGTCAGGTTGTTCTTGAAAAATTTCTTATTGAGTTTTAACAACACTTCTGTATTATTCTCAAATAATTTCCGGACATCTTCCCGGTAGTCGCCTTTTGCTTCTTCACGGCCGTAGGAAGTGGCAGAGTAAGGGAATTTTTCTGTACGCAATAAATCATAAGTAGTAACAGATGTTCTTCCTACCAGTTCAATATTTTTATTAAACTTGTAGCTTAAAGTAGTGTACCCATAGAAGTCGTTTTTGTAATGGCCCCGCAGCCATTCTTTCACCAGGAACCAGGGATTATTGTACCGCTGGTATTCTGCATATATCTGCTGCACACCTTCTTTACCTGGCTGCCAGTAGTTTTTCATATCATTAATATCCCAGTCGGCACCGCCCCAGATAGTAATATTATATATCATACTGTTGGGACCATACTGCACATCAGGAACATTTGGTGTTGCCTGCCTGTTATAGTTTGCATTGGCTTCAAAGCGAAGTTTTGGGGTAAAATTATGACCAAGCGACATGTTGAAATTAAATCCGTTCAGCTTTGTATTCGGAACTATTCCTTTTTGATAAGTGTTAGACATAGAAAAACGCAAATCAGATTTTTCGGTACTGGATGAAACGGCAATGCTATTAGTAGTTAATAACCCTGTTTGTATAAACCGGTTCAGGTTGTCTTTACCTCTTGCCGTCCACGGAGTAGGAATCCGGTTGCCGGTTAGCGGATCTATAGGGCTGTCATACTGTGCAATTAACTGCCCATTAAATTTGGGGCCCCAAATATCGTAGTCGCCATCGTTTAATCCGCCACCCCTTCCATCAACAAATGAATAACGGCCATGGTCGCCAGGGCCATATTCGTCTTGCACCATGGGTATAGAATTAAACCCTTTTTCAAACATAGTGCTGGAATTAAATTCCACACTATATCCTCTTTTATCTTTTGCTCCTTTTTTTGTTGTAATGATGATTGCACCATTAGCACCCCTGTTGCCGTATAAAGCAGCGGCTGTTGCACCTTTTAATACAGTATAAGTTTCCACATCGTCCGGATTAATATTCCAGGTATCAGAGTTAATCGGAATACCATCTATCACTACAAAATTTAAACTTCCTCCACGAAGAATTAACTGTGGCCTTCCTAATATTTCAGGGGAACCACCTACAGATAATCCGGAAATTTTACCCACCAGGGCATTCAATGCATTAGGTTCTCTTGCTTTAATCAAATCCGTTCCTTTTACTTCCTGTACAGAGTAACCTAATCTTTTTGTTTCTTTCTTAATACCCAGCGCCGTTACCACCACTTCATTCATGCTTTTACTATCAACTTGTAAAATGATAGCCGTTGCATCTCCTGCTTTTATTTCCTGCGCTGTAAAACCTACATTACTGATAACCAGTATATCATTATCAGCAGCAGCAAGCCTGTAAACACCGGATGCATCTGTAGTTGTTTGTTTGTTTGACCCTTTAACCGTAACAGTGGCACCGACTACCGGCTGCTGGTTTTCGAAAGATATCACTTTGCCACTTACGGTCCGCTGCGCCATAACAAAGTATGACACCGAAAGTAATAGCATAGTAAGAGTAAATTTTTTAAAGCGGAAAATGCTTTGCTGTAACATAGATAAACAGTTAGATTAAATAAAATTCCTTTTTAGAAGTGCGAAGTTGAACCGTCAGTGTAAACTGAATCTTAAGAACAAGTGAACGTAGCATTAAGAAATAGGATGTAAATAAACCTGCGAACCCGATCATGATTCACAATTATATCATATACTGGTCACAATTTCATAAACCATAGTTAGCCGGTTGTTAATACACAAAAGGGTACTTTGTAAAACCTCTGTACAATTGAAAAAAAGATCTGTAGATGTAGCTATCATTTCTGACCTGCATCTTGGTACTTATGGCTGCCATGCAAGAGAGATTGTTAACTACCTCCGCAGCATCTCTCCTCAAATCTTAATTCTAAACGGTGATATTATTGACGGCTGGCAATTCAGTAAACGATATTTCCCGGCTATGCACCTACAGGTGATAAAAGAAATTATGAACCTGCTCAGCAGCGGCACCAGAGTTATCTATATTACGGGCAATCATGATGAAATGCTGCGGCGGTACAGTGATCTGCAACTCCATAATTTTCAGCTGACTGACAAAGTAGTGATGGAAATAAATGGCAAGATGGCCTGGATATTTCATGGCGATGTGTTTGATAACACTACAAAAGGGAGTGCAAAAATCCTTGCAAAACTTGGTGGTTATGGTTACGACTGGTTGATACTGACGAACCGTTTTGTAAACTGGTGGTTGAAAAAATTAGGCCGGCCAAAAATGAGCTTTAGCAAAAAAGTAAAGAACAGCGTAAAAAAAGCAGTTAGTTGGATTGCTGATTTTGAACAAACAGCTGCTGAACTGGCGATTGAAAAGAAATATGATTTTGTCATTTGTGGCCATATTCATCAGCCGCAAAAAAGAGTTGTTGAAACAAAAAATGGAAAAGTGACTTACCTCAACAGTGGCGACTGGGTGGAAAACCTGACTTCGCTGGAGTATTACAATAATGAATGGACAATTTACCAATACGATGAAACAAAATTTGAATCGGCCAGTATCATTCGAATGGACAATAAAATTCCGGAGCTAACAGTGGTTACCGATGAAGTGAGTTTGTTTATTAATTCATTGTGGTTGTAAAATAATAAATACGATGAAAATTCTCTACGCCGTTCAGGCCACCGGCAATGGCCATATCAGCAGAGCCATGGAACTGCTGCCCTATCTGCAACACTACGGCAAAGTAGATATTTTTCTTAGTGGCGATAACAGTAACCTGGCGATGGATGCCCCTGTCAAATATCGCAGTAAAGGGTTAAGCCTTTATTATAACTGTACGGGCGGATTGGATTACTGGCAGATTATGAAAGCATTTCAACTGTCAAGATTAAAGAAAGAAATAAGGGAATTACCAGTAGAGAAATATGACCTTGTGATAAATGATTTTGAATACATTACCGCAGCTGCCTGTGCCAAGAAGGGAATTGCATCTGTTAACTTTGGACATCAGGCCAGTTTTCAATCAACCAATACACCGAGACCTGAAAAAAGAAGTATGACGGGTGAATGGGTGCTGAAAAATTATGCAAGGGCAAGCCGTTATATCGGTCTTCATTTTAAAAGCTATGATGATTTTATCTTTCCTCCCATTATTAAAAAAGAAATACTGGAAGCCGACCCAACGGATAAGAAATATATCACCGTTTATCTTCCCTCGTTATGTGAGCAGCAGCTTAAAGATTTGTTGAAGCCTTTTATGGATTGCCAGTTTGAAGTTTTTTGCCGGGAAACAAAACAGTCTTTTCATTTTCGTAATATCCATTTTTTACCAGTAGATAAAAATCGCTTCAATAAAAGTCTTATCCACTGCACCGGCATCATTACTGGTGCCGGTTTTGAAACACCAGCTGAGGCATTGCACCTCGAAAAGAAGCTGCTATGCATTCCCATTAAGGGTCAGTATGAGCAGCAATGCAATGCTGCTGCATTAAAAGAAATGGGAGTAGCTTGCCTGAAAAAAATCAGCCCTGATTTTGAAGAACAGTTTATAAAGTGGATTGAATCACCACAAACTGTACAGGTAAACTACCACAAAAGTGTTGACCAGAGTTTAGACTATCTTTTTGCTGGCCAGGAACAGTCTGCAAATAAGTCAGCACTTGCTACCCCATCCGGCCTGTTAAGTTTTCTTCTCTGATAAATTACTGTTTTAAGGCAATAAAAAAGCCACCCTCGGCCTGTCCTGCCGGGGTGACTAAACTGCATGAGAAAAATCTGCATCTGACTGTAGTTACTAACACTGATAGATGCGATTGTGGGATTGAGAGTAAGAACTGGTGTAAAGATGCCGGCGCTTTGTTATCTGGCTGTTATAACAAGGTTAAGTTAGAATTAATAATAAAAAACCGCCTCACCTTAAGTGAGACGGTAACAATAAATTAAGTACAGTTTTTTCTTAGTTATAATTAAACTTTGTCCACCCTTTCCACCAGCTGGATAACTGGCCGGCAGGAGCAATACCACCACGGAAGGTTACTGTCTTATCAAAAAACGTATCGCCGGTGAACTTGTTATCTGTAAAACCACCACCTGTCAGGATCTTTGCATTTCCGCTACTTCCTGCAAATGGAGTAGGGTCTGGTGCGGAATAGTTAAATGGCTGAATCAGTTTTGCATCCGATGTATTAACAAGAAGGTCATTATTGTAAAACGAGTTGGTAAACCATGCAGTAAAGGCTGCATCATTAGTAATAGTAGCCCCTGCCGTTCCTGAAAACCTTGTATTTACAGTATTGCCAGCCAGCGTAATATTTCTTAAACGCAAAGTACTGTCTTCAATGTTCAGAGCAGTTGAATTACCGAGTGCAGCATCAATTTCAACACCTCTTGGCCAGCCCAGAATAATTGTATTGAAAATAGATATGGCTGTGTTTCTTCTTATATGCGTTCCTCCCCTGTAAAGTGCACTACCTGTATTATTCAGCGTGGCCCTGGGGCCAATGGCAGTAATATTACTGAAAATAGCTGTTGTCTTTGGTGTAGCAGTAGTACCGGTTGAATTATTATCGCTTTCAAATGCTTCAGAGTTGGAAATATCAGCAATTAAAGAGTCACGGATGATTAATCCAAATTGTACTTTACCGCTATATCCATTATCTGTGTCAAAATCATCGTCCTGTGTTTTATAAGCAATCAGGTATTTGCAATTTACGGTGCCGCCAAACCATTCATAGGCATCATCTTTAGCATAAGTAACTTCGATGTGGTCAATGGTTGTACCGTTGCCAACGCCAGCCATGGTAAGGCTGTTAATTTCTTTGTCAGGCTGGAATGCATATCCGGCCCATTCTATCCGCACATATTGCAAAGTGCCAGAATTGTCATTGCTTACAGGGGTTGGTACAGCAGCATCACCAGACCCCGCCAGTCCATCTCCACTTGCATTATCTATACCCCCTTCTACCTGGTAAAGACCTGCAACACCATTATAGCTGGTATTAATTGGAGCTTTACCGCAAAGAACGATACCACCCCAGTCACCTGATTGCGGGTTAGGAGAAGCTGATGTGAAAATAATTGGCTCAGACGGGGTACCTATTGCGTTCAATTTTGAACCGCGGGTAATAATCAGTGCTGCCACATCTGCACCGCTAAAAGAACCCTTGATTGTTGTACCAGCTTCAACAGTCAAAGTATGGTTGCCAACTATGTACACCAATCCTTTCAGAATATATGTATTTTTCTTACGTAAAGTGTCGTCTTTATTAATACGTCCCTGTAATGTGATCGTTTCACCAGCAGGTCCGCCACCTGGGCCATTTACAATAACAACCTGGATTTCTCCGTCTGTTTCAATTTTGCGGCATCCCGTAATAGCCAGAGCTGCAATCGCTGTTACGTATAAAATGTACTTTTTCATTTCTCTATTTTTAAATTTTAAATGTTATAGTGAATAATTAAATGTGATACTGAAAGTGGTGCCTGATGTCCGTGTAAAACGATATGCATCTGTACCTTTCTGCAAAGTCTTTTTACCGCCGTTATTCTGGTAGAAGTATTGTGTTGAGTTCAGCAGGTCTGAAATATTCAACCTTACTTCTGCTTTATTTTTTGCCAATTTTTTACTCATTTGAAAATCTAATAAAGCTCTCGGTGCTTCATAGATATCCGGCGCCCCTGCTCCGGCAGTTAAATCGCCGACGAGATATATCCTCTCACCAACCTGGTTAAATAAAAGAGTAGTGCTGAACCCGGCCTTTTCATGGTCATATAGCAAACCAAGATTGATTACATAAGGAGATTGCCCCTGCAACGGTCTGTCGACATTAAAGCCCTTATCCTTTACCTGGCTTTTTATATAAGAAACATTGGCCTGGAAAGTAAAATTCTTCAACCCTTTAGTGAAGTCAAGTTTTTTTCTGAGTTCTACCTCGGCACCATAAGCGGTTGCCTGCTCCGGGTTTTGATAGTTGAATGTGCTGGCTCCGCCGGTTCCCACATTGAATAATTGTTCAATCGGGTCTTTAAAATCTTTATAAAAAACTCCTGCAGTAAATACTTCACCGGCTCTTGGATATAATTCATAACGCAAATCAAAATTTGAAATCTTTGTTCTTTTCAATGAAGGGTTTCCCTGTATGGAGGCATTCAGTTCAAAGTCATACAAATTCAAAAATGAAAGCTCACGAAGCTCCGGACGTATTACTGTTTGCGAACCGGAAAGGCGCAAATTAGTTTTAGTATTTAGTTTTAATGTTGCATTGAGCCCTGGCAGGTAATCTGTTACAGTAGTATAAGAATGACGGCTATCCCATTTTTTTACACTTCCCAGCAATTGATCAAAATGCTCAACCCGCAAGCCCCATACCACCCTCAATGATTTGGTAAACTGGTTATCGAATTGTAAGAAGCCCCCATTCAAAATAGTATTGGCGATATAGCGGAAGTTTTTATTCTTGATGGCATCAAATCCAATTTTAGTACCTGTACCATCACCAAAATTTTCAGATGCAAATACCTGGCTGGCTGGTAATAACCTGAGTGTGGGGTTATCAAGCGGAAGATAGTTTGCAAAAAGTTGCGCATCATAGAGGCGGTCTTTTACCTGTAGCATATAACCGGCTTTTATAGCCTGCTTCTGGTTCAGCCAATTAAAGTTATAAGTAAAATCACCGCCGGCGGTATAGATATAGTCACTCAGGCTCTGGTAAATACGGCTGCCGCTTTGTTGTGATAAGGTGTTGGAGAGTAATAATGTAAATGGATTTTGAGTATTCCTTGTTCTTGAATAAGCAATCCGGCGTTGATCCGGGATATAACCATCCAAAATATTGAAGGCCCCATACCATTTTAGTTTTAATGGCTTTGTAATACTATGGTCGCCATTTAACTGAACAGTAAAAAAAGTATTTTGCCTGAACGAAAGTTCTGTAGCCATCATGTCCTCATCCCTGTTAAAATCGGGACCGCTTCTGCTGGTAACCGAACCGGGTGAGTTAACATTGATAATAGATTTTACTGATATTTTATTCAAAGGGTTAATCTGCATGGTAAAGCTGCCCAGTGCACCTACGGTAACTTCCTGAACATAGCGGTCATCGTTGAAATCATAATCCATACTGAAAACATTACCAGATAAAGCATTTGACCTGTTTACCATCTTTAGAAACTTGTTGCTTTTATTATAGGTAATGCCGAGTGTGCCGCCAATTGTTTTGCGAAACAATTTGCCGGTAAATCCGCCGTTCGCCTGAAAAGAAACATTTACCGGGGCTGAAGTTTCGGTGGCTGTCCATGCGTTGCGCATTTGTTTGCCAATAGCTGTTTTTTCGGCAGGTGTTAAATTATCAAACTCCGCTTTTCTCGTATAGCCGGCTGGCAATGCCCTTGTGCCATCATCAAAACCCAGCCAGTCAGTTTTTCCGCCCTGATCTTTATAGAATTTTTTACCTATGGTCTGAGAATTAAACCCTGTACCTATTTGAAGGTTGAAGAAACTTTTTGCCGGGATATCTTTTGTATTTACCTGAATCAAACCGCCCGCCCACTCACCGGGATACTCGGGCACAAATGCTTTATTGATAATAATATTATCAATCATATTTGCCGGAATCAGATCAAATGAAAAAGTTTTCCTGTCAGGTTCTGTACTGGTTAACAGGATGCCATTGAGCATAGCTTGGTTGTAGCGGTCAGCCAATCCTCTTATTACAATAAATTTTCCTTCCTGGATACTTGCACCCGGTGTACGTTTTAATACTTCACCGGTATTTTTATCAGGAGAGCGGCGAATGCTTTCAGCCGAAATAACAGAAGCAACTGTGTTGGTATTTTTTTGAAAAGCAATAACGGAGTTTACCGTCTCTTTGCGGGCAGTTGAAGTTTTAGTACTAACTACCACATTATCGCCTGTCTGTGCTTTTACTACGAGTATAATGTTCAAGTCATTGGCCTGACCAGCGATTATTTCCACTTCATTCACAATTTTCGGACTATACCCTACTGCCGAGAATTCTATATCATATTTTTTTCCTGGTACCAGGTTCAGAGAGAATCGTCCTTCTATATCCGTCATGGTGCCACCGCCACCAACAATCTTTATTGACACTCCGGCCAGTGGATCATTTTTTTCATTTAATACCTTGCCGGTCAACTTAAGGGATTGTGCCTGGGCAAAAGAAAAGAGGCTAATAAAAATCACGGAAAGAATCATTCGCAGCCTGAAATACATATTCTGTTATTTCGGGCAAAGGTGGGCTTGTGAGGTTACCGTTATGTTACGGCCACGTTAAGCAATTATGACGGCAGTATTACCGAAATGTTATCAAAAATCAGAACCTGAGCTGTAGCCGGCAAGTCAATACATTATCCTTTATATCTGAAACAAAACCCGGAAGTAGGGTGGCTTCATTCTCTACAAAATCATAGTAAAATATAAGTTTAGTTTGAGAATTAATATGATAAGTATAACCAATACCAAGTGTAGAAAATTTTACATCTGCAACTGTAAAGTTGGTACCAGCCTTTCCTATTTCGGATTGCTGCACTTTAATGTTAGGGTCATACCAATCGTACTTCAACATCAACTGATGCCTGGCATTTATTATATTCTGAAGAAATAATAAGAAGACCCCATCATAATGCCTTACATAAGTGGGCACAGGATTGCCATTTGAATTAGGCAATGTGCCGGGATTGCTGGTGGAGCCTGAAGTGCCGGGCTGTGTACCAAACCAATATTCTGCTCTCCATTCTGATTCTCCCCATCCGTGTTTCAATTTTACTTGTGCATCGGCACCATAATAATGACGGGGAGATGATTTACCCAAATTGGAAACAGAAGAGTCAACTACAAAAATTTTATCCCCATTGGCAGCGGTTCCGCTTTCATACACATATTTAGTTCCGTTTTTCCAGCCGCCCCGCAAATAAGAAAGCCCCCCTGAAAATTCGATTTTATCATTAGCAATATACGGCCTGAAGAATATTCTTGCTATCAGGTCTTTATGACTGTCGAAATCGGTAGTACCTGATAATCCCTGCCCATTAAAAAAACCAATATCTAACTTGAAGCGGGAGCGATCCCGTTTGTTTTCCTGTGGCTCATGAGTAACCATCACTCCAATATCTCTTTCAGAGGGCATTAAAATTTGCGACATCCGACCCCTTTCCGGTGTTTCCCTGACTGTGGAAGATAGGTTGACTTCGTAACCAAATGGACGGGCAAATAAACCCGCAGTCAATGAAAAAAGGTTTCTTTTTGTTTCAAATAGCTTTAAAAACATATCCCGGACAATCACCCCCCTTTCTGTAGCATCAATCTGGAAAGAGAAAAGGGCGCTGGGATATTTTAATTTAGAAGGAAGTATATATTCAATTTTCACCCTGGCCCTTCTTAGCATAAAACGGCTGCTGGAATACTGAGAAAAATTTCCTCCGGCATAAGAAGGAGCCCCGTCTGACTGGGCCATTTGAAACTGGGGCTGAATATAGCCGGTGATTCTTAAATTTTCGAACCTTTTAATTAATGGCCTTACCGTGTCTTTGATAAAAAAAGACGAGTCAATATCCGCCAGGTATCTTTGGGAAAAAGCAGTAATGGAGAGAAATAGGGTGAAAAAACAGGTAAAAAATGTTTTTGCGAGAAGTTGATTTGTCCGGGACATAATAACTACTTAAAATTGCTGCAATATGCTGCAATATGCTGCAATATAAAGTGTTTGTTATTGAATTGTTACCCTAATTTTATCTCTATATTAATTTATTATTAATTCTCCGTCCCCTGGCTAACCCCTTAATCTACCCCGGTAATTTCGTAAACTGTTCAGTATAAAAAACGGACACCATAAAAACTAAAACTAATGGCACTACAATCTTTCCTCAAAATCTTCATGCCGAAGAACAGGATATTCTATGAACTGTTTGAAAAAGTAGCTAATAATGTTGAAAAAATGGGATCTGTACTGAAGGATGTGGTAGCCGAACCGGATTTTGATAAAAGGGCAGCCCTCATTACCCAGCTGGAAGACCTGGAGCATGCTAATGATGAGCACACCCATAACCTTTTTACGGAACTGGGCCGCAACTTCATCACACCCTTCGACAGGGAAGATATTCACTACCTCGCCACTTCATTAGATGATATTGCAGATTACATCTATGCCGCAGGTAAGAAAATAAATTTCTACCGGGTTAATCCCAATGACACAGGCATGCAAAAATTTGCAGAGCTGATTGAGCAGGGAGCTGCACAGGTAAAAATTGCTGTTGTAGAACTCCGGGATATGAAAAATATGCGCAGCATTACTGAGGCCCTGGTAAAAATCAACAGCATAGAAAACCAGGCAGATGATGTTTTTGATTTCAGTATTGAAAAATTATTTGCCCTGGAGCCTGATGCCAAAGAAGTTATTAAGAAAAGAGAGATATACCAGGTGATGGAAATAGTAACCGACAAATGCGAAGATGCAAGTAATGTAATAGAATCTATTATCATTAAATACGCATAAACCCAACTGCTCAATTTGAAAATGCTACAATTGCTCAACAATAATTTTACAGATGAGCAATTTTCAAATTAACTACTTATGACACCTTTTCTCATTACTATAATAGTCCTGGCTCTCATTTTTGACTACATTAACGGCTTTCATGATGCTGCGAATTCAATAGCCACTATTGTATCCACTAAAGTACTCACCCCTTTCCAGGCAGTGTTGTGGGCTGCACTGTTTAATTCGGTAGCCTTTTTTATTTTCAAAGACCATGGGGTAGCCGACACTGTTGCCAAAACCGTAAAACCGGATCATATTGGGGACGGGAATATGATGGTAGTAATCTTTTCAGGATTAATAGCAGCAATATGCTGGAACTTACTGACATGGTGGTTCGGCATCCCCTCCTCCTCTTCCCACACATTGATTGGCGGATTTGCGGGTGCTGCCGTTGCCAGCGGTGGTTTTGATGCTGTTAATTCTTCCATCATTATTAAAACAGCCAGCTTCATCTTTTTAGCTCCGTTGATTGGAATGATAATGGCCTTTATCATGTCGCTTTGGTTCCTGAGTTCTTTTAAAAAGGGATGGACATCTAAAATATTTTCGGTTGTTGTGATAATTTTTGTAGTTATTTTTCTCTATTCCAGCCTTCAGTTCGACCGGGAAATTCTTGCTAAAAAAACACATTATGATAGCTATATAGCGCAGGTAATTTTCTATTCAAAAAATTTCAAATGGATATTGCTCGCATTCATCCTGCTGGTGATGGCGCTGTTCTCACTTTACCTCAGCAACCTTAATGCCCATAAATCAAATCAATGGTTTAAACGATTGCAGTTGATTTCATCCGCAGCATTCAGTATTGGGCATGGCGGTAATGATGCACAAAAAGTAATGGGGATTATCACGGCTGCATTAATTGCAGGCGGCACGATCACTGACTTTCATCAAATGCCCGACTGGGTACCAATAGCCTGTTATGCAGCCATTGGATTAGGAACCATGAGCGGGGGCTGGAAGATTGTAAAAACAATGGGCACAAAAATTACTAAAGTAACCCCGTTTGAAGGTGTGGCTGCTGAAACGGCCGGCGCTGTTACCCTCTTTGTAACAGAAGCATTAAAAATTCCTGTTAGCACCACACATACCATCACAGGGGCCATCATGGGAGTTGGAGCCACCAAAAGGCTTTCAGCGGTAAGATGGGGCGTAACCATCAATCTTATTTGGGCATGGGTACTTACAATTCCTATCAGTGGATTATTGGCTGCAGGGGTTTATAAAATAGTAAGCCTGTTTTGAAAATTTATCTAATAGATTATTAAAATAAAAATCCTGACTTTTGTCAGGATTTTTTATGAGTAAAATATTAGTAACAGGTGGCTGCGGCTACATCGGCTCTCACACCATTGTTGATTTAATTGAAAATGGCTATGATATTATTTCAGTTGACAACAACTCCCGGTCTAATGCCAATGTGTTGAAGGGCATTGAACAGATTACCGGCAAAAAAATAAAGAATTACAAAGTTGACCTCTGCAACTTTGATGATACGTTTGCTATTTTCCAGGAAAATGAAGACATCAAAGGCATTATTCATTTTGCAGCCTATAAATCAGTAGGAGAATCTGTTGAAAACCCATTGATGTACTTTGAAAATAACCTCACTTCATTAATTAACCTGCTGAAATGTGTGCAGGAGTTTCAAACGCCGTACTTTGTTTTCTCTTCTTCCTGCTCGGTATACGGCAATCCGGATGAAATACCTGTAACAGAAAAAACCGTTCCCAAACCGGCCGAATCACCTTATGGTTATACCAAACAGATGGGTGAACAAATCGTAAACGAGTTTGCCAAAAGCTCAGGTACTCAAAGTATCCTGTTGAGATATTTTAATCCTGCTGGTGCCCATCCCTCTGTAGCTATCGGCGAAATGCCGGTGGGCAAACCGGAAAATCTTATCCCGGGCATCACTCAAACGGCTATTGGCCGCATTCCAAAATTAGTGGTACATGGCATTGACTATCCAACAAGAGATGGCTCCTGCATCCGGGATTATATACATGTCTGTGACCTGGCTAATGCACATACTTTATCGTTGAAATATCTGGAAAAAGAAAAAAACACCGGACTTTGCGAAGTGTTTAATCTTGGCAGTGGCACCGGCGTTTCGGTGCTGGAAGCTATTAATGCCTTTGAAAAAGTAAGCAGCGTAAAATTGAAATATGAAATTGGACCCCGTAGATCCGGCGATGTGGTAGCCGTATATGCCAATAACGATCTGGCTAAAAAATTATTAGGTTGGAATCCGCAATTTACATTGGATGACATGATGGCTACGGCATGGAAATGGGAACTGCGGCTGAAAGCAGACGAAACAGTATTCACCAGCCAGCCCGGAGAGCTTAACTAGCAATATACAATTGTCAATTGGCTATTGCCCCTTACATTTGCCCCAATTAATTTACACTCATGTTAAAGGAAATTCAATCAACCGGAAATAAAGATACCCGCAGCGGATTCGGTGATGGCATTGTGGAAGCGGCAAGAAGAAATTCAAATATTGTAGCCTTAACTGCCGACCTGGCCGGATCGCTGAAACTAAACCAGTTCATGAAAGAATTTCCTGAACGATTCATTCAGGTAGGAATTGCTGAAGCAAACATGATGGGTATCGCTGCAGGGTTAACCATCGGTGGAAAAATCCCTTACACCACAACATTTGCTAATTTTTCTACCGGCAGGGTGTATGACCAGATTCGCCAATCTATTGCTTATAGTGGTAAAAATGTAAAAATCTGTGCTTCTCATGCCGGGTTAACGTTGGGAGAAGATGGCGCCACTCACCAGATATTGGAAGATATTGGTCTGATGAAAATGTTGCCGGGTATGACAGTGGTTGTTCCCTGCGATTATGCACAAACAAAAGCTGCAACTGAAGCCATTGCAGAATTCGAAGGGCCGGTCTATCTCCGTTTTGGCAGACCTGTTTGGCCTATTTTCACTGTTGACAAGCCTTTTGAAATTGGCAAGGCACAATATTTTTCAGAAGGAACAGATGTTTCCATATTTGCCTGCGGACATTTGGTTTGGAATGCTATACAGGCCGGTGTTATTTTAGAGGAAAAAGGAATCAGCGTTGAAGTAATAAATATTCATACTATCAAGCCGCTGGATGAAGTAGCGGTGATAAAGTCAATACATAAAACAAAATGTGCTGTAACCGCTGAAGAACATAATATCATCGGTGGATTGGGTGATGCGATTGCACAATGCGCATCCAGGAATTTTCCTGTACCAATTGAATATGTTGGCACAAAAGACACTTTTGGAGAAAGCGGCACCCCTGTTCAGTTATTAAAAAAATACGGTTTGGAGATACCGGATATTGTGGCAGCTGCGGAGAAAGTGATGAATCGAAAAAAGAATGGTTAAAAGATTGTTTTAAACTAATCTGGCAGGTTCTTTCAAAATTGAATCTGCTTTTTTATTTTTAAGGGCTGAACTCACTTTAAACAATTTGATTTTCCAATATTCTAACCGAACCAAAGCCCAAAATCAATGTCCCTGACAACAACAAATGATAGTGAATTGCTGGTACAATTTCGCAACCCGGTTACGAAGGAAAGCGCCTATACCAGCATCATCAAAAAATACCAGGAGAAACTATACTGGCATATCCGGCGGATGGTGGTAGAGCATGAAGACGCTAACGATGTGCTCCAAAATGTCCTTATCCGGGTTTGGAATGGCCTGCAAAATTTCAGGGAAGACAGCCAGCTATATACCTGGCTTTACCGGGTTGCCACCAACGAATGCCTTACTTACCTGGAACAACAGAAAAAAAGATCGTCCGTCAGCCTTAGCGATGTGGAAAGTGGCCTGAGCAATAAAATCAAAGCTGACAAGCATTTTGATTCGAATAAAATTGAATGGAAACTGCAATTAGCTATTCAGCAGCTTCCTGATAAACAAAGAGTTGTGTTTGGATTGCGATATTATGATGAGATGCCCTACGAGGAAATGAGCCGGGTGTTGGAAACCAGCGAGGGCGCCCTGAAGGCCAGTTACCACCATGCAGTTAAGAAAATTGAGGATTATATGCTAAATCATTAAACTTTGATACCTGAAAACCATCCTATTAACCGTTTCACCCTTCAGGATAAACTGAAATGACACAGAAAGATAACATATTGAAAGAATTGAGTGAGTTGAAGAGCACACTGGCAAATGTCACTCTACAGAATGTCTATACAGTTCCGGTTGGATATTTTGATGGGTTGGCAGCACAGGTTTTAAACAGTATCAAAGCAATGGAAGCTGCTCATCCGGTTGAAGAGTTAGGCTATTTATCACCAATGCTCAGCAGGATTTCGAGGCAAATGCCTTATGCTGTTCCGGCTGGTTACTTTGAAGGTCTTGCAAAAAAAGCAATGCAATCTGTTCTTGAAAGCAGCGATTACCAGACGGCCAAAGAAGAAATAGAAACGCTTTCGCCATTACTGAGTGGTTTGAAAAAACAAATGCCTTACTCAGTTCCGCAAGGATACTTTGAAACCCTGACCGGGAAGATAAATACTGAAGAAAATAAGCCGGCAACAAGAATTATTTCAATTGCCAGCCGCAAATGGTTCCGCTATGCAGCAGCGGCTGTTGTTATTGGAATTATTACGATGGCAGGATTTTTATTCCGGGGAAGCAATGAAAAAGAACCTGGTGGCAAGGCACTTGCGAAATTTACCCGTGACGTGAAGGAAATGGATGACACTCAGAAAGACAACCTGATTGATTTCATTGATATGAACAATACCGAGACAGCCCAGGTAGATATTAGTAATAAAATTGACGAAGTAAAAACCCTCTTGCAAGATATTTCTGATGAAGAATTAAAAGATTTTCAGGAACAAACAGAAGACCTGGAAGATGTGTTAATGACAAACTAAGCGAAAATGAAAAAGTGGTTACTCATATTATTTTTATTCTTACTCCCCGGTTTTTCGGCACTGGCGCAGAATGAAGAGCCTGCACAGGATGGCGGTAAGATACAGGAGAGGATGAGAGAATATATCCAGAAAAATCTTGGTTTGTCAAAGAATGAGGCAGAAAGATTCAGCCCTGTTTTTCTACGCTACCTCCGTGAGTTTGCACAAACGCATAAGCAAAACAGAGGCGATATATTGATTTTTAAACAAAAAATTATTGAATTACGCATCCGATACCGTACTGAATTCCGGCAAATAATGGACGAACAACGGGCTAATAAAGTTTACCACTACGAAGATGAGTTTCGCAAAAAAGCAGCTGATATTATCCGGGAAACCAGAAGAGACCGGGTGCCCCTTCGCAGAACAAGGGCAATCCTTCTACGCTAAAATATTCCCTTTATCATTACCCTTGCACTTTTCAGAGGTTACCAACGGCCAACCCACTACGAATTGGCCATTTTGTTGCACTTAAAATTTCCAAACAGGATTTTTTACGTCATGATAGAATAAAAAAGTCCATTTCTCTTTTTCGCCCCTTTCCCACCATTGCTGCCGAAGTTCCATAGCTTTTTTCCCATTATAGTCATACTTGGCCACAAACTTGTGCTTCATCTGCTGCAACTGAGGAGCCTCATCACCACCAAAGAAAACCGTTTCATCATCTTCCTTTATCCAGAATACCTGGTGATGTGGTGAGTGTGCCCCGGTAATCTCATAATTGATATAATCATCAATTACCCCTTTATCATCCAATAGTGTTACCCGTTCTGCGTTTTGAAGACAACCCAATTCTTCCAAAATAAAAGAAGGAAAGCCTTTTTCAAAAGCAAAAGCAAGTTCTTTTCGTTGTACATAATATGCGGCATTGGATAAAGAAAGCCTGCCACCTAATCCTTCCCGTTCTATTCCAACAGCCCCGGCATGGTCTTTATGCAAATGTGACAGTAAAACTTTGGTCACTTCTGATGGATTGATACCGGCATTCATCAGGTTTTGATGAAGCTGCAATATTCCATTCTTCTCAAAACCCAGTCCTGTATCTATCAGCAAAATATCTTTAGCGGTGATAATAACAAAAGGTTGTACCTCGACTAACAAGCTACCAATTGGTCTATCCTGCAAATTTTGAGATGCCCCGTCAAACGGAACAAAGTGTTTTGTTTTATCAATCGTGAATGAGCCTTCTGAAAGTGGAATGATTCGCATTGGCAAACTTAATAATTTATGCCGTACTGCAAGTTGTAGTACAATTTTCCAATTGTACTTTTCAAAATTATCTTAATACCATCTGCCTGTCAGCATCAAGTCTTATTAAAATAAAAAGAAGAATAGTGAAAGTAAGCAATGAGGTACCCCCATAGCTAACAAAGGGAAGTGGAATGCCAATCACCGGTGCCAGGCCAATCGTCATCGCCACATTAATCGCAATGTGAAAGAAAAATACCGCTGCTACTCCATAGGCATAGCACCGGCTGAATGTGCTTCTCTGTCTTTCTGCAACAGTTATAATCCGGAAAAGTAATATAAGATACAAGCCGAGCAACATAATGCTACCGGCAAATCCAAAGCCTTCACCTACAGTACAAAAAATAAAATCTGTCCGCTGTTCCGGCACAAAATCATACCTGGTTTGTGTCGCCTTCAACAGTCCTTTACCAAATAATCTTCCGCTACCAATAGCAATTTTTGATTGTCTTACATTATAACTGCTACCGCTTTCCTTTTTCTTTTTTGTTTCTTCAGCAGTCTCCGATTTGCCTTTTTCCAGGTAAGGGTTATCCTTCCCAAATAAATCATAAATACGTTCTACCTGGTGTTTCTGTAATACATTTTTGAAAATATAGGGTACTGCAAACCGTTGAACCCCGACACAAAACACCCATAAAAAAATAATAGTAGTAAGGATACCCCGCCTGCGTTTTATCTGCCGCCGGAGAATATATATGATCGATGCTGCTATTATCGTCAGGATAATGGCAAGTGTGTTTGGTGCAATTACAATAGTAGCCACAATTAAAGCAGCAATGGCGACCCCTGCCAGCAGGACGACAGAAGGAAGCCCTTCACGATACATAACGATAAAAAACGAAAAATACACTAAAGCAAGACCGGTTTCGCTTTGTAAAATGGTAAGTACTGCAGGAAAAAGAGCTATACCTGCAGCAATCATCTGCGAACGGGTCTTTGAGAAATCTGTTTCTGGTCTTGAGAAATACTTTGCCAAAGCCAGTGCCACAAAAATTTTACAAAATTCAGCCGGCTGAAAATTAAAAGTACCCAGTTTAATGATTGATTCAGTTCCCTTAATTGGGGAGTGAAAAGGAAAAACTATTAAAAGCAGGAAAATACCAAAGGCATATCCAAGGTTGGCAGTAGCAGAAAAAAACTTACTATCAGTAAGTAAAATTAAAAACCCCAGAATTAACCCAATTACAAAAAAATAAAACTGCTTGCTGTAATCTGTTTTAAATTTTAAAAATCCCTGAATAACTGAATCACCTTCCTTATAAGTAGCAGCAAAAATGGCTGTAAGGCCAATTGCTACCAGCAGCAGGTAAATGCCAATAAGGCTCCAGTCTAATCCTTTTGATATGGCGGGGTTTCGCTGATTCATTAGCTATCTGCTGGCAGTATCTTTTTTATTTACAACCGGTTTCCGTTGTTTTTCAGGAATAACCATCCCGGCTTTAACAGGCTTTTTATTTGGGGTGTCTTTGGGCTGTTGATTATCTTTTGTTTTACCTGCCTCCAATTCGGATTCACCTAAGTTATCTTCTGATTGTAATGTGTCATTAATATTTTTCAGGGCATTTCCCACTTCCCTTGCTTTTTGAAGAGAGTCTTTCGACCGCATTTTTTGTAGCATCAGTGGTGGAATGAGATTTATTTTTTCCATCCGGTCAACCAGGGCTATTCTTGTCGCATTAATGGTGTCATTGATATATTTCTCAATCATCAGGCTTACAATCGGTGCGGCGTAAGTACCTCCAAAACGTCCGCTGTTTTCCACGACACACATGATGGCAATTTTTGGGTTCTCTCTTGGCGCAAAAGCACAGAAGAAAGAGTGATTGGGTTGTTTTACGCCACGATAATAATTTTCTACTGTTCCTGTTTTTCCACAAATAGTAATCCCGGGTACTTTGGAACCACGGCCTGTTCCTGTTTCCATTACTCCCTGCATGCCATCATGAACGGCTTCAAAAATGCTATCAGATAAATTGATAGGAACAATTGGCTTTTTATATTTATCCAATAAGCCAAACTTATCTCCTCCGTCTATTGAATCAACGATGTGTGGAATATAATAATATCCTTTGTTTGCGATATAGGCCATTTCGTTGGCCACCTGTAATGGTGTAGCTGTTACCTCTCCCTGTCCGATGCTAACTGAACGATAGTTACAAAAACCCCAACGACCTTCGCCATAGACTTTATTAAACATCTCCGGTGTAGGAATAATTCCTTTTTGTTCTGTTGGCACATCTACTCCCAGCCTGTGGCCAAGACCAAAAGCATACATGTATTTATTCCAACTTCTGAGGCTGCTATCCTGTGATGGAAACTTAGGGTTATTAATAACCCGCTGCATCACATTGGCAAAATAAGTATTACAGGAATGAGTGATACCTGTCCTTAAAAAATATGTGCCGGGATCAAGGCAACCCATCGGTTTACTGCTGCCACAACCGTAAAAAGCCCCCGAGCAACTGAATGTGGTATTGGTAGTAATAACTCCTTCGCCGAGGCCAACAAGTGCCTGTAATGTTTTGAATGTTGAGCCGGGAGAATAGCTGGCATTCACAGCCCGGTTTAATAATGGTAACCGGGGGTCTGTGTACAGTTCAGAAAAATGTTGTCGTCTTTCGGTACCTGTTAAGTAATTTGGATTGTATGTTGGGCTGCTCACCATCGCAATGATGCCGCCTGTTTTGGGGTCTATTGCTACGATAGAACCAACTTTATTAGTCATTAATTTTTCACCCAGCTTCTGCAATTCTATATCAAGGCTGGTATATAAATTATTACCTGCCACTGCTTCGTTGTCCATAGCACCATCCTCGTAAGAACCTTGTATGCGGTTAAAATTATCTTTTAGCAGCACTTGTGTCCCCCTCTCTCCCATCAACACTTGTTCATAGCTGGCTTCCAGCCCCGTCATCCCTGCATAGTCGCCACTCTGGTAACCTTCCTCTGCATGTTTTTTCAGGTAGTTAGAATCTACTTCGCCGATATAGCCGACAATGTTAGCAGCAGCAGCAAAGGGATAAGAACGGATGGGTCGTTCCTGAATGTAGAAGCCACTTTGAAATTTCCAGAGATTCTCCTGTATCCTCGCATACTTCTGTGGTGATAATGATGCTTCAAAAACTGACGGGCGGAAAGATTTATTTTTGAGGATAGCATTGACAATTCTTTTTCGAAATTCTATTGTATCAATTTCCATTAACCTGCAAAAAAAAGTGGTATCAATTCCTTTGGCCTGAGATGGTGTCACCATCAGGTCATAGGTTAGCGTATTATTAAGGATGGCAAGTTTGTTTCTATCCAAAACCAAGCCCCGTGGGGGGTAAATGGTTTTTCGGAGAATGGCGTTATCGTCAGCCATCTGCCTGAATTTGCCTGAAATGACCTGCAGGTAAAACAATTGACCGATGATAATGACGAAAGCAATTAAAAAAATAAGGCGGATGATACGACTTCTTGATTGATTGAACGCAGGCATTTAGTAAAGACGAGGGATGAAAAGCGGGGTGAGAAAAGATTTTTAATTAAGGTTACAATGTACGAATTAGAGGGGGCGGTTTCCAAATCTTTTTGAAAATAAATTCAGTTTAGCTACGAAGTTCATTAATGAATACAACTAAGAAACAGAACTTCTGTTCGTGAAATTCGTGCAGGGACACTACGCCGTATTTGTCCGGAATTTTAATTTTCTTGGAAACAATAATTCCGCAGTTAAAATCAGTAACATGCTGATACCAGTAGTGGCCACTATTTTTATCAGAAAATCAAGAAAGTTTCCAAAATCAAGCCACTCGAGGAACACCATGTAGCCATGGTGCAGCAAAGTGAGTATGAATACATACACTGAATAGGGTGTCCATTGCATGGCTTTGGGAGATGGTTCCCGGTAATTAAACTCAGAACTGTCCTTGGGGGTAAGAATATTAATGATAAAGGGTCGCACATAAGCAATCAGCACACAAGCGGCGGCATGCAGACCGGGTGTCATCATGAAATAGTCGAGGATAAGTCCGGTAAAGAATCCGATTACCAACAACCACATCCGGGAAACCGAGAACGGCAACCAGAGGATGAATAAGAAGTATATGTACGGAGTGATGAACCTGTGCAGGTGCGGAATCTTATCCAACACATATACCTGTATCAGTATAAATGCAATAAGCCGGAGTATATTTCTTAAAAAATCACTCACCGGGAACTCTTTTTTACTTCTTCAATCTTCTTTTTAGTTTCTTCAAACAGCTTCACCTGCTCAGCCCTATCGATATTTTCAATAACATGAACCTGCTGCAAACTATAAAAATTGGCTGCTGTTTTCACTTTCAGCAAATACATGCCGGTCGTATTGTCCAGTTTTATATCGAAAATAGTGCCGACCATATATCCGGGGGGAAAGTTAAACGACACGGAGCTGGTGAGCACTGTATCACCTTTTTTAACCTCTACGGTTTTAGGGATTCTCTTTAATAAAAGATACCGGGGGTCTTTTCCATCCCATTCTGCCGTTCCGAAGTTGCCTGTTTTTTTCAACGATGCACTTACCGTATTCTGTACATGCATCAGGCTCATCACCTGGCTAAAGTTTCCGCTTACATTCACTACCACCCCTACTGCACTGCCATCTGAGCTGACAACAGCCATATTGTCTTTTATGCCATGGTTAGAACCCCGGTTAATCTGAATATAATTCTTTTGCGCATTGACTGTATTATATACCACTGTCGCCGGGCGGGAAAAATAGCGGCGGTAATTTCCCATTGTATCATAAAGAATTGAGTCTTGTATCAATTGCATAGAAGTATCCCTGTATGCAAAGTTGCGTGGCAGCAGGTTCAGCAATGAATCATTTAGCTGATGTACCCTCCGGTTTTCTTCCCGCAGGGTAAAATAATCCTCAACTTTATTATACTGTGCGTTAATACGACCGGTCATTTCATTTGCTACACCTAAAAATTTAGCCCGGTGAAACCGGTTGTAATTAAACAAAAACCACAATGCCACCACCTGTAATATGAGGAAAGTGAAGAAAGTTCTGTGCCGCCGGATATAGAGAAATATATTACGCATAGAAGCCCCTCCAACCTCTCCGCCAACTGGCGGAAGGCTTAGTAAGAGTCATTATAGAAATAAATTTTTCAAAGTCGAAATGGGTCAAAGAAGAATTTAAAATATACCGGGTCTTCTTAAGCCCCCTAAGGAGGGGGTTTGGGTAGGCCTATCTCATTACAAACGGATACCTGTCGTAATTCTTAAGTGCAATGCCAGTTCCACGAACCACACTCTTCAGTGGATCGTCTGCTACATGCACCGGCAGTTTGATTTTATTGCTGAGCCTCTTATCGAGCCCTCTCAATAAAGCACCGCCCCCGGTAATGTACAAGCCACGGCGGTAAATATCGCCAGCCAGTTCCGGGGGAGTTTGCTCCAGGGCTTTCAGGATTGCCTCTTCAATTTTGAAAATACTTTTATCCAGTGCTTCAGCAATTTCCTGGTAGCTTACCATTATCTGTTTGGGAATACCGGTCACAAGGTCACGGCCATTTACGGGGAAATCATCCGGTGGATTATCAATTTCCTTCATAGCTGCACCTACCTGTATTTTGATTTGTTCAGCAGTACGTTCGCCAATCAATAAGCTGTGGTAACGGCGAAGGGCTTCCATAATATCAGCAGTAAACTCGTCTCCGGCAATACGGATAGATTGGTCGCAGACAATTCCAGCCAATGCTATCACAGTAATACCAGTAGTACCACCGCCAATGTCAATAATCATATTGCCAACAGGCTCTTCCACATCAATACCAATACCCAGAGCAGCGGCCATCGGCTCATGAATCAGGTACACTTCTTTGGCCCCTGCTTGTTCTGCACTGTCACGAACGGCTCTCTTCTCTACTTCAGTAATAGAAGAAGGAATACATATCATCATTCTCCAGCTTGGCGGAAACAAACGTTTTTTGGGGTACACTAACTTAATCAACTCCCGGATCATCAGCTCGGCAGCGTTGAAATCGGCTATCACACCGTCTTTCAGCGGACGGACGGTGCGGATGCTTTCGTGGGTTTTTTCATGCATCATCAACGCCTTTTTGCCAACCGCCAGCACTTCTTTGGGGTTGTTGCGGTTCAGGGCTACAATACTCGGTTCGTTCACCACTACTTCGTCGTTATGTATGATAAGGGTATTGGCCGTACCCAGGTCGATGGCTATTTCTTGTGTAAACCAGTTAAAAAGTCCCATTAATTGTTCTTGGATTTATTGTGAGCAAAGGTGGAGGAAATAATTTGAATTATCAAAGCAAAACCTTGCGGGGCAAGGATTTTTTTTAGATTGATAGTTTTGAGAAATTGTGGTTAAAAGAATTTTTTCAATAGTATTCTCCCGGTTTTTTCAGTAAAATCCGCTACCCGGTTTTTCATTTAACTTCACCCAATGCGAATCATTACAAGAACGGTTTTGATTTTGTCAATCGTTAGTTTACTTGCTGATGTTGCAAGTGAAATGTTGTATCCTGTTATTCCGACTTACTTAAAAGAAATTGGGTTCAGTGTATTTTTAATAGGCGTATTGGAAGGTGTGGTGAATTTTACTGCAGGAATCAGTAAAGGCTATTTTGGAAAACTAAGTGATGAAAAAGGTCTGCGGTTACCATTTGTAAAACTGGGATATCTGCTAAGTGCAATTTCAAAACCATTGATAGCAACATTTACTTATCCGCTTTGGATATTTTTTGCAAGAACAGTTGACCGGTTAGGCAAAGGTGTCCGTACTGCGGCAAGGGATGCATTGCTTTCTGGTGAAGCAACAGCGCAAACAAAAGCAAGGGTATTTGGTTTTCATCGGGGCATGGATACTGTTGGTGCTGCAATCGGACCGATACTGGCTTTATTGTTTCTATATTTCTATCCGGGTAACTACAAAACACTTTTTTATCTCGCTTTTATTCCCGGCATGCTTTCTATTCTGTTCATTTTTTTATTAAAAGAAAAAAAACAACCTGTCTCAACATTAGGAAAAGGAAATTTTTTTTCCTTTTTTAAATACTGGAAAATTGCAACGCCTGAATACAGAAAAATTGTTGCGGGATTATTACTATTCGCTTTATTCAACAGTTCTGATATTTTTTTATTACTGATCACCAAAGAAGCAATTGGCAGTAATACCATAACGATATTGGGAGCTACTTTCAACGCTGATACGATTACTATTGCAGCTTATATATTTTACAATCTTATATATGCAGTCGCATCGTACCCGGTCGGTGTTTTGGCTGACAGGCTTGGTTTTAAAAAAATCATTCTCCTGGGTTTTGCATTATTCGCAATTGTTTACGGAGGATTTGCATTTAATCCATCAACAGGGGCAATATTTATACTTTTTTCTGTTTACGGCATCTATGCTGCTGCCACAGAAGGAGTCATCAAAGCTTGGATTACTAATTTAGCTCATAACGAGAATACAGCTACCGCTATCGGTTTTTATACCAGTTGCGAAAGCATCTGTACTTTATTTGCCAGCATTATCGCTGGTGCATTATGGACAAGTTTTGGCAGCACTTCTACTTTCATTACCACATCTGTTATCTCAGCAATTGTTTTCATCTATTTTTTACTGAGAATCAGGGTCAAATAGTTGTCCGTCGGAAACAAATTTTTCTAAGCAGACCTAAAACCCAGTTGCTTTTCTATTTCAGCAGGCAGAGCAGGCAATTTCCTTCTTTCAATCAGGAAACTATTAAGTTGTGCAATGTCCTTAAAAATATAATGTTTGTCTGCTGCCGATTTCAGGTAATCTTTTCCGGTACTGCCACCAGTACCGATTCTGGTTCCAATCATCCGGTGCACCATGTTCATGTGGCGATAACGCCAACTGCTGAGTTGTTCATCTATTTCCAGTAAACAATTTAATAACTGAAATGGTAATTGCAACAACGGGTAGCCACGGTACAGCATAATGAATAATGCTGCCCGGCAAGCGGAGGGTGAAAGGGTGTCATGGTTTGAAACCGTGTCACCCCTGCTTCCAAAAATTTCTTCGAAGGCGGCTATATTATTTTTTTCGGCATCTGCCAGGCTCTCTCCATAAATTTTCTTATAGTTACCCCAGAATGACTTATCGGCGCCTTCTTTTAAAAAAGGCATTCTTTCTAACCAACTATTTAATAATTGTAATAATGATTGGCCGCTTTCTGCTTTTTTAATGATGTCAACATGTACCGGACAAAGTTGAGCCGTATAATATTCCTTACCATGTCGTTGCTCAAATTTCAACCCCAGTTTTGCTTCCAGCTCTTTGAATTGCCAGCTCTGAAAGCCGGATGCGGGACGAAGCATATCCCTGAAATCGAGAAAATCCATCGGCGTCATAGTTTCCATAATATCTATCTGGTGAACCAACACTCTTAATATAGTTACGCAACGGTTTAAGCGGTGAACAACGGTTTGCAACTCCGGCGAATTGTCATTCAGTGCAGGTTTACTCATTATACCCACAACTGAATCCGCTTCATGGTGCAGTTGCTTAAACCAAAGTTCATACGCCTGGTGAATGACAATGAATAACATTTCATCATGTGCCTGAAGGTTACGTTTATCACTTTCGGGAAATTGTGCATTCAGGATTTTATCCAGTTGCAGATAGTCGTGGTAATGTACTTCCATACGTAATCGTCGCTAATGAAAAGGATGACGCAAATTAGCGATAATTAATATCATTCAAACTCGTAGCCAATATCGCTGCGAAACTCCATGCCGGTAAAGGAAACTTTTTTCATTTCCTCTTTTGATATTTCAACCGCATCAAAAACAGATCTGCCATAAGAGGTAATGCAAAAAACCCTGCCACCGCTTGTAACTACCTTCCCATCTTTCAGTTCAGTTCCCATTTGAAAAAGAATACTGTCTGCAGGGTTTATATCATTCAGGCCCATTATCTCATATCCTTTGTTATACTCGCCAGGGTAGCCACCGCTAACGGCAACAACTGTACAAACCGTTCTCGGGTCTGTTTCAATTTTTACTTTATCTAATTGTTCATCAGATACGGCTGCGAATAACTCAACCAAATCATTTTTTAACCTTGGTATCACCACTTCTGTTTCGGGGTCGCCCATGCGGCAATTATATTCTATCAGGAATGGTTCATCTTTTACAATCATAAATCCGAAAAAGATAAATCCCCGGTATTCCAGTCCTTCCTTTTGCAAACCATTCACCGTTGGTTTAATTGCTTTCTCTTCAATCTTTTTCATCAATGCCTCTTTAGCAAATGGCACAGGGCTGATAGCTCCCATGCCCCCGGTGTTCGGGCCGGTATCGCCTTCTCCAATTCTTTTATAATCTTTTGCTTCAGGCAATATCACATAGTTCTTCCCGTCTGTCAATACAAAAACAGACATTTCAATTCCCTGTAAAAATTGTTCGATTACTACCTTTTTCCCTGCTTCACCAAATTTTGCCCTTTGAATCATTAACTCAAATTCAGCAATGGCTTCGAGGTGGTTTTCACAAATCACCACTCCTTTACCCGCCGCCAGGCCATCCGCTTTCATTACGATAGGCAGTTCATGATTCATCAGGTAATTTATTCCCTCCTCATAATTTTCTACGGTAAACTCTTTGTATGCCGCCGTAGGAATATTATGCCGCATCATAAATGCTTTGGCAAAAGCTTTGCTTCCTTCCAGTTGTGCGCCATTTTTACCCGGTCCGATGACATCTATATTTTTTAAAGCCGGGCTGCTTATCAAAAAATCAGTAATTCCTTTTACCAATGGTTCTTCCGGGCCAACAATAACAAGGTCAATCTTATTATCAATACATGATTTTTTAATGGCTTCAAAATTGGTGACAGCAATATTCAGGTTGGTGCCATATTGTACTGTACCGGCATTACCGGGGGCAATAAAGAGGCTTTCGCAAAGGGGGCTTTGAGATAATTTCCAGGCAAGGGCATGTTCCCTGCCGCCGGAGCCTAATAAAAGGATTCGCATAGTCTGTTCGGTTGCTGGATTTTAATGTGTTGCGAATATCGGGTGTATCCGTTAAAGATAGCTTGAAAAAATTTTTTGGTGGCTAAATTTCTGTATTTTGGTTGCTCTAAGGAATAAGGACCCTGATTTTGTAAACTAAAATTTTTTGTATGGCTGAAGTATCAACTCAAAAAGGACATCCCAAAGGTTTATATGTTCTGTTTGCCACAGAATTCTGGGAAAGATTTAGTTATTATGGCATGAGGGCAATTTTTGCCTTGTATATGACTAACATGCTTTTTAATGGCGACAAAGCCCTTGCTTCTAACATTTATGGAAGCTATACGGGACTTGTTTACCTGACGCCACTTATTGGTGGATATGTGGCCGACAGGTATTGGGGTAATCGTAAATCAATTTTTGTTGGGGGTATTCTGATGGCAATAGGACAGTTTTTTATGTTTTTTAGTGCCTCTTTTGCTCCAGAGAATGTTGGTTTAGCCACAACATTAATGTGGACTGGTCTTGGGGCATTGATTTTTGGAAATGGCTTTTTTAAACCGAATATTTCCACTATGGTTGGCCAGCTGTACACTGAAAAAGATGTAAGAAAAGACTCTGCATACACTATTTTTTACATGGGCATTAATGCTGGCGCTTTTGTTGCGCCATTACTTTGCGGCTACCTTGGCGAAAAAGTTGATTTTAAATGGGGCTTTCTTGCCGCTGGTATTGGAATGTTGATTGGACTTATCGTTTTTTATTTTACAAAAAACAAATACGTAGTTGGTCCTGATGGCAAACAATTAGGAGTTGCTCCTAACAGGGTTTCCGACAGTGACATTGGAGATGCCAATTTATCCAAACAACAATTAATTATTTTAATTGGCGGTATAGCTGTTACATTTTCACTTCTCTATTTTGTAGCAGGAATTGATATATGGGGTTCGCTTATTTATGGCATGACAGTAATTGCACCATTAACAATTATCACAGATAAGTCATTAACAAAAATTGAAAAAGACAGGCTGTCGGTTATTATTATTATAATGGTTTTTGTAATTTTCTTCTGGATGTGTTTTGAACAGGCAGGTGCTTCATTAACATTCTTTGCGGCCGAACAAACTAATAGAACCATATTAGGTTGGGAAATGCCAGCCAGCTATTTTCAAAGTTTCAATCCTATTTTCATTGTGATATTAGCACCAATATTTGCCGTACTATGGACAAAGCTTGGCAAAAAAGGGATTGAACCGCCTGCACCGATGAAGCAGGCATTTGGGCTTGGATTACTTGCTCTGGGTTTTTTGTTTATGTCATTTGGCGTTAAGAACATTCCAATTGCCGGAGCCAGTATAATATGGCTTACGGGTTTATATTTATTACATACAGTTGGTGAATTGTTTTTAAGCCCGATAGGTTTATCTATGGTTAATAAGCTCTCACCCGGAAGGTTTACATCGTTAATGATGGGTATCTGGTTTTTAGCTATCGCCACCGGTAATAAACTGGCTGGCTTTATGAGCTCACTTTATCCAGATCCCACTTCTACTAAACCACCCCCTGTTCTTTTTGGTTTAAAAATCGACAACATGTACACTTATTTCATGGTATTTGTTGGATTTGCAGGTGTGGCAGCAGTATTACTATTTTTAGTAAGCCCTATGCTGAAAAAGAAAATGCACGGATTGAGATAAAGACTATATACTATTTATAAAAAGGTGATAACTGTTGTTATCACCTTTTTTATTTACTTTCATTTCCACAAAAAATAACAAGATGGAAAATCTCAATCAATCTACATCACACCCAAGAGGACTCTATGTTTTATTCTTCACAGAAATGTGGGAACGCTTTGGTTATTACCTGATGCTGGGAATATTTGCCCTGTATATGCTGGATAGTACACAAAATGGAGGCATGGGATTTTCAGCTGCTAAAAAATCTGACATCTATGGTACATACCTGGGGCTTGTTTATTTAACGCCATTCATCGGAGGGTTATTAGCTGACCGAATATTAGGTTATCGCAAAAGCATTATCATAGGCGCTATATTGATGGCTGCCGGTTATATTGGCCTGGCCTTACCCGGCGAAACAGCGTTCTATGTTTCTTTATTATTAATTATTGTGGGTAATGGGTTTTTCAAACCCAATATATCAACACTGGTTGGCAATCTTTATAATCAGGATAAATACAAAGACAAAAAAGACGCCGGGTATAATATTTTTTACATGGGTATTAATATTGGCGCCTTTGTCTGCAATTTCGTGGCCGCTTATATGCGTATCAATTACGGATGGGGTTATGCTTTTGCAGCAGCAGGTGTGGGTATGTTGATTGGCTTGCTTTGGTTTTTGAAAGGCATGAAACATGTTAAAGATGTTGATATTATCAAACCCACTACAAAAGAAGACCTGTCAATCGGAAAAATATTTCTTACCGTTTTAGTGCCGGTATTTATTTTCGGAATATTAGGATGGATTATCCCTGGAAATATTTTTGGTTCTGATGGTAACGACGCCTTCCTGATTGGAAGTATCCCTGTAGTTTTTTACTATATCTCTTTGTGGTACCGGGCAGCTACGGAAGATAAAAGGCCACTTGCTGCTTTGCTTACTGTTATGGGATGTGTGGTCGTATTCTGGGCCATTTTCCATCAGAACGGTGATGCATTAACGGTGTGGGCAAAAGATTATACGGATAGAAAAATACCTGCCGCTGTGGTTGGTGCAGCAGACAAAGTAGATTTAGTACAAACCGTAAATTATCATGAATCAGTCGGATATAATGATGACCAGTTTAATTCTTATTTAACCGGATTAAAAGCTCAAAAAGATTCGCTGGCAGGTGTTGGTGATAAAAAAGCAGTTGATGAACTTGCCAAAACAATGGCTATCCGTACTAATTCAAGATCATACTTTACTAATCTGCCTGCTGAAAAAAGACCGGAAGAAGGAAAAGATCTTAAACTGGTTTCCACTGAATTATTTCAATCTATCAATCCATTCTGGGTAATTGTATTAACACCACTTGTAGTAGGCATCTTTGGATTTATGCGCCGGAGAGGCAAAGAACCGTCTACACCGGCCAAAATTGCGATTGGACTTTTAATAACTGCCATATCTGCATTGGTGATGGTTGCTGCAGTAAAATCAATAAACACTTCTACTGACAAAGCATCCGCTTTATGGCTTTGGGCAAGTTATGGAGTGATTACAATCGGTGAGCTATGCCTTTCGCCGATGGGCTTATCACTTGTTTCGAAATTAAGTCCGCCACGTCTTACCTCTTTAATGATGGGGGGCTGGTTTTTATCTGTCAGTATTGGCAATAAATTATCCGGCATCCTGTCCGGTATGTGGGAAGGATATGCGGATAAATCAAATTTCTTTCTGACAAATTTTTTTATTGTTATCGTTCCTGCCATTGGTTTATTCTTATTATTAAGATGGCTTAACAGGGTGATGAAAGAAAAAGGAGTAAAATAAAGACCCTGTTCACTGATTAAAATAATTCTTAAAAGCTATTTGCCAAAAGCAGATAGCTTTTTTCTTATCTTCCCTTAATAAGAAAAGCCCAAATACCATGACAGAACAAATATCTGCAATAACAAACCTGGAAAACACTGGAAAACAGCCCAAACAACTGTACCTATTGTTTTTTGCAGAAATGTGGGAACGGTTTTCTTTTTATGGTATGAAAGCTTTGCTGATTGCTTATATGGTGAGTCAGTTAAATTATGATGATCCTAAAGCGTATGCAATACTGGGATCTTATGCTGCATTGGTTTACACGATGCCCATGTTTGGAGGCTTTATGGCAGATCGTTTTATCGGTTATCAGCGTTCTGTATTATTTGGTGGTATCCTTATGACGTTGGGACATTTTATACTGGCATTACCCAATGACTGGAGTTTTTTTTATGGTATGGCTTTCATCATTTGTGGAAATGGTTTTTTTAAACCGAATATCTCCAGCCTTGTAGGAACTTTATACAGCGAAAATGATCCGAGAAGAGACAGCGGCTTCTCCATTTTTTACATGGGCATTAATATTGGTGCAGCAATTGGGGGATTTTTATGTGCTTATGTTGGCACGGAAATAAACTGGCACTATGGTTTTGGGTTGGCCGGGATATTTATGTCGTTAGGTCTGATTGTTTTTTTATTTGGAAAAAAAACATTGGGACACAGAGGCTTACCGCCAAATGCCGAAGCATTAAAAAAACCTGTATTTGCATTTATCAAACCAGAACATCTCATTTATGGAGGCACATTATTGGTAGTTCCTCTTGTAGTTACACTTTTTCATCAATATCAATTGATGGACTATATCATGTTCGGGCTTGGTATAGTCGCATTGATTTATATACTCTCTATCGGTATGAAAATGGACAGAACAGCCAAACTAAAATTGTTTGCTGCACTAATCATGATCATTTTCTCAATTGTATTCTGGGCAGTCTATGAACAAAATGCCGGCTCCATGAATCTTTTGGCAGAGCGAAATGCAAAAATGGTTTTATTCGGTATTGACCTGCCGGAATTATCTATTAATAATTTTTTACCCCCTGGATGGGTGATTATTCTCACCCTTATTATTGCACCATTATGGCCATGGCTTAATAAAAGAGGTAAGGAACCAAGCACTCCTTTAAAATTTGCTCTTTCTTTTATTTTTCTAGGAGCAGGCTTTTGTGTTTTCTATTTAGGCTGTTTGGCAAATGAGTCCACAGGTATAGTTCCTTTGTGGCCTTTTGTTTGCGGCTACTTCTTTATTATTTTAGGTGAGCTTTGTATATCTCCTATCGGCCTGTCAATGGTGACAAAATTATCACCTGCAAAGATGGTTTCATTAATGATGGGTATTTGGTTTTTTGCCTCAGCCATTGGGGAATTTTTGGCAGGTAAGATTGGTTCGCTAATGAGTGTGCCTGAAGATATACTGGCAAAAAATGACCCGGCACTTTCGTTACCTTATTATGCCGATGTTATTCTAAAGATCGGAATCGCATCAGCGGTAATAGGTGTGCTGCTGATTTTTACGGTTCCGTTCCTTAAAAGATGGATGGGAAATGTGAAATAAATAGGATCAAATAAAGTTCAAATACCCGTACTGCTTCGCCAGTATCGTTTTATCATCAGCTTTCAGCCATTTATTTAATATGGTTGCATAAACATTTTTAAAATCAACTTTGTATTTTAAATCGCCTTCATCCAAATCAGTAAGATCTGGTAATTCATTAATCAATCCTTTTTGCTTTAACCCACCGCTGATTAAAAACATATTATTGGCAGTACCATGATCGGTACCGTTGCTGGCATTTTGCTGTACCCGGCGGCCAAATTCGGAAAAAGTGAAGAGCATCACATCATCAAGCCGGTTATTGGTTTTCAAATCTTTTACAAAAGCTTTCACCGCATCGTTCATTTCTGTAAATAACCGTTGCTGTTGTCCTTCCTGGTTAATGTGTGTATCAAAACTTCCCAGGGATACATAATAAACTTTTGTATTGATTTCTGAAAAAATCAACGAAGCAATTGTCTTCATACTGTTACCCAAATCTGTTTTTGGATATTCTGCTTTGGTCGGGTGCATTTTGCTCTGCTGAAAAATATAATCAGCACTCGACAATGTTTCTGCCATTGTCTTATATAAATAATCGGCCGGCTGTTCCCCGGCTTCGTCTGTGTGATTCTTCATTACTTCCCTGAAGAATTTTTCGTTAGCAGTACCATATAACCGTTTCGGATCTTTTACGGCAATACCTTTTATGTTATCTCCTTTCAATGCCAGGCTGAGCATATCATCAATCTCAATAGCCTGTGTCGGCTTGTCGCAACCTTTACACTGTGCATCTAAGTATCGGCCTATCCAGCCATTGTTCCAGTACTCGTTGCTCTGGCTGGCCGTGTGCCAGATGTCCATGCTGCGAAAGTGAGAGCGGTCTGGATTGGGATAGCCAACATTATTTAAAATAGCAAGGCTGCCATCATCATATAACTCTTTGAAAGCAGTCAATGCCGGATGCAGGCCCACTTCATCAGTCAACGACAAGACTTTGTCTTTTACAATTCCCAGCTTCGGTCTTGCTTTATAATACAAATCGTTTCTCACTGGTATCACGGTGTTCAAACCATCATTACCACCGCTCAGTTGCAGAATCACTACTACTTTGTTGCCAAGCGGTACCATGGCTTGTCCTTCAAATGCTTTCAGAAATTTGGGCAATAACACAGAAGCTGTTGCCAGCGAACCTATTTGAATAAATTCTTTACGTTTGATAAGCGGCCCCCTCCCACCTCCCCACAACGGGGAGGCTTTCGAAGACTCCGATGATTTATTATTTCCCATTTTATTGAAATTTTTTTTGTAAGGATTTTAACTGCTTTCGGCAACCTCTTCTCCCCCTGGGGGAGTTAGAGGGGTCTAACACAATTGGTATTCCGGTGTACTCATTATCTGTAGTGTTGCCGTTTTAATAAAATTATCTCTGCCAGTTTGGTCGGAAAACTGCTTGATCAATTCGGGGCTTACCCTGCTCTTCACCTGTAACAGTATTCCTGTGATGTTCGGCAGCAGTGATTCTCTTGTCATAGATTCGTAGTACTTTGTATATAATGTCCAGTCAATATTTACCTGGATAGGTTTGTTTAACCTACCCAATGCTTTCGTAGCGCCGGCCTTCGGATCGTCATTGATATCCCTGCGGCCCATCATCTGGTCATCGTCATCTTTTGGTTTTATATTAAACTCATCTTTATCTCCGAGCATCTGGGGTATCCGCATCCGCATCATTAAGGTTGAACTGTCAATCCAGTTTTTACCTCCGGGCCATCCCGCTACATTGGGCGGATAAAAAAGTATTTGCCCCAGTGACCGTTGAACCAATAACAAGACTTCATCCCTTTCAAACTTCATTGGCAGCATCCTTTGGATACCTGCAATCAGTTCTACCGGTGATTTTATTTTAACGCCGATATTTTTTTCTTCATAAAACCAATCACTGGTAAAAATATCTTCCAGCAATTTAGAAATATCATATTCGTTTTTATAAAACCGCTCGGCAAGCCATTCCATTTTTGCATTGTCCCCCTGTTCGTTCACCAAAAATTTATACAGTTTCTGAGTGATGTATTTTGCTGTTTGCTTTTGCTGCAGTAAAATATCCAGCACTTCTCCGCCGTCAAAGTATCCTGTTTTACCCAATACGGTCTTACTGCCAAAGTCATGTTGCCCTTTACGAAAAATGTATTCTCCTTTTATCGTAGCACTCCAGCCGGTGAAAGCCCGGGCTGCTTCTTTTACATCAGTCTCAGTATAATTTCCCCGACCCAGTGTAAATAGTTCCATTACTTCCCTGGCGAAGTTTTCGTTGGGGTGGTCTTTCCGGTTTTGCTGGTTGTTTAAAAAATTCAGCATCGCCGCACTCTTAGAAACTTCTTTTAGCATTGCTCCAAAATTTCCGAGTGCATTTTTTCTGATTACATCAAGCAACCCCTGCTGAAAAAATATATTCAGGTTACGGCAGGCAAAATGCCCATGCCAGAAAAAGGCCATTTTTTCACGAAGCTGTGAGGAGCTGTTCACCATTTCATGCAGCCAGAAAATATTAAGGTTACGGATGCCATCCCTGTTCTTTTGTTGCACTACTTTCTTTTCATCGGCACTTAGTTCTTTCCGCCTGCCTACTTCTTCAATACTCATATAAAGATCCTGGAGGTAATCGTCTGCCACATTCACCAATTCAGGTTTTTTTTCTGAGGCTTTTACCAAGGCTTTGTAAAATTGTTTTGGAGTAAATTTTGTAAGATCACCCAACTGCTCCGCAGCAGGGCCAAAACCAGCACGCCACATCAGGTGCTGGTTTTTAATCTGGTTGGTCAATGACATTAGGCTAACTTTTGTTTTCGGACTTTTGGGAAGTTATTTAGTTTAAAGATGATGCCAGAATAACAGACGTAAAACGCTAAAACACCGTTCTTATTTTTTAAATTTGAATAATTCAATTTATATGCAGCTTCGGTTTCTAAAGTTCCTTATCCCCTTTACCATCTTCTTTGGATCTGTCCGGTCATTTAACGCTCATGGATGGATAATCTGGCTGCCGATTTTCTTTGCCTGGCTTTTTGTTCCATTGATGGAGGCTTTTATTAAACCCGATCCGGCTAATATGAGTGCTGCTGAAGAAGAGTTAGCTAACAAGAATAAGGGTTATGATATTTTATTATACCTGGTAGTTGCAGTTCAGTATTTCTCATTGTATGAATTTCTTGACTCCATGAAAAACGATACACTGACGTGGCAAGAAACTACCGGCCGGATATGGGTGATGGGAATGCTCTGCGGCATATTTGGAATAAATGTGGGCCATGAGTTGGGCCACCGGGTCAATAAATTTGAGCAGACTTTGGCCAAAGCCCTGTTACTTACTTCATTGTATATGCACTTTTTTACTGAGCATAATAAGGGGCATCATAAAAGAGTAGCTACACCCGAAGACCCCAGTAGTGCCCGGTATGGCGAACCGGTTTATACTTTTTATTTTCGTACCGTCATCTTCAGTTATATCAGTGCATGGCATATTGCCAATGATGAACTAAGAAAGAAAGGCAAACCTGTTTTCTCATTGCACAATGAGATGATTCAGTTCACCCTCATTCAACTATTATTTTTATGGCTGATAATTTTTGCCTTTGGTTGGCTGGTTACCCTTTATTTTCTGGCATCTGCTATGATTGGTATTTTATTGCTTGAAACAGTTAATTATATCGAACATTATGGATTGCAGCGCAAATCAACCGGTGATGGCAAATATGAAAGAGCTATGCCGGTACATAGCTGGAACAGTGATCATGTTATCGGAAGATTAATGTTATTTGAATTGAGCCGGCATTCAGACCATCATTATCTTGCCAGCCGAAAATACCAGGTACTCCGCCATCATGATGATGCTCCGCAGATGCCAACCGGTTATCCGGGCATGATGATACTGTCATTACTTCCCCCTGCCTGGTTTTATGTGATGAACCGCCGAATTAAAAAATTACAGGCAGTAAAAACTATTTAGCTACATTGGTTTCTAATTACAGCCAATTATCAGCAATACTTTCTTAAAGTATGACATTCGCCTTTTTCATTGCAATTCAGTTTTTTAAGGAATCGTACTTCTACTGTGTATAATTTCGATTTCCCATTTAAGACACCCTGTTGCAATAATAGTTTCGTGACAATAGTAGTGAAACTAAAAAATACCGATAAATTGTTAAGTAAATTTTTAAATCACCAAACCAAATTTTTTTATGAAGAAATCTCTTGTATTGCTTGCCGGCGGCTTCCTTCTTATTATGGGATGCAACAAATCATCCAGTAATGAGGAAAGTCTGCCAAAAGATGATGAATCAGTTACAGCTACCCAACGTCAATGCTCATCTAATGATGTACTGGAATCACAGATGAATGCTGACCCATCGCTGCGTCAGCGGATCAATGACATTGAAGAATTTACTCAACGGGTGGTTGCCAACCCACAACAGTACCGCCTGGTAAATGGTGTTATAGAAATACCTGTTGTATTTAATGTACTATACAAGACTACTGCACAAAATGTATCACAGGCACAATTACAATCGCAGGTTGATGTGTTAAACGAAGATTTTTCTGCTACTAATGCCGACTACAATCTTACTTCCACATACAATAGTGTTAAGTCTGGCAATATCGCTGTTCGTTTTGTACTTGATCTTGTAAAACGCAGAAGTACAACCAAAACAAGCTGGACTACCAATGATGCGATGAAGAAAAGTGCCTCTGGTATTGCCCCCACAAGCCCTACTACAAAATTGAATATCTGGGTTTGCAACATGGGTGGCGGCATTCTGGGCTATGCACAGTTCCCTGGCGGCAGCTCTTCTACCGACGGCGTTGTGTTAGATGATAATGCTACCGGCAGAACAGGCACAGCTGCAGCTCCTTTCCATAAAGGAAGAACTGCTACACATGAGGTAGGTCACTGGATGAACCTCCGTCATATTTGGGGAGATGCTACCTGTGGTAACGACCAAGTGGGCGATACACCTCTTCATAACACTGCCAACTATGGTTGTCCTGCTGCCGGCCACTTAAGCACTTGCTCAGGCACACCTGTTGAAATGACAATGAACTACATGGATTATTCAGATGATGCCTGTATGTACATGTTCAGTCTCGGACAAGAGGCAAGAATGCTGGCGGTATTTGCTGTTGGCGGGCCAAGAAATAGTTTTGCCCAGCCTTAATAGAAAAACTTATTCATAAAAAAATGTCCCGCCTTTTGCGGGACATTTTTGTTTACTTTTTTTTCGAAGGGATTATCCACCTTGCACCTATACCAAAATCCCGCAAATAGCCAAGCCCGAGGCTTGACCCAAGAGAAAAATTTCGTTGAATATCTTTTTTATTGTTTGGATTTGTTGTTGTTTCCTGCTGCGAATAACCAACATTTACAAAGTCTGCCAGCTTCAGCTCAAGAAAAAACCGGTTATTCAACTTATAAGCGATGCCGGGATATATGCCGGCATTTACTCCATACGATTTTGATTTATTAGCATTAATACCAGGGTTATTTTGACCCGCATAATTAAAACCTACCCTCCCTTCACCAAAAACAAAAAAGCTTTTGCCTATTGATTTATATCTTCTTGTAAAATAACCGGCACCAACATTAAAATAATCTGACTTTGAATTGGTTATTGGCTGGCTGGGAAATTCGTTTTTTGATAACCCATAATTACCACTGATAAAAAATCCATTCAAGCGGTTCTCCTTTAGTGCAAACCCTAATTCTACTGAAAGACCATAACCTGTTGATTTATTGGTTTGAGGTATAAACCCAGAATTGATTTCATTGGTGGATGACTGAAAATTTAAGCCAAAGCCCAATAGCTTGTCGCCCTTTTGAAACTGTGCAAATGAAGATGAAGAAAAAAATAATAGTAACGAACAAATGGGTAGAAATTTCTTTTTCATAATTGATATTTTTTGTTTTGGCAAATATGAAAAAGAAAAAGGGAGGAAAAACCCTTTCCCTCCCTTTTCACAAATGTTTATGTTAAGCGATTTGAAAATTAATTTTTCGGTGCAGCACCATTACGACACATCAAAGCGGGAAAGCTGTTAATATACCGGGAAGGAAAAATTCCACTTGCTGCCCGATTGTTTCCACAGGCAGTTTTTTGTATTTGAATACGATTTACTGTTTCGCATTTGCTTTGATATACATCACCAGTCGTTTTTCCTCATCGGAAGAAAGTCTTGCCCTGGGAGACATTGCTTTCAAAATATTATCCCATTGGGCCGGAGTGTAATCCCCGGTGTTTTTCAATGCATGACACTTACCACACTTTGTTGTAAAAACAGTTTTTCCCTGGTCCATTGGGGTCATTGCAGCAGTTTCCTGAGCCGGCTGTTCAGGCTCCAACTTTTTTTTAGCTTCAATATCTGCTAATGTTTGCGCTTCAGTCTTTACAGGTTCTGCCTTTGCCGTTTCAATCTTTGTGGTAGTAGTTCCGGTAACAGGTACTACCTTCTTACTACAGGCACTATTGCCCAAAATACAGATAAGAGACAATGCCATTAATTTTTTCATGTTGATTAAATTTTTTAAGAGAATAAATATACAGTCTTTCAGGAAATAACTGATGCCCCAAAGTAGCTATGTATTACTGATGGCAAATTAATTCTATCAGCAGACTGATTGTTTTCTAATAAACAGGCAATTATTCTTGGCAAAGCCAGGGAGCTTCCGTTTAATGTATGCACTAACTGAGATTTTCCAGTATTGTCTTTAAAGCGGATTTTCATCCGGTTGCTCTGAAAGGTTTCAAAATTGCTGACAGAACTTACTTCCAGCCATTTTTCCTGTGCAGCGCTGTACACTTCAAAATCGTAAGTAAGTGCGGAGGCAAAACTCATATCGCCACCGCAAAGTCTTAGAATACGGTAAGGCAGCTCCAGTGTGTTTAATAATTTTTCTACATGCTTTACCATTTCATCCAGCACTTCATAACTTTTATCAGGATGGGCTATCTGAACTAGTTCCACTTTTTCAAACTGATGTACACGGTTGAGACCGCGGACATCTTTACCAAAACTTCCAGCCTCTCTTCTAAAGCAGGGGGAATAAGCCGTCATCCTGATCGGAAGATTTTCTTCTCTTACCATTTCATCCCGGTAAATATTTGTAACCGGTACTTCCGATGTTGGAATCAGGTAAAATTTATCTTCCTGCATGAAATACATCTGACCTTCTTTATCCGGCAACTGGCCGGTGCCATAGGCTGATGCTTCATTTACCATAAATGGCGGATGATATTCTGTATATCCGGCAGCCGTATTGAAATCTAAAAAATATTGTATCAATGCCCGTTGCAGTTTGGCTCCTTTGCCTTTGAATAAAGCAAACCCACTCCCGGTAATTTTTGCCCCGGTTTCAAAATCAACGATGTCATATTTTTTTATCAAGTCCCAATGGGGAACCGAGCCAGCGGGTAATTTTGGTTTTACGCCCCCTTCCCGCACAACCAAATTATCAGCTGGTGTTTTACCTGCAGGCACCCGGGCAGACGGAAGGTTGGGAAGTTTCACCAGTTCATCATGCAATTGCTTTTCAACAGTGCTTAGTTTTTCTGTTATAGGCTGAAGCGTTGATTTTAATGTGGCCACTTCCAATTTCTTTGCTTCTGCTTCTTCTTTTTGACCTTTTGCCATCAATGCACCAATTTCTTTGGAAGTACTGTTCACCTTCGCCTGGTTATTATCAAATTCCAGTTGAAGCCTTTTTCTTTCATCATCCAATGCAATGATTACATCTACTAATTCTGATTCGGCAAAATACTTTACTGCCAGCCTCTCCTTTACTCCTTGCGGGTTTTGCCGTAATACCTGTAACTGCAACATCTTAATTTAAATTTGTCGCAAAGATATAGGATGAGGGCACAAGGGACAAGCTGAAAGGGACTGCTCTCTTATCTTTGTATAATGATTGCAAACGATGACTTACAACAACGCTGGTGGAACCTGGAAGCTAAACTGGTGGGGCGGTTTGGCAAGAAGCCAGATGTGGAAACGATTCTATTCCTTATTGGTGTTCAGGAATTTGGCGACATCAAAGAAAAATTTACCAAAGAGCAAAAACAGGATTTAATGCATATTGCTGTTTGCAATTTACTTTCTCCCAGTGGCTATTATGAACTGGAAAGTGTGGACAGGGACGGCTGGCCCCATTTTAAACAATTGAAACCAATGCCTGATATGAATGCTATAGAACAGGAAAATTTTCTGAAAGACCATATCTTACTTTATTTTGAAGAACATGAGCCGCAGCCGAGCCTTCCACTAAATGACGGGGAGGAATAAAACCAGAAATATGAAAAAAATAATATTGTTACTGCCTCTTTCCTTTTTTGCTGCTGTTTCATTTGCACAACTCACCCCGTCGCTGCAGGTGGAAAAAGATCCTGCTGTCAGTAAAAAAGATCGAAAAAAAAATGTGTTGCTGCAAACCAGTATGGGGGATATTACCATTCGTTTGTCTGATTCCACCCCTCTTCACAGGGATAATTTTTTGAAACTGGTGAAAGTCGGATTCTATGACAACCTGTTATTTCACAGGGTGATAAAGGATTTTATGATACAGGGTGGCGACCCTAACAGCAAAAATGCACAGGCCGGAATACCGCTTGGCAATGGCGGTCCCTCGTATAAAGTTCCTGCCGAATTCAGGCAAACATTATTTCATAAAAAAGGAGTGATTGCCGCAGCAAGGGAAGGAGATGATGTGAACCCGGAAAAAGCCAGCAGCGGCAGCCAGTTCTATATCACCCAGGGAAAAATTTTTACCGATGCCGGACTTGATTCTGTAGAAATCCGGCGATTGCAGGGAAGAAAAATACCAGAAGCATACAGATCAATTTACAAAACTATCGGTGGCGTACCACATCTTGACCAAAACTATACTGTATATGGTGAGGTAGTAAAGGGATTAGATGTGGTTGATAAAATTGCTGTGGTGCAAACCAGTAAGGGGAATGACAGAGACCGGCCAATAGCTGATATAATGATTCTAAAAGCAATTTTAGTAAAGCGTAAAAAGTTAAACAAATAATAAGGTTTCAAAAAATAGGAGCAGGAAAACTTTACTCCTTTGCTGGTTCAAAAAAAAAATTGTTATTTGGCCTATTATTTCACCAGATCAAAACCATACCGATGCTAAAATTCAACTGTAAGTCCTGCTTTTTCTTTATTGCAGCCGCATTATTATTAGCCTCTTGTCAGCGGGATGTTGATGGATCGCTTCCGGCAATAAAAGTTTCGTCAAAAAATCCGGCAACATTATCTGCCAGCTTAAAAGTATGGCATGGTGTGCGGACGACAGGCACCGCCCCGGCTCCAACTGGCAACACCCCGGCTATTGACCCGGCACTGAACCCCACCGTGAAAGCTTTCGCAGGAAGATATGCTATTATCAAACCTGAAGTAACATCCGGAGTAGTAGCAGGCTATTACATTGGTGTGCCGGGATCGGGACAATATTTTAAACTTGATTTTTCAAAACCCCGTGACATAGCAGGTCGTAACATCAGGCCAAATCGAAACGGAATTTTACACAGAACAACATCTGGGACTGCTGATAGTTCAATAGTAATTGTGCTGCCGCCAAATATAAATGTACCGGATACCTTTTGTGTTACTTATTGCCCTTATGATGCAGCTGGAAATATCGGGCAGCCGGTAACTACCTGCATTATTGTCACCAGCCTGGGTGCAGGCACTAATAATGGCTGGTTGCAGAATGATTTCAAGCTTACCTCCTCCTGGGATGTAAGCGGTGGCGTTAGGGTGGATGTCGATACAGTAATTTATAATAAATGGATAGCTGAAGGTGATGGTTATTATTGTGATGCTACGTCAAATCCGCCATTTTTGAGCGGAGGGGCCTTAGCATTGGGATATGTACCGCTTATTAGTGATTCTGTTTATTACCGGAAAAACAATCTTCGGTTTGCCATAAACGGAGCTTTCGACTATAAGGAAAATGCAGATGACAAATATATAGACCATGTGTTAAGTACCTGCACCCAGTTTTTTTTCAGGCCTGTTGAGAATTATAAAGATTCTCTTACCGGGGCATACAGTTATAATTCAACCACTAACAAACTTGTATTTATCTGGGAGTTTGATGCCCAGGGCATTCCTGATCCGGATTATTGGGAATATGATGTAATCAAAATCAATGACAATCATTTTATCTTAAGAGACCCTATTGATAATTATTTTATCCGGTTCCAGCGATAAAATCGCTTAACATAAAAAAGGCTGTGCGACAGGGTCGCACAGCCTTTTTTATTAATAACCTTCCCGTCTTTTAAAAAATTATTGTTGACCCATTCCGCCACTATTTTCAGTACGTTTAGTTTCTTCTTCCACTGCCGACTTCCGCTGCCTCGCACCTTTTACCTGGCTGCTTCCAAAACGATAATTAAAGTTTAGTTTGAACTGAGGTGTTTCTCCATGCCCGTTAAAAGAACTGGTTACACCCGCAAAATCAGATGACCCGGCCCATTTCATTGTCCGGAAAATATCACTGACAGCAGTTTTCACTGATCCCTTTCCCTTAAACAATGTCTTTTGCAAGCCTAGATCCACCGTACCCATTCCTTTTGCTTTTATCACCCCTTGCCAAACAGATGGCGAAAGATATAAACCACTTATCTCTCCTGTCCATCCTTTGCCGAGGTTAAAACTGTTCTGCATATAATAAGTAACTGAAAAAACTTTCAGGTCAACTTTGCGGTTGCCACCGCCAAAATCTGCTGTATAATGCGAGTAATTTACATTCGTTGTAGCAAAAAAACTGTACCATTTATACTGGAAAGGATAGCTGATATTCAGGCTCCATACATCCTGCTGTGCAAGGTTTCTTTTTTGCAGAAATCCTTTAGTGCCTTCACCTGCAGCTGTATCTGGTATCTGTGCAAAAATATCTTTTACATGGCTGTAGTTAAGCTTAGTACTAAGTTTATATTTATAGATGTTGGTAATACTAAAGCTGTTGGTGTATTGCGGCCTCAACTCTGTATTACCTTTCATGTAAGTATATTCATTCAGCTTAAATTCAAACGGGTTCAAATCCTGGTAAGCCGGCCGGTCAATGCGACGGCTATAAGCAATTGTCCATTGCTTCATCGGGTCTTTGTTGAAGGTCAAAGCCGCACTTGGGAAAAGATCGGTATAATCCCTTTTAAAAGTAGAATCATAATTTACCCAATTGCCGGTTATTTTTTTAAACCCTGTGGAATTGCCTTGTGAATGGGTATTCTCAGCCCGCAAACCAAACTGTATCATAATCCCTTTCTTCATTTGCTTATTATAATTTACATACAGGGCATTGATATTTTCTTTGTAATCAAAGCGGTTACTTTTAGCCGTGTCAAGCACTTTACTGTTTGTATAAACATCGTAGCGTTTAAAATCATTGTCAGTATTCACAATACCAATTTTTGCACCAATGCCTAAGCGGCCATCTTTATAATTCTGTTCATAGTCAGCTTTTACAGAATACAAGTTTATGTCAGTTGGCGAAAGCATATTATAGACGACACGGCTTGTCTCAGTAACACCATCAGCCAGGTAATAATAGTTTGGCTGATATTGATTTGATCTTATCTTAAAAAAGCCATAATCGGCATCAATATTTAATTCTGTACCGCCCGATACTGCATAACGGTAATTCAGGTTGGTATTCACATTATTCCTGGTCATATCATTGGTATTGGTAGCCCTAAGGACTTTCACCAGCTGGTTAGTTGGTATGTAAGTAAAGTACATTGGGCCGGCAGTAGTAAAATCATTATTGGCAATGTTACCGCTAACAACCGCTCCAATAGTATTTTTTGCGTTGATGAAATAATCGACACCCCCTTTAAAGCCATGCGTATTATTATTGAAAACAATCTTATTATTTTGCTTAAACAATGTATCAAGCTGTTCTTTACGGGAGTCAAACTTCATAATATATTTGCCATTGTTATAATTATAATTGCCAAATACGTTTATTTTTTTATTCCGGTAGTTTAAATTTACCCCTCCATTGTATTTGGGGTAATCCCCCTGCACATAACCTGCACTTACAGAACCATTCGTACCAAATGCTTTATTTTTCTTCAGTTTAATATTGATAATACCGGCATTACCCGCTGCTTCATATTTGGCAGATGGGTTGGTAATAATTTCAATTGATTCAATCTGTGCAGATTGAAGGCTTTTTAAATAGTTAGATAAATCAGAACCAGAAAGTGGTGAAGGCTTTCCGTCAATAAAAACCTGGACTCCATTTTTGCCAGCAAGACTGACATTGTCATCTTTGTCCACCATTACACCAGGGCTTCTGCGAAGCAACTCCAACGCATCATACCCAACAGCATTGATAGTACCCTCAATGTTTAGAATAGTTTTATCTGCCCTTACTTCTATAATCGGTTTTTTAGATGTAACGGTCACATCCTGCAAACTGCCGGTAGCTTTTGCAATGGGTAAGTCTGGTAAACTCATTTCCGAACCAGATAATTCAAATGGTTGTGAGTAGGCCGTTGCATAACCTACATAAGAAGCACTTACCAGGTAACGCCCCGGCTGGGTTGCGTTGACCGAAAAGTGGCCATTATCGCCGGTAACCACCAGTTTCACTACTGATGAATCTTTGGCTCTCAAAAGGGATACAGTTGATTTTTCAAGACCCTTACCCTGCGGGTCCTTTACCACACCAGATACCTTCTGAGCCTGAACCGTAGCCCCGGTCAACATAAATCCTGCAAAAATTGCAACTAACTTTCTCATATTCAATCCACTTTTTTATTAAGATACGAAGATAGCCCTGTGTCATAGTCTTGTAAAAATGATAACCGACAAATGGTGCAAAACGTACCCTGAACGGCAGAATATTCTCGGTTAGCCGAAAAAATTGATTCGGAGTATCCGGCAGTGCAAGTAATTAGCTGTCATTCTGTTTATCGTCATTTTCCCTTAGGTTTGCAACCTGCCTACCGTCAGGCAAGATCAAAATCATAAAACATGAATTTTCCTGCCAATCTTCGTTACACCAAAGACCATGAGTGGGTAAGCCTGGAAGGTAATATTGCCACTATCGGTATTACTGATTTTGCACAAAGGGAACTTGGTGATATAGTTTATGTAGACGTAGATACCATTGGCAAAGAACTGGAAGCAGGTGCCGTATTCGGCACAGTAGAAGCTGTGAAAACCGTGTCGGATCTTTTTCTGCCTGTTAATGGAACGGTTACTGAACTTAACCCTGCTCTTGCCGGTGCACCTGAGTCTGTAAATAATGACCCGTATGGCAAAGGCTGGATGGTTAAAATGACTGTTAACAACCCCGCTGATGTAGAAGCCCTGCTGGATGCTGCCGGTTATGAAGCCGTAGTTGGTTAAATCTGGCCTTCTAATTTCCCGTAAAAGAACAAAGTAAGAAATCAAAAATCTTAAGGTTGATATCTTACTTAATATTGCTGAAATTTATTTTTTGAAAACATTCAGGCCTTCATTCATTCCCGCAATTAGCTGGTTAATTATTTCAACTTTATTACTGACAATTCCCGGCAAGGCATTTCCCAAAGAAAATTGGCTGGGAAAAATATGGTTTGATAAATGGGTACATATTGGCATGTTTGCTATTATCGTTTTTCTTTGGTGCCGGGCTATATTAAAAATGAACTTTGACAGGAGGAAACTAAAAAAAAGATTTATTCTTCTTGCAATAGTTTGGCTGGCCTATGGTATTGGGATGGAATTTGTTCAAAAAAATTTTATACCAAACAGGTCATTTGATGTGGGGGATATAATAGCTGATGGGGTAGGATGTGTTACAGGGCTTATTTACAGCATCAGCAGGTATATAAAAAAATTGACCCCTGTAGAAACAGGGGTCGCAACCAAAACTAACTGCTTATGAGAAAATTGACTGTCTTTATAATGAGTTCAAATAATCGTTGTTGAAATATAACGCAAATTTACTGCCGATAGTATGATGTTTGCTGTTAACGAAAGTTTAAAAGAGTTGTTTCAGTAGTTCCACTTAATACCTCCTTAGTAAATCTTCACGGCTACTTTTGTAACCATACGATGCTTTAAAGCAGAGCATTGCACATTGCCCGGGTCAGTTTCTGATACATTTCATCTGAAAAAGCTGACAATCAACTGACAAAGAACTTACGCCGTTTGTTGGACGACAGATTCATCTTATAGCTTCAAAATTTCATGCCAAAAATTAGTCATCCATCTTTAAAATGAAAAACCGTTTCGTCGAAAACGATACGGCCTGTGTAAAAAAATTGATTGCGATTACTTTATAAAGGATTTAATCAGGTCCATCAATCCTCCGCTGCCTTTGTCATTTTCAAAGCTATTCTGCGATTTCTGAGTAAACTTATTGATAATCTCCTGTAAATCAAACCCACTGCCGCCGGGATTGCTGTTGCCATTACCGCCCCCTGTAAACTTTTCAAGCAAGTCCTGCAAAGGTGAGCCACTATTTTTTTCTTCTCTTTGTTCTTCCCAGGCACCACCTCCAATCAGGGAACCAATCAGGCCATCAAGATTTATATTAGCATTATTCGGGTCTTTGGTCTGCTGTATAAGACTGTTGAGCGAATTGGGTATAAGCGTATTGGCAACATTGCTGGCAACAGATGGGCTCATACTATACTTAGCTACAAGTTTATTGATGAAGTATCCCACCATCATGCTTACAACCGGGTTTTTCAATAGCCCCCCTTTACCACCGCCGCTTGTCCCTGCGCCAACAGTATTGCCTCCTCCTTGGAAGAGATCAATAATGTTTTCAAGACCACCACCTGCTACGATATTTTTAAATCCCCCGGCAATAGTTTGAGTGGCATCGGCCATCACTTCCTGGTTAAACTCGTTGGGCACATCCGGATTGTTAACCACTGTTTCCTGGCCAAATTGTTTTACAATGTTGAAAAGCTGATCTAACATAATAGTTGATTTTAAACTGAAAAATATTAAATGAATGATTACAGGAAAATAGTTATTAAAAGGCCGCCCTTAAAATTATTTTTCATTTTCTGAGTCAGAAAAATCAATTCTGCTTAGTGAGCTTTTCCGAATTTTCTGCAAACTGTAATGCGTCTATCAATTCATTGATATCGCCGTTCAGTACAGCATCGAGGTTATAAAGAGTAAGACCGATACGATGGTCGGTAACACGGCCCTGGGGAAAATTGTAGGTTCTTATTTTGGCGCTGCGGTCGCCGGTGCTTACCAGGCTTTTGCGGTGACGGGAAATTTCTTCTTCCTGTTTTCTTACCTGTTCTTCATACAACCTGGTGCGGAGCATTTGCATGGCTTTCTCCCTGTTGCCAAGCTGTGAACGTTCGGTTTGACAAACAATTACTGTACCTGTAGGGATATGTGTCAACATTACTTTTGTTTCTACCTTATTTACATTCTGTCCGCCTGCCCCACCACTCCGGGCCGTTTCCATTTTTACATCAGCAGGATTAAGTTCAAAATCCACTTCTTCTGCTTCCGGCATAACTGCCACGGTTGCAGCAGATGTATGCACCCGTCCCGACGCCTCCGTGTCGGGAACCCTTTGCACCCGGTGTACGCCACTTTCAAATTTAAGTGTGCCATACACATCATCCCCCGTCACTTCCAGTTGCACTTCTTTATAGCCGCCCACACTTCCTTCATTTTCACTCAGCAGTGCTGTTTTCCATCCCCGTCTTTCGCAATACCGCATATACATCCGCAATAAATCGCCGGCAAATAAACTTGCTTCATCACCGCCGGTACCGGCCCTGATTTCAAGAATAGCATTTTTTTCATCCTGCGGATCTTTGGGAATCAACAATTGTCGTATGAAGGCTTCCATCTGTGTTTTCTTTTCTTCTAAAGCCGGGGCTTCCATTTTGGCCAGCTCCCTCATTTCTTCATCATCACCTTCTAATGCTTCTTTGTAAAAAACTATATCCTCAAGTATTTTTTTGTACTCGGCATAAGCTGTAACAATCTTTTCAAGACTGCGGTATTCCTTACTGGTTTCAGCAAATTTTTTATTATTGCTGACAATTTCGGGGTTGGTGAGGGCTACTCCTAACTGGTCAAATCTTGCTTTTATCGCTTCTAATCTGTCTAACATAGTGCTATTCTCAGGGCGGCAAATTTAGCGATTTGGTTATTGAGTTCTGAAATTTGAATTTTGGGTATGGGCTATCGTAAATTCAAGGCGGATAAATTGTTTGACGGCTACAGATTCAGGGAAGAAAAAGTGCTGATTACTGATGAAAACGGCAGGATTGAAGCTATTGCAGATGCCGAAGAGGCCGGGGACGATGTACAACAATTTGAGGGAATTCTTTCCCCGGGGCTTATTAACTGCCATTGCCATTTAGAATTAAGTCACTTAAAAAATGTTATCCCGCCGCATACCGGGCTGGTAGAGTTTTTATGTTCGGTTGTTACAAAAAGAGATTTCTCTCCGGATATCGTCCAACAGGAAATTGTGAAGGCAGAAAAAGAAATGTATGACAATGGCATTATCGCAGTCGGCGATATCGGCAACACAGCCGATACGGCTGAGGTAAAGAGCAAAAGCAAGATCCGCTGGCAGAATTTTGTAGAGGTATTGAGCTTTACGGATGAAAAAGCAGAGGAGAATTTCAACCATTATAAAAAAATTGCCGAAACATTGGAAAGCCAACTTCGAGCCTCCCCTTCGGCAAGCTCTGGACTCAGACATCGAACCTCTCTCGTTCCTCATGCACCGTACAGCATTAGCCCCAAAACATTTCAACTGATTAATGAAGCCACAAAGGGCAAGGTGATTTCGATTCACAACCAGGAACATCCGGCGGAAGATGAATTATATAAAACCGGTGCTGGCGATTACCTGAAATTGTTTAAGATATTTGGAATTGATAAATCGCCTTTTCCTGTAACAGGCAAAACCAGTATCCGTTCTGTGTTGCCCTATTTCAACAACAGACAAACCATTTTACTAATCCACAACACTTTTATGGCGGAAGAAGATATTATATGGGCTAATGAATATGCAGCAACAACCGGATTGAAACTTGTGTATTGTTTATGCATTAATGCCAACCTGTATATTGAAAACAAAGTGCCGCCAATAGATATGCTGATGAAACATCACTGCCATATTGTTCTTGGTACTGACAGCTACAGCAGCAACTGGCAATTGAGTATTGCCAAAGAAATGGAAGCCGTTCGTACGCATTTCCCGCACATACCCGATGAAACAATTTTACAATGGGCTACCAGTAATGGAGCAAAAGCTTTGGGGTGGGAGGATGATTTGGGAAGTTTTGAGAGAGGGAAGAGTTCTGGAATAGCATTGCTTGATAATAATTTTACAATATCTCAAAAATTAACTTAATATCTCCCTCAACACAGGCAAACTCTTCATCGTTCCAAAATCAGGTATATGTAATGCGTAATACGTCTCATACACATACAATAAGTTCCGGCGAAAATCATGATTGAGTTTAATATCTTCCAGTTCTTCCAGCTGCATCACTTTTAATAATTGAGCTGTAACCGCAGCCTGTTTATCTTCCAGGAAATGCGGGTGCCGGGGTTGCTCAGTTACAAAGTTTCCTTCCTGCAAATCGAGATACAGATTCTTTTCACTGTAATTATCTGTAATCCTGAAACCAAAGTGAAAAGGGAGGTGTAATGCAAAAAATAACGGGAGGTTTGCCATTACCGTTCCGCTGCTTTCATCCAGCTTCATAAAAATATCTTCTGTAAAGTGAAAAAGCTCCGGGTTGTTTTCCGGCTGCTTCAAACATTTGGTGAGCAGTTCTACCATAAACAACGCTACGGCATTCTTTCTTACATCTGATAAAATATGCTGGTACAGGTAACCCCACTTAAATTCTTTGATACGGTTCAGGTGTTTTAATTCATTGTGATAAACAACTAATTCTAAAATAGCAGATGGCTGAAACAAACTGGCTTTGCCGGTTCCTTTTTTAGTTGAAGTTCTTACCCCATTCACCAGGTAAGATTGCACACCAAATAATTCAGTAAAAATGGTAACGATGATACTCGTTTCGCCATATTTCACTGTTCGCAAAACAATGCCTTTTGTTTTATGGAGTTTGTCGGACATTATTTGCTGATGAAGAAAATTTTTGTGGCTGTCCTTTCTTTCTTGCCTTCATCACTTACCAATACCAAATAAACACCGCTGGAAATTCGCTGTCCTTTATAATTTCTTCCATCCCATACCGCCTGCCCGCCTAATGCCTTTGTCTGGTAAACCAATCGTCCGTCCAGCTCAGTGATTTTCACAATTGCATTGTTCACCAATCCCCTGATTCCGATTGTACCTGCATAGCCGGCAGGCACAGGATTGGGAAATACCAGCACTTCTTCATTTATTTCGCCGCCTTCTGTTGCTGTGCTGCGGAAAGAACAAATTCCTTTAGCCGTTGCAAAATATACTTCGCCGGTTTTACCATCAATCGTTATCTTTTTTACATCACTGCTTAACAAAGGGCTATTATCTTCTGTAAACTGGTAAATAACTTTTTCTCCGCTGGCACTGATCAAAAACACTCCGCTCTTTGTAGCTACCCATTTTCTGTCGGCGCCATCTACTGCAATGCTTCGAACTTCTTGCCCTTTAAATAAAAACCCGGCAAAATTTCCGTTGGGCACAACCGGCAATATGGCTTCGCAACTTTGCGTCGAAAAAACATCTGATGGACATTGTATCACCCCAATGCCATCTGTAGTTCCCACCCAGATAAATCCGCTTTTATCTTTTGCCACAGAAAGCACTTCACTGCTCGGTAAATTACCGCTGTTCGCCCCACTGCTGTATTTTCTCCACTTGACATCGCTGATGTTGTCAATGGAAGCTCCGTGATCAAAACATATCAACCCATTGCCCAGCGGGGCTACTATCCATTTATAATTATTGTCATCAATGATGATTTGAGACAAGGCATTATCAAATAATGAAAATGGAATAGTGAAGTTTTTCCAGCTGCCATCACTTTTTCTGACCCGCAATTGTTGTGTTGAACCAAAGTTGGAGATCCACAAATTATTTGCTGCATCAAAAGCCAAACCAGCCACCCGGTAACTGCCCGGATCGCCAACGGTGACACCAAGATTGTTTTGTTTGAAAATTTCAAATCCCGGTCCGGGTTTTATATGTAATAAACCACCACCATAGGAACCCGCCCATATAGTTTCGTCTCTTTTATCTATAGCTATGGTAACATAATCCAGCAAGGAATCAATCTGGTTATAGCGGTAACGGTTTATATTATTCCAGTTCCCTTCATTAAAAGTATAAATGCCATCACCGTTGTATTGGTAATTCCATGCATCATTCACGGAGCCGGCCGTAGTGTAGAATGTATTATTGTACACCGTCAATTCACCGCTTGCTATTGACTGCGGTGAATTGAGGACATACTGCTGGTATGTCAATGTAGCACCGAAATGCGACAAACAGGCAAACTGGTCAGCCACCCACGGATCATTATTCAATAAAATTGCCTTACGGGGGAAAGACACTGCTCCAACATTCGCTAATGTCCTGAAAACCGTTCCGTCCACATTCAGCATCACCACCCGGCTGATGCCATTTGATTGCCGTTCGCACAACTGGATTTTATTTTCCGTGGTATTACTACTGACGAAAGGCCAGGCATCTGTATAAAGCAAACTCCAGTTATTTCCTGTTTGCACAAACAATGAATCATTTTTTTGCACTATCACTTTGCCCCGGACAGTCAGCACATTTCTGCAAGCTCCTGCTGATAACCCATTGCTGCCACTTACCGTTTGCCAGTTGGCATAATTGGCCGGGTTGGTTGATGTCATCAAAGCTTTTTTCAACCCCTCTTCTGTTGCCGCATAAAAAAAAATACCATCACTGGTAAAGCCATTTACTTTTACCTGGTTGCCGCCATTGCCGATAAACCAGGAGTCTTTTACTTCGTAGCGATCACCATCAATTACAATAATGCCCAACCCGGTAGAGAGATAGAAATTTTTTGCCAGCGGATAAATATTATTAATGTTTTTGTCGCCAATGATAGCAGATCGTTTTATATCCGGCACATTGTAAATATCGTTTCTATAGATGATATCAATATTGCTGTTTGCATAAGCAATGAATAATTTTTTATTTACTTCATCGTATTTTATAGCATTCACGCCTGTTTCATTCAGCCCGGTCACACGGCTGAGTCTTTCAACAACATTATCAGTAATATTTACGGAAAATAAACTGTAAGGCGTGGCACAATACACTTTTCCATCGCCAGCCGCTACATCAATGGCACTGTTATAGGGCAAATGCTCCCGCCACTGACCGATTGGCGGTACCGGCTCCTGCGCTGCAAGGCAAAGAGAGGTGAAGAAAGAAAGAATAAAAAAACAGTATCTCACTCCTCAAAAATATTCTAAAGTCACTAAGTGAGAGCAGTCAAATTAGTGATATAAGTCAAAAGCCCACTATATTGACTTCTTTGACCCTTTTGACTTATTTTTTACGTTTCTTTGCCCAGTTCACCATTTCTAATTTCCTTATGTGGCAAAGCCTCGGACGATTTATTCTCAAGCACCGCCTGCCGTTGCTGCTTGTACTGGCAGCATTGACCGGTTTTATGGCTTATCAGGCAAGCAAAGTACAACTGAGTTATGATTTTTCCCGGGCCATCCCCATCAATAATCCCAAATACAAAGCTTACCAGGAGTTTCGCAAAAAATTTGGTGAAGATGGCAACCTGCTCGTCATCGGCATACAAACAGATAGTCTATTTCAGGAAAAAACTTTCAATTCGTATGCTGCGCTGCAACGCAGCCTGAAAAAAGTAAATGGCGTGGATGACGTTATCGGCGTTCCTTCCGCAGTTAACCTGCTAAAAATGCCGGAAACAGAAAGACTGAAAGCAGATACTATTTTTTCTGAAAGAATACTAACACAATCTGAGATTGACAGCGCCGCTGCTATTTTCTTAAATCTTCCTTTTTACCAGCACCTGCTTTACAACCCGGCTACCAAAGCATGGCTGATGGGTGTCCGCATCAATAAAGATCTGATGGCTTCCAAAGGCAGGATTAGTATTGTGAACAGTATTAATGATATGGCAGATAAGTTTGGCAAAGAAAACAACCTTATCGTTTACCATAGCGGCCTGCCACATATCCGCACTATGCTGTCTATGAGGATTGTAAAAGAAATGAAGATGTTCATTATTGCCTCCATCATCCTTTCTGCCCTTATCCTTTTATTTTTCTTCCGTTCATTAAGTGCCATGTGGCTTTCATTAATGGTCGTAATGTTCGGGGTAATCTGGAGTTTTGCTACCATACAGATGCTGGGATATAAAATATCCATCCTGAATGCCCTGATACCACCCCTGATTGTGGTGATTGGCATTCCCAACTGTATTTATTTTCTCAATAAATTTCATACCGCCTGGAACGAAACAGGCGACAAGAAAAAATCGCTGGTGATGATGGTGGACCGGATGGGCGTAGTAACCCTGTTCTGCAACCTGGCTGCTGCCATCGGCTTTGCCGTATTTGCATTAACTCAAAGCCAGATACTGAAAGAGTTTGGCATAGTAGCCGGCATCAACATTATTGTACTGTTTTTTATTTCCCTGGTTTTTATACCGGCTGTTCTCAGTTTTTTACCAGCACCCAAAACCAGGCATACAAAATATCTGAACAACCCCGGGCTGAACCGCTGGCTCGACAGGCTGGAGAGATGGTCGCTCAATCACCGCAAACTGATTTATAGTATCACACTTGGTATAGTGGCCATATCTGTAGTTGGAGCTACAAGGTTAAAAACACTTGGTTTTATTGTGGATGACCTTCCGAAAGAAGATAAAATTTATACCGACCTCCGTTTTTTTGAAAAAAATTTTAAAGGGGTGATGCCGCTGGAGATCGTGGTAGATACAAAAAAGAAATATGGCGTAAGCCGCAATCTTAATAACCTCGAACGGATTGATTCGCTGTCGCAATTCCTGGCGGCTATGCCGGGCATTGCAAGGCCATTGAGCATAGTAGAAGGATTGAAATTTGCCAAACAGGCTTTTTTTGACGGCGACAGCAAAAGCTATTCAATGCCTTCCAGCTACGACTTACCAGCCTTATCTCAATACCTGAATTTTAAAGGTGATTCGGGTAATGCAAAAAATTCATTCGCAAAATTGGTTACTACATTTATGGATAGCGCCAAACAGCAGGCCCGCATCAGTGTAAGCATGGCAGATGTGGGAAGTAAGCGGCTGCCCAAGATTATAGACAGTATTACTGCCAGGGCTGATGAGCTTTTTCCCAAAGATAAATATGATGTGCAACTTACCGGCACCAGTGTAACTTTCCTTGAAGGCAGCAAGTATATTCTAAATGGTTTGAAGGATAGTATCCTCTGGGCATTTTTATTCATTGCTCTTTGTATGCTTTATCTTTTCCGGTCGGCACGCATCCTGTTTTGCTCTCTTATTCCCAACATTATTCCCTTGCTCATTACTGCCGGTATTATGGGTTGGGCAGGCATCCCGCTAAAGCCTTCGACAGTATTAGTATTCAGTGTGGCCCTGGGCATTGCTATCGATGTAACTATCCGGTTTCTGGTCAATTATAAGCAAGAGTTGCCACACAATGATTTTGACATGAAGCAGACTGTAATCGAAACTATCCATAGCACCGGCATCAGTATTATTTACACCTCGCTGGTGCTTATTGCCGGTTTTGTCATTTTCTGTTTTAGCGGATTTGATGGTACCAAGGCTCTCGGCTGGCTTACTTCCCTTACCCTGGTTACGGCTACTTTTACAAACCTGGTGCTATTACCAGCCATCCTGATTTCTTTTATAAAGATGAAAAAATAGCTGGTTTGGCTACATTTGTGCAGCAATAGACCAGATGAAATTGTCCATAAATTGACGAGGGTCAAGGTAAATTATCAGTTAAAAGGCTGTTTTTCAGAAATAAACGATTTTTTGATTTTTTTCAAAGGTTAATTAATTTCACCGCCCCCCTATCTATTGGTTCCGCAGTTAAGCGGAGCAACGGATTAAGGAGGGTTTTGATTTCTTTTATATACTAAAACAAAATGCACATGAGAAAACTGTTTTTACTCCTGATGGGAGTTGTGTTCTTTGCCACACAAGCATTGGCGCAACGCACCGTAACCGGGAAGGTTACCGATGAAAAGGGCAACCCGGTCGCCAATGTATCAGTGGTTGTAAGAGGTACCACAACCGGTACTACTACCAAAGCTGACGGCACTTATTCACTTGATGTTCCTGCCAATGCCAGGGCATTAGTCTTTTCTTCAGTTGATATGAGTCCTGTTGAAATTGCCATTGGCTCACAAACCCAAATTAATGCCACGTTGAAAAACGAAGACAAAACAATGTCTGAAGTAGTGGTGACGGCCTTTGGTATTAAAAAAGACAAGAAAACGCTGGGGTATGGTGTTACACAAGTAAGCGGCACAGAACTTACCCAGGCACACACAACCAACATCACTAATGCGCTGGCTTCAAAAGTACCCGGTGTACGGGTTAGTGGAAGTGGTGGCTCTTTTACAAGTTCCAGCATTTTAATTCGTGGTTTTACCACTTTCACTGGTTCTAACCAACCTTTATTTGTTATTGATGGTATTCCTATTGATAATAGCGGTGGCGGAAGCCCCCTTCAAAATGGCCCAAGTGTATCTACAAGGGCAATTGACATCAACCAGGATGACATTGAAAGCATGAGTGTGCTAAAAGGAGCTTCTGCTGCTGTATTATATGGTTCAAGAGCTGCTAATGGCGTCATTCTCATTACCACCAAAAAAGGTAAAACCGGCCAGAAGAATTCTATCCAGTTTTCTTCATCCTACCAGATTGAAAGTGTAAATCGTACTCCTAAATATCAAAATGAATACGCACAGGGAAGTGTTGATAAAAGGCCTTTAATCGGAGGCTTACCTAATCCCCTTTACCTGAAGGGGGTTTTTGCCGGTAATGCACAAACATCATGGGGGCCACTTATTACCGGGCAAACGGTAACAACTGCTTATAATCCTGTTACCAACGCTTTAGACAGAACTGAAATATTAGCAGCTTATCCAAATAATGTAACGGATATGTTCCAGCATGGCATCAACTGGCAGAATAACTTGTCTTTTTCAGGGGGTACCGACAAAAACACTTTCCGTTTTTCTTATGGCTACCTGAGAAATACAGGTGTCCTGGCAAACAATGTTTTGACAAGACACAATTTCTCTTTAAATACAAGTTCAAAGGTTAATAATTACCTTACTGTAACCGTAAGTGCTGCTTATTCTAACAACGCATCAAAAAGAACACAGCAGGGTAACCAATTAAGTAATCCATTGTTCCGTGGATGGTTTACTCCAAGAAGTTATGACCTGACAGGTCTTGCTTTTGAAGATGCTGTAGGTAATCAACGATTTCCTTTGGGAGAAGATAACCCATACTGGACTATCAAACATAACAGGTTCAATGATGAGATTAACCGTTTCATCGGAAATGTATCTTTCAATTTCAAATTGACTAAATGGCTGCAAGCTGATTATAAAATAGGTACAGACGTTTTTTCTACGTTCCGCCACGGATATGACCAGATAGGCGCCAGAGGTGGTGCTAATACTTCGGCTAATGCTGTTGGTGGTATCAGGGAAGTTCGCAACAACTACCGCAGCCTTAACTCAAACGGGTTTCTTACCGCTTCAAAAAGATATAAGAGCTGGACTGGTACTGCCATTGTTGGAACTGAGTTTCAGCAGATTTATTCTAACGGAACCCAGTTAGATGGTAAAGGAATTATTATTCGTGATTTTGAACAACTGAGTAATACTTCAACATTTCTTCCAGCGCCTGCAAGTGGTTCGCTAAAATCCAGATTGCTGGGTCTTTATGGCGATTTCACCGTAGGATACAAGAGTATTTTCAGCCTGAATGTTACATTACGTAACGACTGGTCTTCTACTTTCAAAATCGGCAACAACTCTTATTTGTATAATGGGGTAGGCGGTTCTGTAAATTTTACTGAACTATTTCCCGGCATCAAAAACAAGTTTATTGAGAATATAAAAGTACGAGGTAACATAGCAACAGTGGGTAAAGCAGGAGATTTGCTTTATGCCACTGACTCTTATTTTGGTGGCGCCGGTTCTGCTGATGGTTTCGGTCCTAATATTGCTTTCCCCTTTAATGGCATCCAGGGATTCAGTTTAAGCAATTCTGCCGGTAATGCAGGTCTCGGGCCTGAATTTACCAAGAACAAGGAAATTGCTTTAGAGTTATCCTTATTTAAAGGACGGTTGAACTTTGAAGTAACCCGCTATAAGCAAAAATCGAGAAAATTGATTTTTGGTGTTCCGGTTTCTGCCACAGCAGGTATCACATCTGTTGTAAAGAATGCCGGCGACTTATCTAATAATGGTGTCGAGATGGGAATCAATGCAACACCTGTTAAGTCAAAATCATTTACCTGGAACCTCAACTTCACCTACACACAATTCAAAGCAATTGTTGAAAAGCTGGAAACAGGTGTAACAAATATATTCCTCGGTGGGTTTACCACTCCTAATGTCCGGTTGGTAGTTGGTGATGAATATGGACAGATATACGGAAATGCATACCAGAGAGATGCCAGCAAAGGAAATAAAATCATTGTAGGCGCAAACGGTTTGCCATTAATAACTTCAGGTGTACAGAAGATTGGCAATCCTAATCCTAAATGGGTGGGTGGCTTAACAAACACATTTTCCTATAAAGGGCTTTCGTTAACCGTATTACTTGAATATAGGAAAGGTGGCGATATGTACAGCAGAAATATTGCAGACTTGCAACGTAATGGAGTAGCAAGAGAAACTGCAGAGTTTCCCCGTTTCGATGCAAACGGTATAGAAACAAAAAGATACCTGTTTGATGCTGTTTATGCTAATGGTCAACCAAACACCACCGCAGTGTCAGCATTTGACTATTGGGGCAATAATGGTAAGTTTGTTGCAGCAGAAGGATTTATTTTCGAAACAACCTGGTTCCGTGTAAGGGAAGCTTCAATAGATTATATGGTGCCTGCAAGTGTATTACGCAAATTACCTTTTGGCAGTGCCTCATTCAGTGTGTTTGGCAGAAATCTTTTCCTCCATGCTCCCAACTACCCGCATCTGGATCCTGAGCAAAATGCTTTGGGTGTAAGTAATGCACAAGGTTTGGAATTCAACGCCCTGCCACAAACACGTACAATAGGTGTAGGATTAAAACTTAGCTTCTAATTCAAAAAAATAATTATTATGAAACTCAGATATTTAAAAATAGCCGTTGTTTTTTCGGGAATTGTTGCTGTTAGTTCCTGCAAAAAAATGATGGATATCAACTACAATCCCGATGCTATCCCGGATAGCAACAGTCCGATTGCCCAATTGCTTACCTCAGCACAGGTAAATGTCGGCTTTACAGCAGGAAGTGACCTTTACAGGTACACAACTTTAATTGCGCAACAAATGTCAGGTCTTGCTTCGCAACCAAACCAGACTTATGAATACAGCCGGTATAATATTACAGGTAGTGATCAGAACAACCTTTGGTCCAGCTTATTCGCCACTACCTTAAGCGATCTGGAACTTATCATCAGGCAAGGCGGTGCAAGCCCCCATTATGTAGGCGTTGCAAAAATTCTCAAGGCGTTTACCTATCACCAGGTGGTAGATACATGGGGCGATGTGCCTTATTCAGCTGCGCAGCAATTATCTGCCAACACACAGCCTGCTTATGATGATGATGCCACTATTTATCCAAAGCTTATTACTTTACTGACAGAAGCGGTAACAGATATGAATGCCGGTACAAGTGCTATTTCGCCGGGAACAAATTCTGTTATGTACACAAATACTACCTGGGCCACTGCCCGTGCTTTCTGGATTAAGCTGGCTAATACGCTTCGTTTAAGATTGTTGATCCACTACAGTAAAAAAGATCCTGCTTTTTGTGTAGCTCAAATTACTGCTTTGGTAAACAGTGGGGCTGCTTTCATGGCTTCCAATGCTGACAATTTCCAGATGGCTTTTTACGATATAGCTAATCAGCGCAGTCCTATATCAGCATTTGAAGTTAGCCGTCCTAATTATTTATTTGCTGATCAGCGGATGCTGAACCTGATGACACCAAAAAGCGATCCCCGCAGGCCGTTTTATTTTACCGATTTTCCAGTAGGATCCGGTAGCTATGTTGCTGTTTCTGCAGCTTCGCCTCCCGGCACACCCAATAATAACTTTAGCCGCATTCATACCTTTCTCCGTGGTGTAGTTACTACACCCCCGGTAGGTATTAATTCTGCCGTGTATAGCGGTGCAGCTCCACAGCGTATGCTTCCTTATGCAGAATATTGCTTTATCAGGGCAGAAGCTGCATTGATGGGTGCTCCCGGAAGTGCTCAAACATTCTTTACAGATGGCATCACTGCTTCAATGACTGAGGTTGGTGTGGCTCCTGCGGCTATCTCTACCTATCTTGCAGCTAACGGTACACTTGTCGGAACTAATGCACAAAAATTGCAACAGATTATTGAAGAAAAATATATTGCATTGTTCGGTGTATCTGGTGAGCCATGGACAGACTGGAGAAGAACCGGGTATCCCTCATTAACAGCACCAACAAACGCTGTTATAAGTAACCTTCCCCGCACATTGTTCTATCCACAATCTGAAATAGATTTAAATCCTAATTGCCCTGGCCAGAAAAGTCCGGCCTTACAAGACAAAGTTTTTTGGGATAATTAAGATGAAAATGATGCCTAATTAGCAAAAAGCCCCTCATTTTAAACGAGGGGCTTTTTTTATTTTAGCACTTCACCCAGTTTTTCCTCCAGCGCAGTGCCAAATAATTTTTCGCCGATTATTTTTCCATCAGGATCCACTAATACATTGTAGGGGATGCCATTGATCTTATATAAAGGAACAACTGCACTGTTCCATTCCATCAGGTCGCTTACATGGCTCCAGGTAAGGTTATCATCCATCACAGCTTTCAACCATTTATCTTTTTGTCCCGGCTTGTCTAATGATACCCCGAGAATAGTAAAGTTTTTATTCTTAAACTTATTAAAGGCCATTACCACATTGGGGTTTTCTGCCCGGCAGGGCCGGCACCAGCTTGCCCAAAAATCAACAAGAACATATTTTCCCCGGAAGGAACTAAGTTTTACTTCCTTACCATTGGCATCTGGCAAAATAATTTCAGGTGCAGCCATGCCTACTAAACCAGCCATGGATTTTTTTATATCCCCAAGCCTTGAATGCGCCGGAAATTTTGCAGCCAGGTCATCGACTATTTTTTTTATTTCATTCTCAGCAAGGCCGGTTAACTGGTAGTTAGGGATATTGGCTGTTGATTGATAATAACCCAGCACAAACATCGTTAAGGCCGGGTTATTTGATTTCTGTAATGAAGAATCCAGCAATGTTTTTGCATCAGCGGCAATCTGCACTTTCCCGTTTTGTAATGCAATGACAGCACTGTCCGGAGCCCCTGCATTTTGAAGGCTGTCAGCCAACCGGTCTTTATAATAAATAGCCTGCAACTTGTTATTGAAAGCAAACATAAAATCCTTCATCTGGCTACTGGCATCAGAGCCATTCACTTCATATTTTTCAGGGAACTCTTTGTTGTCTTTGCTGAATGATACATCAACGGTTATTTTTTTTACATCGTTGATAATGGCCGCAAAAGGGTAGCTGCTCCTGTCAAGGCGCAGGTTAAAAACACTGGCTTCGGTGGCATCTGCAGTAAGGGAATAGCTGCCATCTTTTCCCACTTTAGCAGAATCCACTACCAGTCCCTGTTCAGTAGCCATTGGCAACTGTTCCAGGTAAATCATTTTGGCAGAATTGTTGGCAATTGTTCCGCTTATTTCAAATCCTTTTTCAGTTGATTTGTTTTTGCAGGAAGCCAACACCGCTGCAGCAGTTACTATTAAGAAGGTTTTTTTCATTTGTTTTATTTACTGTCTTTAATGATTGTTTATCCTATGATTTTAGTTTTTTGAGCAAGAGTTCGCTGGTAATTTTAGGGTCGGCTTTCCCTTTCGATTGTTTCATTACTTCACCAACAAATAAAGCCAGCAGGCCCTTCTTCCCTTTTTTATATTCTGTTACCTTATCGGCAAATTTCTCTAATACATGGTCAATGACGGGCTCGATAGCCGACACATCAGATTGCTGAATAAGATTTTCTTCCTCCGCAATCTGCCCGGGGTTTTTATCAGGGTTTTTCAACAATTGTAAAAACAATTTTGTTGATGCTGCTGAAAAACTGACTTTACCGGTATTCACCAATGAAATCACTGCCGCCAGTTGTTCCGGCCTGATGGGAAATTCGTCAATCTCTTTATTATTTTCATTCAACCACGACTTAACCGGGCCGAGCATCCAATTGGCGGTTGATTTAGGGTTCATCCACAATCCCTCTCCATCCCGCACATGCGGTAGAGAAGGAAAAAAGGAAATCACCTGTTCAAAATAATCTGAAAAATTTTTTTCTTCTGCAAGTACCCCGGCATCATATTCTGAAAGCATCAATTCTGAGATGTATCGTTTTATTCTTTCTTCCGGCAAGGCCGGAATGCCAAGCCTGATTTCTTCAATAAATTCATTCTTCAAATAAAAGGGTGCGAGATCTGGTTCTGCAAAATAGCGGTAGTCGTCTGCATCTTCTTTATCCCGGATGGCAAATGTAGTTCCGTTGTTAGCATCAAAGCCCCTTGTTTGCTGGATGATGGTTCCACCTGCTTCCAAAATATCAATCAACCGTTTTGCTTCAGCTTCGATGGCTCTTTTTACATTCCGGATGGAGTTAAGATTCTTCACTTCCACCCTGGTGCCTAATTGTACATCACCAATCCTGCGAACAGAAATATTAGCATCACAGCGAAGGCTGCCTTCTTCCATATTGCCATCACATATTTCTAAATACCGGACCAACTTCCTGACTTCGGTTAAATAAGCAAAAGCTTCTTCACCGCTTCTGAGATCAGGTTCGCTTACAATTTCAATCAAAGGTGTTCCGGCACGGTTGTAATCAATGCAGGTATTGTCTTCATCCACATCATGCAGGCTTTTGCCGGCGTCTTCTTCCATGTGAATACGGTTGAGCCGGATATTCTTATCTCCTTCTGCTGTTTTGATTTTTACAAACCCTCCTCCACAGACTGGTGTAGTATGCTGGGAAACCTGGTATCCCTTAGGCAAATCAGGATAAAAATAATTTTTACGGGCAAAATAATTGTGTTTTTCAATTTTACAATGACAGGCCAATCCCATTTTAACTGCGTATTCAATAGCCTTACTGTTCATCTTTGGGAGTGTGCCGGGATGTCCCAGGGTAATGGGGCTTACATGAGTGTTGGGTTCGGCTCCAAAAGCAGTGCTGTCTCCACAAAACAATTTGCTTTGGGTAAGTAGTTGGGCATGCACTTCCAGCCCCACTACTGTTTCATAAACATTTTGCTCTTCCATAATTTGAGGCAGCAAAAATAGCCCATTTATGGCAGTAGCTGTTACGGGGATTCGTTAAAACAAATACCCCCGCTTTTATTACGGGGGTATTCCACACACCAGAAAAACTATTGAAAAATATTACAGGTCGGCTGTTTTTATCTTACGGGGCATTTTTACTTCTATGTTCTGAGTCTTGCCGTTGCGCAGCAGCTTCATCATAACAGAAATTTTATCTTTGCTCTCCTTTATTATTTTAACTATATCATCAGTACTGTTTACTGCTTTACCATCCACTTCTGTTACCAAATCGTCTTTTTTAATGCCAGCTTTGGCGGCATTGCTCTCCTCATCCACTTCAATTACTTTAACTCCTTTTCCATCATCTGTATCTTGAACAGACAACCCAAGTTTTGGGGTTCTGCCAGACCAGCTCCAGGTTTGCCCTTCTCCTCCGGGTGTACGGGGTATTGTCATTACACGGGGAATTTCCCTGTCAAAGTCCATTTTTTCGAGGTCCAGTTTAAAATTGTGCCCGGGAGACGTGGAGCCAAACATATTTATTCCTTTCCATTTAGTAAGTTCAGCCGTAGCTTTTTGCTCTTTTTTATCTCTCAGATAGGTAACCACTACTTTATCACCAGGCTTGTGGCTTTTAATGGTGGCAGATAAATCATCAGGGCTTTCTATTTTTTTATCATCCACTTTTGTGATGATGTCCCCTTCTTTCAACCCGATTTTTTCAGCAGCACTTTCTTTTGTTACATCACTTACCGCTGCACCCTGTTCCGTTTTTTCAGTGATAACGCCCAGCATTGCATGGTTGGCATCTTCGCTGAGTATTTTATAATGGTCTTCGTTCGTATTAAAATTCCAGTTTCCATTTACATTTGGTATCCGGGTCAGGAATTCCATGTCCTTTAGTTTATTGAGCTTTATGCTTATCTCCCCATCCTTGTTTTTGTATTCTTCCAGTGGCTTTCCGTTGATGGTGACTTTATCGTCGTTAATTTCCACCACCACTTTTTCATCTTTACCACTTTTACGGGTGATGATGATCTGCTGTACTTCTTTTTTCTCTTTTAGTTCTTTTCTTTCTTCTTTATCCTCTTTCTGAGCCAGCAATGATGCCGGTGCCAGCAAAACAACAGCAACGGCCAGAGCAGTGAATTTTATCCCAGTCTTTTTCATACGCATTTGTTTTAATAATTATCTACGTTAAATTTCGTAGGCCAAATATAATGACATTTTTAGAAATACGAAATGTTTCGGAAATGTTAAATGCCCTTAATTTTTTAAGGGTAATATTAATGGATAAGTGGATTGAACGCCTCATAGGTTTTGGCGGTATGCCCGTCCACCTCTTCCTCTCCAATGTAATGCATACCACATTTCTCCAAAACCCTCAGGGAAGCAATATTTTGTGGCATTGCCCTGCCTACAATACGTTGCAGGTTCAGTTTCTCAAACCCATATTTCAGGCAGGCGTAAGCTGCTTCTGTAGCGTAACCCTTACCCCATTCCGTTTTCACGAACCGGTAGCCAAGATCAATTTCATTTTTTTCGGGTCTGCCTTTTAATCCGCACCAGCCAATGAATTCTAATTCCGGCTTTATATGCACTGCCCAGCGCCCATGATTGTATAATGAATACTGTGGTAAAATCGTTTGTTCGAGGACCTCCTGTGCATGAGCTATATCCAGAATAGGGTCGCCGGTATAACGGATAACCTCTGGGTCAAGATTAAGTTTGTAAATCAGCAGTGCATCAGACAGGGTAAAAGTGCGGAGCAGCAAACGATCAGTTTCAATAATAATATTCATGACAATAACCGGACAGTATTTTTACTACCCACAAAGTGGTATTGTACGGGGATATTAAAAGCCCATTTTTGCAGAGATATATCAACCACCAGAATTAATTTTTATGATTTATATAATTTCCGGAATTTCTATTGCTCTTTGTATTGCCGTCATCATTTTCGGGCTCAGGATATTTAAAGAAAACCGTAAACTGGCTCCTAAAAAAAGTGACTTTGAAGACGATGATGAAATCCGTTTTTAAACTATAAGCCGTACAAAAACTTCTTCACCGCTTCAATTACCTGCTTCAGGTTTCCAGCATCCTGTCCGCCTGCTGTTGCCAATGTTTTTTGACCGCCACCACCACCTTTTATCAAAGGGGCAATATGTTCTTTAATGAGTTTTCCTGCATCCAGGTTTTTTGCGACAACAACAGTATCTGAAATACCTACGGCCACAAATGGTTTACCCCCAATGTTGACACAAAGCACCGCTACATGATCCCGGAGATGATTTTTTAAATCAAAGCAAAGTTTTTTTAATGCATCAGGATTACTTACTTCAACAATGTCCCCGATAAAGTTTACCCCGTTGATGATTTCATCTTTTTGTAACAACTCATTTCTAATTGCCACCAGTTGCCTTGCCTCCATTGCTTCCAGGTGCTTTTTCAATTCAACATTTTCTGCTTGCAGGTTTTCCACTGCTTTTTGAATATCCTTTGGATTTTTTAATGCCTCACGAAGAGAATTGAGCAAATTGAATTGCTCATTCACATAGTCTTCTGCTTGTTTGCCACAAATAGCCTCTACCCTTCTGACGCCGGCTGCGACGGCTGATTCACTGGTTAGTTTAAACAAACCAAGTTCTCCGGTAGCACCGACATGAGTACCCCCACATAATTCAACGGAATATCCAGGGTCAATAATAACCACTCTTACCACATCACCATATTTCTCCCCAAACAAGGCCATAGCGCCGAGCTTCATCGCTTCGTCTTTCGGCATTGACTTGATGACAACAGGAATATTTTCTCTTATCTTTTCATTTACCAATGCTTCTACCCGGGCAATTTCTTTATCGGTTACTTTGGCAAAATGAGAAAAGTCAAACCGAAGATGTTCATCATTTACCAATGAACCTTTTTGAGCAACATGGGTACCCAATACATTTCTTAATGCAGAGTGAACAAGATGTGTGGCGGAATGATGTAAGGTTATGTTCTTTCTTTTTGAAACATCCACTTTAGCAATGACTTCTCCTGATAAATATCCGGGGATTGATTCCGTAAAATGAATAATCAGATCATTATCCTTCTTGGTATCAGTAATTATTAATTCTTCATTATTAATTATTAATTTTCCCTGATCACCAACCTGGCCGCCACTTTCTGCATAAAATGGTGTTGTATCTAATACAATTTGGTAAGCTTCTTTGCCTTTGGCTTTTACTTTTCTGTATTTTAATACAGAAGCTTTCGTTTCTAAAGAATCGTAGCCAACAAATTTATTGGAGCCTTTTTTTAATTCAATCCAGTCTCCAGCGTCAATAGTTCCTGCTGAACGGGAACGTTCTTTTTGTTGCTTTAATTCCTCATCATATCCTTGTATATCTACTGTCCAGCCTTTTTCCTTTGCCATCAACTGTGTTAGATCTATTGGAAACCCGTATGTATCGTTAAGCTCAAAAGCAAATGCCCCTGCTACTATTCTTTCTTTTCTTTCAGTTACATATTGTAATTGAAGATTTATATAACCCCTCTTGGCTTCATCATCATCATCCGCATATGCCACCATACCACCATCTGAACTTCTGGCTGGTTCCAGAACATAATTTGCAAATCTAGCTATCCCCCTTGCCAATGTTCTCAAGAAGGCTTCTTCTTCCTCTTTAACTACCCTGCTCACAAAATCCACCTGCTTCTGCAATTCAGGAAAAACATTTTCAAATTGCTTTGCCAATACTGGTACCAATTGAGCCAACAATGGCTGTTTATAATCCAAATAAGAATAATAATAACGAACTGCCCGGCGAAGAATACGGCGAATAACATAACCGGCTCCTGTATTAGATGGCAACTGCCCGTCAGCAATGGTAAAGCTTATAGCCCGGATATGGTCTGCTATTACTCTGAATGCCACACTCTCTTTATCATCGCCACCTTGATATACTTTATTTACTTTTTTACTCGCTTCTGCAATCGTACCTGTAAAAATATCCGTATCATAATTACTCTGCTTACCCTGAATCACCCTCACCAATCTCTCTAATCCCATCCCTGTATCCACATGCTTTGCGGGTAATGGCTCAAGGCTTCCGTCTTTTTTTCTATTGAACTGGATGAATACATTGTTCCATATTTCCATTACCATACCCGTATCATCATTATTTACCAGTGCATGTGCATCGTTGTTTGCCCCGGGACGGGTATCATAATGTATCTCTGTGCAGGGCCCACAGGGACCGGTGTCGCCCATTTCCCAGAAATTATCTTTTTTGTTTCCCAGCAATATCCTGTCAACGGCTACATATTTTTTCCATTCGTTAAATGCTTCTTCATCTTTTGGCAACCCTTCTTTTGTATCTCCTTCAAAAACGGTGACGTATAATTTGTCCTTATCTAATTTATATACTTCTGTGAGTAGCTCCCAGCTCCATGCAATGGCTTCTTTTTTAAAATAATCACCAAAGCTCCAGTTGCCCAGCATTTCAAACATAGTATGGTGATAAGTGTCCACTCCCACTTCTTCCAGGTCGTTATGTTTGCCGCTTACCCGCAAACATTTTTGTGTATCGGCTATCCTTGGATTTTCCGCTTTTTTATTTCCCAGAAAATAATCTTTGAATTGGTTCATCCCTGCATTGGTAAACATCAGTGTAGGGTCATTTTTTACAACAATTGGTGCGGAAGGAACAATAGTGTGCCCTTTGGAATGAAAAAAGTCCATAAAAGCCTGTCGTATATCTGCGCTGGTCATCATAGTGTTTCTGATTTCTGGTTCCCGATTTCTGGTTTATTAAAGCACCAGGCGGCTGATATCCCCCTGTAATTGCTGAGTAGCGATACTGCCGTACAAGAGTGCGACGCAAACCTCATCCGCCCTTCTGGCACCTTCTCCTTCAGAGAAGGAAAAAAGAAGCGGACTTTTTTTAATGATAGTAGTACTACAGCTGGTGACATAAGTATTTATCTCCTTTTTTTAGGTTATCAATCAGGCAGATTGGGTTGATTTTTGCGGTTTATGGGGCTATATTTGTCAGCCCCGTAAAGCGGTCAAAGGTAAATTATTCGGGTCGCATTTGTTACCCGGGGCAAGGTTAAGGTTCGCTTCAATGAAAAAAATAAAATATTACTATAATGCCAATACACTCCGGTATGAAAAACTGGAAACCCCCCTGCGGGTGCAATTGCTCCGTATTTTTGGTTTTATAGCCGCTGCACTCGTTACAGCAAGCCTTATTTCTTATGCAGCATTCCAGTTTATTGGCTCTCCAAAAGAAAAGCAATTAGCCCTTCAAAACAAGGCTCTAAAAGAAAATTATAGAGACCTCGAGGATACACTTGAATCGGTACAACAACAAATGAAAGAGTTGGAGAAAAGGGATAATGACGTGTACCGTGCCATTTTTGAAGCTAACCCAATACCAGACAGTGCCAGGGCAAAAGAGCTGGAGTCGAAACAAGAGATTGCAAAAGTGGAAAGAATCAAGGACTATCAACTGGTAGCCTCTATCAGCAATACATTGAGTAATCTTAAAAGCAGGATAGTGGCACAAAAAAAATCGTATGAAGAAGTAGATGAACTGGTGAAAAACAAAGAGCAGTTACTCTCCCATACCCCGGCTATACAACCTGTAAGCAATAAAGACCTCAACCGTATCGCATCAGGTTTTGGATACCGGATTGACCCTGTTTATAAAACCACGAAATTCCACGCCGGACTTGATTTTTCAGCCCCGCAAGGCACCCCAATCTATGCTACGGCCGATGGAACTGTAACTACGGCTGGCAGTACGGGAAATGGCTATGGGAACCATGTCATCATTAATCATGGTTACGGCTACGAAACATTGTTTGGCCATATGGTAAGAGTGAAAGCAAGAAACGGGCAAACTGTAAAACGGGGTGAAGTTATTGGTTGGGTGGGTAGCACTGGCAAATCTACCGGGCCGCATTGCCATTATGAAGTTCACAAGTATGGAGAAAAAATTGACCCTATTTATTTCTTTTATAACGACCTTACCCCTGCACAATTTGACCAGTTGCTAAAAAAAGCCGCCGCCTCCAACCAAAGTCTTGATTAATCAGTTTCGATCTTGCCGGCAGGTTTAAAGTTTCAGCCTAATGCCTCATGGTAAAAGAATTATTTTTTTCCACACAATTTTTTATATGAAGAATGCGGTGTACCCGGGCTGTACCTTTACAATTAATGGGAAAATCTTTATCACAGATTACTTTTGATTTTACCGCTGTGGAGGAAACTGAAAATACTCCAGCTGCCGCTTCCGCCGTTAGAGAAGATAAAAAAGCGGAACTCATGATGAATGAACCTGCGGAAGAAATAATGAAAGAAAAAGCCAAAATTCCCGTTGCACCGGCAACAGGCAAACGGGGACGCAAATCTTTAAAAGAGATTGCTCTCAGTGCCGATTTGATACAGGTACCTGCCGATGATATTTTATTTCAAAAACAATATTATGCTATCGGTGAAGTAGCCGCCATGTTTCGTGAAAATCAATCGCTGATACGTTACTGGGAAACCGAGTTTGATATTTTGCAGCCAAGAAAAAACCGGAAGGGTGACCGTTTCTTCCGCCCCATTGATATTAAGAATCTTGTTATGATTTATGATCTGCTGCGCCGCCGCAAATTCACTATTGAGGGTGCCAAGGATTATCTGAAGAAAAATAAAAGGGCCGATGAGAAGTTTGCAATGATGCAATCTCTTGAGAAAATTAAGGGATTCTTGCTGGAATTGAAAGCGAGTCTATAGCCCATCCCGGCTTTCCTGCAAGAATGGCCGGCATCACACAGCCTTGGGGTGATTCAGAGGGGTCATGGCTTCGGTCTTCCTGCAACTTTAACAGCTCTTCCTTCATCTTTTGCCTGCACCCTTTTACATTTGCCATCTATTTTATTACACCATGAACAAATTTACACTTGTTGTTGCCGTTACTTTATTTGTAAGTACTTTTTCTTTCTCACAAAACCAGTATGAAGTATTGGTGGAAAGGCCCAATGAAAAATCATTAAAAGGTATTATTTCACGGGAAGCAATACAGAACGATACGTCGTTTAAATGGTATAGCGAAAACCTGAAAGGATATTCTCCTAATGCAGTCGGGCTGGAAGGATTAAAGAAAAACAAAGACTCCATTCAACTGCTTACTTTCATGGGTACCTGGTGTGAGGATTCCCATTTTATCATCCCGAAATTTTATTCTCTTCTGGATGCCGCAGGTTTTCCGCAAGAAAGGGTTACCTTAATTGGGGTAGACCGGCAAAAGAAAACACTCAGCCACCTGGCTGAAGCATTGAATATTACGAATGTGCCAACAATTATTGTAATGAAAAATGGGAAAGAAGCGGGTAGGGTGATTGAGTATGGCAAGAATGGATTATTTGATATGGAGTTGGGGGAAATATTAAAATCACTTGACAAGTAGTTATCTGCTGGTACAGACCAGGTGCCTTTAGCGGATAGAATAAATTAAAATACTGTTTTCTTTTCCATCTTCCTCTTTCCTTAATGCATAAAGCCTGGTGCTGCTGAAATTAAATGCCTTGCTTTTGTAAATAGCTTCCGGCATTTTCCATTCATCCAACCGGAAAGTGCTTATCTCATAGCGAAACAGGGTATCGGATCTGGAACCAAAAATATATTTACCGGCTACTTTAAAATTCTGCCAGTGGTCAATCATGATATTATTCTTCAATGCGCCGAAATAGTCGAATACATACACTCCATAGATTGAATCATATACATACACATACCTGTTTTCGTCAAATATTTTTATTGGGGAAGGGGCCGCCCCCAATAACAAACGGAAGTCGGGTGTTTCCTGCAGCAGTTTTCCATCCTCGCCTACTTTTTTAAGTTTATTTTCCAGTTCATCATACACCCATATCTTATTATCATACGACTGGCCGATGGCTTTGGCCTGAAAAATATTTTGTTTCCGCAGGTCAATACTATTTACAACATTCAAAAAACGATCCAACATAACAACAGTAGCAAAATCCCGGTAATACAATAATATTTTCAACGGATTAGAAACATCAATCAGTGAAGCCTGTCCAAATTTTTTAATGTCATTGTAAATGCCAACTGAATCCCCGCCGGCATTAATTTTTTTTACCTGGTTCCGGCTGTTCAGTAGATAAATATTATCCAGGTTATCAACAGTAAAATCAGTAATATCCCCCATTATCGTTTTTACGAGCCGGAAAGTGGTATCAGTTTGTGCCATACAGGAAGCAGAAAGCAGAATATAAATCAACGATATGTTCAGTAGCTTCTTCATTTAATTCCGGATTATCCGGTCATCTTTTCCTTTGTAAGATTTTAATTCCATTGTTGACCCGTCGAATACCGCATACGTATAATACAGCATCCAGTCGCCAAGATTAATATAACGAGGCTCATCCCCTGTCCCCGGAGTGGAAGAAAGACGATAATCTATGGCCAGGTGTCTATGCCCGAATACAAAAAAATCAATATTTTTATTTTGCAATACTTCTTTGCAATAAATAAGCAGCCATTCTTTGTCTTCTCCGAGGAAAGTTTCTTCGGTAGTGCCAGTTTGCGCCCTGCTCCTGCGGCTGAGGTAATTAGCCAGCCCGATACCCAGTATTGGCGGAAAGATGCCGAACAGCCATTTACTTACCGGGTTGCGAAACAGTTTTTTCAATCTTTTATACCCATGATCACCGGGGCCCAAACCATCCCCATGCCCAATTAAAAATCTCTTCCCGCCCCTTTCAAACTCCCGTGGTTTAAAGTAAACAGGGATATTAAGTTCTTTAGGAAAATAATCCTTCATCCACATGTCATGATTTCCTGCAAAAAAATGAATAGTAATACCGGCATCTGTTAATTCACCGAGTTTGCCGAGCAGCCGAACATATCCTTTGGGAACAACTTTCCGGTACTCATACCAGAAATCAAACATATCGCCGACAAGAAAAATTTCAGTAGCGTCTTTTTTTATTTCATCAAGAAATTGTACCAGCAGCTTCTCTCTTTCAAGGCTGCTGGCATGGTCGGGTGCGCCGAGATGAAAATCTGATAGAAAGTATATTTTGTTATGATTAGGCAATGACACCCGGGATGTTTATTTCTTTTGTTGCATGTATTCCATCAAATCGCCGGAAGCAATCAATGGCCTTCCGCTTACATCACCATTAAACCAATATATCCATGCACGGGAAAGATGATTATTGCAATTTACTTCCGTAATTTCCCTGCGATACAGTTGTACTTCATCAAACTCCACATCCACACCTTCGTAATCATCCAACTGCCCGATGGCCCAGGAAAATTCATGTTCATTTTTTGCCTGGTACAATTCGCCGACAATAAAACTATCCTCATTGGCTGGCATCCCTGCAGGATAACTGCCCATATCAAACAACCTCCCTTTTACTTTGGCTTCGCCAATAAACTTAAAAAAACGGCTAATGTACTCATACACCGGGCTGTGAAACCCGCTGCGGAGTGAGCCGTACACAAATAACTGTGAAACACCGGGATTTGTCATGACATAAAGATAAGCTAACAGATTAAAAGAGAGAAAGAGGCAATGAGAGAAGGTTTATAAAATCCGGTATGCTATCGTTTTCAAAATGACATTCCACTGCTCTTTTTATATTCATCTGAAGGTCATTAATCCTGTAACAGTGAATAGAGATTAATGAAATCAGGATCAGGCCTCTATCAAAAACAAATACACTTCCTTCGGGCCATGCACCCCCACTACCAATGTTTTTTCAATATCAGCCGTGCGGCTAGGGCCCGTGGCAAAAGTTAGTAAAGAAGGAAGGTTATTGCCATACTTTTCTTTAGCTGCTTGCAGGGCATCCTTTAAATCGTAAACAAGCTGGCTGGTATAAGCAATACAAATATGGATCGGGGCATAAACACTGGCAGTGCGGCCATTGACTTGTGCCGAACTTAAAACAATCGTACCTGTTCTGGCTACCAGGCTTTCGCATCCTGTGATAGAAACGTCACAATTTGCAAGATCTGTTTTTACTAATCTTTCTGCTAACTGTCCGGCTACAGGTGCTATCATCTTATCTTCCACGCAATATACCTTTTCCCAATCCTGCTTCTTTACCAGGCTGCTCAACTGAAAAGCAAATTCCTGTTGATTGATGCAGTAAATAAATTTTCCCTGCAATTTGGTAAACTGCTCAGCAAATTCCACTTCCGGCTCCTGTTGTAATGCCTGAAACACTGATTGATTGCCTTCACTTTGCGGAAAAGGCAAAGGCGTTGAGTGACTCAACGCCTTGCGGATTTTTTTTAAAATATTTTCCTTCGATGGAGAAACATTCATAATCACCAGTTAAATAGACGGCACCAGTCCGAGGCCACCTGTTTGTTCATCGGTTGACTTTTCATCTTCCTTTTTTGGTTCAGCAGCTACCGTTGGTTCTTCCACAACTTCAGCAACTGCTATATCATCAGTAAGCGGCTTCTTTTCTTCAAATGGTCTTTTACCAATCAGTGCTTCCACATCACTCTGGAACAAAACTTCTTTTTCCAGCAATGCGTTGGCCAATTTTTCTACTTCCCCTTTCTTTTCGGTCAGCAACTGCTTTGTCTTCTCGTACGCATCATCAATAAGTTTTCTTACTTCCTGATCAATCATTTTAGCTGTCTCATCAGAATAAGGTTTGGTAAATGTTGTTTCCTGTTGGGGATCATAAAAACTGATGTTACCAATTTTATCATTCATGCCATACACCGTAACCATAGCGTAGGCAATTCTTGTTATCTGTTGAAGATCGTTCTGTGCCCCTGTGGAAATTTTATGGAAGAAAATTTCTTCACTGGCCCTGCCACCGAGTGTCATACAAATCTGGTCGGTTAACTGGTCAATGTTATATAAGTATTGTTCTTTCGGGGTGTATTGGGCATAGCCCAATGCTGCCGTACCTCTCGGCACAATCGTTACTTTTAGCAACGGATAGGCATGCTCCAGGTACCAACCGCAGACTGCATGGCCGGCTTCATGGAAAGCAATGATCTTTTTCTCTTCTGGTGAAATGATTTTGTTCTTTTTTTCCAAACCCCCAATTACCCTATCCACTGCATCCTGGAAGTCGGACATATCCACTGCTTCTTTATTCTTCCTGGCAGCAATCAATGCGGCTTCATTACAAACGTTGGCAATATCAGCACCGGCAAAACCCGGAGTTTGCTCAGCCAATTTATGTATGTCTAAAGTTTTAGAAATCTTGATCGGCTTCAGATGCACTTTAAAAATTGCTTCGCGGCCAACCAGATCTGGTTTGTCAATAGTTATCTGCCGGTCGAAACGTCCAGGGCGAAGTAATGCTGTATCTAATACATCCGGGCGATTAGTAGCAGCAAGAACAATAATACCCACATCAGTTCCAAAGCCATCCATTTCTACCAGCAACTGGTTCAATGTACTTTCTCTTTCATCATTGCTCATCATCGCATTCTTACCTCTTGCACGGCCAATCGCATCTATTTCATCAATGAAGATGATACAGGGAGCTTTTTCTCTTGCTTGTTTAAATAAATCCCTTACACGGCTGGCACCAACGCCTACAAACATTTCAACAAAATCTGAACCACTCAAACTAAAAAATGGAACCTGTGCTTCACCAGCTACCGCTTTTGCCAATAACGTTTTTCCGGTACCCGGAGGGCCAACCAATAAAGCACCTTTTGGAATTTTACCCCCGAGGTTGGTGTATTTTTTGGGATTCTTTAAGAAATCAACTATTTCCATCACTTCTACTTTCGCTTCATCCAAGCCTGCTACATCTGCAAAAGTGATATTGACTTTTGTTCCTTTATCAAATAAAGTGGCTTTTGATTTACCAATATTAAAAATACCGCCGGGACCACCACCGCCGCCGGCGCCACCACTCATTTTACGCATCAATAAAATCCAGAGACCAACAAATAATAAAATAGGTAACAGGAATTGTAATATACCGCCGAATACATCCCGTTCCGTCTTTACATCGCCGACCACTTTTTTATCCCCTGGCACATTGTTCTCTTTGTAAAAATCATCCATCTGCTTTTCAAAGTCACCGGAATATTTAAACGACATGTGAGGACCCTTCTCACTTATTTTACCACTTACACCTTCCTTTAATTCTTTTTTGTATTTTTCAATACCAGCAGGTGTCAGATAAATTTTTATAACTTTCTTATTATCGATTAAATCATACTTTTTAACATCACCCTCCAATATCATTTTTTTGAATGCAAGGCTGTTTGTTTTGGCCATATTCGGCGAAAAGGGGCCAAATAACTGAAACCCTATCAATACAGCGAATATGATAGCATATATCCAGTAAATACTAAACTTAGGCCCTTTTTTAGGCGGGTTATTCGGGTCATCTCCACCACCACCGGGGCGGTTACCAAACCTTGGTTGCCTGTTCTCGTTCCTGTTGGGTTCTTGTGACATATATTTTTTCTCTGTATGTTCCTGCTAATTAATAATTATTCTAACAAATAGTTGTTGCAGCTGAAATATTTAACATTACACATTGTGCTCAAGGCTGGCGGCATCACTCCACATTTCTTCCAGTTGGTAAAATTTCCTGGTTTCCTTTTGCATCACATGTACCACTACATTCACATAATCAATCAACACCCACTGAAGTTGCTGAAACCCCTCGTGGTGATAAGGATGTTCGCTGCACTTTTCGTTTACACGGACTTCTATATTATCTGCTATGGCCCTTACCTGTGGCGAACTGCCTGCTTCGCAAACAATAAAAAAATCTGCCACCGCTTCATTTATCTTTCTCAGGTCGAGAGAAATAATATTTTCTCCTTTTTTTTCCAGAATAGCTGCAATGATAGTTTTGATGATTTTTGAATTCTTCGTTAACCGTGCTGCACCTGCCTGTCCGGTAGGCAGGCTTTTCTTTTTGCGGTGGGTCAGAGTTGCCAGTTGTTCCAAATATGAGATTGTTTTTCGTTTATTGTTAATAGCTTTTGGTTGAGATTCACTGTTTGCGAGGATTTACAACGATTAACGATAAACCCGAACCATAAACTCTGTTACTTTGTCAAAAATAGCATTTAATTGCCACAACTTTCCGCTACAAACCCTATCGGGTCGCCATTCATTGAACTGCAATCTGTTGATAGTACCAACAACTATGCCCGCCAGCAAATACATGCAGGTTTGGCACAGCATGGACTTGCCATTTTTTCCCATGAGCAAGTGGCGGGAAAAGGGCAGCGGGGTAAGGTTTGGACTACGGAAAGGGGCTCTAACCTGATTCTGAGTATTGTGGTAAAACCACAGCCCTTGCCGCTTACACAGCAGTTTAGGCTAAGTGCCTGTGTGGCGGTGGCCATTCATGAGTTTTTTATAAAATACGCTGGCGATGACACTAAAATAAAATGGCCAAACGACTTATACTGGCAGGACAGAAAGGCAGGGGGGATATTGATTGAGAACATCGTTGGGATACAGGAGCCGGGAGCGGGAAGCCGGGAATGGATCTCAATAATCGGGATTGGAATTAATATTAACCAGACCTTTTTTCATCCTGAAATAAAGAACCCAGTTTCGCTGAAACAGATAACCGGTAAAATTTTTAACCCGGTTAACCTGGCAAAAGAACTTTGTGTTGTTTTAGAAAAGAGGTTTGCCGAACTGATTGAAGATGGGTTTGAAAATATTTACAACACTTACCTGACTCATTTGTATAAAAGAAAAGCAACTGTAAAACTGAAAAAAGACAGTAAAATTTTTGAAACAATGATAGAGGGGGTTTCGCCAACAGGGAAATTAATTACGCAACATGGCATCCTTGAGGAGTTTTATTTTGGAGAAGTGGAGTGGATGATTTAAACAAACTCAACTCTTTTCACCAACGTCCCATCCTTCTCACTATTCCTCGCTTCCACTTCAAATTTATTATTGTAGTAGCCGTTCTTCATCCAGTCAAAAATATATTTTACCAGGAAACCTGCAATACCATTTTGACGGTATTGCTCTACATGTTTCAATTCATGGCAAACCCAGTCAGTATTATTCAGAAATTCCTGCCGGTTGGTACGGTGTAAATGAATCGTATTGCCAAAAACAATCGCCGTTTTATCCGTTTTCATTTTCGCTGCTGCCATCTTCGCCACCCATGAATTTTCTTTTATCCGCACTTTCATGCAACTATGACCTAAAACAATCCATTTTCGTTGCAATGAAAACTATGGCTGTTTCCCATTTTCTGCCACCATTCATTTCTTACCCCTCCACAACGTAAAGTTTCTTGAAATAGTAAAGCCCCATCGAAACTGGCCCTTGCCCCAGGAGGTAATAGTGCGGGGAATAAAACGGTTTTCCAGTATCTCTGTTGCGTTGGTAAAATTTAACCGGAAGATGTGGCCGGAAGTCATGATCTCAAATCCAATACCTAAAGGATCGGAGAATTTAATATTATCATTTACTTTAAAAGAATCTTTTACTGCTTCCCGGCGAAAGGGATGAAAATAATCAACCAGCAGGTTCAGCCTGTTGGCTACCAACGGGAACTTAATGGCGCCACCCATTGCAAACATACTTTTTTGGTCGTAGGAGATGGCATAGCCACGGGTTAGAAAAGTGGGATTGAATTGAAGGCTTATTTTTCCCACCTTCCGGGCAATGATAAGTTGCAGTACATTACTTACCCTGTCGGAAAAATCTTTGTAACTGTTATCCTGGTTGGCAAATGCACTCGCCTTATTAGTAGCTATTACTGTATTGGCAAATAAAGCAACAGACAATGGATGTGATGGGTCATTTTCCATTTGTTCCAGCAGTTTATATTTCAGTCCCATTTCAAATGACCGCTGCTGCGGGCCGGCACCTTTGGCACGGGCTGCTATCACATCAAACCGTTTGCCCAGGCCAATCTGAAATGCAATGCGGACATCTGTGGAATTGTCGAGGCCAAAAAAGTTTTTGAGACCGCCAGCCTTCCCGCCGATGTCGCCAAAGTTGTGCGACACTTTAAATGCCATCTTCCCTTTTCCAACTGTTTCCGGTGTATTAGCGTTGATTGCCTTTTCAGAACTGAAGATCTGTACCGGTTTTTTTTCTTTGCTGTCTTGTGCTGATGTGTGCAATGAAATTGTAAGGCCTGTTATAAGTAATATTCTTTTCATGCTATTGATTTAGTTATCAGGGAATAATCGTTTATCAACCCTGTCGGGGTTGCCTGAACTCATCAAAATAGCAGGGGAAGATTACTTCATCACTGCAATTATCTCTTCTGCATGGGCCTTGTTTTTTGGCCGGAGGAATATTTTGCGGATAAAGCCTTTCTCATCTATTACAAAAGTGGTTCGCAGCACCCCCATATACTTGTGTCCGAACATCTGCTTTTGATCCCATACTCCATATTTTTCAAGAATAGTATGTGAGGTATCGGCGATCAGCGTAAAAGGTAAACTGAATTTAGCTTCAAACTTCTTATGCTTTTTAGCATCATCAGGACTAACACCAATTATTTCAAAACCATCTTTCTTAAGGAGACTGTAATTATCCCGCAGGTTACAGGCCTGTATGGTGCAGGTGGGTGTATCATCTTCGGGATAGAAGTACAATGCCACTTTTTTCCCTTTGTAATCAGCTAATGACATCTTCTTCCCATTCTGATCAGTACCTGAAAATGCAGGGGCTTTATCTCCTTCTTTCAGTGTAACCATACTCTATTTTTTCTTTTTTGTAACCGGCTTTTTGGTTGTCGTTGTTTTCTTCTTGCTGCTGCTCTTCTTCACAGTCTTCTTTTTTGGTGGCGGCGGTGTATAAGGATACCGTTTAAACCACCATGTTTTTGTTGTTATGTTTCCCGCCAAATCGGTTGCAGTAGCAGTAAGCTGGTGCATACCATAAGGGCAACGTTCATCAAATTTATATATCCAGTTACGGCTTTTGTCATTTGTGAACCGCAACCACTGGCTGTCCAGCTCTGCCCGGAAGTTTTTTACGATACCAAAATTATCTGTTGGTGTAAATACAATCCTACTAGCAGCGCTGAGATTGATTGTATCGCCCTTTCCTAATTCATTTATTTGTGGTGACACTGCGTCAACTAGTACCTGGAAGCTGCCAAAGTCGCCAAATTTTGCTGTTAACCATCCGTTTTTCAACATTACTTTTTTAATTGTACTGCCTTTACCCGTTCGCTGCATGATGAATTTGTCTTTCCACTCTTCAGGAATTTCTTTGTTGGGTTTGATGCTGATAGTAACATCCTGATGCAACGGGTAAGAAGGGTCGTTTACCTGGTGTACTGCAGTGACTGAATTAAAAGATGATGAATTGTAGCGGTAATATAATACCGGAATGGTATCATACAAACAATTTTCGGGTAGCTGCATTTTAAAATCTTCTTTATCCAGCAGGCTCACTTTATTGGGTGCAAACTTCAGGGTGTTGCCCTGAAATGTGTATGTCTTTGCAAGACTGTCATCATGCTGCACAGAAAAATTAAGTTGTGAAGCATTGCCATTTGCATCTTTTACATCAACACTTATTAAGTGCACATTGGTATCCAACAAACCAATCACTCCATCACTTTTTATTTGTTTATACACCGGGCCGTGGTCGCCGGGCAACTGCGATAAGTGTTGCAGATATGCCCCGCCATTATAATCATACCGGTAGTCAATATGGGCATTAATAAAAACCGATTCGTCATAATCTATGCTATCCAGCTCAAACCTCAGTTGGGGTGTTTCATCCAAAAATAGCTTAGCTGAATAAATTCCATTATCACTCCCTCCCCCATCCATTTTATCTACAGCCTGTATGGCAAAACTTATTTTATTCAATCCCGTTCTTATCACAAGTTGTTTTGGAATAATATAGCCACTGTCAGTATTTTTCAACGAAAAAAAAACAGGTGTTTGATCATAGACACTTTTACTCCTGTCATACATCGCCAGTCGCAGTAATGAAGGCGGTGTATTATCCTGCAAAGGAAAATTGAACAGGAGAGGATTTATCCTTCTCCCGGTTTTAGTATTTAGTATTTCAAAATGCAAATGAGGCCCTTTCGAACCACCCGTGTTACCGCTGTAAGCAAGAAAAGCGCCTTTTGCAAGTGGAAACTGTTTTTCTTCAAGGTAAAGTTCCACCGCCCAAACCTCCTGTTTGTACTGTTGCTCTGTTACATATTTCTCCAGTTCCGGATAAAAATCATTCAGGTGACCATATAAAGTAGAGAGTCCGTTGGGATGATTAATTATGATAAACCGCCCAAAACTTTCCGGGCGGATGCCCACTTTAGCGATATACCCTTCTGCAGCGGCATAAACCGGCAGGTTTTCTTTAGCATCAGTTCTTATATCCAATCCCATATGCCAGTGATTGGGCCGCAGTTCACCAAAGTTTGCCGATAACCGCATTGGGATACCAAGAGGATTACGGAAATAATCTTGCGGATAAGGGAGGGGCTGTGCCAGCAGGTACAACGAAAAACCAAGAAGGCACGTCAATGATAAAAATATCAACCGCATACGCAAAAATAAGCATCACAGCGTATACCCCATAAGTTGTATGGGGCATGCGCTTCATTATTCGTATCTTTTTGCCCAATTAAACAATGAAAAATTTATTGTGGCTACTGCCACTCTCTTTTATATTAAGTGCCTGCCCCTTTGAATCAAAGGTGCCGCTGGCTTCTGCACCAACTGAACTGGTTGACAGCAGTATGCTTGGATATTGGTATGGAATTGTAAAAGATGGCAGCGATTTCTTTGGTATCGAAGCACTGGATATCAGCAAAAAATCTGATTCCGTGTATGCCATTACCCGGTATGGCAAAGCAGTAAAGGGTGATATCATCCTGCCCGATACAGCTTATTTTACCGGTTACACCTCTTACATCGGCGAACAGCGGTTTATGAATGTGGAAGGTTCAATAGAATTGAGAGATTTAAAAGACAGAAAATCCCCCAAAATGGTCGTTTCAAAAATTTACTATGCTTCCGCTATAGAAATATATCACGACACTCTTGATGTAAAAACTATTACTGAAAATTTCTCTGTTAAGAAATTTTTCAACCGGCCTGAAGACTTTAAACAGGCTGTTAGTAGTTTAATCAATCAGCAAAAAGATGTTTTTGATGACCAGTATTCCCTGAAATACAGGAAAATCCCAAAGCCACAGCCGCTAAAATCTTTCTAACCCGGGTAACTACCGGGATACTGGAAAAAAATCCGGCTCCCCTTCCCTCAATACCCCTCCATTCCCTTAGTTTTGCGCAATTTGTTCACCCACCCCCGCCCCTCCCAGGAGGGGATAAAAAAATGCCAAAAGACAATTCTATTACATCGGTTCTCATTATCGGCTCGGGCCCTATCATTATCGGGCAAGCCTGTGAATTTGACTATTCCGGCACTCAGGCAGCAAGAAGTTTGCGGGAAGAAGGAGTAAAAGTTATTCTTATCAACAGCAACCCTGCCACCATCATGACAGACCCGATGATGGCCGACCGGGTTTATTTGTTGCCCCTCACTGTCGAAAGCATTGAACAAATATTACAGGAAAATCAAATTGACGCTGTGCTGCCAACTATGGGCGGTCAAACAGCCCTCAACCTGGCCAAAGAAGCAGAAGACCTTGGATTGTGGAAACAATATAATGTGCAATTGATTGGTGTTGATATTAAAGCAATTGATAAAGCCGAGGACAGGGAAAAATTTCGCCAGTGGATGATAGAACTGGGAGTGAAAGTAGCTCAGGCAAAAACAGCCAACTCATTTTTAGAAGGAAAAGAATTTGCACAGGAAATAGGATTCCCGCTGGTAATCCGTCCATCATTTACACTCGGAGGCACCGGTGGTGGATTTGTAAATGATAAAGATGAACTGGATGAAGCATTAAACCGTGGACTTCAGGCTTCACCAATACATGAAGTACTGGTTGAAAAAGCCGTATTGGGCTGGAAAGAATTTGAATTAGAATTACTAAGGGATGCTGCTGATAATGTTTGCATCATTTGTACTGTAGAAAATTTTGACCCGATGGGTGTGCATACCGGTGATTCAATTACTGTTGCACCAGCAATGACATTGAGTGATACGGCGATGCAGTTAATGAGAAACACCGCTATCAGGATGATGAGGGACCTGGGAAATTTTGCAGGTGGTTGCAATGTTCAGTTTGCGCTGAATCCGGACAACGAAGAAATCATTGCTATTGAAATCAATCCAAGGGTAAGCCGCTCATCTGCTCTTGCATCTAAAGCAACTGGTTATCCAATTGCAAAAATTGCTGCCAAGCTGGCTATTGGCTACAACCTTGATGAACTGGAAAATCAAATTACTAAAACAACCTCTGCATACTTTGAACCGGCACTCGATTATGTGATTGTGAAAATACCAAGATGGAATTTTGATAAGTTTAAAGGAGCCAATGATACGCTGGGCCTTCAGATGAAAAGTGTAGGTGAGGTGATGGCCATTGGCAGAAGTTTTACTGAAGCCATACAAAAAGCCTGTCAGAGTTTGGAAAACAATGCAGTGGGCCTGGGTTATTATGGCAAAAGCCTGATGCATGCAGATGAACTGCTCGATTATATCAAAACGCCCAAATGGGACCGCATCTTCCGTATCAAAGATGCGTTGATGGCAGGCATATCTGTTGGTACTATTTCAAAAGCAACAAATGGCATCGACAGATGGTTCTTATATGAGATCCAAAAAATCTGCAACCTTGAAAAGGAAATTGCAAAATATGATTTGGCAGATTTACCACTTGAACTATTAAGGGAAGCTAAAGTAAATGGCTTCAGTGATGAACAAATAAGCCGCATTCTTGAACATGGTGATGAGGAAGATGTTTATAATAAAAGAAAAGCTGCTGGTATAACAAGGGTGTATAAAATGGTAGATACCTGTTCGGCTGAATTTGAAGCTAAGACCCCTTACTTCTATTCAACTTTCGAAGGGGGCAATCATAACGAAAGCAAGGTTTCTGATAAAAAGAAAATCATTGTTCTTGGTTCGGGGCCTAACCGCATCGGCCAGGGAATTGAATTTGACTATTGTTGTGTGCATGGATTACTGGCAATCAAAGAATGTGGTTACGAATCCATCATGGTGAACTGTAATCCTGAAACGGTGAGTACTGATTTTGATATGGCTGATAAATTATACTTCGAACCGGTGTATTGGGAACATTTGTGGGAAATAGTTGAACATGAAAAACCGGAAGGAGTAATTGTTCAATTGGGTGGGCAAACTGCATTGAAGCTGGCCGAGAAACTTCATGAAAAAGGAATTAAGATCATCGGCACTTCTTATGATAGCATGGACATAGCCGAAGACCGTGGCCGTTTTAGCGACAGGCTGAAAGACTTAGAAATACCTTACCCGGAATACGGCACGGCCGAAAGTGTAGATGAAGCTATTGCCGTGGCTAATAAAGTGGGCTATCCCGTACTGGTTCGTCCGTCGTATGTATTGGGCGGGCAAAGAATGAGGATTGTACTTAATGATGAAGAAGTGGAAAAAGCAGTAGTGAGTTTATTAAAACATTTACCGGGTAATAAAATATTGATTGACCATTTTCTTGACCGTTGCCAGGAAGCAGAGATAGATGGCATATTTGACGGAGAAGATTTCCATGTGATGGGTGTGATGGAGCATATTGAACCTGCCGGCATCCACTCCGGTGATAGTAATGCAGTATTACCTGCTTTTAATCTTACGCCATTGACCGTTCACACAATGGAAGAATATGCAGAAAAAATAGCCAGGGAGTTAAAAATATTAGGTTTAATTAATATTCAGTTTGCCATTAAGAATGACAAAGTGTTTGTGATAGAAGCTAACCCCAGGGCATCCAGGACCACCCCGTTTATTGCCAAGGCCTACCAGATACCGTATTTAAATATTGCTACCAAAGTAATGATGGGCACACACAAGCTGAAGGATTTTACGTTTGAGAAAAAAATGAGTGGCTTTGCGATTAAAGAACCGGTGTTCTCGTTCAACAAATTTCCCGGCGTAAACAAAGAACTTGGGCCGGAAATGAAAAGCACCGGTGAGGCAATACGTTTTATAAAAGATTTGAGGGATCCTTATTTCCGGCAGTTGTATAAAGACAGAAGTATGTATTTGAGTAAATAGGTTATTTTTTATATTTCAACAATACCATTTCTTATTGCATACATAACCAAACCTACCCGGCTGTGCACTTTTAGTCTGTTAAATAATGATTGGCGACAGTCATCAATAGTGCGGGGACTCAGGTTCATTTTTTCTGCAATATCCTTGTAAGCTAATTCAGTACATGTCCATTTTAAAAAATCTCTTTCCTTCTCATTAAGGGTTACCGGCTTTGTATCTTGTTCAGCATCCTTATTCAGGCCACTAACCAGTTTATCAGATACATACTCGGATAAATAAACATTTTTGTTTGTGATAGAATCAAGTGCCTTCTTTAGTTCTTCGGGGTCAGTGTTTTTCAGTAAATATCCCTTTGCCCCCAGCCGGAACATTTTAATAATTGTTTTTTCATCACTTAGCATGGAAAGCACCAGCACTTTAATGTGCGGATAATTTTTACGCAGCCATTTTGTTGTTTCAAATCCATCCATCTCAGGCATATTCACATCCAGCAGCACAATATCCGGCACCAAGTGTTGTTGTATTTTTAACTTCAGGTCTTTTCCATTATCTGCTTCTGTCAAAACCACATAGCCGTCAAACGAGTTAACCAACCTGGCCAGTGCATTTCTCAGCAGGGTGTGGTCATCTGTTATTGCTACCTGTATTTTCTTATTCGCTTTTATCATACTATTCTGCCTGAGATGTAAGTTTTACAATTATACTTGTACCCTTATTAAGTTGACTATTGATATTTATATCCGCACCAATTAGTTTTGCCCGGTTGAACATACTTTTTAACCCTACCCCTTTTACCGGGGAAAGAGAGGCTTTTTTCCCGGCAGTGTCAAAACCAATCCCATTATCCTCAACTTTCATAACAAAGATATTGTCGGGCTGGTAAGTTAATTCAACAATTACATTTGTGGCTTTTGAGTGTTTCAAAATATTGTTCAGCATTTCCTGGAACATCCGGAACAGGAAAATCGCCTTTTGTTCCTGCAACTCGAATTCAGTGCCCAAAACAGCAAAATGTACTTTTATCAACCCTGCATTCTTTAGTGTCATCAGTTCAAACCGGATAGACTCTGCCAGCCCCAAATCGGTAATCCGGTCAGTATGCAGGCTTTTTGTAAGATCCGAAAGATCTATAATCGCTTTATTCAAAACCTGCTGGGAGTGTGAAACAAGATGATGTGCTTGATGCCCCTTTTCCAAAGGCAGTGCAGAAAGAGACAGTTTGACTACCGAAAGCATCTGGCCAATATTATCATGCAGTTCCTGTGAGATCGTTTTAAAAGTATTCTCCTGGATTTCCAGCTGGGAGTGCAGCACTTCTTTTTCAAAATTATCTTTTATAATAGCCATTTCCTGCTCTTGCTGTCGTTGGCGTCGTTTGTACAGCACCAGCATGGCAACTATAAAGCTTACCAGCAGCAGCCCCAATATTATCCCTACAATGGTGACAAAGTATATTTCCGGGTTCTTATACATAAAAAGGCAATCGTAAATAAAGAATATAAAAAAATATTTAAAATGGCGACGATTTCGCTAAAATTTTTTACGACCAGCTTTGAAATATCACTCCAGAAATTGATAAGACCGTATAAAGGGAACCCACAGCAATAGAAAAAAAGTAGTCCCGAGCAAATCCAGAAGGCAGGATTCGTCAGCAATTTTTCTGATTTGGGAAACCTGAACAATTCAAAAAAATAATAACTGCAAAATGATACAACCAGTAAACATCCGAGTGAATACGTAATGGTATGGAATGTTTTCATTTTCTGAATGAAAAGAATATTGATCACTGCAATTAAAATATATAGTATAGCCATCATTCGGATGACTTTTTTCACAGTAGCATTGTTGATAACGAGGCTGAGGATACAGAGATAAAAGAAAAATTCAAAAACTGTAAAAAAATTATACAGCGTAAGATTGTTTTCTCCGACAGAATAGCGATATGACCCTAATGCTTCAACAATTAATGTTGTCAGCAGAAAGGGTGGAAATGTTTTTAAATAAAAATAAGAAGTCTTTGGCCTGAAATAAACCGACAAGCTTACCAGGAAACTTACAGCAATAAAATACATATAAAAAGGTAAAAAGCCCATTAGCCTGCAGTGTATATTAAATTTAGTATCAGAATAGTCCTAAAAATAAAACCTCCTGCTGACAAGAGGTTTTATTTTTTCAGAAACTTGCAATACCACTTTATGCAATTATCATTCCTTCATTCCCCTTATCAACAATGGTAATCCCGATTCCTAACCCATCATCACTCTGGCAAAAAGGCGGGCAAAGGCTTCCTGCATTATACGCTAAAATAGATGAGCCACTTTCTGTATTAAAATAAATATCCTTATTAATGTCCCCGGTTTCCGTTTCCTTTTGTTTGGTGGCTACCATTACGATTGTCTGCCGGCCTGCATACAAAGGTTTGGGTGCATGCTCCTGGCTGTAGGCGCCAAAATACATGCGGATACCGTCACCACCATGATCTTTGGCTTTGGCCAGAAATTCTTCCAGTTCTTCCACACTGTACCAAACACTTAGTGAATCCTCCTTACCCAGCCTTTTGGAATTGTGCACCCATCTTTCCTGCTTATAGTTTTTTATTACAGTATCCACATGTTCTGTGTTTACAAACTTCCCGGCCTTTACTGATTTTTTTTGAATTGTGAGCATAGCTTAAAATTTTTGAGTTGATAGATAATAATTACCCGATAAAGCTATTACCACAACTAATTATATAGCACAAACAACCAGATGCTAATCAATTGATAATAAATTATGTTTATTTGTAACGTAAAGACAATCAGGGAATACGGGTAAAATCGGCATTATTTTACCGTGAAATTGTTAAATAAAAACCGTGAGATTGGTAACTGGAAATACCGTAGAAAAAATAACTTAACCCAGTAAAATAATGGGATGGACTTATCCTTGTCCGATTAATTTTATTTTTTTGAATAAAGGGTATCCTCGAGTATCGCAAGAATAACTCCCGTTTCCTCATTAATGAAAGGATAGAACATACTATTTACCACCTGGGGTTGGGGTAGATTGCCTGTCTCAATAAAATGCTTGCCTGATCATGGCTGCATTAAAAAGTCCATTTTAAATTCTTCCCACAAAGACGTTTGAAACATCCTCTTAAGGTGAAGCAATACCCTGAAAGTGGTATTGCCTGTGAATAAAGAGCTGCTTATCTTTTCAGTATGGCTCAATACGGTTCNNTTTTTTAATCGTTACAGGTTTGCTTTTGTTAATGGAATTGTAACCAGCATTCTTTTCTTTTCCATTGGTGCTATGCTGGCATGGCAAAAAGATATCAGGAATAATAAGCAATGGCTGGGAAATTTTTACAAGGACAAAGATGCACTTATTGCTACACTGGATGAACCACCAGTGGAGAAAACAAAATCAATCAAAGCAAATGCAACAGTCAGTTACTTATTGCAAAACGGGCAATCCATTCCTGTAAANNGCTCCCAAATTATTTTCAAAAAATCATTACAAGAAATAAAAAACTCCGGTAATCCCGGTGGATTTGATTATAAAAAATATTCCCTTTTCCAGGGCGTCACTCACCAGGTCTATCTGAAACCAGGTGAATTTGAAGTGTTGGGTGACAAGAAAGAAAAATGGTTCAGGAAATTCATTTATTCTTCCCGGGAAAAAGTACTGGATATCCTCCGAAGCAATATTAAGGGTGATAGAGAATTAGGTCTGGCCGAAGCTTTATTAATAGGTTACAAAGATGATCTGGAGCAATCGCTGGTGCAATCTTACACCAATACCGGTGTAGTTCACATCATCGCCATATCAGGTTTACACCTGGGATTAATTTATTGGTTACTTGCCCTTGTACTAAAACCATTAAAAAAGAAAAGAAAAACAAGATGGCTCAGCCCTGTTCTTATTATTTCCGGCTTGTGGATGTTCAGCCTGCTGGCTGGGGCACAACCTTCTATTCTTCGTTCAGCATTAATGTTCACCTGTATTGTTTTGGGTGAATCGCTATCAAAGAAAACATCCATCTACAACACGATGGCTGTTTCTGCTTTTATTCTTTTATGTATTAATCCCTATTGGCTCTGGGATGTTGGCTTCCAATTATCATATGCCGCAGTGCTGAGTATTATAATTTTCATGCGGCCAATCTACAATTGGTTTTATATTAAAAACAAAGTACTTGATTTTTTGTGGAAGCTGAATGCCGTTACGCTGGCTGCACAAATACTGACGGTGCCGTTAAGTATCTATCATTTTCACCAGTTTCCCAATTTATTTATACTGACCAATTTTCTGGCAGTTCCTTTATCNNTCATGGCTTATCTGGCTGATGAATACCTATATTGAAAAAATTGAAGCCATCAGATTTTCGTTGTGGGATGGTTTACAGATAAGCATCCTGCAAGCTGTTCTCCTCATACTGTTCGCCATTGGTATCAGCTATTGGCTGATGGAAAAATCAGCTAAAGGATTAAAGTTCGGGCTGCTTGCATTCCTTGGTTTTGTTGCACTGCGTTCATATTCATTTATGCAAAGCAATCAGCAGCAGAAAATAATTGTATATAATGTACCGCAGAAAAGAGCCATTGATATTGTAAACGGAAGGGACTACTTCTTTATTGGCGACAGTGATTTACTGACAAATGATTTTGCCCGCAACTTTCACCTGAAACCATCAAGAGTTTTATACCGGATAAAAGATGTTGATACCCTTGATAACTTAACTGTTTATGAAAACTATCTGAGTTATAATGGTAAGCATATTTTGTTGTTAGATGAAACTGTTTCCTTTCTGCCCCAGGAGTCAAAGCACCCTGTTGACTTGCTGGTGATTTCTAAAAACCCGAAAGTTTACATGAAAAAGCTGGCGGCCTCGTTAGATATAAAACAGGTCGTCTTTGATGGCTCTGTACCGGCATGGAAGGCTAACTATTGGAAAAAAGATTGCGATTCACTGCATATTCCCTGGTATGATGTGACGACTAAAGGTGCTTTTGTGATGAGGCTGAATTAAGTTAGTTTTGCGTCTTCTCTGACGATTTGCCTGCCTTCAACCTCAATTAATTTATGAACAAAAAGATTCAATCGGCCCTTATTTCTGTTTTTTACAAAGACGGACTGGAAAACATCGTCCAACTGCTGGCAGAGCATGGTGTCACCATTTATTCTACCGGCGGCACCCAGGCTTTTATTGAAAAACTGGGCCTGAAAGTAATACCCGTTGAAGACCTGACCACTTATCCTTCCATTCTCGGTGGCCGGGTAAAGACGCTGCACCCTTCTGTATTCGGCGGCATACTCGGAAAAAGGGATGATGCAACCCATGTGCAGGAAATGAAACAGTATAATATTCCCGAAATTGACCTGGTGATTGTTGACCTCTACCCTTTTGAAGAAACTGTTGCTTCCACTACTGATGAAAAAGCCATCATAGAAAAAATTGACATTGGCGGGCCATCCATGATCCGCGGCGCTGCAAAAAATCATACCGACGTTGTTGTAATTGCCAACAAGGCCGACTATTATTTATTAGAAACAATATTGAAAGAACAAAATGGCGAAACTTCATTAGAACAAAGACGGCGATTTGCCATCAAAGCATTTGATGTATGTACCGCTTATGATACTGCTATTTCAAATTATTTTCACCACCTCTCAGTAGCCACTCCATTTAATAAAGAAGAAAAAATAATGCGCTATGGTGAAAATCCGCATCAGTCCGGGGTATTTTATGGCGATTTAAATAAACTGTTTGACCAGCTAAACGGTAAAGAACTTTCGTATAATAATTTGGTGGATGTGGATGCGGCGATGCAGTTGATAAAAGAGGCCTCCCCCGAACTACGTTCCCAACCTTCGCAAAACTCGGTTGCCTCCGTAGGAGGGGCTTCCCAAGCACAGCCCTTGCTTAACGAAGATGTTCACAATAAAGAAATTTCAAAACTATCGGAGTCCAAAGTCCCCCCTTGCGGGGGATTTAGGGGGGCTGTATTTGCCATCATCAAACACACCAATGTTTGCGGCGTAGCCCAACGGCCAACTATAAAAGAAAGCTGGGATGCTGCACTGGCCGGCGATCCTGAAAGTGCTTTTGGCGGTGTATTGGTTTGCAATGGCACTATTGATAAAGCCACTGCGGAAGCCATCAATGAAATTTTCTTTGAAGTATTAATTGCTCCTTCATTTAATAAAGATGCATTAGTGATTTTAAAATCGAAGAAGAACAGGATATTGTTACAACTGAAAGCACAACCTTCAACTAAAGAACAATATAAATCTTTATTAAACGGAGTGTTGATACAAGGCATTGATGAAGGAAATTTTATTGAATGGAAAGAAACAGGTGGCAGAGAAACAACCCCAGCAGAAAAAGAAGGCCTGACTTTTGCCAATCTCGTCTGCAAGCATTTAAAATCAAATGCCATTGCATTAGTAAAAAACAAACAGCTTATTGGCAAAGGCTGCGGACAAACCAGCCGTATTGATTCCTTACGACAGGCAGTAGAAAAAGCAAACCAATTCAATTTTAATTTGAAAGGGGCTGTGATGGCCAGCGATGCATTTTTCCCTTTTGATGATTGTGTAAAGCTGGGGCATGAGGCTGGTATAACTGCCTTTATCCAACCCGGGGGGTCTATCAGGGATAAGGATTCTATTGAATATTGTAAAGCTAATAACCTGGCGATGGTAATAACAGGGTTAAGGCATTTTAAACATTAAAAATAATGAGAGTTATTTATACACTACTACTTGTACTCTGCCAGGGAATAATTCTTGCTCAACCCAATTCTGATAAAAAATATTTTGAAGGAATTGTTGAATACGATATCAAAGCTGAATCCTACATGCAGGGTGTCTCTGACAATGAAATTAGGGAACGTACCGGCTCAACTCTTAAACTATACTTCAAAGATGGTGATTACTTGAGAGAATATATTGACGGGGCAGGATATACTCTCAGGAAATTTTTTTATCGAAAAGATAAGAATATCATTTATCTCCATTCCCCGATAGCGTCGCCTGATACATTATATTTTGCTTCTGCAAGTGACACCTCCTATGAAAGTTTTGAAATATCTACCGGGGAAAAAGAAAGGGTTCTTGACTATGAATGTCCTTCTTCGGTTATTACTGCAAAATATATTGCTCCTTATTTGCCGGATACAGCAACAATATCGCTAACTTATTTTTTCTGTTCTCAATTACCTGTTAACCCTGAATGGCATAAAGATATCTATGTGTGGAATGAGGTGATAAAAATTCATAAGAGTATTGCAATAAAGTTTATTGAAAATGACCCTTACTTCCTCAAACAAACTTTTACAGCCACCAAAATAGTATGGCAGCCTGTTGATGATGCCATTTTTAATATTGACCCTAAGTTGGTACTGAAAGAAATGCCTAAAGAGTAAGCATATTAATGAGCTTCTTCGATTTTCATAAAACTATCATTCAATCTTCTGCTGATTCACTAAAAAGATTATCAGCCTTCAATCCTTTTACCATTCACAAAAAAGGGACAAAAGCCAAAGCTATTTTTGCGTTGGCATTGGTTTGTGTATTGTGGGGCACTACCTGGATTGCATCAAAAGAAGGTGTAAGGCATATGCCGGCATTGCAACTGGCAGGTATCCGCCAACTCATAGCAGGCTTATTATATGTAGGTTTCTTTCTTTATAAAAAAATCCCTTTGCCAAAAGGAAAAGAATGGATACCGGTATCGGTACTAAGTTTCCTGAATTTCATCATGAGTAATGGTCTCAGCACATGGGGAGTGCAATATATTTCTGCAGGCCTCGGCTCCATCATTGGGGCCATTTTCCCTTTATGGCTTGTTGTAATTGGTTTATTCATATCAAAAGAAAAGCTTCCTAAAAAAGCCATTCTCGGTATGGTATTAGGCTTTGGGGGTGTTTGTATTATTTTCTCTGATCATTGGCAGGACTTCTTGATTGCAGATTTTCGATTTGGTATTTTTTTATCTCTCATCGCTACCTGGACATGGGCTTTTGCTACTCTTTATACTAAAAAGCAGGCGGCTAATTTTAATCCTTACTTCAGCCTTGGTTTACAAATGCTTATTTCTGGTATCGCATTATCAACATTTACTGGTGTAACCGGCAATGCCATTCCGCTTACAACAATTCCGTGGGAGTCATGGGCTGCCATTGGTTATCTTGTAATTTTTGGTTCGCTTGTTGCCTTTATCGCTTATCTGTATGCTTTGCAAAATCTTCCAACAGAGCAGGCATCCATTTATGCATATATCAATCCAATTGTTGCCGTGCTGTGTGGTTGGATTGTATTTGGCGAAAAGATTACCCTGTACATTGCTATTGGAGGCCTTGTTACATTACTCGGTGTTTATCTCGTCAACAAGGCGTTTAAAACCGTTCCTCCTCCTGAACAGCCGGAAACGGAAGGTGTCTAAACCAGCCTGCCAGTTTCTGCATGGCCGGCTTCATCAATAAACTGTTTATAAATTTCTTTCCATCCTTTAAATTTTTCATCAGTTCCAAGGAAAGTATTGTGCCAAATCGTAATCATTGTACCATTCACAGCTTTTATTTCTTTAGCGTAGTGACGCATTTCTTCCAGTGCCTGTTGCGGGGTTAACTTTTGTTCATAAAAAGAATTGGCTTCCATATAACAAAATGGGTGTAGCAGCAGGTAAGTGGCTTCCTCTTTTTCTAAATCATACCAATAAAAAGGAGAGGCTACCGATGCCCTGAAACCATTGATTGTACCATAGCCCATTGAAAAATCATCTTTAATTCCAGCTTGTATAAGTTGCCGGAAAGTTTGTGGCAAGGTGAAGCGGATAAAATGTTGCCGGGAAGAAGTGACTTTTATTTTAGTGATATTTTCAATGCTGTTAATTTCTTTTTTTATCAATGAAGGATCATCACCGCTTTGCCAGGAGGGGTGAACTCCTATATTATATTTATCAGCATGATGTTTAATTAATACTTGTAAGGCTGTTTCTTTTGGCAAAATATTCCTGTCATACTTAGCTGTTTTATCTGACACAAGAAAGAAATACCTGGGTTTAAATTGATAAGGACGGTGCAGGTTATCCATCCAGTCATAAGAATCAAATGGGTCTGGCACCTGGTTGTTTAATACTTTTCTTCTCAATGCAAATTTCTTCCACTTACCATTAAATAAATCTTTGACAGCAGCTCCTGCACTCCGCCACCACTGCTTGTGTTTGTATGAATATGCTTCGTCAATATCATAAGTTGGCAGAAATTCGAAGTTAGAATCCCGAAGTTTTATATTTGGGAACTTTAATTGCAGCGATTTTTTAAGCTCTCCTAACCAGATATTAATTAAGGGAAGATTGAGAAATCCTTCTGTGAATGCCAATGAATTTTCATGCCCATACCGGCCATACATATCTTTCTGATGAGGCAGGTATTCTTCGTACCGGCCGATCAGATAAAAAGCAGCAGCAAAGATGTCGAAAGGAAAATCACCCCCTGTTTTAAAAAAGGCCTTATGGCCATTAGTTTCAAAACAGTCTGTTACTTGTTCCTTAATCCCTCCTTCAAATAACAAAGTATGCGGCTGTAACCAGAATTCTTCACTTGTTATTTGTCCGTGGCTGTAATTAATTTTAGGGCCATCATAGCCGACAAAATCATCAACCTTACCTGTAGCAGAAAAGGGCTGGCCCGTAATCTCTTTACCGACAAAATCCAAAATATACCTGAGCCGGTGAGTTATTGTATTTGTAAAAACAATCACAGATTGAAGATAACTATCTGTTACCGTATTTTTCTTTCCACAATTCGTTGAAGGATTTTTTAGGAAACTCCATTTTGCCACGGTGTTCTTTCCAGCCTTTTACCAAACTGTTTACCACCCAATTTTTGGTTGCACCTCCCGCCATGTTCATCCATTTGCGGCGGAGCATCCCCTGCTTCCACATTTTCCAGGCAGTTTTTTCGACAAATGAACTATGTCCTTCTTTCACTGCTTTGTGTCGGTTTTCTAACAATAATTCATGCAGGTTTATTTTTACAGCACATACTTCTGTGCAATTGCCACATAGTGATGAGGCATAACTGAGGTGCTGCCATTCTCCCATATCCTTTAAATGAGGTGTGATGACAGAACCAATCGGGCCACTGTAAGTAGAAGCATATGTGTGCCCGCCAATATTTTTATACACCGGGCAGGCATTCAGGCAGGCACCACAACGGATACAGTATAAACTTTCCCGTTGCTTCTCATCAGCCAGGATATTAGTACGGCCATTATCCAGCAGTATCACATACATATCATCCGGGCCATCTGTTTCATGGGCTTGTCTTGGCCCGGTAATAATTGTATTATACACCGTCACTTTTTGCCCTGTGCCATAAGTTGCCAGCAGCGGCCAGAACAAAGCAAGGTCGGTCATCGAAGGAATAATTTTTTCAATGCCAGCAATTACAACATGTGTCTTTGGCATGGAGCAACTTAATCTTGCATTGCCTTCATTCTCTGTTACTGCTATTCCACCAATGTCGGTAATAATAAAATTTGCCCCGGTCACTCCTATTTCTGCCTGCACATATTTATCACGGAGTATATCCCTTGCGACTAAGGTGAGTTGTTCCGGTGTTGCTTTGGGGTCGGTACCTAATTTTTCCGCAAAGAGTTTCGCCACATCTTCCTTACTTTTATGCATGGCCGGAGTGACAATATGATAAGGCGGCTCACCATCTAATTGCTGAATATATTCTCCGAGATCCGTTTCCACACTTTCGATTCCATTCTTTTCCAAGAAAGCATTCAGGTGAATTTCCTCTGTCACCATGCTTTTACTCTTCACTAATGTTTTACAATTTTTTTCTTCGCATATTTTTTGAATAGCCTCCAATGCCTGTTGTGCATCTTCGGCCCAGATAACTTTTGCCCCACGTTTAGTAATAACAGCTTCAAATATTTCTAATTGTTTGTCCAGTGTTTCAATAGCCTTCCATTTGATGTTCTTGGCTTTTTCTCTTGCCAGGTGAACATCAGAAAATTGTTGTTTGCCCTGTGGCACTACAGCATTGTATTTACCAATATTAAAATTGATCTTCCGGCGATGTTCTTTATCAGCGGATTTGATGGTACTCTTTGCAATAAACCGGGATGCTGTTTCTTTCACAGTGTATTCTTATTTTACTTTTATTTCTTTTTTAGCCGCTTGCATTTTTATTACCTTATCTAATGCATTATAAAATTCTTCGCCATACTTCCTGATTAAAGGCTCTTTCAGAAATTCATAGGCAGGCACCTCCAGTTTCTTTCCCAGCGCACAGGCAGGGTTGCAAAGTTTTTCTCTCGGCTCATAATTCACCCGGTTGTAGTCGCCATTCTTGCCTTTTTGAGCAATAATGGGAAACAAGTGGCAACTGATTGGTTTTTTCCAGGGAATCACCCCATCATAATAAGCCTGTTCAAAGGCACATTTGATAATGCCTTTCTCCTCCCTATTGCCGTACACACATATTTCATTGTCGTTGCCCAGTGTTGGCGTCACCCAGCCAAATTCTTTATTGTAAACATATTTTCCTTTCTTCTCTACTTCTGCAATGGATGTAGCAGAAAGATACGGCTTGATCTTTTCATACATCTCCAGCACAATCTCCAGCTCTTCATCATCCAATGGGGCGCCAGCATCGCCTTCTTCACAACAGGCCCCTTTGCATTTATTCAGGTCACAGACAAATTGCTTCTCTGCCACATCATCACTTATCAATATGTTATCAATTACTATCATCCCTCAAAGATAATCTATCAAGATCCTTTAACACAGTTCTAACAGGGGCTTTTTATGGAGGAGTTTCCACCCTGGCATCCTACCCTCAAACCACTGTATGCAAAACACCAGGATACTCACCCTTCAAAAATCTATGAAATTTTTTTTTCAAATGCTCTTCTGGGTGCCCGTAGCCGCTCTTAGTTTACTTCTTATTTATAACACCCTTCCTTATTTCTCGTTTAGTAAAGATTTCAGCTTTATTGAAGAAAGAAGCTTTTTATTTAAAAGCAATTTTTACAATACCTGTTTCTATATTCACATTTTTGCAGGTTCACTTTGCATTGTAACAGCCCTTATCCAGTTTTCCAGATATATCATGAAAAAGTCGAAGGCCATTCACCGCTTTTCAGGTAAGATTTATGTTTCTGTGGTCCTTTTCCTCGGAGCACCCACCGGCCTGTACATGTCATTCTTCGCCAAAGGAAGTTTTTGGGAAAGAGCTTTATTCCTGTTCATGGCAGGCTGGTGGTTTATTACTACATTATATGGTTTAAGTACTATTCATAAAAGAAATGTAATTGCACATAAGGTTTGGATGATGCGCAGCTATGCCATGGCGATGACAGCAGTTACCTTCCGGGTTTATCACATCGTCTTTTATCTGCTGGATTGGGGCCACCTGGAAAATTATGAATTATCTCTCTGGATTAGTGTAATTGGCAATATGCTGTTTGCAGAATGGATTATTTACCGCCAGAGCAAAAATTATTTAAAATCATTTGCGACATAAACTAAGCAAGTAGCCATTTTAAACATCTAAAACTAAAAAAATGAAATCAATTTTGTACGTTGGCGCTACGTTAATGATCAGCGCAAGTGTTTACGGATTTGTTGACTACAAGAAAACAAGCCGCAACAAAGAGTTCAGCAACATGTATCAGGAAGAAAAAGTACCTGTTGTCGTTAATGACAACAAAATCACTGAACTGGTTGTAAAAAAAGAAGTTGCCGGCAATGAAAAGAAAGCAGTAACAAAAAAACAAGTGGTAAGTAAAGATGAAACAATTGCATCCATTAAGCCAATTGCCGAAGACGATAAGATTGGCGCTAAAGAAACTAAAGTGATTGAAAGATCCTCCGTTGAAGTTACAGCATCTAAAGACAGTGGCATAGAAAACAAAGCAAAGAAAAAAAAGAAACTTAGTACTAAACTTTTCAGTCGTGGCGCAATGGATGATCGTTATATTGAAGAAAAAGTGGAAGTTCCAAAAGAAGGAGTAAAAAAAACTGAAAATAAAGAGCAGTAGAAAAGCATACAGTGGTCTGCTCTGTCCCGGTGGTGTCCGCCGGGACTTTTTTTATTCCCATTTTAATGTATTTATTAAATGCTGCAGGTCTTTTTTCAGGAAATCATTCACAATCCCCAAAGAATCAGCATTGGGTGTGGCATCAAAATATAAGGCTCCCCTTAAAAAATGCCGGGTGGAATCTGTAAGAAAAAACTGGTTGGCTGTTGCCGTATTTCCCCCCAAAGAAAAATAAACACCTTCAACGCCGTTAGGTGTACGCATCAGGCTGTCGTTAATACTGGTTGCTACATCCACATGTTGCTTGTAAGCCATCTTGAAACCATCTCTCACTAAGGAATCAAATTTATTGACCCCTCCAATAGCTTTGTAACTGATGTAAATTCTTCCGCTAAACTGCGGCACATCAATATTTACCCACCAGTCACCAGCTTTATCATCAAAGAAAGTAGTGTCCTTAGATATTTTGGCATAAATGGGGTATTCAAATGTGTATGGATAGCCCGGTTGATAAAACGGCTGGTATTTTTTTTCCGGAAGGTCAATATGAAAATACCCTTTCTTCTTTCCCGCTGAATAATCACTATTACAGGCAGTACAAGCGGCAAGAAATGATAAACAATACAAAAATTTCAGCATTTTGCTTGTCATATAGATTTACTCTTTAGGATTTATTGTCACTTTAACCTGTTGAATCCGGTTATTATCTGCATGCAGTACAATAAAATCAAAGTCCCCGCAAGGCGTTACTGAATTTACTGCCGGAAATTTTCCCGCCAATTCGAGCACAAGGCCAGCCAGTGACTCGCTCTCTCCCCTAACTTTATCAAACGTATCCATTGGTAACTGCATTATCTTACACATATCATGTATCATCGTTTTACCCTCGAAAATGTAATTGTTATTATCCAGTTTCCTGTTGCCAGTTTCTTCTTCATCAAACTCATCTTTTATTTCTCCGATAACTTCTTCCAGAATGTCTTCCATGGTAACAATACCGCTGGTGCCGCCAAACTCATCCACCACCACAGCAAAATGAATATGTTTTTGCTGAAAATCTTTCAGCAGATCTTCAATTAATTTTGGTTCCGGAACGAAATATGGCTGCCGCATCAGCGGATGCCAGTCATAGTTCCCTCCTTCATTCAAATATGGGATCAAATCTTTGGTATTAATGATGCCTGCCACTTCATCTAAACTCCCTTTATAAACAGGCAATCTTGAATAATGAAGTTCTTCCACTCTTTTAATCAGATCCTCAAAAGACAATTTATATTCAACCCCGCTTACATCTAACCGGCTCCTCATTATCTGTTTCACAGAAATATTCCCGAACTTTACAACCCCCTTCATAATGTTTTTTTCTTCCAGCGAAGCTTCATCGTCGGTTTTAATGTCAATTGCCTCGTCCAGTTCCTGCATACTCATTGCTTCTGTTTTATCAGCCCCGGCGCCTTTACCGATCCTGTCTGCCAGCTTCACTATCCATTTGCTGATTCTTCTTAATAAAAGGTGCAATGCTTCTACAATTATGGATGAACCATAAGCAAACCGGAGATTATTTTGTGCTGCCCAAACTTTTGGGAATATTTTGCCAACAAATACCAATATAAAAGCGATCGCTATCACTTTCGAAAGCACTTCAACAACAGTCCCTGCTTTGGCAAAGGATATAAACTGGTTGATTAAATAATTAGACAGTACAATAATACAGATGTTCACAACCGTTCCCGCAATCAACAGGGAAGCATATACTTCTTTGGGTTCTTCCAGTAAGCCTACAATTCTTTTCGCAGAAATATGCTGTTTTGTTTTCAGCATATTCACATCTTTCCTGTTCAATGAAAACAAAGCCACTTCTGCCCCGGAAATAGTAAAAGTAAGCAGCAGTAAAACAAGTAAAATGATAGCTAAAAAAGTAGTACCCTGCAGGTTAACAGTCAGAAAAACATAAGAGAGGTAATCAGTAATGGAGATAAATATCGAATGACTTTCCAAGGCAAGGGGTTTTATTTATCCAAAAGGCAGGTCAATAAGCCTGCCCTGAGATTTTGCAGCAAAGGTAAACCACGAATCGATAAGATTAATATAGATTTCAAGGGTGGGAGCTTTATGGATGTAAACTACCTTACCAATGTTCAACCGGTATTTAAAATGGAAGGTTTTCAGAAGGATCCCCCATCTGCATTTCCCCACTGCCCGTTCCTTCTATCCCACCCCCTTCGCCAGATGAACCTCCGCTATCCGTTCTTTTATCAAGCATAATAAGGTTATCCCCAACTACCTCTGTTGCAAATTTTCTATTGCCATCTTTATCATCCCAACTCCGGGTTCTCAACCGCCCTTCTATATATACTAAACTACTTTTATGTAGATATTTTTGAGCCAGTTCGGCCAGTCCCCTCCAAAGTACTATCGTATGCCACTCAGTTTGTGATACTAATTTACCTGTACGGTCTTTAAATGTTTCTGTAGTGGCCAATGGAAATTTTGCTACCGCAATGTTTCCTTCCAGGTGTTGAACATCGGGGTCTTTGCCCAGGTTGCCAATTAGCATTACTCGGTTTACGCCTCTCATACATTTATTCTTTAGGTTTAGAAAATCGTCTAAGGGTTTTTAATGCTCCTTAAAGTTAAAATATTTTCGAGAGGAAACCAGGAAAAAAATGGCTTCCTCAGTTATTTAACACCGAATAAATCCTGTTGGCCTTTTCTTCGGAAATATTGATTGATGAACTGAGGAAAAGCATATTTACCTATTTTGTTTTTTGCCACCCACAACCAATCATTCTTCAATTTGGGTTTTTGTTTCAACTTTAATTTTAGAAACCGCCCCGTGATTAACTGGTGTGAAAGCTGCTGCTTAAACAACGGCGACACAGATAATAGTTCGTAATCTTTTTTTAACAACCACTTCTTCTTTTCCGCTTGTTGCAGGATATCCTTTTTATCCAGCTCTTTCGCAGATTCAACCAAGGGAATTTCATATAAGTCCTGCCAGATGTCTTTTTCCGTTCGCCGGCGGATAGCAATTTCATCTTTATATTCTAACATCAGGTAATAGAACCAACGCTTCCTGATGCTGATTTTCTTTTCTTTTGCAGGTAATTCTTCTGTGCTGTTATTCAGAAAGGCATAGCAATTCTTTTTAAAAATACAGCCGGCACATCCTGGTGATCTGGGCTTGCAAATCACTGCCCCAAAATCCATGATGGCCTGGTTATAAATCCCGGGTAGTCTTTTATCCAGCAGTTCATCTGCTAATTGTATAAACATTTTTTTTCCTTCCGATGAATCAGTCGGTTTAGCGATACCGAAAACCCTTGCCAGCACCCTGAACACATTCCCATCTACTACAGCATGCGGCAGATTAAAGGCAAAGGAAGAAATTGCAGCTGCTGTGTAAGGGCCAATTCCTTTCAATTTTTTAATCTCTTCATACTTGCCCGGGAACTTTCCCTTCCTTTCTGTTGATATATACCGGGCCGTTGCAACCAGGTTTCTGCATCTTGTATAATAACCTAATCCTTCCCAGAGTTTAAACACCTTATCATCGGGGGCTTTAGCTAATTTGTGAACATCCGGAAATGTTTTGATGAATTTTTTGTAATAATTCAGCCCTTGCTCTACCCTGGTTTGCTGCAGGATGATTTCGCTGAGCCAAATTTTGTAAGGATCCTTCTCCCCTTTCCATGGCATTTTCCTGTTATTTTTCTCGTTATTCCACTTTAATAACAGGGGAGCAAATTGCTCTTTTAATTGCTGATGGTCCTTTTTTTTCATGAAAAAATGCTGTAATGGGATTGTCCCGGGCACTTAAATATCCGTCATTTTCTATTGAATGGTGCAAATCCCGTTGAAAAAAATTATGCCTATTTAGTTGACTATCATATTATTTTGTTATAAATTGGCTTTTGTAAACCCACTAAAAACCTGCAACATGAGAAAAGCCGACCTGGTAAATCAGATTTCTGAAAAAACAGGCATACCTAAGGTAGATGTGCTTGTTACTCTTGAAACCATGTTTAAAGAAGTAAAAGACACCCTTGCCGCTGGCGAAAATATCTATATCCGTGGTTTCGGCAGCTTTATCACTAAAAAAAGAGCTGCTAAAATTGGTCGTAATATCAAGAAGAACATTGCTGTACACATTCCTGAACATTATATCCCTGCTTTCAAGCCTGCAAAAGAGTTTGTGGCTGAAGTAAAAAAGTTGAAAGAAACCAAAGCTGATACAGGCCCCGGCGAAGACGCTTCATAAACCTTTCTCTACTACATTATTAATACCGGTGATTAGGGTAACTTTGCCTCCTTAAATTCTTGACCGTGAAGAAACCTCAGTGGATTACTATTGGCGCTGCGCTGTTGCTGACAGTCGGCGTTTTTATTTTTGGCAGAACAGTCCCCAGGAAAAAGCCCGTTGCAATCGCTGAACATAGTTCCAATGATGGACATGATCATGGGTTATCTCAACCTGCAGTTACCATAGATACATTCCTGAATCTGGCCAAAAAACAACTTACTGCTGAACAAATTGTCAGGTTAAGTACACTTGAAAATTCCATCTCAAGGGGTGATGTAAAAGAGCAGCAAATGCATGTTTATCACCAGTTAGCCCGGTTTTGGGAAGATTCAGCCAATGCCTTTATACCATATGCCTGGTACAATGCTGAAGCGGCCCGATTGGAAAATTCAGAAAAAAACCTCACCTTCGCTGCCCATTTGTTTTTGGATAACCTGCAAAGTGACAATAGTGTACAAAACAGACAGTGGAAGGCAATGCAGGCCAAAGATTTGTTTGAAAGGTCTTTGAAGATTAACCCGGATAATGATTCTGCCAAAGTAGGCCTTGGTGCCTGCTTCCTGTTTGGCAATATTTCCACAGCCCCAATGGAAGGAATATTGAAAATCCGGGAAGTAATTGAAAAAGACAGTACCAACCTCTATGCACAGATGATGCTGGCAAAAGGGTCGCTGGCATCCGGGCAATATGATAAAGCAATCAGCCGTTTAGAAACAATTAACCGGATGAAGCCGGATGACATGGAAGCCATTTTATTACTGGCGGAAGTATATGAAAGGATGAATGATAATAAGAGGGCGGTAAGCTGGTATCAAAAAAGCCTTTCATTTGCCAAAGAACCTGAACTAAAAATGGCAATTGAAAAGAGAATTGAAGAGTTGAAGAAATAAAAACCCTTCGACAGGGTTCAGGATAAAAATTATTTATAAACAAGTTTAAAAAATTATTTGAGTATGCCTTGTGGTAAAAAAAGAAAGCGTCATAAAATTGCGACGCACAAGCGTAAAAAAAGACTGAGAAAGAACCGTCATAAAAAAAGGAACAAATAAGTTAATTGGTTGATTAGTTTATTGGTTAATTGGGGCTGCAATATTGAAAGGGTTCCCGGTACTAATTAACAAATAAACCAATTAACTAATATCTCAGTCCACTGGTTGTTTGTCGTACTAGTTTGCACCCCGCCAATTTATTTGCTCTCAGTACTCCAATTTATTCCCCGCATTTGGTACGGATTTTCGAACAGCCAGTCCCGATGACAATCGGGACAGCAGTAAGGCGTTTCATATATGTAAGCTGTAATGAACAAAGAACTTATTATTAATGCAGCCCCGCAGGGTGTAGAAATTGCCCTGCTGGAAGACAAGAAACTGGTAGAATTGCATAGCGAAAAAAGCGATGCCCGTTTTGCTGTTGGCGACTTGTATCTGGGTAAGGTTAAAAAACTTATACCCGGGCTCAATGCTGCATTTGTGGATGTTGGATTCGAGAAGGACGCTTTTCTTCACTATACCGATCTGAGTCCTTACGCCAAATCCCTGCTGAAGTTTACCACTATGTGTATGCAGGATAAAAGTGAAACAGGGCTCGATTTCGGCAAGTTTACTATTGAAACAGAAATCGTAAAAACAGGGAAAATTAATGAGGTTTTAGGCGGCAAGCCGCACATATTGGTGCAAATTCTAAAAGAGCCCATTGCCGCTAAAGGACCAAGGCTTAGCTGTGAAATTTCATTGCCGGGTCGTTTTGTTGTGCTGACTCCTTTCAATGACATTGTTGCAGTTTCCAGAAAAATTCATTCCTCAGAGGAAAGGAAAAGGTTGCAGAAGATTGTTGAAGCTATCAAATCAAAAAATTTTGGCGTTATCGTTCGTACGGCTGCCGAAGGAAAAAATACTGCCGAATTACATGAAGATCTCTCGGCACTGGTGGAAATGTGGAAGACTATTCAGCATAACCTGAAAGGTGCAGTTGCTTCTGCCAAAATTTTAAGTGAGCAAACAAAGACCACCAGTATGCTGCGTGACTTGTTGAATGAAGACTTCAACAAGATTGTCGTGAACGATCGGAATATATTTACCGACACCAAAAATTATATTCAGCGAATTGCTCCTGAAAAAGCGGATATTGTTTCATTCTACAACAATGGCTCCCCCATTTTCGATTCATTTGGAATCACCAAACAGGTAAAATCTTCGTTTGGCAAAACAGTGAATATGGATAGCGGTGCCTATCTTATTATAGAACATACCGAGGCACTGCATGTAATTGATGTAAACAGCGGCTACAAAAGTGTAAGTAATAACCAGGAACAAAATGCACTGGAAACAAACCTGGAAGCCGCCGAAGAAATAGCCCGTCAATTAAGATTAAGAGACCTCGGGGGTATCATCGTAGTTGATTTTATTGATATGAAGCTCCCCGACAACAAGCGGAAGCTGATGGAAAGGATGGAAGAGTTTATGAGTCCCGACAGGGCCAAACATGCAGTACTTCCTATTTCCAAATTCGGGATTATGCAGATTACCCGCCAGCGGATGAAACCGGAGATGAATATCAATACACAGGAAGCTTGTCCCAGTTGTAATGGTACCGGGAAAATTTCATCAACACTACTACTTGAAGATGAAATTGAAAAGAATTTAAGTTATTTGGTTACACATAAAAACAGCAACCTGAAATTAGTTGTTCACCCCATTCTGTACGCCTACCTGACCAAAGGCTGGCTATGGAATACTAAAATGGGTAAATGGAAAAAGAAATTTGGGCAAAAAACCCGGTTGGAGCAGGACAGTAACTACCACCTCACCGAGTATAAATTTTTTGATCAGCATGATGAGGAAATCAAATTATAACAAGAAGCCTCCCTACTTACTTAAGTTAGGAGGCTTCTTGTTATAAGGCTATCAAAAATTAGTTTCTGTCCCGGCTGCCCAGGTAAATCATGATATATTGGACAAGCGTTACCACAGCTGCCAAAGCGGCTACCACATAGGTAGTAGCAGCCCATTTCAGGGCGTCTTTTGCCTTGGGGTATTCCTCTCTGTTGGTCACATTTGTACTGTCAAGCCAGGCCAAAGCCCTTTTACTGGCATCAAACTCAACAGGTAAGGTAATAAGGCTGAACAATACTGTAACACTCATTACTATTATACCAATCAGGAGAACTGTCGGATTTTTGGTTGTGGCCAGCACAATTATACCAGCCAGCAGTATCCAGTTAACCAGCATAGCACTCATTTGAACAGCCGGAACCAGTTTGCTCCTGAGCATCAGCGGCCCGTAAGCGTTAGCATGTTGTACAGCATGGCCACATTCATGTGCAGCCACGGCAGCGGCAGAAACACTGGTTCCATCATACACATCCGGGCTCAGGTTTACAGTCTTATTGGCAGGATTGTAGTGGTCAGAAAGAAAGCCCTGAACGGAGGTTACCTTCACGTCATAAATACCATTTTCCCGGAGCATTTTCTCAGCTATTTCATGTCCTGGCATGCCGTTGGCAAGGGGTATTTTACTGTATTTGGTAAACTTGCTTTTAAGCACTGCCGAAACGAGAAAACTGACCCCTAAAAACACCAGGGAGACGATCATAATTTCACTTGTCATTGGTTCTAAAATTTTTAATAATACAGAACTATAACAAATTTGTTACCATTTGGATCAGAAGATTTTTTTCAGCCGTTTTGTCACCCCAAAATTTAACGCTGAGATAATAATCAGGCTTAAAACTACCTCAATAATGTTTCAAAATAAAAACATAAGTTGATGTTTATCAGCATATTGGGCAAATATTTATTCAAGCTCACAAAACCCTTTCTTCCAGGTTATCCCTGCAGGAAGTTATTCACAGAGGCGAAAATTTATTTTGAAATGTGGGGCTTAATTGTACCTTAGCAATAGAATTTAATGGGTTAGTAAGTAAGAGGGTCAATCGAAAGATTGACCCTTTTTACATTTAAAGAAGACTGAATAAAGAATATTCATTTATTACCCGATCATTTTACCGACTATTGCAATTTTTTCATTCAATTCTGTCTTTCTTCATTAATCATTTTTAAACATTTTAATAAACAGCACTCAAAGGTTTAATTTTATTACATGAGTAAGCTAAAGACATCTTTTTTCTGCCAGAATTGCGGGTATGAAAGTGTGAAGTGGGTCGGGCAATGCCCTTCATGCAACCTGTGGAATACATTTGTAGAAGAACTGATACAAAAAGACAATTCAAAAACCAATGATGGATGGAAAGATTACAGCGATGAAAAAAGAACGAGCAAAACAATCTCTCTGAATGAAATAAAAAGCAGTGAAGAAAAAAGGATGCCAACATCTGATACAGAACTGAACCGTGTATTAGGTGGTGGTATTGTTCCGGGAAGTTTGATATTAGTTGCAGGCGAACCCGGAATTGGGAAATCAACTTTGTTCTTACAAAATGGATTATGGTTAAAAGATGTTTCTGTTCTTTACATTAGCGGTGAAGAAAGCGAACAGCAAATAAAAATGAGGGCAGACAGGCTAAAGCTAAAGAATGATAAATTCTACTTGCTTACCGAAACATCCACACAAACTATTTTCCAGGAGATAAAAAAACTGAAACCCCAATTAGTCATTGTTGATTCGATACAAACATTGCACACCTCATTTATTGATTCGTCACCAGGAAGTGTATCGCAAATAAGAGAATGTGCTGCCGAGTTTCAACGATTTGCTAAAGAAACAAATACTCCGGTTTTTTTAATCGGGCATATTACTAAAGACGGCAGCATTGCCGGACCCAAAATCCTGGAACACATGGTGGACACGGTTTTGCAGTTCGAAGGCGACCGTCATTATGCCTACAGAATCCTGAGAACATTGAAGAACCGTTTTGGCAGCACTGCTGAACTGGGCATTTATGAAATGACAGATGAAGGCATGAGAGGTGTGCTGAACCCCAGTGAAATATTAATCACCCAAAAAGAAGACCAGCTAAGCGGTATTGCCATTGCTGCTACTATTGAAGGTATGAGGCCATTGTTAATTGAAGTGCAGGCATTGGTCACCCAATCAGTTTATGGAACGCCGCAACGTACTGTCAGTGGCTTTGATTTACGTCGTTTGCAGTTATTATTGGCTGTGTTAGAAAAACGAGGTGGGTTTCATTTTGGAATGAAAGATGTGTTTCTGAATATAGCTGGTGGTATTAAAGTTGAAGATCCATCCATTGATCTCGCTGTCTTATGTGCTTTACTTTCTTCTTACGAAGATGTGCCCCTGCCGCAACATATTTGTTTTGCCGGTGAAGTAGGATTAAGCGGAGAGATAAGGGCTGTCAATCGTATTGACCAAAGAATTGCTGAAGCAGAGAAACTGGGTTTCGAGAAAATTATTGTATCTAAATACAATCAAAAGGGGTTGGGCAAACAGAAGTTCAATATTGAAGTGGTGCTGATGGGAAGAGTGGAAGAAGTGTATAAGCATCTGTTTTAAAAAAATGTGACAATGGCTCAATTGCCCCTCACCAGAAATAACTGTTACGTCAGCATTGTTTCATTGAGTTGTTTTCTTATTTTCAAATTGAGCAATTAGTGCTATGATCCGGTTAAAAGAAATAAAAGACTCTTTTCTTCATATGTTGTTTCCGCATGTATGTGCAGGGTGCGGCAGTGATATATTGAATGAAGAAACTGTGTTGTGTATGCGGTGTATTGATGCTATGCCAGAAACAAACTTTGAAATGCACCCAAACAATCCGGTGGAAAAGATGTTCTGGGGCCGTTTGCCGCTGGTCGGAGCCACCGCCCAGTTCTACTTTACCAAAGAATCACTGATGCAACACCTGATGCACCTGTTCAAATACAAGGCTAACAGGGAGTTGGGGCTGCAATTGGGCAGAATGATGGGTGAACAAATTCAGCATTCCGGTCGTTTTGAGGTGGATGCCCTGGTTCCCCTGCCCCTTTTTCCGGCTAAAGAAAAAAGAAGGGGTTATAACCAGGCTACCGTTTTATGCGAAGGCATGGCAGAAAGCATGGGTATCCCTGTTTTAGACAAAGCGATTATTCGTCCGCAGCATACGGAAACACAAACTAAAAAAGGAAGGATAGAACGGTGGAAGAATATGGAAGGAAAATTTATTCTTTCAAATCCGGATGCTATCCGAAATAAACATTTATTACTGGTAGATGATGTGGTAACAACCGGGGCCACTTTAGAAGCTTGCGGTAATGAATTATTACAGGCTGAAAATGTACAGTTAAGTGTGGCGACTCTTTGTGTGGCTTCCCGATAGTTGTTGCCCGCGAAGAAACAAAAAGCACAAAGCTTTTTGTTCTTTTCCTTTGTCTCCTTAGTGCCTTTGTGAGATACTTCCTTTATTTTTGATGACGATGAAGACCCTCGGAATACTTACCATATCCTTACTTACAATTCTTTTTTCCTGCAGGAAAGATTCTTTTATTACTTCTCCCGATGCGAAGATTACCATTACCGCAGACACATTAAAGTATGATACGGTCTTTGTAACAGCTGGTTCTACATACAGGACATTTAAAATCATCAATGAGAATAACCAGAAACTCCGTCTTTCTTCCTTGAAATTAATGGGCGGTAGCACTTCTGTTTATAAAATGAATGTGGACGGAACTCCGGGAACTCAATTCACCAACCTGGAGATTGAACCCAACGATAGTCTTTATGTCTTTGCGCAAGTAAATGTAAATCCAGGTACCGCTAATCTGCCTTTTATATTAAGGGACAGTATTGAGATAAGTTTCAACGGAAATAAGCGATTCGTGCAATTAGAAGCATGGGGGCAAAATGCCCATTTCTTCAGGGATAAGGTGGTATCAGTAAATGAAACATGGAATAATGATTTGCCTTATGTAATCCTTGGTTCACTTTTGATAAACACCAATCAAACCCTGACGATTAATAAAGGTTGCCGGATTTATGTTCATGCTGATGCTCCGATTGTGGTGAATGGAACTATACAGGTAAATGGATTAAAAGACACAGCCGAAAGGGTTTATTTTCAGGGGGACAGGTTAGATGAGCCATATAAAGATTATCCGGCAAGCTGGCCGGGTATCTTCTTCCAGCCAAGCTCAAAAGACAATGTGTTTACTTACGCAGTGATAAAAAATGCATACCAGGCTGTTGCTACGCAGGAGCCTTCACCTAATGCTAATCCAAAAATCATATTGAATGAATGTGTGATTGATAATGCGTACGATGCCGGCATCATATCCATCAACTCAAGTGTGAGGGCAAGCAATTGCCTGGTAAGCAATTGCGGAAAAAATGTATTTCTTGCCAAAGGGGGCGACTACCAGTTTACTCATTGCACTGTGGTTACTTATGCAAATCGCTATATTGAACACCGTGACCCGGTTTTAATTGTCAGCAATTTTATTACTGTAAACAACAACCCGGTTACAGCTAACCTGAATGCTGTATTCCGCAACTGCATTTTTTGGGGAGAGAATGGATTGGTAGATAATGAAGTGCTGGTAGCAAAAAGTGGCGCAACCACTTTCAATGTAAACTTTGACTATAATCTATGGAAAGTGCAGACGACCCCGGCAAATATTATCAGCAACCAGATTATTAATAACCTGCCGCCGCAGTTTGACAGTGTTAATACCAGCCATAATTATTATAATTTTCGGCTAAAAGCCTCATCACCTGCAATTAACAAAGGAATTACTACCAGTGTCTCTACTGATTTGGACGGCAAGCCAAGGCCTGTTGGCTTACCGGATTTAGGATGTTTTGAAAAACAATAAGGGCAACTTTACATAAATAATACCCGATCAGGAACAAGGTTCATATAACTTTGTTATTCTCCTGAAACGAAAACATTCTACCATGAAATCATTAATCCTTGCGATGATATTAGCAACTACATTAACCGGCGGTTCTATTTATGACTTTAAAGTACCGGGCCTTGACGGAAACGATATTGATTTTTCCCAATACAAAGGGAAGAAAATAATGATAGTCAACACCGCATCCAAATGTGGCAACACACCCCAGTATGCAGAGTTGGAAAAGCTGTACGAAAAGTATAAAGACAAGCTGGTGATTGTGGGTTTCCCGGCCAATAATTTTGGAGAACAGGAACCAGGTACTAATACCGAGATAAAAGAGTTTTGCACCAAAAACTACGGTGTCACTTTCCCGTTGGCTGAAAAAGTATCGGTGAAGGGTGATGATATTCATCCTTTATTTAAATACCTGGTTGAACAATCTAAAGAAATGGCTAAGAACCTACCGGCAGATAATTCAAAGGATTTAGTATGGAAAAAATTTCTGCAAGACCCGGTTATCTGGAATTTCACGAAGTTCCTGCTGGATGAAAACGGAAAACTGATTGCTGTGTTTCATCACAAATCAAACCCGATGGGAGAGGAAGTATTGAAGTACCTGAAGAACTAAGATTTACATAATTTAATGGGAAAAGCCGATGGGGCGGATGAACTACTTTTTCACAATCTTAGCTATTGTTTTAGCCGTATTAATAATTCCTATAGCAATTATCCTAATAATATTTAGTAAGCTTTCTTACTTTGAAATTCGTAGGATATTGGTTATATATACTGCGATTATGGGAATAGCAACCTTACTCGCAATATTAAGTAAGAAAAAGAAATCTCTGATTGAAGATTAACCGTTGATTTACTTTTGTGATACATGCAATTCTCCGACATCATAGGCCAAGCAGCTGTAAAACATCAACTGGCAGAGCTGGTGCAGCACAACCGCCTCAGCCATGCTTTGTTGTTTTTGGGTAAAGAAGGAAGCGGTTCCTTATCACTTGCCCTGGCTTTTGCTCAATACATTGTTTGCGAAAAAGTAAGCGGTCGGCAGTCAACAGTCAACAGTCAACAGTCAGGGCCATCACTTTTCGGAGAACCCGAAACCCCAAACCCCAAACCCCAAACTCTTAATGATTCCTGTGGTGTATGCCCGGCTTGTTTAAAAGCAAACCAACTCGTTCATCCGGATATTCATTTCTCTTATCCCACTGTAACAAAAAAACCGGGAGAAAAACCTGTTGCTACTGATTTTATTACTGACTGGCGGGAGTTCATAAAGCTGAGTCCGTACGGCAATTTGTTTGACTGGATTGAACAGATAAAAGAAAAAGAAAACAGCCAGGGAAAAATAACGGCAGAGGAATGTAATGACATTATCCGCAAACTGAGTTTGAAAAGTTTTGAAAGTGAGTATAAAATTCTCATCATGTGGATGCCCGAAATGCTGGGAACAGAAGGAAACAAATTATTAAAGCTGATTGAAGAGCCGCCGCCGAATACGTTGTTTATACTGGTAACAGAAAACGAAGCACGGATGTTACAAACCATCGTCAGTCGCTGCCAGCTGATAAAAATTCCGGCGCTGGAAACAAAAGAAATTGAAGAAGCACTTGTCAGCCGCAATAAAACGACTCCGGCAGTTGCGGGGCAAGTAGCCAGTGTAAGTGAAGGGAATTACCGGGAAGCTTTACAATTATCGCAGCATGCTGAGGAAGATTGGCAAGCCCTTCTCCGGGAATGGCTGAATGCTATTTTAAAGACCGGCCCGGTGGCGCAGGCAAAATGGGTGGAAGAGATCAGCCGGCTGGGCCGGGAAAAGCAAAAGCAGTTTCTCCGGTATTTCAATCATCTGTTGGAGCAGGCTATCCATTATAGGATAATGGGTAATACGGCCAATATTGGTGAAAAAGAGAGGGATTTTGCCGAAAGATTGAATAAAATAGCCGGAATTGAGCAACAAAAGGCCATTATTGAGGAACTGGACCAGGCCAGTTATTACATAGAACGCAACGCCCATGGCAAAATGCTCTTTCATGCCCTGACCATTAAGCTATACCATATTATTCAGGATAAGATTGTATTTTTGGTGGATTGAGGTTGGGCTAAGAGAAAAAGTGTGAAAGAGAAAAAGAGTTAGGCTCCGCTGTTCCTTTTGAGGTTTTTATTGTGTCAAGTACTACTTCTACATATAGCTATACTCTTTCGGCTTATTCACGACTGCTGAGTAGCGAACAGAACGTACAAGAGTGCGACGCAACGGAAGCCCAATAGAATTACTTCAGCCGGGTTCATCATCTTTCTCCTCAATTTTTAATTATTAATTTTTAATTACTCATTTTTTTATGAGTTGTACAAGTTGCAGTACCGCTAGTAACGGTAAACCGGGTGGATGTAAGAGCAACGGCGGGTGCAGTACCGGCGGATGTAACCGTATGAATACCCATGACTGGCTGCGCAACCTGCCCATGAGTGATGTGGCCAGTGCCTGCAAAGTGATGGAAGTAACTTTTAACCGGGGAACCCGGAAAGATTTTTTTCGCAATGCCGCCCTGCATCCCTTTGAAAAAGGCGATTTGATTGCTGTGGAAGGAATAAGTGGTTTTGATGTAGGTGAGGTATCGCTGACTGGTGAAATTGTCCGTCTTCAAATGAAGAAACGAAATGTGAAAGAAGACAACCCTGAAATGAAAAAAGTGTTGCGGATTGCTGCCGACCGTGACATTGATATCTGGAAACAGAATAAAGCAAGGGAACCGGAAGCGGTAATTAGAAGCAGGGCTATAGCCAGGCAACTGAAACTGGATATGAAAATAAGCCAGGTGGAAATGCAGGCTGATGGACGAAAAGCAACATTTTTTTACATAGCTGATGGAAGGGTGGATTTCCGGGAACTGATAAAAGTATATGCCTCTGAGTTTAGAGTGAAAGTGGAGATGCGGCAGATAGGTGCAAGGCAGGAAGCCGGAAAAGTAGGCGGCATTGGCAGTTGTGGCCGTGAACTTTGTTGTAGCACCTGGCTTACTGATTTTAAATCAGTAAATACTGCAGCGGCCCGTTATCAAAACCTTTCTATCAATCAGACAAAGCTGAGCGGACAGTGTGGCCGTTTGAAATGTTGTTTGAATTATGAACTGGATACTTACTTAGATGCGCTGCAGCATTTCCCTGACAACTGTGATGTAATACAAGTGGCCAAGGGCAATGCCTTCCTGGTTAAAAAAGATATTTTTAAAAACCTGATGTGGTACACATTGCCTGACAGCAATAAGCAGTATCCATTAAGTATAGAAAGGGTAGAAAAAATAAAAGCATTGAACCAGCAGGGCATTAAGCCGGATGAACTGGAGCCGGTGGAAGTAGTGTCATCAAAAGCTGTAGAAAAAGAACCGGAGTTTGTAGAACTGGTTGGCCAGATAAGTTTGAGAAGCCTTGATAAGGCCGCTGATAAAAAAAGAAGACAGAACCAGCCCGGTAACCAGCAGAGAGGACAAAGACCACAGCAAAGGAATCAAGGTGGTAATCAACAACAAGGTGGTGGTCAGCAAAATCAACAACGTAACCAAGGTGGACAGCAACAACGGCCACAAAGAAATCAGCAAGGTCGTCAAGGTGGACAACAAGGTGGAAACCAGCAACGGCCTAATAATCCTAATAGAAATCAAGGGAATCAGCCAAGGCCGGATAACCCTAACGAAGGGAAGGATAAGCAGTAATACCGCTTGTATTCTTTTTACACAAAATGTGTAACACATTTTGTGTAATTTTTTCTGTAAACAGCAGCTTCCGGATTAAACCAATAAATATTAGTTTTGCAGAATGAAATCCCATAAAATAATATCTGCAACTCCTCTTGGCAAGTATAAACTCCGTCTTTTATTCAATGACGGAACTAACTCAAGGCATTGTGGATCTTTCCGATTTAGCGGGCAAAGGCGTTTTTGCCGACTGGGACAAGGATGATCTTTTCAATAAAGTTTATATTGATGAAGAGTCAGGTGCTATCGCATGGCCCGGCAACCTGGACATTGATACCATGAACTGTTACCTTCAAATAAAAGAAATGACCTATAGCCAGTATAAGCTGGAGAATAAAAAAAAGGCAGATGCCCTCCGTTAGCCGTTTTCTTGGAATCGTAATTTATTTTTATTAACGGGATCATAATCCGCCGCACTTTTATGCCCTTTATGGAGAGTTTGAAGCTGAGATTATTATTGAAGACCTATTAGTGGATGTTGGTTATTTGCCTCCACGGGTTTTAGGCCTTGTTATGGAATGGGCATCATCGCATAAAACCGAACTTTTGGAAAATTGGGAAATAGGACGAAGTGGCGGAACATTTAAACAAATTGCTCCGCTGATTTGAGTTGCTGAATTGATGCTTGCAAGCGATAGCAGCGACCGGATGATCCGAATCAGTGGAAGTATAAGCAGTAATTTTTAATAAGTAATATTTATCTTCTTATTCCATTCTTCACCCCACCATTCTTGCTTGTCAAGATTTAGAAAAACAATTCTAATTTTTGCAAATCGGTTGATTCTGGCTGAAAAATAGAATTTCTTTAAGTCTTTAAGCTGAAGTTTTTCTCCAAGGAATAATGCAAATGGCAGAATAAGAGTATAATCATCTTCTGCGTCTGATATGCTATTAACGGGATCGCCTCCTAGTGTCATAATCTTTTTTGTCATTTCAGGTAAGCTCAACCTAAGGGTGTCTTTCTTACTTTCATATTTGCTCTTACTCTTTATTGAAACTCCTGGGGGAATGATAATTGTTTCCGAAATAAGAAAGCTATCAGGTTTTTCCTTCATCATTTGGTAGGGAAGAACAGATGAAAAAGATTTATCTATGTCTTTGGGACAATACTTTCCATTACTAAAGCCAATTGCCAATAAATTGCCAGTCCGTCTGTCAAAAAGAAGCGGGGCTTGAGATAACCCAGGCATAAAGTCATAGTAATTTTGGGGCAAAGCAGATACTATATTATCCGTACTAAATGCATTATTTTGTAGCCACTCTGTAATTGTTGTTTTATTTTCGGTTTTTGGCTTTTTGGCACCGAATCCCTTTCTGGCAACAAACCCACAACTGATGCCACAAGCCAATAAAACTATAATAAATACAAGTTTCATATTTTACTTATTTAAGGGGATATTGATTCATTAATATCCCCTTTGAAGTATAATCAATTACTGCTTTAACTGTATCCCAATTACAACACTACCATTCTGTCCATCTGCATAATTAATCTGATAATTCCCTTTTAAAATATTAAATCCTTGATAACTGATACCGTCAACAGCTACGTCACCAGAAAATTTAACAAAATCCTCTTGTTCGACCTCAAATATATAACCTGTTTCAGAATTTTTTTCTTCATTTGGAATTGGTTTAAGAAAAGTCAACTTCATGGTTCCGTTTTCATATAGCTCATATGATGCCTCCATATCTCTTTCAGGATTTACCCCCCTCCCGGCATCGGGGCAGCTAGATCCCCATATACAGAATATTGTTGTCCCATCTTGGCAATATAATATCCCTTGCCTACCACACCTAAAACCAATACCTCGCTGGCAATTGGTTCTACAAGTAGCTAATGTCCATTGCAAAACACCTCCTGTAGACCCCCCGTGTCCATTGCAATTACAAGAACCACCACCTGGTAATTCTCCCAAGCCTCCCGGTGCAAGGAGGTTTGACGAATTGTTTAATTGTAATGGCTTACCAACTACAAGGTTCTGAACATTTGACTTATTATTGCTTGCACTATCTTTTTTATTACATGAAAGAACTAACATAAATAATAACATTCCTATTCCAGCAAATGGAAAAATAATTTTTTTCATACCCTTTTGATTTAAGTGTTAAAAAATAATATCAAAAGCAATTTGTCAGTAATTTACGGTTAAACCTAACCGATTTACGGATAACCCTATCCGTTTTTCGGATAAAAAATTACCTGTTTGTGGTATTGCTGATTAGGTTGGTTTTACCGACTTTTGATATCGGACTATGGGAAATAATTTGAATGCTGCTATTTGCAAAAAAATTAAGGCGCTGAGAAAGAAGCATGGCTATTCGCAGGAAGATGCAGCCACACTGCTCAATATGGGTCAGAACACCTATTCCCGTTTGGAATCAGGAGAAACCAAAATGGATATTGAAAGGCTACACCAGGTAGCCCGGTTGTATAAAATTTCAGTACATGATATTTTAGAAGAGTTACCCNNCCGCTGAGAAATAGACGTTGAAGTATTATTATTCAGCACTTAATGCTCTGTATAAAGCATCCTGTATCTTCCCCCTTATTCCCATCTGCGACAGCTTGCCATTATCCCTTGTTGGATAAACCCGGTTGGATAAAAAAACATACACCAGATTGTTTTTCGGATCCACCCACACACAGGTGCCGGTAAATCCGGTGTGGCCAAAGGTTTCAGGTGAAGCAAGTGATGAAGGATAAGGGTCTTTGCGGATGGCATTATCTTTTTCAGGTTTATCAAAACCAAATCCGCGGCGACTGACTTGGCTGTTGTAAGAAGTAAAAAGTTTTATTGTTTCGGGTTTCAAATATCTTTCGCCATTTAACTCTCCACCATTCAGCAACATCTGGTAGAGCAACGACAAATCATACGCATTGGAAAACAATCCTGCATGTCCTGCCACGCCGCCAAACATGGAAGCCCCTTCATCATGCACATCACCCCTTGTTGTCTGGTTGCGAAAATGTGTTTCCGTTTCCGTAGGCACTAAACATTCCATCGGGAAACGGTTGCGGGGCTTGAACCCTGTTGAGTACATTCCTATTTTATTATAGAAATTATTTTGAACATACTGGTCGAGTGTTAATCCCGAAAGCTGTTCCACTATTTTTCCCAGGAAAATAAAATCATTATCGCTATAGACATATTTGTTCTTTGGCCCCAACGGGCTTTTTAATATCCGGCTGAACATAGTATCATTCCAGTCATTTCTCATGTAAACATTCTCTGCCACTCTTGTTGTAAACCCCGGCTGAGATTTATCAGCGTAAATAGCGGGATTGCGGATACCACTATTCGTATCAATTGTTTCTTTAAAAAAAGCAATGAATGGAACAAGACCAGCCTGGTGCAACAGGATATCTTTTATAAGTAAATCTTCTTTATTGGTTCCTTTTACCCAGGGCAGGTAATCACCGATGGTTTTATTCAAATCCAGTTTGCTTTCTTCAAACAGTTTCATTACAGAAACAGTAGTTGCAGAAATTTTTGTGACAGATGCCAGGTCAAAAATACTTTCCGGGCTCATTGCAGGTGAGGCACAGTATTCATAACTGCCAAAAGCCTTGTGATAAATAATATCCCCCTGGTAGGCTGCCAGCACTACACAACCCGGAAAGGCATTTTTAGCAATACCGTCGATGGCAATGGAATCAACCACCAGCAACTTTTCTTTTATCATCGCTTTGGAAGGTTTGATACCCCGGTGTACAATACCATCTCCATATTTAAAATTGCAAACAGAAACAGGCAAGCGGCCTGCCGAAACAATTTTTCCTTCCAGTAAATCAGCAGCCACCTGTTGTGTAACCGCATCATCCTGGTAGCAGGCCACCAGTGTCCAGGCATCACAGAAATTTTTTGTAGCTAATACATTGCCAAAAGTGAGGGTGATGGTTTTAATGAAGTTTAGATCTTTATACAATTTGATTGCAACAGGGCTTATACCAAAATTATCTGCCGGACGAAGTGAGTAGTTATGAATGCCGATAACAATCGCATCATACTTGCCGTCTTTCTGTACTTCTTTCAAAATCTCATCTGCTTTCTCCTGCCGGTCTTTATAGGAGAAAAGAAAAGTATTTGCACCCAAATCTGTATGCAATCGGCTTCCAAACTCATTTAATTCAGAAGTACCAATGCCGATATAGGCAATCTTTTTTTGTTTTCCCGTCAAAGGCACCTGGGCATAATCATTACGGGAAGCCTTGTCCCCCGCCTGCGAAAGAACCGTAATACTTTTTTGCGCAGCTTCATAACGGATGGCATCTGTCTTTGCATTTAAGTCATTAAGCAAATTTGCTGTATCAATAAACTGTGTTTGACTGAGGCCCAGTTTATATTTTGACATTAATACTTTTCTCACCTTAGCATTAATATCCTCCCAGGTAAGTTTTCTTTCAGCGATGGCTGTTTTAATAGCCCCAATTGATTCGGGCACACTGGCCGGCAGGCAAAGCATATCATTGCCAGCTATCAATGCTTCTACAGAAATTGTACCTCCTGGAAAAAATTTTGCCACTCCTTTCATTTCCAATGCATCGGTAAAAGTGAGCCCATTATAGTGCAAGCTGTTTCTCAACAGGTCTGTCACACTATTTTTTGAAATAGAAGTAGCCCTGTTAGCCGTATTGTCAATAGCCGGAATGTACAAGTGAGCAGTCATCACACTACCGATACCCGCATCAAACACAGCTTTAAAAGGAACCAGCTCCATCGAATCCAACTGTGTCATGTTCTTATTGATAACCGGCAGGTCATAGTGTGAATCCACATCCACATCACCATGACCGGGAAAATGCTTGGCACAGGCCATAATGCCTGCATCCTGCATTCCTTTCATATAAGCCACGCTATACCGGGAGACCTTGTCTTTATCCTCACCAAACGAACGATAACCGATAACAGGGTTATTGGGATTATTATTGATATCAACTACGGGTGCATAGTTTACATGCACACCGATACGTTTGCATTGGTCCCCCACGGCAAGTCCCATTCTATAGATCAGGTTCTCATCATTTATGGAGCCCAGCGTTAGTTGAAAAGGGAATTTTGTTACGCTATCCAGCCGCATTCCCAGTCCCCATTCGCCATCAATCGTAATCATCAACGGTGTTTTTGCAATGCTTTGATAGTAATTAGTAAGATTAGCCTGCCGCATTGGCCCACCCTGGAAAAAGCACAAAGCGCCGACATTGTATTTTTGAATATCCTCCACCACTTTGGCCACATGGTCGGCCCCAAGATTAGAATGTGCCCGGATGACCATCAACTGGGCAATCTTTTCATCATCACTGAGGCTATTGAACAAACTGTCTGTCCATTGATGGGCCGTTAGTTTACTTTTATACTGTGCCGGTGAAACGGAAGGAACAAGTATTGAAAAAAATAAAATGGCTTTGAATAATTTCATAGTATGGCAAATTATAATGTTATCAAACGAGTATTAAAATTAACTCTTTTGAAGAATACAGGCACACGGCTAACAAGGATTAGATAGATTTTCTTTGATTTTAACTTTGTAAAATACAGGTGTCAAAAAACAGGAAAACACAGATTTATTCTGCTTTGCAGGATAAAATCCCCCTTCATCCTTACAATCCGACTCGTCCGTGTGCCCAAATCACTATTTTTGGCAGCTAAAGCTGATTTTGTGCCTGATAAGATTACATTATTACCGGATAACATTGCCAACCAGATAGCTGCCGGAGAAGTAATTCAGCGGCCAGCCAGCGCCGTAAAGGAACTTTTGGAAAATGCAGTGGATGCCGGGGCAACTGAAATTAAACTCATCATCAACGATGCCGGTAAATCACTGATTCAGGTAATTGATAATGGCAGCGGCATGAGCGAAACAGATGCAAGAATGAGTTTTGAACGCCATGCCACTTCCAAAATTAAAACGATTGAGGATTTATTTCATATCCGCACCATGGGATTCCGGGGTGAGGCACTGGCATCTATAGCTGCGGTGGGACAGGTGGAGTTAAAAACTAAAAGGGCCGAAGATGAAACTGGTATTTATATTGAAGTAGAGAACAGTGTGGTAAAAAAACAGGAGCCTATTGCTGCTCCTGTTGGCACCAGCATTGCAATGAAGAATCTTTTCTTCAATGTTCCTGCACGGAGGAATTTCTTGAAAAGCAATAATGCCGAGATGCGGCATATCGTGGATGAGTTTACAAGGGTGGCCATGTCTTTTCCTGAAATTCTTTTTACACTTACCGCCAATAACCAACAGCTTTTCCATTTAGAAGCCGGTAGTTTAAAGCAACGCATCGTTCAATTGCTGGGTAATAATTATAATGCCAAATTGGTGTCTGTAAAAGAAGATACCGATTACATGAACATCTATGGCTTTGTTGGTAAACCAGAAACAGCCAAGAAGACAAGAGGCGATCAGTATTTTTTTGTCAACAACCGGTTTATCAAAAGTGCATATCTCAATCATGCCGTTATGAATGCTTACCAGGAAATGATCCCTTCGGACAGTTTCCCAATGTATGTATTGTTCATTGACGTTGACCCAACAGTTGTAGATGTAAATGTGCATCCAACAAAGCAGGAAATAAAGTTTGAAGACGAAAAAATCATTTACGCATTTGTGCAGGCAGCAATAAAACATGCATTGGCGCATTTCAGCGTAACACCAACATTAGATTTTGATTTAGATGCTTCCATACAGCAGCTATCTTCCATACAGCAACCGTTTACGGAAGAAAATAAATCAGCTGCCGCTGCTGGTTCAATTTATAAAGGGTTTACACAAAAACACCAGGCGCATTTTATTGAGAAGAGCGACAGAAGTGAGCTGAAGCACTGGAAAGATTTCTATGAACCCCGTGAATCGTCAGACGTCAGTCGTGTGCCGGCTCTAAAGGGTGAAGATTCATTTACGACTCATGACTCACGACTCATAACTACGGTTGCCGAACTGACTCAACTGCTGAACACATATATAGCACTTCCTTCAAAAAACGGTTTCATCCTCATTCACCAGCAGGCAGCACATGAAAGAGTGATATACGAACAACTGAAAGCAGCCAGCAAGGACAAACCAGTAGCTACACAACGGAGTATGTTTCCTGTTACTTTAGATTTAGCTCCTGCCGATGCTGCGATATTGGAAGAAATTTTGGCTGACTTGCAATTGCTTGGTTATGCAATTGAACCATTTGGTAAAAATACATTTGTCATTCAGGGAACACCGGCTGATGTGGGGCAGGGAAATGAAAAACATATTATTGATGTATTACTGGAACAATACAAACACTTCAGCAATGAAGTAAAATTTTCCAAGAGGGAAAAATTGGTTCGTTCGCTGGCGAGGCAACAATCAATTAAAACCGGTGTACGATTAACAGAAAGGGAAATAAGGCAATTGGTGAATGATCTGTTTGCCTGTGAACAAGCGAATGCAACTCCTGATGGTAATCCCACTTATCTGGAATTTAAGCAAGAACAGCTCGAGAAGATGTTCAGAAGCCCCCTCTAAATCTCCCCGCAAGGGGGAGACTTTTCAACACACAGCCCAAAGAGTATAAAACTCAAACTGCAAATGAAATTTTACAAATAGTTAATGATGATTTGAAAAGCGAGGGCTGTGCTTAGATGGCTTCTCCCTTGCGGGGAAGTCGGAAGGGGGCTTAATACTTGTTGCGAATTTCCTGTAGAAATTTTTCGATAGCCTGTCTCACTTCAGTTGCACTTGCCTGGTGATTATTAACCAGTGTAGAAAAAATAAGCAACTTCCCTTTTTTTGTATATAAAAATCCGCTGAAAGCAACGACACCTGAAAGTGTTCCTGTTTTGCCATAGATATATCCGCTGTCGGCTTTGTAATAACTGCTGATGGTTCCCTCGCCGCCGGTGGGCAGGATGACTTTGATGCGTTCCATGCCAAACTCATTCTTCATTTTATTGAGGATGGAAACAAAATCCTGCGGGGTAAATAAATTATAACGGCTGAGACCGGAACCGTCTGCCCATCTTGGTTTTTGGGGCAGATCCTTAAAATCTGTTTTCAGTAGGGTGTCAATAACCTTTTCATCATTCATTACTCCCAGCATTTCATTGCTCACCATTAATAAAGATTGTTCCGCAAAAAAATTATCGCTGCGGTGCATCATGGGTTTGAGGAGGGAGTCAGTGGGTTGGGAGTGGATAATTTGAAAGATTTTCCGGCTATCAATAGTGTTCAGTAACCAATTATTATTACGAGTATAAAGCTTTCCATTATTGTAGGTAAAGTATCCTCCTAAATCATTGTCTCCTCCTGTATATCCAATATGAGCTCCAATAGTGTCAGAAAGGAGCTTTGCGTAAGTCTGCTCATTGTCAGTAATAAAGGGGATTTCGACTGAGTTAAACCTATTTTTTGAATACCTTATCTCATATTTATTTTCGGCAATTGGTCGATTGATTCTTATATTATTTGAATCTTCAACTGATACGACTGTTATATTTTTTTCAAAATACTTAGGAAATACTTTTAAAGATCCTATCACATATATACCAGTTTCACTGTCGGATATAGGGATTTTAGAATTAAAAGTTCTTGAAAACTTAACAACATTCCCGTAAATAGGAAAGGGGCTACGTTCTGCCATATAATCGGCATTATAGTCATTCCATGACCATCCATTTCCTAACGGAGTTTCAAACCAAATTGCAGAAATGTTTAAAATAAATTTTTTCCCAATATTGTTTTTATAAAAATCCAAGGCCGGGTTCAATTTAAAATCTGGGTGTAAAAATGTTGGATCTGCCGTTGGAAGAATATAGAAAGTATTTGAATCTTTTCGATAAGAATACCTCAACCCCGCCAAACTATCCCCCAGATATTTCATCGCTGCATAGCAGGTAGGTAGTTTGGTATTGCTGGCGGGCACAAAATATTTATCGCCCTGGTAATTGAACCAGTATTTATTGGCAGCCGGTTCAAAGATGCTGATACCGACATGGGCGGTTTGCAGGGCTTTGTCGCTGAGTACATCTTCATTTGCTGACTTGGTTAATTGTTTTTGAATGGAGCAAGATGAAATAAAGAGGTATGAAGTCAGAAGTAAGAAGTATGATGTATGGCGTTGAAAATTGAACATTGAATATTGAATATTGATTGTTGAATATTTGTTCTGCTTTATTGACCCACCCCTTTCGGAGATTTTTTTATTGCAAAACTCTGCCGCCCCTCCTGGGAGGGGATGGCCACTCTGCTAATTTGAAATTATAACTTACTTTTTTTAAGAGGCCTATATAATAAAATGAATCTCTAACCAAAGTTCCCCCTTCGGGGGACAGGGCGCTACCCTCTCTCCTGTGCCCTCAACCATCTTTCCGGTATCTCATTGCTGCTCGCCAGCAGGTAATCTTTGTAACTACAGGCAATGAATTTTTTATCGGGCAGCTGCATCCACCATCTCCCGGTTTTCTTGCTTTGCAAAAAAGTGGTTTCTACTTCTGCAAAGGCCATGTGATATTCATTGAAGGAATCCCTTTCATCAATTTGTGCTTCCCTTTTTCCACGGCTGCGTCCATCCAGTACATACCAGAGCATGTGAGAAATTTGTTTGGCGGTGAGTTCATCTTTATCGTGCTGTGCATCGTAGCCATAAATGCCAATGCTGTTGATGTTGGGGCTCATGCCGGCATATTGCATCAGCACACAGGCTTCTTCACCATTCAATCCGTTTGGAGAAATTGTATTGGCAGGAGCATAGGCATTGGCAATGGCTGTAATGTCGAAGCTGAACATATTGCTGTTGCGGATAACAGGTTCCATTTCATCAATATTCTCTTTCACACTGCCCACCCGGTAGCAATCAAAACGAAGCTTATCCATTGTTTCCAGCATTCTTGGATGAACATAATAACTCTGGAAAGCAATATGATTATAGTGGCGAATGAAATTGGGTTCACCGGTCAGCATTTCCATCAAAAAATTTTCGTGACGGAAAGGCGAATCAAGATTCAGGTCAATTAATGCGTCAACACAACTGGCTTCAATCAGCTTTTTATTTTCTGCGTAAGCATTATACTGAAAAAGTGTTAGGTCATGTGAGCCCCCGAGAATGATGACCGTCTTGCCATCATTCATCAGCTCCTGTACCACCGTTTTTAATGCTGCATAAGAATCGGTAAATAATGCCCCGGTTCTGATGTTACCCACATCGGCCACTTTAATATCTGTATGCCAGTAATACAAGGAATAAAAATGGCGGCGGATAATATCCGGGGCTTCGCTATGTCCGTGAATCAATCCGCTGCCCCGTTGCTCGCCGCATCCCACCAACACAATCTGTGCTTCATCCAGGTCAGGAAATTCTTCACTGTACACTGCAATGGTCTTTCCCAGTTGCCCGTCTTTATATCCTTCATCATGAGAGATTTCATGAAGGTTGACAGGGGAAAGAAAATCGGATATATTGAGATGGTCTGACATAAGTGCAAGTTAATGGAAAGTGGAAAATGGGTAATACAAACCCTGGTTTTAAAAATTGCTATTCACAAATAAATATTTTTTAAAAGTTAGTAATTTCTACCCTATTCTCCATTTTCTACTCTCTATTATCCCTTTCTTATCTTTGCCCTTATGGAACAATTGTTGAAGCAAATAGAGGCTTACAAGAAAGAGATCGGCACTTTTACCACTACTGACGATAAGCAGGTGGAAGAATTTCGCATTAAATACCTCGGCACCAGGGGCATTCTAAAAGCTATCATGGGCGAGATGAAAAATGTGCCGGTGGAAAAGAAGAAAGAAGCGGGACAACTGCTAAATGAGTTTAAGCAATTCGTAGAAGCAAGATATGAAGAGCTGAAGGGTTCAACTTCAAACTTTAACCCTCAAACCTCAAACATTGACCTCACTCTCCCCGGCGATATTTTACCCCTCGGTTCAAGACATCCTGTTACCTTAATGCGCAACAGGATTGTTTCTATTTTTCAGCGGCTTGGTTTTGCAATAGCCGAAGGGCCGGAGATAGAAGATGACTGGCATAATTTCGGTGCATTAAATTTACCAGCGCATCACCCTGCACGGGATATGCAGGATACTTTTTATGTACAGCAAAACCCGGATTGGGTATTGCGTACCCACACCAGCAGTGTGCAGATACGGGAAATGGAAAAAGGCAAGTTACCTATCCGGATGCTGATGCCCGGCCGTGTTTACCGCAATGAGACCGTAAGTGCAAGAAGCCACTGCTTTTTTCACCAGGTGGAAGGATTATATATTGATGAAAATGTTTCTTTCGCCGACCTGAAACAAACACTTTACTTTTTCGTAAAAGAAATGTACGGGAAAGATGTGAAAGTCCGTTTTCGTCCTTCTTATTTTCCTTTTACAGAACCAAGTGCCGAAATGGACGTAACCTGTTTCATCTGCGGGGGAGATGGTTGTAATATCTGCAAAAAAACAGGTTGGGTTGAAATTCTCGGTTGCGGCATGATACATCCAAATGTGTTATCCAATTGTAATATTGACCCCAACAAATACACAGGCTTTGCTTTCGGCATGGGTATCGAACGACCGGCGATGCTGAAGTATGGCATCAAGGATATCCGTTTGTTCAGTGAGAACGATGTCAGGTTTTTGAAACAGTTTACTTCGGCGATATAAAAAAGGCCGCCTTTACAGGCAGCCTTTGAATTAATCAACCAATTTATTTGTTATTTTCCTTTCGGGTTGTAGAAAGCCAGTACCAGCGAAGCGGCCAATGTTATCCATAAGCCGATACCGTAGCCTTTACCAAGGGCTTTGAATACGTCGCCTATCGCCGCTCCCTTGATTAAAGGGCTGACAAGAACGAGATATATCAATGTCAGTAAAGGCAGCCAGGTAAGTATCCCCCTGCTCAGAATATAATTGCCGTTGTTCAGTTCTCCAAGAAGAAGAAGCACCCCAGAGATGGGGATCAGGAGCAAGATATATTTTTGCCAATCCCCTCCTCCTTTTGAAATCATATCAAAGCCGCTGATACTCTGGCCGAAAAAGCTAAAATAAGCCAGGAAGAAGCTGCCAATTAGTGCAACAGCTAATGCAATTGTCAATGTTTTTCTGTCCATAATAGTTGTTTTAGATGGTGAGGTAAAATATTAACTGATAACATTATCATTTTTTAGCTGCCGACATTCGTTTATAGCAGAAAAAGGCAGCGGCAAGGAAAGCAATGACGGAAATATAAAACCAAGGGGTAAAATCAACACTGATATTCATCTTATCGGTGAGGCCACTCATCTTATCCCCTATTTTATCAATCGTATTGCCAACATCATTATCCGGCGTTTTATCACTCAGGTTTGGCATGTCCAATTTGGCCTTCTTTTTAATATCCAGCATCATGCCTATAAGTGCACCGGCAGAAGCAACCCCTGTAACCATTGCTCCGCTTATAGCAGCTTTAGCCCTGGTAAATGATAATAATAAACCCAGTACCCCAAGTCCGAGTGCTATCATAGCATACAGATTGGGTTCTTCTTTGTCTGTTTTTGTGGCGGCCTTTGTAATCCCTTTGTCCACTGTATCTGTTTTTACATCATTCAGGAAGGAATTATCTGAGCTGCTGTTTTTCATTTTAAAACCAGTGGCTAACTGAATGCCGCTTACCTGCTGTAGCGACATATTGTTACACTTAATGTCAATAAAAGGCATAAGGAAAAGCAGTATGGCAACTGCAAATGCCACCGTTGCAGGCATTTTTGTTCCAAACATTCCGGGAGCCGCAGCAGCCGGTGCATAAGTAGGTGTGGTTGGTTGATTGGTATCCATGTCAAATTTTTGTTTAAGGTAAGGAAATTAAGAAAACCAAAAGATGATTATTTGCCTATAATAAACCTGGCTCCGGATTCTGCACTGAAATACGCAAAATCATGCAGCCCTTGTTGCAACCGAAAGATATAAACTTTCCTTCTGGTTTTCTTTTCAAAGCTGAGCCTTAGCAAAGTTGGCCTGTCGCCATTGTTTTTATAGCCTGTATATCCTGCTGCATAAGCCTGCAAACGAAGCCCTTTGTGATTCCATTCAAAGCCAGTTCCAAAAAGAAAGGCATCATCCTGTCTTAATTTTTCACTATTGGTTTGCCACACAAAAAATCCGGCCATACCAACCCATTTCCAGTTACTGTTTTTAATGGGGATTCCGCAACCGGCATCAATCCAATATGATGGTACATCCCCATATCTTGCCAATGAAAGTAAACTACCGGAAGGCATCCTAAAACCAAATCGCAATGCCAACTGCAACTTGTCCCTTTTCTTTGGGAAAATATGAAATACCGTGTTGGCAATCACATCCCCTACAGCCTGCTTCTTATAATAATCCAGGTAAAAGACCTTTCTCTCTGTTTTCTTTTCATGCGACATCTGGAATCTTTCATAAGGCACAAACTGAACATCCACCGAAATGGTATTATTCTTCGTTGTGTAATTGCCATACAGAACGAGGTTCTGTGTATTATCTCCTTTCGAAAAATGGGCATTGGCTGTAACCCCGAGGGAGCAGGCACTATCAATACTGCCATTATTAATAAAAGGTACAGAAAGTGCATTTGGACCCAGGTATTTAGGGGCAATCATGATGTATTTTGACCAGTGTGAGTACCCATCCCAATTCACATTATTATTCCACCACACATCCGACTGGCAAAAACACAGCAAAGGGGATATTAGCCCTGTCGTCAGCAACAGCCGGTATCTTGTTCGCCATAACATAATTTTTAAAGATACTACTTGGAAGGCCATAATGATAAGGATATTTTTACTTTGCACCACGCAACTTAATTTGTAGTGGTAACTTTATCGCCTTTAAATAGTTTTCTATGATTATTAATACCATTTGTGTTTGCGGCGCAGGAACGATGGGCAGTGGCATTGCACAGGCAGCAGCTCAATCGGGCTTTTATACCCTGCTGTATGAACTGAACCCGGCGGTATTGAAAAAAGCAAGGGCCGGTATTGAAAAAAATTTACAGTCGCTGGCAGATAAAGGAAAGATAACCGCTGATGAAAAAGAAAAAGTTTTGCAGCGAATCCGGCTTACAGATGATATACAAACCTGTCTCGCCGATGTTTTTATTGAAGCTATTATTGAAAAGCCGGAAATAAAGATTTTATTGTTTAATCAATTGGCAGAGCTTAACCACAGCGAATCCATTTTTGCCACCAATACTTCTTCTTTGTCTGTTTCAAAAATTGCAGCAGGCGTAATGAGTCCGCAGCGGGTCATTGGTATGCACTTTTTTAATCCCGCCACGATAATAAAACTTGTAGAAGTAGTAAATACCGAACACACCAACACCCAAACCACAGAAACAATTGTGGAGCTGGCAAAACAAATGGGCAAAGTGCCGATAATATGTAAAGACTCTCCCGGTTTTATCGTTAACCGGGTGGCAAGACCTTATTATACCGAATCATTACGACTGGCTGAAGAAGGAATCACCAATTTTACTCAAACCGATGCATTGCTGGAAGCATCTGGTTTTAAAATGGGGCCGTTCAAATTGATGGACCTGATAGGTAATGATGTGAATTATGCCGTAAGTTGTTCAGTGTATGAGCAAATGAATAAACCAGAAAGATTAAAGCCTTCTTCCATTCAAAAAGAAAAAGTGGATGCCGGCCATTTAGGAAGAAAAACAAAAAAAGGCTACTATGATTATGAGTAAAACATCGTACTTCGTATTTCACAAATCGTACTTCTGATGATTCTCGTTACCGGCGGCACTGGTTTTCTCGGTTCTTATATCATTAAGCAATTAGTGGAAAAGGGGTATGCTGTCCGGGCCATCCGCCGCAGCAACAAACTTCCGTCCTGGATTCCCAAAAAGATAACTGATAAGGTTGAATGGACAGAAGGAGATGTTCTTGATGTAGTGGCTTTGCAGGATGCTATGGAAGGGATTGATACGATTATTCATTCTGCCGCCATTGTATCATTTATAAAAAAGGACAGAAGGGAGATGTACCAGGTAAATGTGGAAGGAACCGCCAATGTGGTAAATATGGCACTGGAAAAAAATGTACGGCGTTTAGTTCATATCAGTTCAGTAGCAGCGCTGGGAAGAACAATAAACGGCGGCCATGTGAATGAAGAAAAAAAATGGGAAGAAAGTAAAGTAAATACCCATTATGCCAAAAGCAAATTAAAAGCGGAGCTGCAGGTATGGCGTGGCATCAGTGAAGGCCTGGAGGCGGTAATTTTAAATCCCAGTACTATTCTCGGCTATGGCGACTGGAACAGCAGCAGCTGTGCCATCTTTAAAAATGTGTTTGAAGAATTCAAATGGTACAGTCCGGGCATCAATGGATTTGTTGATGTGGAAGATGTGGCAAGGGCTGCCATTCTACTGATGGAAAGTAATATCAATGAACAACGGTTTATTGTCAACGGCGACACATGGCCCTTCAAAAAATTACAGGATACCATAGCAGACGGGTTTGGCAAAACCCATCCTCATAAACAAACCACTCCTTTCCTCATGGCCGTGGCCTGGCGGATGGAAAAAATCAAATCTTTATTTACTGGTAAAAAAACCTTGCTGACAAAAGAAAGTGCAAAAGTGGCACAAAGCCAGACCTGGTTTGAAAATGATAAAATTCTGGCAGCCCTGCCGGGATTTTCCTTCACCCCCCTGGAGGAAACTATAAAAAAAGCTTGCGAAAAGTACAATGGCACTATTAATGCCGTGCAACCATAGCCATTCAGGCAGTATCTTTAATCCGCAATCTCTTTCTATGCAAAAAATTCGTGTTGTTCTGTTTTCCCTGCTTTGTGGACTTTCATTTATTGCTGATGCACAGTTTATAGTTACTGGTTCTGTGTTAGATTCAGCAACCCGTGAGCCGCTTGTACCTGCCTCTGTTTTTTGCCAAAACACTACACTGGGTACTGTTACCAACAAACAGGGAGAGTTTTCCATTTCATTAAAATCGGGCGGATACGATTTGATATTCAGCTATACAGGTTACCAGACACAAACTATCCGTATAACAGAAAACAATAAACTGGAAATATTACTGGTGAAGGAGGACAAAAGCCTTGGCGAAGTGGTACTTAAAAATTCTTTTGAAGTAGCCGATGGCTGGGAGAAATATGGTGACTTTTTTACCAAAAATTTTATCGGATCCACCCCCAATGCTGCACAATGTGTGCTGGCTAACCCTGAAGTATTAAAATTTTATTTTTATAAGAGAAGCAACCGGCTAAAAGTACTGGCAACAGATGTATTGCAGATTGCCAACAAAGCATTGGGGTATAACCTGCGTTACCAGCTTGATTCATTCGTTTATTTCTACAATACTAATATTAATTCTTACCGTGGCTATTGCCTTTACACAGAAATGGAAGGAGATGACAGCCTGAAAAAAATATGGACTACCAACCGGGTAAAGACATACGAAGGCTCCAGGCTTCATTTTATGCGCAGCTACTACGACAGCACCTTACTGGAAGACGGCTGGATAGTTGATATACTGGATGAGAAAAATGAAAAAAAATTCAATAAAGTAAAAGATGTGTATGATACGCTTTACTACGGCGCATTAGACAGTACGATGCAAATAGAGATCTGGTATCCCCGGAAGATCAGCGTTACTTATACCAAAAAGTGGCCCGAACCCGAATATCTCAAAAAAATGAGTTTGCCCAAAAGTGTTCCTTACCCCATTTCTTATATTGATATAAAAGAAACCATCGCTATTACCGAAAATGGATATTACTACGATCAAAAAGATTGGGTGAACCAGGGCTACTGGAGCTGGAAAAATGTGGCGGATTTATTGCCGTATGATTATGCGCCGGATTAACATTAGTTAATTTGTTGATTGGTTAACTTGTTAATTAGGTCTTATGAACGACTACTCTCCTATAAAGCCTAATTAACTAATACCAAATTAACCAATCAACCTTTCTTCCCCATCACTTTTTCCCACAACTGCGGTATCCTTTTTATCCAGACAAATTCTTTCATTTTTTCCCTCGCATCTTCCACCGGTGAGCCGAAATAAACTTTGCCCCCTGCGATAGAATCTTTCACACCGCTTTGGGCATAAACGATGGCATCTTTTCCGATTGTCAGTGTCTTACTCACCCCCACCTGCCCCCAGAGGATTACATTGTCTTCAATTGTAGCAGCACCAGCTATCCCTACCTGCCCCGCAAAGAGACAATTTTTCCCGACTACCGTGTCATGGCCGATATGAATAAGGTTGTCCATCTTGGTTCCGGCACCGATTATAGTATCATGGCTTACCCCCCTGTCAATAGAGCAGTTAGCCCCTATTTCTACTCCATTCTCAATCAATACCCGGCCGCAGCTGCTCATTTTTTTATAATAAACATCCCGGCTCGTCTTTTTGTTATAATAAAATGCATCACTGCCAATAACAGTTCCCGCCTGGATAATCACATCATCACCGATAATACAATGATCAAGTATCACTACATTAGGATGAATGATGCAATTCTTTCCGATAGTTACCTGATTGCCGATATAAGCACCCGGCATCACAACAGTCCCTTCACCAATCGATGACGTATCACTAATACTTTTCATGGAAGGGCTGAATGGGCGATAGAAGTTGACAATCTTTAAATAAGCTTCAAAAGGATTGTCAACGATCAGCAATGTCTTACTATCCGGGCAATCAGTTGGTTTATTGATAATGATAAATGTAGCAGCTGAATTAATGCAGATATCATAATATTTTGGATGATCTACAAACACAAGGTCGCCATCTTCCACTTTATGTATTTCATTAATGCCAGTAGTATTTCCATTTACATTTCCAACTAATTCCGCACCGATTAGCTGTGCAATTGTTGTTATGGGAACAGGTTTTTCAAAACGCATAGTGATAAATTTTGTCAAAGGTAACAACCTGGTAAATGGCAGATAACTGCTAAAACAACTCATTTTAAGGATTTGCCAGTTTTTTAACAGCAACCATTGAAAAATAATTTTATAACTGCAAAGGCATCATTTATAGATTATTATTAGTGTGTAAAGTACCAATTAAAAATAAAAAATCAATACAAACATATTGATAATTAAAAAACGAAAATTCACCAAAAGCTTTGCTGGCGGGCATTTCAGAAGAAATAAATATCTGTTGTAATAATTAAAATACCAGGTTGAATTATTTTTTAATGCCTTCATCAATCCTAAAACGACAGTGTATTACCACAAGCTTATCCACAGCTATGCTTAAAATGTTAATAAAATAGTTTGGAAATATTTTTTGGTTAAAGAAAATTATTTCTAATATTGTGCAGGGAATTTATTTCCCGTACTTACTAACCCATCCATATATTATCCCTTCGCTTACTACGGAGGGATTTTTTTATGCACTGTCCCTCCTATCCACTATTTGATAAAAGGAACAACACACAGCCCCGGCTTAAGTAAAAGTTCTTTAAGGAACTAAGAAAAATTTTTTGATTTTTTTAGTACTCTTTATTTATACTTCTATATACTATCAAATTATTTATCGCAATTAGCCGGCGGAAATCCGCGGCAAAAACAATTTCCCCACCACTTCTCTTAATTAAAATACCTTTGCATCAATTTAAAAAAATACTTCATGCTGAAATCAATGACCGGTTTTGGAAGAGTCGAAAAAAGTGTCGGTGATAAGACTTTCCTGGTTGATATTAAATCACTCAACGGAAAACAATTTGAATTGCAACTAAGGTTACCGGCAATTTTAAAACCATTTGAATTTGATATACGCCGAATGTTGTCTCAAAAACTCGGCCGGGGCAGTGTAGATTGTATGATTGGCCTGAAGGACACCGGCAGCGCCAAGCCGGTTACAATTAATACCGACCTGGCCAAAGCTTATTACAAACCCCTTGCCGAGCTGTCTGCCGCCCTGAACCTGGATCCCTCCCATATCCTCAGCACTTTGGTAAAGCTCCCCGAGGTTATCACTCCAAGTAGTGAAACCCTGCCTGAAAAAGAATGGTTAGGTTTCCAGCAAGTTTTGCAAGGGGCTATTGATAACCTGAACACACACCGCCTGAATGAAGGGGCCATGATGGAACAAGACCTGATGCTCCGTATAAGTAATATAGAGAAACAGCAAGCCGAAGTAATAAAACTGGAACCGCTCCGGCAACAAAAAATCCGGGAAGGTATTACCCGGCTGCTTGAAGAAAATGTAGGTAAAGAAAACTACGATGGCAACCGGCTGGAGCAGGAACTTATATATTATATCGAAAAAATAGACATTACTGAAGAACAGGTAAGACTGAAAAATCACTGCGATTACTTCAAATCGCTACTGGGTGAAAAAGAAGAATCAAAAGGCAAGAAACTTTCTTTTATACTACAGGAAATTGGTCGTGAAATTAATACCACCGGTTCTAAAGCTTATGATTCCACTATTCAAAAAGCGGTGGTGATGATGAAGGATGAACTGGAGAAGGCAAAGGAGCAGGTTTTAAATGTCTTGTAAGATTACAAGACTTACATGTTAAATCTATCTTTGTAAAATGAATCGGATTAAAAAAAATTTCCTGTTCCTTGTGTCTTTTGCCCTGTGCATAATTTCCTGTACTACCGTTGACCTTTACGAAAAATCTGTTTCCATTCCCGGTCATTCATGGACAAACAGCTACAAACCATCTTTTACTTTTTCGATTAAAGACACTTCATCGCCTTACCAGCTTTTTTTCATTCTCCGGCATAATGATAAATATAGTTTCAATAATATTTATATCAATCTCATCACCCGCCAACCGGGGCAGGACAGCACACAAACAGTACGCTATGACCTTCGCCTTGCCACAAATAATGAAGGCTGGCTGGGAAGCGGTATGGATGATATCTATGAACACCGCATACCGCTGACACCCGTTAGCGGGCAGTTCTATTTCAAAAAACCTGGTGACTATACCTTCAGTATTGAACAACTAATGCGGGAAAATCCATTGAGTAATGTCCTGAATGCCGGACTCCGGATAGAAAAGAAACATTAATACCAAAGCAAAATAGCGTCTGTTTTAAAAAATATACCCGAACCACTTATTCATTTTGGTATTAACTCCATCTTTGCAATATGCCTGATGCCAGCCGCAAAAGACTCCGCCGCACTACTTTTATTTACTGGATGCTATTGCTCTACATCGTAGCGGCATTGGTCTGGTGGTTTATTTCACTCACCCATCAGAATACCATAATGAGGGATTTTGAAATCAGTAATCTACGTTCAAAAACTGACAGCACTTCAATGCCGGTTTTATACCAGCAGGAGTTGCAGGAAATTACAGCCGAACACAAAAGAAATAAATCAAAATACATCGGTGAAGGAAGTATTTTCTTTTTATTTATAATGCTCGGGGCCGCTTTCGTTTATCGCTCAGTGAGGCGGCAGTTTAATCTGCAACAGCAGCAACAGAATTTTATGATGGCTGTTACCCATGAATTAAAAACCCCGATTTCAGTAACAAAACTGAATTTGGAAACATTACAGAAATACAATCTTGACCCGGAAAAGCAAAAAAAAATTATTCGCACAACTCTTGATGAAACGGCCCGTTTAAATTTTTTAACCAATAATATTCTCATCGCTTCCCAACTCGAAGGGCACCGGTATGACTCTTCCAGAGAGGAGCTCGATCTTAGTACCCTGCTAAAAGATTGCCTGCAGGATTTCAGAACCCGTTTTCCTGACAGGATATTTAAGGAAGATATAGAAGATGATGCCGATATAAAAGGTGATCAGCTGCTGTTACAAATGATGATTAATAACCTGCTGGAAAATGCCATTAAGTATTCCCCAAAAGAAAACCCGGTAACAGCAGTGCTGAAAAAATCAAGGCCGGGTATTGAATTACAGATAAAAGATAACGGCCCTGGTATCCCGGATGAAGAGAAGAATAAGGTTTTTTCAAAATTCTATCGTATCGGAAATGAAGCCACCCGCAAAACACAGGGTACCGGCCTGGGTCTCTATCTTTGCCGTAAAATAGCCCTTGGCCATAATGCCGACATTTCGGTGACAAACAATGAACCCCTCGGCAGTAATTTTGTCGTCACTTTTAAACTATGAATGCAGAAAGAAAAACATCTATCTTACTGGTAGAAGATGAAGAGAATCTTCATGAAGCTCTGAAGTTGAACCTTGAGCTGGAGGGTTATGAAGTGACTTCAGCATTTGACGGCGCTGCCGCATTAAAAGCAGTACAGGGAGAATACTTTGACCTTCTTATCCTGGATGTAATGCTGCCGGAAATGGATGGCATTAATGTTACTGAAACAATCAGGCTTAGTAATAATGAAGTACCCATCCTGATCCTCAGCGCCAAAAACAGCAGTGCTGACAGGGTGCTGGGACTAAAAAAGGGGGCTGATGACTACCTGACCAAACCTTTCAACCTTGAAGAACTTTTATTGCGGGTACACAAGCTGATTAATAAAAACAAAAAGCTGCAGGATAAATCCACTGTGGGCGACACTTATACTTTCGGCGGCAATACCGTTGATTTCAAGGCACAGGAGGCCACAAAAACAGATGGCGAAAAAATACAACTCAGCAAGAAGGAAACCATGTTGCTGAAATTGCTGATTGAAAACAAAAATGAAGTAGTACCAAGAGAAAAAATCTTACAATCTGTTTGGGGATATAATGTTTACCCTACCACAAGGACGATTGACAACTTTATCCTCAGCTTCCGCAAATACTTTGAAGCAGACAGCCGCAATCCTGAATATTTTCATTCTGTAAGGGGTGTGGGATATAAATACTCAGAGTAAGGCTGACCTGATGTGTTCCAATAGTTCTTTTGCATCAGACAACATGCTGTGTTTATTATATAATAAACTGGCATTCGTAAACATCCCCGCTTCACATTCCTCAAGTATTCGAAATAAACTACCTGCTATATTACCGGCGACATTGGCATCATTCATTTTGGCAGCCAGTTTCTGTTTGCTCATTTCACTGCCTGCTAAACTAAATTGTCGGGCAACAATTTTCCAGATAATTCCATGCAGGGTTGAATAAAACCGGTTGCCTTCTGCTGAAACAGCCGCATAAGCAGGTTCCAGTAAACTCTCTATTGAAGGGGCTGCTGATTCATGTTGAATAAGTGGCATCACCTCTGGTTCTTTTTTCCTGAATATCCAGTACAATAAAATTGCCAGTACTATCAATACAACAAGGACACCTGCAGTACGGACTGCTTTTTCACTTTTTTCAGCAATCGAAGTTTTGTATTCTTTTATCAGAGGGTTTATCCTTGCCTCATTACTCACCATCGCTTCAACAGTTTTAGTGGCAATGGTTTTGTAATTATTACTGTCCGTATCGAAAAATGAAAAACTTACCTGTGGAAGTTGCCATGTGCCGGGTGATGCACAAACAAAAGGATACAAGAATGTCCTGCTCCCTGTCAAAGGCACTTTTGTTTTATCCAGCACATCTTTTACTGTAGGCTCAAACCCTTCCACCCCCACCGGCCATTGAACAGATGGGGCATTGAATTGAATAAAATTTCCTTTTCCGGCAATTGTAATCTCCAGAAATCCCTGTTCATTTTTTGCAAGCTTATCATTAGCCAAGGTGGCAGTAATAGTGAAATGGCCTGTGGCACCTGCAAAAGAAGCCGGTCTGCTTTTCTCCGGCAATGGCTTTACATTGATAGTAACAGGTTCTGTGCTGATGTCCGTTTCAAATACTTCTGTTCCTTCAGGCGGGGCATCATCATTATTTCCCAAAATGCCTTCAACAATTTCCTGTTCTGTTTTTTTATTAACTGCACTCCGGGAGAACTCCACTTTGTTTTTCACCTGCATGGCATCCACTGTAAATGCTCCATCCTGCAAGGGATACAGTTGCACTTTGCGGATAGTATGTACGTCAAATGCTTTCCCGTTTATATTTTCAGTTGAGACCTGCTTATCAGCGAGATTAACCATATCATATACGGTGAAGCCATAAAAACCGGGGTTCTTTACAATATCTGATTTTGATTCAAGTCTTGAATACAATTTGAAAGTAGCCAGTACGGGCTCACCAACAAAGCAGCTTTTTTTATCAACCATCATTTTTATAAAAAGGTTCTGCCTTATTTTTTCGTAACCATTTTCTCCGGGGCTCAAAAAATAATCAGTACTACTGATGGCATTTTGTTTATTATACCTTTTGATGGCTCCAACTTGTGAAATTACTTCTACCACTACATTGTTACTGTGAATCATTCTTCCATTAACTGTTATGGTGGCGCCGGGTATAAAAAACTTTCCAGGCCTCATCGCTTCAAGGGTATAAACAGCATTTCTAAGTGCCTTAACCCCATTTAGTGTAGAAACAGAGCCTATGTAAATGTTTGGTCCTGCCACAAAGCGGAAGCCTTTAAACAGAGGGGGGGTGACATTCGTTGCCCTCTCCCCATCTTGAATAATATACTGCACCTGGAAAGACTCACCCGCCACAACAGGTTGCTGGGGTACTATAGTTTTGAAACTGATCTGCGCCTGACCTGACAGCATCAATAGCAGGAATACAAATATTGCGGCGGTTTTCTTCATAAATAACCATACTAAAATATAATGGCTTTCTCAAAGAAATATTTAAAATATACAAAAGGAGGAAACCGGCTTTTAACGGCTTAAAGATCGCCGAGTTGCGGACGAATAACAATTTTTTCCACACAGGCCTGTGGCGAAAGCTGAGAAGCAGCATAGACCAGTTTGGCAATATCTTCAGCTTCCATAATCCGTTTGGAGGAGTTATCATAATTGCCCCAGGAGTCTGTCATTACTGCACCGGGATGAATGGAAGTTACTTTTATTCCATGCGGCTTCATTTCTTCCCGCAGGTTTTTGCTAAAGCCGTACATGGCAAATTTGCTGATGCTGTAGGCTCCTCCATTTTCATAAGCATGAAGCGAAGCAATGGAACACATATTAAAAATATGGCCCGACATCCTCTCCATCATTTTAGGCAATACCGATCTGGAGACATGATAAGCACTGTAAACATTGGTAGCCATCTGGCTTTCTAATAGTCCATCGGGTTCATTATATACACTACCCGGTTCAAAAAGGCCGGCATTGTTTACCAAAATATCCGGGATGGCAAATGACAAACACCAGTTGCCAAATGCCGTAGCTTCATCTTTTTTACTCAGGTCAAAGGGTTTTGCTTTAATAGTTGTACCGGGGAATTTTGTCATCAACTCCTCCGTTGTTTTATAAAGATCCGCTTCACCCCTTGAGCACAGAAATAAATTATGCCCGCCGGCAGCAAATATTTTGGCGATGGCTTTGCCAATTCCTTTGGAGGCGCCGGTAATAACAATGTTCTTGTTCCTATCCCCTAAAGAAGAGTTATTAGAATCCATAAATAAAATAATTGTTATGTAATTTGCGAATAATCTATGAATAAAGAAATTAATTCCCCTTCAGGAAGAAAGGGCAAATACAAACATCTATTTTTCGACCTTGATCACACCCTCTGGGATTTTGAAGCCAACAGCCGGCAGACACTGGAAGAACTCTACCAGTTGTTGAAACTGGAGGCAAGAGGTATTCATGATTTTGACCTGTTTCATAAAAAATATCTTGTTCACAATGATAAACTCTGGGAACGCTACCGCAACGGGTATATAAAAGTAGATGAGCTGCGTTGGAAAAGAATGTGGCTGACATTACTTGATTTCAAAATTGCTGATGAGCCACTGGCCCGGGAAATGGGAGTTATTTTCCTTGATTTACTTCCTACCCGGAAAATTTTGTTCCCCTATACTTTTGAAATTCTTGATTACCTGACTGAAAAAAAATATCAGCTCCATTTAATCACCAATGGTTTTGAAAAAACGCAGCACAGCAAGCTGAGATACTCAGGACTGGATAAATATTTTATTGAAGTAATAACTTCGGAAGGCAGCAACAGCCTGAAGCCCCATAAAGAAATTTTTGACTACGCTTTTAAGAAAACCGGGGCAATCTCTGAAGAAAGTATTATGATTGGCGACACCATAGAGGTTGATATTCTGGGAGCGGTTAATGCTGGTATTGACCAGGTGCATGTCAATCACCTGACAAAAGAACCGGTTACAGTAAATGATAAATTGCCGACTTATACTGTTTACTCGCTAAAGGAGCTGGAAAGAATTTTTTAAGATATAGTTTACCAGGTTGCTAACACTGTCACCCCACCCAGTGGCCTATCACCAATTTTAACATGAATTCTTGCATCCAGTGGGAGCAGCAAATCGACTCTTGATCCGAATTTAATAAACCCCATTTCGGCTGCCTGTTTTACCTGTAGCCCGGGTTGCAGGTAATTGACAATTCGCTTGGCTACTGCACCGGCAATTTGTTTTACCAGGATTTCCTTGCCGTCTTTGCGATATACTACTGAATGCCTTTCATTTTCCGTAGATGATTTTGGGTGCCATGCTACTAAATATTTTCCTTTGTGATATTGGCTATACACTACTTCCCCACTCACAGGGTTTCGGTTCACATGCACATTCAACGGACTCATAAAAATTGAAACCTGGATACGGCGATCTGTAAAATATTCATCGGCCTGCACTTCTTCTATAGCCACCACTTTTCCATCTGCGGGGGCAATGATGGCATCATCTTGTATGGTATGTGTTCTTTTAGGTATGCGAAAAAAAGAAATAATAAAAAAAAGAAGGCCGAGTGTTCCGATAAAGATAATCCAGCTGATGAATGGTACAGATGAACTCAAAAAATAAAAAGAAAAAACATTGATAACACCGAATATAATAGTGCTGACAGCAACTGTTTTATAGCCTTCATTATGGATAGTCATGCCGCAAATATAAGAAAATGGGGAGTGGAAACGGAAGTGCCAAATATCAGAAACGATAGGAAACCCTGAAGCCCATATTTAATTGAGCCCTGGTAATGCTTCCGTTGAAACGATAAGAGGAATTAAGATTGATGTTAAATAACTGCCGATTCCTGATTTTTTGCAAATTTTCAACCAATGAATATGATGTATTAATATGCCTTGCGCCGAGCCCCATTGAGAAATCAATATAAAAATTATCATACACCCTTATAGCTAACCCGAATTGCCCGGTTATAGTTTGTATCGGACTATTGATGCTTGCTCTTGAATAAGAATAAATACTGTCGTCTTGAAAAGTATCATAATAAGTCCAGCTTTTATTTACATTAAAATTTCTTTTTGCAGTAGTGTATTGCAGTGCTAAATAAGGCATTACCCTTTTTGCTTTATCAAAAAGATAAAACCGTGCTTCTGCTTTATATTTAAAATATTTTTTGTTTAATGCGGTGGAATCAAAATCTTTATTTTTTTGTGTTTGTAATGCAACTTCATTAAAAACTGAAACCCGGGGAGTAATATAAAATTCAACTCCCGGCAACAAACTTGTTGGGTTGCCGGGTATTGGAACACCGCCAACAGAAAAACTTACAAGACAGCGTTTTATTGCTGCTTCATTCTTTTCCTGTGCAGCAGCAGAAATTGAAATTAATGAGAGTATTGCTAAACAAAATCCGGGCATGATTGATAAGAGAAAATAAATGTTAATAATGCTGCTTATCGTATACAGAATATTATATACAACCAAACAAACGGAGTAGCCAGCAGCAAAGAATCAAACCTGTCTAAAAAACCACCGTGACCGGGCATGAGTGAACCGCTGTCCTTTACAGCAGCCATTCGTTTTAGCTTGGATTCGAGAAGGTCGCCGAATGTGCCGGAGACAGCAGCGATAGCTGGAACAATGAACCAATGAATTTTCCAAATTGGAAAAGAAACATCTCCCGCAATTCCTTTTAGCAGTATTGGAGGAATCACAAGTCCAATTACTAAAACGCAAAGTAAGATACCGCCCATAGTTCCTTCCCAGGTCTTTTTAGGTGAGATTGCTGATAAAGGGGTTTTGCCAATTAATGACCCGACTATATATGCAAGGGTATCATTTATCCAGATTGAAAAAATCATCGTAGCCGGAATGATGTATCCGTAATCTAACGCAAGTATTTCATTTTCGATGATCATTAAATAACTTCTCAAATCGAGCATCAACCCCCAACACAGCGAAATATAAACCAACCCCAGCACCGCTGTCCCAAATGCCTTCAACTTAACCGCATTCTTCTGAAAAATACCAATCACCAATAAGGCGAATCCTGCCGCCGATACAGGCAATGAAATATTTTCTTTCAACCCATATCCATTGATATGATAAGCAGTGCCACAAAACCACAACATGAGGCCATAGCCCATTACCATCAATCCTAATTTAGTGTACTGATGAAAAGCAGTGTTATAAATTTTTTCGGTAAGCCTCAGGTATTCCCACCAGCAACCAAAATGAATAATCGAGAAAAGAACAAGAAAGCTCCAGTGGTTCCATAACAAACCTGTAAGCATTACTATAGCAAATACAATAGCTGTTAATGTTCTTGTCCGGAAAGTTTGCCAATTGAATGCCATTGCCAGAAATTAAAAAGGGTGATCTTTTACTGGTATTGCATCGTCTGCATACACTTCCTGATATGTTACAGTTGATTTCTTTCTCATCCACATTACAAGTAATACTACCAATGCAAAACTAACGGTTGCCATCAAAGCTATGTTCGTCAGCCTGACACTGCTCTCATCATTTAGCATTTCCGGATTAAAGTAAGCCAGTACAATCAATAAAGCATCATAAACAAAATGTGCAAGAACGGCTGTCCACAAACTGCCGCTGTACCAGTATATAGCTCCCAAAAAAACACCTAACACAAATCTTGGAAGGAACCCATAGAACTGCATGTGCATGGCTGAAAAAAGAAATGCTGATATAATAATGCCGGCCCATGGGCTTTTAAATAGTTTAATCAGCAACCGCTGTGCAATGCCACGAAATAATAGCTCTTCACCAACGGCAGCCAGCCCAGCAATGCAAATAATATTTAACAACAGGTCTTTGATTGTGTGTTTTGATAATAAGGCTTTAATGCTTTTTGCCGCCTCCACTTCTTGTTCTTTCATCCATTTATCGATACCCGCCGGAAACTGAACAAAGCGGTTAAGCTCACCTAAAAAATTAACTAATGGAATAGACAGCACCATAATGGCTGCAGCAGCCAGGAAATAGCCAACATTTGATGGGGCTTTTAACCCAAGGTATTTTTTACTATTCGTACTGAAGAACCAGGCACAGAGAAAAGTAGGTATAAGAAATAAACTAATAAACTGGATAACCTGCATACCTCTAATAACTGTAACTAATGTGCCGCTGCTGTAATCCCATTTCGAACTATCACTCATCGTCCCCAGGCTCATGCCTGTCATTTTAGATAATAATACAGTACCCAAAAGCCCTATAATAAAAAAACTGGCTAAGGCGATGCTGATAAGAAGAAGGAATTGTATTCCGGGAGATTTTATTTTTAGTAATCCTTTCATCTGTTTATTTTAATTTCTATCATTTCTTAGATGTTATTCACCATAAAAATATTCATCCCCTTTTGAAATAAATTACCGGAATATTTTTATGGCCCATTTCATTAGAAACTCTGCTGTTTAGATTGTAAATTTGCAGGCTCAAAAATAGGTAAATGAATTTTGAATGGTAAAGATTGGCAACATACAACTTCCTGACTTCCCGTTGCTTCTGGCACCGATGGAAGATGTAAGCGACCCCCCGTTCCGGGCTGTGTGCAAGGATAACGGGGCTGATTTGATGTACACAGAATTTATTTCCTCGGAGGGTTTGATTAGAGATGCCATTAAAAGCCGGAAAAAGCTGGACATTTTTGATTACGAACGACCCGTTGGCATACAGATTTTTGGTGGCGATGAAGAAAGTTTGGCAATGGCAGCAAAAATTGTAGAAGTCACCAATCCTGATTTGTTAGATATTAACTTTGGCTGCCCGGTAAAAAAAGTAGCCCTGAAAGGCGCCGGTGCCGGGGTATTAAAGGATGTTGATTTGATGGTACGGCTTACATCAGCCGTAGTGAAATCAACCTCATTGCCTGTTACGGTAAAAACAAGACTGGGTTGGGATGATAAAACCAGGAACATTGAAGAAGTAGCAGAACGGTTGCAGGATATTGGCATCAAAGCATTAGCAATTCACGGACGTACCCGAACACAGATGTATAAAGGTGAAGCCGACTGGACATTAATTGGTAAAGTGAAAAATAATCCAAGAATCAATATTCCGGTTTTTGGCAATGGAGATATTGACTCCCCGGAAAAAGCAATGGAATATAAAAATCGCTATGGCGTGGATGGTGTTATGATTGGCCGGGCAGCCATCGGTTACCCCTGGATATTCAATGAAATAAAACATTTTGTAAAAACAGGAAAACATTTGCCGGTACCAACTATTGAAGACCGTTTATTTGTTTGCCGTAAACATTTAAAAAAATCTATCGAATGGAAAAACCCAATTGTGGGCATTAATGAAATGCGCCGGCATTATGCCAATTATTTAAAAGGCCTGCCAAACATCAAAGAGTTTCGCAATAAACTGGTAACATTAAAAACAGAAGAAGAATTAAATGCAGTTTTTGATGATATTGCTAAAACTTATACCGGGTACGAATTTGAAAAAATACCAATTGAGCTGGTTAACTATCATGAAAAGTGCCCGGTGAATTAATTCCGCTGGTTTTGGGTTTTCATTAATCCGATAATAGAAACAAGCAACCATGTTCCTTCCAGTATCACAAAAGGCCAGTAGTTGATAAGTAATGATGCATAACAGGCTAATCCTGCTCCGGCAATATTCAAAAAGAAAAATAATTTACTCTTACCATTGATCCAGCCAAATACATTGCAGAAATACGCCAGCAGTATCAGTCCAACACCAATGCTCCCGGTAATTTCGCTGCAACTCATTCCTGTAATTTTTTATTGATAGCCCCGAGTACATCTCTACCCAGGGGAGAAATTGAAGAGCCAAAATAATTAGTCAGCATCCCCGCTTCGTTAACAATGTATTTTGTAAAATTCCAGGAAGGAGGTTTGCTGTTCCATCCGTTTTTAGCAGAATCTGTCAGCCACTGGTAAATAGTATTCTGCTGTGGCGATTTTATTACTGTACTTTTTACCATTAAATGAAAAGTAATCCCATAATTTTTTTTACAAAATTCATTTATCTCCGCATCGGTTCCCTTTTCCTGTTCTTTAAAATCATTGGCCGGAAACCCAATTACAATTAGTTTGTCCTTATATTGTTCTGATAGTTTTTGCAAATCACTGTACTGGTTAGTGTATCCGCAATCGCTGGCTGTATTCACCAGCATTATCTTTTTCCCTTTCAGGCTGGTAAAATAAAGTGTATCACCGTTATTCAATATTCCTTTGAGGGAATAAAAAGAAACAGGCGGTGGTTTAGTACCAGATAACTCTTTGGTGTTTTTTCCGGTAACCTTTGTAAACCACATCCAGGCAGGATAAACAGCTTTTAATACTTTTTGTCGGTAGCTCATATTTCTTGAATTCTGGTTTACAATTTCAACATACACCGCAAACACTGCAATAATTAGTAGTAGAACAATCATAAACCATTTTAATTTCTTCATTTTATTACCCATTTAAACAGTTTCAGTTTCCCCTTAAATGGCGGGTACTTTATGCTTGGGTCAAACCAGGTAGGCGTTTTCATCACTGCTTTCTTATGGCTGAAGGTTTCGAATGAATATTTTCCGTGATAGCACCCGGTACCGCTGAATCCCCTTCCGCCAAATGGTAAATGATGATTAGTTAAATGCCAGCTTGAGTTGTTGACACAACTACCTCCTGCAGGTACAGCTTCCAGCCATTCTTTTTCTTTTTTATTGCTTGATGTGTAAATATAAAAAGCCAGGGGATTGGGGTGATTATCAATAATCGCCTTTGCCTCTTCCATTGTGGTAAACGGAATAACCGGAAGTACCGGGCCAAATATTTCATCCTTCATCACCATTGCATCCATTGAAACATCCATCAGTATCGTTGGCTCAATGAATAATTTTTCTTTGTCAGTTCTTCCTCCGTAAGCTATTTTGCCCTGAGAGAGGTAACCGGCAATACGGGTAAATTGTTTTTCATTAATTATTTTTCCATAGCTGTAACTCTCTTCTGGTCTATCTCCGAAGAATTTTAATACCGAGTCCTTTAATGCCTCCACCAGTTTATCCTTTATCGAAATATGCGCCAGCAGATAATCTGGCGCCACGCACATTTGCCCGGCATTGGAAAATTTTGTCATGGCGATGCGGCGGGCCGCTACGCTAATATTGGCATCAGCTTCCACCACGCAGGGGCTTTTGCCACCCAGCTCCAGTGTAACAGGCACCAACCGTTCTGCCGCCATTTTATAAATAATCCTGCCCACTGCTGTACTCCCGGTATAAAAAACATGGTCGAAGCTAAAGTTGTTCATCATTTCAGGAATCACTGTTGCACCATCTCCCTGTACATATAAAATGTATTCTTCAGAAAAAACTTCTTCAATAATTTTCTTCATCACTGTGTCTGTAGCGGGTGCAAATTCGCTTGGCTTTAATACTACACAATTTCCCGCAGCTATTGCGCCTATTAATGGATTTATCAATAGTTGAAAAGGATAATTCCATGGGCCGATAATAAGTACAACTCCGAGTGCCTCTTTCATTATCCTGCTGCCTGATGGCATATTCAGGATATTGGTAGCAACCTTTTCCGGTGCCATCCAGTTGCGAAGATTTTTTAATGCAGCATTCAGTTCTGCTATCACCATTCCTGTTTCCGTTGCCCATACTTCTTCGGGGCTTTTTTTTAAATCGGCATATAAGGCATCATACAAATCCTGTTCGTGGTTCAGGATAGATATTTTCAGCTTTTTTAACTGCTCTTTGCGGAAAGCATGGGTTTTGGTGGCGCCGCTGCTAAAATACTGGCGCATTTTTTCCAGGCTGGATATATCTGCCATTAGTTCTAATTTTATACCAAGTTATACCAAATTGACATAACTCATAATTTCAGATTTGGAATAATGCCGCTTGAAAAAATAAATAATGTCCCTCTTTAAGAAACTTATATATTTTTCACGGCGGAAGCAGGTAAACATCTCCATAATGACTGATGAATATTATATGATGCAGGCATTGAAGGAAGCAAAAAAAGCTTTTGAAGAGGATGAAATACCTGTGGGTGCCGTTGTAGTCGTCAATGAAAAAATTATTGCCCGGGGGCATAATATGACCGAACGGTTGAATGACCCCACCGCCCATGCAGAAATGATTGCACTTACCTCTGCTTTCAATTCACTTGGAAGTAAATACTTACCTGATGCCACTTTATATGTAACCGTGGAGCCCTGTTTTATGTGTGCCGGTGCCATCTATTGGAGCAAGATTGGAAAGATTGTTTACGGAGCTGATGATGAAAAGAATGGTTATAAAAAAATAGCTGACACCAACTGGCCTTTTCATCCCAAGACTGAATTGATACGGGGAGTGATGAAAGAAGATTGTGCCAAACTAATGAAAGATTTTTTTAAAAGAAAGAGATAAACCATGGCAAAGGCGGTTAAGTCAACAACCACTCATCCAAGAAGTGGACGGGAGATGAAAATTGATTCATCTGTTTACGAACCTTTCAAATCTGCAATTCTGCAAAGTCTGAAAGGAAGTAAGGGAAAAACATTTACGGAACTAACAGATGATATGGTGAAAATAATCAGGAAGAAAATGCCGGGGTTTACAAAATCCATTCCCTGGTACACCATCTCCATCCGGCTGGACCTTGAAACAAAGGGCATGGTGGAAACCTTTATCGAAAAAGGAAAAAAAATGAACCGGTTGAAAAAGTAGTTTGCGAAATAAGAAACAATTCATCAGGTGCTGCCTGATTATAAGCCCCTATTCTTAATTTTGTTATCAAATGAAGCAAATCAAAAATTATCAATCTAAAATAAGCTTATGGCATTTACATTAGCACCTCTTCCTTATGCACATGATGCACTGGAACCGCATATTGACACACTGACCATGCAGATACATCATGGCAAACATCACCAGGCTTATGTTGACAATCTGAACAAAGCCATCGCTGGTACCGAGTATGAAAGTAAAACACTGGCACAGTTGATAGCCCATGCAGGTGCTATCAGTGCCCCGGTTCGTAATAATGGGGGTGGCCACTGGAACCATAATTTTTTCTGGGAGAGTTTATCTTCAAATGGCGGGGCTGTGCCAACAGGAAAATTAGCTGAAGCTATCAACCATGCTTTTGGTTCTTTTGATGAATTTAAAACAAAATTTGCTGCAGGTGGTGTGGGAAGATTTGGCAGCGGATGGGTTTGGCTGATTATTCATGAAGGGAAATTGACTATTTCATCTACTCCTAACCAGGATAACCCATTGATGGATGTGGCTGAAGTAAAGGGCACTCCGATTCTGGGTGTGGATGTATGGGAACATGCTTACTACCTGAAGTATCAGAACAAAAGGCCTGATTACCTCGCCGCTATCTGGAATGTAATCAACTGGGATAAAGTGGCTGAAAGATTTGAAACTGCATAGAAATCAATTGCATTATAAATGCCCTTCCGATTGTCAGCGGAAGGGCATTTGTTTTTGTGATCAGCTATTTACACTTATTCATTATGTCCTCCATAATCTTATCGGCCTTTTCTTCCATTTCTTTATCGTCCTTTTTACTTTCATATTTCTTAGTCATCTTATCGCCATAGGCTTCCATCTCTTTTTGTAAATCTTCCAGTTCTTTTTTTACTTTTTCATCTGACTGGTCCTTTGCCGCTAATTGCTGGGCTTTGCAACGCATATTTGCAAATTTTTTGACATCACCTTCAAAGGAAGATGAAGACCCGCATGATGCCATGCTGACCACAACGGCCAGTATGGCCATTGATAGAAAATTCTTTTTCATGTAAATTGTTTTCAGTTTAAAAATTAATTGGTTTTCAAAACAGGCAATAGTAGCCACTATTGGCCAATACAAAATAGGCCTAATTTTCAAAAAATAAAAAAGAGATCAGGGCACAGGGTCATAGCCACTGCCGCCCCAGGGATGGCAACTGCTTATTCTTTTGATAGCCAGCCATATCCCCTTAAACACTCCATGTTTTTTTAACGCCTCCACTGCATAGTGAGAGCAGGTAGGTGTATAACGGCATTTAGGTCCCAGCCATGGAGAAATAACCCATTGGTAAATTTTTATCAGCAGGATAAAAGGAAGGCTTAATATGCGAAGAAAAGTCTTCAATTTGTTTCGCTGATTATTGCACACAGTTTATCCAGCGCCTTACCTGCTTTATCATATATTTCTTTATATTCAGGTAATTCCTTCCGGGTATAAATAAAAAAAATGTTCAGCTGGCCATTCTGTTCATTCAGTTTTTCCTTCAGTACTGTCTTTTGCAAACGATAAGCTTCCCGGATTAGCCTCTTTATCCTGTTCCTGTCAACAGCTTTCTTAAAATTTTTACTGCTAACACCTGCTCCAAACTGAAGCAATGCATTTTCGGTTTTATTAAACGTGTAATAAACTCTGAATGGGGTAAGAGTAAACTTCTTTCCTTCACTGAATAATAGTTCAGTTTGCTTCCGGCTCTTAAGCCGTTCTTTCTTTCCAAGAGTTAATCTTTGTGCCACAAGCAAAGGAAATTAGCCACGAATAAATTACCTGTAGCAAAGAAAATCTATTCATGAATTAATGGCAAAACAAAAATAGCCCCGCCTGGCGGAGCTATCAAATATTAAAGATTTTCCGAAAGTCCGCAGCGGCGGATTTTGGCTTATTTTATTTCAGTTTACTCTCATCAGAAACAGTCAGCTTGCTACGGCCTTTTGCACGGCGGCTTGCCAATACTTTACGTCCGTTAGCAGTTGCCATACGTTTACGAAAACCATGTACGGTTTTACGACGTTTATTATGAGGCTGGAATGTACGTTTCATATTATTTTTCTTTTTTCACTGTTTGAAATAGGGGCCGGGAGAACGGTCCGGGTTTCAAGTTCACCAGCAACTCACCACAGCTGCTGTTTGTGAAAGGACGGCAAAGGTAAGGGTTGAAAGCCATAATTGCAGCCCGAAATCTTGAAAAACCAATGGATACAGTGAAGGCTGCAAGGTTCTGAGCTAAAGCCTGATCAGATATCAAATCAAGGTATCACTCTGATAATAAAATAGTTGCGATTATTTATTGATACTGTTTTCGAGCCATAATTAGATCCGATTGAAATAGCTGTTACTCCCAATAAAGTCCAGTAATTCCGGTTTTGTTGGGATAGTGGCATGGCAGACTGCCCATTGTAAGACGTGCAATGATCATTTCCATTATAAATATTAAATGAGCCGCCGTAATAATTACCATGATTTATCTCCACCAGGTATAAACCGGTACGACCCGCCACCAGTCCAGCTTGCAGATTATTATTGGGTGCCACCCTTCTGAAAATATAATTATACCCGTTATAGCCTGGATTTTGCAAACTCCCTTCTCTTACTACAGGGTTAAATTCAATATTGGCATATTGTAATATTGGCAAAGTGCCCGCAGTGTTGATGCTATAAGGCATTACAGTAAGGTTGAGCTGATCTATACTTTTTGTAAACAAAGCAGGCGAACCGGATAAAGGAGTAAAATTGTCGTTAACAATACTCGACAGCCATATCGTATCATACAGACGGTATTCAGCTGCGGCATTTACTATTGACACATTAAGCAGTACGGTATCGGTTTTATAGGTATCGCATTGCTGATTAATTCCCCTGTCACACTGAAAACTTTGTGTAACAATAAAACAGAAAAGGGCTATTAATAATGTAAGTGTAAATTTCATTTTATTTCTTTTGCTTACATTATAAGACAGCCGTAACGATAATGCTGCTGCATAAAAAAAACTACTATCTGCCGGTTTTTTCGGGATTTACATGCTTTGCCTTAACAGTTCCTCCATAAAAGATGGTAGCATGGTCATTAAAGTCCTGGGGGGAATCGGTAGTATAAAACTCCCTTTGCCGGTTTTTACTGCATTGTACTTCTATTTCCGGGTGGCGATGCAGGTAATCCGCAAGGCTATCCGCCACAATTTCGCCTTGCGAAATCAGCTTTACACCTACCGGCAGGTATTCTTCAATTTTTTCTTTCAACAAGGGGTAGTGGGTACAAGCAAGCAGGATGACATCAATATCCCCCCCTTTTTCAAAAATATTGTGCAGGTTTTTTTTTACAAAATAATCAGCCCCGTGGCTGTCATGCTCATTATTCTCTACAAGGGGAACCCACATAGGACAAGCTTCCTGAAATACTTTTAATTCAGGAAAAAATTTAGCGGTTTCCATCGGGTAAGATTCAGAAGTCACCGTACCATTAGTGGCCAGTATGCCAACACTTTTTGTTTCAGAGAGAGTACCAATGATTTCTGCTGTTGGCCGTATTACTCCCAGCACCCTTTTATCCTGGCCAATCGTTGGCAAATCATTTTGCTGAATTGTTCGTAATGCTTTTGCAGATGCCGTGTTGCAGGCCAGAATGACTAATGAACAACCCTGCTCAAAAAACCACCTGACACATTGCAACGTGTATTGATAGACCGTATCAAAAGAACGATTGCCATACGGAGCCCTTGCATTATCGCCAAGGTATAGGTAATCGTACTGTGGAAGCTTATTGACAATTTCTTTCAGCACTGTTAACCCGCCATAGCCTGAATCAAAAACACCAATAGGATTTGTTTTTTGCATGATGCAAAAATAGGGATTGGGTATGGCTGCCTTTTAAAAAATACCCCGGTTCCGCCTGAGGCGGAACCGGGGGTATCCAATCAGTTTTATAAACACTTATCTGCCGGTTCCGGCAGGAGTAGTTTTAGGAAGTGCCACTTTAAGCTTTGCCGCCACAGCTGCTATCATATCATCAGCATCCGGTGCCACCAGGAAAGCCTCCTTGGTAAATACATGAGTGTATCCTTTTTCTTTTGCCACCAGTTTGATAGCATCATAGACTCTCCGGTAAATGGGAGCCAGTAATTCATTTTGTTTAGCCTCCAATGCCTGGTTTACTATCTGCTGCCAGTTCTGTATTTGATAAATAAGTGATGGTAACTCCTCCTCTATTTGTTTAAGAACAGCTGCCGGCGCCTTATGAATAGTGTCCTTATACACACTGTCTTTATATTGATACAAAGAAACAATCTGGGCATACTGGGGGTTTATTGAATCGGCCTGGTAACGTCCAAGCAAAGAATCAATTTTAGCTGTTTCGGGCATGATGCCAACCATGTTATCAACGCTGATATAACCAGCTTTCATTTGTGCATTTACATTACCTGCAAACAAAAGGCCAGCACTTAATACAATTACGGAAAGAAATTTTTTCATTTGGTTTGTTTTTATTTATCCGCGGAATTATTTTTTTAATGAAGGCGGATGATTGCTTTATATGATAAATAAAGAAGGCAGTTAGTTGCCCCGTTCTCTTTTTTTTAACACTTAGCGAACCCCTAAATCTTTAAGTACATCCTCACTCTTGTCTAATTTAGGGTCGGCAAATATAATGGTAATTCCCTCACTTTTATCGAGTACAAAATCGTAGCCCCGCTGCACTGCCATTTTCTGGACGGCATTATATACTTTATCCTGTATCGGTTTGATGAGTTCCTGTCTTTTTTTAAACAGATCTCCTTCAAAACCAAAGCGTTTACGCTGCAGATCCCGGAGGCTTTTTTCTTTATTAAAAAGCTGATCTTCCCTTTTTTTCTTCAACTCATCACTCAGCATTACCTGCTCAGCCTCGTAAGTTTTATACATATTATCCAATTCAGTCTGCTGTCCGTCAATATCTTTTTGCCAGCCGGCTGTTATATCATCTAATTGTTTTTGAGCCTCCTTATATTCAGGCATTTTATCTAAAATATACCTGGTATCAATTATGGCATACTTCTGGGAGAACCCCAGGATGCCAAATCCTAATAGACAAGTAAGAAGAAAAATCTTTTTCATATAAGTGGAATTTGTGATTTACTATTTATTCCGATCCTTCAATTAACCCAGGGCTATGGGGATTAAAATTATTATTCCGGTTCAAAACCCAGCATAAAGGTAAACCTTGATGCCCCTTTAAATCCTGATTGTCCCGGTGTCAGGCGGTCAAGGCCTATGCCATAGTCAAACCCGAGCAAGCCAAACATAGGCAGGAAAAACCTCATCCCCACACCTACGCTGCGGCGAAGACGGAAGGGATTATAGTCTTTATAATCATGCCATCCATTGGCTGCCTCAAAGAATGATAATGCATAGATAGTGCTGCTGGGATTAGTTACCAGCGGGAAACGCATTTCTAAAGTATATTTATTAAATATGATAAAGTGCTTATTAGCACTTTGCTGATCGGGATTTACAGTTGGATCAGATGATTCATAGACAGGATAGCCACGATGTGCAACAATATCATATCCCAGCAAACCATAGTTATTGGTCAACCCTGCATCACCCACCTGGAAACGTTCAAATGGCGAATAGTCCAGTTTGCTGGTGTATCTGCCCATAAAGCCATATTTGGCGGCTAATTTCAATACAAACTGGCGATTTTTTTCTGCACCCATTGGTTTGCCAATCGGCACATACCATTCTGCATTAAACTTCCACTTATGGTATTCAGGGGTTTTATAGGGGTTTTCAGAGTTAGCTATGTTTTTATTAAATAAAGAATACGGAGGTGTAAACTGAACACTGCCTGTAATATTAGAACCACTGGTAGGAAAAATGGGGTTGAAAACAGAAGACCTGCTTAATGTAATCTTCATACTGATATTACTTGACTTCCCATCACTCAATCCTTCAAATACCCGGGGATAATTGCGAAGCTTATACTGTGTTACATTAAGTGTATAAACAAGACTGAAAAAATCATCGGGCCATTTTAATTGTTTACCGAGTGAAACAGAAAACCCTGTTGTCTTCAGGTAACTGGTATCTCCTCTTGCCCTGTCTGGCTGGCCATATCCATCAAATCCAAGTGTGTATTTACTATTGTTGACACCAAACGTAAGGGAGTTTCTTTTTTTACCTCCAAGCCAGGGTTCTGTAAATGAAGCACTAAGTGAACGATAAGCCCGGCCGTTTGACTGGATACGAAGGCTCAGCTTTTGTCCGTCACCTGTTGGTAAAGGATCCCATGCTGATTTTTTCCAGATGTTACGGATAGAAAAATTATTGAATGTTACGCCAAGTGTTCCGGTAAGGCCTACTCCACCGCCCCATCCTGCAGACAGTTCCAACTGGTCGGAAGATTTTTCTTCCAGCTTCCAGTTGATGTCCACCGTTCCATCATCAGCATTAGGAACCACACCCGGATTAATTGTTTCCTGGTTGAAGAACTGCAGGTTAGCCAGTTCCCGTTGTGATCGGATAAGGTCTGACCGGCTGAATAATTCGCCGGGTACAGTTCTCAGTTCACGGCGAATAACATGATCCTTTGTCTTTTCGTTGCCTGCAATAGTTACGTTTTTTATTCTTGCCTGCGGGCCTTCAGTAACTCTTATTTCATGATCAATAGTATCATTATACACTGCTGTTTCCACCGGCTCCACCCGAAAAAATAAATAACCATCATCCATATATAAACCACTGATATCACCACCTTCCTGTGCCATTTCTTTGCCAAGGCGTTTATTAAGAATCCCAAGGTTATAAATATCCCCTCTGTTGATACCCAGGATAACATTCAGGATGGAGTCAGAATATTTGGCATTCCCTTTCCAGGTGATATTGCCAAAGTAATATTTTTTCCCTTCATCTACTTTCAGGTCAACATTCATGTTGCCCCTTTGGGTGATAATGGGTGTATCAGAAATAATCTGGGCATCCCTGTATCCCAGAGAATTATAATAGTCCAGTACCTTGTTCTTATCTTCTTCGAATTTGACGAGGTTAAACTTTGCACTGCCCAGTTTGAAGCGGAAATACGGATCTAATAATTTTTTTGTTTTGCTGAGTGAAAGAAACCCCCATTCTTTCATGTATTCCTTAAAAGAAAATGGTTTGCTCACACCGTAAGGGCTTGCAGTGTTGTCTGCATACAGCGTTGCCTTGCTCATTTCTTTGGTTCCTTTCATCTGTTTTTTCAACCGTAGCCCGTCCACACTGCTGTTGCCATAAAATCTTACGTTATCAATGTGTACCTTTTTGCCTTTGTCCACATAGACGACCATCGCATTTGAATTAACGAAAACAGTATCTGTTTTTTCTTCTATCCGCACTGTTACATTCTGGTAGGCTTTATCGGTATAAAACTTAGTAATTTTTTCAACGATTTCGCGGCGGGTATTTTCTGAAATGATGGTTTGTTTGGCCAGATTGACTTTGCCGAGTATTTCTTCTTCGTCAGATTTTTTAATACCAACAAATTTAAAATTGCCAAGCCGGGGGCGTTCAACCACAGTTATTTCAACCCATATTTTATCGTCCTGTATTTGGGTTACAAACACCTGTACCCCCGAGAAAAATTTTTGCCGCCAGAGGGCCGAAATAGATTTGGCAAAAATATCTGTACCGGGATAAATAAATTTTTCACCGGGCTGCAGATTGGCAATCGAATAAACAATGGATGTATCCAGGTGTTTTATCCCGGTTATTTTTACATCAGCAATCGTATATTCTTTCGGAATCCTGGAATTTTTCCATTCGAGCAGTTTGGGGTCCGCGGACGTTGGATTTATTGTATCCGGGCCTTGTGCATGTATTGAAAGTACGGATACCAGCACAGCCATCGCAGTTACAGTAAGCCTTAGTAAAAATCTTTGCATGATTGATTGTTCAAAGTCAGTCTCAAAATGTGCGGGGTAGCCCTTAAAATGTTGCTTTACAGGCTCACTCCTTCTGGTTGAGGCGGCAAAATAACGGTAAATATTTGAAGTCTTTGTTAAAGAAAATGGGGAATAGTCAAAGGGGAATAAAAAGTGGGGTCAAAACAGTTGAATTTTCGCAATTTCTTCATTCTATTTCTACCCAGCTACCACCTGCTCACCGGTTTTACCAAACCTTCTTTCCCTGCCCTGATAGTCCAGAATGGCTTCGTACAGATTTTCTTTCCTGAAATCGGGCCAGCGAACTTCAGTGAAATACAGTTCGGCATAGGCTAATTGATACAGTAAAAAATTACTGATACGATATTCTCCACTTGTCCGGATCATCAGTTCCGGATCGGGAAAGCCACTCGTACACAGGTATTGCTGAAGGGTTTCCTGGTCAATATTTTCTATACTCAACTGGCCACTTTTCACTTCCCAGGCAATACTTTTTACAGCATTAAGGAGTTCCCATCTTCCACTGTAGCTCAGGGCCATTATCAGGTTCAGGCCGGTATTATTTTTCGTAATTTCCAGAGCCTCGTTCAGCTCCTTTTTGGCATACTCCGGCAGCATATTCATATCGCCAATAACATGGAGCCTGATATTGTTTTTATCAAGGCTTTCCACTTCTTTGCGGATTGTGCTGACCAGCAATTCCATCAATCCTATTACTTCATATTCCGGACGATCCCAGTTCTCTGTTGAAAAGGCGTACAGTGTAAGATATTCTATACCAAGTTCAGCAGACCCTTCTACAATATTGCGTACACTTTCCACGCCATGAAAGTGGCCAAAAAGCCGGTCTTCGCCTTTCTCTTTTGCCCAACGCCCATTTCCATCCATAATGATGGCTATATGACGAGGAAGATAGTTTTTATCTATTTTTTCGAGTAATTGTGGCATAATAAAGCACTGCTAAATCAGCGGACAAAGGTATTACGGATTACCGGATTTTTTGCTGAAGCAGCTAAATTTTACCAGAATCAAAGAATAAGCCGTTTCGATCCCCGACTCTTCGGCAAGCCAGTCTGTTGACAAGCAGGCCTGAAATTCAGGATTACGAAACGGCTTTAAAATATATTAAAATCTTGATTTAATTTCTTCCCCAAACAGCCACCCTCGATTTTCCCCTCAGATAACCTTTTGTTTCATACCAAAATTCAATTTTGGCAAGGTGCCTCAATCCGCCATCCATGTCAATAACACGGCTTTCACTACCCTGCGCAAAACGATTACGCAATTCAACATTCTGCACAGCTCCGTTATCAAAATGAATTTTCATGCTATACATTTTCAGGGGGCCATCAGTTATTTGCAGTTTTATCTGGCGAACGTCATCTTTCCAGTTTCCAAAATGGATAACATCATGGTCTGCCCCAAAGCCAACTTTTTTATCTTCAAGAAAAAACCAATTCCCGGTTTCATTCTTTGAAGAGGTGTTGGTAGATGTAAACGCAGTAGTAAGGCTAAAAATAGCAGCAATAACAGTGCTGCATAAAATGGTTGTCAGGCGCATAGTAATAAGTGTTTGGTGAATGAATAAATTTAGTGTGATAGACCACAATTTAATTAATGCGGTTTAATGCCAATGCTAAATAAAAAAAATAATGGGTGTCCTCACTAACCCTTCTGGGTGATTTTTATACTGCCTAACCAAAAACTGAAACTTTGTTAATTTGCTGTAGGGCACTTATACGACTGAAGATTGAATGTAATATGAAACATCGCCGTTACAAACTGGTCTTTTTGTTTGCTGTTGCCCCGCTGCCGGTTGGGAGTCCCAATTGGTTCTCCAAGTTCATATGACCTGTCACTTAATAATTGTCCATTGGAAGTGCTGCCATCAGGATTAGGAAGGAAGGCTGCCGGGTTAACATAGGTTTTACTTACATCATCCAGGTAGTCTGTATTTGTAAAACGGTGCAGCACTTCAAAGCCTATATTAATTCTTTCATTGAACGAATATTTGACACCACCGCCAAAAGGAATGCTGATAGCCATGGAGCTGTATTGCTTGCGGTCCGGGTATAAAGGGCTGCCCTGTCCTTCGGTGCCAAGAGGCCGTAAGGGGATTTTTTCGCCCCGCAGGTAAGCATATGGATCGTAACTAAAAATACCTGCGCCAAATGTTATATAAGGAGTAAAACTATACTGCGGCTCACCCGGCATAAAGCGAAAGAAGTTAAAGTCTCCCTGTAAAGTCAGTTCCCAAACCTTGCTGTTAAAGCTCAGGTTTCGGCTATGCATATAGGGATTGTGTGTATTATACTGGTCTGAATAACCTAGCTGTACAAAGCTTGCACCAATCCTCAGGGCAATATAGTTACCAAGGTTTTTTCGGAAAAAAATACTGGCAGCCAGTTTAGCCCTGTTCAGACGGGCCTTGGTATTCAGGTCGCCAAAGTAGTGTCCGGCACCGAGGCCCACACCAAACTCACCTTCCTGAACTATTGCATCCTGGGCGGAAACACCCATTCCTGAGAAAAAGGCAACAACGGAAAACACAACAGCAGCAATAAACTTCTTCGTCATAACTTAAAATATGGTTCGGGATTATCTTAGAACGATAAAAATAGCATTTTCTTTCATTTACCATTACTTTTTAGTTGCGTTTATCCAGCCCCCAGGTTAGTTTATTGCGCAGGGTTTGCAGGAAATTATTCTCACTCAGACGGACCAGGTTGATGTCAAAACTCTCCTTTTTTACGGCTAATTGAACATTTTTACTGATTATCTCCCTCCGGGAATCCAGGGCACATATAATTTGGTCTGAGCGGCTTTCGATTTCAAAAGAAATAATATTGTTATCGGGGATAATAATGGGCCTGACATTGAGGTTATGCGGTGCCACCGGAGTTATTACAAAACTGCCCGAATCGGGAAATACGACCGGGCCATTACAGCTTAAAGAATAACCGGTAGAGCCGGTTGGTGTTGCCACTATCAATCCGTCGGCCCAGTACGTATTTAAAAATTCACCATTGAGATAGGTATGAATTTTTATCATAGAAGCCACATCCCTTTTATGAATGGAAAAGTCATTTAGCGCATAGGGAACATTTCCAAACATCGGAAGGCTGGCATCCAGGTGAATCATTGTCCGCCGGTCTGTTACATAAGTTCTTTGGGCGATGGCTTTTACTGCTGTCCTCACTTCTTCCCTGCCGATGCTGGCCAAAAAACCAAGGCGGCCAAAGTTGATGCCCATGATAGAAATTTTTTTATCCCGGATCAACGTCACGGTATCGAGCAAAGTGCCATCGCCACCAAGGCTGATGATAAATTCTATTTCTTCTGTTAAATCTTCTGAAAGTGAAAATGTTTTTGTATCCGCAGGCAATTCAACGCTTTCTTTTATCTGCTCAAAAAAATCTCTGAAAATGACAGGTTCTATTTTTTGATTGGCCAGTTCATCAAAAAATAGTTGCACATCCTTTCGCTGCTCATCATCCATGACCCGGCTGTAAATTGCTGCTTTCATTTTTTAAAAGATAGTCTTACGGTGTAAAAATAGACCGTTTTGTCCTAATGAGTTAAACGTACATTCCAATTTGAAGGTAACATCATAAAAAGTAAGGATGTCAATACCAAAGCCACCGGAGTACAACATTTTATTCGATAATGAATTTTCTCCGGGTTGCGGATTATGAACATAGCCGGTGTTACCATAAATTTTTCCAAAAATGCGGACAGGAATTCGTTGTGATTCTTTACCTTTTTTTCCTGCCGGTGTTTTGATATTAAAATTCAACAACTCCCGGGTAAATGTTGTTTTCAGGTAGCCGCCCGCCACTCCATCAATTACATAATATTCAAATCCCTGCATAAATACATCCCCGTAACCGAGAAATCGTTTGCCGGAATAAGGTTGTTTGAAAGGCAATTTAATTCCTCCGTACATATTCAGGTTAAAAAAAGATTTGGCTGACAGCGGCCAACTGCCAGAACCTTTTGCATGAAGCTGCCATATATTGATGATATTATTAAATCCACTTTTACCAATTGAAAGATGTGCCGCATATCCTTTGGTGGGATAGGGAATATAATCCAGGTTTAACCAGGTCATGCTATAATAAATGCCCGGAAAACTAATGCTGTTCCGGCCTGATTTAAAAAAAGAGGGGTTCAATGCAATAATAGTATCCCTTACCTGTTCTGAAGAAAACCCTATGCCCAAACTGTGCCTTGTTTTGATAGCCCTGCGGTAGGTAAGCTCTGCACTGGCATTAATAAAGCTGCGGACATAGTTATTCTCATCTTTTAAAAAAACCTGTTTGTCATTAATAGTATTGTAATTTACCTCCCGGTTCTTGCCGGTGGCAAAAGCAAATTTCATCCCCCACTTTAATTTTTTATCTATGTACAGCCTGTCATAGCTGATGGAAAGCTGTTTGGTGTAACCATTAATAAGCCACATCCGGAACTTATCATTTTTGCCGGTAGCATTGTTGTAAAATATTTTGGCGCCGTAGTTTACCCGGCTAAGGCTGCCATTTTTCTCCACCAGCCATTGGTTAAGATTGCGGTCAACCGGTTTAAAGTAAGGAACCGGAAACAGGTACCATCGTTCTTTCACATCAACGGCTATATCAATTTTACCTGCCTGTACGGCAGGCAGGTTTCCTTCGGAATTTTTTACTGCTACAATTACGGAGTTAAAAAGAGCAGTATTCATTAACTGGCGACGGGCATCTTCCATTTTTTTTACCAGTACCTCCAGCGGATATTCTTCGCCTGTCTTAACGGGCATTTCCCTTAAAATGATTGATTGATTTGTTTTTTTATTTCCATTAAGTACAATATCACCGACTATAACACGGGAAGCGGAAGAATGGGCGGCTATACTATCAATTATTTTCCCGGTGCTGGCTTGTTGCGCCACCAGGCTGCAATAACTTATAATCATTGCAATAAGGAAGATGTAATATTTTTTTTCCCGCAGCATGTTCAGGTTTCAGTAAGAGGTCTAAATTAAACTGAATTTTTATCTCTGTTGTAAAATACGGGAAAAGCCTGTCAGATTTTCAGGTAATTCATCAGGTTATCGTAGTTGCTGCGCAATTCATTGGTGAACAGCTCTTCACCAAAAAAATATTTTACATTGTACTCGTATCGCTGAAAAGCGGCAACAATATCCGACACTTCGGGTTTATTGATGCGGATAGTCACCTGCATCAACCCTGTTACTGCATCATTAGAAGTATTTAACTGGGTAATCTGGGCATCATTTGTTTCTACCAGTTTACTGATTTCACTAAAAGAATACTGGTTGCTTTCCATTTCCAGTACAATCAACCCGCCGGGTTCACTAAGGTTCATAAACTCAGAGGAAAATTTCAGCAGTTCGTTATAGGCAACTGTGCCAACAAGTTCATTTTCTTCTGACACTACTGGCACTACACTTAAGCCACTATCAGCAGCTAATTGAACAGCTTTCAGAAAATGTTCCCCCTCTTTTACTGATATATCCGAAAAAGATTGCTGTAGCTCAGCCAACTCTGAATGGTCATTCTCTGTTTGCAGCAGGTCTTCTTCGCTGATGACACCAATGAATTTTTCACCATCTACAATGGGAAGATGGGTGACATGGTTGTCATTCATCATTTGCAATGCCTGGAATACCTTGTCGTGCAGGCGCAGGGAAGGAAGCGTTTGAGATAATAGTTCATGGGTTAACATGGATAGCGGCTTTATTTTTCACTAAGACATCAACGATCAGGCAACTGTTGCAGGTTCATTGAGCTTTTTCAGGAATTTATGCAGAATTGCATTAAACTCATCGGGTACTTCCATCATCGGTGCATGGCCACATTTATCTACAAAATGCAATTCACTGTTGGGGATTAACTTATTAAACTCCTTCCCTACAAACGGCGGAGTGATGGTATCATTATTTCCCCATACTAATAACGTCGGTTGTTTAATTTGATTGAGTTCCTCACCCAGATTATTTCTGATGGCGCTTTTTGCTAAGGCAATAATCTTAATAGCTTTTAAGCGGTTATTAGTAATACTATAAACTTCATCTACCAATTCTTTTGTAGCTGTTTTAGGGTCGTAGAAGGTTAGTTCCGTCTTTTTTCTGATGTATTCGTAGTCGCCTCTTTTGGGATAACTGTCGCCCATTCCATTTTCAAAAAGACCTGAACTGCCGGTAAGAATCAGTGATTTAATTCTTTCCGGGTGCTTCAATACATGTACAAGTGCCACATGGCCACCCAGTGAGTTGCCCAATAAATGAACAGCCTGTAAATCTCTTGCCTCCAGAAATTTATTGACAAACTTGGCCAATCCGCCGACAGATGTGTGCAGGATATCCATTTCCAGCAGGGGTAATATTGGTACCACTACTTTATTATGCTGTCTGAAATATTCAATCAGGCTGCGAAAATTGCTCAATGCGCCAAATAAGCCATGCAAAAGCACCAACGGCTCGCCGCTGCCTTCTTCAATATACCTGAATTTATCCTGTTCTTTGATTTCGTACTCCATGGCAGTTAATTCCGGGCTTTTTTCCCGATGAATTTCGGGTCTAAAATAGTCGATTTGGCGCAAAAAATCAGCAGATTACTGCATAAAAAGGTGCCAATCAGGGCAAATATAAGGGCAATGGTCTTGTTTTGAAAACATGTTTCCATTACGCAGCGGCATCTCCGGTATTTAATTATCTAACCCCTGTACTATATTTTTTACCCGGACAGGTATTACATACCTTATTAAGAGGACAAAAGTTATTACCCCGATGAAATATTTTGGGCAACCCCATCGAAGAATTGTTTCAACTCACTAAACATATCTTTAAATATGGGGATGATTGACCCAAAGCCATTGATTGCTTTTGGCCCCCAGGGCTGAACAAAGGAATAAGTAACCGACTTGTTGATCGTTTCCGGTTGAATTAACTTCATCTGTTCTGCATAAAAAAGCAGGACACTGAGAACAACAGTGTAAATAGCGGCAAATAAAACAATGCCGCCAATTTTGTTTACCCAGCCCAGCATGGCGACTTCTACCGTTTTTTCAATGGCCCTGGCACCAAGGCGAATCAATAAGATAACAACGAGAAAAACAATGGCAAAAGAAATGATGGGCAGCCATTCATCTGATACTTTAACAGCCTTACCAATATATCCGGCTACAACTGTTGAAAGTTTCATGGCAGCAGCAAGACCAACGATAACTGCAACCAATGAAAACAATCCCACAATAAGGCCACGCTGATAACCTTTCAATATGGCTAATACAACGATAGCGGCAAAAATTAGGTCGAGGAGCATTGAGTGGTTTAAGATTTAACGCTTAAAGGTTTAAGGTTATTCACCCGGTTCTCATAAACAATTCCTAAACCCCAAAACTAACTGGCTAATAACTCTTTCACCAAAGAAGAAATAGTTTTACCATCAGCTTTGCCCGCCAGTTGCTTAGTGGCTGCTCCCATCACTTTACCCATATCAGCCGGAGATGATGCCCCAACTTCTGTAATGATTTTTGCTAACGCTGCTTTTACTTCATCGGCAGACATTTGCTTTGGCAAAAATTTTTCAATCACAGCAATCTCTTCTTCTTCCTTTTTAGCCAGCTCCGGCCTGTTTTGTTGCTGAAATATTTCCAAAGAATCTTTCCTGCTCTTTACCAGCTTCTGCAACAACTTTGTTTCTTCTTCTACTGATATTTCTCCTTTAGCGCCTTCAGAAGTTTTGGCAATAATGATGGCAGCTTTGATAGCCCGGAGACTTCTTAATCCGGCTTCATCCTTTGCCAGCATCGCTGTTTTTAAGTCAGCCATTATTTTTTGTTCGAGAGACATATAAAATAGTTTTTAGTTTCTTGTTTGTAGCTATTTCTGAAAATAGAAAGAATCCTTCAGGGATGAACAGTCATGGCTAAAGACTCAGGACCCTTAACTCAGCCGGCTTTATTTTCTTTTAATTGCTTTTCCCTGAATTTATCATAAAAGTCATGTGCAAATTTTTTCATCTCTTCAACCTGTTCATTATACTTAGTGGCACGGCCATAAGTATCGGCCATCGTCATCATGGTCTGGTAAAAAAAGTCGGCCATTTCATCCACCATCATATCTTTTGTCCACAAGTCAATCCGTAAGGCCGCCTTCTCGGCGCCATCCCAGAAAGAAATCATCATGGCTTTTGCCTTCTGGGCATTTTCTGCCGTAGTATCTGTAGCACTCCAGGCAATGGAAGCAGGCACCCGGTTGTCATCGGTCATTACATCGATAGTAATTGTTGATTTAGTCATAATTATAATTAAAGGAGAGCAAAGATAGCATCACGGATTAAAAGGACTGTCACAGAGTTTTTATATACAGGATTTCAGGATAGTTTGCCAGAGAAGGTCAGCAGTTTCATCCCAGCTATATTGCCTGGCAACCTCCCTGCCTTTTTGAATCAATTCTTTTCTGAGATTTTCATCTTTGTACAAAACCATCATTTTGTCAGCAATATCCGTATGATTGGCCGCATCAACATATAAGGCAGCATCTTTAGCTATTTCCTGCATCGCAGAATTAACTGAAGTAATAACTGGCACATCACACCGCATTGCCTCCAGCACTGGTACACCAAATCCTTCAAACAAGGAAGGATAAATCAGTCCATATGCTGAACCGATTATTTTTACCAATTCGGTTTCTTCCACATAGCCTGTCATCACCACATCATTCCTGTACTTGTATGATTTTAAACTCTCTTTAAACGATTCATATTTCCAGGCCAGTCTTCCGGTCAGCACCAGTTTCATATTTGTCTGCTGTCTTTTCTTGAAAACAGAAAATGCTTTCAGCAGGTTCATTAAATTTTTTCGGGGATGAATAGAACCAGCATACACAAAATATTCTTTGCCTTCTGTGTATTTGTTTTTTGTTGCTGCTTTGTCTTCATCGCTTACCGGCCGGAAAATTTCTTTCACCCCGTTATATACTATATCAATTTTATCTGCACCTGTTTTATACTGAGTAATGATGTCCTGCCTGGAAAATTCAGAAACAGTAGCAACAGATGTTGCTTTGCCCAAAAACTTCGGTGTATATCTTTTATAGAAAAGTAAATGAGATTTTTTTATAAAAGAAGGATAATGCAGAAAAGACAAATCATGGAGTACCAGGCATTGTGGCACTTTTGTCCGGAGTGAACAAAATCCATCACAGGAAACAAATATATCGGCCTTATACTTCCTGAGAACAGCAGGCACTTTTACATCATACCACAATTTCCATAGCAGCGGATGCCTTGCAGCGGGACCGGTAACGATGGCCTTTACATTTTCACCAAACACAAACCGTTTATCATAAGGCCGGTCAAAAATGAAAATGAACTGGTGACCAGGATTATTTTTGGTGATTCGTTTGAATGTTTCATAAATGAAATAACCGACCCCCTCAAGATGATCTCGCAATAAAAACCTTGTATTGATGGCAATTATCATATCAAAATTTAAGCTAACGGTTCGGCCCTTTTAAAGTGCAACATAGCCAGGTCCCGTTTCCGTTTAAGCATATTGTCCAGCTTTTTAGTGAATGGCAAGATTATTTTTTGAATTGTACCGGACAGGCAGCTTACTGCTTCACCTTCTCCCCGGTTCCTTTTGTTAAATATTTTTCGGACTACTCCACATGCTATATAGCTGCTATGCAAGTATGCAAACCTTACTTCATCCAAATAAAAATTATTGTCTGTAAAATATGCAGCATATTCATTTATTGTCCTGCCGGTGTTTGATTCTGATATTTTTTTCTTTCTTTCTATTCTTTCAAAAATGTAAATATCAGATGTAGCTGCATTGCACATACTCTTTATGAGTGTGGCCAGTACCTTGTCATCCGTTATGTGCTGAAGCACAGTTGCTGTAATAATAATATCAAAATAACGATCAGCAAACGGCAGGCTATTTCCATTTGTCTTTAATACTGTAATGCTTTTATTTCCAATATTTTTTCCCGACAACCTGATCATCTCATCCGAAATGTCCACTCCAAACAGTGTAGCAGGGCCTTGTTTGTATATCTCCAGTAGGTTACCCCCGGGTCCGGAACCTACTTCAAGCACTTTTTTGTCTGCAAAGTTTATAGTAGCCAGAAGTTGGAGAAATTTGTTTTTTTTATACCTGTAAAAAGGCTCATTATCTCCGGCAATAAAATTTTCTGCCTTACGGCGTTCAATTTGTTTTGCCACTTCGTCCCAATATACTTCGGGAATGTACTTGCCTGAAATCATCCTTTTGGGTTATTCTTTATGCCCTCAAAGGTATTGGTTGTAGTATTTACGCAGTAAAACTTCTCGTTTGCTGATTGTAAAAAATGACCCGGGTGATTGCTTCTACTCTCCTGTTTTACTACCCGCCCATTTCATAAAAACACAGGAACATTTGCTGTGGATATTCATTAAATACCAATCACAAAAACGAGCAGTTGTACAATTGTCTGCCATCAGCAACTCATCTACATTTACATCGTGGAATTAATGGAATACCAAAACCGTGGCTTATGAAATACTCCTATCCCGACTCGCTGATTACATTAGCTGCTGCAATGGCACAGGCCTGTTCATTACATACAAATAAAAATAACAGGCCGGGTAAACGTATAACAAGCAAAGATTCAGCACTTCTGAAATTAAATACTAACAATCATAATAGTAATAACAGAGTTGGTATCAAATTTGATAATATTTCAGCCGGAAAATATTTTGTTCTTATTCATGCAGCACAGCAACGCTTTGTGGTGAGTAAAACAATAGAGAAGCCTGATGTATAAATGCCGGCAGAGCGCCACGTTACACCGGGGAATGAATTGGTTAGGGTTTTATGGACGTAACGAGCCATCTGTACTGTGTCAATCAACTTTTCTTTAAACGACCTCTTAGGTGGAAGAGGATGGTGGCTTGTAAAAGGGGCCCAGGTTCGGGGCCCCTTTCTTTTATACAGCCCCCTCAATCCCCCGCAGGGGGACTTTCCATCCCACAGCCCCGGCTTTTCAATGGTTTTCTATAATTTGTATTATATGCGCAAAGCATAAGATTACCACTTTAACACCTCTATCTTTCCCCTTCCGGCTTCCGATTTTGGACTTCTTTCTCTACATTTGTCCTTATGGATGTAGATAATATGGAGTACAACACCACAAGAAACCATTTGACGATGAGAGAATATGGCCGCCATGTGCAAAAAATGGTGGAGCATATAATGACCATTGAAGACCCCGAACGCCGTCAGCGGAATGCACAGGCAGTGATAGAACTGATGGGTTTTTTAAACCCGCATTTAAAGAACGTAGAAGATTTCCGGCATAAACTCTGGGACCATTTATTTCTTATCTCCGATTTTACACTCGAGGTAAAGTCTCCCTATCCCATACCCACCAGGGAATCGCTGAAAGCAAAACCTGATCCACTGCCTTATCCCAAGCGGCATCCCAGGCTATTGCATCTTGGAAAGAACCTGGAAGTAATCATTGATAAAGCATTACAAGAAGAAAATCCTGATAAACGCTTAGGCTTTGCCAATGCCATTGCCTACTACATGAAGCTTGCCTACAACAACTGGCACAAAGAAATAGTACATGATGATGCGATACAAAGTGAGCTAAGCGGTATTACTGACGGCCAACTTACATTTACCAACACTCCGTATGTAAAAGCATTCCGTCCGCAACAGGAAGGCCGCGACAACCGGGGAGGCTATGGCAAACGACCCGGCGGTGGCGGTAAGTACCAGCAACGTGGTGGTGGCGGTGGCGGACGCCGCAATGATGGAAGGGATAACCGTGGTGGCGGGGGTTATCAGAAGAAGCGTTACTAATTTATTAGTTTATTGGTTAATAATTTAAATGGTTGACGGGGCTTCCCCGTTTACCATTTTTTGTTTCTGCAAGGTTGAAGGTTTGTATTTACTTTGTAACTACGAAAGCTGGTAGAAAATTACAAGCTAACATAACTAAACCCTGGCTACCTGATAAACTAATTAACCAATTAACCAATCCCAAATATGCATTCCTTCGAAGTAACAGGTGGCAAAAAACTACACGGAGAAATTACTCCGCAGGGTGCCAAGAATGAAGCGCTGCAAATCATCAGCGCTGTATTACTGACTCCGGAAAAAATTACCATTACTAATATTCCTGACATTACAGATGTAAACCTGCTGATAGAATTGCTGGGTGAAATGAATGTGAAAGTGGAAAGAACCAGCCGTGACACCTGCATTTTCCAGGCTGATGATGTAAATATTGATTACCTGCACAGCGAAGCTTATAAAAAGAAAAGCGGAAAGCTAAGAGGTTCGGTAATGCTGGCCGGGCCAATGCTGGCAAGATTTAAAAAAGCATTTATTCCAAAACCGGGTGGTGATAAAATTGGAAGGCGGCGATTGGACACCCACATCATCGGTTTTGAAAAACTTGGCGCTTCTTTTACTTACCACGAAGAAGATGGTTTTTTTCATCTAAAAGCACCAAACCTGGAAGGGGCTAACCTGTTGCTGGATGAACCCTCCGTTACAGGTACAGCGAATATTGTAATGGCTGCCTCTATGGCCAAAGGAACAACAACCATTTACAATGCCGCCTGTGAACCTTACATCCAGCAGCTTTGCAAAATGCTGAACAGGATGGGTGCAAAGATTACCGGCATTGGCAGTAATATGCTGACCCTTGAAGGAGTGGATTATCTCCGCGGTACAGACCATCGCATGCTGCCGGATATGATTGAAGTGGGTTCTTTCATCGGTCTTGCAGCGATGACGCAAAGTGATATTACTATTAAGAATGCCGGTATTGAACATCTTGGTATCATTCCTGAAAAATTTCAGCAACTCGGTATCCAACTGAATTTTAAGGGTGACGATATTCATATACCTGCACAGGAGAGTTATGAAATACAAACATTTCTCGATGGTTCGGTGATGACTATCTATGATCATCCCTGGCCGGGTTTTACACCTGACCTGTTAAGTATTGTGCTGGTAACAGCCATACAAGCCAAAGGCTCTGTATTGATTCATCAGAAAATGTTTGAGAGCCGTTTGTTCTTTGTTGACAAGCTGATTGATATGGGAGCAAGAATTGTTTTGTGCGACCCGCACCGTGCGGTGGTGATTGGTTTGGAAAGAGAGCAAATGTTGCGGGGCATCACCATGAGTTCTCCTGACATCCGTGCCGGTGTTGCTTTATTGATTGCTGCACTCAGCGCCGATGGAAAAAGTATTATTCAGAATATTGAGCAGATAGACAGGGGCTACCAGGATATTGATGGAAGGTTGAGAAAATTGGGAGCAGATATAAAAAGGATTACGGGATGAAAAAAATATTCACCTCAGTCATAATTATACTTTTTAGCTGCTTAGTTGCATTAGCGCAAAAAAGAGATGATGACTATAAAGATGGTTATGCCCTCAAAGGCAGGGATACTATCTGGTGCAAGATATTTTTTAACAGCAATCATGATCATGCAACAAAAGTTGTAAAACTGATGATTAATGAGGAAGAGGCAACTTTTTATGCCGGAGGTACTATTACTGGTTTTAGTGTAAAGGATGATGGAAAAGAGTACAATTTTGGTACTGTTGATGTAGAGGTTTCTGTTGCTGACAGGAGGATGGCCAACCTTTATTTTGTAAAGAAATTAGCTGCAGGAGCCATTGATCTGTATGAATATACTTATAGCATACGCACCAACAAAAGAACCACAGTTAACGGTGTTGAAAAGCCGGGGTCTTCCTCCACTATCACACAGAACTATACCAATCACTATATTGCCAAAATTGATTCGGGGACACAGGTTCTTTCCAATCCTGTACTGTTACCTTCTTTCAGAAAAAAAGACATTGAGCCTTACATAAGCGATAATGATGTATTAATGGCTAGCGCAGAAAAGAGATTCAGCCTGAAAGAGCTGGTTGCTTTAATTAACGAATATAATAAGTGGGCATCAGGTAAAATGAAGTTGCAATAATTATGGTCAAAGATATTTTCCAACATCAGCCCATTCTCGAAAATGAAAGAGTTTTACTTCGTCCCATACAGGAAAGCGATTTTGACAACCTGCTCCCCTTCTCACTGCATGAACCGGAAATATGGAAGTTTGGATTAGTAACTGCTGCCGGCGAAGACAATCTCAGGAACTATATTGCTACGGCTGTAAAAAACCTGGACGATAAAAAAGAATATCCTTTTATCATATTTGACAAAAAAACAAACCGCTATGCAGGCAGCACAAGATTTTATGATTTACAACAACAATGGTTTACTACACAACTTGGCTACACCTGGTACGGAAAAGATTTTCAGCGAACAGGACTAAACAGGCATTGTAAACTCTTACTCCTTACTTATGTATTTGAAAAATGGGGAATGGAACGGTTAGAGTTCCGGGCCGATGCAAATAATGCAAAAAGCATTGCCGCCATGAAAGCCATCGGCTGTGTGGAAGAAGGCATACTCCGCAACCACATGCCCACTGCACAAGGTGGCAGAAGAGACAGTATTATCCTTAGTATTTTAAAAGATGAATGGTTTGGCGGGGTGAAGGAATTACTGAAACGCAGCAGTTATTAGTACAATTAAAACTGTAGCATTTTTTTAAATAACCAGTTTACCTTCCGGTAGCTATTGCAACTTGTATAAATTGCATACCGCTTTTACACAAAAACCGTACAACATTTGCCCTCATTACCATTATGTGTATATTTATAATGCAACGGGTTTTTTCACAAACTGCCGTTACAGGCAACTGAAAATTAAGATGATACTTGAACTAAAGACAATAAAATATAAAGACAAAGTTGTGTTTGAAAAAGTTGTTATGACAACCGGCTTCAAACGCATTCCTAAATTTTTTCAGGAAGACGAAGCCTGTTTTTTGTTTCTTTCAAAAGGTGCTTTTCAATTCAGGACACCAGCAAATCTATTGACCTTCAACGAAGGCGATGCAATGCTTTCTAAATGTGGCAATTATTTTATTGAACAACTTGATACAAATCCAAATCCAACAAGCGACACATTATCAGCAGTGGCAGGATATTTTTACCCCGACATGGTAAAGCAATTTTTTCAAACAGACCTTTCTATAAAAAATTTTCAAAATAATTTTGATACAACAAAAATTAATGTTGGGCCCCTGCTCAAATCATGTATAGACAGCATAGATTATTTACTTGACAATCCTCAACTGGCAGACCAAAACCTGGTAACAAACAAACTAAAAGAGTTGCTTTTGCTGTTAAGCAAGACAGAACAAGCCAAATCAATCAATGAATTTGTGGCTTCTTTGTTCGTCCCATCTGAGTATAATTTTAACGACATCATTCAAAAAAATATTTTCAGTAACTTATCTATTGATGATTTTGCAAAACTAACAAACTCAAGTGCAGCTACCTTCAAAAGAAAATTTGCGGAACTATATAACGAAAGCCCGGCAAAATATATTGCATTAAAAAAGTTAGAAAAAGCTACCCAATTACTTCAAATAGAATCTAAACCTATAGCTGATATAGCTTACGAATGTGGCTTTGAAACCATCCCAAGTTTCAATAAAGCATTTAAAAAACAATTCAGGAAATCTCCTTCCGAATACAGATTGAGCTAATCGGATAAGTAGTTGACCTTTCAGGAATACCTTTTCGCCTCATTACTTCTCAGTTTTGCATTGTCAAATTATTGTTGTTTAACAATCAAAATAAATAATTCAAAAATGAAATCAATGAAAATTGGGGTTGCAATTCTTGCAACCATCTTAAGTGCGGTAACCGTAAATGCACAAAATTCTAAAAAAGAAATTGCTATTGATAAGGAAGTGGTTATTAATGCTCCTATCGGCAAGGCCTGGGAGGTCTTAGGCCCTCAATTCGCTGATGCCTATATATGGGCATCAGCCATAAAACATTCAGAAGCCCGTAACCACGAAAGCCTGAATGGTTCGACATGTACTGAAAGAGGTTGTAAGGTAAAAGGCATAGGCGATGTTAAAGAAAAGCTACTATCGTATTCAGAATCGGAACATAAATTATCCTACCAGGTGTACGAAGGCATGCCTAAAATGATAAAAAACGCAGTCAACTATTGGACTTTCGTATCAACACCTGATGGGAAAACAAAAGTCATATCCCACATAGAAATGCGTGTTGGCGGTTTGATGGGCAGTATGATGAAAGGAATGATGAAAAGGAAAATGACCAAACTGCAAAGCGAAGTAGTTGAAGAATTTAGTTATTATGTAGAAAACGGAACCCCTCATCCCCGTAAAATAAAATCTAACAACAAATAAAAAAAATATATGGTAATCGAAAAAGAAATAATTGTAAATAAAAATATCGAAAGTGCCTGGCAGGTTCTTGGGCCTCAGTTTGCACAAGTTTATTTATGGGCCTCCCCTGTAAATCATTCTGAACCTAAAGGTGAAGGTTTCAACGGGGCAACTTGCTCTGAAAGGGGATGTAGCACAACTATGGGCAGGTTAAAAGAAAAAATAATTGAATATTCCGATAAAGAATATTTGCTGAAATTCCACGCTTACCAGGGAATGCCTTTTGTTATAAAAAAAGGAATAAGCACCTGGAAATTAGATTCATTAGATAATGAAAAAACCCGGGTAAAAATTCGTTTCGATATTGAACTTAGTGGGTTTATGGGAGTGATTATGCAGCCTATGATGAAAATGATGATGAGTAAAATGGGAAATACTCTTTTGTCCGACTTTAAATTTTATGTAGAAAACGGCAGACCAAGTGAAGCAAAAATGAAAACTCTGAAATAGGGCAGCAGGTAACCGGGTAAGCAACGGGAATTTCATCCCCTGCTCCTGATAGCACCGTACTTGACAGTCTCTCCCGCTTCAAGCGGAACTCTTCAGTTATGCTTTTAGTTGCTGATGCGTTGCGATTGTAATAATCCCGCCGGGGAGAAAAGATGGCTATGGCACATTGAGGCCGGTAAGGGCCTTTTTCAATCCTTTCCTTTTCCCTGGCTGCCTACCTCCGGCAGGTAAACCGGCAGGCAGGTTTGCACATGATTAATCTTTACTTTTGCCCACCTTCATTTACATGGCACAGTCAACCAACAAACTCATCATCATTGCCGCACCTTCCGGCGCCGGTAAAACATCAGTGACCAGGCATTTACTGAAAGCATTGCCGGACCATCTGGCTTTTTCTGTGTCTGCTGCCACCCGCCTGCCCCGCAATAATGAAAAAGATGGTGCAGACTATTATTTCATTTCTGTAAAAGAATTTGAAGATAAAATTGAACAAAAAGAATTTGTAGAATGGGAAATGGTGTACAAAGGAAAATATTACGGCACCCTGAAAAGTGAAATGGAAAGGATCTGGCAGCAACATAAGGCTCCACTCCTGGATGTAGATGTAAAAGGCGGCATTAATATACAGCAGCAGTATCCATACAATTCGTTGTCATTATTTATTGAACCGCCATCAATAGAAGAACTGGAACGGCGCTTAAAAGCAAGGGGCACCGAAACACCGGAATCATTACAGGCCAGGATTGATAAGGCCTCTTACGAACTTTCCTTTAAGCAACAGTTTGACCGGGTTATACTAAACGATAAACTGGAAAGGGCCTGTGCAGAAGCCGAAGCGGCGGTAAGAGAGTTTCTCGGCCAGTAGCCCGCAGCCAGAAGCTCCCGGCTATTTTTCTATCTTTACCTCATGATTCAGTTCAATTCAATACTATTCTTTATACTCACCCTGCTGTTGATGGGGTTTTTTGCCGGTATTGAAATGGCCTTTTACAGTGCCAACCGGCTAAGCTTTGAAATAAAAAAGAAACAAGGGGGGGCTTCTGTGCAGATACTGTCAAAATTTATAGAATCGCCTGCCCGGTTTTTGGGAACTACATTAGTCGGGTTCAATATTTTCCTGGTATTTCTGGGTTTGCAGATAAGCACCGTCATGGCGCCGGTGTGGAAGTACCTCAACGTAGGGTCTGCCACGGTTCATTTAATTGCTGAAATTGCTCTGGCCACATTGGTGGTGCTGGTGTTTGCAGAATTTATTTTCCGGGCTATCTTCCGGGCCAATAGTAATACATTGCTGAGGCGGATGGCTCATGTCACTGATTTTTTTTACCAGATATTTTCTCCCATCGCCATCGCCCTGGTTGATTTATCTGAATGGATACTTAAATATGTATTTAATATCCGGCTGGATAAAAACAAAGATCAGCTGAACCGCAGCGACCTGAAACATCTTTTTCAGCAAACTGGTGATGATGAAAGACAGGAACGCAATACCCAGCTGATGGAGAATGCCCAGGAGTTGCCCAATATAAAAATCAGGCAGTGCCTGGTGCCAAGAAAAGAGATCATTGGTGTAGATAGTCGTTCCACCATTGAAGAGGTAAAGAAAAAATTCGTAGAGACCCATCTGAGTAAGCTGGTAGTGTTTGAAAATAATATTGACCACATTAAAGGCTACATACACCAGCTGGACCTTTTTAATAGACCAGCTTCCATCCAGTCGGTGTTATTACCCATACCCGCCATACCTGAGAGTATGAGTGCTACGGACCTCATTACTAAATTTTCAAAAGAGAGAAAAAGCATAGCCTGGGTAGTAGATGAGTTTGGCGGCACTGCCGGCATCATCACTATGGAAGATGTGCTGGAAGAATTATTTGGTGAAATACAGGACGAATATGACACCGAAGAGTTTGTAGAAAAACAACTTGCTGAAAATGAATACATGTTTTCCGGGCGCCTGGAAATAGATTACCTGGAAGAAAAATATAGTTTTGATTTCGGTGAAGATGAATCAGAGACCCTGTCCGGCTACATCATTAATTACCATGAAACCATCCCCCGCCAGAAGGAACGTATTATTATTGACGATTATGAATTTGAAATAATAAATGTAAGCGATACAAGGATTGAAATGGTGAAGATGAAAAAGCTGAAATAGCAGGGAATCGTGTATCAGTAATTGGCAATCAGGCCTCTCAGCCAAAGGCCTAATCTTATTTAAGAAACCCTCCAAATTCCTAATTACAAATTCCCCCTGCCTATCTTTGTCCCTTTCTAAAACACCCGGATGGCATTACTTGATTTTATTAATAAGCGAAATAAAGACCCTAAGTCAGAAATGTCTTTCATTGACCATTTGGAAGACCTTCGCTGGCATGTTATCCGTTCGGTTATTGCGGTGCTGGTTGGTGCCATCGTGGTATTTTCTTATTCCGGTTTTGTAGTGGACGAAATCCTTTTTGCCCCTACCCGTGCCGATTTCATTTCATCACAATGGCTTTGCCGCATGGGGCACAGTATTGGCATTGGCGATACCCTTTGTTTTGCTGAAGTAAAAGCACAGTTCCTGGAAACAAGAATGACGGGACAGTTTATTGCTTCCTTCACCCTCGCATTTATTGGTGGTTTCATCCTCGCTTTCCCTTACATCTTCTGGGAATTTTGGCGGTTTGTAAAACCAGCTTTATCAAAAAATGAAGCAAAAAAAACAAAAGGTGTTATTTTCTGGGTATCGCTGCTGTTCTTCACCGGGGTATTATTCGGCTATTTTATCCTTACTCCTTTTATGGTTAACTTTTATTTTAATTATAAAATGAGTTCGCAGATAATTATCATGCCTTCGTTCTCCGATTACCTGGAAAACCTGATTTACACTACCGCAGGCATCGGCATCTTATTTCAAATGCCGTTGCTGGTAATGGTTCTGGCAAAGATTGGAATTGTAAAAGCTGCATTTCTGAAGAAATACCGTCGCCATGCTTTTATAATAATATTAATTGCTGCCGCCATTATTACTCCTTCCACAGACCCTTTTAGCCTCACTATTGTCACTATTCCGCTGTACCTGTTGTTTGAAGCAAGTATTATCATTGCTTCCCGCATTAATAAACGGCAGGAAAAAGAGAAGAAAGAATGGAGCTAGAACAAGTACGATGTTTGAAGTACTAAGTACAAAATACCCGGGATGCAAATAATCATTTAGCTTTGCAGTGTCTTATCGTTCGTACGTCGTATTTCTAACCTCTAACTTAGTTTTATGCATTCCCCCTTTGACCTCAGCAAGCCCATCGCCGTCGGCAGCGACCATGCAGGATACGATTATAAAGAAGAGCTGATTTCTTTCCTGGAAGGAAAAGGATTTCCTTTTAAAGATTTTGGCACAGATAGTAAAGACTCGGTGGATTATCCCGACTTTGCCCATCCCGTTGCATCAGCAGTAGAGAAGGGAGAAGCTGCATTTGGTATTTTATTATGCGGCAGCGCCAATGGCGTAGCCATTACGGCAAATAAACACCGGGGCATCCGTGCTGCCATTTGCTGGGGAGAAGAACTGGCACAATTAGCAAGGGCACATAACAACGCTAATATTATCTGCATACCTGCAAGATTTGTAAGAGAAGGTGATGCTGAAAAAATGGTGAATGTTTTTATGGCTACCAGTTTTGAAGGTGGCCGCCACAGCCACAGGGTAGAGAAGATGGTCTGCGCCTGACACATAACCGTATTACTCAAGCCCCCCATTAGTATGATTTATAGAGTTTTATTTTTTCTGATACTTATTTCTCAAATTGCCTATGGGCAGCCTAACCCTCCGCATAATAGTAAACCTTTTTCATTTGTTGATTCCCTTTTTAGCAATGATAAGTACACGGCCGAGTTGCTGGATTTTGAGTTTCCAAAAGATGTTCAAGAAATACTTATGAGATTACAAAAAAATATGGCAGAAAAAAAGGAATGGTCAGAAGAATATTTTTCAAAAAATTACAAGGCAGGTGAAGGATTGCCATACCATGAAAATTTTGGTGTTACCAAGGAGGAATATCAAAAAATTAAAGACCTTGATAAATCACCGCCTTCTGTAGTAGTTAAAAGTACAGGGTCATTACGTATAAATCGAACCTCAAATTTTCTTTCCTTACAAACTACTGAAGAAGATTTTAAATTTATTGAATCATTTAAGGTTGATTTTAAGAATGAAATATTAATATTCATAAATGATACAATACCTTTTTCTAATGAAATTAATACAACTGCCTCAACCCCCTTTGGCGAATGGCATGGATACTCTTGGAAAAAAGAAATTTCGAATTTGAATGATAATGACCCACTCAAAATAGACAGCCTGATTTCTACAATTATGGAAATTAGTTTTGGAAAAGTTACAGCGAATGATAAAATTTTATTACGAATAAAATATAAAGACATTAATAAAGGAGAGGTAAAGGCAAACTTTGATATAACCTGCTACTTAAAGTAAGTTTGCCTGCTGTTAACATTGCTTGCTGAAAGCCTGGAATCCGTTCTATGACGGATCATAGAATATCAGCCCAGTGGCTATCCCGAATGATATGTTGAAGCAGGATATAAAATTAGAAGTACCTAAAGGGTTCTGATAAAAATTTTGCCGCTTAAAACCTTCTACTGAAATCAGAAAATTTTTTTATGCCCGTTAAACTACGGGCAACTCTTTCGGTCTATTTACCGTTGTTGGAATTGAAGAGAACTGCAATTCTTTATTTCCTGAAAACTTTAATCCATGCCTTTCAATCATAAAAGCAAACCCCGGCCATTAGCCGGGGTTCATTTTTTATTCNNGGTGTCTTAATGTCCAGTTTACCCCAGGTAATCTTCTCATTCGGCACTGCACCGGAATAAGAACCATACGATGTTGTTGAATCACTTATCTGGCAAAAATAACTCCAGAACGGCACATCGTGCCATTCCAGATCCTGGTACATCATCGGCACTACACAAATCGGAAAATCACCGGCTATGCCCCCGCCAATTTGAAAGAAGCCGACTCCTTTACCTGATGAATTGTTGCGATACCATTCTGTCAGCCATACCATGTATTCAATTCCGCTTTTAACTGTACTGGATTTTAATTCTCCTTTTATTACATAGCTGGCAAAAATATTTCCTGTGGTACTGTCTTCCCAACCGGGTACAACGATGGGAATATTTTTTTCTGCAGCAGCTATTATCCAACTGTCCTTAGGATCAATTTCATAATACTGTTTCAGTTCACCACTTAGAACGGTTTTGTATAAAAATTCATGTGGAAAATATCGTTCACCTTTTGCTTCTGCATCCACCCATTGTTTTACCAGGTGTTTTTGCAGGCGACGAAATGCTTCTTCCTCCGGGATACAGGTATCTGTTACCCGGTTATAATGATTTTCCAGTAGCTCCCATTCCTGTTCAGGCGTCAAATCACGGTAGTGGGGAATTCTCTTGTAATGTGAATGTGCCACCAGGTTCATTACATCCTCTTCGAGGTTGGCGCCGGTGCAGCTGATAATATCCACTTTCCCCTGGCGTATCATTTCGGCAAATGAAATACCAAGTTCGCCGGTACTCATGGCACCGGCCAGGGTTACCATCATTTTTCCACCTTCCAGCAAATGCTGTTCATAGCCTTTGGCTGCATCCATTAGAGCAGCAGCATTAAAGTGGCGGTAATGATGTTCGATGAATTTTGAAACGGGTCCTTTGTTCATTATTTATTTTTTATCTGCCTTCAGACCCCGCCCAATGCGGGGGACAATGCAGAGTGAGCAGCAAAATTACATTTTACCAACATACAAAACCCCGCTCCGACAAAGGCGGAAACGGGGCTTGTTTTTACCACACACCAAAACTTACTTTCAGAGAAGTATCTTTCTATCATCCATTATCAAAAAATAATTTAAAGCAGGTAATAGCAATTTGATATACAAATTAGTCCGGCCTATTCCGGTATTGTTAATACTCCTGTGCAGGAACAAAAATAGGCCGGGACACACCCGGAGACAAGCCAAATATGATTAACGGCAATAAATGTTAATTGCTGTTAACAAAAGTTATTTTATGTGAAACGCCGTGTATCATTGTATATAATTAATACTACCTTTCAACATAACTGTTCAATGGGTAATTTGGGATATGAAAAAAGTAGTCTTCCCTGCTGTATTTTTTATTGCTATCTGCTCAACCGCACAAACAAGCAGCTATATTCTTTCCGGGGATGTATCTATACCTGTTAAAGGCGGAACACTTTATGGCACTTTATTTACCCCGACCGGGATTAAAAAACCCCCGGTAGTTCTCATCATTGCAGGTTCGGGCCCTACAGACAGGGATGGCAACAGTATTCTTATTCCCGGAAAAAATAATTCCCTGTTACAAATTGCCGATAGCCTTGCAAAGCATGGCATTGCCAGTTTGCGGTATGATAAACGAGGCATTGGAAAAAGCAAGATGGAAAATATGAAAGAGGATAGCATCCTTTTTTTAGATGGTGTAAACGATGCTGTGGCCTGGTACCAGTACCTGCACAAGAAAAAATATAAAAAGATTTACGTAGCCGGGCATAGCGAAGGATCATTAGTTGGAATGAGTGTGGCGGCACAGCAAAAAGTATCCGGGTTTATAAGTATAGCCGGTGCCGGAAGAAGGATTGATAACATTCTGAAAGAACAACTAACTGTTCTTCCTGATTCATTAAAGAATGAAAGCTACCGTAACCTCGATTCGCTGGCAGCAGGGAAAAGGATTGAAAACCCCAACAAACTCTTATACAGTCTTTTTCGCCCTTCAGTGCAGCCGTATATGATTTCCTGGATGAAATATGATCCGCAAAAAATAATTCAATCGCTGAACTGCCGGGTACTGATTGTACAGGGCACAAAAGATATACAGGTGAAAGAGAGTGATGCCGGCAACTTATATAAAGCAAGGCCATCGGCCCAACTGCTTATTATAGAAAATATGAACCATGTTTTAAAAGAAGTAAAAAGCGAAAAAAAGGAAGATAACCTGAAGACATACAGCAACCCATCACTTTCAGTAATACCAGAGTTAATTTCCGGCATCGCCAATTTTATTAAACATAAAAGAAAAAAAATCTGAACTATTTAGCTCATGCATATCTTTCCTTCAACCACCACGAAATACTGACAGGCAATATGATCAGTGATTTTGTAAAAGGCAAGAAGAAGTTTGATTATCCAATCGGTATCCAACAGGGCATTATGCTGCACCGGGCCATTGATACATTTACCGATGCACATGAAGCAACAAAAGAAGCCAAAGAAGTTTTTCGCCCTCATTACCGTTTATACAGCGGTGCATTTGTGGATGTAGTGTATGATCATTTTCTGGCTACCGATTCAACTGAATTTTCTGAATCCTCTTTATTTGATTTTTCCCAACAGGTTTATTTAATACTTGATAAACAGGCAAATTGGCTTCCCGAACGGTTTGCCCTCATGTTTCCTTATATGAAAAAGCATAACTGGTTGTTTAACTACCGAACCCGGTGGGGAACCGGGAAAAGCTTTGGAGGAGTTGTTCGCCGTTCTGCTTACTTAACTGAAAGCGACACCGCTTATCAATTATTTGAACAGCACTACCAACTTTTGCAGGATTGCTACCGTCATTTCCGGGCATCTGTAAAATCTTTTGCAAAAAAACAATTTGATTTGCTTCAAAACGATGCAGGAACTGCTTTATCAATGGTGAAACTTAACTAAACAAATCATTTACTTTTGTAAACACTCCCTTTTTATGAAAAAAATAATTACCCTGCTTGCCGTATTTCAATTATTCTTTTTTTGCCTCCTGGCACAGACTAATCTTCCGCCGGTTGATAAATCGCCAATGGATATGAGTTATTATCCCAATAACTACCCGGTATTGAAAATCCAGGATAAAATAACGGAGCCGCTGGCAGCAAGAATTGTTTATAGCCGCCCGCAAAAAGGCGGCAGGGTTATTTTTGGGGGATTAGTGAAGAATGGAGAAATATGGAGAATGGGCGCCAATGAAGCTACCGAAATTGAGTTTTTTAAAAATGTACGGGTCTGCGGGAAGAAAATAGCCAAAGGCCGTTACACGTTATATGCCATTGTAAATGAAAACAACTGGACTATTATTGTTAACAGGGACACCGATACCTGGGGCTCTTTTAAATACAATCAAAAAAAGGATGTGATACGAATGGATGTAATGGTCCAGAAAACTGATGCTGTTATTGAGTCATTGGTAATGGCATTTGAAAAATCAACCACTGGCTTTAATCTTATCATTGCCTGGGATAATGTGAAGGTATCGGTGCCTTTTACTTTTTAATGATCCTTTATGAAAATACCGGCTTATTTATTGTTAGCACCTCTGTTATTATTTTCCTGTAATAATAAAAAGAAAAGCGACACCCATGCAAACGATGCTGCAAAAGCAGGCACAGCCGTTACTGCAAAGCCGGAGAACCCGATAGCAACCGGGTCAGCAATTTCCTACGCCCCGGTTGACATTTCACCAATGGATATGAGCTACTATCCTGCTGACTACCCCAAGTTGAAGATGTCCAAAAAAATTACAGATCCTCCGTTGGCAAGGGTAGTGTACAGCCGCCCGCATCTGCAGGGCCGGAAACTGTTTCATGAAGTATTAAAATACGGTGAACCCTGGCGGCTTGGCGCAAATGAAGCAACTGAACTTGACCTTTATACCGATGCTACCATCCAGGGGAAAAAAATAAAAGCTGGCCGGTATATTCTTTATTGCATTCCGGAAAAACAAAAATGGGCAATTGTGCTGAATAGCAATATTGACAGCTGGGGGCTTCACCCGGATGCTTCAAAAGATATTGCCCGGTTTTTAGTTCCTGTCAGACAAACCAGCAATTCACTTGAATACTTCACTATTATCTTTCAGCAAACAAGCAGTGGCGCTGATTTACTGATGGCATGGGATAATGCAGAAGCTAAACTTCCCATCTCGTTCTGATCATAGGTATTGCTTTTCCTTTTTTAGTTTTTGGGATTTATTATTTGGATATTTACATTATATGTGTGGCATTGCCGGTATCATACAATCAAATCCTTTCTCATATTCAAAAGAGTATCTGAAAAAAATGACAGCTGCACTGGCTCACCGCGGGCCGGATGGGGAAGGTTTGTGGCAAAATGAATCAGGTGAAGTACTGCTTGGCCATTGCCGTCTTTCTATTATTGATTTGAGTGATGCCGGGCGGCAGCCAATGCATTCTCTTTTTTCCACAGGTGGGGAGGGGTTGGGAGTAAGATACACTATCGTTCACAATGGAGAACTTTATAATTATATTGAGCTTAGAGAAGAATTAAAAAAGAAAGGATATTCATTTCATTCGCAAACAGATACCGAAGTAATTATTGCCGCCTACGATTGCTGGCAGGATGAATGTGTGGATCATTTTGATGGAATGTTTGCTTTCGCCATCTGGGATGAAAATCAAAAAAAACTGTTTGCAGCAAGGGACAGGCTTGGCGAAAAACCATTCTACTATTTTTTCAACGGGAAACAATTATTATTTGCTTCCGAAATGAAAGCTTTATGGGCTGCCGGTGTAGAAAGAAGGCCTAACCAGAAAATGTTGTTCAACTTTATTACCATTGGATATACCGATAATCCTGTGCAGCCAGGTGAAACTTTTTATGAAAACATCAACAAGCTACCCCCGGCAACCCTATTAAAATATGAACCCGGGAACAACGGGCTGCTGTTGGAAAAATATTGGGATATTGACCAGGAAAAACAAAATAAGAAAATTACTGATAGCGAGGCAATAGAACAATTCAATCATCTTTTTACTACTTCTGTAAAAAGAAGACTGAGAAGTGATGTTTCTATCGGAACAGCGTTAAGCGGAGGGTTAGACAGCTCTTCAGTTATTTCAGTGGTTAACGAACTACAAACTTTACACCTGCCTGCCGGACAGGCAGGCTACAAACCACAAACTTTTACAGCTACTTTTCCGGGATTTGAAAAAGACGAATTGCAATATTCAAAACAAGTAGCCGGAAAATTTAATTTACAACAATTCACCGTAAATATTTCAGCAGATGAAATGATGAATGACTGGGAAAAACTTTGTCATCACCAGGAAGAACCTTTTGGTTCTGCCAGCATTTATGCCCAGTACAAAGTGTATGAGCTGGCCAAGCAACACAATGTAAAAGTGCTGCTGGACGGACAAGGCGCCGATGAAACATTAGCCGGATATCATAAATACTATAAATGGTACTGGCAGGAACTTTTCCGGAATAGAAAATTATTCCGCAGTAAGGAATTAAAAGCGGCCAAAGAAATGGGTGTTCAGGACAGGTTTGGTTTCAAGAATATGATAGCGGCATATTTCCCCGGTTTTGCCACTGTTACTTTAGAAAACCAATATTTACTGAAAGCAATAAGACATGAAGACCTTACCAAAGACTTTGTAAAACTGCAAAGCAAGGAAGCTTATTATACTACTCCGGATCATTACACATTGAATGGTGTTTTATATTTCAACAGCTGCACACATGGGCTGGAAGAATTGCTTCGTTATGCCGACAGAAATTCAATGGCACATAGCAGAGAAGTCCGGCTACCATTTCTGTCGCATGAATTAGTTGAATTTATTTTTTCTTTGCCGGCCCATTTTAAAATCCGAAACGGATGGACAAAATGGTTGCTCCGGGAAACTATGAAAAATAAATTACCGGAATCAATAGTTTGGAGGCGGGACAAGGTGGGTTTTGAACCACCACAAAAAACATGGATGGAGAATAACCGTGTGCAGGATGTAATCAGGGGAGCCAAAAAGAAATTAGTGGATGAAAAGGTTTTAAAGCCTGAAGTATTGCAAAAGAAAATCCGGCCGGGGGCTTCACATGATGCTGATAATTACGATTGGCGGTATTTTTCTGCGGCTGGCCTGTTCAAATAAGCTGAATTCAGCATCTTTGCACTTCTTAATCATTTAATTGAAGACAATATGAAACTTGCTACAAAACTTATTCATGCAGGTGCCACACCTGATCCTTCCACAGGTGCTATCATGACTCCCATCTTTCAAACATCAACTTATGTGCAGGAGGCGCCGGGAGTAAATAAAGGCTTTGAATATGCCCGCAGCCAGAACCCTACCCGCAAAGCATTGGAGGAGGCCTTGGCTATTATTGAAAATGGAAAATTCGGTTTGGCTTTCAGCAGCGGTGTGGCTGCCACTGATGCTGTGATAAAATTATTATCTCCCGGCGATGAAGTAATTTGCGCCAATGATATGTATGGTGGCACTTATCGTTTGTTTACCAAAGTATTTGAAAAATTTGGTATCAAATTTTTATATGTTGACACGACTCATGTTGCCAATATAAAAGCTGCAGTTACTGATAAAACCAGATTAGTATGGATAGAAACGCCAACTAACCCGTTGATGAACATTACAGATATTGCTGCAGTGGCTGCCATTACGAAGGGAAAAAATATTTTGCTTGCAGTTGATAACACATTTGCTTCCCCCTATTTACAAAATCCCCTTGACCTTGGTGCCAACATTGTGATGCATTCTGTCACCAAATACCTCGGCGGCCACAGCGATGTGATACAAGGTTGTTTGGTCATGAATGATGCAGAGCTGAGAGAAAAATTATATTTTATTCAAAAAAGTTGTGGCGCTGTACCGGGGCCAATGGATTGCTTTTTAGTATTGCGTGGAATAAAAACTCTCGGCGTAAGAATGAAGGCCCATTGTGAAAATGGAAAAATCATAGCCAACTGGCTTCGTAATCATTCCAAAATTGCTAAAGTTTACTGGCCAGGTTTTGAAGATCATCCCGGCCATGCGGTTGCTAAAAAACAAATGAGGGATTTTGGCGGTATGATTTCCTTTGAATTAAAAAATGATAGTGTTGACGAAGCCAAAAGGGTTTTATCCTCTACGCATTTATTTTCATTAGCAGAAAGTCTCGGCGGTGTTGAATCATTGATCAACCATCCGGCCAGCATGACACATGCTTCTATCCCAAGAGAAGAAAGAATTAAAAATGGTTTGAGCGATTCGTTGATCCGTTTAAGTGTCGGTATTGAAGATGCGGAGGATTTAATTGAAGACTTGAAAAAGGCAATCGGGTAACAGTTTATGTTCAGGAAAATAAAAATAATTGGTCAGTTGCTGCTGTTGCAGCTTACGGCCAAAAGTCAAACTATTTCTTTTGAACAACTTCCTTTTACCAATCCATTAAAAACCGAAATTGACTCTATTCTTCATGAACAGGTGAAAGTTTTTTTTAAAAAAGCTAAAGCTCCGGGTTTAATCATTGGCATCAGCCAAAACGGGAAGAAAAAATTTTATAACTACGGTTTTGCTGATTCTGCCAGCAAACAAACATTCAATGCTGAAACAATTTTTGAGATCGGTTCTATTACCAAAACTTTTACAGCTAACCTCTTGTTGCAACTTCATGAACAGAAAATTTTGGATATACAAAGCCCTGCTCTCAATTATTTACCCCCGGACTTTGGTAACGATTCCGTGTTGCAAAAGATTATTCTTGCCGATATTGCCAGCCACAGCAGTGGTCTTCCCCGGCTACCGGCCAACATAGATAAGATAAAAGAATACACCCTGATGCAGCCTTACCAGTTTTATACCAGGGAATATCTCTATTCTTCCCTTAAAAATCTGAAAAGTATTAAGCCGGGCAAATACGGTTACTCCAATCTTGGATTTGGTTTACTTAGTACCATTGAGGAGAACGTAACGGCCATGTCATTCGAATCGCTGCTTAACAAACATATTTTTCAGCCGCTGCTGATGGATAATACATACATTGATGCGAAAAAAAATACCACTGATTCTGCTACCGGGTATTTTTATGGCAAACCTGCTGATTACTGGAAGTTTGATTGCCTTGCCGGAGCCGGGGCCATTAAAAGTAGCGCAGCCGACATACTTAAATACCTGGATGCCCATTTTGAATATAAGAATGAAAATTTTTCTACTGTTGTTCATAAAATAACACAACCAGTTAAACCCGTAGCTACAAATATGCAGATATGTTACGGCTGGCACACTTTTGAAGACCTTAAGCACCGGGTATTCTGGCACAATGGCGGAACTTATGGGTTCTCTACGTTTGCAGCATTTGAGCCTCGCACTAAAATGTCTGTTATTCTTGCATCAAATTCAACCGGAATCAACTCAGCCTTAGATAAACTGGCAGTTGATTTATTGATATTATTAATGGGCAAATAAATGCTGGAAGGTAATCTCATTGAATTTCTGAATGCCAAAGTTGAGCAGTATAATCAACCTGCATTTATTAAAAACGACCCTGTTTCAGTTCCGCATCTCTTCACCCAAAAACAGGATATAGAAATTGCGGGGTTCTTTGCTGCTATTTTTGCCTGGGGCAACAGGGCAACTATCATCAATAAAGCAAAAGAGCTGATGCAGTTGATGGGGAATGCCCCTTATGATTTTTGCCTGAATCATTCGCTGGCAGAACTTAAACGACTAACAGGATTTAAACACCGGACATTCAATACCACTGACCTTCTTTACTGTATTGAATTTTTTAAATTGCATTACCGCAAATACAAAAGCCTTGAAACAGCATTTACCATGCATGGCAGTTCGGTTGATAATATGTTAACCGGCTTTCATCACTATTTTTTCTCACTGGAGCATGTGCCCGAAAGAACTAAAAAACATATCGCTACTCCCGAAAGAAAATCAAGCTGCAAGAGGTTAAATATGTTTCTCCGCTGGATGGTAAGACAAGATAATAAGGGTGTTGACTTTGGTATCTGGAAAAACATTTCTCCTTCGCAGCTAATCTGCCCGATTGACCTGCATGTGGCGAGAGTGGCCCGGCGGCTTAATATATTGAAAAGAAAACAAACGGATTGGCTGGCAGCACTGGAACTAACTGAATATCTTCGAACTTTGGACAGAGCAGACCCGGTGAAATATGATTTTGCTTTGTTTAGCCTGGGTGTAATGGAAAAATTCTGATATGAGTGAAAACAAGCTGATAGAATATCTGAATAATGAACTGGCATTGGAACTTCCCCCAAAAGCTAATGAAGATGAACTGCGAAGACAACTGGCAGCTCATGTAAATGACCTTATTATTCATAATTTTCAAAAGCTGGTGTCTGTTCTTTACCGCCTTGATGTCAGCGAATCTAAATTAAAATACCTCCTGCAGGAAAACCCTGATGCTGAAGCTTCATTTATCATTGCTGACCTTATTATAGAACGGCAGCTCCAAAAAATAAAATCCCGCCAACAATTTCGTCAGCGGGACAATGATATAGATGAGAATGAAAAGTGGTAACCTATTTTTTCTTTCCGTACATCAGTTCCTGCACCTTCTCTTTATCTTCTTTTTCATTCTTTAAATCGAACATGGTACCAAAGACATGATCCCACAGTGTGGAGCTTACTCCGTAACCCATGTGTTCATTCTTGTAATGATGCAGGTGATGATTGCGCCAGTGAGGTTTCATCCACTTGAATGGGGGGTTCCAGGCATGAATAGCATAATGGATAGTGCCATACAACAGGTAGCCCAGCAAAAAGCCGGGAAAAAACATAAAGGCATTGTGTCGCATTATGAGGTACATCAACCCGAATAAAGACCCGGAAATAATGATACTGGGTAAAGGCGGCATAAACAGGCGGGTTGTATCTCTTGGATAATGATGATGATTACCGTGAAAAGTATAAACGATTTTCTTTCCCCTTTCACTTTTTGTTTCCCAATGAAAAAGAAACCGATGTGCCAGGTATTCAAAAAAACTCCAGAAAAGCACACCAGCAAGAAAAAGCAGGATGATTTTCTGAATAGGATATTCAAGCCTGACCAGGCTATAATAAAGCATATAAACAATGACCGGCAAATACATACCCCATATAAGCAAAGGATGTGCTTTTGTCAGCATTTCAAGAAAATTATTCTTGAACAACCGGGCCTGGCCCTTATTATGGATTTTTTCAAATTGCATGGCGTAAAGATAAGGAAAGGAATGTGGGATGAAAATGGAGTGCCGCCTGATTTTAGTCAGGCTACTGGAATTCGACAACTGATTGAAAATGACAGTATTTAAGAATAATAAGCTCCCAAATGTTTTACCTTAGCTGCCAAAATATCCCATCAATGAAATTAGTCAGCTACCTGAAAGATGAACATGAACAACTTGGAGTACTTATTAATGATATGATATTTGATATGGAAGTTCTCCACCCTGATTTGCCGGGCAGCATGAGTATGTTTCTCAACTACTGGGAAGAAAGTTATCCCATAGCCCGTGCGGGGGAGCTTCTGCTGAAAGAGGGTACCAGGACAAGTAATAAAGGGGTACCGTTGAATGAAGTGACCCTGCTGGCTCCGGTGCCACTCCCTACCAGTTGCCGGGATGGCTATGCCTTTCGCCAGCATGTGGCAGCAGCCCGGAGAAACCGTAAAGCAGAAATGATACCAGAGTTCGACCAATACCCAATTTTTTATTTTACCAATCATCACAGCATTACGGGGCCGGGAGATGTTCGTTGTATGCCTGACCATTTTGAAAAATTAGATTTTGAACTGGAAGCAGCAATTGTTATTTGTAAACATGGCAGAAATATTAAAGCAGAAGAAGCAGATGAATACATTGGCGGGCTGATGATCATGAATGATATAAGTGCAAGACGGTTGCAGATGGAAGAAATGCTGCTGAACCTGGGCCCTGCAAAAGGAAAAGATTTTTCTACTGCCATCGGTCCCTGGCTGGTAACTCTGGATGAATTGCAGCAATTTGAAATTCCGGCCAAAGAAAATCATACAGGAACCGCCTGGAACCTGAATATGAAATGTTGGGTAAATGGCAAACAGGTAAGCGATGGCAATGTGGGTGATATGGACTGGACCTTTGCAGAAATAATTGAAAGGGCTTCTTATGGAGTTGATTTATATCCAGGCGATGTGATTGGCAGCGGGACTGTTGGTACAGGATGTTTTTTGGAATTAAATGGTACCGGAAAACTTAACGACCCCAACTATATAGAGCAGTGGCTGCAACCCGCTGATGTGGTGGAAATGGGAATTGACGGGCTGGGGAAATTGAGCAATACGATTGTGGCAGAGGAATCGGAGTGGAGTATTTTGAAGCTGAAGAAAATTTGAGTAATTAAACGCAGAGAACAAGAGATAAGGAGTTATCGCAGAGCAATTTTAAGAAATTGATAGAGCAAGGCTAAATGAAATTGGCGCAATTATTCTGGATGCTGCTATTACAGTTCACCGAGAACTTGGGCCAGGGCTTTTAGAATCTGCTTACCAACTTGCTTTAAAAAGAGAAATTGAATTAAGAGGTTTGCAGGTAAGGGCTAAAGTACCCGTTGAATTAATGTATAAAGGAGTTTCTCTTGGTAAAGCTTACGAAATAGACCTCTTAGTTGAAGAAGAAGTTATTATTGAAAATAAATCAACAGACGGCATGGCACCCATTTTCACATTTCAGGTTATTACCTACCTGAAACTTTATAATAAAAACCTTGGCTACCTGATTAACTTCAATGTCCCTTTATTGAAAGACGGTTTTAAAAGAATAGTTCATAATTTTTAGTTTTTCTCTGCGCAATCTCTATTTACTCATGTTCTCTGCGGTTAAACAATAAATATGCTAATCAATCTCAAAAACCTGAAGCCCGCCGAAAAGCAATACTACCTGCAGCATGTTATTGCTCCAAGGCCGATTTGCTTTGCATCCACCATTGATAAAGCAGGCAATATAAACCTCAGCCCTTTCAGTTTTTTTAATTTATTTTCTTCCAATCCACCCATCGTTGTTTTCTCCCCGGCAAGAAGGGTACGGGATAATACTGTCAAACACACTTTACAGAATGTTCTGGAAGTGCCTGAAGTGGTTATCAATATCGTTACGTATGATATGGTACAGCAAGCATCACTGGCCAGTTGTGAATTTGCAAAAGAGGTAAACGAATTTGCAAAAGCCGGTTTTACAAAGGTGGCCGCTACCATAGTAAAACCCCCGATGGTGAAAGAAAGTAAAGTGCAAATGGAGTGCAGGGTCATTGAAGTAAAGCCGTTAGGTACAGAAGGTGGCGCTGGTAATTTAGTTATCTGTGAGGTACTGGTAATGCATATTGACGATTCGTTACTCGATGAAAATAAAAAGATAGATCAGCGAAAAATAAACCATGTGGCAAGGCTTGGAGGCGATTGGTATTGTGTGGTCAATGAAAGCAATCTTTTCCAGGTGGAAAAGCCAAATACACAATTGGGTATAGGCATTGACACCCTTCCTCCCTCCATTCGTAATAGCAAAATCTTATCCGGAAACAACCTCGGACAACTGGCTAATGTGCATGAACTGCCGGCTATAGAACCATCATTTGATGATATTCACCTGAAACAAATTATTCAGTATTACAGCGTTAATCCCGAAGAAATGGAAAAGGAACTTCATTTATATGCAAAAAAATTACTTGATGAAGGGAAAGTAAAAGAAGGCTGGCAGGTATTGCTCGCCGGGGTATAATCTGCTTGTTTTGGATAAAATACTTTCTATCTTTAGTGAGGTCTGCAAAAGTGCTGTTTTATGCACAAAATAAAAACACCATATTTCCTGCTTGTCATTACTTCAGGCTTTTTTCTTTTTTCCTGCGTATCTCAAAAAAAGGTTGTTTCAGCGAAAAAAGATTTAACTGCCATAGACAGCCTGTTCCTGCAACAGAATAAAACACTGAAGAGCCTGGATGAGCAGCGCAGAAACAAACAGGAATTAAACGAAATAGATGATACCAGCAGTTCCCGCATACAAAAATATATTAATAGTACTACCATAGAGATTGATACATTGATTGGAAAAAACTCTATACTTATCGGGGAAACAGTTGTAAACAAAGATGATTGGAACCGGTTATTGCGAACCCTTTCGAGTTCCCGGATGTCATCCAAAAAAATTGGCGATAAAATATTATTTCTTACAGACCTGGTTAGTCAAAATACTGTTGTCAAAATTGACCAGGATGTACTTTTTCAGCCAGGCCGTTACACCGTTGCACCGGCTATGGCAAACGCCATCATTAAATTATTTGAACCTGCAGCGAAAGAAATTGAACTGTTTACAAAAAGATATCCTGACTTCCCGTTGTCATTGGTAATTACCGCCAAAGGGTACGCCGATGCCACATCTATCTCAGAAGGCAGCTCACTTTACAGGGCACTGAAAGAAAGCATGACGTTGAATGCAACTGACCCTGATAATAAAGAATTAAACAAACAACTGTCCCGCTTAAGGGCAAAAGAAGTGATTGAGTTGTTTGAAAAGTTTGCTGCCGGCCGTTCCGGCGATGGAACATACCTGAAAAATGTTTTATACCTCTACGAAGGAAAAGGAGAATCTTTACCTAATCCCAAAATAACTGACTATAAGGTTGATGATTCCCGGCGGCGGGTAGTATATCTTTTCTGGAGTGTATTTCCGGAGTAAATGTTATTTACTGACAAATACTTTCTTTAAAATATCAAATGTTTTTGCCAGCGAATTGACCCGGGTATGAAATAATCTGCTGAGAATACTTTCTCAAAAACAATCATTCGGCTACTGACAGGTGTCGTTGGTTTTGACAATACACTACGACCAGGGTGAGCTTTCTATTTTATACAAAGCATAATTCTGAATATGCCTTGCCTGTTGAATGGCAAGGTAAGGCAGTGTCACATTTCCCCCTGCTGTACATAACTTAACTGTAGCCAGGTTATGTTTCTGCTGATAAAGACTTTGCTCCAGGCGAACGGATTGTATCTTATCCCATTTAAGTATTAGTTCATAACTGCCAAATATTCCTTTTTTTATCTGCAGGGCATTGCTGCCGGGCCATAGCCTGAATTTTCGTTGAAATAACCAGCAGATTATCCAAACACCAACTATCCATAACGAAATAAAAAAAGCTACTTCTTTAAAATTAAAATAAAGAATAGCACCGGCCACAACCGCAGGCATGATTCCCAGAAGCAACACTCTTCTCCGGATATAAACTTTATCAATTTGTATGGGAGGAATTTCCTTTACTTGTAACAGCGAATGATACTGCTCCAGCAAATCCGGAATAAAGGAAGGCCTGGTTACGGGAACATTTACCTGCATTTTATTTTTAAGATAATCGGCACCTGTAGCATGAAACTGCAACAGGAACAACCCGATCTTTTGCCTTATCCAGTTAGCTTTCCAGGAAACAAACTGAATTTTACGGAACGGTACAAATTTCTCTTTCTTATTTATTAAACCACTTCTGATACGAAACCCTTTTTCTGAACGGCTGATAGTAAAATCAGAATAGGTTAACATGACCTTTATAACTGAAATGCCAATAGAAACAACCAGGGCTGTAATTGCAAGGAATAAAAAAAGCCTGTATTCGTCTGTCTTAATAATATCCATCAGCCATTTTAACACTCCGCTGTATTCTTTATCTGAAACACCCACACTTTGTAAGGAAGAGTAAATAAAAGCCAGCAAAAGAAAAAAAGCTTCCAGGTGATTGGCAGAAATACTCAGTTTAAAAAGATCGCTGCCTGAAAGGATTACCATCACTTCCTCCCGAAGCTGCTGTACCCCTGTATTGGCTGATTGTATGTTTGTTCGCTGCCCCAGTATAAATTCTTTTAATGCAGATGATCTGAATTTATCTAATGCTTCAATTTTCCCTTCCGTTTTTTCTGAACCAGCCGTATCAAAAGAAAGACTTGAAACATTGAGCAGACTATGCAACCAGCTCTGCTCTGCATGTACCACCTGTATTTTCTCCAATGGCAGCGTAATGGTTTGTTTGGTAAAAAATCCTTTTTTAATTATCAGCTCATTGGCAACCACACTGAACCGGAAATTAAAATATTCTAACCCGGAACGGGCCAGTGAAAGAATGGAAACGACCAATGCTAAGATCTCGTAACTATCCATTTTATTTTCACTGGATTTTTTCCGGATAATTATCACCAATAAAAGCGGCCACAGAAATTTTAGCAAGCTTATCAACGCTTTATAAAGCAGTATCAGTAAGGCTGCGGGGGATTGTCGCTGAGATTTTGTCCAGTCAACTGCCATTTTGTTCATATTCAGTCGTCTTTTTCATTATAAAATCACGCAGAGCTAACGCTGTTTCTTCCTTTAACCCGGAAATTTTAATATCTACCCCTTCGGTACCTGCTGTATAAACAGAAAGCGACGCCAGTCCCAATTTTCTTTCAAAAGGACCAGAATTGATGCTACAGTGCTGGATACGGTTAAAAGGACAGACAGAAATCCGCTGAACCAACCAGCCCTTGCGATAAATAATATCCTTATCCCGGAGGGCATAAGCTTTCCGGGTAAAAGATTTTCGGATAAGCCAATAAGTTAAAAGGCAAAATAACAAAAGTGGCGTTACAATCAACACCCAAAGAAGAACATTCTTCGGTGAAGTAACTAAAATGATAACGGTTACGGACAATAAGAGAATACCCCATGTTATCATCCATCCCCATTGGAGCACTTTCCAGTACGATTGCTCTATTGGATGCAGGTTTATTTCTTCAGCACGGGGTAATGAGCCAAGCTCAACTGCTTCGTTTGAAAATAAGTTCATACTGGTGCAAATCTATCATTTTGCACCAAATACTTTCTTCAAAATATCCGATGTTCTCGCCAGTGGGTTAGCCCTGATATTAGCTTCTTCTTTTGCCACTTGGTCAAACAAAGCATCTATTGCTTTACCGACAACATAGGCCGTAAGATTCGGATCTACTTTTTTAAAAGTGGTGGGAAGTTTATTATATGTAGTTACAATATCGGAGTAATATTTTGTAGCATCCACTTTATCCAGCGATGTTTTTACAGATGGCGTAAAGGCCGTAGTTAGTTCCTGTTTTGTTTTTTCCTTAAAATATTTAGTCGCCTCATTCTTATCGCCTTTAATTATTTTCAATGCATCGGTCAGCGTCATTTCTTTAACGGCATCTATAAAAATGGGTTTGGCAAAGGCTACAGCATCTTCAGCTCCCCGGTTGATGGAAAGAATTGCTTTGTCCACCTGTGCGCCCATCCCCAGGTTTCTCAGTGTTTTCTCAACTTTCCTTGCATCTTCAGGCAGTAGCATTTTGTAAAATTCACTGCCAAAGAAACCATCTGTCTTATTAAGATTTAAAACTGCAGTAGTTACTCCCTGCAGCAAGGCTTCTTTGATACCTTGACCGGCTTCATTTTCGGTAATACCTGATTTCGTCTTCTTTCCAGACAATATATCCGGCAACGTAATCTGTGAAAAAGATGCCGCCGGGAAAATAAGCAGGCTGAATAATGCAATAGCAAAAAAAGTTTTCATATCAGTAAGTATAAATTTTATTCGGGTGCAAGATAACAGCGATTGATTGCTGAAAAAAGCCCTGCCGGAAGATTTGACGATATTTTAAGCTATTGGTTGCGCAAGGCAGCTACTTAATACCACCTCCAAACACTTTTCTCAACAATTCCGTCGTCCGGGCAAGGATGTTTTGCCGGATATTCAATTCTTCTTTTGCCACCAGGTCAAAGAGGGCATCTGTAGCTTTACCGGTAACAAAACCGGGCAGGTCGGGGTTTAGTTTTTTTATAGTAGTCGGGAAATTATTATAAGTGTTCACTACATCAGTGTAGTATTTTGTCGCATTCAATTTATCTAATGAGTTTTTAATCACAGGCAGAAAGGCCGCAATTAGCTTATCAGTTGTTTTCACCCTGAAAAAGTGTGTGGCGCTGGTATCACCATTTCTTACGAGGCCAATAGCATCGCTTATCGTTATATTTTTTATAGCATCCACAAAAATAGGTTTGGCATACCCGGCCGCATCTTCTGCAGCCCTGTTAATCTGGAGTACCGCTTTATCTATCATTTTTCCCATTCCCAGATCCCGCAGTGTATTTTCAATCTTCTTTGCATCAGGCGGCATAAATATTTTATAAAAAGCATCTTTGAAAAAGCCATCTTCTTTATTCAGCTGCAGCACTGCCTTTACAAGTCCCTGGCCTAATGCTTCTTTAATGCCCTCCCCTGCTTCAGCTTCCGTAACGCCGCCACCGGTTGGAAATTTGGATAATACCTCGCAACTGCTTAACGCTACTGACAGGCAAACAACCGATAATAATTTTTTCATTGGTATGTTTTTAAAAAACCTCAAAAGAAAGGATGCCCGCAACTTAAAGTATTTCCGGCAATTTGGCTTTGGGTTACCTTCAGAATATCTTTTTACAGCTATCTGGCGAAAAAAATACCCCGGGGGTTAGCAATATCCTGTTTTTGTTTTACCTTATGATTCCAAAACTTTGTTTATGAAAAAGCTTTCTCGATGGGCAAAAAATCATAAAAGATCATCCCGCATCGTTATCGTTGTTTCCTTCATTGCATTGACAGCACTTGGCATTGCAACCGGTATGTTATTGACTGATGTTGGTGTCTCCATTTCATCAGCCGCTATGTTTGTATTTATCTGCATTTACTTTGCCGGCCTTATTGCCTACCCCGCCAAATCTTTAAAAGGGAAAAAACTAAGTGCCACTGCATTTTATGTACGGCAAAAAAGTTGTGACTGGCTGCTGGCAGCTTCCACTTTTTGTATGATTGTTTACCTGGGCAACCGACCGGGGGAGATATTTAATTACTCATCGCCATTACATGCAGCTACCACTGCCAGTTCATCATTTCCAAAAGACAGTACAATAAATTCTTATAAGACCGTTACTGCTTTCAAGGCCTCTTTAAAGGATGAAAATGGAAAGTCCCTGAAATGGAAAGAGAAAAAGAAATTGCTGAAGGAACAGGTCAGGGCTATTAAAAAGGATAAAGAGATGTCTGACGGGGCAAAAGTGGCCCTCATCTTTTTATCCGTACTGGTGGCTTTAGGACTGCTCTTTCTTGTTGCCACCCTTGCCTGCGAACTTTCCTGCAACGGTTCTGAAGGCGCTGCCGTATTGGTAACGGTGGGCGGAGCAGCCTTAGTAGTTTTTCTGTTACTCCTCGCTATCAGGGCAATAACGGGCAAAAAGAAAAAACCGAAAAAGGGTGAACCGATCCCAGACGACCCGGCAAAAACAGGAAAAAACGAATAGCCACCAGCCCCTTCTATATAAAGCCCTTGCTTTTAACCCTGAGCAGGGGCTTTTTATCGTATTTTCTCCCCGAATCCATAAAAATTTTTCAAACTGGTCAAAAAAAGGCTCACTTTTGAAAATGGATTGGTTTACTTAAGTTTGCGGCAGATTTTATTCATACTTTGTATTAAAAAAGGGACATTCCTGAAAATCCCATAAAAAGAGTAGGGCGCCTTTACCGAAAAGCGATACGAGTAGGTAATTCAAAAACTACTGTTATGAAGAAAATAATTTTCATGTTGGCAGCATCTGTTTTCTGCTTTCAAATCGCCGGTCTTTCACAAACCAGGGTTGGGCTTTCAGCTGGTGTTACATCAGCAAATATGAAAGGTAAAGTTGAAGGAGACCGCAAAGGCGGTTTAATAACCAGCCTGGTGCTTGATGCTCCGATAGGAAAAAGTAAAAATTTCTGTTTTCATCCTTCCCTGTCTTATGTTCAGAAAGGGATAGTTGAACCACATCCTGACGGCACATTGATAGAAAAGCAATATGTTGCGCTGCGCTATGCGGAATTAACTACTGATTTCCTTTACTACATTCACGGTGCTAAGGGTGGTAGTTTCTATATTGGAGCCGGCCCTTCAGTAGCGTTTAATATTCCCTCAAAAAAAGTTTCTGTAACTGACGGCACTAAAACTGCGAGAGACATAAATTTTGGCAGCACTCCTGAAAACGATTTTAGAGGTGTTGATTACGGTGCCGACTTCGCAACCGGGTACAGGACAAAAGGCGGATTTTTCGTTTCCCTTAATTACAATCATGGAATAAGAAACCTGGTAACTGAAGGTACTGCCGGTCACTTAAGAAATAATTATATCGGCGTTCAGTTGGGTGTTTTCCTGAATAACGGCGGCGCCAAATCCAAATAAAAGACTTCCAGTAATTCAATACAAAAAGCCCTTCGCTTATGCGGGGGCTTTTTGTGTGCTAATCCCTAACCAGTACCTTTGCCTGCCCGGATTATATAACTTTTAAATAATGAGGTCAGGCGGGTCTGCCCAACTACACACAAGGAACAAGAAACCAGAACTAATGAGTATACAACATCTTTCTGAACAGGAGCTTCTGCGCCGTGAAAAACTGGCGGAATTGATTATGATGGGCATCGAGCCCTATCCCGCCCCTTTATTCCCGGTTAACAGTAAGTCAGTTTATATAAAAGAAAACTTTACGACAGAAAAAAAAGAGCAGTTTGCTGATGTATGCCTGGCCGGCCGCATCATGAGTGTGAGGGATATGGGCAAAGCCAATTTCGCCGTGATACAGGATGCCCATGGCAAGATACAGCTCTACATCCGCAGAGATGATATCTGCCCGGGTGAAGACAAGACATTGTATGATATAATATGGAAAAAACTAATTGATATCGGCGACATCATCGGTATTAAGGGCTATGCTTTTATTACCAAGACAGGTGAAACTTCTGTGCATGTCAGGGAACTAACCATTCTCAGTAAGTCACTTCGTCCCTTGCCAATTGTTAAAGAAGCCGATGGGCATACCTTTGATGCGGTAACCGACCCGGAATTCAAATACCGCCAGCGCTATGCAGACCTTATTATCAATCCTTCGGTAAAAGAAACTTTCATAAAAAGAACTAAGCTTATCAATTCCATCCGTGAGTTTTTAAATAACCAGGGTGCATTAGAGGTGGATACCCCGGTATTACAAAGTATTCCCGGTGGTGCCATAGCAAGACCCTTTACTACCCATCATAACGCATTGGATATTCCCTTGTATTTACGAATCGCCAACGAACTTTATTTAAAACGCCTCATAGTTGGTGGTTTCGACTGGGTGTATGAATTCAGCCGCAACTTCCGTAATGAAGGGATGGATCGTACACATAACCCGGAGTTTACCATCCTTGAATTTTATACTGCCTACAAAGATTATTTCTGGATGATGGAAACAACAGAGCAACTGCTGGAAAAAGCGGCGATGGATGTTTGCGGCGTTACCGATATAACGGTTGGAGATAATACAATTTCTTTTAAAGCCCCGTTCAAACGCATCAGCATTTATGATGCAATACAGGAACATACCGGCACTGATGTAAGCCGGATGAATGAAGAACAACTTCGTTCCATTTGTAAACAACTGCACATACCTGTTGACAATACGATGGGCAAAGGCAAGTTGATTGATACCATCTTTGGTGAAAAATGTGAAAAGAATTATGTGCAGCCCACTTTCATTATTGATTATCCAGTGGAGATGAGCCCCCTCACCAAAAAACACCGGGATAAACAAGGATTAGTGGAACGATTTGAATTAATGATCAACGGAAAAGAAATTGCCAATGCCTACAGCGAACTGAACGACCCTATTGACCAGCGGGAACGTTTTGAAGAACAAGTGAAGCTGCAGGAACGGGGTGATGATGAAGCCATGTTTATTGATTATGATTTTCTCCGTGCATTGGAATATGGTATGCCGCCTACTTCAGGCATCGGCTTTGGTATTGACAGGCTTTGTATGCTGCTGACGAATAGCTCTTCCATACAGGATGTGTTGCTGTTTCCGCAAATGCGGCCTGAGAAGAGGGATGAAGCAGAAGAGGATACCCCTTAATGTTGGATACTTTCACTATCTGTTAATTATGGGGCCTTCATATAGCTGCCACGCCCAAGCCTGTAGAATAAATAAAGGTTATAAAATTTTCTTTTTTTAGCAGGCTACGATCTTCATGAGTTTTTAAAACCCTAACGGCCTTATTGGAGGTAACCCCTTTGTACATTTTCATATTCCACTTCCCATACATCAACTTGTATGAAAATATCGTTTTATGGGCAGTACAAAAATACTTAGCCCTTTGTGGCAAAAAATTTTTATACCTTCTATGTGCAGCTTTGATTAACAGTTTTTTTGCTCCAATTAAATTGTCCATCCTGATAAATTGTTGCAATTTGCGCAGGCTCTCAAACTACCCCCAATGAAATATGTTAGCACTTGCCTCTTATTGTTTTTCTGGTATCTAACGTCAACTGCACAAGACCTGGAAGCAATCAATAAAATGAAAGATAGCCTGGAGAAAGCAATGAAGCAGTTTGAAAAGAGCATGAACCAGCAGGCTGAGCAGATGAAGGGGTTCAAGGATCTTTTTCAGGGAAACACCAATACAAAAAATCAACAGCATTCGGTTGTAAACAATAATGATGATTTACCCCTTCCCAAAAGAAACAGTAAACTACTGGCTTCAATTCCGGCAAAAACATTTACTAAAACAGAGCTGGTTGCTTATGTCAATAACCTGCAGAGCAAACTGGTGCAGCAAAAAGGAAATGCAGCGGCAATTAAAACCGCTCAGGCTGGTATGAAGAAATATCCTGTCGCCAACCATCATGGGCTTGCCCTGCTATTCTTTACTAAAAAACAGGAAGTTTCTGCCTTGTTTGTTCTGTGTTCCATAATAAAAGCAAATCCTGCCAATACCCTGGCTATGAATAATCTTGCAGCCATTCTGAACCACGCCGGGTTTCCACATAAATCCATCCCTGTTTCCAGGCATGTGCTGGCACAGGCTGCGCAAAGTGCCATGGTGAATAATAATATGGGGCAGGCCTATTTTCAATTGGGCGATATTGATAATGCCATTCGTTTTTTATCGGCCACCACCCGCATAGAACCATTTCATATAGAAGCCAACGCTACACAAGGTTATATAAATGAAGCAAGGGGAAACAGTGCAGCAGCAGCCAATCATTATAGTAATTCCCTCAAAGGTGGTTATAATAAAGCTGCGGCTGAAGGAATGAAAAGAACAAAACCCTCAGACGATATAAGTGACAAACTGCGGTTGCCCCCACGAATGAATTACCCGGAAATGGACGATAATCTTCCGTTTGCCTGTCCTGCAGATCCGGGAAGCAGTTATGCAGCTGTTGTTGGTTTTAATGCAAAAATGCAGGCGGAAACAGATGCATGGAATAGAACTCATAAAGATTATGAAGAACGGTCGGGCAAGGATATGGAGCAAAATATCATGAACCTTATTGGAGGAAATTCAAGAGGCAGAATAGCTGTAGCACTAAATCCGCTTTTTAATAAAGCACAGGTGGTAACAGCCAAATCTTACCGGGCATATACGGATGAAGGCATGCGGATAGAAAATGAATACGAAAAATGGAAAAGAGAATTTGATAAGGAATGGGCCGCAAAATTTAAGAATGTATGTGATGGATTAGACCCCGATAGATGCTGTGCTGCTGAAACCGGCCTATATAATGCAAAGAATGCTGCGTTCATGAACCGCTACCACCGGTATTGCGAAGATGTTTGGAATAATACCCGCTGGCATTATAATACAATTGCATATTGGTACCCTTATGTCAAAAATGTTCCGTTCGGCGCCCGTGACCTGATTATAGCCAGAGGTATTCTTCTGGGTACTGCTTCTAAATTAACGGCAATACATCTAACTGAATATACCTGTGGCCGGCAAATTGAAAAAACAGATTCAGCCGACAAAAAAGCAAATTTCAAAAACATTGACTGCCCGGCAAGTGTAAAAATTCCGCTGGGTGTAGGGGATGTAAAGTTGAGTTGCGAGTCACTGAGTGTAGATTTGGGCGAAGGAATAATGGGAGGGTTTGAATATGAATTTGGTTCCGGGCAAACCACTATGTACATTGGAGTAGGTGTACAGGCAGAAGCAGGTGTGTTGAGTGTAGAAGCCAGCGCCACGCAGTTTATCAGTTTCGACAGCAATTTTAATGTTACCGATGTTGGCAATAAATTATCTTTAGGCGCCTCTGCAATGGAAATATCCCCCACCCTTGGGCTTGAAGGTATGGGTGCAAGCGGCAATGTTGTATTCGGAGTGAACAGCGGACTGAATGTGAGCAGCAGTGTCTCTGCGATAGGACAAAGCATATTTGCCGGTGAGGTACAATTATTATAATCTGCATTACATTATATAAAACAAAATAATTATTATGAACCGTTTATTCGTACTTTTTTTAGTAAGCATCAGCCTGGCAGCCACTGCACAGGACAAGCCCGGTTGTGATACCATTGAACCTAAGTACATGACCCGTATGCCCGGCTTTTTTCTTAGGAGCTGTGAGTTAAGCGAATACAAACCATACAAATTTTCCTATATCGAGTTAAATGATAAAAGGATTTATAAAGAAGTAGCAGGTCGTTTTTACCATCTTTCTTATTCAAAAATCAAGAGTGAGCCAAGAAAATTTAGCGGAGACCAGATACGCCTCAACTATCACAATGCGGTAGTAAAAGCAAAGGGCTCCTCCCTTGCAATAAGAAAAGATTTTTTCAAAATGGCCCAGGATGGAAAAACGGTCTGGTTTAAAATTGATAATGCCGAGGATGATGATGACCTGGGGTTTGACTTGTTCATTGTTGAAACTGAAGAAATGAAGCAGGACATTGAAGTGAACATGAGTGAAGGAATAGACCGGGATGGAAAAATTGCCTTATATGGAATCTTGTTCGATGTTGGCAAGTCTGTTATCAAGCCTGAATCTGCACCCGCATTACAAACGGTAATTGATTACCTGGTTGCAAATCCCACTATAAAAATTTTTGTGGTGGGCCATACTGATAATACCGGTGTATTTGCCAGTAATATTTCTTTATCAAAAGCAAGAGCTAACGCTGTAAAAGATTACCTCGTAACCAAAGGAAAAATTAATGCTGCCAGGTTGGGTTCCGACGGAGTAAGTTCATTATGCCCCGTGGCTACCAATAATACGGAAGAAGGAAAAGCACTGAACCGGCGGGTAGAGATTGTGAAGCAATAATCAGCAATTACAGTTTCTGCCTGATAGAATGTGCATGCTGCATGCTAATAGTTCTTCTAAACTGCCTGAACAAAATTCTATCAGCTTATAATCCCTGCTTATATTATTGATATAAGCTATTAAACAGCTCTTGAAAAACACAACAAGCCCGATGCTCTCGTGCCTTCTTAAAAGCTTCAAAGGGGGAAGCCTTCATACACCTGATCCGTCTAAAAGAAGACGGACGTTTCGGCATGTGTCCGTTGTTTATACCATTGTTTTTTGTCTCCGATAAAAACACTCTTATACAAACAAATCAGTATATAACTGCGCCCCAGGCACCACTGAATATTTTTCCAGGTCAGTAATGCCTTCTTTCTCCAGCACCTGTTCATCAATAAACAAGTTGCCGGTGCATTCGCCGGACGGCTGGCGGAGAATGTAATAGGCAGCATCTGCAAGAATATCCACGGTGCGGCTCATGTTGGCAAGCATTTGCCCGCCCAGGAGGTTTCGTACGGCGGCGGTGTCAATGGTTGTCCGTGGCCAGAGTGCATTAGCTGCAATGCGGTCTTTCTTTAATTCTTTGCCCCAGCCTACGGTCATCATACTCATGCTGTACTTGGTAAGGGTGTAGGCCACATGTTTCTCAAACCATTTAGGATCGAGATTGATGGGTGGAGATAACGTAAGTATATGGGGGTTCTCTGCTTTTTTTAAATGCGGTATGCAGGCTTTGGTTACCAAAAAAGTTCCCCGCACATTGATGCTGTGCATCAAATCAAATCGTTTAGCTTCTGTTTGTTCGGTAGATGTTAATGAAATAGCAGAAGCATTATTCACCAGTATATCAATACCGCCAAATTTCTCAATTGCTTTATCCACCACATTCTGAACCTGGTCTTCAAAACGAATATCACATTGCACAGCCAGTGCTTTTCCACCTGCAGCTTCCATTTCTGCTGCTGCAGAGAAAATAGTGCCCCCGAGTTTTGGGTTTTCTTCTACACTTTTGGCAGCAATTATAATATTGGCTCCTTCAGCGGCTAATTTTAATGCAATTGCTTTTCCAATTCCACGGGTGCCCCCGGTGATGAGGACGGTTTTGTTTTGAAATGACATAAAGTTTATTTTAACCCACCCCAATCAATAATTTTTTATTGCAAAACTCTTATGCTCCTCCCGGGAGGGGATGGGAAAAGCATGAAAGTGCTGAAATCTAATACTCCGGCAGTACCGGTTTCGTTTGCACAATATCCTCTATCTGCTGCATTACTTCTGCGCTTAGTTTTTCAACAGCATCCTTTGCCTTTAAATTCTCCAGCAATTGTTCTTTGCTGGTGGCTCCAAGAATTGCTGTTGTTACGTTCGGGTTTTTAATACACCAGGCAATGCTTAACTGCACCATGGAAATACCCAGGTTTTGTGCAAGATTACTTAATGCTTTTACTTTAGCCAGAAAATTTTCCTGCATCCAGCGGTCTTTTAACCAGTCGAACCCACTTAATCCAAACCGGCTCCCTTCGGGAACCCCGTTATTGTATTTACCACTTAATAATCCTGATGCCAGCGGACTCCAGATGGTAGTGCCCATACCCACGGTTTTAAATACCATCAGGAATTCATTTTCTATTTTATTCCTCTCCAGTAAATTGTATTGTGGTTGTTCCACCGAAGGGCCTATTAATCCATACTGCTGTGCCACCCGGTGTGCTTCCATTATTTCCACCCCACTCCACTCACTTGTGCCCCAGTATAATATTTTTCCCTGCTGAATAAGGTTGTGCATCGTCCATACTACTTCTTCTATCGGTGCTTTTTTATCGGGACGATGACAAAAATACATATCGAGATAATCCATTTGTAACCGCTGCAACGCTTCATTACAGGCTTCCATCAAATGTTTCCTGCTTAATCCTGATTGATTCGGTTTGTTTTCTTTTCCCCTCCATCCCCAAAAGGCTTTGGAAGAAACGGTGTAAGAGGTCCTGTCCCAGTTTTTCTTTTTTAATACCCGGCCCATCATTTTTTCACTTTCGCCGAGTGCATACACTTCTGCATTATCAAAAAAATTGACGCCGTTGTCATACGCAATGCCCATCAGCTCATCGGCAACGCTGTCATTAATCTGTTTATGAAAACTTACCCAGCTGCCGAAGGAAAGTATACTTAATTGCAAACCGGTTTTACCCATGTACCTGTATTCCATAATATGTTTTTGGTTTATTGTTGTAGTTACAAAGAGTCTTTTAACTCCAGGAATGCTAAAGATACTGAGAGGAGAAGATATTGGGTACTATTGCGGGAATCCACTTTCGGAAACTTTTAATATACCACCACCGTCATTAAATGTTACCCGTCTTAAATCCTGCGTTGCTTCCATTCCTTTGTTACCATAGTATCGGTTACCTTTTGTATGGTATTGAGTATATTTAGTGGTGTAAAATAACCGGGTGTTTTGATCCCACCAAAGATCCTGGCACTTCAGCGTATCACCGGTTCTGCTAATCACCACCACACTATCCCAGAGATACACTTTATTCAGATTTTCATAATATTTTCCTTGCCTGCTATCAAGCCAGGTTTCAATTGTAGTGCTGCTATCATAAAAATCGCAATGCAGCGATTTGGGAAACTCTGCATACACTGTATCGTCAAACACCCTCAGCATCAATGGCGCCTTTAGTTTAGCCTTCAATTTACCTTCCTGGCTCAACAGGCTTTCAATATTTACCGCTTCCTCTCTCATCACTACTTTCTTAGTCATATCGTCTATCACTTTCTCATCGTTCTCACAACTGCTAACAAAACAGCAGCCTGTGAAAAAAGCTGCTGTGTAAAAAAAATTTTTATAAAAAGAGAAGTTATTCATATTTCCTTTTGATAAACCAGAAATCGCTGAGTGAAAAGCCCAGTGAAACCCTGAACAAACCTTCCTTCAGCAAATTATCATTATTTCCTCTTTTACCGTATTCAAATGCAAGATTGATAAGTGTAACCTGATTGGGGGCCTGGCGGCTTATTGCAACCGGCAACCCCAGTCCAAATGAAGCCCCGAATTGCGACATCTTTTGCTTCACTTTTATATAATCCGAACCCACAAAAAATCCGAACCGGTAAGCTATATTGCTGAAATAATTTCTTTTAGGTACCGGGCTAAGCTGGCCACCAACTTTTATTTGCCAACTGTTTCTTACCGAGTCTTTCTGACCATAAAAACGATACAGACTCCAGTTCTGCTGGGTAAAATCAGCACCAATCAGCCATCCGCCTTCTTTATTTGACACAGCAGATTTTTGCGCCACAAAACCAACGGTGTAAGAAGACGGGATATTGATTTTGCCTTTTATATCCCGGCTGTCAGATACACTGTCTAACCGAAGGTTGCCAAGATTATCATCAAAGAAAAATGTTTCTCTCAATACATCCTGTGTCGCATTTATTTTCTGGCCCCAGTTGCCATAGGCGCCGATTGTCAGCACAACTTTTTTATTCCACGGAACTTTGTATTGCAACCCTGCATTAAAGTATAAACTGCCAAAGTTGGTTTTTGTTTCATAGTTGGCCCGGTAATAATCTACTGAATCATTAATAAGAGTTCGCCGGGTGCTGTAGTCCTTGCCCCCGAAGTAATAACCGCCATTTATACCAATGCTTAGCTTTTCTTCACCATTTTTTGTGGTCCGGTTAAAGACATTGAATCCTGTGCCGACAGATGCAAGATATGCACCCCCATCCCCTTTGTAAATTGTTGAAGCACTGTCTATCGGTAAGCCGGTAATTGGGTCTTTAAGCCTTTCGTTATGAATGATATTGTAACTGATCCTTGAAAGGGGCCGTAACCCAAAACTTAAGCCCCAGTTATTTCTTATGGGTACACCTATCTGTATGTAAGAGAACAATGCATTACTGGCAACAAATTTTTTTGCCGGTGATGGTTCTCTCAATGTCCGGGTGTCAAAATTCAATCCCACATCAAGGATAGCCCTTCCCGAAACTAATTTTTTAGATTTTTGTTCCAGCACAGCCTGGAATGCTGAATAAGATGCCGGGTTACTGAAATTTATAGAAAGAAAATCTGTATAGCCCGCCGAAATGCCCCCCATACCCCGGCTGGTAATATGTGTCGGCGGAACAAGGTCGCCTATGCCATACCGGGAATAAGGTGAATTGTCCTGCGAAAAAACAGGTGAAACAGCGGTAAAAATTAAAACCAGGATCGCCAGGGTTGTGCCACATAACGTCTTGATTTTCTTAGGGGTTATTAACTTCACTAATTGCATACAGACCTTTAAAGATTAAATCAGGGTCTGCAAATATCTTGTTTTTAAGGTGTGAAGCCAAATAGACTATATCACCCCCGGTTAACAGGACGTTAAAGTTCCTGAACCGCTCCCTGTAAGCATCTATAAAGCCATCAATCTCCTTGGCCATGCCGAGCACTACGCCGGTCAGAATATTGGTGGTGGTATCGTATCCAATCAATGACAAATTACTGTCCGCTTTTATCAAAGGGAGTTTCGCCGTATAATAATTCAAAGATTTCAACCGCATTTCCATTCCCGGAGAAATGGCGCCGCCGACAAACTCATGATACTTATTAATGAAGTTGTAAGTGACACATGAGCCAAGACCGATGACGAAATTATTTTTATCGGGATAAAAATGTACAGCCGCTGCTGATAATGCCAGCCTGTCGGCACCAATCGTTTCCGGCTTACCAACAGGTGTGGTAAAGGCTACTTTGGTGAGATGGCTGAGTTTATGAAATTTTGTTTTAGCCGCCAGCAACTCTTCGATAGCTGTATTATGATCAATCACAGAAGAGAGAATTGATTTTGTTGGTTGAAACTGGTTGATGAGTGATTGAATCGTTTCAACCGAATCATCAGCCAGCACAATAGCTTCCTTCATCTCCGCACCATGAAAGACGGCTACTTTTTTTCTGGTATTGCCAAAATCAAAACAAAAGGTTATTGACATGAATTTATTTTTCAGAAAGATTAATCTCCCAAATCTAATCCTCTTATGTTTTTAAAATGCCCGTTTAGTTTTATTTTTTCTTTTAATTGTTCCATACCGGCTACCATGGGTATGGCTTTGGCTAAATGCCTTTTTAAATATTCCTGCCTTTGTCTTTCATCCAGCAGATTCAGTAGTTCATATTCTTGTTCCAACGAAAGGCCGATATGATGGGCCACTTCATAAGATGTTAATTCGCTGTCTTCCCTTGTAAACTCTTTATCCACCTTCAGCAGCTGATGCAGTTCCCGGATGCCTGTCATCACCTTACGCATGAGTTCCGGCACTCCTATTTCATAGTTATCGGGATAATTAACAATAGCACCACTGTATAATTTATCAGGTATATCCTTTATCAGTTCCAGTATGCGGAAAATTTTCACTCCCCTGGTTTTTATATCCATCTTGCCGTTGTCATACACCTTAGACAGTTCGGTTATTTCCACCATGGAGCCGTAATCCTGCACTTTGTTCTGCATTACAGTTGGAATACCAAATGGTTTCTTCGCCGTATGGCACTCATTTATCAATTGCCTGTATCGTGGCTCAAAAATATGCAGATTCAGGTTTTCTCCGGGGTACACCACAATGCCGAGGGGAAATATGGGTATGAAGTTCGTCAAGTTTTTTACTGCAATTTATTAAATATTAAAAAGTGAGACCCTCCGCTTATATCAAAAAACTTCTTTCCTGTACTTTTCCCGTAAAATACTCTCCAGTTTTTTATACTTCTTAAAAGTATAACCGGCCATCAATATTGCACATTGGTAACCGGCTTTTCCATCCAGGAAACCTGCCCTGAAAATATAATTCTGGATAAAGGAAAAAAAACCTGCCATATATTTTTTAAATGGTCCTGCTTTTTTACCCTGTTCGTAATATTTTTTTGCATTGAGCCCTGCGTATTTCGTCAGTTTTGATTTATATTTTTCCAGGTTGGTTGCCGTATGGTGCAGTATACTTCCTTTCAGTTTGCCAACCCTGATTCCATCAGGGAATAGAAGTTCTTCGTGTACAGGCGCCTCATCCCAGCTTACTTTTTTCCTGTTGAATAAACGAATATGTTTATCATTTCCCCACTCTCCGTATTTCAACCATTTATCGCCAAAGAAGTTTTTGAATTTTATTTCATACACCATCCTGTCATCAGTAAATGAAGATGCCAGTAACGTATTTTTTAATTCATTATCAATCGCCTCATCAGCATCAAGGCTCAGTATCCAGTCATGGCGGGCAAGTGCAACGGCCATGTTTTTTGTTTTGCCAAATCCTTCCCAAACTCCTTCATGCACTTTTACAGAAAATTGCCGGGCAATTGATACCGTATCATCTGTGCTGCCGTTATCATACACAACAATATCATCAGTAAGCCCCCGCAGGCTTTGCAAAGTTCTTCCTAGGATGTCGGCCTCGTTTTTGCAAACTATGACTACTGATAATGATTGCATGGGTCACAAAGATTACACCTTTTCTGCGTTCAGCCATTTCCACCACCATAAAATGATGAAAGCATAGATAAAGACCCCAAACTGCACTTCCAGTCCGATATCAAATAGGAAACTGAAAGCAGCTGTTGCGTTCAGCAACCACCACGACAATTTATTTCCCGCCTTTATCAAAAACGGAATAAGCATAACAAAACTGAATACTAAAAAACCGGGCCAGCCCAGGGCAGCTCCATACATCAACCATTCACTGCTGGGATAGATTTTATCTGCTTCAATCATTTGTGGATAGTTTTCCCCGTACCACTGTTTTGTTCTTATCAATACATCCCCAAACCCAACACCGGCAAGAGGTTGTTCCTTCATTATTCCACATCCTGCTTTTAAAGAAATAACCCTGACAGCATCCGTTGAGCCGGGCCGGTAATGTGCTTTTTCAAAATAGCCTTTATCGTACAGGAAATATTGAACCCGGTTATGAAAAGTAGGAGCTGCTTTATAGGCAATCAGGGGCAATGCTATTAACAGCATCACTAATGCCAGCCCATACTGCCATTTAAATTTTTTAAATATCAACCATGCTGTTGTTCCTGCTGCTATTATATAAAACGAAAATAAACCAGTCCTTACGGCCAGGACATGAAGAAATACAATCAGCCATATCACAACTGCTGCCAAAAAATATGAAACCAGCTTATTTTCATTTCTTTTTATCACCAATAACCAGCCCGCCAGCAAAACACATATACTTACCAACCAACTAAAACGAACATGGTCGTTCTCTAATGGGGTGGCAATACTTTTTGCCCGGAGGTAGCTTTCATTTATTGCAGCCACATCGGACAGGTAATAAAACATGCTCCAGCAAGTGCCGGCGGTAATCAATGTTATAAAAATATATCCCAGCCATTCCCATTGTTTTTTTGAAATATGCAAAGGCCCGGCAAAAGCCAGCGGCAGAAATAAAAGCGGCAGTTTGATACGGAGAATGTCTGCCAATTCTTTTTTATCCTCACTCCATAAGCCTGATAAAAGGGGAAGAAAGAAAAGTAAACTCATTCCCCACAAAAGAGGTGACGAAAAGAAATTGGAAAGATGCTTCTTCATATCAGTATGAAAAAAAGAAAAAGCTACAAATACCATCATACTGACCGATAGCAGGGCACGGGAAAAGAACATTGACGTCATCATTACAATAATCAATATAAAAATGATGGGGCTTCTCCATTGATTCTGTAACTTGTTCCGCATACTTTTGTAAACGTACAACATCCGTTTCATTCTATGTGGAAGGAGCTATTAAAACAAATGCAGCAGGGCGATGTAAAAGCCCTTGCCCGCAGCATTTCGCTGGTGGAAAATGAACGGCCGGGTTATGAAACATTATTGCAGTCACTTCCGGCCGCATCAGCAAAAATTATCGGTATCACCGGACCACCGGGTGCAGGCAAGAGTACCCTGGTAGATGTATTAATAGGTTTGCTTTTAAATGCCGGGAAAAAAGTTGCTGTTCTTTGCGTTGACCCGTCTTCTCCATTTAATCACGGTGCATTACTTGGCGACAGGATAAGAATGAGTGACTGGTACACTCATCCAAATGTTTTTATCCGTTCATTGGCCACAAGGGGTTCGATGGGCGGCTTGCATCCCAAAATTATTGAGATAACTGATTTACTCAAAGCGTTTCAGTTTGACCTTATCATTGTAGAAACGGTAGGTGTGGGACAGAGTGAAATTGAAATTGCCGGGCTGGCAGATGTAACAGTTGTTGTTGTTGTTCCCGAAGCCGGTGATGAAATACAAACAATGAAAGCTGGGTTGATGGAAATTGCCGATGTGTTTGTAGTTAACAAAGCAGACCGGCCCGATGCTGATACATTTGTAAAAAATCTCCGGTTGATGCTGGCCCCTGCTTTCAGCAAGCATTATAATGAAGTGCCTGTAGTAAAAACAGTGGCTTCCCAAAAAGAAGGGGTAAGTGAATTGCTTGATATTATTACCCACCAGTTGCAGAAATCGCATTTGTCAGATAAAACTTTCTGGCTTTTTGCAGAAAGGGCTTATTATTTGATCGAACAAAGAAGAATGAAGGGTGTTGATAAGGTAATGTTGAAAAAAGAAATCGAAGCTATATATCAAAAAGGTAATTTTAACCTCTATAAGTTTATTGCTGACAAATAATAATTATGGAATTAATCCCGAATGAAGGCTTGCCGAAGCTGGCAAAATGTGAACCCGCAGGTATTGAAGTGGAACCCGGGAAAGTTTACTCCTGGTGCAGTTGCGGCCTCAGCGAAAAAGAACCTTTTTGCGACAGTGCTCATAAAAATATAGAGGGTATGCCGTTCAGAAGTGTGAAAGTAATGTTTGATAAAACACAAGTAGTTTTGTTTTGCCAGTGCAGGCAGACGAAGACACCGCCATTCTGCGATGAAACACATAAAATGAGTTGAAAAAAGAACTCCCGGGCAATTACATCCTAAGGTAATTAAGTCAGGCTTGTTTCTTATTATTCCACCATCTGTAGCCAATGTACCCGACTATGGCAAAAGGGGCAAAAGCAAGATAAAGAATACCGGAGTTCATTCCTTTGGCAGGTTTCTCTCCCATTTGCTGGGCTGTTTTGGTACAGATAGAGCATTGGGCGACAGAACTATTAGTGAATAGTGAAAAGGAAATAGTGAATAGGAATATCAACGCCCATTTTTTCATACGAACTTTTAAAAGTCAAATTTACACCAGATATAAATCATAAAAAAGCATACGCCATTAGGCGTATGCTTCAAAATTCTTACACCGCTTCTGCTTCCATCTTCTTCTGGACTTTCTTCCTTTCATCTTCATTCAGTATCACTTTACGCATACGGATGAAATTGGGTGTTACTTCAATGCACTCATCCTGCTGGATATATTCCATGCACTCTTCCAGGGTCATCTGCGTCTTTGGAGCAATGCGGGTTGCATCATCACTGCCACTGGCACGGTGGTTCGTTAATTTTTTGGGTTCTGTAGCATTTACCACCAGGTCGCCTGGTTTGATATTTTCTGCGATGATCTGCCCGGCATATACTTCTTCTGCGGGGTCAACAAAGAATGTTCCCCTGTCTTGTAATTTATCTATAGAATATCCTGTTGTCTTTTCTGTGTTCTTGGAAAGCAATACCCCATTACCCCTTCCGGCTATCGGGCCTTTCCAGGGTTTATATTCTGTAAAGCGGTGCGCCATAACAGCTTCGCCGGTAGTGGCAGTAAGCATTTGTGTACGCAGCCCAATCAATCCCCTTGAAGGTATTTCAAATTCAAGGTGCTGCATTTCGCCTTTTGTTTCCATGATCAGCATTTCACCTTTGCGGCGGCTTACCAGGTCAATTACTTTGCTGGCAAATTCCTGCGGCACATCCACTACCAGATTTTCATAAGGCTCGCATTTTTTGCCGTTAACTTCTTTTACAATTACCTGCGGCTGGCCCACTGTCAATTCATATCCTTCACGGCGCATAGTTTCAATCAGGATACCAAGATGCAGGATACCACGGCCATATACCATCAGGCTATCTCCTTCTTCACTGTCTTCAACTTTTAATGCAAGGTTCTTTTCAGTTTCCTTCATTAGCCGGTCACGAAGATGCCTTGATGTAACAAATTTCCCGTCTTTACCAAAGAATGGTGAGTTGTTAACGGAGAACAACATGTTCATTGTTGGCTCATCCACACTTATTACTGGTAATGCTTCAGGAGTTTCTGCATCGGAAATAGTATCGCCAATGTTAAAATCTTCAATTCCTACCACAGCACACAAGTCCCCGGCTATTACTTCACTCACTTTCTTTTTACCCATTCCTTCAAACACATATAACTCTCTCACTTTTGTTTTTTTAATACTTCCATCTGCCTGCATTAAAACAACATTCTGTCCTTCTTTCAACACCCCACGGCTTACTTTGCCTACGGCAATACGACCAAGGAAAGAAGAGTAATCCAATGATGTAATCTGCATTTGTACCGGCCCTTCGTTAACTTTTGGCGGCGGCACATATTTTACAATACCATCCAGCAAAGGCTCAATACCCTCAATCTGTTCTAATGAATCATTGAACCATCCATTTTTTCCTGAACCATAAAAAGTGGGAAAGTCTAACTGTGCTTCTGTTGCATCAAGGTTAAAGAATAACTCGAAAATCGCATCATGCACTTCATCAGGGCGGCAGTTTGGTTTATCCACCTTATTAATGATAACAATGGGCTTCAGGTTTAACTGCAATGCTTTTTGCAGCACAAATCTTGTTTGTGGCATCGGGCCTTCAAAAGCATCCACCAACAGGCAAACACCATCGGCCATTTTCAATACCCTTTCTACTTCACCACCAAAGTCGGCGTGACCCGGAGTGTCAATAACATTGATCTTAACGTCCTTGTACACTACGGCCGCATTCTTACTAAAAATGGTAATGCCCCTTTCCCTTTCCAGGTCGTTGCTATCCATTATCAGCTCACCGGTTTCCTGGTTATCCCGGAAAACTTTAGTGGCATGTAAAATTTTGTCAACCAGGGTAGTTTTACCGTGGTCAACGTGGGCTATTATTGCAATGTTTCTTATCTCCATAATCTCATTTTCAAACGAGCGGCGAAGGTACGGCAATTTGGCGGGGGGAGCAAGAGAAACATCTGCTAATGTTTTTTAAACATTCAGCTATTAAAAAGGTATTTTGACCCTATTTTAGCTATTAAACAAAGAATCGTGGGAATCAGGGAATTAATCAAAAAAATATGGTTTTCGGTTCGGGCCAATAAAAGGCTTATTATTCTCGATTATCCAATATATCCCGGGAGACTATACGACGAAAACAAACCAAACCCACATAAAGCTTTATACAACTTAATCAATGCCGGTAGAAAGGAGTATGAAAAAATGCTTCATGCTGCCTTAAAATATAAAGAAATATTTTTTACCATTAAAGAAGATAAATATCTAAAAAATGAAACTGACCCCGGCTGGAATAATAAACACTTTCCTGGTCTGGACATGATAATGCTTTACACCCTGCTGGCAGAAATAAAGCCCAAAAAATATCTTGAAATTGGAAGCGGCACTTCTACTAGGATTGCCCGCAAAGTAAAAAATGAAAACAATCTTGCTTTCACCATTACTTCTATTGATCCGAATCCAAGAAAAGAAATAAAAAATATCGTTGATAGATTTGAGCAAAAAGAAATTCAGTGCTTTCCTGCTGAATATTTTAGTGGGCTGAATGCCGGTGATGTTTTATTTTTCGATGGCACACATACACTATTTCCTAATTCCGATGTCATGTGGTTTTTTCTGGAAGTATTACCTGCTCTAAAAAAAGGAGTATATGTACATCTGCATGATATTTATCTGCCCTACGATTATCCTCAGTTTATGTGCGACAGGTACTATAACGAACAGTATATGCTTGCGGCATACTTGTTAAATAACCCATCCCGCTATGAAATAGTGTGCCCGAATCATTTTATTTATACTGAAAAAGAATTGCACAATATACTTTTACCTGTTTTCGGGAATAAATTATTTAATAATGTTGAACACCATGGTGGTTCGTTTTGGATTAAAATAGCAGATTAAACTATAACTATATTAATTTTATAAAAACCAGCTTATATGAAATTTTTCAAATGGTCTGGCATTATCCTTTTAGTGCTGATTATCGTTTACTTTCTGGGGCCACAGCCTTCCACTCCAAAATTTAGTAAAGACCTGCCAACTGTCCCCGATGAAGCAACCGCATTGGAGCAATACATCAGCAATAATGAGGCAACCCATAAACTAAAACCGGATAATGAAGCCAGGATCTTGTGGCTCAACGATTCGCTGAAATCAAAAACTGAGTATGCCGTGGTGTACCTGCATGGCTTTTCTGCCAGCCAGGAAGAAGGTGACCCTGTGCATTATGAATTTGCACAGAAATTTGGGTGTAATTTATTTTTAACAAGACTGGCAGATCATGGGATTGACACAACAGAACCATTATTGAATTTTACTGCTGACAAGCTTTGGAACTCCGCCAAAGAAGCATATGTTATCGGGAAACAATTAGGGAAAAAAATAATCCTGATGGCCACTTCTACGGGCGGCACACTTGCATTAAAATTAGCTGCCGAATATCCCGACATCGCCGGGTTGATTTTACTTTCTCCCAACATCGCCATTAATGATCCCAATGCGTGGTTGTTGAACAATCACTGGGGATTGCAGATTGCCCGAATGGTGAAGGGCAAATACAATATTGCTCAAGATACCACCGCATTATATGCCCGGTACTGGAACTATAAGTACAGGATTGAATCAACCGTACAATTGGAAGAATTGCTGGAGACAACGATGAAAGAATCCACTTTTAAAAAAGTATCTCAGCCCACCCTGCTCCTGTATTATTATAAAGATGATGAACACCAGGATCCTGTTGTAAAAGTATCGGCTATGAAAAAAATGTTTAATCAATTAAGTACTCCTGAAAATTTGAAACGACAGTTTGCTTTACCAAACGCTGCCAACCATGTATTGGGTTCCCCCATAAAATCGAAAGATGTGGCATCTGTGCAAATGGAGTGTGAAAAGTTTGCCGTGGAAGTGCTTCATTTAAATGAAACAACAGGTAATTAGAATTGAAATAAAAAAGTCGTCCCGCAAAAGCGGGACGGCTGGACATTGTGATGGCCTTTTCTAAAAATTTAACGGGGCTTCAGTTTTTCATAAGGACACTATGGTTTAAAACGGCTTTCAAAGGATACAATGATCTGACTGGACGGTCTTTCAATACTTAATCTCTGTTTGCTGATACAAAGAAAAGACAATAGCCTGCCGGAAAAAATAGAACTATAACTTATTCTATTGTCATAATTATCCCCCCGCTGTTGTAGTTTTTTACCTACAATTATTTTATCATTTACTTTATCCCTGTTCAGGATGAAATAGTTGCATTTCCCTCACAACTTACCCGGCAATCGGCTTGGATTTCCTATCTTCCCCGTTCGGCCGCCAGCCCAGCCGGGTGATATGGGTAGGCCTTCTTAAATTGCTGATTATGCACAAATCAAAAATTGCCGGCATCGGGAAATATGTTCCCGCCAATGTAGTTACCAACAACGACCTGTTGAAATATATGGACACCAGCGATGAGTGGATCCAGGAACGTACGGGCATCCAGGAACGCCGCTATGCGCACCGCACAGAAGAAACCACCACCACTATGGGAGTGGAAGCCGCAAAAATTGCTATTGAAAGGGCCGGTATTACCCCGCAGGATATTGATTTTATCATTTTTGCTACGTTATGCCCCGACTACTATTTTCCCGGCTGTGGGGTGCTGCTACAAAGGGCTATGAAGATGAATGAAGTAGGTGCACTTGATGTCCGCAATCAATGCAGTGGTTTTATGTATGCCCTGAGTGTGGGAGACCAGTTTATTAAAACCGGGATGTATAAGAATATTTTAGTGGTTGGGGCTGAGAAACATTCTTTTGGGCTGGACTTTTCCACCAGGGGAAGAAATGTGTCGGTGATATTTGGCGATGGTGCAGGCGCAGTCGTTTTACAACCAACAAATAAAGAATACCAGGGAATTCTTTCTACCCATCTGCACAGTGATGGCGAGTCGGCAGAAATATTGGCTATGTATAATCCCGGCACACATGCCAATCACTGGATGCCCGAAAAATATGCCGATTTTGATGAGGCAGAAATCGGGCAAATGTTTTTTAGCCATACGATGCTTGATAAGGAGCAGATATTTCCCAATATGGATGGCCAGGCTGTATTTAAAAAAGCTGTAGAAAAATTTCCGGAAGTTATTATGGAGGCGTTAAATAAAAATGAGCTTCAACCTGCTGACATTAAAATTTTAATCCCTCACCAGGCTAACCTCCGTATCAGCCAGTTTGTGCAAAAGAAACTGAAGTTAAGTGATGACCAGGTGCATAATAATATTCAAAAGTATGGCAACACTACTGCAGCTTCAATTCCAATTGCTTTATGCGAAGCATGGGAAATGGGAAAAATAAAAGAAGGAGATTTAGTTTGTCTCGCCGCATTCGGCAGCGGTTTTACCTGGGCCAGTGCTTTATTAAAATGGTAGATTGTATCAATACTTTTGTTTTCAATGTCCCGGCATATCATTTATATCATCAACCCCATTTCAGGCACAAGAACTAAGAAAGGCCTGCAGCAGTTAATTGAAAATAGAACAGAAGAACAAAATATCCCTTTTCAAATATTTCCTTCAGTAGCCAGTGGCGACTATTCTTTTTTACACCCTGTCATTCAAGAACAAAAGATAACTGATGTTGTTATTGCCGGCGGTGATGGCACGGTAAGCCAGGTTATCAATAGCCTGATGGATTGTGATGTTAACTTCGGTATCATCCCCTGTGGTTCAGGCAATGGACTGGCTTATACAGCAAAAATCCCCAAACAGCCTGCCAAAGCTTTGGAAATAATTTTTAATGGTACCCCGGTCGCCATCGACGGATTTTACATTAATCAACAATTTGCCTGCATGCTTTGCGGGTTGGGCTTTGATGCTAAAATAGCTCATGCTTTTGCACAACAACCCAATCGTGGATTGTCAACTTATATAAAACAGGTGGTGAAAAATTTCTTTACTGCCAAAATATATTCGTTTGAGCTAAGAGTAAATGACAAACAATTTATTACTGATGCATATTTTATCAGCATTGCCAACAGCAACCAGTTTGGTAACAATTTTACCATTGCTCCAAAAGCCAGCCTGAGTGATGGGCTGTTGGATATTGTGATAGTACCCAATCAAAACAAACTAAGTGTGCTGCTGCAGGTGCTGAAACAAATCAGGGGCAAAAACAAATTAGGGCCCGCTACCGGCCCGGAAAAGAAAAGGGGGATTATTTATTTTCAGACAGACAAGCTTCACATCAAAAATTTTTCGCTGGCCCCGTTGCACATAGATGGCGACCCTGCGCAAACCCTGCCTGAACTAGATATAACAATAAAGAAAAAATGTTTCCGCCTTATTCAGCCTTAAGCAAGGCTGCCTGGCGATGAGATTTGAATAACCCAACCATTTTAAAAAAATTTCTTTGATTGGACTGTGAATTGATGGAAGACATTATATCCTTCTCTTCCCGCTTGGTGAGATGGAAATTCAGCGCTGCTTTATTTTCTTCGTTATCTGTTGCATACTGAAAAGCAATTTTATAAACCGGGCTGCCGCTGCGGGTAGTGTAATAATTCAGCATATCATTCTGAAAGTACTCCATCATCTTAAACCAGTTATGCTGCAGCAACAAAAAAGGTTTGGTGGCATGGTCACTGATATCGTCTGATAAATACGGCGCTTCCCAACCACCAGCCCCCCTGTCCCTAATCTGGATGACCAGTACCCCACTGGTGTTTTCTTTTATCCAGTCATCAAATGAAACGAGGAAGCGGAGTGTAGTTTCCTGTCCATAATTATCCCTCAGCCCCGCATCCATTACATCTATTACCGGGTTGGATGGCAGCCATACATTTGGCAGCACAATCGGAAATGTTGCATTCATCCGCATCGCCGACAGCATACGGATGTTGTAAGGATCCTGTTTGGCAAAAAAAGTAGTAAAATCAACTGCATCCGGATCGACAGAAGGGATATTTACAGTATCCAGCGGGGCCTGCATCATAAAACGAACGGGTTGTGTACTGATAATCATCTTACGGCTGTCCCTTGTTACTACTGAATTAAAAAACATCAATGGGATATTTGCAGCTTTTTCATCTGCCACATAATCTTTTAGCTGTTTATTCAAAAAACCCCTTGTATTGCTGTTGAGCTTTTGCTCAAATGCGTAGCCCCGGTCTTTTACATACTGGTAAGAACCCACACTAAATTTTTGCGCAGGAGAAATAAGATCCCTTGCAAAAAAAGAAGTGAATAGAGGGTTTAATATATCACCTGCAATATCATCTACATATTTTTTATCCTGCAGGTTAATGTTTTGCCCCAGTTGTTTACGCAAATACAGTTCCCTGAAATAAGCTGCGCCAATCATTCCTCCTGAGGCGCCATTAATTAAAAAAGTCTTTTTAAAAATGCCGCCTTGTGTGATGCTGTCAAGATGCTGCAATACACTCATAGTAAATGTTGCGCTGCGATGGCCACCGCCGCTGGTATTTATCAGCACCAGCAATGGTTTATTATTATCCTGTTTTTTCTTCCAGGAATTTAAAATACCAATCATGTTCTGCCTGTCGGCTTCCACATTTTCTTTGCTGCAGAGTGCCAGCAATCCTTCCCTTGTATATGAAGGACGTTCATTTTTATTCCAGTAATTAAGTCCATATGCTTTATTACGGGGGTCTATCCAATCAAATTTGTAAAACACATTCAGTACCAATACAAGGCCTATCAGGTAAGGAATGCTCCAGCTTTGTAAAAAATAAGTGATGGCCCCCGCCACACCAATTAAAATGGAAAAGAAAATAGTAATGCTGGCAGCAGCAGGTAACTGAAAGAAAGGGCTATCAAGAAGAAACCCAATTAATATAAGAAACAAAAAAGCGGCAAATACTGAAAGAATTGCTGCAAAATGATGCCGCTTGAAAATAGATTCTACAAATTCATCTGTATAATGCGAAACATCCCTCGCCGGCCTCAATCGTAATGGCGATTCGAAATACCAGTCCACTTTTATCAGGGGGGCACCGTAATAAACTTCTTTTACAGTACCAAGGTGGGTAATATAAGATTTCGGGTTGCTCATAACCGGCATCATCTGGCGAAGTATAGAGCGGTCGGCCCGGAAAAAATAAACCAACGACGCAGCCATAATAAAAATGAAACCCGCAGCAAACCCGCCGAACAGGAACAGGATTTCAGATGTCGGAATAAGTTCTTTATAATGTGCAAACCGGTAAGCTTTTATAAAATAAAACACCAGGAATATTCCCGGGATGATGGAATTGTTGATGCAATATTTTAAAAAGGGATTGGTAGTGGCTGCCAAAAACCTAAACTGCCGGCTCAGGAGAATAAAGGATGCGATATTCCAACTCATGATGAACATGCCGATGGAGGCGCCAACAATAGCTGAGCTTAACGAGTTAACATTCCCAAGATATTCCGGGGCAAGGTATAAGGAATCAGCGCCAAAGGTTTTCATAAAAGTGCCGTTCACGGTACTGAACAGAATAAACCAGAACAACAGCAGCACCTGGTATTTCCTGGCATGCAGGAACACTAATTGTATGGGAAAGGAATGATAAAATCCCCGCAACCAGGCTTTCATGAGTGAGGTAAATGGTTATGACTAAAAATACTGATAAATAGCTGGTTGGTCAAATGAAGATATAAGACTTGGTTTATTTTATCCTATAGGAAACACCTATTCTTAAAAACCGGGAAAAAGCCTCTATACCCGGGAAATCTGCATAAACAGAGTTGTTATAATAATCAGTCAGCCCCTGGGAATATCCTAATAATATTCCAATTTTTTTATAATAAACAGTCAGCTGAACCCTGGGTCTTATATCGGCTGGTGGTTTAGTCATTTCCCAATCATAGGAGTATGGATCACCAATATCTCCCAGGAATTGTCCTTTTTCCTGGTTACTCTGGCAAAAGGCTACATCAATTCCAATTGTAACATCCAGTGTAATTTTTTTTGTACCGACTCTTTTTCCAAAGTACGAACTCGTTGTGATATACTTATATTTCTGTTTTGCGCTGCCTGTTACTTCATAGCTTCCGGACATACCATATGACCTGATAATATCGATTCTGTTTTGTAATGATTCAAATGAAAGGCCGATTCCGTACAGCCACATTTTCTTACTGATCCTTTTCACTGCTCCTTCGATACAAAAAGAAATTCCGGGAATTTTTCCCGGGCCTCCATCTAATCCACTTGGACCAGCATCATTAAAAAAGAACCCTGCTTCTTTAGTAGCAGTTTTACCTCCATAAAAAAAGAAACCCGTTTGAGGTTGAAAGGAAACCTCTGTCTTCTGAGCCAACATTGTATTAACTGCGAGTATGGATGCAACGAAAAAGAGTTTTTTCATGAGGCTTATTTACTGCTATGACAATTGCTCAGGTACTGTTGCTGCTTCTACTACGGACTAAATACTGCACCCAAACCAATGATACCAGCAGCAGCATCGCCACAAACTGATGTGCCACGCCCAGCCACAGGAAAGATTTTGTATGCAATGCATTCAAAACAGTAAGCACTCCCAGGAACACCTGCAATAACACAATCATAAAAGGCAGGGCTTTGGTTTTCTGAAACAATTTTGTTCCTTGCACCTTATTGGCACGCCAGCACCAGAAAAATATTAATACAGAAATAACATAAGCAAGATTGCGGTGAATAAAATGAAGCACCAACGGATTATCTGTTAAAAAACAAAGACCTGTAAACTCCCGGTTGCCCAATGAGTGAACATTTGAAGGCCACCAGTTGCCATTAATTAAAGGCCATGTAGGGGCAACTGTTGCTGCTTTCAGCCCTGCCATAAAAGCACCGTAGATAAGCTGTATAATTAATAATCCAATAAGCCAGTTGGCAAATTTTCGCAATGGCCTGTGAACAACAATTTGTTCTTTAGGAATTAGTAAATCAAAAGCAAACCATAATGTGTAACATAATAAACCCAGGGCCAATACGAAATGAATAGCCAGTTTATAATGACTTACATATAACAAGTCCGAATCCTCCAAACCACTTTGCACCATTATCCAGCCCACCATACCCTGTATTGTCCCCAACAGAAAAAGAATAATCATTGGCCTTATCATTTCTTTTTTGAATCTCCTCTGCAACAGGAATATGACAAACGGAATGATAAAAACCACGCCTATCAGCCTTGCCCAAACCCGGTGAAACCATTCCCAGAAATAAATGAATTTAAAATCTTCAAGGGTGAAATGGGAGTTGACATATTTATATTGTGCTATCTGCCGGTATTTTTCAAAGGCAGAGTTCCAGTCATAGTCATTCATCGGTGGCAAGGCTCCCATGATGGGCTTCCATTCTGTAATAGATAAGCCGGAACCAGTAAGCCTGGTAATACCCCCTAATAAAATCTGGATAATGATCATCCCCACTCCCACCAGCAGCCAGATGGCTACCGGCCTGGAAGGTTTTTGTATTGCTTGGTTCATCATTTCGGATGCAAAGTTAATTGCCATAGCCGGCCAGAAATACGATTTGTTGAATATTATTTAAGAAATTGCAACCAGATGCTGAAACCTTTTTACCAGAAAGAATTAATAGAAGCGGGTTGTGATGAAGCCGGCCGTGGCTGCCTCGCCGGACCGGTATTTGCTGCAGCAGTCATTCTGCCAAAAGATTTTTTTCATCCACTGCTGAATGATTCTAAACAGGTAACAGAAAAAAACAGGAATGAATTAAGAACAATCATTGAAACATCGGCCACCGCTTTTGCCGTTGCCAGTATTGATAATGATGAGATAGACCGGATAAATATCCTGAAAGCATCGTTTAAAGCCATGCACCTTGCCGTGGATAAACTAAGAAAGAAACCACAGTTATTACTTATTGACGGCAACCGTTTCATCAATTATAAAAAAACTCCTCATCGTTGCATTATAAAAGGTGACGCAATATTTACTTCCATTGCCGCTGCCAGTATTTTGGCCAAAACTTACAGGGATGAGCACATGATGCAACTGCACCAGCAATTTCCATACTACGCCTGGGATAATAATAAAGGCTATGGTACTCTTACACATCGCACTGCTATTGAAATGTATGGCCAGTGTAAGTATCATCGCAAGTCATTCCGGATGAAAAATGTACAGCCTGCTATGTTTTAGTGATAAATTAATTCCGGCTCATTAAACCCTATAGCTGTCTTTTCGTCTTATTCTCACATTGCTTTAATTGTACTAAAACTTTACTCATGAAAAAGATAGCAACATTAAGCCTTATCCTTATTTTAATTTCAGCCGTCGCCCCTGCACAGCGACAGCTAACCGGTGTCCGTGTACGTACACAAAGTATCAATACTGTGAGCATAACAAGACCTGAAAGATCTCAACTACGCAGGGATATGATTCGCCTGAAGATTATACAGCGAAATGCCCGTAGAGACGGTATTGTTACTCCGCTTGAAAAAAGAAGGATACACAAAGCAAAATGCAAAACCCACCGTGATGCATTCCGTTTCAGGCACAATGGCCGCAACAGGTTGAGTTAGTTTATCAGCAAACCATCATACAGTAAGAATCCTGTGGACTAAGAGGAAAAGCACCGCTCCATTGAGCGGTGTTTTTTAATTCGGTAAACAAATCATTTACCCCACTCTCCCAACCCTTCCCTGATCAGCAGCGGCTCATCACCTGTACAATCAACTACGGTAGATGGAATCATTCCGCCAACACCGCCATCTATTACAAAGTCCACTTCATTTCTGTAATTTTCATACATCACTTCCGGGTCGGTGTAGTCTTCTATCATTTCTCCCGGCAATGAAGCACTGAGGATAGGGCGGCCCAGTTCTTTAATAATCGCCATCGCAATATTGTTGGCCGGGATTCGAAGGCCAATAGTATCTTTTTTACTTTGCATGATCTTCGGCACCATCTTGCTGGCCGGCAAAATAAATGTATAAGGGCCGGGTAAATGTTCTTTCAGCAACCTGTAAACGGGATTGGACAACGGTTTGACATACTCACTCAGGTGTGAAAGGTCGCTGCAGACAAAAGATAACTGGGCTTTTTTAGGATCTACCTTTTTAATACGGCATATTTTTTCTACTGCTTTATGTTGTAGAATATCGCAGCCCAACCCATACACTGTGTCGGTTGGATAAATAATGATACCGCCCTTTTGCAGGCTTTCCACTACTTGTTTTATTAGCCGTGGCTGTGGATTATCGGGATGTATATGCAGTACCATAAATAATTGCCCCTTTTTTAAAAATACAAGGTTTTGAGGGAATGTATCGCACAGAGTTGAAAGAGAAAAGAGAATACAAGTAGAAATGTTAAGGACATCTCTTTCTCTTTTTTATTCCTCTGTGCGATAAAAAATGGTTCAAATTCGCATTTAACCGGCAATTCGTATTTTCACCACCTCTTATCTTTGCAAAAACTAAGAATTGTCATGCAGCTAAAGCCGGTAGCCACCTTTGATACTATTGAACCAGAGGTGTTTAAAAAGGATTTCTATGAGCCGGGGGTGCCTGTTGTTATTAAGAAACTGGCACACGACTGGCCTGCTTTCAGTAAATGGAACTGGGGCTACTTTAAGCAATTAGCCGGCAACAAAAAAGTACCGCTTTATAATAACGTAAAAAGCGACGCCTATACCCCTATCAATACGGCCGATGACTACAAGACCTTTGGTGAATATATTGACATGATCAGTGCCGGGCCTGCTGCCTGGCGGATTTTTCTCTTTAATATATTTGACCATGCCCCGCAATTGATAAAAGATTTTACCTGGCCGGAACATTTAATGAAAGGGTTCATTAAAAAATACCCGATGCTGTTTACCGGTGGTGCCGGCAGCATTACCCACATGCATTTTGATATTGACCTTTCCCATATCCTGCACACACAGTTTGGCGGCAGAAAAAGAGTGCTGATGTTCCCATTTAAAGAACAATACAAGCTCTACCGCAAACCCTTTGAAGTTTTAAGCCTTGCCGATTTCTCCAATTACTATGTAGAAGGCAGTGTTGATTACGAAAATTTTCCGGCGCTGAAACTGGCCGAAGGTTTTGATTTTATTCTCGAACCCGGCGACACCTTATTTATGCCTGCCGGCTATTGGCACCACATGGAATACTTAGACAGCGGTTTTGCTATGAGCCTCCGGGCCATGCAGCCATCATTTGCCGGCAAAGTAAAAGGCATGTGGAGTTTGATTGGTATGCGCAATATTGATACACTGATGAAGAAGACTGTACCGGTGTGGTGGTATAAGAGGAAAGAAAAGAAAGTGTATGAGAATGCGGCGAGGGTGCTGGCCTCTGTGTGATCATTCACAATACTGTCGGTCTCTTTCCGTTAGTGAATTATGAATAAGATTCTAGTACTTTTTATTAGTCTTGTATTCAACCTTGCCTGTCATTCTCAAAACTTTACCGTATCAAATCTTCGACAGGGAACAACCGTTTATATAGGCATTAATAACACAATTTCATGCACAGTGGAAGGTGTTCCCTCTAAAGCTGTTTTGCTTGCTACTGACAATGGCTCTATTGTCAAACAATCCCATATCTACATTTACCGGCCTTCCAAAACTGCTGACCAAAAAATCGTTGTCTATAAAAAAATAAATAACAAGCTCAGAAAGGTTGGAGAGTTTTTTGTTCGTGTTAGGAACATCCCCGACCCAATTGCAATTATTGGAGGAATTAGCGAGGGATATATAAGCAAGGGGCTGCTATCTGCCCAAGGTGGAATCGGAGCCCAATCACCTCCTTTTCTTGCTGTTGATATAGATTATACAGTTAAAAATTTTGCTATGATGATAATGAGGAGTGGAGAGATAATTTTTCATAATAGTTATTATAGCAACATCTTCACACCTGATATACACGATGCTTTTAAATTATTGCAAAAAGAAGACAGAATTGTCTTTTCATCAATAACTGTTCAATTGCCAGACGAAAAAAAAGTATCAGTAAAGCCTATCGAGTTTATCATATCGAACTAGGCAATCGTCCAAACCTCATTCCCCCTCAGCATCTTATCCAAATCCGCTGGTTTTCTTGTTGTAGCCTCTTCTATCTGTGCTGCCATCAAGTCTTCATAGCAGTGGCGGTTGGTTTGATAGAAAACACCAAATGGCCTTGGCAAATGGCCTTCAATTTTGGGGTCATCAAATATGCGGGTTAGTATCTGCGCTTTGTAAATGTCCTGTTCATCATGCACCCACAAATCATCGGCACTGTACCCATCGTTCAGGTTTACAACAACGGGTTTGAAACCGTCTAATTTGATTCCTTTTTCACTTGCAGCGCCAAATATTAATGGCTTGCCCTGTTCCAGGAATAATGTTTCCGTTGGTTTGCTTCCTTTCTCCGTAAAAATTTCAAATGCCCCATCGTTGAAGATGTTGCAATTCTGGTATATCTCCAGAAAAGAAGCCCCTTTATGCCCATTAGATCTCAGCAACATGGCCTGCAAATGTTTGGGGTCACGGTCCATTGTCCTGGCTACAAATGTGGCATCGGCGCCAAGTGCCAATGCAGCAGTGTTGAACGGGTGGTCAATACTTCCCATAGGAGAAGACTTGGTGACCTTATGTTCTTCCGAAGTAGGGGAATATTGCCCTTTTGTAAGCCCGTATATCTGGTTATTGAATAATAAAATATTTACATCAAGATTTCTGCGAAGCAGGTGAATGGTATGGTTTCCGCCAATACTCAGACTGTCACCATCGCCGGTTACTATCCACACACTCAGTTCCGGCCTGCTGGCTTTTAACCCCGAAGCAATGGTAGCAGCACGGCCATGAATGGAGTGCATTCCATAGGTATTCATATAATAGGGAAACCGGCTGCTGCAACCGATACCGGAAATAAAAACTATGTTTTCCTTCGCAATTCCCAGTGTGGGTACCACTTTTTGCACCTGTGCAAGGATAGAATAGTCGCCGCATCCGGGGCACCAGCGAACTTCCTGGTCGGTAGCAAAATCTTTAGCTGTTAAAACGGGGGCTGTTGTTGTTTCACTCATAATAATTCGATTCTGCGCAAATTTACTGATTAGTTTCATTCAATTCTTCCCAGTATTCTGTGGCCCTCCAGGTATGTGGTATTACAATAGTTCCTCCTACAATATTGGCCACTGCAAACACCTCATACATTCGGCTGGTGGTAATGCCAAGTTCATGAGATTTTCCCAAGTGGTACTTAATACAATCATCACATCTCAGCATCCGCCGGTTGCAGACAACCAAGCCCGGCAGTTCTTCGTTTTAACATCAAGGGAGCCTTTCACATAGGCGTTGGAATCAAGGTTTCAGAGGCGTTGGATAACAAGATTGTTTTTACTGAGAAGACATTGTTCATCCTTGTTCTATAATTATTAAATCCTTTTACAAGGTTACTCATGCTATAAATTTTAAGACCCAAATGTAAAGAACATGTCCTTTCATCATTTATCAATACCAGAACCGGGAGCGAATTTGTATTTTCAATACTGAAAAGCAGGCATTGGTAAGATGCCGCAAAAAAGCCCTGTGACAAAATCCGGAGGGCAAAAAAAATACCAGCAAACAGTGCTACAACCCCAGGAAACAAAAACCCGTTTATAAATCATGTTGTATAAGAAGAAAACAATTATTTTTTTCACCCTTTCGGTTTTTATACTGTTGGGTGTGGCTGCCGTCCAACCAAAATTTCAAAAAGAAAGGAACCTGAAAGTGCTGCCAAAAGATATTAGTGATAACAAGCTGGACAGTATTATGCAGACGTATAATATTGCATTAGGTGTTAAATGTAACTTCTGCCATGCAGCCATAAAAAATATTCCTGACAGCCTTGATTATGCATCAGACGCCGAGCCCATGAAAGAAAATGCCCGGGAAATGATGCAAATGGTTATTTACGTTAATAAAACGAATTTTTATTTTGATAAAAATGAAAGACCAGAGTATTTACATACGGTGACCTGCAAAACCTGTCACCGGGGAGAGCATTTTCCTCCGGAAAATTAATCACCATCTTTTTTACAGGACTTCAGCCATTCTTTTATCCCTTCCACAATTTGTATGGCTACTGCTTTATGAAATTCAGGATCAAGTATTAATTGTTCATCTTCCTTGTTGCTCAGAAAAGCAACTTCCACCAGGCAGTTTGGATAATCCGTGGGGCCGTTTAAAGCAAAATTAAAACTGCCGATATTTCCAAAATCATTTAATCCGATTTTCAGCATACTTTCCAGAATGTATTGCGACAATGGCCGGAAGCCAATATACCTGTAATACGTACTTACTCCTTTTATACTATCTCTCACGGATGAATTCAGGTGAATGCTGATAAGAAAATCCGGATCTTCTTTTTTGATCATCTCTGTTCTTTCCACCATACCGATTGCAGTGTCTTTTGTTCTTGTCATAAATACTCTGGCCTCTTTGTCCAGCAATATCCTTTCCAGTTGTTTGGCGATAAGCAGTGTATATTTTTTTTCCTGGATTCCTGTTTTCACTCCGGATGCTCCGTTATTGTCCCCGCCATGTCCTGCATCTACGGCTATTTTCATATTTTCAAGGGTTAGTTCTTCAGGTTGCCGTTTTACTTTTACCACCAGCCGCTTGTCGCGGTAATAAATACTGTAGCCCCAATGTTGTTTATGTTTCAATTCAATAATAATACGGAATACATCGTCTTCAATCTGCTCATGATAAACATTTTTAATTTCCTTTGCTGAAGTTCGTTGTGTAACCCAGTTGGTATTACTGGTGGCGCCAAAAACATCTATTACAATTCTGGAAGGATTAATCTGTTGAATACTGCTGTAAGGTAATTTTTCGTCTAGACTCACCATTACATAATCATACTTGTCATCTCCGTTTACCATCCAGCTATTCGTTAAATAGTAGGGTTGAATATTAATTGTGCTGTCTTTCTTAAAATTTATTTTAGGTAAATACGCAAAATGGGCTTTTGATAATTGAATTTTATAATTGTTGATAGTGCTGTCAACCACTTTTATTATAATATTCGTATCAAGGTAGGTCATCTTGGCGCCACCAAGACGATCGGAGCCCAATCCGTATTCCAGGTAAGGCATCGTTCCGGTTGTTTTTCCAACTAATGGTATACCCTGAGTAGTAGATTGGGAAAATGCTGAAATACTGATATACAGACATGTAGAAAACAATAATCGTATCATAACAGAAAGATAGCATAAAAACCCTCAAAGGGATTTGCCGTATTATTACTAACCGCCATCACACTTTTACTGAATTTCATTATAAACTCTTAAGCTCAAGCACTATGTGTATATATCTTCCGTTAATATCTCAGACGGCAGCGCAACCAGGCGTTGTTCGTTATAAATCTTTATCCTAAAAACCAATAGAGTATGACCTGGAATTCCGCAATGGGCTTTGTCTCATCTGTAGCCCTTTTTCTTCCAATTGCTTTTATCCTGGCTCTTAAGCTGGGCCGATACAGAAGTTTTCCTGCACTTCTTGCCTATTATGCCATTGCTTTTATCAATAATATTTTAGGAGAAGGATACATAGCAGCCGGCACTGACGTAGTTAAATACTGGGGACTTGCCAATAATTTGCTACATCCACCGCTGATGTTGTTTTTCCTTACCTATTTATGTACTTCAGTTGCGCAGGCCCAAAGGATGAGAATGCTGATCCTGACATTTATTTTGTTTGAAGTCGTTGTGATTTTATTGAGAGGTATAAGCAAGGAAACTATCACCATTACTCTTGCACCTGGATTAGCAATTATATTTTTCTTTTGTGGTTACTTTTTTATCCGCCAGACAAAAATGGCCATCACCCACCGCAAAGCCACAGGCAAAGCCATGATTGTTGCTTCACAACTTTTTGCTCACGGTTGTTTCGCTATTATTTATCTTATGTTTTACGTTTTTGAAACCCACCGTGTAGGAAATGAAATAAACCCGGGATACCTGGCTGATATATACCTTGTTTACTTCTTTGTTGTTACTCTTTCTTCATCGTTTATGTGTGCAGGTATTATTATTGAAAGTAAAAGGGTACAAAAACTGAGTGAATTGAAAATAACCCGCAAAGAGCTTTTAATGATATATGATGGAACGGAAAAGGCTGCCCCGTTAAGAACAGCCATTTTAGACTTCGATAAAGACCAGTGGAATTAAAAACAATACTTCCCTTCTGCTATCATTTTATCGGCTATCCTTCTTCTTGCCTCTTTACTGTTAAATGGTTCTGCCTTGGTGAATCGTTTTAATCCCATTAATATCATACGCTGTTCGTCGCCATCTGCAAATGCGTTAACAGTATCTTTTCCTGATTTGTTTATTTTGTCTGCTGCATCGTATAGGTAAGTCCTCATAATATCCAGATGCAGCTGGCTGGCTGCTTCTCCATTTTGCTCCACCATCTTCATCACCCGCAGCAATACACTTTCTGCATTAAAGGTTTCAATGGCCATATCAGCCAGGTTCATCAACACTTCCTGTTCATTCTCAATTTTCATCATTAGTTTCTGTACTGCGGCACCGGATGCCATCAGGATTGCTTTCTTCAGGTTGGCAACCAGTTTTCTTTCTTTGGCGAACGGAACTTCATTTTCTGCACCAAAATCTGGAATGCTCATCAGCTCTTTCTGTACCGCCATTGCAGGACCCATCAGATCCAGTCTTCCCCCCATTGCCCTTTTCAATGTCATATCAAGAGTAAGAAGGCGGTTAATTTCATTAGTTCCTTCATAAATCCGATTGATACGGCTGTCACGGTATGCTCTTGAAATATTATACTCTGCACTAAAGCCATTACCACCATGTATTTGTACTCCTTCATCCACCACAAAGTCCAGCACTTCGCTTCCATACACTTTTAGCATAGCACATTCGATAGCATATTCTTCTGCACCGCCAAGTAATGATTCGCTGAACGGTTTTCCGGCTTGCAATAATTCATGTTCTTTATCATCTACCCACTTGGCAGTACGGTATAAAGCAGACTCCCCTACAAAAATTTTTATAGCCATTTCTGCGAGCTTGTGTTTGATAGCTCCAAAATTTGAGATCGGCTGATTAAACTGTTCTCTTGTTTTTGCATATTCCACTGTTCCACTCAATGATCTTCTTGCCCCGCCAATTGCTGCTGCACATAATTTCAAGCGGCCGATATTGAGAATATTGAAAGCAATCTTATGCCCTTTACCAATTTCACCCAGCAGGTTTTCTGCAGGCACTTTGCAATCCTGAAAATATAGTTGTACCGTAGAAGAACCTTTGATACCCATCTTATTTTCTTCCGGGCCTTGTGTAAACCCTTCAGTTCCCCTTTCTACAATAAAACAGGTGAATTTGTCTCCGTCAATTTTTGCAAACACTGTATAAACCTGTGCAAACCCACCATTGGTAATCCAGCATTTTTGCCCGTTGAGGATGTAATACTTTCCATCCTCACTCAGCTTTGCAGAGGTCTTTGCACCTAATGCATCACTGCCGCTGTTGGGTTCAGTCAGTCCATAAGCACCAGCCCATTCACCAGTAATAAGTTTGGGGATATATTTTTCTTTTTGCTCCGGTGTACCGAAATATAAAATAGGCAAAGTACCGATTCCTGTATGTGCCGCTATGGCCACAGAAAACGAATGACCAGCTCCGAGGTATTCATTTATGATCGTGGAAGTAACAAAATCTTTTCCCAGTCCTCCATATTCCTCTGGAAAAGAAGTGGCGAGTAGCCCCTGTTCACCGGCTTTAGTCACCAATGACTTCATCAGGCCCGGTTCCAGGCTGTCAATCCGGTCGAGAATAGGATAAATTTCTGCATCAATAAACTGGTTACACATATCCCGGATCATCAATTGCTCTTCATTAAATCCTTCGGGAGTGAATGTTTCAGACGATGATGATTCTTTTACCATCCATTCACCGCCTTTCAATACTGTTTTTGTTGCTGTTGCAGTACTCATGAGTATAAATTTAAAGTTTAAGGTTTCTTACAATTAAATAACTTCTGTGCCCATAAGATTCCCAGGTTTACTTTCAGGGAGATTTAGAAGGGGCTTACTATTTCAAATTATCATATACAATCTGCAATACCTCTTTACAAATATCCACTCTGTCTGTTGGCACATTTATCAATGCCTCATTCAAAGTTTCTTCTGCCAGTTGCATAGTTTCTTCCTGCAACTTCTGCGCCTGTTTCGTCATGTATATTAAATTAATCCGCCTGTCATTTTCTGATGCCACCCTTTTTACAAGATTTATTTTCTCCAGGTTATCTACTAAACGGGTAATGCTGGGCTTATCCCTGAAGGTGGCGTTGCATAACTCCTGCTGGCTTATGCCTTCCTGCTTCCATAAATGATACAACACACTCCACTGCTCAATGGTAATGTTCAGTCCGGCTGCATTGAATTTTTTTTGCAGCCTGCGGGCAATAGCCGTTGATGCTTTTCCCGTAATAAAGCTATATAGTTCCCCTTTCTTAAATTGGTTGTTTGGCATATAGTTGTTTGTGCAACTATTCAAAATTAATATTATATTTGAAATGTCCAACTTAATTTTTTTAATAAAGTATTTGCTTTCTCTTTTAAGAATGGGGTTCCACCAGCTTAGATATCGAAATTCTGACATCGGGTATTACCGGTTTGGCTCGGGGCCAAAGGTTGCTGTCTGTTTTCATGGCTATGGCGAGGATGCGGCTATGTTTGGTTTTCTAACTAAATATGCTGGCAATCAATACACTTTCTATTCTATTGACCTGCCCTTTCATGGAAAAACACTGTGGAATGAAGGGCATGCATTCAGCAGCTATGACCTTCAGCAAATTGTTCAGAAAATTACTGATAAAAACAGCCAGAACCTCACTCTTCTTGGCTATAGCCTGGGTGGAAGGATAGCCCTAAGCCTGTATCAGGCAATACCCGAAAAAATTGAAAAGATAATACTGCTCGCCCCGGATGGATTAAAAGTTAATTTCTGGTATTGGTTGGCAACACAAACATGGCCTGGCAATAAATTTTTTGCCTTTACCATGAAAAAGCCGGGTTGGTTCTTTGGACTTCTGAAATTGATGAACAAGCTGAAAATATTGAATGCCAGCATTTTTAAATTCGTCAACTACTATATCGGCGATGCAGAAGTGCGGCGATTGCTTTACACCCGGTGGACTACTTTGCGAAAAATAACGCCACACAAAAGATGTATAAAAAATCACATCCGGGAAAATAAAACACCGGTACGGCTGATTTATGGCAAGCATGATCGCATTATCCTTTCTTCTGTTGGAGAAAAGTTTAAAAAAGGAATTGAAGAATATTGTACTCTTTCTATTATTCATTCTGGCCACCAGGTGCTGCATGAAAAGCATATAGAAGAAATTCTGCCCGCTTTGCTGCACTGATATTAGCTTTGTCCGACAGAATGATTCTGATCTATATCATCATACCATTATTTGTTTGCTACAGCCTTTTGATAATATATTACTGGCTGGCCTGGAGATCAATTCCTGATTACATTCTTTCGGTTTCAGCACCACAAACAAAAATCAGTGTTATCGTTCCTGCAAGAAATGAAGAAGAGAATATCGGGTATTTATTACAGGCATTGCAGAATCAAACATACCCGGAAGCATTGTTTGAAATAATTGTAGTGGATGACCATTCGACTGATGGAACAGCAAATATTATTCGGCAATATTCAGCTGTTAAATCAATACAATTAAAAGATGACCGCATCAACTCCTATAAAAAGAAGGCTATTGAAACAGGCATTGCTGCTGCCAGCGGTGAATTAATAGTAACAACAGATGCTGATTGTTTACTATCGTCAAACTGGTTAACAACAATAGCCGCTTTCAAAGAAGAAAAAAAATCAGTTTTTATTGCCGCACCCGTTGTTATTACTTGTAATTCTTCTTTGCTACAGGTATTCCAGGCAATGGATTTTATGGTATTGCAGGGAATTACCGGTGCCGCCATTAATAACAAGAAATTGTCTATGTGCAACGGTGCTAATCTTGCCTATGAACGAAAGGCCTTTTATGACGTAAACGGCTTTACAGGAATAGACCATATTGCTTCCGGAGACGATATGTTGCTGATGCATAAGATATGGAAACGATACCCTGACCAGGTGCATTTTTTAAAATCAAAAGATGCCATTGTCTCCACTCAGCCCATGAAAACATGGAAGGCTTTTTTCAATCAGCGGATCCGCTGGGCCAGTAAGGCAAAGAACTATGATGATAAAAGAATATTTGCTGTGTTGCTGCTGGTGTATCTTTTTAATCTTTCCTTCCTGGCTTTAGCCATTGCCGGGCTCTTTTGTTATTATTACTGGTTATGTCTCGCAGGGTTATGGATTGCAAAAACAACTATTGAGTTGCCTTTTGTTTATACCGTTGCCGCTTTCTTCAACAAGCAATCACTGGTAAAATATTTTTTCTTTTTTCAGCCACTTCATATCCTATACACAATCCTATCCGGGCTCTTGGGGCAATTTGGCAAGTATGAGTGGAAGGGAAGAAAAGTAAAATAAGTATCTTCCCTGCATGAGTCAATCACAATCATTCCAGGCAGCAGCATGGCGACGGCTGAAAAAAAACAAAGGTGCTGTCTTTGGTTTGATTGTAATTATCCTTGCAGTGTTAATTGCCATTTTCGCTTATTTCATTGCTCCAGATCCTTCTCCTTTTGCCAACCGCATTATTTTAGAACTAGGAGGAGAGAACCCGGGCTTCAAACAAAGTTTTATTAAATTAAAAAAAGATAAAGATGTTACCTCAACTGGTTTTTTTAAACAATTGGTTTCTGGTAAAGAGGATGTTTATTATTATGTACCCATAGCAAGTCATGAGCAAAAAGGAGACAGTATTATTGTTCAAAAATATATAGATGACGGAGTTTCGGAACGACAAGCTTACAGCAAAGCCCTATTATCCAATAAACCAATTAACCAATTAACCTTCCGGCTTGGCACCGACAAATATGGCCGTGACATTTTAAGTCGTATCATTGTTGGCACAAGGGTGAGTTTAAGTGTGGGGCTAATCACTGTTATTATCTCGCTCAGTATAGGCCTGGTACTTGGTTCCTTAGCCGGGTATTTCCGCGGCCGTACCGACGATGTTATTATGTGGTTCATCAACGTCATCTGGAGTATTCCAACCTTATTACTGGTCTTCGCTATTACACTGGCATTGGGCAAAGGTTTCTGGCAGGTTTTTATTGCAGTTGGGTTAACGATGTGGGTGAATGTGGCAAGATTGGTAAGAGGCCAGGTATTAGGAGTTAGAGAATTAGAATATATCGAAGCTACTAGAGCATTAGGTTTCTCTAATTTCAGAACGATTGTCCGGCATATCTGGCCCAACATCATGGGGCCTGTAATGGTAATTGCAGCAAGCAACTTTGCCTCAGCTATTGTTATCGAAGCCGGTTTAAGTTTCCTCGGTGTCGGTGTGCAGCCACCACAGCCCAGTTGGGGCCTGATGATAAAAGAAAATTACAATTTCATCATCACCCAAAATCCCATGCTGGCCTTAGCTCCGGGCTTTGCCATCATGGTGCTGGTGCTGGCTTTTAACTTGTTGGGAAATGGATTAAGAGATGCGCTGAATGTCAGGGGAAGAATCTGAGCCTTTTCTTGTATTAACATCTGTAACTATCAATGTGGCTAAACACAGAAAGAATAGACTACCGATCTTATCAGTTTCAATCAAATCACTTAGAAAATTCAACACAATAATCATAGTGAGCATAACACCGATAACAGCAGAAACGGTTTTATAAAATATATCGTCTGCCCTGTGATATAAATACTGTGCATAGTAAATCATAGCCCCCAACAGCAACAGAAAAAAAACTACTCCTGGAATTCCCTGTTCAATCGCTATGAGTAAAAAATAATTATGTACGGTTGAATGCTCCGGGTTATCACTCACCCATGTTTTATAAGCCGGAACAGCATAGCCTTTGTAATTATCATAAAACGTATTGGGGCCATAGCCCGTAAGCCAATTATTTTTTATCATCCTCACTCCTGCTATCCATCGGTAAAAACGTTCGGCAGTTGAAATATCCTTCAATTTGTAAGTAGAAACAAGATGCTCACTGAAGTCTTTATGAAAAATAGTTGTTTTATAATTATGGGCATATTCCAGGTAGCGGTCATTCTCCTTTAGCCAGAAAAGCAAACTAACTGTTATAATAATCGCCGCTATGTACGAATAGAAAAATAGCCGCTTTTTTACCAGCCAATATGCAATGCTCCCGGCCAATAATGCCAGCCATGCTCCTCTGGCGTAAGAAAAAAATAAAGCAACCAAAGCAACGATGATAGCAATCGACAATAACAGCTTTAATTTTTTCTTTTTAGTAAATTGAAACAAAGCAGCTAATACCGGCAACATACAAACCAACATGGCCGAATAGTTCACATGATTACGAAAGAAAGGGCTAACAGCATTATTAATAGTAGCAAAACTGAATCCGGTCTGATTGTGCCGAATTAATGCAATAGCAGTTACCAGTAACATTGAGCCAACCAGCACTATTGAAGCCATCACAATAGATTTTTTTTCCCTGAATATAACCAGGGGCGCCAGTACAAATGCACAGATATACCAACTTTTTGCGAGCAGGTACTTTCCGGAAATTTGCCGGTCGCCAGAGAAAATTACAGTCAGAACCGTCCAGCACACAACTACCAGTAATAAAAACAATAACGGATGGCGCAAGACATTTTTTTTAATTGCCTTCGGAAAATACAACCAGTAAGCAAAAAAAAGTACTGACATGAGCAGCATTAAAAATTCATCCGGAATGTCTGTACCCAGCCCTGAAGAAAAATTATATTCAAAAGAAAAAGGCAAGGTGGCTAACAGCAAAAAGAAAATACTGTTTTTATTTTGCCAGCCTGCATAAAAAATTAATACTGCAAAAGGTGCTGCTGCCAATAAATACTGTTCCGTATAAACTGCCACGGCAAGTGAAATAATAAACAACCCAGCCAAAAAAATAAACAGGTGTTGCGACTTATTGCCGGAGATTGTCACAGTGGTGAAATTTTTCTTCTTTCCATAATCAATGCAGCAAAAAGGGCAAACAATAGGCTTAGTACAGCTGTTGCAATCATTATTTGCATTCTCTTTGGTTTGTCAGGCCATTCGGAGGGCTTGGCTTTCTCAACTATAATTAACGACGGAGGTTTGGTGTCAACCATCAATTGATATTCGCCCATTAATTTTTCATACTGCTGCAATTGCTCCTGCAATGAAATTTTCCTTTCAGGAAATGCCATAGCGCTATCAAGCTCTGCCCGTAATTTTTCTTTCCCTGCTGCCAATCCTTTCAGTGCAGCTTCATTACCTGTACTTTGCAGATTCTGATGGATTGATTGTAGTTTGTCAACGATAGCATTAGCCAGTTGTGGTGCCAGGTTTTTATCCGTATCCCACACTTTTATTTTTAATTCCCCATACCCACTCTTTATCACTTTCGTATTTTTCTTTAATTGTGATGCAGCTTTTGCCCTTGCTGCATTTCCTTTTTCAGACATTTTGTAGTGATCAAAAAGATTGAACTGGTCGGTAACAAACAGGTAAACTGTATCAAGATTGGCAGTTCCTATAATCATATCCAGGTCATCAGGTGTACCAAGTGCTGAGTAAAGTTCCTGGATATTCTCATTGAATATTTTCGATTTATCTGCCGCAAAAGAGCTGGCAGGTACAGCTGTTGCAACAGAAAGATATTCCCGTGGTTTTAAAAAAGTAATAATTCCTGTTGCAAGCACTGAAAGAATTACTACCACAAACATTTGTTTCCACCATTTTTTTACAAGGTCAATTATATCCGGCATTGTATTTCTGTTAAAGATTATTCTGCTTAATAATATCCCGCCATTTCCTCAGGTCAACTAATTTTAAAAATATTGCCCCTGCAATAGTAATAAGTCCGCCACCGATAATAAGAATCCATTTGCTGATTACTATACCACTGCACCAATAATAAAAACCACAAAGTATTGCGGCTATAAAAATATACATTAACAGGGAGCGAAAGTGAATATTTATTCCTGATTTTTTCTGCACATGCAGCATGGTGACAATTCCGCAAAACCCCTGGCTGATAAGGGCTGCAAGACAACAGCCTTTGGCCCCCCACTCAGGGATCAGCAGCAGGTTTAATACAATGTTCAAAATAACAGATAATAAAATGATGTAACAAAATTGAACAACCTGCCCCGTGGCTGTCATTACCGTACCATACACCTGCACCAATGAATAACCAGCCAGGGCCGGAAGGCACCATTGCAAAACAACTATTGCTTTCATGTTAGCCGTGTGATATAATACCTGCTGTATCCACGGCGCAAGAAAAACAACAGTCGTAATAACAAATAATGAGAAAAATAGAAGCAGGTGGCGGCTATTCAATATCACTTCATTCGTTTTTTTCTTTTCACTCCATTGGCGTGCAATAAAAGGTAACAGGAAAGAAGCCAGTAGGTATCCAATCATATTGGCTGCATCCAGCAGCCTGTAAGCTCCGGCATAAAGCCCCGCCTCATAAGCCCCGTTTGGATGTATTCTCTCCAGTAAAAATCCATCAAGGCGATAATGAACAGACATAAGAAGAACTATTATCCCAAATGGTAGTGCTGATTTGAATAGTTGTCCGTTCAATAAAGAATTTGCTCTTATTGAAAAGTTGATTCCTCTTTTTAAGAGAAGAATCAATGCTCCTGTTACTGCAAACGCAGTACAGATTATTTGGATCAACAAAAATTTTGAAATCGTCATCTCCCCGGCAACGGAAGGATAATAAAGGAAGCTGCCGCACAACAGTATCATTAATCCTTTATCCAATACAGATAACCATGCATCTGTACGGAACCATTGCCGGGCAGTAAAGATACTTCTGAAAAAAAGAAACAGTGATGTCAGAATTTGTATAGCTATTACACTCAGCAGAATATCCCATTGCCTTACCCCGGATAGACAGGCCACTCCGAAAACAACAGCGGCATAGAGAATTGCAAAAAGAAGCTTAATAAAAAAAAAGTTGCCAATTTTGCTGATAAAATTTTCCTGGTTGACAGCTAACTGACGATTGAAAAAATTTGTCAACCCCCAATCCAGTAAGAAACTGAAAACAATAGAAAAATTGAATAACGAAAAATAAGCTCCGTAAACTTCTGTCCCCACTGCATTCTGCACCTGCCTGTCTATACCAAATATCCACAGTGGCTTGATGATTACATTGAGAATTATCAGTAAGCCGAGTGAAGAATAAAACTTAGAAGACTCTTTCATCCGTAAGCGTTAGGCTACATTACTTTAACATTGCGGCTAAAACTTTCTTCCAGCGATATAAAAGTTTCTGTCCGTTCAATGCCTTTTATTTTTTGCAACTGGTCGTGCAGCACAAACCGCAGTTGCGTTATATCCTTACAAACTATTTCGGCAAACATGCTATAGTTCCCGGTAGTGTAATTTAACCGCACAATCTCCGGTATCTTTTGTAAATCCTTAGCAACTGCATCATATAAAGAACTTTCTTTTAAGTAAATTCCAATAAAAGCAATCACATCATAGCCCAGTTGCTTCAGATCTGCCTTCAACCTTGTACCTTTAACCACTCCTGCTTCCTGTAGTTTTTTGATACGGACATGAATGGTGCCGCCGGAAACAAAAAGTTTCTTTCCAAGTTCGGCATAAGAAATCTCCGCATTCTCCATCATGTGGTGAATAATCTGCAGATCCAGTTTATCAAGATTTAATTTAGCCCCCATTTTGATAATTGATTTTAGATATTATTCATAATAATTATCAAATATTTGAATAATTTCTATAATTTCAAAATATTTGTTAGAAAATTTGGAATAATTTGGTTCTTCAGCCTATATTTGCTTCATCAAGCCTGCCTGACGGCAGGCAGGTTCTTATAATAACAAGACACACACTGTGGGGTGATGAAATTGCGAAAGCATGGCAGACATGCCCTCTTGTCTCGGGGGTGGGGAAAACAGGATAAACGTAGCATAGAGCCGTTTTGATAGCAATATCAAAACGACCGGGGTCGACCACCGAACTTTGTACTACAGCTAACTGCCCCGTGGAGGTTCGATCCCTCCCCCTACAGCTTTTAAAAGCCTTCGTTTTACAACGGAGGCTTTTTTATTTACTGGCTACCTTTATGCTCTATGGGGCAAAAAAAACTAATCCGGTTTGAAGAATTAAAAACATTTCCAAATGTGCTGCAGTTTCCAAAAGATATGGTGGGGAAGTGGAATACTTTTTTTAAAACCGATAACCCTTTTATTCTTGAACTGGCCTGCGGCAAAGGTGAATATGCAGTAGGTCTCGGCCAGTTATACCCGCAGAGAAATTTTATCGGCATCGATCTCAAAGGCAATCGTATTTGGGTGGGCGCCAAAAAAGCATTGCAACATAACTTAACAAATGTTGCCTTCCTTCGGACACAAATAGAGCAGGTAGCTGAATACTTTGCCAAAAATGAAGTGTTAGAAATCTGGATTACATTCCCCGACCCGCAATTGCGGATGTCAAAAGCAAAGAAGCGGTTGACGCATCCAAAATTCTTACGGCTATATCAACAATTTCTTGTTCCCGGTGGTTTAATACACATAAAGACAGACAGCCCCGACCTGTATCGGTTTACCAAAACTGTAATTGAACTATACGGATGCCCCTTGCATAAAGATTTGGACAATGTATATAAAGAAGAGCCGGTACCTGAAGAACTAAAAATAAAAACGCATTATGAATCACTGGATATTGCCGGCAGCAAGAGGATTCATTATCTCTGCTTTTCTTTGCCGGAGAATTTACCCGGCAAAGAAAAAGATGATGAGCTAAAACAATTACTAAAGGAACATGAAGGAGCTGACTGAGCAGAAACATTACTACATCAATGAAGATGGTTATGTAGTACTCACCGAACAATACCATTTGGGAAAGGGGTATTGCTGCGGAAATGGCTGCAAACATTGTCCCTATAATTATGAAAATGTTCCTGAGCCAAAAAAATCTATCCTTTTACCGGAAAAGGGAAATCAGAAATAGATTTATCTTCATAGCATGCATACAAGAAAAAAATCATCAGAAAAGCTAAAGACCATAAAACCTTCTGGTAAAAGAGAGGAGAATTTCTTTGAGCTTGTATTCGAAGTGGCAAGACAAATTCCTAAAGGAAGAGTAACTTCTTATGGTGCTATTGCCGCTTGCCTCGGCACTAAATCATCTGCCAGAATGGTGGGCTGGGCTATGAATGGAGCCGGAAGAGTAAAACCCAAAGTGCCTGCCCATCGTGTAGTAAACCGATTAGGTATTTTATCCGGCAAACATCATTTCACACCTCCGGGCAATATGGAAAAAATGCTAAAGAAAGAAGGAGTTAAAGTGAAGAACGACCAGGTGGTTGATTTTAAAAAATTGTTTTGGGACCCAGTGGAAGATCTGGGATTCTGATTTTTATAGGGACTTAGCTGACTTTAAGAACTAAGACATGAGTTTCTATAGTGCGTGCCGTTGGTGTTTTGCCCGCCCACTCTTCCCACACTCAACACGCAACGACGGCGTAATGTTTTTTGGAAAAGACCAACAAGGGTAAAAATTAAAAATTATTTTGGGACCCGGCGGAAGAGTTGAAATTCTAACTATAATACGGGCTAATCATCCAATACACCAGCACCCCCGTTACCGCCACATAAAACCAGATGGGCCAGGTAATACGAACCAGTTTTTTGTGCTTGTCAAACTCACCAGTCAGTGCCCGGTATGCCGAGAAAAGAATAAAAGGAAGAATAATACCAGCAAGTGGAATATGGGTGCCTAAAATAATGTAGTAAATCATCCGGCTGCTGCCCACTGCGGCTTTTTCAATATCACTTACTATGCCATCATGGTTTATATCACCAAACCTTGTATCCCCGGCAAACAGGTGATGACAGATATAGCTTACCAGGAAAAGAACTGACAGCAACATCGCCGTCATCATCAGGTTCTTATGCAGCGTATAGTTTTTAATTTTTACAGCAATCAATGCGATGATCAACAACATCGCAACAACCGAATTAATAATCGCATTCGCCCGGGCAAACAAGTGTATATTAAACCCGGGATTTACATTCAGCTTCACCCTGCTCAATAAAACTACCGCAGCAAATACAACGGCAGAGAAAACAAATATTAATATTTTTGCTTTTTTATCATTTTTTTTCCACGCAGCCTGTAACATGCCTTATTATTTTTTCCGGATAAAGAATAAGAATAACCCAAGCCCCATGATGGCCAGCAGGAAAACAACAGCAATCAATTGCAGCTTACCATCAAAAAAACTTTTACTTTCCGGCCCCTTTTCCATTGTCAGCATCACCAGGTCTTTAGAGAGCTGGGAAAGTGCAGCAGAATCCAACCCGCTATAATATCCCCTCACATGCCGGTTGCTGTCAATCAACACAAACCGGTCGCTGTGTATAAAATTGGTATCAATACCACTGCCATCCACTAACCCCACTTTCATTTCTTCAATCACCATATCATAGATTACTTTCTTATCGCCGGTGAGCAACCACCATTGTTCCGGGTTGATTTGATATTTATCAGCCCAGTATTTTAATCTCTCCGCAGAATCCCTTTCCGGGTCAATGCTGAAAGAAATGAAATGAACCTGTTTGTTCGTCTTGTCTCCCACCCGTTTGCCATTATGAATGGATTCAGCCATTCGTTTCATATTGCGGGTAAGACTGGGACAGATGGTAGGGCAATGTGTAAAGAAGAAATCAGCTATAATAATTTTCCCCCGCAGGCTATCCCACGAAACGGGCCTGCCTTCCTGGTTGGTTAATGCGAAATCGGCCAGCCGGTGCCATGTTGTATCTTCTGTTTTTTTTCCTTTTTTAGTTACTGTAATCACCGTATCGGGCAGATAGTGCCGCGGCATAGTAACATCCATTTCGCTTTTTCTTTTTACAATAAAATAAGCGGTTAATGGCAAGAGCATGGCCAGCATTACTGCATATAGAGCTTTCTTATTCACAATAATTATCTAAAAGTAAAACCATTAAACCGCTTCCTTTGTTCAAAGGGCAACTGTTTAATGGTTCTGGTTCTGAAATAATAATACAATTTCCTTTATTCTTTGCCGCTATTCACTGCAGGCTTCATTTCATGTGTGTCTGCTTTGTGGTGTTTTGCCGGCATTGTCCTTTCCTCAAAATGTTTATCATATTTATTACGGAGGTTCTTGTAAGAATTGCCATCCCAGATAAATGCCGCTATAAACCAGATAAATAATAACAGGGGAACCACAATGGTCATGATCATGTTCCTGATTTCATCACCCAGGTGCATAAAAACAGAAACGATGTAATAGGCTTTTGCCAATGTAAGGATACAAACCATCCCTTTAAACATCAGCACAAGCAACTCGCTGGGGTTTTCGCCTTTATGAATAGTGTAAATAGAAAGCCCTATTCCCAGCTCGATAATAGTAATAACCGACAACAGGATGGTTGTTTTGCGAACCTTCTTCTTAAATGTTGCATCATCGGTATGATGAGGATGAAAAGTAACTTCTGCAGATGCTTGATGTTCCATCGGTGTAAATTCGTTTATAAAAATTAAATAAGATTAAATCAAATAGAAACAAAGGAATACAAATACCCACACCAGGTCCACAAAGTGCCAGTACAGCCCTGCTTTTTCAATCATCAGGTAATGGCCCCTGTTCTGGAACACATTTTTCTGCGTCATAATCAGCATAATAATATTGATAATAACGCCGGAAAATACGTGGAAGCCATGGAAGCCTGTAATGCCAAAGAAGTACCCGCCAAATGCTACAGGGCCTTTTTCCCGGATATGCATTTCGGATAAATCTACCAACTTTCTCAATTGAACATCAGACAAAGTTGACAATTCTGCTATTGTATTAGAATGATGCTTGCTATGTACCAAACTTACAAGTGTTTCATGTGATGTATTATTCAGCGCTGCTGTCAATTCCGGCCCATGCACCTGCTGGCCCCATGGGTTACCTCTCATCGTCTGGCCAATCATTTCAATTTTTCCATCCACCACTGTTGCCAATTCGCCGGTGATCAGGTGATGCCACTCCCATGCCTGGCAACTAAGGAACGCTACACCGCCAATAATCGTCCATGCCATCCATTTTATTACTCCCTGCTTATCCCCTTTGTGCCCTGCATGCACTGCCAGCACCATGGTAACAGAGCTGATGATAAGAATAAACGTCATCACACTCACAAATGCCAATGGCAGGTTCTGATGCCCCATGCCCGGAAAAGCATTAAACACTACGTTGGGATCGGGCCAGAAGTTCTGGCTGAACCGGATAGAGCCATAAGAAATAAGGAATGCGCCAAATGTAAAAGCGTCACTCATCAAGAAGTACCACATCATCACTTTGCCATACTCCAGGTTGAAGGGGCTTTTACCGCCACTCCACCATTTGGTCTGATGCGCTGTTGCTGGTGTTGACATATTTATAAAAATTCAAAAATTAAAAAACATCGGGCTCACTTCCCGCCGATTGTTATAAAAAATATCAGTAAATAGATCCAAAGCAAATCAATAAAATGCCAGTAAATCGCTGCTACTTCTACTGTAACAGCGTTGTAAAGTTTTGTATTACCAATAATTGCTTTACTGAACATTACTATCAGTGCTATTATGCCGCCGATCACATGTATTCCATGCAATCCAAAAATTACATACAAAAACTGTCCTGCACCAGCCCCTTTGAAAGTTACTTTTTGTGCCCATAGCTCCTGAAAACCGAGCCACTGCAGCACCACAAAGGCAGCCCCCAGAAAAAGCGTTACACCAATCAGTATTCTGTACTGGTTTATTTCCTGTTGCTTAAAAGATCTTAATGCCATCTGCACTGTTATGCTGCTGATAATAATAACTACAGCAGACACCCAAAACACTTTTGGTATTACTACCGGCACCCAGTTTGTCTGGTTGCTTTTTACTATAAAAGCACTTGTCAAACCCGCAAACATCATTACGATGCTCCCAATGGCCACCCACATAGTAAACTTGTGGGGGTGAATTCTGTTTCGTTGTTGATTGCTCACAATATCCATCACTACTTTATTATTACGCCTTACTTAGTAAAAAAGCCAGCATCACCACCGGCAGATACATATAACTTCCAAACATTACTTTCCTTGCCGAACCCACATCCATCTTCCTGTATAACATCACACATCTTCCAATCATAAACAAATTTGCCAGCCCTATCAATATCAAACTTATTATTCCCTGTGTGTTATTATAATTACACATCCCGGTATAATAAGGCGCCAGTGTAACCGGTACCAACAGCAGCGAATATGCAATTGCCTGCAACGCTGTAAATTTTGTTGGCCCTTCATCTGCTGGTAATAATTTAAATCCAACGGATGAATAATCTTTATGCGCCACCCAGGCAATAGCCCAAAAATGCGGAAACTGCCAGAAGAACTGAAACGCAAACAACACCCAACCACCGGTTCCGAGGTTATTATCACCTGCGGCCCAGCCAATCAAACAGGGCAATGCACCCGGAACTGCACCCACCAATACTGCTATTGAATTTACTTTCTTCAATGGCGTATAAATAAATGCATAAAGGAACAAGCTAAATGCTGCCAATCCTGCCGTCAGCCAGTTGAAATAATTTCCCAGGATAAAAACTCCAAGTGCGCCGGTGATGACAGCAAAAACCCATCCTTCCGTTACACTCATTCTGCCTGCTGCAACCGGACGTTTCGCTGTCCGTTTCATTTGGGCATCAGTATCCTTTTCAACTACCTGGTTAATAGCATTGGCACTGCCTGTTACCAGCATCCCACCTGCAAAGAGCAAGAGTATCATTTTCCAGAAATCCACATAGTCCTCTGAGCCTTTTGTCAGCGCAAAACTCATCACACTGCTGAACACTACCATGATACTCAGCGAAGGCTTGATCAACAGCAAATAATCTTTAATCTTCTTCATCTTCGCTTCCGCTTGTTATATAAAGAACATAAAATTTATTTTCCCAATGTCTGTGCTACTATCATCTTCGTTGCGAACTTGGTCTGTTATTCTTTTCTTTCAGTGAAAGGAAAGAATAATCACTCTTGTACTTTCTGTTCGCCACTCATCAACATCGAACCCTTCGGGGTTCTGATTCCCTTTCATCTTTTATTTTTCCCGATAAATCGGGGGCTACCAACATCAATTACTTTCTTCTCTGTGTTTTCAATTCAAGTCTTCTCCAATTGAATATCTCCCACTAATCAACTCCCGGCTCAATGCTTGCTCTCATTCTCTCCAACCGGTTCCGTCTGCGGTATAAACTCTCTTCCATCTTTGGCATAATCATAAGGCCAGCGGTGTACTTCAGGTATTTCACCAGGCCAGTTGCCGTGACCAGGATTTATTGGCGTTGTCCACTCCAGAGTATTGGCACCCCAGGGATTGGGAGTGGTTACTTTTCTTCCTTTAAAAATGGAATAGAAGAAGTTGAATACAAACATCAGTTGTACTGCAAATACTATAATCGAAACGATAGTGATCATTTTATCCAGCTCTCCAAACTGGTTGAAAGAAACCCATCCTTTTTTATCTAAATAACGGCGTGGCATACCGGCCAGGCCTTCGTAATGCATCGGCCAGAAAATGAGGTAAGAACCTATTATTGTTACCCAAAAATGTATGTAAGCAATTGTATTATTCATGTACCGGCCAAACATTTTCGGGAACCAGTGATAGACTCCTGCAAACATGCCGAAGAAAGATGCTACCCCCATCACAATATGGAAGTGGGCCACTACAAACATAGTGTCATGCAGGTGGATATCAATTGTTGAATTGCCAAGAAAGATACCCGTCAACCCCCCAGATATAAATAAGCTGACAAATCCAATAGCAAATAATGTAGCCGGTGTAAACCTGATATTCCCCCGCCATAGTGTGGTGAGCCAGTTGAAAACCTTGATGGCTGAAGGAACCGCAATCAATAATGTCAGTAATACGAATACAGAGCCAAGGAATGGATTCAATCCGGTTACAAACATGTGGTGCGCCCATACAAGAAACGCAAGGACACAAATGGCAAACAATGATCCCAGCATTGCCATGTATCCGAAGATGGGCTTCCTGGAATTAACTGATAATATCTCCGACACCATTCCCATGGCTGGCAGCAATATAATATATACTTCAGGGTGGCCAAGGAACCAGAACAAGTGCTGGTAAAGGATAGCACTGCCCCCCTCGTTGGGTAATATTTCTCCATTTACCACTATATCACTCAGGTAGAAGCTGGTACCAAGGTTGCGATCAAACAATAACAAAATAGCACCTGACAACAACACCGGGAATGATAACACACCCAGCACTGCCGTAAAGAACATCGCCCATATTGTGAGCGGCATCCTGGTCATGCTCATTCCTTTTGTTCTTAGGTTTAGAATGGTAGTAATATAGTTGAGCCCTCCAAGCAGTGAGGATATTATGAACATTGCCATACTGATAAGCCAAAGGTCTGTTCCGAGTTTTTGTCCATCACCAGCCTGGCGCAATGCACTTAGCGGAGGATAAGTAGTCCATCCGCCAGAAGCAGGTCCTGTATGAACAAAAATGGACGAAAGCATAATAATACCTGCAAGGAAGAAGAACCAGTAGGAAAGCATATTTAAAAAAGGAGAAGCCATATCCCTTGCTCCAATTTGCAGCGGAATCAACAAGTTGGCAAATGTGCCGCTAAGACCAGCTGTTAATACAAAAAATACAAGCACCGTTCCGTGAATGGTAACAAGTCCATAATAAAACTCTGGTTGTATCTGCCCCCCCTTTGCCCAATGCCCGAATAATGTTTCCAGAATAGGAAAAGACTGATCAGGATACCCTAACTGCAGGCGAAACAATACAGAAAATAATCCTCCTATTATTGCCCATACGATACCGGTAATCAAAAACTGCTTACCAATCGTTTTATGATCCATGCTGAAGACGTACTTCGAAATAAATGTTTCCTTATGATGACCATGATGTTCATCATGATGGGCTGCCCCTGCATGCGCCACTCCGGAATGTATATTCATTACTTCGCTCATTTTTCTTTTAATTTAACGACAACCTGGTTGTCTATTATTGCTGGTCTTTTGTTTTTACCTTGTTCCGGATACTGCAACCGGGAAAACCGGTACTGTGTCTTTTTTTATTGCCGGATCTTTATCCGGGTTTGCCACATAGTATTGGGGTTTCTTTGCTGCTATCCATGCATCAAACTCTTCCTGTGTTTCTACAACTACAACTCCCCGCATGCTCCAATGTCCTTTGCCGCACATCTGGTCGCAGGATAGTTCATATACAAAATCGGGATTTTTTGTTTTTTCCTTCATCTCTTTAGTGGTAAATCTCGGAGTAAACCACATGGTAGTTGGCGTACCCGGCACTGCATCCATTTTCATCCTGAAATGAACCAGCCCTACATCATGAATCACATCTTTTGCGCCAATCACCAGTTTTACGGGTTTATTTACAACCAGGTGCATTTCCTGCTCTACAAAAACATCATCATAATTAGCAGGATCATCCCATAACTGACCAACAGGGTTATTATCGGCCGGATTAACATTCTTAAAATATTTTTTTCCCAATATTCCATCTTTGCCCGGATAACGGAACTCCCAGCCAAACTGTTTTCCTACTACTTCTACTTTCATGGCATTTGAGGGGGCATCCTTTGTAATTTTGAACCAATAGAAAATACCAAACCCTACCAGTACCGATAATACGATTGCCGGTATCACTGTCCAGAATAGTTCCAGTTTAGTATTATGGGGATAGTAAAAAGCTTTTCTTTTATCAGACTCCTGGTATTTGAAAGAGAACCAGAACAATGCAATCTGTGTTATCAGGAATACAATAAAAGTAAGGGCAATGGTAATATATAACATACGATCCACCAGTATGCCATGATCTGATGCCGGCTCACCTAATATTTTTCCTTTTAGTTGCTCATTGCAATAATAAACCCCGATAAGGCCAATAACCAGGAATGCCAGCAACAGGAAGGCATTAACCTTATTGGATTGTTTCCGGGCCTTTTCTTCGCCACGCAACACTGCCACATATTCACTGGCTTTGGCTATCTGAAAAGTGACCAGAAAACCCAATCCTAAAATAGCAACGATGAAAAATGTTTGCATAAACTATCAGCAATTAAAATTCAAATTAATAATTCCAACTCCTAACAACTTCAAATTCACTTATCTCCTCCAAACTAAAAACTCAAACAATCATCCCGTCTGAGGTGGGATAAGCCATAAATCAGGTATGATGTATCAAACTTTCTTTTACAAACGGGTGGTTCTTTGCCAGCAGCGGTGCCTTGCTTAGTGCCCTGCCGGTTACAAACATAATCAACCCCGCAAATCCTAATGCCACGCCTAAATCATATAAAATCATTGGCACATGTGTTTCTCCCGTTTTAGGATCTGTCATTGGGCTTGGAAAAACCATTTGGTAAAAATCAAGCCAATGGCCAAAAATAATCAGAAGGGCCATAAAGGTTACTGTTGAATAATTCCTTTTTGCCCCTCTTCTCATTAATATCAGTAATGGAGCCAGGAAGTTGATGATAAACATCAGCCAGAAAATGCTGCTATATACTCCCTGTGCCCTGGGTTTAAAATAAGTTGTTTCCTCGGGAATATTGGCATACCAGATAAGCATAAATTGTGAGAACCAGAGGTAAGTCCAGAATACAGAAAAGGCAAACATAAATTTTCCAATATCATGCAAATGCTCTTCGTTGGTGTATTCAAGGTAGCCGCTGTTTTTCAGGTACACGACAAACAAACATATCAATGCCATGCCTGCAACAAATGTACTGGCAAATGTGTACCAGCTGTACATGGTACTGTACCAGTGTGCATCAATACTCATCAGCCACAACCAGGGAATAGAAGACATTACAGTTAAAGCAAAAACCACGATGAACAGGGCAGCCCATACTGTATTATTCCAGACATATTTTTTTCTTTCTTCTACGGTAGCCAGCGGTTTATCATCCAGGCTGCGGGACAGTTTCCTCATCTTCCAACCTAATAGTGACCACGCAACAATGGTGAAGATCGTCCACCCGGCAAAAAAGTTTTTATTTAAAAACCCTTTTTTGAAATTTAATATCGCATCATGTTTTACATGTTCGGTATCTGTCCAGTGGTATAATTCATGATTGCTTCCAAAACAAATCAACAAAAGAATAACTCCGCAAATAGTTCCGATAACAGGTACAACAGCAGAGATGGCTTCAGGAACCCGGCGAAATGCCATTTGCCAGCCGCCCCATGCAAGGGTAGTGGCACATATAAAGAACATAGCCGCATTCACCACCAGTAAAAAGTAAACGCTGTTTTGCAACAAGGATCCCCAAAAACGGGCTTGCTTGTGTGCATCATCTTTTGCACCTTGTGTTATATACAAACCAATAATGGCCAACGCCCCGATGACCATCAGCGCAATGGCTATGGTTTTGTACCTTTTTGTTACTATAAACTTTTCCCTTATTGACATCAGTGTTCGTTTATTGTTTCTTCAAAAACTATTTCGGTCTCTTTGCAGTTGCTGTATCAGCAATTGTTGTTGATATAGCAGGAGTACCCGCTGCCTGCTTTTCTTTTATATAATGCACTACCATCCAGCGTTGTTCTGTACTCATCTGTGACGCATAACCTCCCATGGTGTTCTTTCCATAAGTTAGCGAATGAAACATAGTTCCTGCCGCCATATTAGCAACAACCGGATCAGTTAAAAGGTTTCTCGGTGCCGCAGGAAAAGGGCCATCTCCCCCTTTCCACAATGGACCATTACCGTCAAGTTTTTCTCCGTGACAAATGCCGCAATTAACAAGGTATAATCTTGCTGCCTCCCTGAATTGCAAAGCATCTAAAGGGGGCAGAGGATTAATAATGTTTTTAGAATTGGCATATCCGGCCGAATCATTTTTTAATTCATAAGCAGCCCTGTCGCCACGGGCAATTGTGCCTGCTACAGGCATTGCTGTATAGTTTATTCCCTTTTTTTTCAATTCTTCGGTAGAAGCATAGGTTTCATAAGCACGGCCGTAAGTCATATCGGGCATATAGGCCCTGCCGGGGCTCCGCCGGATTTTGTTGCAGCTTACCATAGCCACCGCCATCATTGTCCCGATAGCTATCGGAGTTATAATCCAAAATTTTTTCATCATCCTTTCTTATTTAAATCCCCAATAAAAAAAATTAATCTCCCCTTACAAATTTACCTACTCTCCAAAATCCTCTCCTGAAGGGGAGGATTTAAGTTAAGGTTATTAATGAGATACTTCCTCTTTTCTTTCAAAGCGTTTACGGTCCTTATCATATCGTCCGAGCCACCAGCCGGTTTCTTTGTATTGCACCTGCACTTCTGCTGCCCCAAGGCTCTGCAAGAAACTTATCACCTCTGCATCATTGGTCTTGTCGGTACACTCCAGCGCCATTACAAATATGTCGTCTGTAGAACGGAGATTAAAATGATCTTTTCTTACGAAAGGCGCCAACTGGCACAGGTAACAAAATGTAAGCACCATCCCCACCGCTGCAAATAATACTGTTAATTCAAATATGACAGGTACCCAGGCAGGTAATGAAAAAAACGGTTTGCCGCCAAAATTCAGTTGCCAGTCCACCGTTAATGCCCAGGTAATAAAGCCCACGGCAGTGGCAGTTCCCGTTATGGCATAAATGAACCCTGCTGTATGCAGGCTTGTATCCCGGAGGCCCATTGCCTTGTCAAGTCCGTGAATAGGAAATGGAGTAAAGACATCATGAATTTTGTATCCGGCTCTGCGGGTTTTTTTAACGGCAGGAAATAATACAACCTCATCGTCAAAAATCCCTGTTACAAATTTTTTTACAGCCATTGTGTTTTAGCTTTTAGTTGCCAGTCGTTAGTGGCTGACAAAAATCTTATTTGGTCAATCAATACTTTTTTTATTACTGCTGCCGGCTAATAGCTTAAGGCTATAAGCTAACAACTTTTCTCTATGCCCCATGATCATGTCCATGCTTATTGCTAAACTCTTCGGTGCTTTCTTCCTCCAACTCATCCATTTTGCCTTTATATTTCTGTCCATTCTTTTTCAATATGTGCTTGATCTCTGCCAACGCAATTACCGGGAAGAATTTGGAGAACAGGAAATAACAGGTGAAGAACAACCCGAATGTTCCCAAATAAAATCCAACCTCCCATATTGTCGGTGTATAATAAGTACTCCATGAACTTGGCAGGTAGTCGCGGTAAACAGAAGTAACGATGATTACAAACCGTTCGAACCACATACCGATATTTATCAATATTGACATGAAGAAAGTAAGTGCCAGGCTCCTTCTCATTTTGCGGAACCAGAAAATCTGTGGCGACAGTACGTTACAACCCATCATGATCCAGTAACTCCAGCCGTAAGGGCTGTTCAGGTTTACCCTGTTCTCTTTAAAGGCATACCATTCGTATCCGGAAGCAGAATACCAGGCCATGAACAACTCTGTCAGATATGCAATGCCTACAATAGAACCTGTCAGCACAATGACCTTATTCATCACTTCAATATGCTCGATGGTGATGTATTCTTGTAATCCCAATACTTTTCTTGTTACAACCAACAGCGTTTGCACCATTGCAAAACCGGAGAAGATGGCACCTGCTACAAAGTAGGGCGGGAAAATTGTAGTATGCCAGCCGGGAACGATAGAAGTGGCAAAGTCGAAGGATACAATGGTGTGTACTGATAATACAAGTGGCGTACTTAATCCGGCCAGCACCAATGAAAGTGATTCATGCCTTTGCCAGTGTTTAGTACTTCCTGTCCAGCCAAAAGCAGCTACACCATAAAACATTTTTCTCCATTTCTTTTTTGCCCTGTCACGCAGTGTAGCAAGGTCAGGCAGCAAACCTGAATACCAGAACAATAAGGATACGGTGAAGTAAGTTGATATTGCAAACACATCCCAAAGAAGCGGCGAGTTAAAGTTTACCCACAGCGGACCTCTTGTATTGGGATAAGGAAATACAAAGGGAAAATTCCACACACGGCCCATGTGCCATACAGGGAACTGTCCGGCACACATTACCGCAAAAATCGTCATGGCCTCTGCGGCACGGTTTACCCCTGTACGCCATCCCTGGCGAAAGAGTAATAATATAGCTGAGATCAATGTTCCGGCATGACCAATACCCACCCACCATACGAAGTTGGTAATATCCCATCCCCAACCAATTGTTTTATTCAGGTTCCACTGGCCGGTACCATACATAACCTCCATGGTAACTGAAATGATACCAAAGATCAATAAGCCAACAGAAATAAGAAAGCCGATCCACCAAAGGCGGGAAGGCTTTGCTTCTACCGGGCGGCAAATATCTTCGGTTACCTGGTGGTAATCCTTCTCACCTTCAACCAGTGCCGGCCTTGCCTGTGATTCGTATCTGAGTAATGCCATAAATGATTATAAAAATTCCAAATAATTAATTTCCAAATAACAAATCAATCTCCACTATATAACTATTGCCCTTTTCTTAATTAATGTTGCGCCCCTTCAGTCTTCGGCACTGATGGTAATGTGCTGTCAGCCTTGTGGCTTTCTTCTTTAAGTCCTTCAACACTATGCTCTTCACCACCACCATGTCCGCTTTCTATTATCTCATCTGTATTTCTCACTTTAGCCAGGTAGGTAATGTTGGGAAGCACATGCAATTGCTCCAGTACATAAAAGCTGCGCTGCGGGTTATCGTTGCGTACTTTATTCAACTGGCTATCTTTATCATGTGCATTTCCAAAAACAATGGCGTTAGCAGAGCAGGCTGTCTGGCAGGCTGTTGTTGCTTCACCGTCTTTCAGGATGCGGTTCTCTTTCTTCGCATCTAATTTGGCCGCCTGTAATTTCTGAAAACAGAAAGAACATTTTTCCATGACACCTCTTGAACGAACCGTAACATCCGGATTCAATACCATTCTTGTCAACTCATCATTCATTTGTTCAATCACACTATCCAGTTTGCCTACCAATTGCTGATCCCGGTTGTTCGGGAAGCTATCAGCCCCCGTATAGTCTGCCCAATTAAAACGGCGAACTTTAAACGGACAGTTATTGGCACAATATCTTGTTCCGATACAACGGTTATACGCCATTTGGTTGACTCCCTCTGAGCTGTGGTTAGTAGCTGCAACAGGACAAACATTCTCACAAGGAGCATTATCACAATGCTGACAAAGCATGGGCTGAAATACAACAGCTTTCAGGTTGTCAGGGTCTTTTTCATCCGAAACAAAATAACGGTCAATCCGCAGCCAGTGCATATCATGATAGCGAAGCACTTCTCTTTTACCAACTACTGATACGTTATTTTCTGCACTGCAGGCCACTATACAGGCACTGCAACCGGTACAGCTGTTCATATCAATGCTCATACCCCACTTGATGCCCGGTTGTTCATGCTGGGGATATAAAGTAGCCTGTCGGAAATCATTGTTAGAGTTTTTGTAAAAAGCATCTTTTAATTCCTGTCTCCATTCAGGAATAATATTGGGCTCTTTTTTAAAAGAAGCCAATGTTGTTTCTCTTACCACTTCTTTGCGGTCTTCGTAAGAGTTATGTATTTGTGTCTGGGCAATTTTATATTTCTTGTGCAAATTGGTTGTTGCTGCCCCGGTTACATAATTATCAACTGTGCTTCCATTATAAGTTGTATATCCGTAAACATTTTTCCCAACCCCTGCAGCAGTTACACCTAATGCTTCATTTCTTCCATAACCGACGGCTACTGCAATTGTGTCTGCATTCATACCGGGAATAACGAGTATCGGCAGCTCTACTTTGTTTTTACCAATCGTTATTTCAATAACCGGCTTCCCGGGATAATATTCGTAATCAGTGTTCAGTTTAATTCCCAGCTCTTCTGCCTTTTTCATGGAGATTAACGCATAGTTATCCCATGTGGCTTTAGAAACCGGGTCGGGCAATTCCTGCAACCAGGGGTTACCTGCTTGTGAACCTGTACCGATTGAAACCTTTTGATAAAACACTACCTCACTGCCGCTTGCTTTTTTATATCCTTCAATGGCGGCTGTTGCCGCTACCACGGCGCCGCTGTTGTATGCCCCAGCACCAGTTGTAGCAGAAGTCTCTATCACACCATTCTGTAATGCGGTATTGAATCCGTTTTCACCAAGACCCCTGGTTTTCACCCAGTATTCTTTGAAATATGTTTCGTAATCCTGTGTGCTGCCACTCCATCTCAGTAATGATGTCTGAAACGGACGGGTTTTGAATAAAGGATAAATGGTGGGCTGAAGAAAACTTACAAACCCGGCTTTAGGTTCGGCATCACCCCAGCTTTCCAGGTAATGATGATTAGGAATGATGTATTCGCAGAGTTCAGTTGTTTCATCCATTTTTTCGTTGAACGAAACGGTCACTTTCACTTTCTTCAATGCTGCTTTAAATTTGTCAGCATCATAATATGTGTATGCAGGATTAGCACCCTGGATCATTAATGTTCCAACAGTACCGGCTTCCATTTGTGCAACCAGGTCACTCATATCACTGTCAATTCCCTGGCGGTAGTTAACAGGCTGGTTCCAGTTAATTGTTGTGCCATTAGCACCGATAGCGCTGTTGATGGCATTTACAATAACCTGTATGTTTTTATCATTGCTGCCGCATACTACTAATGCTGCACCATTATGAGCTTTCAGGCCGGCAGCAGCTTTTTCAATTCCTTTTTTCAATTTGGCATCAGCAACAGAAGGTGTTCCTCCATTAACTGCAGCTAATAATGACAACGCAACAGCACCTGTTTCAGAAGGGCGATGTGTAAACCGCTCATCAGCATTGGAGCCCGTCATGCTCAGGTGGCCTTCAAAATGATAGTGCTTGCTCATCGAAGGATTTTTCTCATCAATCTTTCTTCCTTTTGAATATCCTTTGGAAAATTCAACCGGGCTGAGCCATGTGCCCAAAAAATCGGCACCGAGGCTGACGATTATTTTGGCAGCACCAAAATTATAAGAAGGTATTTTTCTTCCAAAGCCACAGGCTTCATTGGCCAGCAGCATACCGCTGTAGGAAACGGCATCGTATTGAATATGCTTTAAGTTAGGAAACTTTGCAATAATATCTTTTGTAGAAGGAGAAACAATAGTTGAAGTCAGTAATACCACTGAACCCCCTGCTGCTTTCACAGCATCACCCACCATTTTATCAAACTGCTCAAAGGTTGGAACTTCTTCAAATTTATCTTTCACTTTATGCAAAGGAAACTTTGCACGGTACATATCATATAAGTCAAGTACCGAAGCCTGTGCCCTGGCTGATGTGCCACCGCCGGTGAACGAAGCCGGATGATCATTTCCTTCCAGTTTAATAGGCCGGCCATCTCTCACTTTGGCTATCACAGGTACCACATCACCATCCTGCACATAAGTGGTTGCATAATATTTAGCCACCCCCGGAACAAGATTTTCGGGTTTATTGGCATAGGGTATAGCTTTCCGAACAGGTATCTTACAACTGGCCGCCAGTGTGGCAGCAGCAGTACTGAAACCAAGATACTTTAAAAAATCCCTGCGTGGAGCTTTGGCATCTATTAATCCTTTATCATCAAAGCCCTCAAAAGGCAATTCTTCCTGGAACTCATCCTGGGACAGCTTTTTAAGGTTCTCCGGATCATTCACCTCTCCGAAACTTTGCCAGTACTTGTTTTGGCTCATAGTAAAATTTGAAAATTTGAAAATTTGTCAATTGCTCAATTTTTTCTCCGCTGTTCCTCCTGCATTCATTGAGCCATTATGCCATTTTCACATTGTTACAATTTAATAGTGACATTTCTGACATTCCAAACCACCGATGTCCTTCACGGTTACACTATCCATCTTTTTGTTCTTTATGTCATTATGAAATTTCTCATAAATGCTGTAAAACTGGTTGCCTTTCCCTTTTTCATAGTTAAAGTCAACCTTGGTCTGACGGTGACAGTTTACACACCAACCCATGCTCAGCTCTGTTACCTGCTTCACTTCATCCATGGCTGTTATTTCTCCATGACAACTCTGGCATTGCACTTTACCAGCCCTGATATGCTGTGAGTGGTTGAAATAAACATGGTCGGGCAGGTTATGGATTTTAATCCATTCTATCGGTTTTGCCCTGGAAGGATCCCATTGGGATGGGTTTTTAGCATCGAAGCCGGCATATTTGTACAACTTTTCAATCTCCGCAGTTCCATTTATTTCATTGCCGCTTTCATCATACAATTTTGGCCCCTTTTCATAGGTTTTGATCGCCTTATGACAGTTCATACAAATATTTACTGCAGGGATACCGGCCGTTTTACTATCCCATGCTGAACCGTGGCAGTACAGGCAACTGATCTGGTTAATACCCGCATGTACTTTATGAGAATAATAGATGGGCTGAACCGGTTGATAATCTTTCTGGCGACCCAATCCGATAACGCCTTTCGTTACATAAAATCCGCCAACTACAAAGAATACTAAAGCCAGCATGGCTATGTAAACTTTATTCTTATAAAATGGAACCGGGTCGGGACGGCGGATACCTTCAGCATCATCACTCATCTTTTTCAGGTTGCTGTTCACCTGCATTAATATCAGGGCAATGATACCAAGGATAAGAGAGATAACACCAAAAATTATAGCGTTGGAGCTTCCTGTTGAAGGCACTGCACCCGGAGCCGGAGGTACTATTATATTTTTATCTGCTACCTCTTTATTTATATATGCAACAATATCTTCAATATCTTTTTGTACCAAATCCGGAAACCCTGACATTATCCCATACTTTGGCTTAAGGCTTTGTGTATAAGGATCATTCACCATATAACCAGCCGGGTTATTCACCCACTTCAGTATTTCCTTGTGATCTGCCCATTTACCCCTTTCTTCAAGACCCCCTAATGCAGGGCCTGTCATGTCTATAAAAATACTATGACAAGCTGCACATTTACCCAAAAAAAGTGCTTTACCCGCTGCTGCATCCTGAGCCGAAACATTATTAAATGCTGAAAAAATAAACAGAGAAAATACAAACAGTGTTAGTTTTCTTGCTAATGGTTTACAGGGAATCATAGACGCAATTGATTCTAAAAAATGTGGATAAAAACCTTTAATAAGGCGCAAAAATAAGTCATGGACTTAACAAAAAGACATTGGGTCTATTTTTTTTTTGAGCCGCCACCAGCCTGCATTTCAGGGCATTCAGACAGGTTTATACCCATGGCATAAATTTGTTTGTCATAAATGCGTCAACTCTCCGGCAAAGTGCAGCAGATGTGAAATTGGGGATCAGAGTTGAAGGTTTTTTCTGCATTTTTGCGCTTCACCTAATCCGCGGCATGGTTTGAAACCCCGCCACGGCTTACACTATGTTTGAACGACTTAAAAAAAAATGGAAAGTAGGCGGCCTGCAACTGGCATTAATCCTCTGCACCTTTGCTATTGGTGGCACCGCCACCGGGTTTGTGGCTAAAAAAATCATGAACGCCCTGTCTGTTCAGCAGGACTGGTTGTGGGCAGTTATTTATATATTACTCATTACTATTATCTGGCCGCTTGCTGTATTAGTGGTCAGCATTCCTTTTGGCCAGTTCGTTTTTTTTATCCGCTATACCAGGAAGATAGGGGTTAAAATCGGGTTGATAAAAAGTGGGGGGTAGCAGAATGCCCTCTTCACTATCTAATTCGCCGTTTCTTTGATTAGTATATTTGCCCGGTGAAAAAAATTGCTGTTTTTGCTTCGGGGGCAGGTAGTAATGCTGCGAAAATCATTGAACGGTTTCACAACCATAGCACAATCCGGGTGGCTTTAATCGTTTGCAACAAACCTGAAGCTGCTGTGCTGAAAATTGCAGCAAAAGAAAATATCCCTTCTCTCATTATTGATAAAGAAAAATTCTTTCATGGTGATGCTTATGCCTGTGAGCTGAAAGAAAGACAGATTGATTTTATTGTACTGGCCGGGTTTCTATGGAAAATTCCTGTAGCATTAATAAAATTGTTCCCTGGCAAAATCATCAACATACATCCTGCCTTATTGCCAAAATATGGGGGCAAAGGTATGTATGGCCAATATGTACACCAGGCTATTATAGATAATAAGGAAAAAGAAAGCGGCATTACTATACATTATGTGGACGATGTGTACGACAATGGTAAAATAATTTTCCAGGCCACCTGCCCGGTACTGGAAAAGGACACTGCGGCTTCGCTTGCCCGGCGAGTTACGGCCCTGGAACATGAGCACTACCCAAAAGTGATTGAGGAGATGCTGGTCAAAAAAATCAGTGAATTCACCTTTTGACCTTTATAACCCATCTGGCTGATATGACTTTATCATCCCTTTTGCATTTTCTTTCGTTACTTGCCACCAATAAAAAAAATGCACCGGCGTTTTCTCTACATAACCGTTTTTATTATTACTGCGTTATCAGTGGCTGATTTTTCAGCCACCGCCCAAGCATATACGATAAGGGGAATGGTGTATGACAGTTCCCGCAACTATCCACTGGAAGCTGTTAGTGTGCTTTCCACATCGGGAAAAGGAACGGTGACCAATGCCGAAGGTTATTATGAAATTGAAGTGATAGAAAAAGATTCTATCTGGTTCAGCTACCTGAATAAACCGACCATAAAATTTCCGGTGCTCAAGATTACCAACCCACTGGGTTTTGATATTTCATTGCTGGTAAATGTGCCTACACTGAAGGAAGTGAGGATCAGGCCAAAAAATTACCGGCAGGACTCCACGCAAAACCGGGTTGACTATGCAAAAATTTTCAATTACCAGAAACCAAAACTAAAACCGTCCATCACCGGCATGGGTGTTGGCTTTGATCTGGATGAAATTATCAACATGTTCCGCTTTAAGCGAAACCGCAGCCTGGCTTCTTTTCAACGAAGGCTGCTGCTTGAAGAAGAGGATAAGTTTATTGATCACCGTTTCAATAAAGCTTTGGTACGGCGCCTTACCTTACTCGAAAGCCCTGAACTGGACAGCTTCATGCTGCTTTACCGCCCGTCTCACACATTTACCAAAATGGCTGGTGATTATGAATTTCAGTATTATATCAAAACAGCTTTCTTCCGGTTCAAAAATGGATTGGCTCCCCAACCTTTTTTAAAAGAAGAACAGGAATAACTCGTTTACAATCCTCTAAATAAAAAAAGTACGGTAAATTACTGTTCATTTTTGCTTATGAGTAACAACCTGCACAATGAACTCCGGAAAGAATTTCAATTAGAACGATTAATTCTTTTCAGCGATGCTGTATTTGCCATCGCCATTACCTTGCTGGTGATTGAGATAAAAGTTCCGGAAATACATGAGAATGTTTCCGATAAGGCCTTGCTTCAATCGCTTGCACACCTTATCCCGAAATTTATTGGCTTTATCGTCAGCTTTATGATGATTGGGCTTTACTGGACGCTGCATCACCGCATGTTTGGTTTTGTAACCGGTTATAGCCGGAAACTTTTAGTGCTTAATCTTGTTTTCCTTTTTTTTGTCGCTTTAATGCCTTTCAGTACAGGGTTCTATAGTGAATATGCCGGCCCCGATATGTTACGTCATCAATTAATGGTGCCAATGGCATTTTATGTACTGAATTTTTGTGGCATGGGCTTTCTCAATTATTTTATGTGGGTGTATATTACTAACCCAAAAAACAAAGTGGCTGAACCACCCGTTGACCCGTTGCTGGCAAGAAAAGGAAAAGCAAAATCATTGATTGTGCCAATTATTTTTTTAACGATGTTGCCCGTTGCCTGGCTCACAAATGTGTTATTTGCTGCTTATGTCCCCATGCTGATCCCTGTTATTTTACGAATTCTGCAAAAGAAGATAGAGAAAAAACACCGTTGATTGCTCTTTCAGCTTTTAAAAGCCAGCTTATGAAAATTTTTCAACTTTATTTTTTTTTATTTTCATTTCAGTTCACTTCAAAAGTTGCTTCCGCCCAACAGGCAAAAAAAATCCACTACAATTCGATATTGATTGATACCCATAATGATATTCCAACAACAGCCATTGATGCAGGAGTAAGTTTTGATCAATCATTAAAGACAAAAACACATTCTGACCTGCAGCGGATGAAAGAAGGTGGTGTAGATGCACAGTTTTTTTCCATCTGGTGTGATGGCAATATGAAAAACCCTTATGCATGGGCCAACAGGGAAATAGATACGGTTAAGTCATGGGTCATTCGTAATCCGTCAAAGATGGTTATGGTCAATTCTGTAAAAGGTATTAAAAAAGCAGCCCGTCAAAACAAATTAGCAGCCTTGCTGGGTGTAGAAGGAGGCCATATGATTGAAAATGATATGCAAAAATTAATTTACCTGCATAAGAGTGGTGTACGGTATATGACACTTACCTGGAATAATTCAACAGAGTGGGCTACCTCAGCGTTAGACGAAACCACAAAAGGTGACTCGTTAAAACACAAAGGACTTACAGATTTTGGAAAGCAGGTCGTTAAAATGATGAATCAGTTGGGCATGCTGGTTGACCTGAGCCATGTGGGTGAGCAAACATTTTGGGATGCTATTGCAACCACAACAAAACCGGTACTGGTTTCTCATAGTTGTGTTTACACTTTATGCCCTCACCGAAGAAATTTAAAAGATGAACAGATAAAAGCTGTGGCTAAAAACGGAGGAGTTATCCATCTTAATTTTTACAGCGGTTTCCTCGATCCTGCATTTGAAGCAAGAAGCGATGCCTTTACTGAAAAGCATAAAAAAGAAATGGACACATTGCTGAAAGTAAATCCCGAACCATATTTTATGGAAGTGTATCTCTTTAATAAATACCCGGATGAGGTAAAAGAGCTTCGTCCACCGATGAGCCTGCTGCTTGACCATTTGGATTACATTGTAAAACTGGTGGGGGTTGATTATGTGGGGCTCGGCAGCGATTTTGACGGCGTTAATTCGTTACCCGCCGGATTAGATGGAGTTGAAGACTTTCCAAAGATCACCGAAGAGTTGGTGAAAAGAGGATACAGTAAAAAAGATATCCGGAAAATATTAGGAGGCAACTTTCTCCGGGTGTTTATGGCAAATGAAAACCAATAATTTTTATGAATAAATTGGAAAGCGGCAAACAAAATTCAGCCTGGAAAGGCCGGTTGCTTAAGTTTATCATTTACGTTATTGTCGGGTTTCTTTGCGCATTTTTGTACCGGCAGTTAAAAAAATAATAGAGAAAATATGGAAGTACATGCACATTCACACACACCAAGAAAAAAATGGACCCATTATTTCTGGGAGTTTTTAATGTTGTTTCTTGCTGTGTTTTGCGGATTTCTGGCAGAGTATCAACTGGAGCATAAAATAGAGAAAGACAGGGAAAAGCAATTTATCATTAGTCTTGAAAAAGACCTGACGGATGATACAATAATATTGAAATCACAATCAAACCTGTACAAAGCCAATGTAGAAAGACTTGATTCTTTTCTTCATCTGCTATGTGTTGAAAATATAAAAGGGCATGAAGGTGAATTGTATTACCTGGCCAGAAGGGCATCAAGAGGTGATGTATTGGCGCTGCACGACCGGACAATACAGCAAATGAAAAACTCCGGAGCTTTCAGGCTTATACGAAAGGAAAGTGTTTCAAAAGCCATTATAGAGTATTATAACCAGCTCAGTTTTTATGATTTGCTTTTGAAAGTAGAGTTGAGCGAAGCGGAAGAATACAGGAAGCAGGTAACATATATATTTCATCCGGAAATAATGGATAACCTTGTAAACGAAATGAACGAAATTGAAAAACCCGATGGCAATCCTGCTTTGCTAACCTACGATAAAATCACACTACTGCGCCTGGCTGGTATGGTTTCCTATATAAAGAACACAAGATTGGGAATCGCAAAAAGAGAAATGGAAATGTATGATACAGCGAAAAGCCTGATTGAATTATTAAAAAAAGAATATCACCTGAAATAAAATATTTATGGGTAACATCAAACTTTTTGAAAGTAAAAAAATTCGCAGCCAGTGGGATGCTGATGCGGAGAAATGGTTTTTTAGTATTGTAGATGTAATTGAAGTGCTGACAGTAACCGACCGGCCCAGAAAATACTGGAGCGACTTGAAAGCCAAACTAAAAAAGGAAGGAAGTCAGTTGTCCGAAAAAATCGGACAACTGAAAATGCAGTCGGAAGATGGCAAAATGTACAATACCGACATTGCCGACACCGAACAATTATTCCGCCTTATTCAATCCATCCCATCGCCAAAGGCAGAACCCTTTAAACAATGGCTGGCAAAAGTGGGCTATGAAAGAGTGGAAGAAAGCCAGGACCCTGAAAAAACGATTGACCGGGCTATGGAAAATTATATGCGGCTTGGTTATAGTAAAGAATGGATAAACCAGCGGCTAAAAAGTATTGAAGTAAGAAAAGAACTGACTGATGAATGGGAAAAGACGGGTGTAAAAAAAGGGCAGGAATTTGCAACACTTACAGATATTATAACACAGGCATGGAGCGGCAAAACCGTAAAGCAATACAAACAGCATAAAAGCCTGAAGAAAGAAAACCTGCGGGATAATATGACTAATTTGGAACTGGTACTTAACATGCTGGCCGAAGCAACAACTTCAGAAATAAATAAGGAGAAAAAGCCTAAGAACTTTGACGAGAATAAAACCATTGCAAGGCAAGGTGGCACTATTGCCGGCAATACCCGAAAAGCCATTGAAGCAAAAACAGGAAAGAAAGCAGTGAGCAGCCAAAATGCGAAAAAATTGTTGACAAACAAGCCAAAAAACAATAAGATTTAATTTATGGAAGTACATGCACACACCCACACCGCTGCCGACCCCGATAGCCATCGGGGCAGGAAAAAATGGACCCATTATTTCTGGGAGTTTCTCATGTTGTTCCTCGCTGTGTTCTGCGGGTTTTTGGCAGAGTATCAACTGGAACATAAGATTGAAAAGGACAGGGGAAAAATTTATATGAAGAATTTGCTGGAAGATTTAAAAACAGATACATCTATCTATTCAAATTTTGAAAAAAACAATGTGGGTATCTATTCCCTTATTGATTCGTTGATTTTTAATATGAAACTTTCGGAATCTGCAGGTACACAAAGAAATCAAACAGCGAAAACCTGATAAATCTGATTAAAAAAGAATATCACCTGAAATAAAATACCATGGAACAAACAACTCTCGGCATTGGCACCCGCTTACAACACACTCATCATGGTCCTGGTGTAATTGTTGGCATCCGTTATGCCACATATCTTATTTCTTTTATCAATCATGGCATCAAAGAAATTGATAAAACAGATGATAAGCTGGATGAGATTATCCCCGAAAATGTATCAGCAGAAGTGGAAACCCAAAGCGAAACCGAAAAATCACTGCTGAAGATTTTAAAAATGTGGGGCGGCATTACCGAAACTGTGCCGTTGGGTGATAAGTGGATAAAAGGAATGATGTTGTTGCAACCTGCTGACAAAACATTAAAGCCAAAAGAAATCCCCATTGATGACTTCTTTCACAAGATCGTCATGCTGCGTGACAGGCTACGGGTGCTGGAACAAAACATCAATAGCAATAAAACGCTGAGTGATGAAGAAAAAGTAAATATCCAGCAATACATTACCCGGTGCTATGGTTCTTTGACTACATTCAATGTATTATTTAAAAACAAAGAGCAATGGTTTGTGGGAGATAGGGGTGGTAAAGAAGACTAAAATACCCACCAGCCCGTATTGCCTGAACAACCGGCGTTACTTATATTTAGCTTCCCAAATTACCACTATGCGTAAGATAATAATGCTTGCTTCAATTTTATCTGCTGTTCAATCAGCCGGTGTAGCACAGTTAAAAGCCCGGCATTTTTGGCCGGTCACTATTCCAGTTTCTGTTAAAAATTTTCATCTTACTGCCCGGGAAAAGGAAGGTTACATCAATAATGAATTTCGCATGAACGAATGCATAGAAGGAAACTGTGATAATGGCACAGGCATGTGGGCTGTGGTATTTCCCAAGGATATTGACTTCCGTCCGGATGGATATATTGAACTTATTGTCAGCCTTTACAAAGGCAGCTTTTCTGACAATGGCAAAAAGTTCAATGGCAAAAAAATGACGTATAGTTACTTTTTAGATGGTAGTGGCGCCAAAAGCCGGGATTACTATGCCAACAAGTTCACACCAAGAAAACCAATAAGCCTGGCAGATGATATGGCAAAGCCTATGTATGAAAGCAACTACATTGTAGCTGAAGGCGAGGCAATTTTTGACTCCACAGAATACACTTACATCAACGGAAAATATCTTTACACCCGGCAATATATGCTGCACGGCACTGGTGCCACCAGAGATGCATTGGTGAATGCTGGTGCTTCTACCCTAAAAGGAAAATATGAAAGAGGGCAACTGCAAGCTTTACATGCGGTGATGAAAGAAAATTTTCCTGCCAAATCCTTTACCGGAAGAATGGATGGACAGAATAATATTTTAGTAGGCCGATTGGAATATAAGGACGGTACTGTGTATGAAGGTTTCTTTCGTAACAATAATTATTTTGGCCCTGGCAGGCTAACGACCAACAATGGAAAAGTTCTCCAAGGCTATTGGGAAAAAGGAAGGTTGAGAGATTCTTTGCTGGTTAATTTACCAGTAAGCCTTTGGGATGTATCGGGAAATTTTGAAGCCGGAATGAAAGAAACAAGTATCAATCTTTTTGGTGCTGTTACAAAAGGAAAATATACTGGTGATATAAAAAATGCAAAACCAAATGGCCAGGGATTTTTTATGACCGATGTGAATACCTGGTATGCCGGCGGCTTTGCAAATGGAGAACCTTCCGGTGCAGGTTATTATTATCAATTCAAGGATGAGGGCAAAAGTTATAATTTCTTTTATCGCAGCATTAGTGTACGCAGTGGAATATTTTCCGGCGGTTATCTGGCAGATGGATTAAAACAATACGACCGCTACCAATCGCCGGAGTATAAAACAGATTCCCGTTATAATCTCGGTTACCAATTATATCAAAGCAGTTCGCAGACCGGAACATTTCAAAAAAACCTTTTGCATGGCTGCGGCGAAGACCGTTACATTGACCACCACTTCGGAACTTCTACCAAAATACAAACCGGCAATTTTGAAAACGGACAGCTAAGAGGGTGGGGAACCATAGAACAACCCGGAGTAAATGTGCAAGGCAAACTAAAAAAATTCACTGGCTACTTCCCTGAAAAAACGCTGTTAGGTTTTATGGGTGAAAGAACAGATATGCATGGGTATCCTGCAAATACTGTTATACTGGGAAACACAACCGAATATTTTAACCGATACATAAAAGATTTAACCGAGGCAAATGCCGCCTTTAAAAAAGAGTTGAATACTATTTCATTACGTATGTGGTCTTGTCCTTCTGTTATTATTACTGAAAAAGAAAAACAGGAGTATGTAACAAAGTCGTATCTGACGCTTGCAGCTATGGAAAACGATCTTGCTCATCGAAAGAAAAGCGGACCCCCTAAAGTTTTTACCAATGCAGAATGTGCGGCTAACTCCGTAGGCGCCAACTTTGGTTTCAATCAAGTGATTACTGAGAAAGGAACTGGCAAGCAATATATTGTTCTTACTTATTACTGTATGAATAAAGAGTATTCTCTCTATCCGTTTGACCGTTTTATAAGTGACTTTAAAGGTTTTTATGGCAATAGTTCTGAATCAGGAAAACAATTGCCTCTTGCTACGGTAATTAATAACTACTCCGGCAATGGCTATTTTAGCGTTTGTCAAAAATGCGTCGGCACAGGACAAGCAGAATCATGGGTTCGGGGTGGCAATGAGGGTGGCTGGGAAAAGTGGACAGACAATGTTTACTACAACCGCCCAAGCACTGCTTATACTTACCGGATAAAAGTGGACTGCGCCAATTGCAATGGAAAAGGTTGGTGGGTAAAGTAATCCCTACTTTTTCCTGGGACAAGTATTGAACCCAATCAATGTATATAATGGACAAAAACTAACAAGACTGGTTAACAGAAATACAGCACCCAGCACTACCAAAATAATACCCAGTGTTCCGGTTACAGTTCCGCTGAAATACAGGTAAGCAAATACAGCAGCCAATAAAATTCTGATAATGCGATCCGCATTTCCCATGTTTTGTTTCATAATAATTTGTTTTACGTTATTTATATTGAATTAGCAATACTATTCCGGTTACTATTGCCAGGCAAATGATACAAACGAATACCAACCTGATCCATTTATCTTTCATTTTTGCCGGTTTATGATGTAAAACTACAATAGTTGCATACACATATCCGGTGACTACAGTCACCAGCTTAAAGAATTTCTATGCCTTCGGGCAATTGACGGACTTTACCCTCCTGTTCCAGCCTCTTGAGTACACGGGTAATCACTTCCCTTGCAGTACCCAGTTCTGCGGCTACTTGCTTGTGGCGGATAGAGAGGATTTTTTCTCCTTTGAGTTTGCTCTTCTCAAGCAGATAATTATACAGCCGCTGATCCATGCGGCCAAAAAGAAGGGAATTTATCGTATCAAGCATCTCGGTGTACCGGAGATTATATTGCTGGTAAAATAAATCGTTAATCGCCGGGAATTTTTTTACCCAATCGTTCAGTTTCCCGGTTGGCAACAACAATAATACAGATGGTTCTTCGGTAATAGCAAATATCCGGCTGGGAGTATTTGATAAACCCGCTGAGAATGACATGATACAGCTTTGTGTGGAGCCGATATAATATAACAGCAGTTCCTTTTCTTCATACCGGGTAAACACTTTTACCAGTCCCTTCAGCACTATTGGAATTACTTTTACATATTGATTCTCCCTCAATATTTCAGTGCCGTCAGGTATTTCTTTTATTACACCGTATTGTGCAATCTCTTCCAGCAGCTCTTCAGGGAAGGCGGGCAGGTATTTTTTTATTTCTGTACTATCAATTGCCATAAATGCCGGAAAGTATAAATCTACAAAATCTTACCAGCAGAAAAAAGGTTAGTTATTTAACGCATGGTAGCTCTAAAAAAACGAAATTGCACTATGCGGTTGTTTATTACATTTTTATTGCTTTGTATTCTTATTAAGTCCGGGGCACAAACCTGTGATATTTTAATCCGCAATGGCAAAATCATTGACGGCTCCGGTAACAACTGGTATTATGGAACTATCGCTGTTAAAGACGGAAAGATTTTAAAGATTGGCAGGGATGTGAATCTTACAGCAAAGAAAACAATAGATGCTAAAGGATTGATCGTTGCACCCGGTTTTATTGATGTGCACACCCACCTGGAAGACGATGAAGCCAAAGACCCCAATGCGACCAATTTTATTTTAGATGGCGTTACTACCTGCATCACCGGCAACTGTGGCTCATCCAACACCGACATTGGGGAATATTTCCGCTATATTGATTCGCTGAAACTTTCCATTAATATAGCTACGCTGATCGGCCATAATGATGTGCGCAAAGCAGTGATGGGCCGGGCCAACCGGGATGCGACAGCAGAAGAAATGAAAAAAATGGAAGATATTGTTGAGAAAGCGATGAAAGAAGGGGCAGTGGGTTTGTCAACAGGTCTTATTTATATACCCGGTACCTATACCAAAACGCCGGAGATAGTTATCCTCGCAAAAATTGCCGCTAAATACAATGGTGTGTATGCCACCCACATGAGGGATGAAGGCGATAGTGTTACCTATGCTATTGAAGAAGCATTGACAATTGGAAGGGATGCAAAAATTCCGGTGGAGATTTCACATTTTAAATTAAGCGGTCAGCATAACTGGGGAAGAAGTAAAGAAACGGTACCGATGATTGAAGCAGCCAGGAAAGAAGGTATTGAAGTTACCATTGACCAGTACCCTTACACCGCCAGCAGTACTTCCATCAGCACTTTGATACCGGATGAAATATTGGCTGACGGGCAGGATTCTATCAGGGCCCGATTACAAAGACCAGATACAAAAAAATATGTTATCAACTCTATGCTTGCCCGGCTAAAGAAAAGGAAGTTGAAACATTTCAGTTATGCCGTGGTGGCGTATTATTCGCCGGATACATTATACAATGGCAAAAGTATTGAGCAGATAAACCTGATGAAAGGTAGAAAGCATAAAGCGAAAGAAGAAGCATTAACAGTAATTGACATTATGATGAACGGCGGCGCCAGTGCAGTATTTCACGGCATGAGTGAAGAAGATATCAAACGCATCATGCAATACCCGTTCAATATGTTTGCCAGTGATGCGTCGATAAAAATATTGGGCGCCGGTATGCCCCACCCGAGAGGATACGGCACCAATGCAAGGGTGTTGTCAAAATATGTGAGAGATGAAAAAATAATTTCACTGGAAGAGGCCATCCGCAGAATGACATCTTTACCTGCTCAAAAATTTCAACTTAAAGACCGTGGACTGTTAAAAGAGGGTATGACAGCAGATATTGTAATTTTTGATGAAAAAGAAGTGAAAGATGTTTCTACCTTTGAAAGGCCGCATGCTTATTCCAGGGGTTTTCATTTTGTAATAGTGAACGGTGTACTAACGGTGGAAAATGAAAAACATTTGGGGGTAAGGGCCGGTAAAGCTTTAAAAAATAGTTTGTAACTTTTCAAAAAATGTTATGACAGTATTGGAAGGGGCAATCATCGGTGGCCTGATAGGTGTTGCAGTGACTATTGTTACATATGCAGCTAAAGAATCGAAGTATAAAAAACTGCTGAAAACAATCACCGAGCCCATTGAGTATTCAGCTTTATATCATTATGCCTCTTTTAAGCGGTATAAAAATTCATTTAAATTTTTTGACTCTTATGGTGTGCTGTACCTGGCGGGCAAAATCGTTTATTACAAAACCAGTTCCTCCGAAACACCCATTTCATTTAACCTGGAAGAATGTTCTGTGCAACAGGAACCCGACTGGCGGATGCTAAAATGGTTTTCCATCAGCACCCCGGCCGGTGAAAAATATTATTTCAACTCCAATAAGATGGGAGGCATTAAAAATAATAGTGGGGAAACATTAAGAGGCCTTGCTGCCATCAAAGCAAAAATGACCTCTTAATATTAAAGAGTAATATCTCCTTTTTACATAACCTGCTTCATAATTTCTCTTTCGGCGCTGACGACGAGAACTTTAAAGCGTTCATACCATTTTTTCCAGGCGGCTTTTGTCATACTTTCCTTCAAGGATTTTTCGTATTCGGCCAGGGAGCTATGCCCTTCTTCAAAAATGAGCCGGTAAGAACCACCGGTGAAATCTGTTAACACCCGGGCCGACTGTGCATCTGGTAAAAGCCCTTTGCTATAAGCCTCATCCAGCAGGGCTTTGGCTTCTTTATAACTGCCAAAGTGAAGATGAAAAATATCACGGACGATATACATATAACCTGTTTTTGAAATGACTGATTTTATTTTCCTGATTTTGCATAGTCCAGCATACCCTGAAAGTCCACCACTACAGCAGGTTCAGTTCCTACCACCCATGCATCGTGGCCCATCGGAAGCAAGGAAACATCTCCGGCTTTGCAATGATAAAGAGTGCCATCATCCATTTTCACCATCAGCTCTCCGGATACATGATACTGGAAATGCGGCGCTTCACAGCTTTTTGTCTTTGCAAGCGGCTGCACAGATTCTGACCATTTCCATCCGGGTAAAAATGTGGCCCTGCCAATAGTAGCATTACCAATCTTTATTAATTCCACTTTGCCTTTTGGGAATTCCCGTACTTCATCGGGCTTGCCAAAACTTTTTAGCTCAGCTTTATCTGTTGTTGATAATATTGTTGTATTCTGCGGCCGGTGCGAAAGCAATACCGTAGTAGCAGCTATGGCTGCTATGAAAAATATTTTTTTCATTTTATTCGTTTTAAATGAAGAATGAATTGGTTGAAATATCATCCACCGGGCGCCCGGGGGAAATATTTTCAATGACATTACAAAGATGTAGTTCTAAAGAAGCCTGATCCTTGTATAAACTTCCGGACTGTTTGTATGTATCAGAGTTTTTTACGAAGCTCAAGGGGTGAGCTGCCGGTGTGCTGTTTTATAAAATGGCCAAAATGTGCCTGGTCGCCAAAGCGGAGCCGGTGAGCTATTTCAGTAACGGTAAGGTCGGTGGAGCCAAGTAATACTTTGGCCTCCAGCAGCAACATATCATTAATAAGCTCCCGTGGTGATTTGCCTGTATGTTGTTTCACCACTTCAGACAAATGTTTGGGTGTAATGTGAAGCAGGGAAGCATACTGGTTTACTTCCCGGGTCTCCATGAAATTTTTCTCGACCAGCCGTTTAAATTCGCCGGCAATTTTCATGGAACGGGTGGCCAGCTCATTTATTTTTTTTGCATGGGGCCGGTATATCTCCCTTAACCGTAGCAGCAGGATATGAATATAATTGCGGAGCAAATAATCTTTTTCCGGGGAGAACCGTTCATACTCTTTGATAATATCCCGGAAAGATTGCTGAATGAGATTACTTTCTTCATCCGTTACATTAATAATATGTTCGGCTTCCATGCCGAGATAGGGAAATTCTTCAGCCAACGGGTTCTTAAGCAGCGGCTGTATGAATTCTGTTTTAAAGTGCATGCAATACCCGTTGCAACTGTGCACATTTTTAGATGCATAAACCATGTTTTCGGGAACAATAACAAGGTCATTCGGCTTCAGCCAGCGGTAGTCGGCGCCAAGATATACATCATGCACGCCGCCCAGTATAATATAAATAAGATTAAACTGTCTGCGCAAGGCCTGTATCCCTTTTTCGGGATCCACATCTTTATGTTTGTCTTCCAGTGTTCCGGGCATTACCATCATATTGATGTCATAAGGGCGGGTATCCCGGTTGATTTTTTTTTCAAAATCGGCAAGGTTCTCAATAATCAATATGTCTTTTTTGGACATACTAAGTCGGGATTGAAAATAAATTTACTAAAAGTAATGTCAGGATATTCCCATAGTATCTGTATCAGGTTTTCCTTTTTAAATGGTTGTTATTAATGCTGGTGATCTTATGCTGACATCACTTCTTTTGTATTTGATTTTTTCATCGGTTGCTTTTTCCAATAGGTTAAGCTACGCCATGCCCATTCCAACGGACCAAACCGGAAATACCGTAACCAGGCATGGCTCCAGATTATTTGCAATACCCAGGTCGCTGCTACTACATAATACATTTCATACCGCTGCAGTTTACCAAACATACCAAAACCAACACCATAGAAAAATAAACCAACCAGTAAAGACTGCATCAGGTAATTGGTAAATGCCATTTGCCCAACGGGCCGCATTAATGCAAACAACCATTTAAACCAGCCCGATTTGTACATTAGCATTATCAATCCAAAAATGCCGATGGCCCTGAATGTTCTTGATATTTCATAAAACTCAAAGGAAGTATTCTTTGTATAGTCGAAGTAATTGAACTTATAATCAATAAGTGGTTGCAAGCGGTAGTACGACAAGGTTAAGCCCAGACCAAGCCCTGCAATAAACATTATCCAATAAACTTTGGATGAAGCCCTGCCCAGCAGCACTCCATTTTTATATAAGGCCATACCAAGAAACATAAATATTAATATATCCCATGCCCCATAGTAGAGATAGTTGATAACACCGTGAACACTTCTTTCACTCTGGTACTCATAAAATCCTCCATAACTACCCCTTACAGCAGCCAGGCTTTTTTCCATCCTTTTTTTCTTCCCTTCCGGGCTTGCCTTTTCCTTAAATCCAGTCATAGCGCCGAGGTCGGCTTTTTGCTCCTCCGTCAGTTTGGTTGCCGTGGTATCCATTTTAGCAATCACCTCTCCGTTATAAATCACTTTCCTGCTACGGTAAGCATCCACATTTTCCCTGGCTGTCATTAACAGCAAAGAAATAAAAGCTGCTATTATCAATGCTTTGGGAGATAAGCGGCGAAAGGTGAACATGATCATACCTACACAAGCATAGTGAAATAAAATATCCCAGAACCATAAAAGAACAAAGGCGTTTATTAGTCCAAAAACTAATAACCATAGCTGGCGGCGAAAAAAATAATCAGCCGGCCACAAACCTTCTGCTTTTTTTTCCTGCCGGGTTACAAATAAAATAATACCGGCACCGAATAACATGGAAAACAAAGCCCGTTGACTGCCTTCCATAAACCAATCAATAAAGTACCAGGTCTTAAAATTGACAGTTCCCCATTCATTAAGTACCGAAGGATCCCCGTATGAAGCTGGCTCGGGCAATGCAAAGCCCGGAATATTCATTAATAATATACCGAGGATGGCAATACCCCGGAGAGAATCGAGAATAACAATACGTTCGGATTGATTGACAGGCGCAGCAGAACTTCCTGCCGGTGAGTTGGTGGTTGACATGTTGGTTTTTGTTTTGGCTGTATTAAAAAGGCAGGAGTAAAAAAGCTTGCAAAGGGCGGGAGGATGCTCTAAGATATTCCTTTTTTCAACAACTTATTATAATGTTACTACCCCCAACTAAGCACCAAAACCTACAGGATTAAAACAAGAGTTAATAGGAAAGAAGTTTGTTTACAAATTCATGCAGCCGGTTTTTCGCCATAAAATTATTCTCTAACTCAATACTAAATGGTACCGGTGTATCCAGCGAAGCGCAGCGCATCACCGGTGCATCTAATAATCCAAAACAGTTTTCAGCAATCCATGCGGCGATTTCTCCGCCNNCGAATAGCGAGGTAATCAAGCGGTGCTAATGTTCTCAAGTCAAGAATATCAATAGAAATTTCCGGGTGCTCCGCTGCATAGTCTTCTGCCCAGTGTACAGCTGCGCCGTAAGTAATAATGGAAACTTCATCGCCTTCTCTTACATGCCGGGCTTTACCGATTTCTATTTCATAATAATCTTCCGGTACAGGTCCGCTGATGGAACGATACAATGCTTTATGTTCAAAGAATAAAACAGGATTAGGGTCGTTAATAGCAGCAATCAATAATCCTTTTGCATCCATCGGTGTACTAGGATAAACAACTTTTAATCCCGGTGTTTTTACAAACCATGCTTCATTGCTTTGTGAATGAAAAGGACCAGCCCCTACGCCTCCACCTGTTGGCATCCGAATGACAACATCTGCATTTTGCCCCCAGCGGTAATGAATCTTTGCCAGGTTATTGATTATCTGGTTGAAACCCACTGTTGCAAAATCTGCAAACTGCATTTCCATCATGCTCTTGTATCCTTCTAATGATAAACCAAGTGCTGCACCAACAATGGCACTTTCGCATAATGGTGTGTTTCTTACTCTTTCTTTTCCAAATTCCTGTACAAATCCTTCGGTAATTTTAAAAGCACCACCGTACTCAGCTATATCCTGTCCCATGAGGATTAAGTTCTGATGAACAATCATACTCTGATGAAGACCTTCTTTTATGGCATCAATTAGTCGTTTGTCCGTTGACCGGTGTTCGTTGACCGTCTTTAAAGAAGAATTATTAATTTTAGTAGCGGCCATCGGCGAACTGCCATCGGCGAACTTTTCGGCATAAACATCTTCCAACTCTTCTTCCGTATCCGCCACTACCAGTTTTGTATTGGAACCAACTGCTAATTCGTTTTCTATTTTTTCTTTGAATTCATTTCTGATGTCAGCTATTTGTATTTCTGTTAAAACATTACCCGTTATCAAAAACCGTTCATAGTTTTTAATCGGATCTTTCATTTCCCAGAGCTTGAACAAGTCTTGCGGCACATACTTTGTACCGCTGGCTTCTTCATGCCCCCGCATACGGAAAGTGAGACATTCGATTAAATAAGGTTTCTGATTTTTTATGCAATATTCCCTCACTCCTTTCATTGTATCATACACGGACAATATATTATTGCCATCAATCTGCACCCCTTCCATGCCGTAGCCTTTGGCTTTATCCACCAGGCTGATGCAACGGTATTGCTCATCCGTTGGTGTGCTCAGTCCATAACCATTGTTCTCGATAATAAATATTACTGGCAAATCCCAAACGGCTGCTGTATTTAATGCTTCATGAAAATCTCCTTCGCTGGTGCCGCCATCCCCGGTAAAGGCAAGAGATACTTTATTTTCTTTTCTGAGTTTATATGCCAATGCTACACCGTCAGCAATGGCCAGTTGCGGACCAAGATGTGAAATCATTCCGCAGATATGATGTTCCCTGTTTCCAAAATGAAAACTTCTTTCTCTTCCTTTAGTATAACCTTCCTGTGCGCCTTGCCATTGCATAAAGAGTTTGCTCAATGGCATATTACGGGTAGTAAAAACGCCAAGATTTCTGTGCAATGGCATTATCCATTCATCTTGCTGTAATGCAAGAGTTGCCCCGACTGCTATTGCTTCCTGCCCAATGCCGCTGAACCATTTGGAAATTTTTCCCTGTCGCAACAGCACCAGCATTTTTTCTTCAATCATGCGGGGCCACAGCAGACTACGGTAAAAATGGATAAGCTGCTCGTTGGATAAATCTTTGCGGTCGAAGATCATGCTGCGAATTTCTGTATTATTTGCCACAGATTACACAGATTTACACAGATTATATTCTTGCACAGGCTAAACAACAACTAATTCGTAGAATTCCTCCGGCTGCAGGTATTTCTGAGCAAGCTGTTGCAACTCTTCTGCGGAAATAGTTTTGATGGTATTGATTGAGTCGTAGAAATATTTTTCCGTCAGGTTGTTAAGAATAATATTCTTCCATCTTGCAATGATCTGGAAGGGGCCGTCAAGATCTCCGAGGATGCCCCCCATCATGTAATTTCTTACCAATAATAATTCATCTTCATCTACCAGCTCTTCCCGTAAGTCTTTCATTTCTTTATACACTTCTGCAATTGTGGCTTCGCAAACATCTTTACCGGCTTCGGTACTTATCATCCAGGCAGAGTCATACACATGGTTTTGTAAATAACTATGAATGCCATAGGTGTAGCCTTTGTCTTCCCTGATATTGCTCATCAGCCTGGAACCAAAGAACCCGCCGAACAAAGCATTCAGCATCTGTACTTTTAAAAAATCGGGGTGATGCCGGTTAGGAAACGGCCTGGCAATCCGAATGGAGCCCTGCACCCCTTCCACATCATTAGTTATCCTGAATTTTTTTTCTGCTGTTGGCAATGCAGTGATTTTTTTCGTTTCGATAGCAGCATTGGGCAAGTCGCCAAAATGCTGGTTCAATAACGGTTCAAGATCGGCAGGTAGTTTTCCTGCAACAAACAAAATCAATTTCCCCTGCTGATAATATTTTTTATAGAACTCAACCAACTGCTCCCTGTTTAAGGCATCAAAATCTTCGGCACGGCTGTATTTTCCATAAGGATGTTTTTCTCCATATAAATAAACATCAATCATACGACTGGCCACAAAATCACTTTTCTTCAGGCTTACTTTCAGCCGCTGCTTCATGTTCTGTTTGTAAATATCCAGTTCCTCCTGTGGCAGTATAGAATCGGTAATCAATTCTTTTACGACCGGCAACAATTCCCTTACATGCTTTGTCAAACAATGAAGAGTGATGGTTGCTGTTTCGTTATAACAAGCCCTGTTCAGGTAAGAACCATAATATTCAAAATGTTCATTAATCTGAAAGGCTGTTTGCCGTGATGTTCCATTCCGCAATAAAAAATTGGCGGTGGCTGCCACCAGGTTTTGTTCTTCCTGACCATTGCCGGCAAAGAATACCCACTCAAATGAAAGTACTTCTTCTGCGCCTGCATTTACTGCATATACTTCCACCCCGTTTTTTAAAATATACTTATCTGCGGGCTTTAGTTGAAGATTAAAATTGACGGCATCTACTATTTCAGGGGCTTGCTTCCTGTCTGGCATATTATCCTTTCTTTTATTTTTGTTGATTAATTATTTGACAGGTAATGAATCGTATTGCAATTACTATTACGGAAAATACTGCGGCTTTCCTGTAAAATATCTTCGGTGGTAACAGCACCGTATTTCTCAAGTTCAAAATTCATCCGGGAAGCGTCGCCAAGTATTTCGTAATTGGCAAGACTGGTGGCCCTGCTCATTACACTCATGTCCTCAAAGGCAATCATGCTTTCTGTTTTGTTCTTTACTTTCTGCAGTTCGGCTTCACTCACCAGTTCATTTTTCATTTTATCAAGCTCCTGTTCCACCGCTTTTTCAGCATCAGCCATTTTCACCCCCTTCACTAATTTTCCTTCCACCACTACCAAGCCGGCATCCGTGCTGCCAAAGTGATGACATTCTATATTGCTGAATAATTGCTTTTCTTTTACCAACGATTGATATAATCTTGATGAGCCACCGCCACTCAGAATATCAGTGAGCAAATCAATGACATAATATCTCCTGTCGAGCCGGCCCGGCATGTGCCAGCACTTATACAAAGCATCAAGTGGAACATTTGATTTTATTTCCAGTATTCTTTCTTCTGTTTGTTCGGGCTCCTGTGGCAGGTTTCTCTTGTACGGATCACCCGGCGGGATATCGCCAAACCATTTTTCTGCAAGAGTTTTTACTTTTTCCAATGTAACATTGCCCGCCACTACCATTACTGCATTAACAGGACGATAATGTTTGTAGAAAAAATTCTTTACATCATCTAATTGCGCATTTTCAATATGCGACAGCTCTTTGCCAATCGTCATCCACCTGTACGGATGCTTTTTATATGCCAGTTCCCTCATCTTATGCCACACATCACCATAAGGCTTGGTAAGATAGTGTTCTTTAAATTCTTCACACACCACTTTGCGTTGTGTTTCCAAACTCTTTTCACCAAATGCCAGTGACAGCATGCGGTCGCTTTCTAACCAAAATGCTGTTTCCAGGTTCTCAGCAGGTAGTTGTATGTAATAATTAGTGACGTCATTGGTAGTATAGGCATTGTTTTCGCCCCCGGCCATTTGCAGCGGCTCGTCATAGCTGGGAATGTTGACAGAGCCACCAAACATCAGGTGTTCAAAAAAATGGGCAAAGCCTGTGCGTTCATGGTCTTCGTCCCTGGCTCCTACATCATACATAATGTTCATCACCGCCATGGGTGTGCTTAAATCCTGGTGTACAATGACCCGGAGACCATTCCCCAGTGTAAATTTTTCAAATTGTATCATAAATAAAATAACAGTCGTTAAAATTAAAAAGTTGACGATTGTAAAAGTATTGAAAATTACGGTGTTAATAAGAAGATGTATTGAGAAACGACGCAAATACAGGTTAGCAGCTAACGCAGACTGATATTAAATACTTTGAAGAAATTTCCGTGTGTTAATCCATGTAATCTGTGGTGAAAATTAATTACTGGATACTCTTAATCTTAAACTCTATCTCTTTCAGCAAATTGTCGCGGCGAACAATAATTTTTATTTTTTCATGAGGGGCCTGCAGGGCAATTTTATACTGGTTAAGGTTTTGCGAAAAATTTTTGTTTACTGCTATTACTACGTCGTTTTCTTTTACACCCGCCGCCTCTGCCGGGGAGCCCCTGGCCACATCCCCAACTATTATCAGCCCTTGTATAAAATACAACTCTACCCCTGAATAAGAATAATCAAATGCATCTGCATAGTGTGAGTTAGGCGTCAGGTAAATATCGCCGTGGGCATAATTCAGTATTGCATTAAATCGCCGCAGTATATCATTCCCAATCAATCCGCCCATGTAAGGATAAGAAGTAACATTGTATTCATCATCAAAAATATAGACGGGTACATTTCTGAACCGATACGGGCCCAGTTTCACTTCTTTCATTACCATCAATTCCATATCTATCTTACCGCCAAGCCCCTCACCTTCTTTTACCCAGCGTTTTTTTCTTTTATCCAAAAAAGCACTGTCCGCAACAAAATCCCTGGTAAGCAGCATGCAAAGGCCGGCCCCAATATCATATAAAAATTTTGAAGTAACAGTTTTTTCATCCCTCACTCTTACCTGTTGTGCTACTAATTGATTAATAGTCGGCTTCAACAAATAGCCGCCCCGCGGATAGCGGATAGTGCCTTTGGTACAAAAAGTAAGCTTCATACTGTCATAGTCCATCTTAATAATGTAGCGGTTCAATACAGAATAGCCGATGATGCCATCAATCCGTTCACCATACACTGCTGTGAGTATAGCATAATCATTGATATGAAAATTGAGGCTGTCAACAGTAAGGCCCGGAAAATGCAATTCCTGGTTATATAAAAAATTTACTTTGCGGATGCCGGCTATGCCACGGATAGTTCTTTCTGTAGGTACCGGTTTCAGCTTCAGGTAATCTGCCGTTGTGGAATCAAGAGAGATGCCACTGCTGCCAGTGTCTAATATAAAACTGAGTGTATCAGGAAAGGCCCCAAGCTTTGCATGAAGTATCACAATGCCGCCGGTAAGCTGGGTAAATGGAATCTTTGCAATATCTCTTGATGGCGGTTCAATAAATTCTTCCTGTGCAGCAGCGGGCATCCCGGCCAGCCACACAAAATATATTACAAGGCAGCCTAAGGCTTTATATATATGTTGGGCAAAAATCATTTCCTTTTGCTTTGTATGACAGGCATTTTGTTTAAAATGATGCAGGAAAGAACCCTGTTCATATAAATTTACTCTAATATTTCCCCGCCCTAACACCGTTCAACACATAATGTGCAATAGCAATGTACCTTTGCACCTATGCAGTTAAATGACCTATATGATAAAGCCGCCGGTTTTGGTTTTCTGACAATAGAAGAAGGAGTATATCTCTATCATCATGCGCCGCTGGCCGACCTGATGTTTGTTGCCGATGAACTCCGGAAAAAACAGGTGCCGCATGGTAAAGTAACCTGGCAGATAGACCGCAATGTGAACACCACTAATGTATGTATTGCCAATTGTAAATTTTGCAATTTCTACCGCATACCCGGGCATGCCGAAGCATATATTACCGATATGCCGGCTTACCGGAAGAAGATTGAAGAAACATTAAAGTGGGGCGGCGACCAGTTGTTATTGCAGGGTGGCCATCACCCTGATCTGGGTTTACAATTTTATGTAGATACATTTAGCCAAATAAAAAAAGAATTCCCGTCTATCAAATTACATACACTCGGCCCGCCAGAAGTGGCACATATTACCAAATTAGAAAAGAGTACACACCATGAAGTATTAACCGCATTGAAAGAAGCCGGTATGGACTCACTACCCGGCGCCGGTGCAGAAATATTAATTGACAGGGTACGGCGTTTAATATCAAAAGGGAAATGCGGCGCACAGGAATGGCTCGACATTATGCATGAAGCACATAAACTGAATATCACTACCAGTGCCACGATGATGTTTGGCCATGTGGAAACGATAGAAGAACGGTTTGAACATCTCGTAAAAATAAGAGAAGTACAAAGTCGTAAACCAGAATCTGCAAAGGGGTTTCTTGCATTTATCCCCTGGACATTCCAGGATGTGGATACATTGCTTGCAAAAATTCGTGGAGTGCATAATTTGACAACACCGGAAGAATATATCCGCATGATAGCCCTCAGCCGCATCATGCTGCCGAATGTAAAAAATATTCAGGCAAGCTGGCTGACGGTGGGTAAACAAACTGCAGAGATATGCCTGCATGCCGGGGCTAATGATTTTGGTTCCATCATGCTGGAAGAAAATGTGGTGAGTGCTGCCGGCGCACCACATCGCTTTACATATAAATCTATACAGGATGCAATCCGTGAAGCAGGCTTTGAACCGCAGTTGAGAAATCAACAGTATGAATGGAGAGAAATACCGGAAATGATAGAGGAACAGGTGGTTGATTACTAGGCCCACCCCGCAAGTGGATTTGCAAGATTACACAAATTGAATAATCAGGACATATACAAAGAGAATACTATGAAAAAAACATTTAGCTGGTTTAGAAAAATTGCCTTTGCAGAAGGAGTTTCCTTTTTAGTGTTATTGTTTGTTGCAATGCCTTTGAAATATTTTGCAGGTATGCCTATGGCGGTCACTATAGTTGGCGGACTGCATGGTGTTTTATTTGTTGCTTTTGTAATACTGGCAAGGGAAGTTAAGAGTGATTATAAAAAAGATTTGAAGTGGCTGGGCAAAGCAATGCTTGCTTCCATTCTGCCTTTTGGAACTTTTGTGGCAGATAAGGAGTGGAAAAAGGAAGAAAAGCCCAGTAGTATTTGATTTCCGTTTGTACAGTTTTACTTTGCTAATCAGTTAAATTTGGTACAAGAACTTGCGGCAAGCGGCGAGTTAGGTGCAAGGCAAAACAGACACAGTTTTCATTTCATGGTATGAAGAATATTGCAACTTTTACACTATCAATTTTACTCTCTACAAGCATCGCTTTCGGACAGACACGTATAATAACAGGAAAAGTAATTTTCGAAAATTTTTATCCTGCTTACCAAGCAAAAGTTTTCACTGTTGACACTTTGGTTTTGGTGACAGCAGACACGGGTGGAAATTTCAAAATAGAAATTCCTATTGACATGAAATTAATAATGGTCGGTGCTATTGGTGCGGAGTGGAAAAATATAGACCTATCAAGTGATTGTAATAATCTTGACATTCTTCTACTCAACAGGGCGACATACGATTTTATGTCTGCAGGCAAGGTTGACAGACTTAGAAAAAAAGATTTTAAAAAGCTACCGGCACTTTATAAATCTACATTTGAAAAAGGCATTTTTAAAACAGATAGACCGTGTTATGTAGAAAAATTTATACCAATCAAAAAAAGGTTAAAAGAAATACATAGACAACGGGCACAAATGCCCAGCACCTAACATGGGATCCTATGTATATAGGAATTTAGAGAGGGGTATATCGTTAATTCTTATTTCTTTTGAAAGCAAGAGATAAATGAATGGTTGTTTTCAATTATCCCCTGCCTTCGCCGGATATTTTTTCCCATATCAAATCTATTTTACTCCCTCCGCCTCGGTTAGTCTCCGTTAAATAAAAGAATGCCCCGTTGCGTGTCCTCACGCAGCGGAATTAATAAAAATAAAACAACCGGATTTGTGGAGACACGAACCCGGGCAGCGGGCTTGACGTAATTCTAATTTAGTTTTTGTTGTTAACTTCAGTTTCTCAACCGGCTTCAGTTGTCGGCTTACGTAACATGGAATATCAGCACAGCAGAAAACCCTGACCGTTGGGCTGCAACGCTAAACTACCGATGGCACACAATCAATGGCAAGACATTATAAGCAAATCAAAATAACATATTATGGCAATGGAAAATAAAAAAAAGTTGTCGCCGGAACACCGTGAAGAACTGCTAAGAATATTGAAAGCCCGTTTTGAGAAAAACAGGAACCGTCATATAGGTTTTGAATGGGCTGAAGTACAATCAAGGCTGCTGACAAATAAAGAAAAACTGTGGTCGCTTAATGAAATGGAAAGAACCGGCGGTGAACCGGATGTTGTTGGTTATGATAAAAAGACGGGCGAATACATTTTTTATGATTGTTCAGCGGAAAGTCCTAAGGGACGCAGAAGTGTTTGTTACGACCGTGAAGCGCAGGAATCAAGGAAAGAAAATAAACCGGAAAATAACGCTGTTGATATGGCTGCTGCTATGGGCATTGAACTTTTAACAGAAGAACAATACCTGGAGTTGCAGTCCAGCCAAATGGCGGGAGAAAATTTCGATACGAAAACATCGAGTTGGGTGAAAACTCCTTCTGAGATTAGAAAACTTGGTGGTGCTCTCTTTGCTGATTTCCGCTATGGCAATGTCTTCGTGTATCACAACAGTGCACCCTCTTACTACAGTGCCAGGGCGTTTCGTGGCTCGCTAAGGGTCTAAATATTGAGCTGACAGGTTTGAATTTGAGAACGGATTACCCTTTATTTGTCTTCCACTAAAAGCATCATGCCGCTGTGTGTTAAGTATGGGTTAAGAAGCAAAGCAAACCCCCGGCGATATGAACTACAGGAAATTCTTAACTTAGTTCTTAATTAGATTTGGAGAAGATAAAAGTATTGAATGTTCTTAATTCGTTTGTTGCTGTTTTTTTGCCCACTTACAACTACGGCTATTCATAGTTTTTAAAATACCCGCAGCAGAAAAATAAATTACCCTGCTATGAAGAATTACATGCTTATTTTTTCAGTTTGCTTTTTATTTGCTGCCTGCGGCAACAATAAAACTGATGAACCCGGCGATGATGAAACTGTTTACAGCTGGGAGGCCACATTGAATGATTCAACCGGAAGATTAGAAATGACAAAGGTTGAAAATGCAGGCACCGGTTCATTAAGCCCGGCAGATGTTGTTACCTATTTGAATACTACCAACAGTAATATCATTCTTGAACTGGTAAAAACATCGGGTGATACTATTTACCTGAAAATTCCAAATGCTGCTTACCTTACCCAGCAAACAGGCTCCACGGGGTCAACGATGTATTTGGCAGAGGTGGTTTACAATCTCACAGAAATTCCCGGCATCCGCTATGTAACCCTTGATTTCATAGAAGGCGACCATGCTTCCCCGGGAACATTCAACCGGGACAGTTTTAAGAATGAATAAAAAAGCCCCGGCTATGCCAGGGCTGAACTACTATTTTCTATTTTTATTTCGGATACTTTTCAACTTTATTACTGATAGGTTTCACACTCCTCATGTAAGCATAGATAGCTTTCAGGTCATCATCTGTTATCCCTGCCAATATAGAAAGGGGCATAACTGTATTTTGTTTTCCGGGATCATAGTTATATGATTTTTCCTCCCGGTATTGGGTAAACTTATTAAGAAACCGTTCTTCTGTCCAGGCACCAATTCCTGTAGCAGAATCCTGAGTAATATTGGCAGAAACCACTTTGTTGCTGCCAAGGTCAAATGTATATCCACCAGCATACATTCTCGTTATATCAGGACCCTGTGGTGTAAGTGGTGAATGACAGGTGCCGCAATCGGCCATTGTTGCCAGATACTCACCATACTTTGCTTTGTCTGACTCAGGAGGACGAATGTTTCCATCAACAGATGCTTGCAATGCCGGGCCGGGATAAGCCATTGCTATCGGCATCATCAGTTGTCTTGCCGGTATTTTATTTCGGATTGGCTTCCATGTTTTGATATAGGCAATAATGCTCAGCAGGTCTTCCTTCGCCATACGGTTGTAATTTGCATAAGGCATTAGTGGAAACAGGGTATCGCCATTTTTGCTGATGCCATGTGTCATCGCCCTTAATATCTCATCATCTGTCCAGGTGCCAATGCCCGTTTCATTATCTGAAGTAATATTTTTTCCATATATCTTACCGGGCAATCCCAGTTTTTCATCAAACACAAAACCTCCGCCTCCTTCAGTGCCGGGGATGACCGGCCCGGAGAATTTAGTAAAATCCCTTTTACTATGACAGTCAACACAACCGGCTACATGCAATGTGAGGTATTCGCCTCGTTCCAATACTTTTTTGATTGAGTCTTTGTCGTTAATCTCTTTTGGTTCTGATTTATTGTTGTTGCAGGCCGAAAAATAAGTGGCCATGATAATGACGGGGCATATTGCCGCCAGGACAAAAAATTTTCTCATGATGGTTAGCTATTGAGGTTGGTTAAAAAAAGTTCAACACTAAAAGATATAAAACTTTCAGGGAAGGGCAATAAAATCCGTAAAAATCAATTATTCAAGTACATAGCCAAGGCTGAAGGTCAGCGGCACTTTTACCCCGTCATTTTGCGAAAATATATTTCCATTGGAGAAATGAATAATACGGATACCGGCATTCAGGTTCTTTTTCTTACCGGTAAAAATGCCCATACCCATAAAATCCTGGAAAGTAAATTTCTTACCGGTCTTTTCCTCATCAATAATTGTTTTTGAAATATAAGTTGGGCCTGCCACAGAATATTCAAAAAACAGGTCTGTCCGTTTTGAACGGAATGCAGTAAACCGCAAAACAGGATATGCTGATAGGGTAAAAAAATTATCGTCTTTCATTTTACTTTTCCAGTAACCTATGCCGGCACCCCAATCCAATGAAAATACTTTGCGGGCATGAAAAATATTTCGCTGATAGTTCAGGGAAAATCCCTGTTTAAGGTGTGCAGCCCCGCCCCAGAAGAACGGGAGCTTTTTTGAAAACAAATCATTAACCCCATAACCCATTGCATTGGTGGTATAGCCTGCCTGGATAAAATGTTTGGCAAAATAGTAGCCGCTCTTAATATTGCTTTCTACTTTATCGTTTGAAAGTTCTTTCAAATGATAATTAAACCCTGCTGAATAAAAAATAGTGTGCGGCTGTTTTTCTTTTGCATGTGCCGGCGACCAGGTGGTGCTGAGTTGCAAATCCCATTTCCTGTTTACATGATACTGCAATGCCCCGCCAAATAAAAAAGTGGCATAGGCAGCATCTTTTACTACCGGTTGATAATCTATCTCAAATCCGCTTCTTGTTATGATGCCAAGACCAGCTTCTGCAAAGAGGGAAAGTTTTTTATGTATGGGAACCTGTGTTGCAAGGGTAAGTCCGCCAACATTCATCCACACTGAATGGGTGGTTTTGTCGCCATTAATATTATTATAAGTTACCCAGCCAACCGGCCGCATATAACTTATTTGTGCAGACAAATACTTATTGAACTGATGGCCGAATAATATCAGGCGGGGGGCAATATGCGGAATGGTTACTGACTCTGCTGTAAACCCCGGTTCTAATTGTGCGGAAGAAAACGGGTAATTGATATAACCCATATTAATGCCGAAGTAAGAATTCTTTAAGCCCCATGGGTATTGTATCCGTTTTTCTCCGGGTTGGGCAGCAGCAAAAAAGTTGGTTAGAAAAATAATGGCTGCTATCAAAACAATCCTACTTTTTTTTTCCGGCATTATCGTCGTTTGTAATTAAAGTAATAGTATCCTTTATCAAATCTGCTATGCTCTTTCATTCCTGCAACCAGAGCCGGATACCAGTTGCATCCTCTCAGTGTTTCTCCCAATTCAATATCTCCAAAGTTAACCAGCTTTGGTTCTGTTTTGAAATGAAAATAACCGCCCTGCCTTATACAGTTATCGCAGCATTATACCATAATGGTTTTGATTGTACCGGAATTGGATAGGTATTATTTACAATCCGCTTCCCGCAGCATCCATTTTTCGCAGGTCATTTCTACAATAGCCCCTTTGGCCGCTTCCCGGATTGCTCCCGTTTTTCTGCCGTTAATTTCCAAGCTGTAATCATGAAGGTGAATAAGGGCAGCACCAGCTACCTCCACATACTTGTACAGGAAGCCGCTACTATCCCCACCGGTAAGCCGGAGAAACAGTTTTTTGTTTTTGTATTTACAAAAATTGACTTTNNAATCATCGTAATACAAAAGATTACAGGTGTCATAGGTTGGCTTACCTGTACCATATATTGTATCTATAATTACCTCTTTCTTCTCATTTACCAGCACCGGGAATAGTTTGTAAATATTTTCCCGCGGCACTTCTGTTTTAACCAATAGCAGGCCGCTGCAATCCCAGGGACAATGCTGGGCGTTGGCAGTTGCAGTTGTTATCCATAATAAAAATAGAAGCCGCCAACGCATTACAAGCCTTTTGCTAAAGGTAGTAATGTCTTTGCAGTAAATGTATCCGGGGCAACCTATCATCCGGATGCATTTCAATAATGAGATACACCGCAGCATTACTTCCGTTGTTGTTTTGGCATATACTCATCCATATACTTGCTGTAGGTTTTATTCCAGTCGTTCAATCCGGCAGTCCGCTGTTTGTTCAAATCTGCATTAACAGCATTATAATTATTCAACGCATAATTGATATCGTTCACCGCTTTGTTATACTGATCCACATCCTGCTGTGTCCTTTTTCCCGAAGGTTTGGCATCAAATTGTTTTTTAATCTTGTTGAAATCTTCTTCTTTCAGAAAATAATCACTCATCGCCGATCCTTTACCTGCTTCCATTTTATAAAAGTTCAGCATAGTGCGGCAGGCGGCTATCAGTGAGCCATCACTGTTATATCCTTTTAGCTTTTTTAATTTTTCCAGACCTTCTTCTGAAAATTTTTTCAGGGAGTTAATATTCTGTTCCAGGCTTACTAAGTTTTTCTTCTGCAGCGCATCCATCAGGTAAGCTTCCTGTTTGTAAGGCTTAAAGAATATCAAATAGACTTCATTGCAATGGCTCATTACCTCATTTACAATTTTTGATTTGGCTCCCAGTTCAGATTCACCTTCAACCAGGTTGATATTATTTTTTGCAGCAAACTGTTTTTGCATAGTATGCTGCTTCTCCGAAGCCTCATTCAGTTTTTCCTGCGCCTTTTCCTGTGCCAGCATATAAGCTTCCATGCCGTCATAACTCTGCTCTGCTATCTCTTCCATGTTTACAATTTTGCCATAGTCTTCATTGAAAACAATGTTGAGGATCTTCAGGTGGGCTATTGTTGTATCTTTTAAGGTTCTGTCACCTTTCCATGGCGGCATTCCCATTATATCATATTTCGTATCGCTGATGGCATTCACCACTTCAATTCTTCTTTTTTCCACCTTCCTGGCACTTTTGCCATGCGATACAGCGCTGAGATAAAACAAATACTTCGCCGTCAGATCTGAGTTGGCCTTGCTGATATGATCAAAATACTGTACTGCCGTTTCATAAGTCTGAGCTGCGGAGCGTAAAGAAAAGCACAGCAGGAAAAAGGGAATAACAAATATTATTTTCTTCATAGTTAATTAATTTTTGGGGTAGCCTTCTGTAAATTTATTAAATCAGTTAATACCAGGAAAGCTTCCTGTATATAAATATCAGCAGCCAGGTTTTCCAGCCATTCTTCATTTATTTCTTTGGCATATTGATTATTCAGCAGCAGTTGTTTATCGGGTGCATGATTTTCCACGGTAAACTTTGCGGCTGTTTTTCCCTCGCCTTTCATGGCTTCCAGGTTCAGCTCCCGTTCCTGTATCCATTTTTCAAAAAGTTCAGCTTTCAATGGTACGGTTCGTGATGTTGATTGCGAAACCTTCTGTTGTTCTTCCAGTATTTTTTTAATCAGTAAAAAGTCCTGGTTGTTTATAATTCTTGCAGTGCTGCGGTGGGCCAGTTCACTCACTGGTAAATAGGGCAGCGGTTTGTAGTAATTGTTTCGTTTGGCAGAGTCTGAAGCAAGGGTATATTCTTCAAACCTTTCACCAATCTTCAATCCGTCAAAAGCATCGGGTATTTCTACATCAGGAATAACGCCGTGAAACTGGGTTGTGTGACCGGTAACCCGGTATAGTTTCCCTGTGGTAATTTTAATCATATCGTATTTCTCATTGCCCATTGCTGTTTTGCTGGTGATGGTATCCAGCGCAAACATTTGTTGCATCGTAGCCTTGCCATAAGTATTGCTGCCAACAATCACCGCCCGGTTATAATCCTGCAGCGATGAAGCTAATAGTTCAGACGCTGATGCACTCTGACCATTTATCATCAGCGTCATCGGGCCATCGTAGATAGTGCCGCGGTTGGGATCTTTTAATGTTACCTGTTTACCGTCTTTATTTTTTATCGCAGCCAACGGTCCTTCATCTACGAAAATTCCGATCATTTCCAATGCTTCACCCACAGAGCCCCCGCCGTTAAAACGAACATCCAGTATCAGGCCGTCTATATTTTCTTTTTTCAGTTTCAGTATTTCTTTTGCCACATCATTGGCGCAACTGGAGCCTGTTTCGTTTTCCCATTCTGTATAAAAACCCGGCAATAAAATGTAGCCAATCTTTGTTTCTCCTTTTAATACAAAGCTTTTTACAATATTCTCCTCGTTATCCAATTTTTCCTTTCGCAGAAATATCATACTGATGGTACCATCAGCTTTCCGGAGCCGGAAAAGAAGTTTGTCATGAATTGACTGATCTAATACTTCATAGACTTCTTCCAGTGTAGCCCCTGTCATATCCTGCACTTCTTTTCCTTCCCAAAGCAGGCTAATCAACTCATCTCCTTTATTTATTTCACCCGATTTCCAGGCCGGGCCACCGGGGGTTAGTTTGTCAATAACAATTTGCCCGTTTTCGTTTTCATTAAACACAATTCCAAAAAAGTAAGCTTCGGTACTCAGCTCCGCCTGGAATTCTTCCTTTCCCTGCGGGGAAAAGTAATTGGTATGCGGGTCGAAGCAGGAGGCAACAGCATTCAGGTATAATTCTGTAACAAATGCAGGATAGCCTTCCGGATATTCAAGAATTTTTTTCAATGATTTTAATTCTGTCTTTTTTATATTCTCCCGGATGGCAGGTTCCAATGAAGTGAGCCCGGCTTTGAACGTCATCTTTTTTGCACTGTCTGCTTCAGAGCCTGTCGAAGTAACCGCATCATACACTTCATTTAATATTACATACTTCAGGTAACGGGACCAGCGGTTTGCCAATGCCGCAACATCAGCTGAAAAATTGAAACCGTCTGTCTTCTTTGACTGACCAAGTGTTTCAGCGGCAGAAAAATCAAATGGCTTTTGCAATACTTTGTTGACAATGGAGTCTGCCCTCATCAAAGAGGTTTTATACAGCTGTGAAAATTTGTCAAAAAAATTCCAGCCCTTACCCTGCAACTCATCATCAAGGCTGCTGCTGAAAGCTGACAACTGCTGATACTCTGCATTAGTAAATAATAATCTCCGTGAATCTGCGGCATCCAGCACTGCTTTAAAAACTGAAACGGCAAAACTATCATTCACCGGCCGGGGTGAATAGTGTTTTAACTCCACCATCCTTTTTAATACAATGGCTTTCTGCTGCACAGCAGATAGCTGGCCATAAGTGACCGTATTAAAAAAGAGAGAAATAAAGGCAACAGCTGCGACGATTCTTTTCATGCTGTAGGTGGCTGAGGTATTTGCTGTAAACTAATTAAACTATGGGAAAATAAGAAGTATTTAGGCGGAGTTTTGGAAAAGGTATTGCCAGCGAAACAAAGACAAGATATTCGACTGCTATTGCTGGGTGGGGGTGCTAAATAAGGCTCCGGATTGGGAGTAACAATTTGTAAAGAATTTATTGAAGCACAGGAAGGAAAGATTGGGATGGAAAGTATCTTTGGGAAGGGATGGTGTTGGGGTTTGAGTTGCCGGTGGCATAAAAGGTTAACTATTATTCAAAAACTAATTTTCCATAACTTCACTTTATGGAATTAAGCGGCTACATATCTATTACTATTAAAGGAAAGACGGAAAATGGAAGTCTTAATCCAAAAGATATTGACATTGCCGAAACAAAAGAGTTATTGACTGATGTAGAAATTCTATTGTATCCCACTAAGCCTGAAAAGGATGAAAGGCCAAAAGTATCCTATGAAGTAAAAGAAGGTAGTGTAAATAATATTTTTCATATTCTGGCCGCTAAGGCAATAATGTTTAATGCATTAATGGCGGAAATTGGCACAAGGGGAAACTTAGACTTACTAGATAGTAAAGCAGCTTCAATAATAGATAAGTGGCAACGAAGAGCCTATGATTCTAACCGCCAATATTCAATTTCTTCATCAGTTTCTCCTACAAAGCCAGTCTTAACAATAAGTAAAGGCACCCAGTTTATTGCACCAAAATCTAATTGGGTAAACACCAGCTTATACTTATATGGAAGAATTTATGAAGAAGGTGGGTTAAACAGAGTTAATCTACACATACTTACAGATAGATATGGAAAGCTTCCCGTAAAAGCAACTGAAGAACAGCTTACCACAGGAGAAAATAAATTATTTAAGATTTATGGTGTTTGGGCCAAGGGTAAACAAAATGTTGACTCGGGAGAGTTAAAGGATTTGGAGCTGATAGAGTTTATTACATATCAACCCGAATATGATGATCTGGTTTTGCAAAAATCAATTCAAAAAGCTTCTGCAAATTGGAAAAGTATAAAAGATAAAGATGCGTGGCTTACAAATATACGAGGAGGTGTAAATGAATAGCCTGAATTTTAAAAGCATTATGCTTGACACTTCTTTTTGTATTCGGCTTATGGATAACCAAGAAGCACTGCATCAAAATGCTTTAGAATATTTTAAGTACTTTTTATCAGAGAAAATAACTATTCATTTATCAACAATTGCCGTTGCAGAATATGCCGTAGGTGACGACCCTAGCAATTTGCCAGTTGATAAACTGCAAATAGAATCATTCGACTTCAGAGATGGTAAAGTTGCTGGAAAATTTCATAGCCACCTTCGTGGTACTAAAAATAATATTGAGGGATACAACAGAAGAATTATTGCAAATGACATAAAAATATTGGCGCAAATTGAAAATCGAAAAACTGAAGCACTAATAACAAAAGATGTTGCCAGTTATACCAAATTTGTAAAACCTTTGATTGATGACAATTTGTTAAGCTTACTCTTCATTGATTTGAACACTCCCCTTAATGTAGCATTGGGAAAGCTTTTTTGAGAAGAAATAAGCATGGACATCACTTGCCTCCACTCCTAACTCACGGCTACCAACTATTCCTCCACCGTCTTCCCTCTCTCATCATCCTCCCTTTCCCTGTCATACAGCAGCACTTTCACTTTCCATTCCATCGGGGCGAAGTATTGCATAGAGATTTCAATTTTTAACTTTTTTACCGTTTCACTGGCTGGCTCAAATGAAAAAAGAACACTGGTAAATTTCTTTTCTTCACCAGGTGTTTCATATTTTCCTTTCAGATGAAAATTTTTGGCGCCACCAATATCAACTGAAAGATTGTTGAGCTGGTTATAGAGTGCTTTGAATTTTTGTTTTGCCTTTTCAAAATTCTCTGTTGTCAGCATCAGTGCCTGCCAGCTGCATACCTCCTTTTTGGCAGAGTACCGGGTAATAAATGTTTCTTCGGCTCCATTTACATTAAAGTTGCACTGGTAATCGGTTGACTGGGTGTTTTCATTTACCATTTCCCCCATCAGGTTGATAAAGCGGTTGGGATAATCTTCAATTACTTTCTTTACATCATTGCCCACCCCATTAATAGTTGGGAGCTTTAGCTGTGCATTGGAATTAGTGAAAAGAAGGGTGAAAATAGTAATGAGCACAGGTGATTTTACGGATTTTAACATCAGCATTGGATTTAACGGGTTAATAACAGGCTCCAATATTATTAAATTTTACTTTTATTACATACTTTTAAGTGAAACACATTCGTTAACCCTTAGTAAAATATCCAGATATGAAAAACAGAAACCTCACACACTCCCATGAAGCGGCAAAAATTTACCGTCATTATTACAAATCTTCATTCAACTTTATCCGGTTACTTAAATCTGTATTAGCTGTTTTTATTTCCGGCTCTGCCCCTGCTGCCAGTACTCATTACAGAAGAAAATAGTTTTTTCTATGGCCCTCCAAAATAAACAAAAACGTCCCGCTTAGAACGGGACATTTTTATTTATTCATGCTCAGGGATCTTCAGGTTAATACATTCTCATGTTTCGCATATTTCTTTCCATCATTTTAGGCATGCCGGGCATCTGCTGTACATTTTTACCGCCCATTTTGTTCAGGTTGAACAGGAAGCTCAGCATAAAGTAACGCTTCAGCACTACACTTTGTATATCTTCAATATAGTTGTCGCCGTTGCTGCGGGTAATGCTTTTATTCTGGTTCAGGATATCGTTAACAGATAGTTTGAGTTCTGCATTTTTCTTTTTGAATAGTTGCTTGCTCATGCTGGCATTCCACAAAGGGATGCTCTGGTTAAATCCATCTGCACGGCCGGAGTTTACGTAGTAATCAATATCTGTGGACAGTATTAGCGATGGTTTCCTGAATGTGTATGCCACATCAGCCGAATAAGTTTGAGAAAGATAACTTTCATTCGCTGCTGTGTTCACTGAGTATTTAATATTATAATAAGACAGGCTTGCATTGGCAGATAAATCCCATTTTTCTTTCAGGCTGAAATTGGCACCTGCTGTTTGTGTAATGGTAAGAGTGTTGCCAATATTTTCCTGCTTATACAATTCACTTACATCACGGTTAAAGAGGAACAGTGTGGTAAAGTTGAGGCTGGAACCTTTTACTTTTGGGTTTTTAAATGGTAACCCAACTGTGAAGAAAGAAGTAGTGGTAAATGCGCCATCCATGTTTACCGGCCTTGTTAGTTGTCTGCCTTTATTCATTGTATCAACCTGGCTCCTCATCAAGGAATCAATACTATTTACTATTTTATTTTGTGTAGTGCTGAAACTGATGTTTGCTGCCAGGTATTTGAAAGTAAGAATGTTGAAAGTATTGTACCCCATGTTGAAATTGTGGCTGAACTCCTGGTTCAGTTCCGGGTTACCTGTTTTTACAGACAACGGATTGGATACATCCGGCACATTCTGCAATTGTGACATCGAGGGTTGGTTGGTTCTGCCCCGATAGCTGATGCGTAATCCTTTTGTACGGCTTGGGGTCCAGTTGAAATTAGCCGTAGGAAAGAAATTGGTATAGCGCTGTTTGGTAACAGAATCTTTTCCCAATAATGCCTGGTAGCTGTCACTTGTCAATGTGGCCCTTTGCACAGCCATGCCCAACTGATAGTTGTATTTTTTCTCCTGCACCCGGAAGTTGGCGCCAAAACGGTTTGCTACAAATGTGTTTTCAAAACTATTGGTCAGCAGCAGGTTGGCAATATCATATTTACCGGTTGATGAGTTAAAGTTAAAGGCCTTTTTATCTGATGTGCTGCTGTTGCCGGTATAAGCATAATTAAGCTCAATGAGTTTATTCGTTCCCACCGGCTCGGTGTATGAAACACTTACCGTATTATTATTAGTACCCGTCTCCTGCAGATTTTGCTGGTTCTGACTGCTGTTTCCCTGCGATGTGCCATCGGGCTTGAAAAATTTTATGGGAGAAATATTATAGCCGTCACTTTCACTTTTGCCATAAGTATGGGTATAACCAAGTGTTACAGTTCTTCCGGTACGATGGAATTTTTTTCTAAACAAAAGATTGTTGCTGAGCGTCAACCCATCTCTTTCGTTGGTGTTATTAGTTTGGCTGGTCAATGCAAGGTATTGCTGCAGGGGTGTGCCGGAGATAGTGGAAGAACTATCTTCATTAATATTCTCAGAATGCTGTATCGTAAGGTTTGGTGTATATAAAACAGAGTGCATAGAATCTATCATGTATTCCAGTCTTATATTAAACCGGTGGTTCTGGTTTTTATTATTGGAAACTGAATTTTTTGTCAGGTAAGCAATAGAGTCATCAGGAAAGAATGTCTGGCGATAGGTATTTTGTTTTTGTGCATTATTGGTATTGGACAGAAAATAACTGCCGCTGATCTTGAATTTTGTTCCTATTTCATTATTAAAATTAATCCCGGCTGATAATGATTTGGTAATACCTGTTGCCGATGCCCCACCAAAGAAATTGCTGCCGCCGGCACGGGTACTTATAATTTGCATACCTCCTCCTAAGCTACCGCCGCCGCTTCCGCCAAAACCGCCGCCAGAGTTTCCACCGCCACCCATGCCACTAAAACCACCCATCGAGCTGATGATATCTGAAAACGAAAAACCCTGCTTGTTTATATTGTTTGCATTGAAAAGAAATGATAACCGCTGGTTGCCGTTGAACTTATTAAAACTCAGGTTCCCTTCATAACGGCCACCGTCGCCATAACCTCCGGCTGCCAGTGCCCTTCCAAAAATTCCTTTGTTCTTATCTTTTTTCAATTTGATATTAACTGCTTTCTGCTTGCTGCCATCATCCACTTTGGTAAACTTGGCCTGCTCACTCATATCATCAAACACCTGCACACTTTCCACCATGTCAGCCGTTAAATTTTTTGTCGCCAGTTTCGGGTCATTTCCAAAAAATTCTTTCCCGTCCACATATACTTTTTGTACTGATTCTCCCTGGGCTTTTATATTTCCGTCTTTATCCACTTGCATACCGGGAATTTTTTTCAGCAGGTCTTCTACCGTAGCGTTAGGTTTTGTTTTAAATGCGTCTGCCTTAAATTGTATCGTATCATTTTTAATAATTACCGGCGCATCAGTTGTTATTACTACTCCTTCCAGTGTTTTTATTTCCTTTTGTACTTCGAGGTTGCCGAGGTCAATATTTTTATCGGTTGCTGTAACTACTACTATTTTTTTCACTGTTTCAAAACCAAGATGACTAATAACCAATTGGTAATTGCCGGCTTCCAATCCTTTTATTTCAAAAGCCCCCAGTTTATTAGATAAGGTAAAAGTGGCCAGTGCCGAATCTTTCATATTTAAAACAGAAACAGTAGCATCGCTGATGGGTTGTTTGGCGGCAGTATCCACCAATTTTCCTTTGATGCTTCCATCGGCTTTTTGTGCAAGGGCATTTGTAAATAGTGTGAAAAGCAGGACAGATAAAGTAAAAATCTTCTTCATAATCAGTGTAATAATTGTACGAAAATAGACGTAAGAAGCCTAAACAACCTTCGGAAAACTGTTGCTTTTCGGGAAAATAATGGGTGGATTACACGGTATTGCCGATGAATGGGCTGATTGCCTATATTTAGTATATGAAAATCCTACTTACCCTGTTATTACTGACTTTCCTTATTACAGGTCGGTCGTTCTCTCAAATCGCCATTACCGACTCTTTAAAAAACAATATTAATCCTGATTCTGTTTACTCAGCAGTGGACATCCCTGCAGAACATCCCAATGGAAAAGAGGCAAGAATCCGCTCTATTGAAAAAAATGTTGATGCTGGAATTGGATCTATAAATGGGGCACCTGTTGGTACATATAAAGTTCGTATTGCCTGTATTGTAGATGCCGGTGGAAAAATAATAGCAATGGTTCCCGAAACACATGAAGGATATGGAATGGAAAAAGAAATGATGCGGGTATTGAAAAAATTGCCAACATTTAAGCCTGCTATAAAAAATGGAGTGGCGGTTAAATCAAAAATTGTTTTTCCTGTTGTCTTTATGTCACGGAGTGCTAATTAGCTAAACAAATACTCCACATCTTCTCTCGTCAATGCCTTCACGAACGACGCATCATCAGAGATAATATCTTTGGCCAGCGCCTTTTTCTTTTCCTGTAGTTGCAGAATTTTATCTTCAATAGTATCCTTGCATATCATACGATAAGCAAAAATGTTTTTGGTTTGCCCGATACGGTGGGTACGGTCAATAGCCTGTTGCTCTACGGCGGGGTTCCACCAGGGGTCAACGATATATACATAGTCTGCAGCGGTAAGGTTAAGGCCCACACCACCTGCTTTTAATGAAATGAGGAATACCCTTACCTCATCATTATTCTGGAAACTATCAATCGCTGTTTGCCTGTCGGGTGCAGAGGTGCTGCCATCAAAGTACTCATATTTAATACCCAGTTCTTCCAGCCGGGCCTTTATTAACGCCAGCATACCGAGGAACTGCGAAAAAATAAGCGCCTTATGGTCACCCATATCCTCACTTAATTCTCTTGCCAGTTCGTCCAGCTTGATAGAATGATTTTCAAATTTTTCCTGTTCATTTAATATAGCCGGCGAATCACAAATTTGCCGCAACTTCATCAGCCCCTGCAAAATGGTGAGCTGTGATTTTTGAATGCCCTGTGTTTCAATAGTGCCGAGTATCTGGTTGCGGAAATCATTGCGATAGGCATCATAAATATTACGTTGCTCGTCTTCCATTTCACAAAACAGTATCATCTCCTGTTTTTCCGGAAGGTCTTTCGCCACCTGTTCTTTTGTTCGTCGTAATATAAATGGGTAGAGGATTTTTTTGAGGTGTTCTTTCCTGTCTTTTTCGCCAAACTTATCAATGGGTATGGAAAATTCCTGCCGGAAAAATTCCATGGTGCCCAGCATACCGGGGTTCAGAAAATTCATTTGTGCAAAAATGTCAAATGTATTATTCTGCAGCGGCGTACCGCTCATACACAGGCGGTTCTTTGCATTTAATAAGCAGGCAGCTTTGGTTACTTTGCTCGACGGGTTTTTAATAGCCTGGCTTTCATCCAGCAGCACATAATCAAAATCAATACCCATCAGCATTTTAATATCGCTGCGCAGGGTGCCGTAAGTAGTAATCGTAATATCATGGTCGGTTAGCTCTTCTTTCACTCTTGTCCTGGTGCCGCCATGATGAATACGGTAGGTTAGTTCAGGTGTGAATTTTTTTATTTCATTCTCCCAGTTGTATATCAGCGTTGTCGGGCAAACAACCAATGCTTTTAGTTTTCCATGCTCATTTTTGTAATACTCCATGAATGACAGGGCCTGTACTGTTTTACCAAGGCCCATATCATCGGCCAGTATGCCACCCCACTTTATATCTTTCAGATAGTTCAGCCACTGGTACCCTGCCACCTGGTAAGGCCGCAATATTTTTTTTAACTCAATGGACGGTTCTATTTCTTTTATCTGGTTAAACTGTTTCAGATTTTTATACTTTTCTTCCAGCTTTACTACCAGCTCTTCTTCATCCCTTGTTTCATATAGCTCATCCACTATACTTAAATGATAGCGGGATAATTTAAGTGTATCTGTTTTTCCTTCACCAACCCTGAAAAGCAATGAATATTTTTTTAGCCATTCCTCCGGCAATATGCCCAGTGTGCCATCATTCAGTTGTACAAACTGTTGTTTATTGGCCAATGCCCTTTTTACTTCGGCCACAGTTACTTTCTGGTCGCCGAAAAGAATATCCACTTTTGCATCAAACCAATCGGTATTGCTGCTGATGAAAATTTTTGTCTGCGGTTTGGCCGTATTGAAGCGGAAATTTTTTAATGCTTCAAAGCCAAATACCGGCGTCTTCATATCCTTCATGGCATCTACAAATAAAAAGAACCAGTTGTTTTTGAGTACATCTGTCCCTTTTAACGCCAGTGTGCCGGAGTCTTCATTGAACACAAAATTTGAATGCAGGTTTTGCAGTTCCTGGATAAATTCGTTTTCTTTTTCCCTGTTTCGGTGCACTACCAGCACTTTGTCCCCCTGTGGCACTATCATTTCATCTCGGTCCCTTGTTCTTGTTTCATAACCTTTGTAAGAGAATGCAGGTTGAAAAACAAGGTAGTCGCCCTTTTCCAGTAAAAACAATTTCACTTCCGGGTTCCCGTCTTTTATTTCCTGCACCAATGATTTATCAAAATCAATTTTGTGTTCTTTTGCCAGTGGCATGATAAACCCGTTCAATGTTTTTTCCCATTCCTCAGCCGGTACACTCATTTTCCCGGTTGGTAAAAATTTTTCGACGAGGTGAATTACGTCATTATTTTTCCAGAGGTATGCCTGGTTGTTATATAAAAAGAAAAGTGGGCTTGCGGCTTCATTATCCCCCAAATCAAACTCCAGCGGACCGGCTTTTACCCGGCACTGAATGTTGTAATGAGCATTTTTCTTAATGATAAAATGTGGCCTCGCTTCTACTCCCTGCAATTGCAGTTGTTCCAGGTTATTTGTTTTAAAAACTTTTTTGTCTGATAATAAAAATACAAACGGGTTGCCTGCCGATTCAATAAATATCTTTTTCAGTTTGGGCAGCAGGTATTCTGCCATTAGTTCTTTTGTTTCATCCGGCAGGTCATCTTCTTCATGATGTATGATGTTTTCCCAAATGCCGGAGAAAGGCGAATTACGGCTGATATATTTATTGATTTCCGGTTCCTGGAGTTTACGTAATAAGATCAGTAGCTCTTTATCCCCTTCGGGTAAATTGTCGGTACTCACATACCTGCTGATGTCTAATTTTTCCACCGTTCCGGTATAGGCATCATTGCTGTCATTGGGTTCTCCTATCACTACATCTACGGTGAACTGCGGGTAATTCTTTTTATTAAAATTGAAAACAACGCCCAGCCGTTGTGATGGCGTTGTCACTATTTCTTCCGCAGTCTGCGGGGCTGCCACTGTTTCTTTTTCTTTCAACGGAAGCAATACTGGCTTTGGTAATGCTGCAACCTGGGCCACTCTTTTAATGCTGGCATCCAGCACCCGCAAAAAAGGCTTTGCATCTTTATAGGAGAATTCAAACTTACCTTTTAAATTATCTTTTAATGAATATCCATAGGCTTCCAGCAATTTGTTTTTTTCTTTATCCCAGTTCCTGATGCTGTCAAAATAATAGGCACCGTGTGTATTCAGCAATTGCAGAAATAGAATCAGTTTGGGCAAGCATAACGGATAGTCTGCATCCTCATAATCACAACTGGTATCAAAATTTCTTTCCTCATTTTTGCGAATGATGATTTTGTAAAGCTGGCCGTTTATTTTTACTGAAGCTTTTACCATTTCATTTTCAGCATGTTCAATAGTAGCTTTGTTGGATTGTACAAAATTTTGTGCTTCCTCAAATACTTCTGGTGAAGAAAGGAGGCGAAGCGTCTTTAATTCTATTGATTTCATCTTCGCTACTGTATGCCGCTGATTATATTGTACATCGTCAGACTGCAGGTGGCCACGGTCAATCATTTCCTGCAATTGAAATAATGCAGCCGCTTCATGCCGGCAAATATCACCGAGATTATACGGGCAGGCGCAACGCAGTGATGTAGATTTAGTGTCTTTAAATTTCTGGATATATACTTTGTAATAGGTGGCGTAGCTGTCATCCTTTACCCGGAATACAGCAGAGCCAAAAAGGTCATCGTATTCTACAAGTTCTACAAAACCAACGGCATGAATTTTTTTTCCCCTGCGGATTACTTCATCGGTTCCATGGGTATAAACGTACTTGATAAGGTGCGGTAAGGCCAAGCGATATACGATTTTAGATGTACGAAGTACAGAGTGATTTACTCTGCCCTTCAAAAAAGGTTAATCGGCAAATGTAAAAGAATGTGCAGCGGATTTCCTTATAAAAAAGGGGAAATAATAAATAAATTTTATTGGCTGTTAGTACAGGAAAAATGGAGTATCTTAGTAGGTTTTATTTCGCAACCAGCTTACCATCGCTATATACCGGCAGCACATTGGCAACATCGTTGGTAAGGCAAAATTGTATATCCTCAATCAATCCAAACCTTTCTACCAGCCTGTGATAGTGGGTAAGCTTCGGGGCAAATTCAATTATTTTATTCTTATGCTTTGCATACATTGCTTCTGCCATCAGTGAACTGTCGCAATGAATAGTAAATGCTTTTGAAAGTCTGTCAATTACCGCTCCTGCAAACAAGGTGTCTTCCAGATTAAAGCGATCTTTCCATCCGGCACAGCCCAGCACCACATTCTTTTTTTCCCCCAGTAAATAATCGCAAACCGCCGACAGGTTCGGAAATGAGCCGGAAATAATTGTATCAGCATTTTTATCCAGCGCCATTTGTAAAAGCCTTGTACCATTGGTGGTAGTGAGCACCAATGTTTTATTTTCAATAAAATCCCTTCCGTACTCCAGTGGTGAGTTACCGTGCTTCAATCCTTCGGCAATCAGTCCATCTCTTTCACCGGCTGCAATACCGCCAATGCTCTTGCTGATTTCAATGGCCTTGGGCACCGAATCAACCGGTATAACACATTTGGCACCATTATATAAAGCAGATGCTATAGTGGAAGTAGCACGGAACACATCAATGATTACAACAACGCTGTTGCTTACATCATATAAGTGTAACAATGCGGGGGAAAGAGAGGTGTGAAGGGTGGGTTTGTTACTCATAATTATTCGACAAAAATAACGGAACAGAAATTGAACCGAAAGGTTCATTACTTTATTAACAACATCTTCCATTTACCACTTTCCGCAAACTCTTTAATGGTTTTATTCCGATGCTCCAGCAATCGTTTCAAGTATTTGGTAAGATATAAATTATTAAACCATTCTCCGAGTACCCCATACGGTGACTCAAAGTGGAATAAATCAATAAGAATAGTGCCATTATCGCAGGGTTTGAAATGGTGTTCATGTTTCATCATTTTAAAGTCACCTTCAACCTGTTCACTCATAAACATTTCCGGTTTTTTCATTTCGGTAATCTTTACCCGGAGCAGCCGGTTTTTAAAAAGATGTTTTGCCGTCCAGGTTACCGTCTCCTCCTTTTCAATCAGGCCAAATCTTATTCCGGCCACTGCTTCTTCTTTGAAAGCAGACATTGAATCTTTATGCAAGCCAATATGACGGCTGAGATCAAAGACCACATTGGCCGGTGCAGCAATGAATGTTGTTAGATGAATAGTTGGCATTAAAGAAAGTTTGAGGTAAGAAGTACAAAGTACGAACTGCAATCACAAAAACCTTACCGCTTTGCTTTATTATGAAAATGGAATTTTAGAAACTTTTGCCTGCAATAATTTATCCCGCACTTTGATGTAAACTTCCGAATCAATGGCTGCAAAAGGTGTTCTTACATACCCCATACCAATTGCTTTGCCCAGGCTGGGGGATTGTGTACCCGAAGTAACATGACCGATCGTTGCTCCTTCTGCATCTTTTATTTCATAGCCATGTCTTGGAATTCCTTTTTCAATCATTTCAAAACCGACCAGCTTTTTGTCTACACCTTCGGTTTTTTGCCTGGCAAAAATTTCTTTGGATATAAAGTCTTTGCTGAATTTGGTTATCCACCCGAGGCCAGCTTCTATCGGAGAGATTTTATCATCAATATCATTTCCGTATAAACAAAAACCCATCTCTAACCGCAGTGTATCCCTTGCACCAAGGCCAACAGGTTTCATTCCCTGCGGACCACCAGCAGCAAAAATGGCATCCCAGATTTTATCAGCAGCATCTTCTTTGTCTTCAAAATAAATTTCTACTCCACCTGCTCCGGTGTAACCTGTTGCACTTATTAATACATTATCTACTCCGGCAAATTTTCCTTTGGCAAAAGTGTAGTATTTTAAATTTAAAATATCCATATCTGTCAATGGCTGCAAAATCTTTGTGGCATTGGGGCCCTGTATCGCCAGCAAACAAGTTTTATCAGAGATATTATGCATCTCCACTTGTTGTGTATTGTATTTTTGAATCCAGTTCCAGTCTTTTTCAATGTTGGAAGCATTTACCACCAGCATATAGACTCCTGTCCCGCCACTTGCGGGATTGTTTTCTTCAATGCAGTAAACAAGCAGATCGTCAACGATGCCCCCGGTTTCATTCGGTAAACAACTATACTGTGCTTGTCCGGCTTTCAATTTTGCTGCATCATTGCTGGTTACTCTTTGAATTAGATCAAGTGCCTTTTGTCCTTTCAGAATAAATTCTCCCATATGACTTACATCAAACACCCCGGCATTTTTTCTTACCGCTGCATGTTCATCATTGATACCTGTATAGGAGATGGGCATATTATATCCGGCAAACTCAGCCATTTTGGCGCCGAGGGCGATGTGTTTTTGAGTAAATGCTGTATTCTTCATATTGGGAAAATTGTCCGCAAAGGTAGTTGAAAAAAAATTTCGCCTGCCTATGATAAGAGAAAAGCCCCGGCTTACCGGGACCTTTCCTCCCCGTAAACAGGGATTCAACTTCAACCTGGTTTATTGAAATGAACCTCTAATGGTCATAGCTAATAACTCTTGAAATTTTCCAATTGCCATCTGTCTTCTTCCATATATGAACAAACTTAAATGTGCTGCAATCCAGCTTTCCATTTTCGGTATGGCAAAACCGGTGCTCGCCTATTTGCATAGCACCATACTCTTTTACAGGGTAAACTTCCAGGCTACCTCCTATTAATTCTCTCTTAAGGTGGTTATTTTTAGCAAAATTATTTTCGAACGCCTCCATGTTTTCACTGTAGCCAGTAAGCCCGCCAATGTCATGATAAAATTCAAGGTCTTCTGTAAACAGGGTTTTTAATTTTTCCAGGTCATGGCTGTTAAAAGCATTGAAAAGCACACTGTCCATATAAGCTATCGTATTGTATAACTCCGCTGATGCCGGGGAGTGCTTTTTTGATTCTACTGCCATTGATTTTTTTGATGCTGAGCAGGCGGCGATAACAAAACACAGCAATAATAATGAAACTAATATGCGATTATTTTTACTCATTTATACAATTAAATTCTAATACTAAAACCATTCTACAAGTGAGGAAACCGGGGATGGCCCTCCGGCAAATGCACCATCTTCCTTTTTACTATTCGTTCTCTTTTTAAGAACGGTTGGTTTTACCACTTTTTTATTTTTCTTTTCTTCCAACTCTTTCAATTCCTGTTTTTTCTTTTCAATGGATTTTTCAAGATTGATGCTGTCATTATTATCATACCGGTAATCGCTATTGGGCTGGGTTGTTATTGTTGTTCCATTCGGATTAATTAATTCACCATTAATTCCCATAACATAATCTACACCGGGACTAAAATAGAATGACCTTTCTTCGTTAGTAAACTCAATACCCGATATCCTGTTTCTCCGATAGCTTCTTTTCACTTTTATATTCAACGAGTTCAGTTTCCTATGTACTGATTCGTCAAATCGCAATTTTTTACCTACCGGCACCATTATTTCTATTTCTACGTTTTGAACACGGAATTTACTTTGTCTGTCGATAGCATATCCGTTTTCCAGGTCAAGCACACTATCTTTTGATATAACGGTATACTGAATTTTTTCTGCCCTGGCAGTAGCATCTTCATTCGTTCTTCCGAAGCTGTATTTTTTCATAATAACACGATACTGATCATCAGTACTTGCTTTCACATTAAATTTTACAGCTGCTATTTTCAACGTATCCGGAGAAAGATCCCATCCGTTTTCCCCATCGTTCATCCAGCCAAAACTTCCGCTATACTCCAATTCCGGTTGTGATACGGCCACTATCATTTTCCCATTCACAGGCTGAATAACTGTTACAGGTGAATCAACATGCTCATATTCACGGAAGTCCTTTACAATGCTTGCCACAAAGAACATCATCGCAACCCAGCCAATGGCCCACAATCCCCCAAAGGTCCAGCCGAGATAATTATTTTTTGATTTGGCTCTGATGATCCGGCGGACTACCCATGTAATAAAAGCTATCAAAGGAACTACCAGGAAGAAGATTAAGGTACCCCATGCATAAAGTTGTTGCCATTTACTGGTCCACAAAAAATTATTGACAGGCCACCAGGCTATACCGCCAAATAGCAAAGCAATTACTGAAACAAATAAGGCAAATGCAATACTGCCTGCAATAAAAAGAAAGAAGATTTTAAAGATTACGCCTATAGCATGACCCAGGCCATTGCTGCGTCTGCGAACAGTTTCATTCACCTCTGCTGCAAAAGCCTTTCCGCTTGTATTGGCAAATTCTTTTGTCTTATTACTGATATTTTGTGCAGACTCTTTCACTTCTTCACCCCAGCTCTTCATCCTGTCTTTCATATTATCCATGCCTTCCTTTACGTTCTTGCGGATCCGGTTTACATCTACTTTTTCGCCCCGCATTTCCATTTTTTCATAATCACTGCTTGCCTCCGGCAGCACAATCCACAGAATAATATAGGTAAGAATAAATGTACCGGTAAGTGAACCAAACCCAATGTTTAGGGCAAGGTCAAAATCGTTATTCCAGCTAAAGCCACTCAAAATACTGATTAGTATATTAAGTAACATTGGCGCTGCAAATATCAGGCGTATTGTTGATGCCTTTTTATCGAAATAAGCCGCAAGGCCTCCGGCTACTCCGCCAATAATCCTGTCGTCTGGGTTTCTGTAAAGTCGTTTACCTCTATAACCATCCAGATCTTTCGGAGGCAATACTATCCACAAAATAATATAGGCCAAAAAACCAATACCAGTACCAAATCCTATAATTGCGAATAATAACCGAACTACAGCCGGGTCAACATTGAGATAAGAAGCGATGCCACTGCACACGCCACCAATAAATTTATCGTTGCTGTCACGGTATAGCCTGCCCCGCGGTTTTTTTTCAGTGTAAGAATAATTCTGCTGACTGCTTTGCTGAGAAGATGGTGCAGTTGATGCAGAAATATTTTCTTTTTCTTCCGCTTCAAAATCTTCAACAGTTCCCATCGAAGCAATCACTTCATTAACGTCTGCATCTGTAATTGCATCGGTGCCTTTGCGGATTTTTTCATGCAGCAATTCAGCAATCCTGCTCTCAATATCGTTTATGATTTCTTCCCGGCTTTCTTCGTTGGCAAAATAGCGGCGTAAACTTTCAATGTAAGCCTGCAACTTTTCATAAGCGGAATCTTCAATCGGGATGACCCGGCCACTTAAATTGATATTGATAATCTTTTTCATGTTATAATTATTTGGTTGAAGCGAATTGATTAGTTGTTATTCAGCGGCTCGTCGGATTTTTTGCTGGTCAGGGCATTAACGCCATTCGATAGTTCGTTCCAGGTTTGCTCCAGCTCTTTATAAAAATTGCTCCCTTTTTCTGTCAGCAAAAAATATTTCCGGGGTGGGCCCGAATTACTTTCCACCCAACGGTAGGTTAGCATATCTGCATTTTTTAACCGTGTCAAGAGGGGATATAATGTGCCTTCAAATATTTGCAGGTTGGCAGCCCGCATTTCTTCCACAATATCACTCGGGTAAGCTTCGCCCCGGCGAATGATGGAAAGTATGCAGAACTCCAGTATCCCTTTCCGCATCTGACTTTGTGTGTTTTCAATATTCATAACCCTTCATTTTATCTATTATATCCCAAAGGTAAGGTGATATTTGGTACTATGCAAACTAAAGTACCATATTTTTTATAGTAATGGCTTTTGAAATTGATTTTTTTACCCTGAAATGCACTATGGGCTTCATTTAACCCTATTCCGGTGCCTGTTATAAGTGATCACTCTGGTCTCCACAAATGGCAAAATAAGTGGATGAGTAGTCCTTTATGCTCAGTTTTTGATTATTTTGCCTCATGCGAAATTTCTTTGTTCCTATACTATTAATGCTGTCTTTTTTCTCCTGTTCAGACAAATACAAGATTTTCAAAAGCAATTACACCTTTAAAAGCCCTGATGGAAACCCAGATTATAGCGATTTGAATTATTGGGCAGCCCATCCCTGGAAATGGGATCCGTCAGATAGTGTGCCCGCCCCGCTTCGGGCTGAGCCTAAAGACTCCTTAGCAGATGTTTTCTTTTTGTACCCCACTACTTATGTTGAGACTATAAAATTGAAGAAACAAAACGCAGACATTGATGACGGTTATCTCAACGCCAAAACTGATTATTCTACCATATTATTTCAGGCCAGTGTATTCAACCAGCAATGCCGTGTTTTTGCGCCAAGATACCGTCAGGCACATATTAAAACCTTTTTTTCAGCGGATAAAGAAAAAGCTGCCCGTGCATTTGAACTGGCTTACAAGGACTTGAAATCATCTTTTGAATATTATTTGAAAACATGGAATGCCGGGAAGCCTATCATCATCGCTTCACATAGTCAGGGAAGTTTTCTGGCCGAACGGTTACTAAAAGATTATTTTGAAGGCACTCCTTTACAAAACAAACTAGTTGTAGCCTACATCATTGGGTGGCCTGTACCAAAAAATTATTTTACTTCCTTAAAAATGTGCGAGGACTCTTTGCAAACGGGTTGTATCTGCAGCTGGCGAACGCTCCGCAAAGGGTTTATTCCATATTATTTAAGAAAGGAAAACGGAAATTCATACGTTACCAATCCGCTTACATGGACTACAGGCAATGAATATGCACCTAGAAATCTGAACAAAGGAAGTGTGTTGACAAAATTCAATACTGTTTATACGCAAACAACAAATGCACAAATCAGCAATGGTCTTTTGTATGTGAAGAAACCAAAATTTCCGTGGAGTTTTTTATTCTTTACCCGGAATTATCATGTGGCAGATTTTAATTTATTTTACCTGAATGTGAGGGAGAATGTAAAACAAAGGATTGATGCGTTCCTGAAACATTGATATTGTTTTTACTGTTTTAAAAAATTCCCTTTTAACCAATTTCTTTCTTCATCCGTTATTTTAATTAATGCATATTTTTTCACTCTATTAATTGCCATCTCATCAAGCACATCCACCACATTTTTATAAGAAGCGTTGCTTCCTGGTTTGATAAGTAACATCAGGCCATTTCTGCCTTCTTTATTTTTACCGGCTATATCAAGTAGCCGTTGTTTCTCACCGATAACCTTTCTCAGGTCACTGTTCCGGGAAAGGTTCGTCTGTATAATTCTTCCTGCTTCAACAGCCTCTTTCCATTCTCCGCTATAGTAATATATTTTATTATCACCCAATAAAACGGTTAGTGCATTTGATTTTCCCAGGGGCGTAGGCACTCCATCCTTTGGCATAAACAGGTCCATAACTGTTGGCTTAGAAAGTTCTGTTGTTATCACAAAAAAAGTAATGAGTAAAAACCCGAGATCCACCATGGGTGTCATGTCAATTTTTAAATGATGCTTTACCATCCGGCGCACCCCGGCTTTTCGGTTATCGTTTACCGCTGTATTAATATCTGCCATACCAGTGTTTGCAAATAAGACACTTACCAGCAAAAAATCCACAGCTTTTCCCCGTTTATATTCCTTTATTCGTATCTTTTGCACCTATAAATCATCAAAATAAATTATCATGAAACTAAAATTCTTTTTTGCCACCTGTTTACTTGCCTCTTCTCTTTTCTTTTTATCCTGCGGGGGAAAAGATAAAAAAAGCGATGACAAAACTACTACTGAGACAACTACAAAGCCATCCACCGATGCTGATGATGGAATGGTACCAAAAATTGACACCGCATCCCTTAAAGACGAAGCGTCTATTCTTGATGCTATGCAGAAAGTAACAGATGCAACCATTGCTGATGAGAAAAAACAAAAAGTAGACCCTAAATATTCCGGGCATTATCTTGAGCTTACCAACCTTTACACAGCTGTATTAAAAGCGTCAACCGCTTATTCAAAAACGCTGACCGATCCGGCCAAAGCCGTAGAGTTTGGCAATAAGGTTAGTGCCATTCAGGATAAAATGTATGCGAAATAGTTCAGATAATATGGGGCTGTATCAAAAGTATCTTTTTGACACGAAGACAATTTTTAAACCCAGGTCTTTTGAAACAGCCCCTTCTTTTTAATTTTTCAGTCTAAAACTCTGCGCTTCCCGGCGTACGGGGAAAAGCTATCACATCCCGGATGTTCGTCATTCCGGTAACAAAAAGAACCATTCGTTCAAAACCCAGCCCAAACCCTGCATGGGGAACTGTGCCAAAACGTCTTGTATCTAAATACCACCAGAGTTCTTCTGCCGGAACATTCATTTCTTTCATTCGTTGTTCCAGCTTATCTAATCTTTCTTCTCTTTGCGAGCCGCCAACTATTTCACCAATACCGGGGGCAAGAATATCCATAGCTGCAACGGTTTTTCCATCATCATTCTGCCGCATATAAAATGCTTTTATCGCTGCGGGGTAATTAGAAAGTATGACTGGTTTCTTAAAATGCTTTTCTACCAAATATCTTTCATGCTCACTTTGCAGATCCATACCCCAGCCGGTGATGGGGTATTGGAATTTCTTTTTCTTATTGTGGTTACTCTCTCTTAATATATTAATAGCTTCGGTGTAAGTGATACGTTCAAAATTATTGTTTAAAACAAATTCCAGTTTTTCAATCAACCCCATTTCACTCCGCTTGTCCTGCGGCAATTGTTTTTCTTCTTCAGCCTGTCGTTGCGCAAGAAATTCCAGATCTTCCTTGTTATTATCTATCGCATATTTAATAATATATTTAATGAACTCTTCAGCGAGGTTCATGTTGTCTTCTAAATCATAGAAAGCCATTTCGGGTTCTATCATCCAGAACTCCGCCAGGTGTCTTGTCGTATTACTGTTTTCTGCACGGAACGTAGGGCCAAATGTATAAATATCACCAAAGGCCGTGGCGCCAAGTTCTCCTTCTAATTGGCCACTAACGGTGAGATTGGCCGCTTTTCCAAAAAAGTCTTTGGAGAAATTTACCGAGCCGTCATCGTTTCTTGGTGTTTCATCAAACGGCAGTGTGGTTACTTTAAACAATTCACCGGCTCCTTCTGCATCACTGCCCGTAATGATGGGAGTGTGCATATAGACAAAGCCTTTATCATTAAAAAATTTATGAATAGCAAATGCCAGTGCATGACGGACACGGAATACCGACCCAAATGTGTTGGTACGAAAACGTAAGTGGGCAATCTCTCTTAAAAACTCAAGACTTGGTCTGTTTTTGAGCTGAATAGGATATTTTTCTGCATCACTGTCACCAAGTATTTCAATCGTTGCGGCATTCAAATCCATTTTTTGTCCTTTGCCCAATGAAGAAACGATTGTACCCGTTACTTTCAATGAAGCCGATGTAGTAATACGTTTCAACAGCTCATCTTCCTGGCTGCCGAGTGCTACCACTACCTGCAGGTTATTATTGGTACTGCCATCATTAAGAGCTATAAACTGGTTGTTACGAAAGGTTCGCACCCAACCCATTACTGTTACCTGCTGGCCGGTTGGCTCTTGTGAAAGCAGTTCTTTTATTTTGATTCGCTTGTTGAACATCTTGAAATTTTAAGTCCCGATATTTATTGGGAGGCAAAGGTAAGATTCATCAGCGAACCGAACCCCGAACCGGATCCCGGTAATCATCAGGATAAACTCTGCAACATCAGCCTAATCAGGGAGCCAGGGCTGGTAAAATCCAAAAATTTTTGATTTTCAGTATTTCGCCGTATCATTGTGCTGGAAAGAGGCTGATAAACATAATTCTCCCAGACAGTTTTTCCCATTTACCCGCCGATTTCACTCAACAAAAACTCAAACATTTTTTCAGATTTCAAGATTGTTCACTGCGAGCTGTGACTAACATCAAGATTATTATATGTACGATATTCTCCAACTGAACGACATGCTCGTTCCTGAACTGCTTGACATTGCCGAGCAGCTTAAAATACCCAACTCCAAAAAATTAGCGAAACAGGATTTGGTGTATAAAATTCTTGACAGCCAGGCAATTGCCGGTGCTAAAGGAGCCAAACCTGCTGATGATGGAAAACGTAAACGCATCATCAAAACCAATACCAGTACCGGCGGCAGCGAAGAAGCCGTAGTGGAAAGTGGTGATGAAGAAAAACCAATTATTAAAAAACCAATTATGGCCGTTAAAAAAGACGACAAGGCCCCCATTAAACGGGCCCGGAAAAAACCAGATGAAAAAGAAACTGTTGCAGAAAATGCAACAGCGCCTCAGCCGTCTGAATTACAACCTACAGGCGAACAGCCCGATACCAGTAAGATGGATGAGAACAAGCTTGTTCAGGCCATGCTTAATGAAGGCAATCAGCAGTCTGCAGAAAATCCTTCCGGTGCCGGGCAAAATAAATTTTATCCTCCCCGCCGTGACCAGCAATTCAATGTTGAGTTTGATGGGGTGATACTTGGCGAAGGAGTATTGGAAATGATGCCGGATGGCTATGGATTTCTCCGTTCTTCTGATTATAACTATTTATCATCGCCGGATGATGTATATGTTTCTCCTTCACAAATAAAATTATTTGGATTAAAAACAGGCGACACTGTTCATGGAGCAGTTCGTCCGCCGAAAGAAGGAGAAAAATATTTTGCATTATTAAAAGTGGATACTATCAATGGCAAGAGTCCTGAAGAGGTAAGGGATCGGGTACCTTTTGATTATCTTACTCCATTGTTTCCATTTGAGAAACTGAACCTGTTTACTAATCCTTCGGATTATTCTACCCGCATCATGGACCTGTTTACACCAATTGGTAAAGGTCAGCGGGGATTGATAGTAGCACAACCAAAAACCGGTAAGACGATGCTGTTGAAAGCTGTGGCAAATGCTATTGCTGCCAACCATCCTGAATGTTACCTGATGGTAGTGCTTGTGGATGAACGTCCTGAAGAGGTGACTGATATGGAAAGAAGTATCAAGGGTGAAGTAATTGCTTCTACGTTTGATGAACCGGCTGAAAAACATGTGAAAGTGTCTACCATTGCCCTGCAAAAAGCAAAACGCCTGGTAGAATGCGGGCATGATGTGGTTATATTATTAGACTCGATCACCCGTTTGGCAAGGGCCCACAATACTGTTGCCCCTTCAAGTGGTAAAGTTTTGTCGGGTGGTGTGGAAGCGAACGCAATGCAAAAACCAAAACAGTTTTTTGGTGCCGCCCGTAAAATAGAACATGGTGGCTCCTTAACTATTATTGCAACAGCTCTCGTTGATACCGGAAGTAAAATGGATGAGGTAATCTTTGAAGAGTTCAAAGGAACTGGTAATATGGAATTGCAGCTGGAACGTCGTTTGTCCAACAAACGTATCTATCCGGCTATTGACCTGGTGGCTTCTTCCACAAGGCGTGATGATTTGCTATTAGATAAAGATGTGCTGCAGAGAATGAACCTGCTCCGTGTTTTCCTAACTGATATGAATGCAGAAGAGGCAATGAGGGAATTGCAAAACCGGATGAAAGGAACAAAGAGCAATGAGGAGTTTTTGGCGAGTATGAACAGGTAATACCGATGTGACAATATGCAGATATGCAAATGAATACATGGCCGCTTCTTTTGAAGCGGCTTTTTTTATTTTTATACCGACTATAGTATTTCATGTCATCGTTCCTTGTGTCACACCCTTCAACTGCAGAATATATGGCAGCAAAGAAAAATTGTATGATTGTGCAATGTATCTTGTAGTTTAATAATAATGGCAGCAGAAAAAATACATATTGAACAATTTCTAGAACTGGCAAAACAACATCCTATTCTTGATGTTCGCAGCCCGGGAGAATATAAGCATGCCCATATTCCCGGTGCATATTCATTGCCATTATTCACTGATGAAGAAAGAAAAATTGTTGGTACTGCTTACAAACAACAAAGCCGGGAACAAGCCATCAGGACCGGATTAGATTTTTTTGGTGTGAAGATGAGAAAGATGGTGGAAGAGGTTGAATCAGTCATCAGTCAACAGCCAGCAGTTGGCAATAACGGCGACTCCGGACTCCAGATTAAAGACCTGCCTACCGGACAGGCAGGCTCCAGAGTCGTTCTTGTTCATTGCTGGAGAGGTGGTATGCGAAGTTCTGCTGTTGCCTGGCTGCTCGACTTGTATGGTTTCAAAGTTTATACACTTATTGGCGGTTATAAAAAGTATCGCAATTATGTGCTTGATATTTTCAAATTGCCTTTTCAATTCAACATACTCGGCGGTTACACCGGTTCTGGAAAAACTGAGTTATTAAAAACACTTAAAGAGAAAAGAGAATCAGTAATTGACCTCGAAGGCATCGCCAATCACAAAGGTTCTGCTTTTGGTAATATTGGTTTGCCACCACAGCCGGGGCAGGAGATGTTTGAGAATATGCTGGCCACAAGCCTTAACGAAGCCAGAAGTCAGAGGTCGGAAATCGGAAACCCTCCGACTGCTAACATCATACCTCAGACCTCCTGCATCTGGCTTGAAGACGAATCCCAGCGTATCGGCCAGGTGAACATTCCTGCTGAACTTTGGCGGAATATGCGGCAGTCGCCGGTTTATTTTCTGGACATCCCATTTGAAGAACGGCTGAAACATATTGTTCAGGAATATGGACAACTGGACAAGGAAAAAGTGGTGGATGCAATAAACAGAATTTCTCAAAAATTGGGCAATTTAAATGCAAAAACGTCCATTTTACTGCTAAAAGAGGGTAAAATCACCGAAAGTTTCGACATTTTACTGAAATACTACGACAAGCATTATTTCAAGTCTTTGCACAATCGGGAGGGCATAAATTCGTTATTACATATAGTTGAATGTAAATCCGTAACCACTGAAAATGCCGATCAGCTTGTCCTGCAAAACCTGTCGAAATATCCCCATTATCAGCCAGAAAAGCCTTAGGCTTACTGCTCTGTTCCTGATATCCCCGCTTTTCTTTTTTGGACAAACACTAACTGGTCTCTGGACCGGAGCTTTGAGCAACGACAGTTCAACGGTACGAAAAGATCAGTCATTTGAAATTGCCCTCACCGAATACCGTGGTAAAGTGTATGGCTATTCCCGCAGTGAATTTATTGTGGATGATACGTTGTACTATGTGGTAAAAAGAGTGAAAGGAATAATTGAGGGTGATATCTGTGAAGTAACGGATGATGAAATCATATCGTATAATTTTCGTGGCAAGCTTGACAAGGGAATAAAAGTGACAAGCACATTCCGGCGAAATCAAAATGACAGCACCTGGTATCTCGATGGCACCTGGAAAACCAATGCCACAAAAAAATATTATGCGGTTACCGGTAAAGTGAACCTGGAAGAAGAGAAAGATCTGACCGCCTCCAAAATTTTTCCGCACCTCGAAGAGCTGAAACTTGCTGATGATATTGCTTTTTATAAAGACAGGAAAGAAGGTCCGCCCATTGTCAAGTTGGTGAATCCGGAGAAAATAAAAACGGAATATTCAACCAAAGTAACTCCGTTGCCTGCTAATACTGATGTTGCCTTTTTGCCGGCAAAACCGAATTTAGAAAGAGCAGAAACAATTGCGCCTGTTGTTGGTATTACAAAACCAACCGAAGAGCTTCCGAAAACAGATACAAAGAGTGTTGCTATAAACTCAGTTGACATTGTTCCGTCTGCACCTGACAAAATAATTGCTGAAAACAAGGTTCCTGATGAAGAAGTTGCACCCATGCAAAAACCTATGAGCGACCTCCCAAAAACTGATATAAAGAATATTGCTACAAGTTCTGTTGATATTGCTCCCGTAGTTTCCAATAAGGCTCTTGCCGGGAATAAAGTACCTGTAAGAATAAACCCGGTTGCCACATCAACAGGGGATATTGTTTCAGTAACAAACAAAGAGCAGCAGAAACAAGTTTCGGCCCCTTCAGTTGTAAATAAGAATTCAATAACCACAACTTCAACTGTTGTCAATAACCCGGCTTCTTCAATAGCCACTACCAAACAGGTTACGGAGACTAAAAAACCAGGTTTAGCTTCGGTCAATACTGTTAAACCAAATGCTATTGTTACCAATAACCCCGTTCCGGAAACAAAAGAAGTGAAAACAGAACCTGTTGCCCCCGTATCTGTTGTTCCGGAAACGAAAAAGCCGCCTGTTGATATCATCGCCAGATCTGCATCGGTTGCCGGAAGAAAATCTGAATTTTCACAAATCGTCAGTTTTAAATCTGACAGCCTTGAGTTATCACTTTATGATAATGGAGAAATTGACGACGACACGGTGAGTGTATTTATGAATGGTGAAGTGATTCTTTCAAAACAAGGATTAAAAGGCAGCGCTATTAAGAAAACCATTTATATCACTCCCGGCAATGAAGATTTTACACTGGTCTTGTTTGCAGAAAACCTTGGAAAGTATCCACCCAACACCGGCCTGCTGGTAGTACATGACGGAGAGGATGTCTATAATCTCCGTTTCAGCTCCGATTATCAGAAGAGCAGCGGCATAGTGTTTAGAAGAAAGAAGGATTAATATTCCGAAATTTGCGGAATGACCAACGACTCAATAAAGCTCACCCAATACTCCCACGGTGCCGGTTGCGGCTGTAAGATTGCGCCTAAAGTTTTAGATGAAATATTAAAAAGCAATATTGCGTTACCCGATAATGATAAACTGCTTGTCGGTAACAGCAGCAAGGATGATGCAGCTGTTTATGATTTGGGTAATGGAATGGCACTGATCTCCACCACCGATTTTTTTATGCCGATTGTGGATGATCCGTTTGATTTTGGAAGAATAGCAGCGGCCAATTCCATCAGCGATGTGTATGCCATGGGCGGAAAACCACTTTTAGCAATTGCCATTCTTGGCTGGCCGGTGGAGAAACTGCCGGTGGAATTAGCTCAGAAAGTAATTGAAGGAGGAAGAACAATTTGTGCCGAAGCCGGTATTCCGTTAGCCGGTGGACATAGCATTGATTCTCCCGAACCGATATTTGGCCTGGCCGTAACCGGCATTGTGCCCATAGAGAATTTAAAGAAGAATAATACGGCACAGGAAGGTGATTACCTGTTTCTCACCAAACCACTTGGTGTTGGCATTTTATCTACTGCACAAAAAAGAGGCTTATTAAAAGAAGAACATTTGCCATTGATGATTGAGCAAATGACAACGCTGAATAAAATAGGCGAGGAGCTGGGTAAGATAAAAGGAGTGACTGCCATGACCGATGTAACTGGTTTTGGTTTGCTCGGCCATTTAATAGAAATGGCCGAAGGCAGCGGATTGAGTGCTGAAATTTATTATGATAAAATACCAATTTCGGCAGGAGTAAAGGAATATATCAGCCAACGAATTTTTCCGGATGCGACTACAAGAAATTGGAGCAGCTACGGCGATAAGGTAAAATTTGAAAAAGGAGTGAATGTGATGGAGGCGTTTACGCTTTTGCCGGATCCGCAAACGAATGGGGGATTGTTGATGAGTGTGAGGAAAGAAAGTATGGAAGAGATGAAAGAAGTTTTGAAAAAAAACAATCCGGCTGGTTTCATCGAACCTATAGGAAGGCTATTCTTAAAGACTGAGAAAGTTATCATAGTTAAATAAGTTGCTCTCTTAAGTTCTCTTTTTTACTATAACTAATTAATTTTCAATAAATATTCGTCTCTTCACTCATTCAAAGTCAGGTAATAGACTGACTTTATTTTTATTTAGTCAGGCTAAAGACTTACTTTTAGTTTAAATTTGTCAGTCTATAACCTTACTATATGGCTAAGAAAAGATTACTAACTGAGCAATTGGGCACCCGGATGAAGGAGATGTCTTTACTTCAAAATATTCCAGTCCCGGGAACAGGCTGGATTAAAAGCAGCCGGACCGCCATAGGGATGTCGTTGGTGCAATTGGGAAATCGTCTCGGCATCACCAAACAAAGTGTGTTGGAAATCGAAAACCGGGAACAGGAAGGAACGCTGTCTTTAAAAACCCTTCGGGAAGTTGCAAAAGCAATGGATATGAAAATGGTGTATGGGTTTGTACCCACAGATGGTTCTTTAGACGCATTGATTGAAAGAAAAGCAACCGAAGCCGCCACAAAAATTGTGATGCGAACATCTGCCAGCATGAAATTAGAAGGCCAGGAAAATAATGAACAACGTATTCAAAAAGCAATTGCTGAAAGAGCCGATGAATTAAAAAGAGAATTATCAAAAGTATTATGGGATTAGACCTTGACTATACAGACGGGCAAACACCGCTTGATGAAGATGAGAAAGAGGGGTTGCTGATTAAAACTATTGCTACCCGTGCAGACCTGGATGAATTTGAACAATTGAATATTGAAAAGGCGGTACTGTGGACAATGAAAAAAAAGTTCAAACCCGACACTATTTTAAGCGAAATATTTATAAAAGACCTGCACCGAAGAATGTATGGTGATGTTTGGAAATGGGCCGGAGCGTTTAGAAAGACGAATAAAAATATCGGCATTGATAAATTACAGATAGCCGTTGAGTTGAGAACACTACTTGATGATTGTAAATTCTGGATAGAAAATAAATCATTCAACCCAGATGAAATTGCTATTCGGTTTAAACACCGCTTAGTAAGTATTCATTGCTTTACCAATGGCAATGGACGGCATAGCCGGTTGATAGCAGATATAATTGCAGAGCAAATTTTTAAACAGCCAGTGTTTAATTGGGGGGCAGGTAATAGTAATGAAGATTTGAGAAAAGAATATTTAAAAGCGGTGAGGGCTGCGGATGGTGGGGTGTATAGTTTGTTGGTTGAGTTTGCAAGAGAGTGATGGAAGCTTTTACATTATTACCCGACCCGCAGACGGATTGGGGGTTGCTGCTGAGTGTAAAGGAGGAGAGCTTGGAGGAAGTGAAAAAGATTTTAGGAGAAAGTATAATGCCGATAGGTGAGATGATAGCGGCGAATGAGAAAAGGGTTTGGGTGAAATAATGGCTGGCATACTTTTCCATTGGCTATCAGCAACTATCTATGCCAGGAGTGGCGTATATTTATGAGTTACTTGCAATGCTAAATGACAGACATTACTACTATAGAACTTAAGAACATTGACTCTGACGACGTATCTGACGTGTTAGTAAAAGTGGAGAAATCTTTCGGCTTCAAGTTTGGTAAGACTGAACTTAAAGACGTAACTACATTCGGTGAACTCTGCGACATAATTACAAGCAAGGTTCAGGGCGACAATTCAAATGACTGCACGACACAGCAAGCATTTTACAAACTTCGTAACGCCATATTTGCAACACTACTTATTGACAAAAACATTATAACGACTGACACAGATTTGCAAAAACTTTTTCCCAGACACAACCGCAGACAGAAAATTGCAGCAGTAGAAAGTGAGTTGGGGTTCAAGACAAAAATATTGCGACCCAAATATTGGATTACAGGAACACTTGCTATAATTCTTATTGCTTCGTTCATCGGATTTTTTATTTTTTGGAAAGTTGGGCTTGCTGGTTTAATTTTTTCAATAATTGGTTTCAACCTTGCGACAAAATTTGCAAATGAACTCGACCTGCAAACAGTTGGACAAATTGCAGAAAAAATTACAAGGGAAAATTATTTAAAGGCAAGACGTAATCCAGCGACTGTAAACAAAAATGAAATTGCACAAAAAGTAAAAGAACTTTTCAGCAAAGACTTAGACTTAGATGAATCAGTATTAACAAGACAAGCAACATTCGTGTGACAGAGAAGCACTGCAAGAAACATTCGGTTTGCTGCTATGCTGGCTGACGAATATATTCTCATCGTTCTGTTCGCTATCAGCTTTCGTTTGGGCTGAAGAATATAAATGAGCTTTAGTTGTTATCTTCATCATCAGTTTTTCAATCGGCTGCGGCTCCGGGCTTTGACATTATAAAATGCCAGCACAGCAGCAAGCCATCAACATTACTTAATCTCTCCTCTTCAAAAAAATCTCCGCCATCATACATCTCACACTACCACCTTCCACTTCTTCAATAGTAGGCACAGCAACCGGCAATAATGTAGCATAGGCTTCCAGCATTTGCTTCTGTTCTTTGCGCAATGATTTAAAAGCCGCCTGGCTCATGATTAAAAATTTTTCGCCTTTATTGTTTTTTACCTGCAGCATATTACCGGCGAAACTGTGCATCTGGTCACGGGTAATGGAAATGATGGTATGATTGGTTGATTCTAATAGCTGCCGCACAGCAATCAATTCCCATTCTTCATCAATTGCTTCTTCGCAGAGTACACAAAACCCTTCGCCTAACGTCATTACTACGTTGGTATGATAAACCGGATGGCCGTTTTTATCTGTTGCCAAAAATACAATGGCCTGGTAGCCGTTGGTGGCAGCATATTTTTCTAATACAGATATGCTTGTCCGCTCCGACACACAGGCATAGATCATTTTATTATCATAGTCAATCACCATACTACCTGTTCCTTCTAAGAATCTTCCTTCGGCTTCGTACTCACTCCAGTCCTGCATATCCCGTATTACAAAATCTTTAGCCAGCTGTTCTAATATCTCATCCCTTTTTTCTGTTCTTCTGTTGGGTGCATACATCGGAAATACAGCCAGCACTCCATCCGGCGAAGTACTGAGCCAGTTGTTGGGAAAGATGGCATCGGGCTTTGCTGGTTCTTTGTTGTCCTCTATTACCAAAACATTTATATCATGGTTTCGCAGCGATTGCACCATGTTATCAAACTCTGTCAGGGCCTTTTGCTGCAATACTTCTTTGCTGATAGCCGGATTGGATTGAAAATAATTATTGACCGCTGTTTCTTCATTGAAACCAAAAGCGGCCGGGCGAATCATGAGTATGGTGGAAGCAAGTGGCATGATTTACCAGAATGGTTCTTTCCATGTGTTGAAAACGGCAATGATTAATACAATTTTTTTTGCCTGGTTGATTTCGTAATGAACGGAGAAGGGGAATTTTTTAAACGCTGCGCATCTTATATTACCATATTTCACGGAGGCAAAGAGTGGGTTTAGTTCTATTGCCTTATATATCCTGTTATAATCATCAAGAAATTTGTTACCGAGACCGGAAGAAATATCATTGTAATATTTTACCGCTTCTTTAAAATCCAGAAGCGATTGTGGCGAGTATCTTATCTCATAGTTGGTCATACCCGCAATGACTTCAGGTGTTTATGGGCATCTTTAGAAGAAATCAGTATTCCCGGATTTGCATTTATTTTTTTCAGGCGGTTTTTCACTTCCTTTTGTTGCCATGCGGGAACAATAAATTCCTTTTCTTCAATTTTTACATATTTAAGATCGCTGATAAACTTGATAAAGGTGTTAACCTTCTCTTCCGGTATTGATAAAACTACTTGCGCCATATTTCAAATTTACAATAAACTATCAATTTTTTTAGCTAACTGTCTGTCTTTTTCTGTCACAATATCCCCCGCATCATGTGTGCTCAACCAGACCTCAACTGTGTTGTACACATTTGTCCATAAGGGATGATGATCCATTTTCTCAGCCTCAATGGCAACCCTTGTCATAAAGGCAAATGCCTCGCTGAAGTTTTTGAACTGAAACTTCCGGTATAATTTATTGTTTGTTTCCTGCCACATGGAATTGGGAATTTTAAAAAACGAGGTGTTCCTTGTTCTTTATTTTTTCATTAGTCAGCTCCAGTACCAGCTGCACACTGTTAATCGTTTTTATTGTTTGAATCGTTTCCTGCAATGATTCATCGCTTACTTCATCGCCTTTCATCAGCCACAGAAAGTCGAGGTGCCTGAATTCTGGTAATAAGTATTCCCCGTCAAACTGGTTATTGTAAACATAATGCGATAAGAAGCGGGTGGGCTCACCATATTCATAGACTGTAAAAAAATAGTTTCTCTTTTTTTTAGTCAGCTGTATTTCCAGGTCGTTATTATTCCGGAAGTTCAGGCCCAATGTACTGTTGAGGTGCCAGCAAAACTGGTAATCTTTTACCGGTGCCATAATGCCAAGCAGCCTGGTGTCGTCAAAAAATTCTTCAGTAAGCCGTTCTGTATCGAGTATTAGTTTGGAGTTGCGGTCTGCCATAGAAGAATTTTCAATAGTTCGAAAAGCCTGTCTGCCGACAGGCAGGCTCACTACAAATTACAACTTAAAATTCAACAGTTGCTTCCAGAGTTTCATTGCCTCTTTTAAATTTTACTTTAGTCTTTTCCCCTTTTTTGAATTTGCCAAGGGCCTGCATGTAATTTTCAAGTGATGCTATGTTGTTTTCTCCCAACTGGATGATAATATCGCCAGCTTTTAATCCTGCTTTCTGTGCTGGCTTTCCATCGGTTACTCCATCGGCCCTTACGCCGGTGCCAGAAAAAGTATAGTCCGGCATAATGCCCATAGAAACGCTGAACCTTGTGTTTGTTGACGTCTGAGTTTCTCTTGTTTTCAGGAAAGACAGTTTGCCTTTGTCATTTAACGACTCAACAAGTTGATAAATATGCTGAACAATTATCTGTTCGCCATTGTAGTTTATTTTATCTACATCATCTGACGGTTTATGATAATCTGTGTGCAACCCTGTGAAATAAAATAACACAGGAATATTCTTTCTGTAAAAAGTACTGTGGTCGCTTGGGCCGGTGCCGCTGCTGTCATATTTGAGTGTTAGTAGCTTCTTATCATTCCCTCCGGGCAAAACCTCACTCCAGGTAGAGGATGTTCCATAACCACCAACTGTTACTACTTTACTGCTGTCATTCAACCTTCCCACCATATCCATATTGATCATATAGTTGACTGTTGTCAAGTCAATCGTTGGGTGTTGGGTAAAATATTTTGAACCAAACAGTCCCAGTTCTTCTCCTGAAAAGGCAATGAACAGGTAATTATTATTAGTAGCCTTAGATGACTTTAGTTTTCTTGCCAGTTCTATCAACGCTGCCGTACCGCTTGCATTATCATCTGCCCCGTTATGTATCATCGGGTGGTCAAAATTCCTGATCATAGAGTTTCCGTCTTCGCCATAGCCCAAATGGTCGTAATGTGCACCAAGGATTACCGTGCTGGCAGCTTGGTTATCAATATAGCCAATCACATTATGACCGGTCCTTGTTTTCTCACTTATAGCCGTTGTTAGTTTTAAATTTAGGGGAGCAGCTTTATCTGAAAAATATTTTTTTGCAGTTTCTTTTGATACATACAGTGCCGGAACAGCCAATTTTTCTGATTTGTCTTTAGGGTCAAAAGCAAGCTTATCATCAATGGACGATGTATTATAAAAAATCATGGCAACAGCTCCCTTGTCATTTATCCCCTTGTAGTTGGTGCGGATATAATTAATAAGGTCAAAATGCGGATTGCTCTTATTTTCTTCCAGCACATCTTTTAAATCAAAAAACCAGGGCATTCCGACTTCCTGCAGGGCAACAGATGGTATGGCTTCAATTTTTTGATCGGGGCTGAAGGGAAACAGGAAAAAATCTTTACCAATCTCCAGGTTATTACCGTTTATTATTAACCTGGTGGTTGCATCTATTTGTTTGCCGTCATTTACCGGAAAGTTCTGCGGAAAAGATTCGGTTCCTTTGGGTATCAATCCAATTTCTTTAAACTGATTGCTGATGTACTCCATCGCCAGTGCTTCGCCCTGGCTCCCGGTTCTTCTTCCTTCCAGTTTATCATCGGCGAGGTATTGGATATGGGCTTTAAGGTTATCTGCTGTTTGTAGATCAGATCTGCTGATGTTCTTGGGTGAAGCACAAGCAGAAAGTAATAGGGCAATTAAAAAAGCTTTTGAAAGATTGAAATACATAATCGGTTATTGTGAGGCAAAGGTATCAGAGTAGTTACATTAGTGTTGTTATTTATTGTAAAATATTATCGTTCTGCCTTTTCGGCCTCAACTAAATTCATTTATAGCAACAGATACCGCACCCCTCCCAGCGCCGGAGAGGGGGATCGGTGTTTACGAATATTAGAGGCCCCTTGGGTAAGGCCGGACGACCAATGAACCGAACCCAGAATGGTGGTTAATTATTCCTTTTTCACTGGAAAAGAAAAAATTAACAATCCGCTGGGTGGCAGATGCAAGGGACGATGCCCAAAGAACGGAACGCCGGCAACAAAAATCTTCTCCCGGTACAGTGTCTTAAAAATCGTAATTCGTAAGGCTGTTTGCCTTTACCATTCTACATTTGCTGACTTTACCTAAACGTGAAAAACGAGAAATTCCATATTGCTTTGGTGGGAAATCCCAATAGTGGGAAAACCTCTCTTTTTAACTGCCTCACCGGGCTGAATCAGAAAGTGGGTAATTTTCCCGGCGTTACGGTTGATAAAAAAACTGGCACCGCTTCTTTGTCTGCAACAACAGATGCCGGGGTGATTGACCTGCCCGGAAGCTATAGCCTTTATCCCCGGCGCCTTGATGAGTGGGTGAGTTACAAAGTTCTGCTTGGCCAGGATAAGGATATTAAAGCCGATGTAGTGGTAGCCGTGGCAGATGCCAGCAACCTGAAAAGAAACCTTCTTTTCTGCACACAGATTATTGATCTGAAAGTTCCGGTGGTAATTGCATTGACGATGATGGATATGGCCAAACGAAAAGGCATCAAGATTGATATTGCTGAACTGGAAAGAGAGTTGGGCGTTCCGGTGATTGCCATAAATCCAAGAAATAACAAAGGCATCCCTCAACTTAAAAAAGCGATTGCACAAACAGCGCAGCATGTATGCCAGTCGCCGGTCAGGGATTTTATTGACAATAAAACTTTGGCGGCCACTGCTATTGAAGAAGTAAAACAACATTTCCCCCAGTTAAGCGATTACACCGCTATTCATTATCTCATCAACCACGAATCATTTGATTTGAATGAGACAATGCAAGAAACAATAGAAGATATTGAGCTGAAAAATAAATTCAACCCAACCAAAACACAGGCAGAAGAAATTTTGCACCGTTACAGCCGCATCAGGCAAATCATGCAGCAGGCCGTATCAGAGCCAGATCCTTTACAAAAATCATTATTCACGGAAAAGCTGGACAATGTTTTACTGCATCGTCGTTGGGGTTATTTAATTTTATTGACTGTTTTATTTTTATTGTTTCAAAGTGTATTCTGGCTGGCACAGTTTCCTATGGATGGGATTGATTTGGGATTTGCCAAACTCAGCCAGGCTCTTGGTTCTTCATTACCCAACAACCGGTGGACAGACTTATTAATAAATGGAGTGATTGCGGGACTTGGTGGCATTCTTCTTTTTGTGCCACAGATAATGATTTTGTTTGGGCTGATAACATTACTTGAAGACAGCGGCTATATGGCCCGTATTAGTTTTCTTTCGGACAGATTAATGCGCAGCGTTGGGCTGAATGGCAAAAGTGTAATGCCGATGATCAGTGGTTTTGCCTGTGCAGTACCGGCCATTATGAGTGCAAGAAATATTGAGAATCGGAAAGAACGATTGCTGACGATACTCATTACTCCGCTAATGAGTTGTTCGGCAAGATTGCCTGTTTACACGATATTAATCGGCCTTGTTATTCCAAAAACATATTTACTGGGTTTTTTAGGTGTGCAGGGTTTAGTGATGATGGGATTGTATTTGCTTGGTTTAGTGATGGCATTGATAGTTTCTTATGTTGCCAAGTGGTTTATTAAGATAAAGGAGAAAAGTTTTTTTATTCTTGAGCTGCCAACGTATCGTTCGCCAAGGTGGAGTAATGTGTTGCCAACGATGATTAATAAGGCTAAAATTTTTGTTTTTGATGCCGGAAAAATAATTATGATAATCAGCCTGGTGTTGTGGGCCCTTTGTTCATTTGGGCCGGGTAATAAAATGCAGCAGATTTCTCAACACTATGAACAATTGAAATCGCAACCTGGTGCCAATGTAGTTAAACTGAACAAAGAATATCAAACAGTAAAACTGGAAAGTTCTTATGCAGGCATATTGGGAAAAACGATTGAGCCGGCCATTGCCCCGCTGGGCTATGATTGGAAAATCGGGATTGCATTGATTACTTCTTTTGCTGCAAGAGAAGTGTTTGTCGGCACTATGGCCACTATCTACAGCGTTGGCGATAGCGACGAGGGAAGCTTGTTGCTGAAAGAAAAAATGAAAACAGCCGTGCGTCCGGATGGGAAGGCGGTATTTAATCTTGCTTCAGGTTTATCACTTATGATATTTTATGTATTTGCCATGCAGTGTATGAGCACTTTGGCTGTGGTAAAAAGAGAAACAAGAAGCTGGAAATGGCCGGTTATTCAGTTAGTGTATATGACCGGGCTGGCTTATTTGATGAGTTGGATAGTGTATCAGTTGTTTAAATAAAGTCTAAAGCTTTCTGTTTTGCTATTTGCCAGTATCAAAACCAAATATTAAATATGAATACTAACAAGGCGAGAATTGATGACTCAATAATCCAAATTTTCAATAAATTATTTTGAGTTGCAAATCTTACCAATAAACTCATTGAGCCAAGAATAAAAATTGACGGGAAAAATAGGGCCGCTGCTAAGTGTGACCACTCCCGGGTGTCTCCAGTAAATGTATATCTATCAACTATAAATCCTATTAGACAGTAAAGTATGCAAACAACAAACGGCGAAACAAAATAAAGTACTCTAAATCGTTGGCTGGTTTTTAAACTCATTTATGTTAATTCTTACAATAGTTAATTTATTTAAAATACTCCCATATCATTTTTGAAAGTTTTTTCGCCATTGTCCATGCCTCATTCCCATGTGTCCAGCTGATGTCTTTATTATTTTTGGTAAAAATGGAAAAGATATAAGGATTATTCGGCGCATTCACGAGCAGCACCTCGCTTCTTGACGCATCTACGGCGCCGTTTTTACTGAATACTTCAATATAAGGTGGTATTTGTGACAGGGCTTCGGCATCCCAAAGGTTTCGGCCAAGACAACGCATCATCCTGTCGCAGGCAGATGGAGAAATTACCTGATTGTTATAAATCATTTCAAACAGCTTCGCCATTTCAGCAGCCGTGGTTTGCCCCCAGCCATATTGGGTTCTGTTATTCTCCCTGCCGGGAGTTCTGGAGTTCACTCTCGTATTTTTAAATCCCAGGCTGTCAAGAATTTCATTTATCCTCGTTCCTTTTCCAGCGAGGCTTTGCAGCCAAAGGCTTGCTGTATTATCGCTGGTGGTCAGCATCAGCATGATTATTTTTTTCAACGTAATTTTTTCACCGCTTTTAAATGAACCAAGTATGTCAGACCCTTCATACAGCAATGAATCTTTATAGGTCAATGATGAATCGTATTGTAGTTCCCCTTTGTTAATTTTATCCATAATGCCCAGCAGTATCGGCACTTTTACAATGCTGGCAGTTGGAAAAACAGTGTCAGCATTAATAGAAACAGTTTTGCCTGTTCGCAGGTTCTTCACATAAATGCCGATGTCGCCATTGAAGCCTTCAATTGCTTCCTGTAATTTTATTTGTAGTTTTTTATCGGCCTTTTGTCCTGCGGCAAAAAACGGAATGCAATAAAATAAAGCAATAAATATTTTTTTCATTTGCTATAGTTTCCTGGCCACGAATTTTCACAAATTGACACGAAAAAACAAGAACAATAGCGCATCGTTTAGTGGGTTTTAGTGTCAATTCATGGCTAACCTGTATTCAACTCTGGCTATCAATAATTTTTTTGTGGCTAAAATCCTTTTTTGCCATCCGCGGCCTGTGTTGTCTGCATATTCATGTAGTCAAACACCAAATTGCAAAAAGCCTTGATTCCTGTTTTCATTCCACTTTCATCAATTCTAAAATCCGGGGTGTGGTGTGGAAACGCTGATTGGGGATCGCTGCCTTTTGTCATTCCCCCTATAAAAAAGAAAACAGAAGGAACCTTTTCGGCAAAGTAAGAAAAGTCCTCAGCACCGGTCACCGCTTCTGCCTCAATTACATTGCCTGTTCCGGCTGATTTAATAAAACTGGCTACCATTTTTTGGGTTAGCTCTGGATTGTTGTATGTTACCAGCGTTTTATTATTTATTACAGTTTCGGCGGTTGCGCCAGATGCCTCTGCAATTTTTGATGCCGTTAGTTTTATTTTTTCATGAATGACACGCTGCATGCTGGTATCTAAAGTTCGGATTGTTCCGGTCATTTTTACTTCCTCGGGAATTATATTAGCTCTTACTCCGCCGTCAATTACACTTACAGAAATAACGGCAGCATTTTTGGTAAGTTCTGTTTGGCGGCTGATGATGGTTTGAAGCCCATTTATTATTTGTGCAGAAACTACAACCGGATCAATTCCTAACCAGGGTTGTGAACCATGTGTTTGTTTCCCCTTCACTTTTATCGTAAACCAATCCGATGCCGCCATAAAACCGCCGCTGCGGTATTTTATTTTCCCAACTTCAGTTTGAGAGTTGATATGCAGGCCAAACATCACATCCACTTTCGGATTATCCAATGCGCCATCTTTTATCATCAGCGGTGCGCCACCTTCTTCACCTTCAGGCGGGCCTTCTTCCGCCGGCTGAAATATAAATTTCACGGTCCCTTTCAATTCATTTTTCATACCTGCTAAAATTTCTGCTACACTCATAAGCATCGCTACATGTGTATCGTGTCCGCAAGCATGCATTACCCCTACCTCTTGTCCATTATATGTTGATTTTACTTTTGATGTAAATGGCAAATCAACTCTTTCTACTACCGGTAAAGCATCCATATCGGCACGAAGTGCAATACATGGTCCTGGTTTAGCTCCTTTCAATATTCCAACTACTCCTGTTTTTCCAACCTGTTCTTTTACTTCAATGTTTAAGGAACGTAGGTGGTCAGCAATAATTTTGGCTGTTCTCAATTCATTGTTTCCCAATTCAGGGTGTTCGTGTAAATCTCTTCGCCATGCTATGCACTTGTTTTCAATTTTATCTGCCGCAGAGATAATTTTTGCAGAGTGATCATTTAGTGTTTTTTGCGCAAATAGAATTGTGGAGGGTAATAGCAGGAAAAAAAGCAGTGTCTTTAGCATTTTGTTTAATTTTTTATGAATTTACTGGAAATGATAGTTAGTTTGCTCTCCGGCCTATCTTTCCTGATTTTATTTATATTTAGACTACCATGCTACTGCGCCATATCCCGTTTTTGAAGGCTGTCTTTTTACACAGCATCACCGCATTTGGGGGACCACAGGCCCACATCGGGATGATGATGAAAACATTTGTTCATAAGAGGCCTTATGTTACGGAGCAAGAGTTAATGGAATACAATGCCTTTTGTCAACTGCTTCCCGGCGCATCCTCTACTCAAACCCTTACGTTGATTGGTTACAAAAGAGGGGGGGTTCCCTTAGCCGTACTAACACTGTTAATCTGGATTCTGCCCGCATCCATCCTAATGGGTGCGTTGTCTTTTTTGTTATATTTTATTGACAGGCGTCAGTTAGGAACAGATATTTTCAAATTCATTCCTTCAATGGCGGTTGGGTTTTTGGCTTATGCTGCGTTTACTACATTTCATTTGGCCATAAAAAATACCATTACCTGGATTATCATGATACTAAGTGTTGCAGCTACTTATTTTTTATTCGGGCAATCCTGGGTCATTCCAACATTAATAATTACCGGTGGGCTTATTACCAATGTTAGCCGGAAACGTATTTTACAGGTAGAACAAAAGCCAAGGAAAATTAAATGGTGGAATTTTTGGCTCTTCGGTATTATTTTCATTTCTGCCGGTATTGTGAGTGAAACGGCCAGGAAAGATGAGTGGCCCAACAGAAAGCCGATTAATCTATTTGAAAATACTTACAGGATGGGCAGTCTCGTTTTTGGCGGCGGGCAAGTGCTGATACCGATGATGTATGAACAGTGGAGCGTAAGGCCGGAAGAAGAAAAAGTGAAAGAACGAAACCCCAATGCAATTCAGATAGACGAAAATGATATGTACACCGGTATGGGCATTGTAAGGGCTCTGCCCGGCCCCGTTTTTTCAATTGCATCCTTTACTGGCGGCATGGCCTTGAAGGATATGGGGCCGGAAATGCAGGTAGTTGGCTGTTTGATTGGGATGATTGCTATATTTCTTCCCAGCGCTTTGCTGGTGTTGTTCTTCTTTCCTATCTGGAATAACCTAAAAAAATATGCCGCTGTTTATCGTTCACTGGAGGGAATTAATGCTGTGGTTGTCGGGATAATGATTGCCTCTACTTTTTATATCATGAAAGACATTTCGTTTTCTGATGTCAAACCCGTCAGCAGTTCTATCAGTGTACTTGCAATCCTGGGAACCTTTCTGCTACTGAATTTCACCCGGATTGCCGCACCGTTTATTGTAGTAAGCTGCCTGTTGCTCGGTTATTTCTTTTGAGGTCCATTTTTATAATACCCCCCTTTTTCGATTTCTTCCAGTACTTTATCAGGAATCATATAACGTACAGACTTCCCTTCTTTAATATACTTACGTAGTTGTGTAGCCGATAATTGAAGAAGTGGCGCATTAAGAATACAAAGGTTGGCACCGATATCATTTGTTGCTTCGAAACCTGGTCTTATATAAACATAAATGGTATAATTTTTTATAATCACTTCATAGTTCTTCCACTTATAAAGGTTCTGAAAACTATCACTTCCCATGATGATACAAAATTCATGTTCAGGATGTTTTTCGGCGAGATAGGCTAAAGTACTGGTGGTGTAGGATGGTTTTGGTAAACCAAATTCAATATCTGAGGCCTTAATCCGGTTATCATCTTCTGTAGCCAAACGAACCAGGTGAAGGCGGTGATACTCATTTAATAAATTGGATTCCGTTTTAAATGGATTTTGCGGTGAAACAACAAACCAGATTCTCTCAATATCGGTTTCGTTTAAAATATGATTAGCAATGATCAGGTGTGCAACATGAACCGGGTTAAAAGAGCCGAAATAAAGACCAATTTTCATTTAATTAATTGATAATCAATTGTTTATTTCAACAAAAATATGCTCTGCCTCATTCAATCTAAGGCTTAGATGGTAACCAGCTATATGCACAGATATTGGGTCGCCCAGCGGTGCTACTTGCTCCATTACAATCCTCTCCCCTGGTACGCAGCCCATTTCCATTAGTTTAAGAAAAATATCATTATTCTTGAATTCTCTAATAACACCCTCCTGACCTGGTTTTAATTCAGATAGCCTGACAATCATTTCCATGTTTATATTGCAAAACTACCCTTGTTAGTTTGTTTTTGTTTACGAATTTTGAAAATATGCCGATTTCCTCTTCAATATCAAAAGTTTGTTTCTTTTTCCAGGGAGTCAAAGTCAATTTTACCAACAGGGCGCAATTAAAAAAATATATCCAACTCCTTTTTAAAAAAGAGGGAGAGAAACTGGAATCTATCAACTACATCTTCTGCACCGATAAAGCTTTGCTGGAAATCAACCGCCAATTTCTGACCCACGACTTCTACACTGATATTATTACTTTCGACCTCTCAGAAACAAATGCAATTCAGGCAGAAATCTATATTAGTGTTGACCGGGTAAGAGATAATGCTCTTAAACTTGGCGTTTCTTTCAAATCAGAACTTCACCGGGTCATTTTTCACGGAGTGCTTCATTTATGCGGGTATAAAGACAAAACCAAAGGGGAGAAGGAGAAAATGAGGGATAAAGAGGAGTTTTATCTTGCACGATATTTTAAGTAGCGTTCCACGGGACACTGTTTCAGTCTGAAACAGTGTCCCGTGGAACCATTACCTTTGTGAAAACACTTCACATGCCCAGAAAAAAGAATACCCGGGATCTTTATCCAACTGAGGCCCTTCTAAAGTTCAGAGAAAAAAGAAAATGGCAGATTTCCCTACGCCGCTATGTACTGAATAAACATATTTGCATCGCCTATGCACCATATTTTGGTTTGGATGTTGAAAATATGCGGAAATGGTTTGAATACCAGTTTCAACCTGGCATTGAATGGGATAATTTTGGCAAAATGTGGCAATTCGACCATATTATCCCGGTTACCTATTTTGATTTTTCTGATGAAGCTGAACTTAAAATATGCTGGAATTTTACCAATATTAGAGTAGAGAAATTACAGTTAAACAAAGACCGGGGAAACAGGCTGGATGTTCTGGCAGCAAAAAATTACTTTAAGGAACTCTATGAAAAAACAAAATATGCACCCTGCCTTAAACTTCTTCAAAAAATTGACAGCCTGGAGTTATCAGAGTTTGTAAGTACAGAACGGCAACAAGCCTTTATAAGAAAACATTGGGAATACTTAAATATGATAGAAAGCTATAGCTTTTTTGAATTTGAGCTTCTAAACAGCGGCCGTGATATAAATGAAGTGAAAAAGGAAATAGAGTTCCTAAAAAAGTTTGAGAAGTAGCCACCAGAACGAGATACCTTTGCCAACTTATGTTTCCCGAATACGATGTAATAGTGGTTGGGGCGGGTCATGCCGGCTGTGAAGCGGCGGCGGCGGCGGCGAATCTTGGCTCACAGACCCTATTGGTTACCATGAACATGCAGACAATTGCTCAAATGAGCTGTAATCCTGCCATGGGTGGAATTGCCAAAGGGCAAATTGTACGGGAAATTGATGCAATGGGCGGTTATTCAGGAATTGTAACAGACCTCTCGACTATCCAGTTTCGAATGCTGAACAAAAGCAAAGGGCCGGCCATGTGGAGTCCAAGAGCACAGAATGACAGGATGCTTTTCTCTATCAAGTGGAGGGAAATGCTGGAACAAACACCGAATCTTGATTTTTACCAGGACATGGTTAAGGGATTACTTATAAAAGATGGCAGATGTCAGGGGGTAGTTACCGGGCTGGGACATGAAATAAAAGCAAAATCTGTTGTGTTGACAAATGGGACTTTTTTAAATGGGGTGGTCCACATTGGAGAAAAGAGTTTCGGTGGGGGAAGGATGGCGGAGAAGGCTGCTACAGGAATCACTGAACAATTAGTTTCCCTGGGATTTGAAAGTGATCGGCTAAAAACGGGAACTCCACCGAGGATAGATGGGCGAAGCCTTGATTATAGTAAAATGGAAGAACAGCCCGGCGACGATGAAATAGTTGGATTTTCCTTCCTGAATGTAGAAAAACCAAAGACACAAAGAAGCTGTTGGATAACCTATACCAGTCAAAAGGTTCATGATATATTGAAAACCGGGTTTGACAGAAGCCCAATGTTTGCCGGAAGGATTGATGGGGCAGGACCAAGGTACTGCCCGAGCATAGAGGATAAAATCAATCGCTTTGCCGAAAGGGAAAGGCACCAACTTTTCATTGAACCGGAAGGATGGAACACCGTAGAGATATATGTAAACGGATTTTCTACCTCCTTACCAGAAGAAGTACAATACGAAGCCCTTCGTAATATAGTTGGTTTTGAGAACATAAAAATGTTCCGCCCGGGTTATGCAATAGAATATGATTTCTTTCCTCCGACACAGTTGAAATACACATTAGAAACAAAACTGATTAAGAATTTATTCTTCGCCGGACAGATAAATGGAACAACCGGTTATGAAGAAGCCGCTTGCCAGGGGTTGATGGCCGGTATTAATGCACACCAGAAAATCAGAAATCTTGAACCCGTTATTTTAAAAAGAAGCGAAGCATATATTGGTGTGTTAATTGATGATTTAATAAGTAAAGGCACAGATGAACCTTATAGAATGTTTACATCAAGAGCAGAATTCAGAACATTGCTAAGGCAGGACAATGCTGATTTACGTTTAACAGAATTAAGTTATCGTCTTGGCCTGGCATCCCAGGAAAGAATGGATAAATTGATTGATAAGAAAAATAGTGTTGAACTAATAAAATCCCTTTTAAAAGATTTTGTTGTAGAACCCGAAGAAATAAATTTGTATTTCAATTCTATTAATTCTTCTCCGGTTACAGAAAAACAAAAAGCCAAAAAAATATTGCTGCGGCCCGACGTTGAGTTGGATGAATTAGCTGATGCATTGCCGAAACTAAAAAAAGAATTAAAAGAATATTCAAAAGATGCGATTGAACAAGCATCCATCCAGGTCAAGTATGATGTGTATATAGAAAAAGAAAAAGAACTGGTACAGCGAATGAGCCAGCTGGAGGAACTGGAAATACCTGAAACATTTGACTATAAAAAGATCATTTCTCTCGGTAACGAGGCAATGGAAAAATTAACCCGCATTCGTCCCCGGACACTGGGACAGGCCAGCCGTATATCAGGAATAAACCCTAGTGATGTGCAGATGTTGATGGTGTTTATGGGGCGATGATTTTGAAATTCCTGGAAAAAGCTTATTTTACTACAATTCTCAAAAAAATAAGTGATGCGGAAATTTTATACTACCCGGTTAGTGTTTTTACTGGTTGTTGGTTTGTTGCTAAACAGTAACATTAAATCACAAATGCGCCAAATACATTTGGATCTTGTTAATACTAACAATGAAATAAAAAAGCTAAGTTTTTACAGCCCTTCAGAAGGCTTTATTGCATGTACCGAATTTTCTGCAGACTGGGTTGGCTATACAATAGATTCGGGAAGGACCTATGTGAAAAGATATATTACGCTGGGCAATGTAAACTTCAACGGGTATCCCGTCAATATTACATTTGGCTTTGGTATAAGTGGGGTAAAGGCCTTTAATCAAAACAACATAGTTGTTTATGGCGATTATGGATTAGTGCCATCTATACTTTACTCAACCAATGGTGGTGTTTCTTATACATTGATTTATCATTCCCAATTCAACCCATTGCAATTGTTGACCGGAATCGAGGATATGTCTTTCCCCGAAAACAATGCAATCGGATACGCAGTAGACGGAGACAGGATTTTAAAAACTACTAATCAGGGGCTTAGTTGGACTACCTCAAGAACAGATCCGGAAAGTTTGTTCGATGCAATTGAAGCGGTTGACAACAACACTGTGTTTGTAATGAGCAGAGATTATACCACGAACAAACTACTGAAAACAACCAATGGAGGAAGTTCCTGGCAAATGGTAACCCTGCCATCATTACCCGGCGGGAAATTGACTTATGCGCATTTTCTTACCGCTAACACAGGATGGCTGGGAATGTTTGATAATAACAATAACTACTATTTCTATAAAACAATAACCGGCGGCGCCAGTTGGACACTACAAAACAATATTGAGGCAACACCATTTGCTGCTACCAGAATGAAGTTTGTTGATGTTAATACCGGGTATGCCTTCGGGCCACAGCAAAATACTGTTTTTAAAACATTTGATAGTGGTGTTACCTGGGAGCCTTTGCCCAGAGATAACAGTTTTGCTTACCTAGGATATTCTCATGATGCGTTGCTGGCAATATCTCCGACACAACTATGGGCTGGCGGAAACAGGGCTTTTTTAGAATTAACAACCAATGGCGGTGGCACTCCTCTTCCCAAAGCTTTTTTCAGAATAGATACTGTCGGCTATTCAAATACTGGTCAAGTTAATCTTGTTAATCATTCAAGAACCGGATATACTTATAAGTGGTTTGTGAATAATGTACAGATAAGTACCAATTATAATACTTCTTATACGCATAATGTCAGCAATACTTATGATACAGTCAAACTTGTAGTGACAAGCGGCACTTTTACAGATACTGCAATCAAATATCAGGCTTTTAATCCACCCGTTGTTGTAAGTATATTTAGTCCAATCAGTGCAGGAACGGGAACTGTAGTAAATATTACGGGCCAAAATTTTACTGGAGCAACTTCAGTAAGTTTTGGCGGTGTGCCGGCCTCTTCTTATACAGTAGTTTCTCCAACCAGTATTAATGCAACGGTAGGTGCCGGCGCATCAGGATTAGTCAGAGTTATAACGCCACTTGGCCAGGGAACCAAAGCAGGATTTATATATATACCACCACCAGCCATTACTTCATTCAATCCTACATCTGCTACAGCAGGAACTATTGTAATTATTACGGGTACAGGATTTACAGGAGCAACTTCTGTAACTTTTGGTGGAGTGCCCGCAACTACCTTCAATGTTGTTTCCGCCACTACAATAACGGCAACAGCACCATCCGGACCTTCAGGCAGTGTCAGCGTTACAACACCAGGTGGAACGGCAATCCTGTCGGGCTTTATTAGTTTGCCTACCATTACTTCATTTACTCCTTTACAGGGAACCGAGGGAACTGTACTTACTATAACAGGTACATCATTTTCAGGTACTACTGGTGTAACTGTTGGCGGTGTGAATGTGATTTCATTCACGGTAGTATCATCAATCAGTATAAGGGCAATAGTTGGTCCCGGTGCTTCGGGCAATGTGGCTGTAACAAAGCCAGGCGGAAGTTCTTCACTTCCGGGCTTTACATGGTATCCTCCTCCGGTTATTGCTTCGTTTAATCCTGCAAGTGGCCCGGTTGGGACAACAGTAACAATAACAGGAACCGGGTTTAATCCCACCGCCTCGAATAATACAGTTTATTTTGGATCAGTAAAGGCAACGGTAATTAGTGGTAATGCCACTTCATTAACTGTAACTGTTCCGGAAGGTGCCACCTTTCAACCTATCAGTGTAATCAGTAATTACCTCATCGGGTATTCTTCAAAGCCATTTCTTCTTACATTTCCAAATGGAGGAAGTATAACTGCAAATTCTTTTGCCAACAGAACAACAATTTCAACTCTTTCCACCGAAGGGCCAACCAGATTGGAATTAGCGGATATGGACAATGATGGAAAATCTGATATAATTCTGACCAAGTATGGCAACCCTGGAGTAAGCGGCGCATTTATTTACCGCAACACCAGTGCAGCAACTACTATTTCATTTGCTATACCAATAGAGTTACCCGGCGGATACGAATCAACAACTATTGCTGATATAGACGGAGACGGCAAACTGGATGTAGTATTGCAGGGCTTAAGGCTTTACCGAAATATTTCAACGACGGGTAATATTGCTTTTGCACCTGCCGTAACAATTGCCGAGGCCAATCCGCCAGCTGCACTAATAGTAGCTGATTTTGATGGAGATGGAAAAGTAGATATAATAGGTAGTCGCTACTGGTCAGAATCTGTATCAAAGATATACCGCAACATTAGCGAGCCGGGTGCATTTTCTTTTGCGTCGTCGATTTCTATAAGCCTTTCTACTGCGGAACGTAATATGGTGGCTACCGACCTTGATGGAGATAATAAACCCGAGTTGGTAATTACTGGAGCCGGCGTTTATAGAAACACCAGCATAAAAGGCAACATCACCTTTGCAACTCCGGTTGCATATCCCGCATATACACACTCCTATATAGCAAACGGCGACATGGATGGTGATGGAAAAACAGACCTGATATCAGGAGATCAAAACGGTTCAAAGATTTCCTTAATAAGGAATATAAGCACTGCCGGTTCAATTTCATTTGAACAACAGGTTGAATTTAATGCCATGCAGGGCCCGGCGGGTATTGCTGTCAGTGATTTGGACGGAGATGGTAAGCCAGATATTGCAGCGGCCCTTTACAACAATAGTGTTGGGGTTTTTAAGAATGTCAGCTCTCCGGGCATTATGTCTTTTTTGCCCAAGATAGATTACAGCCCTATCACTTCAGGAACCGAAAGTATGGTGGTAATTGGCGATTTGAATAATGACGGCAAAAATGATATTGTCACCTGTTCAGAAATTCAACGGGCTATTTCCATTCATAAAAATGAAGTAAAGCCCGAGCCGACTATTTTATCCTTTACGCCCACATTTGGAATAGCGGGAACTGTAGTTACTATTACAGGCAATAACTTTACAGGGGTAACCGGTGTAAGTTTTGGAGGCATATCTGCTGCATCTTTTATTGTAAACTCTTCTACATCAATAACAGCCACAGTAGGTACAGGGGCAAGCGGAAATCTATCGGTTACCAATAATTTCGGCACTGGTTTTCGTCCCGGCTTCTCGTATGGTATTCCCCCTGTTATTACTTCCATATCTACCCGATTCGGCACAATAGGATCAAGTGTTATTATTAACGGAACCGGATTCAATACCGCTGCCGGAAACAATATTGTTTACTTTGGGGGTGTGAAGGCCACTGTAACTTCAGCAAGCGCCACTTCACTAACAGTAACGGTACCAACAGGTGCTCTTTATGAAAGTATAAGTATAACGAATGCTGCTAATGGCCTTACAGCCAGCTCAGCAGAAATGTTTAGTCTTACTTACCCAGGTGCTGGTAGCGCATTTACGGTTAATTCTTTTGCCGCCCGTCAGGATTTTACCAACGGTGGAATGGGAACTCTTTCTGATATTGACAGTGACGGAAAACTTGATTTGGTATTTCCTTATGGTTCCGCCGGCATAAGTGTGGCCAGAAATACCAGCATTTCTCCGGCTATTTCTTTTGCTCCAAATGTCACTATTGCAACCGGAGCAATATGTTCCGGCATCTGTACCGGCGATTTGGATGGTGACGGAAAGCAGGATGTTGTAACAAGCAACTACGATTCACAATCCATTTCAGTAATCAGGAACAATAGCACTTCAGGGGCTATTTCCTTTGGTACACCAGTAAATATATTAACCGGCATCTCTACCACTCGTCCTTCGGATGTAAAAATCAGAGATATAGATGGCGATGGCAGGCAGGATGTACTGGTTGCTAATTATTACTCCAACACCTTATCTGTATTCAAAAATATCAGTTCTCCGGGCACAATATTGTTAGCGCCAAGGGTCGATTACCTTGTTAATGGATATCCAACCGGTATTGCCTCACAAGATCTTGATGGCGACAGAATGCCGGAAATGATTATCTCCCTGAACGGTCCACAGGAAGCATCCGTATTTAAAAATACCAGCATACCCGGTTCTATTGCATTTGCATTGAAAACAGGATACGGAGTAGGTTCGTGGCCTACCAACGTAAGCCCCGGTGATATAGATGGAGATGGAAAAATTGATTTGTCCGTATCGAATATTAACTCTGCCAGCCTTTCAGTATTAAGAAACACCACAAGCGGCAGCGCAATCACTTTTGCGCCCAAGATTGACCTTACTACAGGCAGCGGTCCTAATGATGTAACCGCCGGTGACCTGGACGGAGATGGAAAACCAGAGCTCATTGCGCCTAACCGCTATTCCGGTCTTACCGTTTCTGTTTTTAAAAACATAAGTACAGCCGGTAACATAATTGTGCAAACAAAAGTTGATTATTCTGTGCCAGTTTCACCATTAAGTTCTACCATTGGCGATATTGATGGTGACGGTGTTCCGGATATGATTATTTATGGATTGGGAGGGCAATATTCAATTTTCCGGAATCTTACAGGCTCTGTAGCAACAGTACAATTGTGTCCTAATACTGGTGCCAACCTTTCAGCCAATCTTTCCGGCTCTACTTACCAGTGGCAACTAAATACCGGAACCGGTTTTGTTAACGCAACCAATAACGCTAACCTGTCAGGTGTTGCCACTGCAACGCTTCAGTTAATTAATGTTCCCGCATTATGGAATAATTATGAGTTTAAGTGTATTGTTAATGGCACACAAAGCAGCCAGGTTTACAAACTATTAATACCCGCATCTGTTACACCATCTGTATCTATCACTGCTAATACATCAATAGCTTGTACAGGATCGATCGTTTCCTTTACAGCCACACAGGTTAATGGTGGAACGGCGCCTGCTTACCAGTGGAAAAGAAACAATTCTAATGTTGGTCCTAGTGCACCCACTTATAGTAGTACGGCGCTTGTGACCGGTGATGTAATGAATGTTATAATGACCAGTAACGCCACCTGCCCTTCTCCTGCAAGTGTAACCAGTAATAGCATAACTGTAACGATTATTACATCCAGCCCTGTTATTTCTATTTCCGGCAATACTACGGTACTATCAGGACAATCATCTGCTATTACATCGTCAGTAATAAATGCTGGTACACCGGGTTATCAGTGGCAGGATAGTACTGCCGCACATACATGGCAGAATATTTCAGGAGCTACCAATTCGTCAATAGTATATATACCAACCCAAACAGGTAATAAAATAAGGTGTCAGGTAGCTGGTAATCCGGTTTGTTTTACACCAGGCACAACACTAAGCAATGTTCTTTCTTTTGTCGTAACATTTCCAACCGCCATCAACCCGGTTCCCGGCTCCAATTTCGGAATCAGATATTTCCCAAATCCCGCCAATACCGTATTATTCATTGATAGCCTCAAGTTGTCTGATAAATGGCAAACACTTGAGGTAATAAGTATTGATGGAAGATCGGTTTTCCCAATTACAAGTATGATCAACAAAACTACCCTTTCTATAAATGTGGAGCGATTGGCAACAGGACAATATATTGCTGTATTACGAAGAAAGAACGGTGTCCCGGCCTATCTTAAATTTATTAAACAATAAAAATCGGGGTTAAGAACCGGCCCAAATGATGTTTAAAGAGAAGCGAAAAACTATTCACCGGCAAGTGAGCTTTTTATTTCAAGCTCTCTTCCTGTCAAAGTATTATTCTTGACTCCCATTATTACCCCCCTGCAATTTGCGCTTCCGCACCGGCATTGAAAAGGCTCCATGTTCTCATCCAAAAATTCGGCATAATCTAAAGTAAGCTCTTCATCTTTCTTAATATTCCCGGTTGCCACTACATTAAGTCCGTCAAATGCAGTATTGGGTTCGCAGCAATGGTTTTGTGGCGCCCATTCAGAAGGGTCATCATCCCATAATATAAAAAGCTCTTCGCTGACCGGATATGCATATCGGCGGAAATGCAGCTTTTCATCTTCGTTCCAGTTCTTTTCAACAAATCTTTTGGTTATGATTCGTTGTGCCCTGCCCTCGCCTTTAAAAATAATTTCCCTCTCCTGTATATCCCGGCTGGCATAAATACCGTAACCAGCAATAGAATTTCCTTTCATAATGAAAGGCTTCTTCTTCCTCTGATGGCGGGCAACGCCTTCGGCAATAATATGTCTTAAAAATCCGGCCTGGCCAATACCATCATACTTCAATACAAAATCAGCTGAGCCCTCATATCCATCTTTATAAAAAACAGAACAGGTAAAATTGATTTCCAAAAAGTATATTTCATTCTTATCATTCACCCTGAAATCTAATCTTGCATAACCAACTCCGTTGAATCCTTTGAATATTTTTTCTGTGGCCGACCGAAGTTGTTTGTCTAATACCGGGTCATCACAGGGAACATTGCAATCAGGATGCAGCTCCGATGTTTTTAAAGCATAGGTTTTAAATTCTTTCCCCTGGGGAAATAAATATTCAACCGGGCGAAAAACGGTACAACTATGAATATCTGTGTTTGCTGCAACCAGTACAGTAAACTCCCGGCCGGCAATGTACTCTTCAACCAATAACGGCCCGTATTCATCTAGTATGCTGATACATTTTTGCTGCAGTTCAATTTTATTGTGTACCAATGAATGCTCATCCACACCAAGACTATCACCGGCTTTGGCGGGTTTTACAAATAAGGGAAATGATAAATGTTCAACAGCGCCATCAACATCCTTCAACTCATTGATGATAGCATAGCCCGGAGTTTTTACTCCTTCACAATAGGCGAGGTACTTCATTAATTCTTTTGGCGGGTCGTATAATTTGGTAGTTGGCCCGGTGAAAGGCAGATTTAATATTTCTAATGTATAGATGACATCAATACTTGGCACTTCCCATTCAAGATAGCCTTCGCAGAGATTTACAAAAACATCATATCCTCCTTTACCCAGCTCTTTAAGTTGTTTGTAGGTGGTAAGCTTGTTGAGAAACACATTGTGTACTTCTGCTTCGGGAATCAATACGGATAAATCCCGGGGCGGGTCGTAGTTTTTATAATCAACGCCGGTGGTGGAATAATCTGGTTGCAGTACACAAACTTTCATGAAATGCTAAGGTAATAACAAGGCGATATTAAATGTTTGCTACAGAGGCATAATTTTCCATTTCTTGCTGTTTATATCATATCGTTTAAAATACTGGGCCTTCTTTATGTGATTAATTGTATTTCCTAAAAGAATACCACTTAATCCCAGGGACAAAAAACCTGCGTTATGGCCCTTTATTATTTCAATAATGCTTCCAATTACTCCCGCTGAACCAATTAATCCTGTAAAGAGAATTCCCATTCCATCAGATTGTTTAGGAGCTTTGGTTTGGAGTGTGATTCGGCTTACTTCATTTATCTTAAAAGCCAAAGAAGTATCCTTGTAGATAGAATATATTCTATAATATCCCGTCTTATAAAGATTTCTTGCCTCTTCTTTAGAGTACCGAGCGCCAGTAATACTGTCGGCATACGAGTCAAAAATGCTTATGTCAAGTAATAATTCCGGTGGCACAATTCTGACACTTTTTATTTTAGCCACATTAAGTAACATTGCTGAAGTACTCTTGGCTTTTCTGTATTCATACTCATAATCATCTCCCGAAGCAACAATAACATTAGAAGATTTGATAGTAAGAATTTTATCAAGGTTCACTCTAATCTCTTTATCGCCTTTATTCAACACTAACTGCGAAAATCCTTGAATACAGGGAAGCAAAAAAAGTATACTATAAAGGAGGTGTCTCGTCAAATGAACACTATTTAACAGTAACTGTCTTTTTGGTAGTTGATTTTTTAGCGGCCGTTTTCTTTACAGGAACTTGCTTCACCATACTTCTTCTAAGGGCATCTTTCAATATCTCACCAATTACTTCAGTAAAAGTTACATTCGATGCTTTCAGAATAGCCCCTATAGAGGTATAGTTTTCGTCTTCACTTAAGCCACATTGGGCATTTACTTCCAACATATATAACTTACCTGTGTTTGCATCCTGGCGAATGTCAATCCGGGTATAACCCTTGCCACCGCAGGCTTTGTAAGCATCGAGACTTAATTGCTTCAATGCAGGAATAAGCGATGCTTCAACCGGGCCGTACTCATAAAAGTTACCATTTTCAGGCATTGGTGTTTCATCTTCATATATCTCCCAAAGACGGTCGAATGATAAAAATTTCTCCCCTTCAGGCAATGATTCATGAAAAACCCTTTTGACAGGTTCATATACAATACAATTATCCCGGTCATCAGATGAGCCGGTAATAAAAGTGGTGTATTCTGATCCGGTAATAAATTGTTCTGCAAACAAACCATCTACCAGCAGATTCCAGCCATGATAGCCTTCGTAAATTTCTTCTACTCTTTTTGCCAGCTCTTCTTCAGTATGTACCACATTTTTGACCGAAACACCCATGCTGCCGCCTGAAACAGCTGGTTTGATAATGATTGGTATTCCAACCCTTTTACAAATTCCTTTTATTGAGCCCTTTTTATCTGTAATCACTCTCCAGTTAGCCGTAGCAACCCCGGCTTTATCAAAAGCCTTCTTCATGGGTATCTTGGAAGTAGTAACATTATAAAAATGTGCATCTGAACCGGTATAAATCAACCCATGCTTTTCTAATTCATGGATAACTGATATTCCCGGGGTGCCATTTACTTCATCGCCATCACAGAGATTTAATACAAGCGGTGTTTTGCCATTGGCGCTAATGGCAATAGAACGGATAATTGCTGCATAATTATCCATAGTAACAGGTTGCCACTTCCATTCTGCTTTCAGCTCTTCAAATACTTTGCTGTACTCTTTTATGCTTTGGGTAAAATCATAATAATGCTGAATATTGGGGTCGTCTGACTCCAGGTGCGGGGCCAGTACCCAAATCGTATATGGCTTTAATAACCGGGTGGCTTCAGATGTCTTCATGCAATCAGGCTACTTTCTTCCTGGCCGGTCGTTTTGCCAGTTGTTGTTGAATAAAATCAGTAAGGCAATATTTTTCCCGTGCTTCTTTGGAAAGGTATGCGGCCCCTTTTATTTGTCCGATACAATGAGGGTTGCCGCAATAGCAATTAAACGACTGAGTCATCTTCCATTCAGTGGAAGGATAGAAAAAAGTCATTTCCTCTTCGGGCTGCAGTTCCTTTAATGCTACTAATTGCATAGTAGTAGTATTAAAGAAAACATTGGGGTCACAACTGTGGTTAATATACTGGAGAAACTCTGGTTGCAGTGTAATGTGCTTACCAATGCCAACCTGAACAGTCAGGTAAGTTGGTTCTGCTGAAATAGTTCCGGCAAAAAAATCAGCAATTACTTCACCAGGCTGATACGAACGAAGGGCAAATAGTGCATTTTGCCCGTTGGCTAATTTTTGACGCCTCTCAGCAATTACATGATTGCTTATGGTGCGATAAGCAGGGGTAGTAAGTGTCTCCATAAAATGTGTTAGTAAGTATTCAAATAGAAAGATAGATATATTGTTTAATCTAACAAATTTGTAATCGCCGAATGTGAATAATTAATAATTAATGTGGATGATGAGATGAGTGATTATTACATTTATTCAATCGCCTATCGGCTTTGCACCACATCAATATCTATTAAAACAACGGGTTTGTTTTTCAGCTGGTGTTTGTTTTACTAACAAGTATTGACCTATTTGTGCCCTGCTGTTTTTAGGTAGGTTTCAATTTTTACGCTTCTGTACATCGTTGAGTAAAGGTGCTTATGCATCCACTCATTTGAATGGCATACGGGGTTATTATTGCGGGAAGCTCATGAAGCCGGGAAAAAGAAGGGATGTTTTTAATCAGGTAGTTTTTTCTGGGTAATACCCAATCCGGCCATCACCAATCTTATTTCACTAAAACTTATATCATCACCAAGCTGCTGCTTTATAGGTGTAATAGAACCACCGTCAAAATTCTTAAGGGCAGATTCTATAATGACAACTTTCTCCCGGCTTACCAATTCATCAATCTTAATATCCCCGTTGCGTATAAATTTTGACAGGTGTGATTCAATGGTGGTGATAGTAAGGTTTCTTGCTTTAGCTATTCCGGCTACAGTCTGGCCTTCTTTATATAGCCTAAATGTTTCAGCATGGGTGTCGCCTTTCTTTTTAGCCGGGCCTGTTTTTTCTTTCCGTTCCCTTTTTGGCAACTTCTCCTGTATAAGCGATGAAAGGTTGTTCTCTTTGCTGTAGGCTACAATAACATCTAAAAACTGCCGGCCATATTGTTCAATCTTGGCATCACCAAAGCCGCTTATCTTTCTGAGTTCGGTTAATGTCTGTGGTAAATACATTGCCATTTCATCAATAGTGCTGCTTCCTGCTACAATATATATTGGCAGGTCTTTGCGGGAACAAATACTATCCCGCAGCTTCCTTAATTGCTGATGTAAAAAGGGCCTTGGGCTTTCTGTTCTTTTTTGCGAAGCCCCGGCATACGCATTGACGGAAATGGAAGGCAACATAAATTTTTGCTTGCGGCGATGAAATGCTTCCATATCAAACTGATTATTGAAACCTTCGAGCATAAATTTCTTCGTGGCTAATTGGGCAAATACTTCCCGGAGGCTTTCATTGTATTCTTTGGAATGCATCCGGCTGTCCGTTACCGCCGGAGATTGTTGTATTAATTGAATCAACAAACTTATTTCTTTAACAAAATAAATAGCGGCTGCTTTTATCCTTTCTTGCAATGGCTGGTTTTCTTGCGGCGGTTCCGGTTGAAGAAACAATGTTTGCAGTTGCGTTTGAAACTTTTTTGCGGTCTCCTGAAGTTTATCCAGTTTTCCAAGTAGCTCTTCTGTCCAGGAAATTGATTCAGGGTTAAATGAAGGGCTGTGCTCCAGTAAATAATCCAGTACCTCTTTGCTGCTATTTATTGAGCCGGTAAAATCAAAGGTTGAAAGCAATACTGTTTGCTGGTAATGCTTTCTGGCAATAGCCAGTTCCTTTTGCAATTGGCCACTTGATGCACTTCTTTGCGAAAACTCCACAATCCTGGTATCACTGAACAAGCTGGATGATTTTACATGGCTTTGCAACACCATTCCCTCCAGGTTGGTACATCGGCTTAGCGCTACATACACCTGGCCGGGAGCAAATGCTGCCCCCGCATCAATGATGGCCCTTTCAAAAGTCAGCCCCTGGCTTTTGTGGATGGTAATGGCCCATGCTAATCGCAGGGGATATTGAGTAAAAGATCCGAGTACATCAGCGTCTAATTGGCGGGTTGACTTATTCAGTGTGTACCGGATATTTTCCCATTTCTCTTTTTGTACTTCTATTTCTGCCGCTTCGCCTTCACATTGTACAAATATTTTATCTGCTTCCAATTTTGATATGGTTCCAATTTTTCCATTGAAATATCTTTTGCCTTTATCTGCTGCATCATTTCTTAAAAACATTACCTGTGCGCCGGATTTTAAATACAGTATCTCCTCTGCCGGATAAGCCCGGTCAGAAAACTCCCCCTGCATTTCTGCTTCGTAAGAAAATAATTTACTGTCGAGATTACCCAACTCTCCTGCATTTATTTCGCTGGCTTTATTATTATGAGTAGTAAGGATAATGTAGCCGTCCTGCTTGCTGCGGCGAAATCCTGGTTGAAACCGGCTTTCCAGAATTTTCATTCCATCTTCGTCCAGCTCATTGTTACGAACCTGGTTTAGCAGGTTGATAAATCGTTCCTCACTTTGCCGGTATATTTTATTAAACTCAATATAAACCGGCGGGTCTTCCTGCAATACTTTGCTATCGAAAAAATATTGCCCGCTATAATATTCTGACAGCAAATTCCATTCTTGTTCTTTTATTACTGGTGGCAACTGCAGCATATCGCCGATAAATAAAAGCTGAACGCCGCCGAATCTTTCTGATGGTCGCTGGCGGATATGGCGAAGCACCGTATCTATTGCGTCCAGCACATCACAACGAACCATGCTTATCTCATCAATCACCAATATTTCGAGTTGCTGCAACACTTTTTTCTTGTCACTGTTAAACCGAAGCCGGCTTATAAGACTATGTTTATTAGAAATTTCCTGGCCATGTGCAGGAAACCCGGTTCCCTTTGTTTCGGGAATAAATGGAGCAAGCGGTAGTTGAAAGAAGGAGTGAATCGTAACGCCGCCTGCATTGATGGCGGCCACCCCCGTTGGCGCCACCACCGCCATTTGTTTCGGACAGTTCTCCCGGATATATTTTAAGAATGTGGTTTTGCCGGTGCCGGCTTTGCCGGTGAGGAAAATGTTTCTGTTACTTTGATTAACTAAATCCACCGCCAGCCGGAACATCTCATTTTCAGTATCGTAATTCATAATTTACTTATTGGGCAAAAAAAATGGAACATTGCGCCGGTCTATACCATTGCAATGTTCCACAATTATCGTCAAATTATTACTCTGCGGCTTTTACACCAAGCATCAGCAATTCATTCACCTGTATCTCGGTGATGTATTTTTTATTGCCTTCTTTATCATTATAGCTGCGGTTGATTAGCTTGCCTTCAATGGCTACTTCCTTTCCTTTAGTCAGGAATTTTTCAACGATCTCAGCTACTTTCCCCCAGGCTACCAGGTTGTGCCATTGTGTTTCCGTTACTTTCTCGCCTTTGGCATTGCGATAGTTTTCACTGGTGGCTACGCTGAAACGGGCCATCTTTTTACCACTTTCTAATGTTTTTACTTCTGGTGCATTACCGAGATTACCGATTAATTGCACTTTGTTTTTTAATGCGTACATGTTTTAAGTTTTGTGCCTCCGTTCCGTTATGGTTTTGCGGAAGCGGTTTTTGAATTTTGTTATCTCAGCCAACCGGCGACGTCATTTCCGATTGACAACACAAAGATGATAGTGCCGGGAAACGATAGCCGGTTTTTACCCGTTTCTTCCCGAAGCTAAACGTGTAAAAGCGTTTGCACACGGATAATTTTGCCTATCTTAAGACCCTGAAATCATTGCTATGACAACAACTGAGACAAAAAACTGTCTTGACTGCGGTAAACCCCTTAAAGGACGGATAGATAAAAAATTTTGCGATGATTATTGCCGCAACAACTACAACAACCAGCAAAAATCCAAAGGAAGTCATAGCACATTTGTCAGAAATATTAATAATGCATTGTTGAAAAACAGGAAAGTGCTGGAATCAATTCTTGTTGATACAGAAGAAACGGCTAAGGCCAATAAAGACAAATTGATGCGATTGGGTTTCCAGTTTAAATACCTCACACACATTTATACTACTAAAACCGGTAAGACTTATTATTACTGCTATGATTACGGATACCTGCCGCTGGATCATGATTGGTTTTTGATTGTAAAGAAGAAAGAAGAATAGTCTATTGCCTTTATTTTTGCAGCATGTCAAATCCTGTTATTTGTATTGGAGCATCGTTTGTAGATGAATTATTTCATGCTACGGATGAGATGCTATTGGCCACCACCAATGATGCAATAGTTACTAAAACCGCCGGAGGGGTAAGCCGCAATATTGCCCATCAATTAGCTCTGCTGGGAGTACCTGTTCAATTAATCAGTGTTTTTGGAAATGACAGCGACGGTGACTGGCTGAAGCAAGTCTGTACAGCAGCCGGTGCAAAATTGGATGCTGTGATAACCAAAGAAGGGCTTTCGGGAAAATATACCGGCATACTGAATGTGGATGGTTCATTGTTTTCTGCTTTCTTAACCAACGCTGCCAATCATTTGATAACGCCGCAACATTTATCAAAATATACAGCGTTGTTGAAAACAGCTTCTTATTTATTAGCCGATGCCAATATTAGTGTTGCCGCTGCGGAATGGCTCCTTGCTTTCAGCAACGAAACAGGAATTCCGTTTGTGATAGAACCTGTGTCTGTTCCGCCGGCAAAAAAATTCAAGAGTGTAAATTTGAAAGGGCTGTATATGATAACCCCTAATGAAGATGAACTGCCCGTGCTTTGTTCTGAAAAAGCATTCCTTACCCAATTGCAGGTAGAAGAGTTAATACAAAGAGGAATAAAGTATATCTGGCTGCACAATGGCCAGCACGGCTCCGCCCTTTATAACAAGGAGAAATCCATCACTCTGCATGCACCGGATATAGAAGTGGTGGACTGTACAGGAGCCGGAGATGGCTCTTTATCGGGATTTATATTGGGTAAACACCTTGGTAAAGAGGATATTGATTGTCTCAAACTGGCGCATACTTTATCTGCCGAAATATTACAAGTAAACGGCGCCATTGCCACACACCTGACACAGGAAAAACTTTTGCGGCTTGTCACTAAATACTATCCCGATTGATGAATACATTTTTAGAAATACACCCTGAAGTAAAAGAAGCATTGGTAAATGGCAGGGCTGTTGTTGCGTTAGAGTCCACCATCATTTCACATGGTATGCCTTATCCGAAAAATCTGGAAACGGCATTGGCTGTGGAAGAAGTGGTAAGGAGTGGCGGCGCTGTGCCGGCAACGATCGCCATCTTTAATGGCAAATGCCATGTAGGGTTAACAAAGGAAGAGCTGGAATACTTTGGCAAAGCGAAAGATGTATGGAAAGTGAGTTTGCGGGATATGCCGTATGTCCTCAGTAAAAATTTATACGGGGCAACAACGGTTGCCGCCACTATGCGGATTGCTGATATGGCCGGAATAAAAATATTCGCCACCGGTGGCATTGGTGGTGTACACCGGGGTGCTGAAACAAGTATGGATATCTCTGCTGATCTCGCCGAAATGGCGCAAACATCCGTGGCTGTTGTATCAGCCGGGGTAAAATCTATTTTGGATATTGGATTGACATTAGAATACCTGGAAACAAGAGGCATTCCTGTTGTTACTTACGGGCAGGATGATTTTCCGGGTTTTTATTCCCGCAAAAGTGGGTTTCAATCTCCGTTGCGGTTGGACACGGCCGGGGAAATTGCTGCACTGCTTGAAACCAAATGGAAATTAGGATTAAGGGGGGCTGTATTAATCGCCAACCCTGTACCCGCCGAACAGGAAATTGCTGCAAATGAAATTGAGGTACACATTCAACAAGCACTGGCAGCGGCGAAAGAAAAAAAGATTACCGGGAAAAAAATTACTCCCTTCTTATTACAATACATAGCCGGCCACACAAACGGAGAAAGCCTGGAAGCGAATATTGCACTTATTAAACATAATGCTAAAGTGGGGGCGGGGGTGGCTGTATCTTATGCGCTGATAAAATAAAACCAGCTATTTTGAATACTTAATTTTTTTTCCGAAGGATTTAGCAAAAGAATCAAACTCGTTCCAGATTTTATTAATGCTGGATTCCTTGGTTTTTATATAGTGAAGCTCCTTAAACACCCTTTCGTTTTTCATACCATAGATTGTAAATGTAGAATTACTGGCGACCTGGCCGGTAAAAACAATGAGTGAATCTTTTATGATAGCCCTTATTTTTATGCTGCGGCTTCCAAGGGTTTTTTCTGTACTTGAAACAAATTTAAGTGTCGCATCCTTTGATTCTATTGAATATCCTTTGTCCAGCATTGCAAGACAAATTCTGTTGAACAGGTTTGCGGTATCTGCAGCTGTAACTGTAATTTTAGTGTCGTCTTTCGATGGTTCCTGGCTATAGGTAAAAACAGGTATAAATAGCAGAAAAAATAATAACTTTTTCATGGTGGGTATTTTTATTTGAAAATAGGACATTATATTAAATATAGCCGGTTACTTTTCTGATCATTTTTGGAAGATGACCCTATCTGTTTCATTACAACGCACCGGCTAATAATAATCCTGCTTACCGGGCTTTAAGAGTTTCCTGAAACTAAAAAACTCCTGCAAAGAATTCGTTTTACAGGAGTTTTTTGTGGTGTGGGGCGGGATCGAACCGCCGACACAAGGATTTTCAGTCCTTTGCTCTACCGACTGAGCTACCGCACCATCCAAATTTCGAACAAGGAACAATGAATGTTGAATGTCGAAATGGGTTGCAAATATAGCAGATTGGCCTATAAATCGGCAATCTTCAATCGAAAATCTTCAATTTCAGGCCTTACATGCCGTATTCGCTCAAAAACTTAATCCGCATGATTTTTAATTGCTCCCAGTTAAAGTTATAGTCGGCCAGTTCTTCCTGGGCCACCTGCAGGGAGGAGGTTTCGCAACCTTTAAAATATTCAATAATCTCATCCTGGTCATCTTCATCCAGCATTTCGTCTATTGCATATGCAAGGTTTAGCTTAGTACCGCTTGCGGCAATGGTTTCCATTTCTTCCAGCATTTCATCCATCCGCCAGCCTTTGTTCTTGGCTATTGTTTCGAGAGAAACTTTTTTATCGGTATTCTGAATAATATAAACCTTGCTGCCGCTTTTATTCACCACACTCTTCATCACAAAATCATCGGGCCGTTCTATATTATTCTCTTCGACATATCTTTTTATCAGGTCAACAAAAGGGCGGCCATACTTAATAGCTTTCCCCTTGCTCACTCCCTGGCATTTTTCCAATCCTTCCATGGTAATGGGATAAAATGTCGCCATATCCTGTAAGGAAGATTCAAGGAAAATAACAAAGGGAGGTAATGTTTTCTTTTTTGCTTCTTTTTGCCTCAGCTCCATCAGCATCGCTATTAGCTTTTCGTCCAGTGCGGCGCCACCGGTTGTCTCGGTTCCTTCTTCATCATCAGCATCTGCATTATCATATAATTTATTAAGGACTATCTGGAATGATTTAGGCTTCTTAAGAAATGCTTCTGCTTTCCTGGTGAACTTCAATACCCCGTATTCTTCAATATCCTTTGTCAATAATCCCTCTAATATCAATTGCCTTAATAATGAATTCCAGAAATGATTATCCCTGTCATTGCCGCTGGCAAAAGCATCCAGCGCATCATGCCGGAACATCTGTATCTGTGGCGTTAGCCTTCCGCTAATGATTTGTACCACATAATCAGTAGCAAATCTTTCGTCCAGTGCTTTAATAGCTTTTAATGCAATTACTACTTCATCCTTTGCTTCTACCCTCTCTTTAGGATGTTTACAGTTATCACACTGCCCGCAATTTTCTTTTTCATACTCTTCACCGAAATAGCTCATCAATATTTTACGGCGGCAAACTCCGGTTTCAGCAAAGGCAACTGTTTCATGGATCAGCTGAGCCCCAACTTCTCTTTCACTGAGCGGTTTGTCCCGCATCAGGTGTTCGAGCTTGCTTACATCTTTATGAGAATAATAGAGAAGACATTTCCCTTCCAATCCGTCACGACCGGCACGACCGGTTTCCTGGTAATAGTTTTCAATTGATTTTGGAATATTATAATGAATGACAAACCGGATATCCGGCTTGTCAATGCCCATCCCAAAAGCAATGGTAGCGCAGATTACCTGCACATCTTCCCCTAAAAACTGGTCCTGCCTCTCTGACCGCAGCTTACTATCAAGCCCTGCATGATATGCAACGGCTTTGATGCCGTTTGCATTTAAAATATCAGCCAGCTCTTCTGTTGTTTTGCGGTTAAGTGTATAAATGATACCGCTTTTTTTCTTCATGCTTTTTATAAAGCGGACAATATGTTCGTCGGTTTGTGCCTTTTTTATTTTGGGTAACACTTCATAATAAAGATTGGCCCGGTTGAAAGAGGAGATAAAAATATTTGGCTTTCGTAAGTCAAGATTTTTTATAATATCGCTTTGCACTTTTGGTGTGGCGGTAGCTGTTAATGCAATTACCGGCGCATCTGGATTTATTTGTATCATCATTTCCCGTAAGCGACGATACTCAGGGCGAAAATCATGTCCCCACTCAGAAATACAGTGTGCTTCGTCAACTGCGAAAAAAGATATTTTTAAATCAGAAAAGAATTCAAGATTTTCCTGCTTAGTCAATGTTTCAGGAGCCACAAACAACATTTTGGTTTTGCCGCTGAGTAAATCATCGTGCACTTCTTTTGTCTCTTTCTTATTCAGTGTTGAATTAAGAAAGTGCGCCACTTCATCATTACTGCTGTAGCCACGCACAAGATCCACCTGGTTTTTCATTAAAGCAATCAGCGGGGAAACGATAAGGGCAACTCCTTCACTTACCATAGCCGGCAATTGATAACACAAACTTTTGCCACCCCCTGTTGGCATGATGACAAATGTATCGTGGCCGGCCAGTACTGATTCAATTGATTTTTCCTGTGTCCCCTTGAATTTATCAAACCCAAAATACTCTTGTAAGGCCTTGTGCAGGTCAAATCTTTTTTTTGCCGTCCCCGCCTTACCGGTATTTAGGCTTACTTCCTTAACCTTTACTGTTTTGCCACCCGCAGGCCGGGCCGGCTTCTTAACTGTTGATGTTCCCATTACGCTATAATTTCTATCGTCCCGATTGTTATCGGGGCTACAAATGCAGATTTATTTAAGATACTGATTTTTATCTGACCGGCATCTCTTGTGCAAACATATTTTTTGCAAAAAACAAATAATCGTAGGATAAATAAGTGTTTATTCTGTCTAATGGCCGGGGCGTCAGTGGGTAGTGTAACCTAAACCAGGAAGGAACTCCTATCACACAATTTCTTTCCCCTAATGGCTTTCCCGTTCCGAAGCTTCAATAAATCCTGTGCTGTCAGGATCGGGAGCCGGCGAATTTACGAATGTTTCAGCACCTATCCGGGGTTGAAGCGTTAAAATTGGGCTGCTGCAATTGCATTACCGGGACTTCGTGGCAAATCCTCTAAATTTGCGCCTTTCAATCATGTCCACATCCATCAAACAAGTTGCTCTCAAAACCATTGAGTTAGAGGCCCGGTCTGTTACGGGTCTTGCCTCGTTTATAAATGATGATTTTGAAAAAACAGTTCATGCCATTGCCAATTGCCAGGGCCGGGTGGTAGTAAGTGGCATTGGAAAAAGCGCCGTGATTGCTCAAAAAATTGTAGCTACGTTTAATTCCACCGGAACCCCATCCATTTTTATGCACGCCGCCGATGCCATTCATGGCGACCTGGGCATGGTGCAGCAGGATGATGTGGTAATTATCATCAGCAAAAGTGGAGAAAGCCCGGAGATAAAAGTATTGGTGCCATTGATAAGAAATTTTGGTAACATATTAATTGGGATGGTGGGCAGTATTGAATCATATCTTGCAAAAAATGTTACCCTCGTTTTAAATACAACCGTTGAACAAGAGGCTTGTCCCAATAACCTTGCCCCAACGTCAAGCACTACTGCACAATTAGTAATGGGAGATGCTATTGCAGTTTGTTTAATGGAGTTAAAAGGGTTTCAATCTGATGACTTTGCCAGGTTTCATCCCGGCGGCATGCTCGGAAAAAAACTGTACCTGCGGGTGTCAGATTTATGTGCGGACAATCAAAAGCCAAAAGTGCTGGCCAGCCAATCGCTAAAAGAAGTGATTGTGGAGATGACAGCAAAACGACTGGGTATAACCGCTGTAGTTGACGCAGAGAATAATTTACTCGGCATCATTACAGATGGCGACCTGAGAAGGATGCTGGAAAAAACCATTGCCATAGACAAAGTAACTGCCGGGGATATAATGACGGCTAATCCCAGATCCATTGACCCGGATGAACTGGCAGTAACCGCATTGGATCTGTTGAGAAAAAATGAGATATCGCAATTGGCAGTACTACAAAACGGAAAGTATTCGGGTATTATACATTTACATGACCTGATAAGAGAGGGGTTGATTTAAACCACAGCCCCTAAAGGGGTGTAAAGACAGCGGGTGAATTTTAAATAATCGTAAAAACAAAGCCCCCTTTAGGGGGTTGGGGTATGAACAAACATCACTACGTAGCAATCATGGCCGGGGGTATCGGCAGCCGTTTCTGGCCGATGAGCCGCACCGATTTTCCCAAACAATTTCTTGATATTCTCGGAACCGGTAAAACGCTGATTCAGCAAACTTTTGAACGCTACGCCAAAGTAGTGCCTAAAGAAAATATTTATATTGTAACAGCAGGGGAGTATGTTCATATTGTAAAAAAACAACTGCCTGATATTTCTGAAGAAAATATCCTGGCTGAGCCGTCCAGAAAAAACACAGCACCCTGTATTGCTTATATTGCTTTCAAGTTATTGAAAAAAGATCCGAAGGCGTTGATGATGGCAGCACCGGCAGATAATCTCGTTTTGGAAACAGACGAGTTTATTAAAACCGCCAAAAAAGCACTGAACTTTGTTGACCATATTAATGCGCTGGTTACTATCGGCGTCAAGCCCACTTATCCCAATACCGGATATGGTTACATTCAGCATGATACCACAGAAGCGGCCCCGGATGTTTACCGGGTAAAAACATTTACAGAAAAGCCGAATGTGGAGTTGGCAAAAACATTTATCAGCAGCGGGGATTTTTTATGGAATGCCGGCATCTTTACCTGGAAAGTGAAAAATATACTGGCTGCTTTTGAAAAATATTTGCCGGAAGTATATGATGTGTTTGCCGCTGAGAAAGACAATTTCAACACAGCACAGGAAACAGCGGCAATTGAAAGAATATATCCCCAATGCACAAATATCTCTGTTGATTTTGGTGTAATGGAAAAGGCCGACAACGTATATCTTATTCCCGCATCTTTTGGCTGGAGCGACCTCGGCACCTGGAACAGCGCCTGGGAAAACAAAGACAAGGATTATTTTGGTAATGCCGTGGTGGGGAAACATGTGGTGGTAGTAGATGCTAATAATTGCATGGTGCATGTGCCGGACAATAAATTAGTATTGCTCCAGGGTCTTAAAGACTATATTATTGTTGATACAAAAGACGTTTTACTTATCTGCAAAAAGGACAAAGAGCAGGAGATAAAAGAATATGTGGCAGAAGTAAAAAGAAACAAGGGCGATAAATACTTATAGCCTTTTAGGGGGCAGGTAAATAAATACCACTAAGTGGTACTTGTTTATCCTTCCCGGTTCTTTACTTTTAGGACATAAATTTGATTATGTCTTCTTTCACCGCAAATAATATCCTCTTCCTGGACATTGAAACCGTCCCCCAGTATTCGTCTTACAACGAGTTGCCTGAAGATTGGAAACAATTGTGGAATACCAAATCAACCTCTTTAGTGAAATACCACGAGGGACAGACCAATGAAACCCTGTACCCCCGTGCTGGTATTTACGCTGAGTTTGGAAAAATCATTTGCATCAGTTGCGGCGTATTGCAGGGTCCCGGCGACCAGCGAAAAATTATTCTCAAGAGTTTTTCCGGGGATGATGAAAAATTGCTGCTAAGGCAGTTTAATGAGATGCTGAACAAATGGGCAACCGGAGATCCGAAATATCTTTGTGCCCACAACGGAAAAGAATTTGATTTCCCCTATCTCTGCCGCCGGATGATTATAAATAACCTCCCGATTCCCCCAATGTTAAATATCTCCGGTAAAAAACCGTGGGAGGTAAACCACTTTGACACCCTGGAGCTTTGGAAGTTTGGTGATTTTAAAAGTTACACCTCGTTGAACCTGCTGGCACATACTCTCGGCATTCAAACACCGAAAGATGATATTGACGGCAGCATGGTGTGGGAAGTATATTGGAAAGAAAAGAATTTACAGCGCATCGTTACATATTGCCAGAAAGACGTGGTGACGGTGGCCCAGATTCTTTTGCGGATAAATGCTGAGCCCTTAATAAAAGAGGAAAACATAGAAATCAAACCATAATGAAACGAACCAACTATTTCTCCGGCGCCCAATGGGAAGACATCGTTGGCTATAGCCGTGCGGTTAAGGTCGGAAACGTTGTTGAAGTAACAGGAACTGTGGCTGTTGATGAAAACGGTTTGCCCGTTGGTAAAGATGATGCGTACGGGCAAACAAAATTTATTATTGAAAAAATTGAAACGGTTTTACAAAAAGCCGGGGCTTCGTTAAAAGATGTGGTGCGGACAAGAATGTTTGTTACAGATATCAGCCGTTGGGAAAAATATGGAAAAGCACATGGCGAATTCTTTAAAGACATAAAGCCCTGCACCAGCATGATAGAAGTAAAAGGATTGATTGCCCCCGAATATTTAATAGAGATTGAAGCAACAGCCATCATCTCCTCCTGCCATGAATATTGAAACCCTCAGAGAATATTGTTTGTCAAAACCAGGTGCAGAAGAAACCTTGCCCTTTGGCCCTGATATTTTAGTTTATAAAATCGGTGGCAAAGCTTTTCTGTTAACCGGGCTTGACAATGAAGAGCTACGCTTCAATGTAAAGTGTGACCCCGAAAAAGCAATCGAATTAAGAGAAGAGTTTTCCTGCGTAATACCTGGTTATCACATGAATAAAAAGCACTGGAATACTATTTTGGCAGATGGCTCTGTGCCATTTAAACAACTAAAAGAGTGGATTGACCATTCATATGATCTGGTAACCGGCGGTTTACCTAAGAAGAAAAAACAGCAGGCGGGTTTTCTTTAGGGTTATTTTGGCAGCTCTTTTTTTCGCTACACTATGGTTTCAACTATTTTAGCAGCCTGAAAAATTACCACATGAATAAACTTTGTTTTGTAATTGGCGGATTATGCATCTCCCTCTTTACGCTTGCACAAACCGCCCCAACTTCATACCGCATGACGCTGGGAGAAGAAATAAAACTGAAAAAAGGAACTGCCGACCTTGACATTGTTGCTGCCGATAATACCGGCCTGTATTTTACCGAATCCCGGATAAAGATGACGGGCTATTTTATCATTGGTGCCAGCTATGGCACCAGTATCAAGCTGATGAAGCTCGATAAAAACTTCGGGGAGGTGTTTGATAAGGAATACAAAAAAGAGCTTAAAGGGCTGAGCTTCCAGAGTTTTCAGTCGCTGGGCAGCGACCTGTATATGTTTGCCACCGATTATGAAAAGAAGGAAAAACTATTTAAAGTATATGGCGCAAAGGTGGACAAAAACACCGGTGACCTTGCTGGTGATTTTTTGGAATTGGGAAGCTACCAGTTAGAAAGCAGGAAAGATGATTTTGAGATGAAGGTTGGTCCTGTTCAAAATGGCGCCGCCTTTTTGATGGTGTGCAATGTTTCCGGCAAAGAAAGGGTTACCATCGGCGTTCATCTGCTTGATAAAACATTAAAAAGAAAAGAATCCGCTATCATTGATCTTTCTATTAACCCCAACAACTATGCCCTGCAGGATGTGCAATACACCAAAAACAACAAAATCATTTTACTCGGAAAAGAATATGAGGAGGCGCAGTATGGGAAAAAGAAAAGAAAGAGGCTCGTTTTTAAACAATATCTAATGTCTATCTATAATAATGATGGCAAAAAAGAAAATGATGTACAAATTGATTCTGATGATAAATATGTAATCAGCGGAAGATTGATAGAGCAACCCTCCGGAGAAATGCTGCTGGCGGGCTTTTACAGTAATACCGCTAAAAAAGAAGATCTGAATGGTTTTTACATTAACAAGGTTGACCCTGAAAAAGGAACCTTGTTACTCAGCTCTTATAAAGAAATCAACTCCGGAATGCTGGGCAAAAGCTTTATTGATGAAACAGATGACGACGATATGTCAAAAGAAGAAAAAAGGCTGGCTGGCAAGGCAAAGAACGAAGATGATGAAGATGAGTTTCCCAACAGTTTTGTTATTAAATCAGTAAATATCAACCCTGCTGATAATTCCATCCTTATTACCAGCGAAGTTTCTAAATATACCCATTACACATATACCAGTAGTACTTATAATAATGCAACAAAAACATGGAGCACTACGACCACCAATGTGCACCGCTTTACTAACCACGACATCCTGGTAATTAATGCCGATAAAGACGGTAACATTAAATGGTTAAACGCTTTACCGAAATCGCAGGTAGAAGAAATCCGCACCAGCGGCACCCGTGGAGGTACAGGTATTAGTTTTGGTTTTGATTACAGCGGGTACTTTGCATCAAGGGGTGGCATGCCCTATTATTCTTCGTTTACCAGCCTTATCAATAATAATAACCTGGTGATTATTATGAACGACCATACCAGTAACAATGTGAATGTGGAATATGGTGATAAAGTGAAAACCGTTTATAACTTCAGAAAGAAAAGCAACGTCTATGGTATTTCTATAGACCTGGCTACCGGTAAGATGACCCGCAAGACCATTGGCTCCAATAATGATGAAACTGTATTAATGCCCCGCCATGCTTTTGTGGTGAAGAATGAATTATTCATTCCATCCTGGCGGCAGCATTTGATGGCGAAAACAGAATTACGGTTTGCAAAGATTGTGGTGAAGTAAGTTTGTTTAGAAATACGGAACTTAGCGCAGCTGCTTAAAACCAAGAAGCTGCTTTTTTATTCTAAATACTGTTGTTTTGCACATACAATCCAAACTTCCCAACGTCGGCACCACCATCTTCACCATAATGAGTGGATTGGCTACTGAATACAAAGCCGTGAACCTTGGCCAGGGTTTTCCTGATTTTCCGATGAGTAGCGAATTAACCTCACTGGTGAATAATGCAATGAAAAATAATTTCAACCAGTATGCCCCCATGCCCGGGTGGATGCCGTTGCGGGAATCCATTGCAGAAAAAGTGGAATTTCTTTACCAGGCAAAAATTAATCCTGACACAGAAATCACCATTACTCCCGGCGGCACTTATGCTATCTATTCGGCCTTTACCACTATCCTTCAACCGGGTGACGAAGTGATAGTTTTTGAACCGGCGTATGACAGCTATATCCCAAACATTGAAATTAACGGGGCGAAAGCGGTTACAATAAATTTGGTGTATCCTGATTATCATATAGACTGGGCCGCCGTACAAAATGCCATTACTCCAAAAACAAAAGCCATCATCATCAATTCTCCCCACAATCCAACAGGAAGTGTGATTGGGGAAGAAGATATAAAGCAGTTGAGAAAGATTGTTGAAGGAACAAACATTTTCATCATCAGCGATGAAGTGTATGAACATCTCATTTTCGATAATATCCCGCACCAGAGCATTCTTCGTTATCCTGATTTGCTGGAAAGAAGTTTTGTTTGTTTTTCTTTTGGTAAAACTTATAGCTGCACCGGGTGGAAACTTGGTTATTGCATTGCCCCGGCTGCATTAACAAAAGAATTCAGAAAAGTGCACCAGTTTAATTGCTTCACCTGCCACACACCCTCGCAGGTGGGGCTGGCCACATTTTTGAAAAATAAAGAGGTTTACTTATCACTGTCGTCTTTTATACAAGAGAAAAGGGATTATTTCAAACAACTGATGCAGCAAACAAGGTTCACCATGCAGGAATCTTTTGGCAGCTATTTCATTTGTGGCACTTATGAAAGAATAACCGGGGAGGGTGATAAAGATTTTGCTATCCGTTTAACGAAGGAGGCGGGTGTTGCCACCATTCCGGTTTCCGCTTTTTATCAAAATGGAAAAGACGACAAAGTGCTGCGGTTTTGTTTTTCAAAGACGAAAGAAACCCTGGAGGCGGCGGTGGAGAAGCTGACCAGGATATAAGTTTCTATAATTCACTGGCAGATACCCTTTTTACTTTTCCTTGTTTATCCGCAATAACAAGGTATCCGTTATTTCTTTTTTCTTTCTCAATAAGGCGTTTTCTCACAACGATAAGACCCTCTTTTGTTGTTTCTGAAAAAGACTTTTTTACCGCTTTAGTTTTTCCCATACTGCTAAATTAAAAATTTCCCCGCACCGTTTGGCCCTGCTATGATATGATATATAGTGTTGGCATTAGTTCTGTAATTTAAACATTTACCTTTATTACCATGCAGATTGACAATCGTTACCGGGGAATTTTTTATATGTTGCTTGCCGCCCTTGGCTTTTCACTCATGGGTGGCGCAGCCAAATTATTGAAAGGAAGTTTTGGCGCCGGGCAATTGGTATTCTGGAGAAATGCTGTTGGCCTGGTTGTATTAATCGCCGGGTTTATAATAAAGCCACCGGTAAATAAAGGCGGCAAGTTTCATTTACTCCTCTTCCGGGGACTGATGGGCACAACAGCTCTTTACACTTTGTTGTATTGCATCCTGCACATTCCATTGGGTACAGCCATGACCTATAATCTTACTTCTGCTTTATTTATTGCTGTGTTTTCATTTTTGCTTTTCAGGGAATATCATGGGCGCATTGTATTGCTGGCGGTACTGCTGGGTTTTCTTGGCATGTTGCTGATCTACAAACCCGCTATGCACTATCCATGGTATTATCATGTGGCGGGATTAATATCCGGAATTACAGCGGCCCTCGCCTATATCACTGTTAACCGGCTGGCCGGACATTATGATTCCAGAATAATTGTGCTGTCATTCATTGGAACCGGCATACTAGTTCCCACCGTTTTTATGCTCCTCCGTTATTTCGGCAATCTTCCGGTTGATGATGTTTTCTTTATCGCATGGCGTTGGCCTGTTGGTATTGAATGGTTTTATGTATTGTGGCTCGGTCTTGCGGCATTATTCGGCCAATACTTTGTAACAAAGGCATACTGCGCCGATAAGGCGGGGGTTATTTCTGCAATCGGCTATGCCAACATTATCTTCTCCGTCTTTATTGGCATGGCACTGGGCGATGCCTTCCCGGACTGGATGTCGTCGCTTGGCATCCTTTGCATCATCGGCAGCGGCGTTATTATTTCTTTGGTGAAAAAGAAAGCCGCTTCCTGATTTTTGAACCACATAGGAGGCACATGACTACATAAGGTTTTCACAACCTTTCCCGCCAAAGGCGTGGATATTTTTTTCTATGTGATTCTCTGTTGCATTCTATCTGCCTCCATGTGGTTTATTTTTTTTCCGTTCTAACACCGACAATAATCCTATAAATAATACTTCTGCTATTAAATATACAATGCCATAGAGAGAAGCCGTTTTGAAAAAATATAGCAGCAGGCATATACCAAATAAGGCATAAGCAGCATTGGCAAGAGCCAGGATATAAATTGACCGTTTTGAATTAACCGTTCGCCTTGCCAGGCTAAGGGAGTAGGAACAATAAAGAAGATTAATGATTCCCTGTGTTTTTACTAAACTTTCAGGCAGATTAAAAAATACAGAAAGCCGGGAGCTGAAAATCAATAAGATTATTCCTGCCAGCAGGGCAGCAATCCCATCTGTCCAGAGCAGTTTTTTTAAAGAAATTAATTTATCCATAGAAGTCTTGCGGGATAATGCTATCGTTTTTAATACTTAAGACCGCTAACAGCTAAGTTAAACCAGGCTGTTTTAAAAGTACAAAATAAAAATACCTGGTCAAAAAGTTGGAGGTGTTGTTTTACTAATCGTATATTTGCGATATAAGATTATAAAATGGCTGTTCATAAAAAAGAAGAGTTTACCCAAAAGGAACAGGACCTGGCCAATTTTGCCAAGGCAATGGCTCACCCTGCCCGCATTGCCATCCTGAAAGTGCTGGCGCAGCGAAACGAATGTATTTGTGGTGAGATTGTAAATATGCTGCCATTGGCGCAGTCCACCGTATCACAGCATTTAAAGGAATTAAAAACCGCCGGGCTGATATCCGGCTCCATTGACGGCCCCCGCAGTTGTTATTGTATCAACTGGAAAGCTTTTGAAAAATTCAACGGGGAGTTCAACTTTCTTTTTGCCAACCTGAAAATAAAAAATGAAAGAGCCTGTTGCTGATAAGTCTTTAATCAACCAAAAAATTGAACCATGGATACCGATTCTCAACTTAAACAATTAGTAAAAGAAAAGTACAGCGAAATAGCCAGCCAGTCGAAAGAGGTAAACGCCAGTTCCTGTTGCGGGGCCACCGGATGTGGCAGTGCTGATGTTTATAGTATTATGGCCGACGATTATACAAAACTCGAAGGGTATAATCCGGATGCAGACCTTGGGCTGGGTTGTGGCCTCCCCACAGAATTTGCAAAAATAAAAGAGGGTGATACAGTGATTGACCTTGGTAGTGGCGCCGGCAATGATGCTTTTGTTGCCCGCAGGCTTACCGGCGAAAAAGGAAAAGTGATCGGTATTGATTTTACAGATGCAATGATTGCAAGGGCAAGAGAGAATGCTGATAAGCTGGGGCTGCATAACGTGGAGTTTCGCCAGGGCGATATTGAAGATATGCCTGTTACCGCCAACAAGGCTGATGTAATTGTGAGCAACTGTGTGCTGAACCTTGTTCCCAACAAACACAAAGTATTCGGTGAGGTTTACCGGGTACTGAAACCGGGCGGCCATTTTTCCATTTCTGATATTGTATTGGAAGGGGACCTGCCTGCCAAATGGAGAGAAATAGCTGAACTATATGCCGGTTGTGTGTCCGGCGCCATTCAAAGGAGTGAATACCTCGGTATTATTGAAGAAACGGGGTTTAAAAATATCTCTTTGCAAAAAGACAAGACTATTGTTATTCCTGATGAAATACTGGCCAGCTATTTAAGTGCGGACGAAATCAGCGAATACAAAAAAGGGAAGACAAGAATCACCAGTATTACCGTGTATGCAGAAAAACCGGCAAAAGATGACCGTAATTGTTGCGAACCGGGTAGTGGTTGTTGTTAAAACAAAAAAGGGGCCGCTATGCAGGACCCTTTACCTTTACTGATATGCCAAAGAAGATCCTTTTCGTTTGTGTAGAAAACAGCAACCGTTCTCAAATGAGCCAGGCTTTTGCAAAAATGCTTGGCGGCTCCACTGTTAAAGCGTACAGCGCAGGCTCACACCCATCGGGAAGAATAAATCAAAAAGCTATTGTAGCTATGAAGGAGCTTGGCTATGATTTAAAAACACACCGTTCTAAATCACTGGACCAGGTAAAAGAGTATGGCCCTTTTGATGCGGTGGTAACAATGGGCTGCGGCGATGCCTGCCCCTGGATGCCCGCCAAACAATTTATAGACTGGCAAATTCCCGACCCAAGGGATATGAATGAAGAAGAATTCAGAAAAGTAAGAGACTTGGTAAAAGAAAAAGTAAAAGACCTGCTGGCTTCGCTGTAACATAAAAAGACGGTTACTTTGCGGAAACTATTCCCACTTGAACACCCCTTTTCTTTCTGACCGCATTTATAAACTCCTTTTTGCTTTACTGGGATTGGTTTACACCATTGGCCTCTTTGTGCCGCTGATGGACAATGATTCGGCGCACCATGCCAACATTGCCCTTCACATGCACCTGACGGGTGATTATGTTTCCCTCGTTGATCATGCCGGCGCTTACTTAGACAAACCGCATTTACATTTCTGGCTCTGCGCCTTCAGTTATAAAATTTTTGGCGTTACTTCCTTTGCCTACAAGCTCCCTTCTTTTCTGTTCACCATTCTTGGAACATATTCAACGTATCGTCTTGGAAGATCGCTGTACAATAGCGAAGTTGGTAAACTTGCGGCACTGATTGTTGCCTCAGCCTTTGCTTATATGCTTGCCAACAACGATGTGCGGATGGATGCTATACTCACCTCTTCCATTGCTTTTGCCATTTGGCAATTAGTTGAGTTTATACAAAATAAAAACCTTTTGAATGTTGCAGGCGCCGCATTGGGATTGGCGCTGGGCTTTTCTACCAAAGGACATATTGCCGTATTTGTTCCGGCAGTAGCTGCCTTGTTTTATATCCTTTATCGAAAAGACTGGAAACTATTCCTGAGCTGGAAATGGTTGTTGCTGCTGGCATTATTTGCTTTATTCATTTCACCGGTAGTTTATTGTTATTATCTGCAGTATAATCTTCATCCGGAAATAATGGTGCGGGGTAAAGATCATATCAACGGGGTGAAATTTATTTTACTCAATCAAAGTGTGGAGCGGTTTAGCGGCGGCATGGGCAGTGATGCAAAGAATGATTATTTCTTTTTCCTTCATTCTTTCCTCTGGGCTTTTGCACCGTGGAGTATCCTTGCTTATATCGCATTGGCTGATCGTGTAAAGAATTTTGTACAAAGAAAAGAGGAGTGGTTAACAACCGGGGTCTTTATTGTTATTCTGTTAATCGTTTCTTTTTCGGGATTCAAGTTGCCGCATTACCTGAATATTGTTTTCCCAACTACCTCGGTGATGGTTGCGGCATTTATCGTCAGCAAACAATTGCTGCCGGGGCGGATTAAAAATATTTTTACTGTTCAGCTCATTCTTGCCGGGCTTCTTTTGTCAGCGGTGGCAGCTATTAATGCCTGGGCCTTCCCGGTAAAAAGCGTTTTAACTATTATTATCGTTGTGCTGCTGCTGGCCATTGTTTTTTATTTTATAAAAAGCGCCGCTTACAATCGTTTACAAAAAGCTGCTGCTTCTTCTGTGGCAGCGATGGCCCTTTGCTTCTTTTTGCTGAATAGTAATTTTTACCCGCAATTATTGAAATACCAGGGCGGCAACGAATTAGCTTTCGCTACCAAAGGAAAAGTAAACCCGGCCGGTGTTTATTTCTGGAAGGAGACACAAAGCTCTTCTTTCAGCTTTTATACAGCCTCGTTGCGGAAACAATTTGCTGATGCTGTTTTACAACCCGGTAAAAAAGTATGGCTGCTCTTTGATATAAGGAGTGAAGAGGAAATAAAACAGGCTGGTTACCGGTTTGGTCAGCGGTTTTCTGTTTTGGATTATGAGATAACAAAGCTGGATATAAGGTTTGTGACCCCGGGGGAAAGGGAGAAGCAATGTACAAAGATGGTTGTGGCAGAGATTTATAGATAACGTGGGGCTTGTAATTTCCGGTATCCACAACCTTGTTGAAGATACTCCTGAATGATCTGTTCTTTTAAGTCCATAAAATGGTTGTTTTTTAGTCAACCTATTTCAGGACGAGACAAACAAAAAGTTGAGTATATATTCGTCGCCCCGCCATATTGCCAAACCGAATGTTAGCGGTTAGGCGTTCTTCTCTGTCTCCTGTTTAAATTCTTTCTTTAATCAATTGCTTCCCATAATTGAACTTTGTTGCCTTCTCCGTCAAGAATATGAACAAATTTTCCATAGTCGAAAGCTTCAATTTTGTCTACAATAGTTACGCCTTCTTTTTTTAACTCTTCAACAAGTGCTTCCAGGTTTTCCACTCGATAGTTTATCATAAAGTCTTTGTCAAAGTATTTTGAATCTTGTGCAAATGGTGTCCATTGTGTTTGAGCTTTTGTTGTGCTGTCTGGTTTCTCATACCACTCAAATGTCGCACCATAGGGATTTGTGTCCAACCCAAGGTGTTTTTGATACCATTCGGTTACTTTTTTGGGGTCTTTGCATTTAAAGAAAACACCCCCAATTCCTGTTACTTTTTTCATTTTGTTATTATTATTTGTTGTTGTCGTGATTGTCTTAAATGCGAAACCAAGACAAAAAGTTGTTGCAAGTGTCAAAGTTATTAAAATTGGTTTCTTCATTATAGTCAATTTAATTTGTTGTCAATTTGGTTGTTGGCCGGTCTTTACGCTTACCGCTTACGTGTCGGGTATTGCCGATGGTGGGGAATTTTATATTCGTCCGCCCGGAACCGCTGCCTGGCTTTTTGATAAAGTTAAATATTAAGAACTAAAGCTGGGCTTTATTCGTCGAGCCCCGAACCGCAGTACAACAGAATTACCGCTGCTGATTGTTCCAATGTCAAGCACCACTATTGGCAATACCAATGTTAGCGGCTGGCACTTTCTTCCCCACTAGATGTATTATTATTTTCTTTAGACTTGTTAATATACTTATTATAATATGCCATATAACTTTCCCAGACATTCTTATACAGTAAATCTAAATTTTTCCTCAATGTGTCTAGTTCTGCATCTTCTATGTCTGTCATAATAGTGCGAAGAATATCAATGGATGTTCCTAAAGAAATAAATGCTGGCACTAAACCTGCAAATCGATTGTTGTTTTCATTATAGCTGTAAAGCCCATTCTGCATCGGGTTTAAACTTTTTGACAAATGATATTTAGCAATTACTCTCCATTGCCCATGAGTTACTTCAGACAATCTTTTATAAAGAAAATAATTGATGTTATCTTCACCCCATACCTCTGTCGCCATTTGGGCTATGTTTAATTCAAATATGTCGCCTCTTTCTGTTGCAACTTCAAATTCTCTAACACCAGCATCTTTAATTGCTTTATCAATAATATCGTAAGCTTCCTCTTTCATAGCTGGTTCGTCAATTTGCTCTGCTAATTTTTCTCCAAAGAATCTTTCTCTTCCAGTACTGAATTCACGAAACCTTTGATGAAGTTTTGGGTCTTTCCTTTTCAAAAGCCAAGAAGCAACGATGAAATTTTCAAGTATTGTTCTAAAAACTAATTCTGCTATTTCACCTTTATGAAGTCGAACAAACTCAATAACATCAAGGCTAAGGTTACAAATTCTAGAAACGAAACCCATATTAATTTCGGCAATAGGTTTCGGATAGATAATAACCATGTTAATATCACGAAATTCAGTATACAGTTTTTTAAATTCAGTTGTGAGCTCTTCGATTTTCATTTCTGCGAAATGCTCTTCTTCTTTTTTAGTATCGTCTTGGGGTGGCATAAATGGTGCATATAAAAAATTAAACGTCCAGACGTTTTGACAAAATTCGAGGTCTATATTTTCTGATAAACCGACAGATGGAGGAAAACTTGCCATAATCATCGATACATTTTCCAATGTAAGTATTTCCTCTTTTTTATTGAAGTTATATAATCCAAAAGGGTCTTGCCTATTTGCATGGTGATATTGCATCATTAAGTATTTACAAAGGATAGATGTATCTGCTCGTCCATCTAAAATTTGTTTATATCCAAGCAATAGTGATTTCGCATTTACTGCATTTGGGTTTTCAAGATTAATTTCAAAAAATCGATTATAAAACAAAAGTATTTGTTCAAAGGCGTTTTTAAAGCAAGTATTATTAATTTCATTTAGAATCGAGATATCCTCTTTTATTAGTTTTATGGTATGAGATAAGTTGAAATGAAATCTTATTTTAATCTTATGTTTTAAATTTATAGAATTTGAAATTTGATAAAAATCTGACTTGACTTTTTGATAATCATTATCAACGAGGGCAATTGAAATATGAAGAAATTCGGGTAATCTACTTGACCACGAAAACGGTTGTAGCATTCCTGGGTGTGGGTCGAAAGTTTTTTGCCAAGATGTTCGTGTTTGTCGCACTCTACCTTTTTTCTTTTTTTTAGTCATATTGAAGAATATTAACTGATGACATTTTTTCTAAGCCTTGTTATTTTCTTCCAAACTGGCTCAAGTTTTGTTCCAGCTGTGCCATCGTCAATATTTGAAAGTCCACGAACCATGACATATATCCCAGTAATAATTTGAGCAATTTCTATTGTACCAATAGAATTGTAATCAAAAGATTTTTCTGTAAATATTCTTATTGATACGTAAAAGCCAAACGCAAATTCAAGTACTCCATAGAACAATCTGTAGTTTGTCCTAAAAAGGAAGAAAATAATTCCTGTTAGTAACAATAGAATTACTGTTCCCCATACGTTTATTTTTTCAAATATTAAATCGAAATTGCTCTTAATTAAAAATGCAGAAACGGTTAACAATATTCCAAAGACAAGTCCATAAATAAATCTTCTGTTTTGATATTGATTTATAGTTTCATTTTCTTGTAGTTGTTCTAAGTCAGTTGTCTTGGAAGAAGCCGTGAAAGTTTGAAATTGGAATAAATCAAACGTTTTAATTTTATATTCTTCTGTAAATACACGAAGTGCTCTGTCATTGGTTACTAGAACAACATCTTTGTTTTCCTTTGAGAACTGTCGGGTTAATTCAAAAAGTTGAAGGTCTACATAAGAAAGCTTCTGATTATAATTTCTGGAATGTACCTCTTCCGGAATTTCAACTTCTTTGTCGTATACAGTGATGAAGCCTGTCTTTGTGGATTGGTCTAGAACTTTCCAAAATTGCCCAACTGGTCCAAGTCTTGATGTTACTTTATCAAGTTCTCCGTATAGAAACTTGGGAATTATTATTTTGTAATTAGGGCTCCAACGTGTCAGAGTTGCTGGGTCTTTAATTAAAATATTTGTATCAAGTATGAAGTACTTCATTAGTGAAGGGTTTGCTTGCCGCTAACACTTCAAATTTATGCTATAAGACGCTATAGCACAAAAAATTAAGTGTTGAATATTAGGTAATTAGCGTTATACTTTCTGTATTGTTATTAGGACAATCCAATCTTTTACAACCCCGCCGCTTTACTTATCTCCAGCATCCTGTCAATTGGTTTCTTTGCAGCTAATCTCAAATCTTCATCCATCTCTATCGCCGGTATTTCATACTCCATGCAGAGATAGATTTTTTCCAGTGTGTTCCGCTTCATATGCGGGCAGTCGTTGCAGGCGCAACTGTTATTGGGCGGGGCGGGTATAAATGTTTTATCCGGCGAGGCTTTCATCATCTGGTGTAGTATGCCGGTCTCTGTTGCCACGATATATTCCTGTGATGAATCCGTTTGCGAGTATTTCAATAAGCCGGTGGTAGAGCCAATATAGTCTGCAATACAAAGTATCGGGTCTTCACATTCCGGGTGGGCTATCAGCTTTGCGTTGGGGTGACGAACTTTTAACTTCGTTATTTTTTCCAAACTAAAAATTTCATGCACCATACAGGCGCCATTCCACAACAGCATATTTCTGCCGGTTACCTTGTTGATATAAGCTCCAAGGTTTTTATCCGGCGCAAAGATTATTTTCTGGTCTTTTGGAAAACTTTCTACAATTATTTTTGCATTACTGCTGGTGCATATCACATCACTTAAAGCTTTGATACCAGCGCTGCAGTTGATATAACTCACCACCACATGATCAGGATGTTGCTCTTTAAATTTTTTAAATAATGGCGGCGGGCAACTATCGCTAAGGGAACAACCGGCTTTTAAATCCGGTATAACAACTTTTTTAGTGGGGTTTAAAATCTTCGCTGTTTCAGCCATGAAGTGTACCCCGGCAAAAACGATCATGTCCGCAGTCGTCTTTTCAGCCTGTTGTGCCAAACCTAAACTATCGCCGATATAATCTGCCACATCCTGGATATCCGGCTCCTGGTAGTAGTGCGCCAATACCACTGCATTTTTTTCTTTTTTCAGCCTTTCAATTTCTGCAAAAAGATCCAGCGAAGGATCCAGTTCTATATCCAGGAAACCTTTGTTTTCAAGTTCCTTCTTTGCGGCGGTTAGTGTATCGTTGTTCATCACAAATCGTTTTTCGATTCAGCAATATTCCAACAACTACCACAACTTTTCAAAATAAAATTTTTCAAACCCTGTATTAATACAATAATAGTAATAATATATTTTTATAAAAAAGAGTTTATTATTATTACAGCTGTGAATTGGTGGAAAAGATCTTTTACAAAATTACCTTTTTTAAGTAATGCACATTATCAACCCCGTAATCCACAACATGTTTTATCGATTCTGCCGGGTTTCAGGTACTCTATCCACAATGATGTGTAATCTGGCTGATGCAAAACTTTTTAATGTATTATAAAAATTAATCTGTGAATAAGGATAGGATAATTGGTTGAATAATTACCCCTTTACCTGAAAACTTGAATAAACCACATTTTCGTTTCCAACCATCCAGTTTCATATCCACGTTTCACATGGGGATATCCACATTATTTTTACTGTGTTCACATAGTGTGGTGCAGAAAAAGAAGCAAGGAGGATACAGATTTGAATGTATTTCAGAGATTGGTTAGCCACAGATTATACAGATTAGCACAACTTATCCCGCCTTTGCGGGAGATGAATACAAGTTTACCACAAAATCTCAGCAGTTTACACGAAAAAAGAATTGTATTGATTTGTGTGGTTATAGAAAAAATAGGCCAGTAGTTTTTTATTTGTGTTAATCCGTGTAATCTCGTGTAATCTGTGGCTGTATTTGTATTTTATAAATGGAAAAAGTTATCAAACATAAAGTCCTAATTTTAAATCCTTAAAAATTTACTGTATGAAATATCTGAAACACCTGCTGGTTGCCTTTTGTTTATCTGTTGTATCGCTGGCAAAAGCTGATGAGGGGATGTGGCTGCCCCTGCTGCTGGAAAAAATGAATGAGAAGCACATGAAGAGCCTGGGTATGAAAATGAGTGCTAAAGATATTTATAGTATTAATAACGGAAGCCTGAAAGATGCCATCGTAAGCTTTAATGGCGGCTGCACCGGGGAAGTTATTTCTTCCAAAGGATTAATATTAACCAATCACCACTGCGGGTTTGATGCTATACAAAATCATTCAACCCTTGATCATAATTATATAAGAGATGGTTTTTGGGCAAGAAATAACGGCGAAGAAATTCCCAACCAGGGGATGTTTGTCACTTTTATTGTACGGATAGAAGATGTAAGCAAGCAAGTATTAAATGGAGTAACTCCATCAATGACAGAAAGTGAAAGACAATCAGCGGTTGACAAAAACATCAGCGAGATAAGAAAGGCTGCCAAAAAAGAAACGTACCAGGATGGATTTGTCCGGGGATTTTTTGAAGGCAATCAATATTATATGTTTATCACAGAAACATACAGGGATATAAGACTGGTTGGCGCACCGCCATCTTCCATCGGTAATTTTGGAAAAGATACCGACAACTGGATGTGGCCCCGCCACACCGGTGATTTTTCCATGTTCCGCATCTATGCCAACAAGGATAATAAGCCAGCTGAGTATTCAACAACTAATATTCCCTATACTCCAAAGAAATCACTTTCAATATCATTGGATGGTGTTGCGGAAGGAGATTTTACTATGGTCTTTGGTTTTCCCGGCAGAACAGCACAATACTTACAATCGGCGGCGGTGGAGCAAATTATGACAGTGAACGACCCGGCCAAAATTGCTATCCGTGAAAAAGCACTGGCAGTAATTGATGGCTACATGAGAAAAGACGAACAGATTAAAATCCAGTATGCTGCTAAATATGCCGGTATTCAGAATTCTTATAAAAAGTGGCAGGGAGAGGTGCTGGGATTAACCAGTACCAATGCTCTTGGAAAAAAGAAAACATACGAGGCAGAATTTCAGAAAAGAGTAAACGCTAATCCGCAATGGAAAGCACAATACGGAACACTGTTGGGAGACCTGGAAGCGGCGTATGCCGAAATAAAACCCTTTGGCTATGCACGGGATTATTATTTAGAAATTACCAGCAAAATTGAACTGTTTACCATTGCCGGGTGGATCAGTTCTTTAAAAACCGCTTATGAAAAAGATGGGGAAAAAGGCTACAGTACCCGGCACGACCAGGTGAAGGGGGTGCTAACGGGATTGTTTGATGAATATAATGCAGAGGTTGACCAGCGGCTGTTTGAAACGCTGATAGAAATGTATGTAAAAGACCAGGAAGAAAAATATCAATCACCGTTTCTCAGGAAATGGCTGAAGGAAAATGGTAATAATATTGAAAAACTGGCCACCAAGCTGTATGAAGAGTCTATTCTTCATGATGTAAACAAGACAATGGCGCTGCTCGACAAACCAATGAGTGAGGTGGTGGATAGTGTTCAAAAAGACAAAGCCATCGGGCTATATAAAGATCTTGTAAGCACTTATTCAACACAGGTAACGAAAAAGCTCAATGAAATTCAAAGCCGCATTAATAAACTCAATCGTTCCTACATGCAGGCGCAGATGGATGTTTTTAAAGAAAAAACATTTTACCCGGATGCCAACAGCACACTAAGAGTAACCTATGGCAAAGTAAAGGGCTACAACCCAAGAGATGCAGTGAAGTATGATTATTATACCTACCTGGATGGTGTGCTGGATAAATACAAACCCGGCGATTATGAATTTGATGTGCCGGAGAAGATACGAACACTATACAAGAATAAAGATTACGGCCAATATGGAAACAAAGGAAAAATGCCGGTTTGTTTTATTGCCATGAACCATACTACCGGGGGAAACTCAGGAAGCCCGGCCTTAGATGCTTATGGAAACCTCGTTGGCCTCAATTTCGACCGGGTGTGGGAAGGAACAATGAGTGATATTAATTATGACCCCTCCATTTGCAGGAACATTATGGTGGACATCCGCTATGTATTATTTATAGTGGATAAATATGCCGGCGCCAGCCACCTGGTGCAGGAAATGAAACTGGTACACCCGAAGAGAAAGTAAAAAATATCGAACAAAGCAAATCGCCATATTTATGCCAGTGCAGACGCATTAAAATTATGATAATAAGCACAAGGGCGAAACAGAGAAGAAGGATAATCACAGGTTTTTTCTGCTGCTATGCAGCAGGAATGGGGCAAACCCCAAACAATACCTTCGGAGATTACATCCTCAATGCTCCAAAGGGGCATAAATCAGTGTCATCCGTGTGCTTTTGTCGCCTGATTTATTTGTTGTATAAAAGTTTAATGCGCCTGCCCCAATATTTATGCGGATGGGCAAGGAATTAAGAAGTTGTATTCCCGGACAGGGTCTATGCATTTTCCCCATCCCGGTTCCATATTTAAAAGCTTCAAAAGCTTGGCCGAACAGGCACTTTTTATAGATTTTCCACAGTTTTTCCCCTATTTTTGCCATCCTTAAAAAGCAAGGTTTACCATGTCTATTATTCAGGATATCAGAGATAAATATGCAAGGGTGGCGGTTGTTGCTATTGCACTGGCATTGATTGGTTTTATTTTGACCGACTATTTTTCGGGTCGTGGTGGTGGCGGTAGCGGAAGAACTACCTCCAACAGCCTCGGCAGTGTAAACGGTACAAGTGTAAATGCTGACCAATTTGCCAAAAAAGTGGAGCAAATGGAAGGCAACATGCGGCAACAGGGTTATCCTGCAGAGATGGTTACAAGCCAGGCGGTGGAGCAGGCATGGAACCAGGAAATAAACAATATCCTTCTTGACAATGAGTTTAACAAGTTGGGGATGAAGATTGGCAAAAAAGAACTGGGCGACATTTTATACGGCCCCAATATGCCCGCCGATTTAAAGCAACAGCTTACAGATGAAAACGGGTTTGATCCCGTTCATGCAAAACAGAAGATTGACCAGATGCTGAAGGATAAAAAAACACCACAGGAGCAAAAAGATAATTTCAATAGTTATGTTGAGCAGTTAAAACAACAGCGGTTGTCTGAGAAATATCTTGCCCTGCTTGTCAACAGCACTAACTACCCCCGCTGGTTCCTGGAAAAACAAAATGCCGGCAACAGCCAGATTGGAAAAATTTCCATGGTAAGAGAAGTTTATACCAGCATTGTTGATAGCACCATTAAAATTGACGACAAAGAAATAGCAGATTATATCAGCAAGCACAAAGAAGATTACAAGCAGGAAGAAAGCCGCAATATTGCATTTGTAACATTTAACGCATCACCCACAGCGGCGGACTCCTTATTTATAAAAAACCAACTGCAATTATTAAAAGCAGAGTTTGATACAACAACAGACGCTGTTTCATTTCTTGCCCGCAACGGTGTTACCAATTTTTTTGATGGATATATCGGCGCATCACAAATGCAGGTAGCGGCCAAAGACAGCATTCAGCGGCTGTCAAAAAACCAGGTATTCGGCCCTTATCTTGATGGCAACAGCTATGTGATGGCAAAATTACTTGACACAAAATCGTTTCCTGATTCTGTAAAATGCCGCCACATATTATTGGGCACACAAGACCGCAATGACAACCCCATTATGCCCGATTCAATTGCTAAGTCAAAAGCAGACAGCGTTGCATTGGCAATAAAGAACGGAGCCAATTTCGATACGCTGGAAACAAAATATACCACCGACCAGGCAGCCCATGCTACAAAAGGAGAAATGACATTCTCTTCTGCTGCCATCCAGGGAGAGGGTTTTGCAAAAGAATTCGGACAGTTTATATTATTAGATGGCAAGCCCGGCGATAAAAAAGTAGTAAAGACACGATTTGGATGGCACTATATTGAAATTCTTTCTTTCATTAAACCACAGCCAAGCTATAAAGTTGGTTACCTGGCACAGGAAATTCTTGCCAGCCCCGAAACTGACAACAAAGCACAGGAAGAAGCCAACCAGTTTGCTGCTGATAGCCGCGACCAGAAAGCATTTGATGAAATATTTGAAAAAACACAGAAACCCAAAGGCCGTGTAAAGGGATTTGGGCCAAACATTAAACCCAATGATGCGCAAATTCAGGGGATTGGCCTTTCAAGACAATTAGTAAGAAATATTTATACCGCAAAGCGGGGAGAGGTGCTTAAACCAGAAAGGGTTAATGATGACTATGTGGTAGCGGTTATTACTGCCATATTTGAAGAAGGAACACAAGCCCCATCTGTTGCCAGGCCCGAAATAGAACCAATGCTACGCAACAAGAAGAAAGCAGAAATGCTAAAGCAAAAAATCGGCAAGGTTACCACCCTGGAAGCCGCCGCTGCAGCACTCGGGAGCAAACAAATAGAAGTGGCAGACAGCATACGGATGAATTCAACTTCTACACTTGGTTATGAGCCCAAAATAAGCGGTGCGGTATTTAATCCGGCCAATAAAGGAAAAGTAGTACCCGAAGCACTGGAAGGTGTGAACGGCGTTTATGTAATCCGGGTGGACAGCGTTTCTGCTACCCCGGTAACCGCTGGAGATATTTCTGAGCAGCGCAAAAACCTGTATCAGCAAACCAAACAGTATCTTGCAAATCCGCAGGCGCCGGCCTACCCGGTAAATGCTTTAAAGAAAGCGGCGATAATAAAAGATAAAAGATCCAACAGGTATTAAAATACTAAGCAACCAAAACCAACCGGAACAGCCCTGCTCAAAGCGGGGCTGCTTTGTTTTACGGATGTCGCAAACAGATGCCCGGAGCTATTTATTACTTTTGTATTCATAACCTGTAACTCACAGCGCCTTTCTCTCCCCGGAGGGATGAGTTGAAAAATATGAGTGAACCATTTATAAATAAAGTAGCCGAAAGCGGGTTAATAACCGTTGACCCGGAAGCATATTATCCAAAAGGAGAAACAGCCGTGTTTGACCTGAAAGATTATTTGTTTATGGGAATGATACTGAAAGAAAAAGATTTCCGGGAAGCACTAAAAAATATTGACTGGCCCGCCTATAAGGATAAAAATGTTGCACTTACCTGCTCGGCAGACGCAATTATTCCTGTTTGGGCATGGATGCTGGTGGCCACCTACCTGCAACCAGTGGCCGGGGAAATAGTAATGGGAGACGAGAAAGAGCTGCACAGAAATCTTTTCCTGAAAAATTTATCAGCCATAGATGTAAATAAATTTGCTGATAAAAAAGTAGTGATAAAGGGTTGCGGCGAAACCCCCATTGCTGATTATGTATATATGGAAATTACAAAACTACTGAGACCCGTTGCCCAAAGCATAATGTATGGAGAACCCTGCAGTACTGTGCCGGTGTATAAAAAAAGATGATAGTTGCTACTGCTATGTTAACCACAAGAGACGTTTGCCACAAAGGCACAAAGTTGTTTTTCCTGCGTTGTTTTGTCCCTTATTTTTTTGTGGCCCCAATACACTTAACGTAACACTTGTTCATGATTCGGAGACAGGAACACTGCTGTAAAGAATAAACTACATTTAAAACCACCCCCGCTTCCTGAATATCCACAACATAGCGATGGGAATAAAAAGCATAACAGCAACAGCGCCAAAAAAACCATAAGGGTTGTGCAGCCAGGGAATAGATTCGAAGTTCATACCAAAGATGCCGCCGATAACGGTGGCCGGCGCCAGCAGGCATGTAACTATAGCCATCACCTTCATCACCTCATTCATTTTTAAATTCACATTGTTGATGTGCAGGTCTTGCAGGCTTACCATGATATCCCGGTAGTTTTCTGAAAGTTCACTGGCTTGTACAATGTGGTCGTAAATGTCTTTGTAATATTTTGTATGGCGGTCTTCCAGCAGTTCACTTTCGCTCCGCAAAAACCCATTCACCACCTCCCGTACCGGAGAAAAATTTCTTTTTAATATAATAAGTTCCTTACGAAGATGTGTAATATTAGCAAGGACCCTGGGATTGTTCCCCCTTGTCACCTCTTCTTCTACCTCTTCAATACGGTCGCCCAGTTTTTCCATTACTACGAAATAATGGTCAACGATCATATCAAGCAATACATAACATAGAAAATCAGCAGGGCGTTGTCTTATTTTACTGTTAGCCGTTCTCAGTTTCTCTCTGAGAGAATTAAACACATCCCGGTGTGCATCTTCCTGGAAGCTGATGATAACATCTTTGGCAAGGATGATACTTATCTGCTCCTGCTCCACGGCATAGGTCTCTTCATTATAATACAGCATATTCAGCAGGCAGAAAATACTATTGTCTGCCTCATCAAGCTTTGGCCGCTGGTTGATGCTGAGGATGTCTTCAATCACCAACGGGTGAATATCAAAATGGGCGCAGATGGCTTCCACATCTGCCTTGCGGAGGCCGTCAATATTTATCCAGGTGGTGCGGCCGCTGGTTTTATATAAAAAACAATCACCAACGGCAGGGAGTTTTTTTTCTTCCAGCGATTCAGCATTGTAATCAAAAACAGTAACCGCCACTTCTTTAGCTTCTTCCCGCTGCGGAATAATGGTAGGGTTGGCCGAAAGAATTTCCTTGGTTCTTTTGGTGGGGAACAGGTTGGTGGGGTTCAGGTACTTCAGGTATTTGTCGGGACGAAGCTTTTCCAGGTTCATAAAAGGAAAGTTAGGAAAAGAATTGCAGTTGCGATAAACTTCATGACCGGGCATTGGAAATAAACAATAAAATCCGCACAAGGTTTTTGGAAGACCGGGGGCAAACAAAAAAGAAGTCTGCCGGACTCCTTCTTTTATATATTATTCGCCGCCGTGAAGCAGTTGCATCCATTTAGTAAGCTGGTACCACCGCTTTGCTGCCGGTTATTTCCGTTAGCCACGCATACACTTTGCTCCGCATTTCTTTTTGCATTATTTCACTTGCTTTCTTTTTTGCCGCATCATTTTTTGCGGAGGCTCCGCCAGTTGCACGGTAGGCGACCAGCATTTCTGCACCCGGTTTTGCCGAGAAAGCAACAGCAGAAAGCTCTTTCTTATTGCGCCAGTCAATTAAATAAAACGAAGCAGTTGCCCCACCACCTTCAAAGCTGCCATCTTCTTTTGTGCGCAGCGGGTCAAATGCCGTTGCTTTTACTACCAGCAGGTAAGGAAAGCGATCAGCCGATAAGGCCGATAATATTTTATCTACTTCGGCTTCGCTTAAATAATCCTTTTCAAAAAGGGCCCTCTCTTTTGTGCCATTTCCACTCCAGCGGAATGCTTCTGCCGCCAGGGGATTATAATACAAGCCAAAAAGGCTGTCATACGAAGTAAAATTTTCCGGCGCATCCAGTAAATGATGCTGGAGTATAAGTGTATTCCCGGATGTATCATTGTTGCCGAGATTAACAGCCGGGTTCAGTTCACCAACGGTTGTGGCCGTAGTCCCCATCTCTTTCAAAGAAGTTTGTAAAGCGGTCAGCGAGTTGCGTAGCTCTGTTATCCGGGATTGGTGTTTGGAAAATACTTCTGCATATTTATCAGCTTCGTTTTTTTTGCCCCCGGGTTTGCAGGCAGCAACCAACAGCAACGGAGAAAATAGGGTAATAAGAAATTTTTTCATTAAAAATAGTTTTCGCTAAAGTTAGGGGTTATAATTTCTCGTACAAGACACGCAGTTTTTCCCTCGTCATAATTTTTTCCCAGTTCTTACCAAGGGCATTTTCCCATAAGGGCTTCATGCCCATGGAAACATTAATCATCTTATCAAAATCATCTTCATTTAATCCACTACAGATGCCGGTTGGTATTTCAATCTTATTTTTTTCTACCATGTACTTAAATTCTTTTACACCGGCGGGATAATATTCTTCAAGATGATTCATCACAATGCAATTGCCAATGCCATGTTTGGTGCCGAGTAAATAACTAAGGCCATAACTTACTGCATGTGCCACACCCACCTGGCTGTAGGCAATGCTCATGCCGCCGGCATAAGAAGCCATCATCAGCTTGTCATCACAATCATCATCCCAATGCTCTTTGTTGATAAACACATCCCGGCAAAGTTGCAATGCTTTTTCACCATAACTTTTACTGAATTCATTCAGGTAAGTTCCGGTTAAGCTTTCAATGCAATGGATATAACAATCCATGCCGGTATAGAACCGCTGATTGGCGGGGGCATTAGCAGTCAGCTCAGGGTCAAGTACAATCTGGTCAAAAGGAGTGAAATCTGAATTCATTCCTAATTTTTTTGTCGGGCCCGTTAAAACAGTTGTTCTGGAAACCTCGGCGCCGGTACCGCTTAGTGTTGGGATGCCGGCTTTATAAACACCGGGATTTCTTACAAGGTCCCAGCCCTGGTAATCAGCAGATGAGCCAGGATTATTCATCATTAATGAAACAGCTTTCGCCAGGTCCATCGTACTGCCGCCGCCAATGCCAATGATGCCGCTAACAGCCCCGAACTCATCTTTCAGTTGTTGGGCCAGCTGGTCAACATAAATTGTTTTAGGTTCATATGTTACATCCGCAAAAAGAATCTTATCATTCCCTTTTACAGGAATACGATTGAGAAGAGGCTTTCCGTTAAAGAAATTATCCACTAAAAAAATCATCGGGCTGCCAGCCTTTCTATGCGGAGCAATGATTTCGTCTAATTGATTAAAAGAACCACGGCCATACACCACATAGCCGACCATTTTAAAGTTTCTGAATTTCATGATTTGTTTTTTTACCACAGGTTACACAGATTTTTTTCACGGATTACACGGTTAGAGAATTAACCGCCTGATTCCCCTTTTCAAATCTGCTACATTAAAATTAATTAGCAAACCTACTTTACACCTGGTTAATTTCAAATAGGTTAATACCTGTGCGGTATGAACATCTGTGAGGCACTCCACAGACTTGATTTCTACAACCACTTTATTTTCCACAAAAAGGTCTAATCGATAACCAATATCAAGTCTTACTTCTTCATAAACCAGCGGAAGCGCCTTTTCTTTTTCAACAAGCAAACCTGCTTTTGTGAGAACATAATAAAGGCACTCCTTATAAGAGCTTTCTAAAAGACCCGGACCAAGCTCTGAATGTACCTTAAATGAAGCCCCTACAATCTTTCCGGTAATATCATTTATATCATCTAAACTGTGCAATCTGTGCTGTATTAAATCTGAGTAATCTGTGGTTAATCTATTATAATAATTTTGAAGCCCTGTCCAAATCTTCCGGCGTATCTATCTCCACACCCATATAATCTACCACCACCATCCGGAGCGGCACACCGTTTTCGAGATAGCGAAGACATTCAATTTTTTCCGTTGCTTCTAATATACTTACCGGCCAATGAGTAAAGTTCATCAACGCCTGTTTTCGGAAAGCATAGACACCGATATGTTCGTAATAAGTGGCAGGAACATTTTTATCCCTGGGGAAGGGAATAACACTGCGGCTGAAGAAAAGCGAATTCATGTTTTTGTCAACCGCCACTTTTACAAAGTTGGGATCATCTATCTCTTCGGGTTTGGCCATCACCTGCATGAGGGAAGCCACCTGTACGGAGGCATCATCAAACTGCTGTAATAATTTTTTCAGGGGCTCTTTTTTTACAAACGGGGTATCGCCTTGCACATTGACAATAATATCAACATCCATATCGGCGGCGGCTTCTGCAATTCTGTCGCTTCCGCTTTCATGTTCATGTTTACTCATTACCGCTTTGCCGCCGGCAGCAGTAATTTCAGTAAAAATTATTTCGCTGTCGGTAACTACCAGCACTTCATCAAACAGGCCGGTAGCCACCGTTGCATCATAGGTGTGGCGGATAACAGTTTTGCCGCCCAGCAATTGCATCAGCTTTCCGGGAAACCGGGTAGCAGCATATCTTGCGGGGATCATTGCAATCTTCTTCATGCTGTAAAACTACACACCTGCGCCGAAAAAAATCACTAATTGATTATCGAGCATATACATATCGAAAGAATAACTGACATCAGGTGAAAACTCAATATGTATTTTTTGAATCCACTGGTAGCCGCCTTCCCAGGTCATTTTATCTACGGTAATTACATATTCAACATCTCCCTTTTTAAATGTTTTACTTTCTGTGGGGAACTCATCTTTTTCCCCAAAGATCTCTTTGAACTCGGGGATTAAGCGGAGCAACAAAAAGCCCTGCTCTAAAGAAAAGCCCGGAAGAAAATAAACATCAGAGCCATACTCATAACCGAGATGCTCATGCCACTCGGCACCATTTTTATATAACTGTTTGGTAACCTGCCATCCGGTTTCTTCAATATTGTTCATCGTTCCGGACTTCACCAGCAGCTTGCTCCCAAAAGGAACAGTAACCTGCGCCAGGTAGTTTTTCATTTCTTTTACAGTGGCCAGTTTGGGTGGCGCCCAGGGAAATAAGTAAGTGTCAACAATGTACCCGGTTTTATTATTGTACTTTACTTTTTGCCAGTAGCCCAGCATGCCTTCGGTAGTGATACTTTTCTTTTCTTCGCCATATTCCAGCACGGTGATTTTAGTTCCGTAAGGAATCTTGTCCAGCACTTTGGCGCCAACCTCTGGTTTTTCACGGATGCTTAAACCGGATTTGGCCGCCACATACATGGTGCCGCCCATTAGTTGTGCCGAAGCGGCAAACGGGATAAAGAATAATGTCAGTAAAAAAAATTTTTTCATATAAAAGTGTTTGAAGGAAAAAATTATAAATCTAATTTTTGAAATGGCTTCTTCAGGAGGGCTAAAAAATCTTCGTCTTTTTCATTTGGGTAATGCCGGTCGAGTCCGTAGCGGATATTTTTTGTATCAAGCTTTCTGAAAGTGCCAAACAGGCGGTCCCAAAAAGAAAATACGGCGCCATAATTACTGTCGGTATAAGGTTGTTTCCAGTGATGATGCACTTTGTGCATATCAGGAGAAATAAAAACAAGGCCCAACAGCGTATCCAGTTTTTGGGGTAACCGGATGTTGGCATGGGTAAAAGCTGTGGCCAGCACCAGCAAGGTTTGATAGATCATCACACTGTACATCGGAGCCCCGGAAATAAAAATGAGCAGCATAAAAAAAATTCCCCGTAGAATACTGTCGCCGGGATGATGGCGCAGGCCTGTAGTTACATCCACATTATTATCGCTGTGATGAATAAGATGAAACCGCCAGAGCAGCGAAACTTTATGCATTACAAAATGCACCAGCCAGCTACTGAAGTCAAGGGCCAGCACACTAATAATAATAGTAAGCAGCGTATTGGCCTTCAGCCAGTACACCAAACCAAACGACTGTTTCATGCACCAGTCGGCCAGCAATACAATCAAAATTGCCAGCAGTGTATGAATGATAAGATGAATAACGGTAAAACCAAAATTGACTGCTGCATGCCGTGCTTTATTTTTCTTATAGTGCAGCGGCAGCAGCGGAATGGCACCCTCGATTATCCAGAAAAAAAGGAGGCCACCAACAAGAATGGCCATCCGTTCAAGTGGCCGCTGTTCAAGCGTTTGAAAGTATTGTAGAATATCACCCCACATAGTAAGTTGTTTACAGGCAAAAGTTACGAAGGAAAATCAAAATGTTCAGTAATAAGAAAGTTCGAAAAGCTCAAATGAATAATCATCCAAAACGAACAACCCCATAAAAAGTGAGAATAAAAGCAAGAAAATTCCTAAGAAACTAAAGGTCTTCCCGTGGTTTCTATCTGCATCATTATATGAAAAAACCTGGTTGCCATTTGGAAGTATCTTTTTATTCTTTGACAAATGATGCCCGATTAACAGGATAAAGAAGATGCTGTAGGGGAAACTGTAGATTTGGCTTGCATACATTAAGTATGAGATAAGTAAAACATACCCGGTAAGCAGGTAACCAATAAGAATTAAAGTATCCCCTTTTTCCGGCGCCGACAATTCTTGAATTCTTTTGTCTTTTAATTTTTGTGCATACTCGGGTTTAATCTCTTTTCCCCGGTCGTGCAAAATTTTTTGAGCTAATTGATAATCCAGCGGACCCCATTCATCAGGTTTTGAAAGTATCTCCAATAATTCTTCATTGCTAAACTCAAAAAGATAATAACCCGGCCCAATACCATCAATTTGGTTTTTGTAATAGTCTTCTAATGCCAGGTGTGCTTTGGCAAAATCATCAGCCTTTAATTTAATTACAAAATCAGAGGAAGAAGATGTTCCGGCAATATTGGAATCGAGAATCTGCGGAAGTTTTTCTAACCGGTTTTCAATGTTGTTTTGCGAAAGCTTCTCAGACAGACCTTTGGCAAGTTCTATATTTGAGAATAGCTGGAACGACAGAAATTGTTCAGGCATAAGGATATAAATTAATCATCTTCCATATTCATCTCCATACTCTTCTGCATATTTTTCATAACGCTTGATCAGCGTAATGTTTTTCTTTTCAATTTCTGTAAGGAAGCCCCGGATGTCAACAGTATTGGGTACATACCAGTCTTCCATTTCAAACATCTGCCGCAGGTCTCTCTTGTTGAAGCAAAAACCGTGACGGGCAAATATTTCATTACGCATAAATTGCAGCTCCTCTTTCATCATGTTTTCCACGTCTGCCGCTTTCAGCAGTCGTTGTGAGGCCTGGGGAAATACACCTACATCGGGTTTGTATTCAAACTTGCGGCGGTTCAGTTCATATTCTTTTCCCGGTCTTCCTTTGGCAAAAGGTTTCCAGGAGCCGCTCACTAAATCGGGATTTGTTTCGGTAATTGTAAAATTAAATTCACCGTCATCTTTATGATCGCCGGGTTCTTTTCCATTGAAGGAATATATCTCACCGTTTTTAATGAAAGCACCCCGGAAAGGCCGGTCATTGCCGCCTACGATAGTGCGGCCTACTACAGAATCGCCGGCTACACCGGTAATCAGCATTGTTATTTTATTGGTGCCAAACGGACCCACATAGGAGCCAAGAAATTTTTCATACGGCTTAGAAGCAATTTGCAGAGGAGTTTGTTTCAGCTCCGTAGTAACTGCAACTGTGGCTTCGGCTTTTTCGCCAGGCCGGGCTGTTGCATCAGTTGTTTTTTTATCATTGTTGCAAGAGAGCAGCAAGCCCACTGAAATAAAGAGGAACAAAAACTTTTTCATGGCGAAAGGGATAAATTTGCAGAGGTTGATAATTCTGTTGACTTTAAAAGTAACACAAATTCTAACCCGGGCAAATATTTGGAATGCGGGGCTGTTGGCAATCCTGGCTTTTTTCTGCTGGCTGATGGCCTCCATCACTGTGGCCTATATGCCCTATAAAACAGACGTTGGCTTTCTTCGGATTAAACAGCAATACATTGATATTGACCACTGGCGGGGGGCCTTCTTTATTCATGTATATGCCAGCATGTGGGTATTGTTTGCAGGCTTCACACAATTTTCAAAATTGTTATCAACGAATAAGCCCCGGCTTCACCGTACACTCGGCTATATCTATGTAGCAGATGTGTTGCTCATCACGGGGCCGGCCGGTTTGGTGATGGGTTTTTATGCCAACGGCGGCTTGTTATCAAGAATTGCTTTTGTATTATTAGGTGTACTGTGGATTTTTTTTACTGTCATGGCCTTAATTAAGGCAAGGCAGAAAAATTTTACATCACACCGGAACTATATGATAAGAAGCTATGCCCTTACCCTATCTGCCATAACATTAAGAGCATGGAAATATGCGATAACGAATACAATGACATTGCCGCCAATGGATGTGTACCGGGTGGTGGCATGGGTGGGCTGGGTGGGAAATCTTGTATTTGCTGAATACCTCATCTACCGGCACAGAAAGAATCATTCATATAAACAAAGAAGCCCACAATTGTTGTGAGCTTCGGAATATCCTCTAATCCTGTGTAATCAGGATAGTTTTAGTTCTCTTATTGATTCAGCATCAGCGGCATTACCAGCATCAGCAATTCTTCATTTTCGTCAAGGTCTGTTGGTTTGATGATGCCGGCTTTGGTTGGGGTTGATAATTCCATATTTATTTCATCGCTGTCGGCAGCGCTGAGCATTTCTATCAGGAACCTGGCATTAAAAGCAATCATCAGGTCTTCGCCATTATACTGGCATTTCATTCTTTCGTTTCCCTCAAAGCTGAAGTCAACATCCTGTGCAGCCAATTGCAATTCGCTCCCGCTGATACTTAATGCCACCTGGTTGGTGCTTTTATTACTAAACACACTTACCCGGCGAAGGGCACTTTGAAAATCATTTTTGTTGACGGTTAACCGGTATGGATTATCTGTTGGTATCACCACTTTATAATCCGGGAACCTGGCATCAATCAGGCGGCAACTCATTTGCGTGGTGCCATGTTTTACAAATAAGTGATTGCTGTTATAGCTGATAGTTATTTCATCTTCAGAGGAAGGAATAGCTGTTTTTACCAGGTTCAGTGGTTTGCGGGGAACAATAAAAGAATCTGCCTTAGGGCATTTTACATCTGTTCTTTTATAGCGAACCAAACGATGGGCATCGGTGGCCACACATTGCAACCCCTTTTTATCCAGTTCAAAGAAAACACCCGTCATCGCCGGACGCAGATCATCATTGCTGGTAGCAAATAATGTTTTGTTGATAGCGGTTACCAGGGCAGATGCCGTCATGGTAAAAGAGGTGGTATCGTCCGCTGCCGGCTCTTTCGGGAAGTTGTCAGGATTTTCACCCATTACTTTATACTTACCATTATCGCTGGTTATTTCAATACCGAAGTTTTTATCAATGTTAAAAGTGAGTGGCTGATCGGCAATATTTTTTAAAGAATCCATCAGGATTTTTGCGGGGATACAAACTTTGCCACTGTCTTTTGCTTCAATATCCAGCTGCACCCTCATTACGGTTTCAAGGTCGGTGGCCACCACGGTCAGTTTATTTTTTTCCACTTCAAACAAAAAATCTTCCAATATCGGGAGCACTGTATTGGCGTTAATAACGCCGGAAATGTGCTGCAGTTGTTTCAGTAGAGAAGAGGAGGAGGCAATAAATTTCATCGTCAATTGGTTTGAAGCGAAACTACTGATTTTTAGTTTACTGCCAATACCTAAAAGGAGGAGGTGGAATACTTATAGCGGGCCCGGCAAAGCCCGGTTTCTGAAGGGTTGCAACCCGCAACTTCTTTGTATATTGCCGTACTTCAAAAAACAACAATGTTTGATAAACTTTTTGGGAGAAGCAGGAAAAAAGAGGAGCTGCCGGCTGACCCTGATATTCCTTTTGGCCGCTATTCGGATAACAATAAACCAGTGGCCAAAGTAAGCCGCTGGGCGGATGCCGATAATTTATTTAAGGAAAAAAAATATAACGAATGCTTTGATGCTTTTTTTGAATACCTGCGGGACGACACTGCACAAAATATGGTGTATGAACGCAATGGCGCCGAAGGCCGGTTTCAATTTTACCAGGGCTCAAAAATTATTCGGGGCAATTTTAATAATGAATTACTGAAAGCAGAGGTAACACTGGCCCGGATGCCACAACCCTCTGTGCCGGTAATGAGACGCCTGCTGGAAATGAATTTCAATTTATACTACAGCCGCTTTGCCCTGGATAGCGATAGGCTCTGCATGAGCTTTGACAGCGACATTGAAACTGCCAGCCCCAGCAAATTATATTATGGCCTCAAAGAGCTGTCAACAAAGGCAGACAAACAAGACGATTTACTGGTCCAGGATTTTACTATGCTGGAAACAACTGACAACGAGCACATCACTGGTATTCCACAGCCAGAAAAAGAAGTGAAATATGAATACCTGCAGAAGTGGATCAGGGAAACATTAGACACAATCAGCGGAGCCGATGCAGATAAATTTTCCGGCGGTATTGCGTATATGTTGCTGGCTCTTATTTATAGGATTGATTATTTAATTACGCCGGAGGGAAAATTATTAAACGACCTTGAAAAAATAACCGGCATTTATTTTAAAAAAGATGAAAGACCAGTAGTGGAAAAAAACCATGATATGGTTGAGGAGTTTAAAAAAATACAGGCGAAACCCAGGGAAGAAATATTCACCTACCTGTTCCGGTCGAAATATACGTTTGCCATTGTGGCGCCGCAGCCATATAAAGCAATTGCAGACTCCATACACGGCGCTAACCAGAACCTGGCCTGGTACAGGGATAATAATTATCCGTTTATCGCCGCACAGATTGCAGAATATGGGATTTCCTATTGCCAGTATTCCTATAGTTTACCGAAAGCGATTACCGAACTCTTTCATTTATATATGATGGTCAATTATGCTGATTATTTTACCTCGCTGGGATATATACGATATTATGACCCGGCCAAAAATCAATTTGCTGTATCCGTCATTATTGAAAAGATTAAAACGATACAGGAGAGGTGGAAAGACAAATACCCATTAATGGAATTTAAGACACAAAATCTCCGCTTCGACAATCTTGTAAATTTTGGTTATACGTTTACAACAGAAATGGAATTTTTAAATACAGATACCAAATAAAGATGGAATCACAACATATCATAGAACAATATCAGAAAGCTATTATTCAGATTGCCACAACCGGGGGTACCGGAACAGGGTTTTATGTAAAAGAATTTGACCTGATTGTAACCAATGACCATGTAGTGGCAGAAAACGCCGAAGTAACAATTGCCGGCAAAGCATTTGACAAAGCACTGTCAAGGGTTTGGTACACTGACCGCAAACATGATTTAGCTTTTTTAGAAGCACCCCAAAATATAGAACTACCGGAAATAAAACTGGGCCGCTATGAAGAGATGCATGATGGCGATGCTGTGGTTGCCATTGGCCACCCGTATGGATTAAATTATACTGCAACACAGGGTGTGATTTCGAAAGTGGACAGGATAAGGGACGGGTTAAAATTTATACAAATAGATGCGGCCATCAACCCGGGCAACAGCGGCGGACCATTGGTAAATAAAAAAGGAGAGGTGATTGGCGTCAACTCATTTATTATAAGGGGTGGCGATAATCTCGGTTTTGCTTTACCGGTCAATTACCTGCGGGATGCCCTGCAAATGTATTTACCTAACAGGGGGCAGGCTTCCACCCGCTGTTTCAGTTGCGGCTACCTTGTAACTACTACCAATATCGACACGAAAAAATATTGCCCGAGCTGCGGCACCGAAGTAAAACTTCCGGAGATACCTGAAAAAGAAATAGGAGCAGTTGGGGCAGCTAAAACGATTGAAGAAATTTTGAAAGAGTTGGGAAAAGATGTGCGGCTGGCACGGGATGGAATAAATACATGGAGTGTAAAAGAAGGATCAGCAAAAATCAAGATTACATATAATGCAGAAAACTTTTTTATTGCCGGGGATGCCTATTTGTGCCAGATGCCATCGGATGCCACAAAAATCAAACCGCTGTACCAGTTTTTATTACAGGAAAATTTCCGGGTGAACGGGTTGGTATTAAGCTGTGTAAAGCAAAACATTGTACTTAGCTGCATCATATATGATCTGGACATGACCAAAGAGAACGGAGCTGGTACCTTCCGCAACCTTTTTCAAAAAGCAGACTACTATGACGACTTTTTAAAAACGGAATACAGCTGTACAAACAGGCTCGAAGAATAACTACTTCAATAATCTGCTTCTCTTTTTATACTTTTAATATGTATGAAGCTTTGCCTTAAACATATTATTTTTTTAGCCTGTTGTTGCTGCACACAATGGCTGCATTCCCAAACCCCACAAATTATACGGTACACCACCAAAGAAGGCCTGCCTTCCAATTCCATTTACAGAACTGTTATTGATAAGAAAGGTTTTTTGTGGATAGCCGGCGAAACAGGCGTTACCAGGTATGACGGGAGAACATTTAAAAATTACACCACCATACACGGCTTGCCGGATAATGAAGTAACCGAACTGATGATTGACAGCAGCGGACGGCTTTGGGTATTGCCGTTCCGAAAAAAACCTGCTTATTACAACGAAAAAAAAGACCGCTTTGAAAACAGCGATACAGACCCGGAGCTGAACAAACTGGAGATGGGCAACACCAGCGCAGCAAATGTTCTTTTACACGGAGGGATTGCCTTTTGTAATAACAACAGATCGCTGTTTATTTATAAGAATAATAAAACGATTTCGTATAATAAAATATATGGCGAAACAATAAGGCCAAGACCAGACAGGGTAATTGACTACCAGCCGGAAAAATATCTTATCATTTGCAGTGATTCGCTCCGACACATCGAAAACGGGAAAATAACCCGGGCAGTTTATTTTGGATATTATTACAACTGGTCTGAATATTTTAATAACACACTTTATATTCTGCAGCCCGATGGCATTACAAAATTTACATTCAATACAAACGGTGAAATTAGTGCTACCAATAAACAGCAGTACCCGTTTTTATTAAAAGTGCTTTGCCGTGCAGGAAAGGACCTTGCTGTTACTTCTGTCAGCGGCAACACTTATATTATTGATGCCGCCACCCTGGAGCTGAAAGACAATATATTCAATGAAACCATCGTACGCAATGTGCTGGAAGACCACAATGGCAACTACTGGCTTTCCACCAAAGACGAAGGGCTGATAAAAATTCAGCAAAAAAGAATTTCTTCTTACACTGACAATGCAGACATGGTAAAAAGTTTTAACGCCCTGCTGAAGACAGATAAAATAATTGCAGGCAATAATAAAGGGGAATTATTTATCTACGACGGGCTCTATGATACAAAAAAAATAATACTGAATACTGAAGAGAATAAATCAGACACCTGGGTAAGAAATATACTGGAACTTAAAAACGATATTTATGTAGCCACACAAACCGGGTCTTTTCTTATTGATAAAAAATCATTCGTAGTAAAAAAATCATTTCAGGAAATAGCCAATAAATCTACCAAAGCGGCCTATAAATTAAACGATTCAACACTGCTGTTGGGCGGCCATGCACAACTATTTGTTTACAACAGCAATACCGGCCGGTTTGCCGACAGTGTTTTAAAAAGGGTAACGGCCATTGGGGCAGATGAGAAACAAAATATTTATATAGGCTCTATTGATGGCCTGTACCGCAGGGATAAAGACTCTCTTTTTTATTTTGGCAGGCAATACAAGTCACTCACCTACCGGGTGGTTTCTATTGTAAATACAAAAGACAACCTGATGTGGATTGGCCGGAGTTCGGATTCTTTGCTTGTGTTGAAAGACGACAAACTTGTTGCCAGCATACCACTTGGCACCATCATCCCCGGCACGGTTTGTAAAGTAATATACAGCAAGCAACCGGGGGAAGTGTGGATTGGCACCGACAAAGGGCTGAATAAATTAAACTACCGGTTCAGTAATGAAAAGCTTGTATATAATAATATGTATTTCAGTATGGCCGATGGGTTGATTGGAGAACAGGTGAACGATATAGTAATTAAGAACGATACAGTTTATGTAGCTACGAACGGCGGGATCAGCTACCTGCCGGTTAATTTACAACTTCCGTTAGCAGATATTGCAACATTCATCACCAGGGTTGCGGTAAACAATGTGGATACGGCCATTTTATCTTCTTATACATTGCCGTACTCCAAAAATAATATTCGGATTGAATTTTCTTCGGTTGACCTTACCGGCTTCAACCCTCTTTTTGAATACAGCATCAACAACCAGGAGTGGATAAGGGCAGAGAATAATTTACTCTCCCTGCAAAACCAGCCACCGGATAATTATGCTATCCGTATCCGGAGTATAAAAAGAGATGGCACACCGTCAACACAAATGGCCACGATAAATTTCAGGATAAAAACACCTTTCTGGAAAAGCACCTGGTTTTGGGCCGGGCTGGTCATTGCTGGCTTTGCGCTGACTTTATTTTTGCTTCAGAAAAGAAACCGGCAACGTCAGAAAAAGGCGATAGAAAAAATTATTACGGAGAAAAAACTGGCCGAGCTGGAAATGCAAGCGTTGAAAGCACAAATCAATCCGCACTTTGTGTTTAATTGCCTGAACTCCATCAAAGGATTTATTTATGAAAAAAATTTTTTGCAGGCAGATAAATATTTAGATAAATTTTCTGAGTTGTTACGAAGCACTATGGACAATGCGGATGCTTCCGTTATTTCGCTGGAAGAGGAAATCAGGTACCTTGATACGTATCTTCAATTAGAAAAATTAAGATTTGGTGATAAATTTGAGTACAGCATACATACAGAACCGGGCGTTGACAAGTCAAATACATTTGTGCCGGCCATGCTGCTGCAGCCTTATGTGGAAAATGCTATCCGGCACGGTGTCAGGGTTTTAGAAAACAAAAAAGGAATAATTACAATTGCCGCCAAAAAAGAACAGGATATTTTAGTTTGTGAAATTGATGATAACGGCATTGGCCGGGAAAAAGCACAGCAATTGAAAAGTAAAAATCATATTGAGTACCAGAGCCGGGGAATGCAATTATCAAAAAGAAGGGCGGAACTTTACAATATTCAACACGAAGTGGTTGACAAAAAAGATGAAAAGGGAACAGCAACCGGAACCACCATCATCCTAAAAATACCAGCAGAGCTGAAGTTATAAAAATGGCCACTATCAATTGCATAATATTAGACGATGAAGCAATGAATGTTCAATTGCTTACCAACATGCTGCAACTGCATTGCCCCCAGGTTCACCTGCTGGCGGCGGAAACCAATGCCCCCAAAGGCATCAGCCTTATCAGCGAACTACAGCCACAACTTTTATTTCTGGATGTGGAAATGCCGCACATGAATGGTTTTGAAACTTTAAAACAACTGGAGCCGGTAAATTTTGAAGTGATATTTGTAACCGCCTATGGCAAATATGCAGTAGAGGCATTTGAACACCATGCCGCCGGCTATGTAACCAAGCCGGTGAATACCGAAAAACTGGTAGCTGCAGTAAATGCCGCCACCCGGCGGATAGAACAGAAGTCCATTAACAAAAACTTATTCTCTTTACTGGAACAAAACAGCCGGCAATCAACGCCGGATAAAATTCCTTTATCAACAACCAATGGGCTGGTGTTTGTAAAAATTGCCGACATCATGTATTGTGAAAGCAGCGGTAACTACACCCATTTTTTTTTATGTGATGATAAAAAAATTGTGGTAAGCCGCCAGTTAGGCGAATATGAAAAACTATTACCCGATAATAATTTTACCCGGATACATGATAAGTACATCATTAACCTCAACTGCATAAAAGAATACAGAAAAGGCAGCGGTGGAGAAGTAGTGCTGGAAAACGGAAAAGAGATCCCGGTGGCTACAAGAAGGAAAGAAGATTTTTTGGCGAGGTTTGAGAAGTGGATAAAGAGGAAGGGGTAATGTATTAGGGCTTGACTAAGGCAGGGTATTTTAGTGCTTCTACTCGCCCATTAAATTTTTGTTTTTCCTGACATTTGCAATATTTTCTATTAGTTTTGATACACTTTCAGTTAAAGGATTTTTCGAATTTTCATTTCTAATTATTTCGATTTCTCTAGTATATCCATCTGAAGAAATGCTATCTCTCAATAATATTACCGCACTAAAATGTTCTAAATTTTCGGTAAAATTTATTTGTTTCCTCCAGTCGACAAATCCTCCTGCTATACCCGTTAAGTCAATAAATAAAATTCCCTGTTCATTATTTGGTAATTGTTCTCGTTTATTAGCAAGTTTTTTTTCTGCACCATAATCCGGAATGTGTAAGTAAACAACACCAAAAGCTTTTCCAAATTTTTCACCACTGCCTTGTCTAATAGAAATTGGTGTCTTCGCATGTTTAAATGCTTGTTCAGTATCGTCTACATTATGCGGCACTGAAAAAAACACAACAAAATTTTCGAATTCTCCTTCTTTGGGGTTTGATTTTAACCATTCACAAACTCTATTATATTCAGCTTCGTCAAGTTCTTTTTTTACAACTAAAACACATCTCCTTTCCGGATTAACTAAAGAAACCAATTCTGAAAGTTTCGCTCCCCTTGTTTCAATTAATTTTTGAGTTGTTGAATTCTGTTTTCTAGTTATTTCTACAAACGTCCAAAACTGGCTATCTCCAATTTTAAATTTACAATCAGCTTTTTTATTTCCATTTCCAACTAACGGCTCTAATTCAAGGAGGGCATTACAACGAATAATATCAGACGCAATAGAAATTTCTAAGTCTATATTTTCAAAACGCAGCCCAGATTTCAATTTTTTTAACACCTCGCCAAATCCCTTTATTTTTTTTAATAACTCCAAGTCTTCCCATAAAAAAACCATTTTTTCTAAGTCGTTGATTCCTCTATAGATTCTGTCTTTACCAAGTTGTTCAATTAAGTATTTTTCAGTAATAAAGTCGGCAATTTCTTTTTCTACCCAATCTTTGCTTAAAATGCTTGCAAGTTCATTCAAAGCAACTAACGCTCTTTGATAATATCTTGAACTTAATTGATTGTTGCTAATTAGCTTGATGTCAGTGTCTGAATAATTCATTTTGATTTAAAATAGCTTGTTGTCTTTTGTACGGCTACTAATTCAAAAATATACGAAAGTTTCAGCTGCTCAAAGAGTACTGGACCCCGCAACACTTATACAACCACCCCCCGCATTTATACAATCCGCCAAAAATCCCCATTTCAAGTTCCCACATTTACACTGGCAATTCCAGACCTTGTTGCCACTACTCAAAATAACTTCATTATGAAGAAACTGAAACTCCTGCTGACCGCTTTGCTTGTAAGCCTTATTGCAAGCAGCCAGGCTGGTCAGATCAATCAAATCAACATTGTCAATTTTACCGTTAAAAATACGTTGCCCGGAACGGTGGATAGCTGGCTGTCCATACCCGGGGCCCTGGTGTTGACGGCGCAAAAAGTGCCCGGCTCACAGGTAAGAGAGCCGATGATGGTGCTACAGATAAGAAGTGGTAGTGCCATTATATGTGGTAACTCAATGGCCACGCCGAAAAGGATTGATCCTTTCGATGTAAGAGTTTTTAACACCGCCGATCTCACCAGCTTATTAGGCAATTGCCATGAACTGAAAGCAGGAACATATACTATCTGTGTTCAGTTTTTTAATATTGATAAAGTGGCCATCAGCCGGGAAGTGTGTAAAGATTTCAGAGTGGAAGACGCCACGGTGGAATATTCTCCACCCACATTGATCACTCCCGATAGCGATAAAAAATTTACTCCACAGGAATTGCAAAGTGTGGTCATGTTCCGATGGACGCCATTAGTACCCAAGCCAAAAGAACCGGTTACTTATCGCCTGAAAGTGTGGCAATTGATGCAGGGACAAAATGGTGTGCAGGCTATGAGAACGAACCAACCAATCGTAACAAAAGATGTAGATAATATTACACAAGCATCTGTGAGTGGGATATACACCGGCCCATGCAGACCACCTTATCTCTGCGACTATATCTGGAACGTTCAAGCATTGAATCGCAATGGCAAACCAATGGGAAATAACAATGGTAACAGCGAACCCTACCGCTTTGCTGTGCAGGAGGCAAGTTCTGCCAAACCACCCGCCAATGTTTTTCCTGTTGATAAAAAAGAATTTAAATCCGAAGAAGTAATGCAACCGGTAGTGTTCAAATGGACAGCATTAACGCCAAAGCCTTCGGTGCCCGTAACCTATCGTTTAAAAGTTTGGCAACTGATGCAGGGGCAAAGCGGATCACAGGCAATGGCATCCAACAAACCGGTTATTGAAAAAGAAGTAATTGGTATTACTGAAACAAATATTTCCACTCTTTATACCGGGCCCTGCAGGCCACCTTATTTATGCGATTATATCTGGAGTGTTCAGGCCGTTGACCGGGAAGGGCATCCATTGGGAGATAATAATGGTAGCAGCCAACCCACAACGTTCAATATAAAAGAAAGCAACATTCCTGTTACCATTAAGAACATTTATCCCGAAGACAATAAAACGCTTTCATTTGAATTATTTTTTGACGGATATGAAGAAAAAGGAATAGTTAAAAAGCCAATAACCTTTAAGTGGACACCTGTTACTCCTAAACCACAAGAGCCGGTTACCTATCGTTTAAAAGTTTGGCAACTGATGCAGGGACAAAATAGCTCACAGGCAATGCGAACTAACCAACCGATTGCAACAAAAGATGTAATCGATGTAACAGAAATTTCGGTAAGCGGAATTTATACAGGCCCCTGCAGACCGCCTTACCTCTGCGACTATGTCTGGAATGTGCAAGCACTGAGCCGTGATGGCAAACCAATTGGAGATAATAATGGTACGAGTAAGGAATGGAGTTTTGGTGCAACAAGCCCGGCCAGAATTACACCACCCAAAAATGTTTTTCCGGAAAATAATAAACGCTTCTCTCATGAAGAAGCAAAACAGGGAGTGAAATTTCAATGGACTCCCATATCACCAAAACAAAACGAACCAGTAACGTATCGTTTAAAAGTTTGGCAATTGATGCAGGGGCAAAGCGGTACACAGGCTATGAAGTCGAATACCCCTTTAATTGAAAAAGAATTTCAGGATATACTGATTGATATGAAGGATCAGACAATGAAAACTGTTATCAATTTGTACACCGGCCCCTGCAAGCCTCCTTATTTATGTGATTATATCTGGAGTGTACAGGCATTGAACCGGCAGGGTCAACCAATGGGAAGTAATAACGGCAGCAGCGAACCAACTATGTTCTTTGTTTCTCAATACATAATCCAGTTAGACAGTATTAAAGTATTATGTACTTCTACACCGGGAGTTTATTCATTCTCATATACCATTAGCAATGTAAATCCCGGAACAGCCAACCTGACCAACTTCGCCATCACATCAAGCACACCGGCTGGTGCAACGATGGGTTCCTTTGCTCCGCCATTGGGTACCAGCATTACCAGCGGCAATCAATTAACCATTACCGGAACGATTAATGCCGCCACCAATTTATCCAACATCTGCATCGGTGCAGAAATAACAGATGCTGCTAATAATTTCTGGAAAGCATCCAAAGACACCTGCACCCCGGTGCTGCCCTGCAAATGCGATGTATGCGACAGTGTGAAAATAGAAGTGAACCCCAAAGATGAAATCAAATTAGATACAGCAGGAAATATTATTCAGAACAATACTATTACCGTTACACCCAAACCCGTGAAGAGCATAAAAGCAGAACTGGTTTATTTCGAATACAAACCGGAAAGCGATGACTGCATGGTCTGTAATAAAGACAGTAAAACCTACGGCAACTTTATCAGTGCATCAACAGGAATTATTTCTCCAACGATTCCTTTTGGGCACACAGTAAACTGGACACCCAACGGGCAAATGGTAACCAACCAGGCCATGAACTTTGTCATCAGCATGCCACCAACGGTGAAATGCTGTGCGGCGCAGGTAAAATGGTGCATACGATATGTAATCACCTTCAGCGATTGCACCGTGTGCAACAAATTAGTTTGCTATTCTTTTAATAAAAAATGTGATTGTAAATAAAGCCAACCACCAAAACAATCAACAATGAAAAAACTTATTTATATAATCACAGCGACGTTAATTTCAGTTAATGCGTTTTCGCAGGCAAATAATTGTTGTCCCCAATTCAGCCTGCGGCAGCTTGGCAACATCATGCCCTGCGAAGGAGACAGCACTTGTAAAGAAAGCCACAATGGAGCTGGCAACCCCGGTGGCGGATCGGCAATAGAAACGATAACCGCCTGTAAAAACAGTGTGCAAACCTATTATGTGTTTCCTAACCTGCCGGGCTTTACTTTTAACTGGACTGTTGTTGGGGGAACACCAATATCTTTCACCGGTAACCCCGGTGTAATAACATGGGGCAGCGGAAGCCAGGGCTTTATCCAGGTTATCATCAGTGATTCAAGCGGCAATTGCAGGGATACGATTACTAAAAAAGTTTGTTTGCTCAATTCGCCGGTAGCGGCTTTTACAGTAGCACCATCAACTACTGTTTGTGCAAACATCACCCCTGTTATATTTACCAATACTTCAGTTGGTGCTAATAGTTACAGCTGGAATTTTGGTGATGGAACAGGATCACTCATCGCCAATCCCCCTCCGCATATTTATACAACCCCTGGTATTTACACCGTACTGCTTACTGTTTCTAATGGTGGCGGCGGCAGCGGCCCTGTCAATGAAAGCCGCTGTGGTTGTACGGATACAGCATCAATAGTTATTACTGTATTGGCCGGAACAGGCCCAACGATTACACCAAGCTGTAAACAAATGTTGTGTCCCGGTGATACAGCTACTTATTGCGTAAGCCCCGGTTGTGCGCCATACAACTGGACAGTAAATGGTGGAACAATTACTGCTAATAATGGTTCTTGTATAACCGTGCAATGGGATGCAACGCCGCCAATCATTATGCCGGCATCAGTTTCTGTAACTACGGGTTGTGCTGGTGTATGCGGTAGTTCGGCTATATTGAATGTACCGGTGTTATGGAATAATATGCCCATCAGCGGACCGGATCCTGTTTGTGTTGGCACTACAGCATCCTATTCACTGCCCACTATGCCCGGAACTTTTTATACCTGGACAGTAAGTGGTGGTGGCGGAACAATTGTTGGGCCTAATCAAAATACACCAACTATTAATATACAATGGAATGGCCCTCCCGGCAATGCAACCATTACCTGTAATTATAATAATCCTTATTCTGGTTGCAGCGGTTCCACTACAATGATAGTGAAAGTGAGAAAGAAATTTCAAATAACCGGCCCTTCACCCGTTTGCACCGGTGCTGGTGGTTATTATAGTGTTAATGGGGGTGGATTGGCAAACTGGACTATAGCCCCGCTAGTTGGTTATACAGTTGGTGGCTCTATGACTAACGTAACCGGGATTTCAGTAAACTGGACTGCAGCAGGAACTTATACTATAACCGGTACAGCCGCTAATCCGGGAAATTTCTGTAATCCAACATCAATAATTAATGTGGTGGTTAACCCAACACCTGTATTAAATAATATCGTTGGCCCAACAGCAGTTTGTCCCGGCTCATATTATACATATAGTATAAGCAGCAATATGACTGGTCCGTTTGTTTGGACACCTTCTGCTAACGGAACTGTCATTTCACAAATGGGTGCAAATAATGATTCGGTGATTGTGCAATGGACAGCAACAGGCCCGCATTCATTAACCGTATCACAAACTATAAACGGATGCACCGGCACAAAACAATTAACATCAATTAATAATGTGCCTCCGGTCACCATTACCGGCACAGCCAGCGTTTGCCGTGATCAAACACCACACCCAACTTATACTGCCAGCGGTGGTTTACCTGCGGGAAGTTATACATGGGCTATATCACCAGCCGCAGCGGGAACAATAATGGGAGGACAGGGAACAAATACAATTTCTGTTTTATGGCATGGAGGCGTTTCGCCGGGAACAAGTACAGCCATCGTAAGTGTAGTGGTTTGTAATTATACACCCGTCAATTACTCTGTAACAGTTACCACTCCACCGAATGTTACAGTTACAAAAACCGGAAGCCTTTGCACACTGCCGGGAGTCACACTTTCTGTTAGTCCGGCATTACCTTGTTATCAATGGTATTTGAATGGTGTGTTGATAAGTGGTGCTACATCGCCAACATATATTGCCACTACTTATGGATACTATACAGTTAAATGCCCGACGCAGTGCAGTGGTTATGGCGGCGTTTATGTTCCAAGAGAATTTATTCCAAATGTATCTATTACTGCGAATAATAAACTTAGCTATTGCCCGTTAGAAACAATCAATCTTACGTTGTTTTCCGCAGCAGGCGGAGGATGTAATTATCAGTGGTTTAAAAATGGTTTACCCCTTGGCCCGGCATCTCCCGTAAACTCTTCACTGAATGTAACAACAGCAGGAAGCTATTACCAGGTAGTAAGTTGTGGTAATTGCAAAGACACTTCCAATACCATCACTGTTTATAATATTACATGTCTCCCCGCACCGGGTTGTGATTTTTCTTATTTGACAATGCCCGTCAACAATAACATTGGCAAAGCAGGGCCTGCACCTGTTGCTAATACTATTGAAGAGGCCTTTTATTCTGCAAGCCTTACGATAAACCCGCCTGCTAATCTCTGTAACAATCCACAGTTCACTGCCAATTATAGTTTTACCGGGTTGCATTCGCTAAACTCTGGCATACATTGGGACTTTGGAGATTTTACTACTGCTTCCACCATCGTTCCAAACGGAACCGGGGTAACGCCACCAACCCCGGCGCATAGTTATGCTGCGGTAGGTATTTATGTTGTAACCGCTTGGGCCGATGTAAACTGTCCGCCACCACCTACACCGCATATTTGCAGGCTGATAGACACTATTCATTACACCGTTCCTATTGCAGCCAACTTTGGCATCAGCGTTAATTGTGAAAAAGTATATCTCAGTAATTTATCAACTGTTATTTCCGGCTGCAGCATTACCAGCTATGCCTGGAGTGCAACAGGCCCCGGCAGTGTATCATTTGATAACAATGCAGCTCCAAGTCCGATATTAACTGTTGATGCATCGGGTACATATAATGTTACATTAACTGTTACATCAAGTTGCAATGGTTGTACCGCTACAATTACACTTCCGGTAACTGTTACGCTGCCAACCGCAACATTTACAGTGCCATCACCAGTTTGTGCAGGCACAGCAATTGCGTTCAATGCACCAGGTGGTATGTCTAATTATCTCTGGAATTTTGGAGACAGCTATACCTCTACACTGCAAAACACCACCCATGCCTTTGGATTAACACCAACTAATCCAAGTATCATTTTAACTGTTACCAATGCGTTGGGTTGTATAGCAAAAGATACGGTAGCCATTACTGTTATTGCGCCACCGGTATTAACTATTACACCATTGCAATTAATTTGCCCCGGTGCTACCGCAACGATTACCGCAACAGGTGCCGGCTTTAGTACTTACGATTTTTATCATAACGGAGTATTAGTACAAAGCGGAGCCTCCAATACTTACACTACCAGTGCCATCGGTACATACTATGTAATTGCAAATACCGGCAGCGGAACTTGTGCAGTGCGGTCGGTGGATACGTATGTCTTTAACAAACCAAACCCGGTTGCAGAGATACTTGGAAGCTCTGTTGCCTGTATGATTGGTGGCAGCGCCAATATTTATTTATACAATTCTGTAAACGACCCGAACACTACTTATGTTTGGACACTGCAGGGAAATAATACACCATTGTCGAATGTATTTGATTTAAGCATTACTGTTAATGCAACAGGTAATTACAGTTATGTATTAACGGCTACCGGCGCCAACGGTTGTATTGCTCGGGATACATTCTGTGTGGTGGTGGGCAACTCACCCACCGTAACAGTTATTCCATCATCAAACGGTACAATGTGTGCGGGGACGCTGCATACATTTACGGCTACTGCAACGCCAGCCAACCCCAACTATATTTACCAGTGGAGTAACGGCGTAATGGGCCCAGTGATGAGTACATCGTTGCCCGGAATGTATTTGGTGACGGTAACAGACCCGGCGAATGGTTGTATCGGTGCTGCCTTTGCAGGAATGGTTATGCCACGGCCATCTACCATCCTGTTCCCTGTCGGTTGTGATACACTTTGTGATTATGATTCTATCATACCACCATTGGCAATGGGTGGGCCGATAAACCCGGCCAACTATACGGTGCAATGGTTTTTGAATGGCAACTATGCAACCCCTATTTATACGGGGCCGGTATTAAACCTTTTGGGTAATATTCCACCATTGATATATGGCATGAATAATATCTCCATCGTTGTTACTTACAATGGATGCAGCGACACTTCTAATGCGTATAATTTATTTATTAAAAAATGTGATAGTTGTGATTGCGAAGAAAGCCATTGGGGAGAAATACAATTAACCGGGGATGGAAAAGGGCTAAAGCAGCAACCCACCGTTCCCAAACAAACACAGAGTTCTTCATTTGGTGAAAAAAGTATTTCGCCGGATGCCGGCAACCCTATTGCTTTGAATTGCGGCCAGGAACAAAAACTTGACTGTAATAAAGCTTATACAATCAATGCAAACTACATTTGTAAGGATACTCTTTGCCCGGCAAAAGTTACTTATTCATTACAACCGCCATCGGGTTCACCTATTACCGGCACGGCACCACTAACCTTTACCCCAACAGTAAGCGGTACTTATACACTTACGCTTTATGGCTGGTGCGGCGATAAAATTTGTGACAGTTGTGTTATTAAATTTAAAGTAAGCTGCGTTCCACTTTGCGATTGCAAAGGAAGTAAGTGGAATGCTATTACACTGACGCAACAAAACAATAATCCCAATCCTACAGATTTTGGTAAAGCAGCAAATAATAATAATGTAATTATTAACCCCGTTAAATTAAACTGCAACAAAACCTATGATGTAAAATGTAAAACATCTTACAGCGTAAATGCGGGATACACCTGTGTGGGTGCTAATTGTCCGGGTTCTGTACAATATGTGTTTACCGGTCCGGCAGGAACAAGCAGCGGAACGATGCCTTTCAATTTCAGTCTTACACTAAGTGGTACATACACACTTTCTCTCTATGGATATTGCGGCACCACCAAATGTGATAGTTGTATTATTAAATTTAAAGTAGATTGCCCCCCGGTTGATTCTACCTGTTGTCCTTATAATATTACAGTAGGTAATCCAACAACTACACTGTCAACCCTGGCATCGCCACCGGCAACAATTGCTAATTCCACATTCAATATTTCCGGCTCTCCGGGTAATTTGTTTACTGAGATAAGGGCCGAAGTAGTGGATTATGTTTTGACCAGTAATTATAATAACGAATGTCTCAGTTGCAAAACATACCCTTATGCATGGGCAAGCATGTACCAACCGGGTAATGTGGGAACGATGCAGCCGCAGATAACCATGTATAATAGTACGGCTACCTCATTCAATCCTTCAGGTGCTGGCATGTATAAAAATCCAAGGGAAGTAATATGGAACAGCAGCACTCCGTTTGCATTGCCATCTTCTATTAATCTATCTTTTCTTTTACCGGCAGTTTCTATTATTGATTGTTGTGAAATGACGGCGAAGATTTGTGTGAAGTTTACATTCAGGGATAAAGATTGTAAAGAATGTGAAGTGATTGTTTGCTTTACCATAATCATAAAACCCGGGGGAGACAATAATGACAAGCCATGTAACTGCAGCATCAAGCCATCACTGAAATGGGAAGGCGGAGGTAAAACAATTAGCTGCGGCGAAACTGTTACATTATTTCCCGGAGTGATACCCGTAACCATGTTGCCCAACTTTGAATGTAAAGATGGTAATGGCAAAGATTGTAAAAGCGGCCCGTTGGTGGTTACTATTAAAAAACCAGATAACACGGTACAAACTTTAACCGGGCCTAATTATAATTATACTTACACATTGGCCATGCCGGGCACATTTGAATACACCGTATCAGGAACATGCAACGGTAAAAAATGTGAGTGTAAATTTTATGTTGTTAATCCTAAATGATAAAAGGAATGAATACCAAAACTGCCATTATCTTTTTTTCTTTTTTACAGCTGCTTACCAGCATTGGAATTGCACAGGATACTACCGGGAAATCCCCGCTATTTTCCATCAGCGGCACAGCCGGGGTTAGCTACGAATATTATGGCCTGAGCAAAAAGCCAACCGGCTGGACAGGCTTTTCTCCCCGCAAACCCTGGAACCAGTTGCGGTTTAATTTTTCACCCACTATGCAGTTTGGTAAAAATTTCTCGCTGCCCTTCAATTTTAATTTTGCTATGAAGCCCACTAATTATGCGGGGCCGTACAGCAACATCGGTAAACAAAGTTTTAGCCAGTTCATCACCAACCCGATGAACAGTTTTGGATTGAACCCAAAATATAAATGGGCAGAACTGCAATTAGGTACACAATATTTAAATTATTCTGAGTTAAGTACCGGGGATATTGGTGTGTTTGGCGCCGGGTTCGATTTGCAGCCAGCAGGCGGATATATTATTAAATTTTTCACCGGCTTATCACAACAGGGTGTCAATTTTTTCACCGGCCCTCCGGCAACAAATGGGGCGTACAAAAGAAAGAACTGGATGTTCTCTCTTGGCAAAGCAAAAGAAGATAAATATGAAGTGGCCATCAATTTTGTAAAAGCAAAAGACGACAGTAATTCAGCATTACCACCACCACTGCTAATAAAACCGCAGGAAGGGTTTACGATGAGTATAGTGAGCAAAGCGTTTTTTAAAAAAGGCTGGTATGTAAAAATGGAAGGGGCGCAATCCATTTACACCAAAAACACACTGTTGCCACTGGATACAAGTAAAGCTTCTTTTAAACCATTTATTGAAGGACATACTTCTACCGTCAGGGATTTTGCAGGAGATGCCGGACTAGGTAAGAAGGGAAAAAACCTGGACATCGGTATAAAATTGAAATACATCGGTGCCGGTTTTCAAACACCGGGCTATCCTTTTATGATGCCGGATAGATTTGATTATACCCTTAACACAAAATTCAACGCCTGGAAAAATAAAGATGGCGGCCACAAGATGAATGTAGTGGCCAGTGTCGGCAAGAGGGTTAACAATGTAAGCAACACCACATTAAAAGCGGAACAGTTTATCGGCAACCTAAATTGGTTCACCCAGTTTGACGACCGCTTTAGCCTGAATGTAAGTTTCAACAACTTTGGTTTTCAGGCTCCGGGAGGATTAAACCCTTACGGCATCAAAAATGTAAGCAATGATTTTGGTGTGAACCCAACTTACACCTGGGGCAACGATAAAGTGATTCATTTACTGAGTATGAATTACAACTACAGCAAGTATGATGAAAGGGATGTTATCACCGCTGTTATTACATCCAATAATACCCATACAGCGCTGCTAACTTATGTGCCTACATTCTTAACAAAAGAACTATCACCGGATTTCAGCCTGATGTATTTCCGCAATTCCATGCCGGGGTTTAAACTAAAACTCATTACCATCAGCAGCGGATTGAGCTGGCCTGCATTAAAAAAGAAAATGAACCTGCGGGCACAGGTGCAATACAATTATTCAAAAACAAACAGCTTTACCAGCAATAGTAATTTTATAGCTTCTTTTACCAGCGACTGGAAAGTGTTAAAAAAAATGACCTGGACATTATTTATAAGTACCAATCAGTTTAAATACGGCAACGAAATTATTCCCAACAATGCCAGCTACCTGGAAAGCAATATCCGCACAGGATTTCAATACCGTTTTGGAAAATAAAATAACCACGACATGAAAAAAATATTCTTAATAGCTATCAGTTGTTTCATCGCTCATATTAGCCCGGCGCAGTTAAATACTACACTTGTTGTAATGGCACAACCCCAGGGAACATTATTCAACTGGGGCACTAAGGAAGTAACGTATATCATCTCCAACCAGGGCGGCTCAGTTGTAAGAAATGCTGTGATAAAAGCAACACTGAAAACAACAGATGGAACAGTGGCGGCCGCAACTAATCTTGCTAAAGCAAAAGTACGAACGATAGGCCCCGGTACTTTAATCCTCTATGCGGCGGATGTAATGCCATTAGACATAATGGTGTTTAATGGTAAATTTAAAACCTCATTGGATAAAAGCGGAAAATTGCCGGCAGATAATTACCAATTATGCGTACAATTAGTAACAGCAACGGATTTCATCCCCGTCAGTGAAGAACGTTGCAGAAATTTTACCCTTGCATCCTTTCAGTTACCCATTCCCCTTATGCCAGCCAATGAAACTATACTGGATATAGAAAAAGCACAAAGCATCATTACTTTTCGCTGGACACCGGTAACACCAAGACCAGCCGAACCGGTAACTTACCGGGTTACTGTTTTTGAAATATTTTCTGACCAAACTCCGATGCAGGCGCTGCGGAGCAACAAACCATTGGTAGTAAAAGATATTGTTGGCACTACTCAATTTATCTGGCAACCGCAACTTGGATTAACAAAATGTTGCTACGATATATTTCTTGAAGCCGATACGGATGGAGATGCCGGAATGAAAAAAGATTCCGGAAACATTAATCATGGTGATCCGGATTTTGACCTAGATGCTTATGCATTTATCTGGACCATCCAGACCCTTGACAGCCGCGGCGCTCCGTTTGGCGATGGAAATATCAATGGCGACGGAATCAGCGAACCCAATGTTTTCTTTATTGACCGCAGGCCACCGGCTATGAGAAGGACTGCTCCGCCATCCCGCACCCTTTACCTGAACAATCCGAAGGGAAAAAGAAACTAAATACCAAACCCCTGAGCATGAAAACAGAAAAGAGAGATTCGTTCTCTCTTTTTTAATTTTACAACAATGCTGTACAAAAAATACCTTACCGGTGAACAGGCCCTGCAAAAACTAAAGCACTACTGCGCTTACCAGGAACGCTGCCACAGCGAAGTAAAAGAAAAATTATACAGTCTTGGTGTTTGGAAAAGAGACCATGATGAGATTATTGCCACACTTATTGAAGAAAACTACCTGAATGAAGAAAGGTTTGCCATGGCGTACGCAGGAGGAAAATTCCGGGTGAAGCACTGGGGAAGAGTGAAAATAAAATATGAGCTGAAACAAAAACAGATAAGTGATTATTGTATAAAAAAAGCGTTGAAGCAGATTGATGAAGAAGAGTATTTAAGAGTACTGGATAAGCTGGCGAAGGAAAAATACGCTTCGTTAAAGAATGAACAATATTTAATCAGGAAGAAAAAAACGACAGGCTACTTAATTCAGAGAGGATTTGAGCCGCAGTTAATAATAAACAGCCTGGCAGGAAATTAACAGCATATCAACTTCCACCATTTTTTGTAGCCGGCATTTTAATTGATACGGCAGTTCCGGTCCCCTTTCCGCTTTCAATACTTAGTCTGGCTCCCATAATTTTTATAAGATCTTTAATGATAAGGTAACCAAGACCATGTCCCTTTTTGTTATCTACATTGGCCGATGTGATGATAACATGATCGGCCAGGAGCCGTTGTATTTGCTCGGGTGACATTCCAATGCCCTGATCTGTAAACGTGATTGTGATGTGGTCATTTGTCTTTGATGCCGTTACAGCGATCGTCCCTTTTTCTGTAAAATGAATTGCATTGGTGAGGAGATTATAACTGAGAATTTTCAATGGTTCATAAAACTGGTGTATCTCCAGTTCCTTTTCCACCCGGTTGTCAATAGTTAGTTTTTTTTGGCGGGCCATTGAATACAATAAACCAAGCACCTGGTTAACCATTTCATGCACATTAAATGTTTCTTTGGCCATCAGCCTGTTCTCATTCTGGTATTTTATCCAGTTCAGGATATTGGTGGAAAGCAGCTGCAACTCCTGTGAGGTGTTGGTCATTTCCTGTATCGTTTCCTGTTGCAGCCCTTCGTTCATCAGCTTTCTTTTTTCCAGCAGGTTTTTTCCGGCTACGGTAAGAAACTTTAGCGGGGTAATAATATCATGACTGATAATAGAGATCAACCTTGTTTTAATGGTATTATTTTTTTCCAGTATTTCATTTTGTTCTTGTAGCTCCCTTGTTTTTTCTGCTACCTGTTTCTCCAGTTTTCGTTGCCTTATTTGATACTGTCTTGTCCGGAAGCGTAAATAAAGGCCAACAAAGCCCAACCCTGTTACTGTGCAAAGCAGGTAAAACCACCACCGCTGAGTCCAGGGAGTAGTTATTGAAAAACTGATTTTCTTATAGGTATAGTTATTAAACTCAAATCCATTCAGTTTTCGTATCCGCAGCGTATATTTTCCGGACGGAAGATTATTAAACCGGATTTCTGATACATTGCCCGGGCTGACAGGTTTCCAGTTGACCGTGTCGTTGAGTTGGTATTCCAGGTATATGTTTTCTTTATTGCACCATGCAGAGAAAGCAAGCCGGATAATTATTTCACCTGTTTTAGCAGATAAGCTTTCCTGAGAAAAAGATACCGGCTCTTTTATTTCGTTATCAACCAGGATTTCATCAATAAAAATGTCTCCTTCCGGCAATACCGGAGTTGCTTTTTCCGGGTCAACCCAAAGCAAACCATCCATAGAGGGAAATGAGATGATATTATTTTTTAAACGCAATGCACAGGGGGTGCAACCACCGTTTAGCTCCGTCATTTCCATCCCGTCTTTCTTTCCAAAATAATGATAATATACCGAAGCCGTATTGTTGTCAAACACTTTAATAAGTCCTGCGAGGCTGGATTTAAATAATCCCCGGTTGGTGCTGATCCAGCAATAGCCGTTATCGTCAGGAACAAAACAATGTGAATACAATAAATATTTATTCTTATCCAAGGGCATAGATTTTATCAGTCCATTTTTGTAGATATAAAACCCGGAGCCATAGGTACCAAAAAAAACATAGTCTTTATATTTCCAGATACTCCGTACGCAAATGTTTTCTTTGCTGAAAATTGTGTCCAGTTTAGAGTTGCTTGTATTAAACCGGAACAATCCACTGCAAGTTGCAATTGCCAATATTCCCGGGTGAATTTCCTGTATATCAAACATTATGTTGCCAACATTTTTTCCGGCATATTTATACAGAGTCCTGACACTGTCAGCCTCAAGAATTCCAACACCCAGGGTATTAGCTAAATAATATTGAGAACCAGACGAAGTCACTACGTAATCGGACTTAATTTTTTCGTACACTTTTGTTTCGCCAGAAATTTTATTATACCTGTGCAAACAATAATAGCCTAAGAAGATATTAAACTGGCTATACCATATTAAACTATCTGCGGTATTAGAAACGTAATAAGCAAACTTACCTTTTATGGGTAACGAGTTTTCCGCAGAATCGTTATCACCAATAACATCTCCTTCATTCGTTAACACATTTCCATTTGAAAGCTCAATTTGTGAATAATAAGAATTTCTGTTTTTAGATTTATCGGCTGCCCTTTTTTTTGTGGCTACGGTGGTTTGATTAAAAATGATCAACCCCCTGGAATCTGTTCCGATAAAAAGGGTTTTATTCTTTTCGCTGTATCGTATTGACCTGATAAGTGCATCGGAGGGGATGCCTGTAAATATCAGCTTTGCAACTATTCTATTATCATGATAAGTAAACAGCCAGGCATTTTCCCTCTCAACAAGAACAGGATTATTCATTCCTGGCTCCCAGAATATGGGATTGTTGCCGGGCTTCATTTTTAAGCCGCTTCCGGTTTCATCGGTAATAGAAACGGGAGAGGTTGTATAATTAATGGTATTAAAAAGAAACAGCTCGTTGCTATTATTGATAAGAAAACACTTGTCGTTAATTCTAAAAATAGCTTTGAAACTTCTTTTTTCAAAAGGTAGGGGAACGGGGTTGTTTAAACCAATGGAGTGATAAAAGAGGGTACCAAGTTTCAGGATAAGACAGGCGGTATCGCTAAGGCTGATAATTTTATCTGTTACAGCCGAGAAGCTGGAACCATTAGGAGCACCAGCATGTTTTCGAAAAAAAGTATCGGATACGGCCAGTAAATAATAATTACCGTAATATGGGTTTATGTTGCCCTGGCCCTTTCTCCAAAGAAAGGGCTTGCTTTGGTCAACAGAAAAAATATTTCCCGGCATATCTGATATATATATAACCCCGGCATTATTACGGGTCATAAATAACATCCTTTCAGATGCGATGGAGGGCATATTTTCCTTAGTATAAGAGCGGAAATCAACCCCATTGAATCGTACAATACCGGCTTCAGTTGCCACCCACAAAAAACCGGTTTTTTCATCCCATTCCAAGCCTTTAATACCGTTTGATGGCAAACCATTATCCGTGGTATATTGCTGTACATGTGAATTTCCGGCCGGTTGGGGAATTGCCGGAATGGTAATAACAATAATGCAGTATAGTAAAATCAGGAGCTTTTGCATAATCCATTTGCACTAACAAGTTACTGCATCCGGCCTAATAATTTACATTGTAAAGGGTCGCCAGTTCCATCAGCTCTTTAATATTACCAGCATTGGTTTTTTCATAAATGCGGGTCTTCATCGTGGAGACGGTATTCATTTTTAAGTTGAGAGTTTCGGCAATTTCTTTTGTACCAATACCCTTTAATACATAATGAAGGATTTCAAGTTCTCTTGGAGCCAGCGTTTTAAAAGGATTGTCCTGGTGCTGGATATTATTTCTTCGCACCGGCGATTCATTTTGCAAAAATTTTTGAAGAATGATGATGATTTCTTCATCACCTACAGATTTGGACAGGTAATAATTGATACCATACTGTTTCAGGGCTTCACCATATATTTCTGCCGGCTGCATGGAAAAAACAAGAATGTGCAAATCGGGGTACACCCGGCGGATGTTCGGTATCACTTCCAGGGTGCTTCCATCGGACAAAATAATATCGAGAATCAGGTGGGTATATTTTTTTTTCACCAGCTCTTTCATCAGGTCGCTGCAAGTGGCTACTTCTTCAATATCCGTGTAGCCCAGCGTAAGTTGTATATGCAGCTTTAATCCTTTTCTGATCATGCTGTGATCGTCGGCTATCAAAATTTTTGGCTGCATTCTTTTTTCTGTTTCGGCCTGTTTGGTATTTTGAGTACTAATTTCCATATTTTATTTCTGGTACCTGTAGAATTTATTCTAAACAGGTAATATTAATCCGGCCCAATCAGCGAATCAGCGCTAATGTTCCTTTCAATATTTTCGAATTAGTTGAATAGATGTCTTTATAATTGATAAGATAAACAAAAATTCCTGTAGGGAATTCCATTCCTTTTAATTTGCCATCCCATCCTTTATTCTTGTCATTTGTTTGAAAAACAATCTGCCCTGCCCGGTCAAATATTTTCAGGCTGAACTCTGTAACCGCCTCGGTTCCCAGCGCTTTAAATAAATCATTGCGGCCATTATTATTCGGTGTAAAAGCAGTTGGTACGAATACTTTACACACCCCTTTTGAAATAACAACCTGGTGATTGGTGCTACCACAATTATTGGCTGCCACTAATGAATATGTTCCCGGTTGAGTAACGGTAAAAGTTAGACCCGTTGTTCCATCCTGCCAGAGCAACTGCCATGCAGGATCCAATACAGGCCGGAGTGTAATCGTATTTCCCTGGCAAATGAACTGTTCGGAGCCTAATGAAAAGCGGGGCTTCAGGTTGTAAGTAATAATAACGGTGTCCGATTTTTTACAGCCATTCAGATCCACAGTTACACGATAAGCCCCTTGCTGGTTGGCCATGTAAACAGGACTGGTACTTCCATCCTGCCATAAATATGTGGAAGTAAGATAGGTGGCATCAAATGTTACCGGTGTTCCCTCGCATACGGTAACATCGATGCCTAGATTTACAACGGGCGATGGATTGACGGCTATAATAGTAAGGCTATCCCGGTAAATACAACCGCCATTATTCACTTCGCACCAGTAAATCCCGGCCTGAAATGCTTTTATAGTCGGGGTGCCGGCACCGGTATTCCACAAGTAGGAAATTGCACCAGTTGTTGTTGCATTCAGTGTAAGCGAATCGCCTGCACAAACAGGTGCATCAGCTCCCAGGTTAAATACAGGTAGCGATTTGAAAGCAACATTTATGCTGTCCCTTTTCACACAGCCCGCAGCATTTCTGGCTTCTACCCAATATAAGCCGGCCGCGGTAGCTAAAAAGGTTGGATTGGTAGAACCATCCTGCCAGAGAAAAGTATTGCTGCTGCCAATACCAGATGAGTTAAGCAATAACGAGGTGGCAGTACACACCGTAGTGTCAGGCCCCAGATTGATATTGATTGCATCGGTACTTAATTGCTTTCTTAATGTATCTGTTCCGCAATTGGTGAATTTGACAAGCATAACATTATATACACCGGGAGCAGAAAATACATGTAAAGGGCTGTTTGACGTTGAAGTATTATTCGCCCCGGAGGCAGGATCACCAAAATTCCAGAGTACAGAAAACACGTTGGAAGCAGGGACATAATTAAAGTTGGCAGTTAAACTCTGGCAACTAACCGTGTGAGTAAAGCTGTCTACCGGATAAAAATAACTTTGAATAAAAGTGGGCAAGCCATAAGAGGATTCCTGAAGGGGTAGTGTCCACTGAACAGCACTTGCAGTAAAAACGCAACCGGGGCCGTATACATTCGGATTAGTAACAGAAGCAATATTCTTATAAGCCCTTTTAGCCATATACATCTTACCATCGGGGGCTATTTGTAGTGCCGCATAGGTATCGATTGGATCGGCATTCTGGGAAATAACTTGCTTTGATGCCCGGATTGCCGCAGCACTGCCCAGTGTTACATCATATTGAAAAAGGGCATTTCGTTTTTGTGCATTTACGGGATCAGTATAAAACACTGTTGAATATAATAAGTTGCTGTTGGGTGAAAACTCAACACCATAAGATAAATAATGCGGATCGCCCGGAACATACATACTTGCTGTATTAGATACAACCCCGGTTGCATTATTAAAATCACTGACATCGACATTTACTGTCCAATGAGCAGCAGCTATTTTTGTTCCGTTAGGAGAGGCTTTTAAGTATCCAAGTGCGGTTGAATCCAGGGAGGAAGGAGGAACAACTCCGGGAAGAACAACTCCGGTTTGGCTTATTACCGGTGTAATATTTACTCCCGTAGGGGAAACAAGAAACGAATAATAAATATCAGAAGCAGAACCATGTGCCACCACCCAAACATCCCTGTTATTACAATGCCTGACGGCAGTAATTTTTTCAACCACGTTTGAAATGACAGGAACATTCTTAACCTCTACATCTCCTTTACCGGCATCCAATGTCATATTGACAATAGAATAATTAAGCCCATTAGGTCCGCTCAGTTGTGCAACGGTGAAAACATAATATCTTGTATTATCGCCAATTTTTGGAACAATAATAGCAGACTGTGAGGAGGAGGGATCTCCCAAAAGACCCATTCCGTTGGGCATTACCTGGTGAAGCTTGTTCCATATCCTGACTCCATCAGTGTAAAAAAGAAGTGCACCATTGGCATCACAGATAGAAGCTACTCCTTCTGTTGTATTCAACTGACCATCATTTAGTGGTACAGGCGTTCCGCTGTTGAAATCTATGCCGAGATAGCGGCCGAAGTACCAGATATTAGCTTCCCTCTGTTGTGCAACCAGAGGTAATGACGTGAAAAGAAAGTAAAACAAGACGATATTTCTCAAAACAAATCGCATACAGTCAGTGAATTATATAACTGGCAGGCTTTAATTGCACAACTAAATTCAGCAAAATCCCCCTATCACAAGTAGAATTAATTCTACAAATTTTTTTTGAGGAGTAAATATCATTGTACTCTCGATTTTCATCCTGCCCCGTAATTGTCAATACAAAAAAAGAGTAACAATGGGAAAAAACTGCTTTAAAATTAAATTTGTTTCGCTGGCCATTTTTGCACTGCTGATAACAGCAATGAATACGGCTGCACAACTAAACCCGCCAATGGGCACCAGTCAATGGAAATACAAAACTCCATTCCAATACGGGTTTGTTATGAACGATATGTCGTTCATAGATAATAACAATGGCCTGGCAGTTGGAAACAATGGTGCAGTGGCTAAAACTACTGACGGCGGCTTTAACTGGCAGTACCTTCCGTTCAAATACATTAGTCCAACCAACCAGGTTTCGCTGTCTATTTTAAATGATGTTCATTTTGTAACTCCAACAATTGCTTATGCAGTTGGTAGTGGCGGCTTAATGATTAAAAGTACTGATGGCGGGTTGACATGGACACAGATAACCACTCCGCTAACAGCACTGGGCAGAACCATCAACGGCCTCCATTTTTTAAATAAGGATACCGGCTATATTGGTGGCACTGCGATCAGTACAACAAATACTATCAGCATCAACGATGCTCCCAAAGTTTACTTTACAAGAAATGGCGGTGCTACATGGGATTCACTGGCAACACCTTTCAGACGCCGGCAGGATAATGCCACTTTAAGCGGTTTCAACACAGGTGAAATTCAGCGTATTCATTTTGTAAACGATTCCGTGGGATATGTAACAGGGTCTTGCGGCTCAGTAAGTGCCAACTACAGTGCTATACTTTGGAAAATTCAGAAAAATGTTGTCATAGATTATAGTTTGCACAGATCTAAGTTTGGCCAAACTGCAACTACTGGTTCATACCCCCCTGCCACACAAACATATAAAGGCCTTGTAGGTATCAATGATTCACTGGTAATGGTATCAAGTTTCAACAACAATGTGGTAATAAGAGTAAGAACGGGTAAGAATGACAGTACGGCAAGTGCTGTACCGGCTATTTGGGGTGCTTACGAAAGAGGGGTATATGAAATTATGGTTTGGCTGAACAGCACGGCTACTCCTTTCCCCGCTTCATTAGTAGGTAATGTAGCCGGGCAAATGCACCACTTGAAAAAAACACCCGATGGAAAAATATTGATGTCGGCAGGAAGAAATATTGTTGTTACGCCTGATAATGGTACTACCTGGGCAGTTGCGCCAGCACCACCAGTGCCTTATGGATGGTGGGGTTTGTTTGCCATGGAGGTAACGCCAAATGGAAGAATTGTAGCTGGCGGTTCAAGCGGTGTATTATGCGACTCGTTACCGGGTACTCCTTGGCGTACGCAATGGAAAAGTGTAAAACCCCTGAATTTTTCGGGAACTCCCAATGATTTCTCATCAATGGATTGGGCGGATTGTAATAACGGTGTTGTAGTTGGCTCAAACGGAACCTTTGCCAAAACCACCGATGGTGGAAAAACATGGGTGGATAATTCAAATCCCATTTTTGCGGCAGCTCAAATAGGCTTTAGTAAAGTGCTGTATCCTGCTATAAATAGCATGTACTTCACTTCTTTCAACAGCATGTATAAATCTCCCGACCAGGGAACTTCTCTAGATGTAATATTTACCGAACCTAATGCAAATGGTCAGTTAAAAAGTTTTACATCAGTAGGAACCAATAAAATATGGATAGCCGGATACAGGTCTGGCCCAACAACAGCGCAAAGAAGATCTCTGATCTTCCGTACAGCGAATGCAACTGCTGTTTCACCGGTTTGGGATACAGTAGGTGTTTTTCCAACAGGAACATTTGTTCCCCAGCTTAACAATATCAAATTTGCAAATCAGGACACAGGATACGTTTGTGGTGGCAGAGGTAAAATATACAGGACGATTAACGGCGGTACCACCTGGACAGATGTTAGCCCGGATACAACTGTGAACAGTAACGCCACCAACAATTATTCAGGCATGAGCTTGATAAATGGCAGAACAATTTATGTGGGAGGAAGTAGTAAGAAACTTTTCAAATCAACCGACGCAGGCGCCACCTGGACAGACCTGACACTTGCCCTTACCACACCATCCACTATCTCCAACTTCTCTTCCATTAGCATTATTGAAATGAATGATGTGAATAATGGTTATGCAATGGCCGGGAATTTTTTATTAAAAACTACAAACGGATGGGCGACATGGACATATGATATGCCCCCGCTTGGTATTTCAAGTATGATGCTGTATCCAAAGATTAGCGGCCCAATAACAAGTAAGAAATTATATTTTACAACATTACAGGCCAGCACATTTGTTAATAGCCAGATATCTGCTACAATTTTGGAATATGGCAATGAATCACTGATCAATGTTGCAACTTCCGAAATTATCGCCAGCAGCTGTGATAACGCCGCTACCGGAAGCATTACTATTAATGTCGTAGGCGGTATTGCACCGTATTCTTATAGTTTGAATGGCGGAACATTCCAGGCTTCCAATACATTTAATGGTGTGCCGCAAGGACCTAAAACAATAACTATAAGAGACGCTGGTTGCCAGTCTGTAACCAAAACTGTAACAGTTGGCGTAAAAGCCGGACCAGTTATCAGTGCCGGGCCGGACTTTACTATTGTCGATGGAGACCAGGTAATGCTCCAGGGAACAGCAACAGGGGTTCCGGCGACTATAGCATGGACACCAGCTTCTTTGCTGACTGGCGCAAACACACTTACCCCAATGGCCAAACCTAACCTTACTACAGGATATACACTGACAGTTCAGGATGTTAATGGTTGTATTTCTACCGACAATGCACTGGTTACAGTAATTCCTTATTGCATAAAAGTGATGAATGCCTTTACGCCTAATGGCGATGGTATGAATGACAGATGGTTGGTTACTACAGGAGCCGCCTGTACCAGAAAGATTGCAGTAGCAGTCTTCAACAGGTATGGCAACGTGGTGTATAAAAATGATAATTATCAGAACAATTGGGAGGGTACTTTCAATGGCAAGCCGGTAGCAGATGGTACTTATTATTATACCGTTACTTATACAACAATTACCAATAAGACCATATTCATGAAAGGCGACGTAACAATATTGAGATAACCAACTTTCAAATAAAACATTATGAGACATTCTATATTGATTCTTTTTTTCCTGGGAACTGTTACACAGGTAACAGCCCAGCAACTGCAGACCTCATCTATGTATGATCTGCAGGGAATATACCACAACCCGTCAACTGCCGGTGTGCAGTCAAGCATTGTCGGTGTATCGTACAGAACACAGTGGAGCGGATTTAGCGGTGCCCCGAAAACAGCTACCGTATTCGGCTCTTTTGATATGCCAAAACATAACATTGGTATCGGCGGGTATATCTATAATGATAAAACAGGACCAACATCCAGAACGGGTGTACAGCTGGCTTTTGCAAAACACATCCCTTTGGATAACGGAGGCCGCTTTTCATTAGGTATTGAAGCAAGAGGGTTGCAGTATTCTATCGACAAGGCGAAGCTCACCGAATCTTTAGGTGCCGACCCTGCAATTGGCGGTAGTGACAACAGGTTTAAGTTTGATGCCGGCTTCGGCATCTCCTATACGGGTAAAAAATTCCAGGTGGGTGTTTCAGCATCACAGCTGGTGCAGTCCACACTTGATTTTTACACGGGCAACCTTACAAGATCTGAAGAAGGCCGTTTATATCGCCACTATTATTTTCATGGTAAATATAAATGGAATGTGGACGACGCTACAACGATCTCTCCCAATTTCCTGATTATTTATCTGCCTAATGCACCGACAGAATACCAGTTTGGTGCAAGAGTGGAGCACAATGAAAAATTCTGGTGGGGCGTTGGCTACAGGGTAAAACAGAGTTTCCTGCTTTCTGTCGGGCTGAATGTGAATAAGAAATTCACTATTGGTTATGCCTTTGATATCTATAGCACACCGGTTAGTGTGTTTGATGCAGGCGCCAATGCACATGAAATGCTACTGCGTTACAATATTTCAAAGTAAGTTTTAAAGCAGATGGTTTAATGGTTAGAGCGGCCCTCATCAGGGGGCTGCTTTTTTTATTACTATTTATTGTTTCGATGCCAGTATTTTTACAGTAAACCGAAGCAAGTATCAATGGGCAATCTCTCTGTTACTATCGTTCAGACCAATCTTCACTGGGAAGATAAACTTGCCAATCTCCAAATGCTGGAAGAAAAAATCAACAGCATTACAGCAAAAACTGAAATTGTTGTGTTGCCCGAAATGTTCAGCACCGGCTTTAGTATGAAACCTGAAGTACTGGCGGAGACAATGGAAGGCGAAACAGTGCAATGGATGAAAAGGGTGGCAGCGAAAAAGAAAATCATTCTTACCGGAAGTATTATCATTGAAGAGAATGGGGATTATTTTAATCGCCTTATCTGGATGTTACCCAATGGGCAGTATGGCATATACGACAAAAGACACCGCTTTGCATATGCAGGAGAGGATGATCATTATACTGCCGGCACAAAAAGATTAATTGCTTCTGTAAAAGGATGGAAGATAAATTTACTGGTATGTTATGATTTAAGGTTCCCAATATGGGCAAGGCAGACCTCAGCCCCCAACCCCTCTCCACCAGTGGAGAGGGGAGAAACAGCCCCGGAATACGACGTATTAATATATGTGGCTAACTGGCCCGAAAGACGAATTCAGGCCTGGAAAACATTATTGCAGGCAAGGGCTATCGAAAACCAATGCTATGTGATTGGTGTGAATCGTACCGGAAAAGATGGGAATGATATTTACTACAGCGGTGAAAGCATGATCATTGACCCGATGGGAGAAGTACTGTACACAAAAAAGGATGAAGAAGATGTTTTTACAATGAGCCTTGATAAGACGCATTTAGAAACAATAAGAGAAAAACTTCCCTTCCTGAAGGATGCTGATAGTTTCATGATTTTAAATGACGAAGAAGAGTAGCTTAATTTTTTTTTGCTTCTTTCTCTGCTTTTATCAGTTCCATCGCCTTCTCCAGCTTATAATCAGCTCCCCGTTTTACCGCATCAATAGTTGGAAAAGATTCTACTTCCGGCTGCACACCTCTTCCATTCTTAGGATTGGTTTTATCAATCACCAACCTGAATAAAGGCAACCGGAAACGCAGGCCGGTTTCCGGCAGTTTTACATCGGGAATCAGCCAGGCTGAATTACCATAAGCCCCGCCACCGGTTTCTTCGCCAATCACCGTTACATTATCCTGTTTGATGACTGTACTGACGAACAAAGTGGTGGCAGAAAAAGAATTACCCCCGGTAAGTATATAGATTTTACCATCATAGCGATTGCCCTTTTTCGGTTTGAAGTAATGCCTTTCAAAATAACCAAAGTGAAAATTGCCATCACTTCTTTTTTTAGTAAAAAAGGTCATGAAGAGTTTGTTCAAGAAATGATTCTGTATGTATTGCTGGTAATGGCTTGCTTTTTTGACAGCATACAGCGAATCGCTTACTTTAAATGGTTGGTTGGCAATATAACGGCTGAGCAGTGTAGAATTGGTAACACTTCCGCCACCATTGCCCCGGACATCAATAATAAGGTGACCAATATTATTTTGCTGTAAAGCCCGGAAAGAATTGCGGAAGAATTTTTTTAAACCATAACCCTTGGCAAAAGAAGACAAATCCATCATGGCCGTGCGATTGGAAGAATCAATCTTTAATAAACGGATAGTACCTGCCAGTTGCCGTCTCCTTTCTCTCTTTGATGGCTGTGGTGAAGTCCGCAATGGTCGTGTGCCGGTACGAAGGGCCGTGTCGCCAGCAGGATTGTAAACCGGGATAGTTATAGTTTTTGTTTGACCGGCTGAATCTATATACTCAACAGAATATTTTTCTGATAAACCAAACAGCGATGTATATAATGAACCAAAAGAGCCACGGTTGCTGAGGGATTGATATTTATGTGTACGGTTGTACCCGTCAGTAGAAATATAACCGAAGAGTGTATCAATAATTTCTTCACGGGTTCTGCCATTGATTTTTGTAATCGCTATCCCTCTTTTTAAAATAGAGTCACGGCGGTTAAGGTTAGCGGTCACCACCATTGCTCCATCCCAGGCTTTCAGGCTTAAGGGAAACATCTTTCCCAGCCGTACTGTATCACTGTATTTGCTCCATGCTTTGGAAGGCCGGACAGAAGTATGACCACAATTGATTTTTGCTGTAACATAGGCAAGCACTTTACGAAACTCCGGCTCGGTCATTGAATCTTTCAGATGTTTTTGCCCCCAACTGAAATAATAATCCATGCTGTCTTTGCTGCTGTACCAGTAAAGGCTGGGGTGATGCTCTTCTAAAATGGTTTGATAAGCAGTATAATCTTTTTGTACCTGCTGCAGGGAATATTTTTTAATGGGAGAAAAAGAAGATTTGCGGGCGGCGCAGGCAGTAAAAAGGGTAAGGAGTAATATGTATAAAATAGTTCTCATTATTAAAACACTCTTTAAGAGAGGATAGCTATCATCTATTTCAGATGAATCCAGCCTTGTGCTGTAATTGCATGCTTGCCGCCGCCCTTGGTGATGATGTTAGCACCTTGTTCCTGCTCTGTCATGTATCCTACCACACTAATTTCTTCACTTAATACAAGTTTATCATAATCGTTTTGGGCAATTGTAAACAGCAGCTCATAATCTTCGCCTCCATTTAACGCACAGGCAGTCGGGTCTATTTCAAATTTGAAGGCTGCTTTTTTCATTTCCTCTGCCACGGGTATTTTTTCTTCGTACAACACACAGCCAAGATTGCTGTCTTTACAAAGATGCAGGATTTCAGAACTAAGACCATCACTGATGTCTATCATAGAGGAAGGAGTAATTTCCTGTGTCGAAAAAAAATCTATAATGTCTTTCCTGGCTTCCGGCTTCAGTAGTTTACCGATTACATACGACTCTCCTTCCAGGTCGGGTTGCACACCCGGGCTTTCCATGAAAATTTTTTTCTCTCTTTCCAGGAACAACAAACCAACATAGGCAGCGCCAAGACTGCCGCTTACACAAAGCAGGTCGCCTTTTTGAGCAGTACTTCTTTTTACAAACTTATCAGGGGCCACTTCGCCAACAGCAGTAATGGAAATGATAAATCCTTTTTGCGAAGAACTGGTATCGCCTCCAATCAAATCAACGCCATATTTTTCACAAGCAGCGTAAACACCTTCATAAAATTCATCTATGGCTTCGAGGCTAAAACGATTGCTGATGCCAAGGCTCAGCGTAATCTGTGTTGGCACCGCATTCATGGCATACACATCACTCAGGTTCACTATCACTGCCTTGTATCCAAGATGTTTGAGGGGGGTGTAGCTTAAATCGAAATGAACCCCTTCAATCAGCAAGTCTGTGGTAATGACTGTTTGTTTACCGAAATGGTCAATTATTGCTGCGTCATCACCCACACCAAGTACCGATGAAGCATTTTGTAATTCAATGTTTTTAGTCAGATGCTCAATCAACCCAAATTCGCCAAGGGACGCTATTTCTGTTCTTTCGTTGTTCATAATTCTTTTTGATTATTTATAACTGCTACCATTTCATCATGGATTTTTCCATTAGTTGCAAGCACTTTGTGTTGATATACTGAAAATTTATTCCCGTTGTGATCAGTTACTTTTCCACCAGCTTCTTCTACAATTAAATAACCGGCAGCACTGTCCCAGGGTTCTAGTTTGTGTTCGTAAAAGCCATCAAATCTTCCGGCCGCCACCCAGCATAAATCAATAGCGGCAGATCCTAATCTTCTTACAGGAACACCTTTGCGTACAAGTCGTTCAAATATTTCTAATGGCCCGTTGGGCATATTTATATATGTGTATGGAAAACCCGTAACCAGGCAGGCATTAATAGTTTGGCTTTGCACACTTACATGAATGGGTTTGTCATTTAATGTGGCTCCTTTTCCTTTTTCAGCAAAATAAAATTCATTGATATGCGGATTATAAACAGCCGCCATTATTATTTCGCCTTTATGCTCAATACCAATGGAAACGCAATTAAGGGGAATGCCGTGGGCAAAGTTTACGGTGCCGTCAATCGGGTCAATTATCCATTTGTAATCAGAATCCTGAATAAGCTCCCCTATTTCTTCACTCAAAATCTGGTGTCCCGGGAATTTTAATTTTATCACATCAATAATGGCCTTTTCAGAAGCATGGTCAGCTTCTGTCACTAAATTATTTACGCCTTCTTTATTACTTACTATAAAATCGCTGTTGAAAAACCGGAGAATTTCAGCCGCTCCTGCTTTGGCGGCTTCTATCAGTGTGGGCTTGAGCATGGGCAAAGATAAAAACCCGATTTTAGATTGCAGATTTTACCTGCCCGACCGCCAAAATATATATTTGTTGCGGTCAGGCGGGGATTTTAGATTTGACAGTTCAATAGCTATGCAATTATCCGTCATTATAGTCAATTATAACGTAAAGCATTTCCTGGAGCAATGCCTTTGTTCGGTAGAGCAGGCAATTGGAGGCGGACAGGCGGAAATAATAGTGGTGGACAACAACTCGGCAGATAACAGCATTGAATACCTTTTGCCAAAATTTCCAGCGGTTCATTTTATCGCCAATAAAGAAAACACCGGCTTTGCCAGGGCCTGTAACCAGGGGCTTCAACAGGCAAAAGGGAAATATATCCTCTTTTTAAATCCGGATACCATTTTGCCTGAAGATTGTTTTCAGCAATGTATCTCTTTCTTTGAATTACATTCTGATGCGGGGGCTTTAGGAATAAAAATGCTGGATGGAAGCGGAATTTTTCTTAAAGAGTCTAAAAGGGCTTTTCCATCACCGGCTACATCGTTGTATAAACTTTTTGGGTTGTCAAAATTATTTCCTCACTCTAAATTTTTTTCAAAATATCACCTCGGCCATCTTGGTGAAAATGAAAACAACGAAGTTGATGTGCTGGCCGGCGCTTTTATGATGGTTAAGAAAGAAGTACTGGATAAAGTAGGGGGCTTTGATGAAACATTTTTTATGTATGGTGAAGACGTGGACCTGAGTTACCGGATCCAAAAGGCCGGGTTCAAAAACTATTATTTCGCCGGCAGCAGGATCATACATTTTAAAGGAGAAAGTACCCGTAAGGGCAGCATGAATTATGTACGGATGTTTTATACTGCAATGAGCATTTTTGTCCGCAAACATTATGGCGGCAGCCGTGCCGGAGTTTTTAATTTTCTCATTCATGTTGCCATTTGGTTCAGGGCAGCGTTATCTGCAACAAGCAGGTTTATCAGAAAAATTGGATTACCACTGATAGACGCCGGTTTGATCCTGCTTTCTTTTGTGTTGATAAAAAATATCTGGACCTCATATGTCCGTACAGAAACCGAATATGAAAGCCGTTTATTATGGATAGCCTTTCCTGCCTTCACGGTGTTTTATCTTACTGCCGCCTATTTTGCCGGTTTATATGACAGATGGTACAAAAGAACCGAGCTTATTCATTCTACATTAATTGCAACAACAGTATTGCTTGCCGCTTACGCATTGTTGCCGGAGCACTACCGTTTTTCAAGAGGTATTGTATTGTTTGGCGCCATTCTGGCTTTTTTTCTTATCAGCATACTGAGGTGGATATTGATTAAGGCTGGTGTACTTATCAGTAATAAGGGAAAGGAAGAACATGCTGCTACAATAATTGCCGGAACAGCAGAAGAATATCAACAGGCCATTCAGCTCCTGAAAGATGCAGGGATGCATCAAAAGATATTAGGCAGGGTTGCAACGGGAGAAAATGATAGTGCTGCATTGGGTAGCTGGAAAAATTTGCAACAACTTTCTTCGACTATTCTTTTCCGGGAAATTATTTTTTGCCAGGGGCTAATTTCTTTTAAAGATATTATACAGGCCATACAAAAATTACCACATGGCCTGGTTGCCAAAATTCATGCAGCAGGGAGCAGCAGCATTGTTGGCAGCGATTCAAAAGACAGTTCAGGCGAAGCCCTGTCAAAAGAAAACGGATATAAACTTGCTAACCCTTACAACCGGCGGATGAAAAGACTGATCGACGTAAGTATTTCTTTTCTCGGGATCATAACATTTCCGGTTCAGCTGTTGATAATAAAAAGGCCATTTCATTTTTTTATCAATTGCCTTGCTGTATTATTTGCACAAAAAACATGGATTGGGTATGCTGTTACAGAAAAAAACCTGCCCCGGCTTTCTCATGCTATAATTGCCTGTAATGGGGTTCCGGTTTCAACAAAACAACCAATACCAGCAGAGGGCCTGCAGATGATGGACTATTGGTATGCCAGGGATTATGAACCATCAGATGATTTAAAATTGATTTGGAAGACATATAGAAAATTAGGAAGCTGAGACAAACATTTCTGCACCTATATTCGCAGCAGTTTCAAAGATAACATTGCGTAACTTTAAGCCACTTTTCAAGCACACATGGCGACCATCATAGATATAAAATTACCAAGAGCAATTGCCGCGGCATTACGTATTCCACCCAATGACCCCAGTCGCCAGCAAATAAGGGTGCTGAAAAGATTATTGAAGAAGGCAAGGTTTACTGAATTTGGCCAACAATATCGTTTTGATGATGTATTATTAAGCAAGCATCCTGCAAAAAAATTCCAGGAGATGGTGCCCGTGCATGATTACAATAAAATTTATGAGGAATGGTGGAAAAAAACACTGGATGGCGTTCCCGACGTAACATGGCCCGGAAAGATTAAATATTATGCACTCAGCTCCGGAACATCTGAATCGGCGAGTAAATATATTCCGGTTACCAGGGAGCTTCTGCGAAGCAATACTATTAATTACATCCGCCAGATGCTGAGCCTGATGAGATATGAAGAAGCCAACAAAAGGGCTATGACTAAAGGATTTTTAATGCTGGGTGGTGCAACGGATTTAAAGAAAGGAAAAGCCGGCTGGTATGCGGGCGACCTTAGCGGCATATTGGCAAAGAAAAGGCCATTTTGGTTTCAGACTTTTTATAAACCCGGCGGCCGTATTGCTGCAATGGCCGACTGGAATCAGAAATTGCATGAAATAGTTGAGCATGCCAAAGAGTGGGATATAGGATATATTGTTGGCGTACCGGCATGGTGCCAGATGTGTATGGAAATGGTAATTGAACACTACAAGTTAAAACACATTCATGAGATTTGGCCCAACCTGAGCTTCTTTGTACATGGGGGCGTAGCATTTGAGCCTTATAAAAAAGGTTTCGAAAAACTACTGGGCAAACCTATAGTTTATATAGAAAACTATTTATCCAGCGAAGGGTTTATTGGTTATAAAACAAGGGAACATGCCAGGGGAATGCAGCTTATCCTCAACAACAATATTTTTTTTGAGTTTGTACCATTTGACGACAAAAATTTTGACAGTGATGGAAAAATTGTTGCTTTCCCCGACGCAAAAATGATTCATGAAGCAGAAGAAGGGAAAGAATATGCTTTGCTGATGAGTACCAATGCAGGCAGTTGGCGATACCTGATTGGTGACACCATAAAATTTGTTGACCTGGAAAAAAGCGAAGTGGTTATTACGGGTCGGATCAAACATTTTCTCAGCCTTACCGGGGAACACCTGAGTGTGGAGAACATGAACAAAGCCATTGAACTGGTTAGTGAAGAATTCAATGTGTGTATTCCGGAATACACGGTAGTTGGTTTTCCGCATGAAAATTATTTTGCCCACCGCTGGTATATAGCCACTAACGATAAAGTGGATCCCGAACATCTCTGCAAACGGATTGATGAAAACCTGAGAGCACTGAACGATGACTATGCTACGGAAAGGGATAGTGCCCTGAAAGAAGTATTTCTCGAAGTGTTGCCGGAAGAAAAGTTCATGAAATTTATGGAACTGAAAGGCAAATTGGGCAGCCAGCATAAATTTCCAAGAGTGATGAAAGGGAAAATGCTGGAAGAATGGAACCGATTTTTACAAACGGGACATATTTAAGCAAAACAACCGCAGCCTCTTTGTAAGAGGTTTTTATTTTTAATCTCTATCGATTTCATGTTAGAAGTAATGCTCAAAGGATTGACGTTTGGTTTGCTGCTGAGTATCTCAGTTGGCCCGGTTCTATTTTCTATCATCAAGCAAAGCCTTAATAATGGTTATCGTGGCGGGCTTGCTTTTATCTTTGGCGTTTCAGCAAGCGATATCACCCTGTTGCTGGTGAGTAATATTTTTACAACAGTATTTAATAGTCTAAAAGCATACAAAACTGAAATTGGCGTGGCGGGATGCATTTTCCTCGTTTCTATGGGGATATATTTTCTTTTTTTTAAAAAAGTAAAAGTGAATGAAGAAGGGAAACAGGTATTTAAATTTCGAAAACGGGACTATGCAAAAATATTTTTGTCAGGCTATTTTATGAACACACTGAATCCTGCAGTATTTATTTTCTGGATCACCACCTCAACAGCTGTGATCGTTCATACTGTAAATGACCGCATCATCATTTTTACTACCTGCCTAATCTGGATGCTTGGCACAGATGTGCTGAAAGTATTGCTTGCGGGTAAGATACGCAACAAGCTGACGCCGCATAATATTCATATCATTAACCGCATCAACGGGATTATTTTAATTGTATTTGGCATTGCATTAATTTGGGGATTACTTGTTTATGGCAAAAGGATCTGACAATAGAAGTACAAAAACGAAATCGTTTCTCCGTAAACTGTGGAAGTGGAGCAAACGCATCTTCCTCTGGATATTTATTTTCCAATTTTGCTATATCATAGTACTAAAGTGGGTTAATCCGCCGCTGACAATAACACAACTGGTAAGCTGGATAAGCGGACATGGGTTAAAAAGAGATTATGTTGGAAGAAAGTTCATCTCACACAATGCCAGGCTGGCCGTCATTGCTTCGGAAGATCAACTATTTCCTGACCATAGTGGTTTTGATTGGAAGAGTATTAAAAAAGCAATGAAGTATAATGAAAAAAAGCCCGGAAGGGTAAGGGGAGCCAGCACCATTAGCCAGCAGGTAGCCAAAAATGTTTTTTTGTGGCAGGGCAGAAGTTTTATACGAAAGGGGCTTGAGGTATATTTTACATTTATGATTGAACTGATATGGGGCAAGAAGAGGATAATGGAAGTCTATTTGAATGTGATTGAAATGGGAGACGGAATATTTGGAATTGAAATGGCATCGGAAATATATTTTAATAAACCGGCAAAAAACCTGACCAGGCAGGAGGCGGCGATGATAGCAGCATGCTTACCCAACCCCAAAAAATACAAAGTTAAACCGCTGTCTTCCTTTGTTGCTTCACGGTCAAGGGCAATAATGCAGCAGATGAACAACCTGCAAACTGACCCGGATATACAACGTATAACAGGCACAAATTCCCCGTGATAGGCTAATCCACAGTCAATTCTATCTTATCACTGTTATGTGTTGGATAGTAATAACCGGACTTAATGGCAAAGCGCAGATAATATTTTCCCGGGGAAAGTGCAGGAGTAATTATTACCCGGCGTATTTTTTTTTCAATAATTTCCTTTAATGAGAGGGTAGTTTTAATATCTTTTATCCAACCTTTAGAGTTAAACACGCCTACAAGTATTGTATCTTTTAAGAATTGGGGTTTTAAAATAAAATCAGCATAACCGGGTGGTAAAACAAGATTGAAGTTTACAGACAGACCAGTTTCAATCCCCTTGATACCCATTTTTTTCTTCATTGTTTCAATCTGCACTTTGGCAAATGAAATAAAGGCAGAATCATATTTGTAACCCACCCAACCGATAGGTGTTTTCAATGAATCGGTAAACCGCCATAAATCATATTTATCCAAAAGAAAAACAGGCTTGCCCAACATTGAATCTTCAACAGGCCAAAAATTATAATTATTTCTTCTCTCTTTGTACAGGTTTTGTGAATAGGTCATCTGCCCGGAATAAAACCAGTACTTGGAGGCCCGTTGGTAAGAGTTGCTGAAAATAACCGGCAGCCCTTTTGTTTTTTCTTTCATAATAGCAGGCCACTCTTTCCACGAATGATATCTATTTTTAATTTCTTTTACCGGTAATACATCCGCTACCATTATTACCCGGGCAAATAAAACAAGAACCAGTGTAACAGGCAGCAGCCTGAAAAGTATTTTTTGCCACCTTAATTTTTCATTTATAAATTGATGGGCCAGAACAATTAGCGGAACCAGCACAGGCGATGTCCAGTTCCCTTCTACTTTTCCACGAAATGAACTAAGCAGGAAAAAACCATAGATACCAATCATGGTATAGCGTAATGCTTTTTCAGTCTCATTTTTGGGCTTGTATAAAAAAGCTGCCGGTAAAAGAATAAATCCGGCAATTGGTCCGGGCATTAATAACTGCCCGATAATATAATCACCGGTAAAAGATGGCTTATAGGCATTTACATTACTTTCAAACAAATGATAGCGGAAGCTTACCCAATCATGCTGGTATTGCCACCACAGGTGCGGGGCAAACAAAAGCAGTGCAATGATTCCGGCAACATACGTTTGGTATTTGGTAAACAACCGGATATTAGATAACACAACAAAAAGAACAATCAGCACAGCGTGGTACTTACTGTAGAATAACAGCGCAACGGAGAGCCCAAGTAAAAAAGTATTGAGCAGCGAATAGTTACAGGCAAATCTTTTGTAACACAAAAAGAATAATGCAGTAAAAAATATCAATGGAATATCGGGTATTGCCACAAACCCGGTAACCTGTAGCACAGCTATTGACAAGGCGATACCATAAAAAAGAAATGGATTTTTCTTAGTTAGCAGTTTTTCAATTATAACCAGCGAAAAAACATTCAGCAACAGGGGAAATAAACGAACACCCAACTCATTCGGAAAAATGGCATAACCCATTTTTACCAGCACAGCAATCATCGGGGGATGATCGAAATAGCCCCAGTCGGGATACCGGCTATATACCCAGTAATACGCTTCATCGTCCTGCAATTCGGTGAGGCCGGACTGCATAAGGCCCAGTAACAACCACAACCCGTAAAAAAGCAGCCGGTGGTTTTTTTGTAAAATTTCTTTCATTGGTGTTGCGAAAATAGTAACAATTACCGCAGCAGGTTGTCAACAGCAATAATAGCTTTTTGCAGCCGTTCTTCATAGCCTCCGTTAATATCAACCCACGGAACAGATTGATTGATCATAATATCTTTATAAATACAGTATAGCTTTTGACGATTTGCCAGGTCGGGATACTCCCTTAACTCATCTTTTACCCAGGGCAGATCAGTGTTGCACAGCAGGTACAAATCATAATTTCTTTCAATTATCTGATCCAGTATAAAACGGTGACATTTTCCAAATACAAACTCACACCAGACTTTTGCAACATACATATCTGTGTCAATGAAAAGCTGTGAAAGGTTCCCGGCTTTTAAGGCAGTATATTCATCTTCTAATGCAAGTTGCCCCTTTGCAATATTTAATAAATCATCATACCCATACCTGGCCCCGTTTGTCAGCAGGTATTCCCTTGCAAATTCAGGGCACCATATGGTATTATAATGCTGTGCCAGTTGCTGGCACAACGTACTCTTGCCGGTACTTTCGGGGCCTATGACGACGATTTTCTTAAGCATCTCCCGAAAGATAGTTTGTTAATGAATTATTTCTATCTTTTGAGGCAGAAAAAAAGTTGCTTTTATTTAAAGTAAAAAACCCCATACGCCGTCTTCCTTATTAAAGCGGCAGTAATGGAACAGGCGATGGCGCAGGGAAAACAAAATATCATTCAGGCGATAAAAGACTATGGCCGACAGCTTTTCGGGTTTATCCGCGGAAGGGTAAATACCAATGAAGATGCGGAAGATATTTTGCAGGAGGTATGGTATCAGCTAAGCAGCCAGGCAAAATTTGAAGATATTGAAAGCATCAGCGGGTGGCTGTTCCGTGTAGCGAGGAATAAAATAACGGATACATACCGGAAACGAAAAACAGAATCATGGAATGCCGGTGAAGGAGATGATGATGAATGGATAATCCCGGCATTCATTACTTCAGAGAGCAATGACCCTGAAACAGAACAGTTGAGAAAATTATTCAGGGAAACACTGTTTGAGGCATTGCAGGAGTTGCCGGAGAACCAACGCAATGTTTTTATCCTGAATGAACTGGAAGACAAAACACTTCAGGAAATAGCAGACGAAGAAAAAGAAAATATCAAAACAATCATTTCCAGAAAACGATATGCTGTTCAGCATTTGCGCAAACGACTTGAAAATTTATATAATGATTTTATAAACTATTAAAACAATAATAACATGAAACACTTTAGCAGAAAAAAACTCATTTTTTTGTCCCCTCTTCTTATAATCGCATTTGCAGCTTTTGTATTCCTTTTTGGCTGGGTGGTGATGCTGTTATGGAATGCTGTGATGGTGCCTGTAGCCGGCGCCGGGATAATAACTTTCTGGCAGGCATTGGGTTTGCTTGTACTTAGCCGCATATTAGTTGGCGGGTTTGGTGGCAGGGGCAGGGGTTATCGCCGGGAAAATAACTGGCGGGGAAGATGGATGAACATGAGTGAAGAAGAAAGAACAGCCTTTCAGCAAAATTGGAAGAATCGCTGCGGAGGCCGTTATTCAGAAGCACCAACGGAGAATGAAACTTCCGGATCAAAATAAGAAAGGATCATTTTGTTTAAAAAATTTTTGAATTGAATAAAATGAGGGTATCTCAAAAGCATTTTCAACACAGCGATACGGAACAGCAGGGGAAAACAGGGCATTGATTTTCATAATTACTTCCTCAGGGTAACTTAAATTTCCCGTTACCCTGTGTTTCAATTCCCGGTTTTTAAGAGAGCTTGTTTTTTTGCCATTTTCTTCCATTCCACAAAACCCCACCAGGCCATGATTAAAAACAAAACATACATAAGCGTAAACAGGTAAAAATGTTTGTAAAAATTCAGCGGGATGGCGATGATGTTACAAAATATCCATGCAAGCCAGTTTTCAATTTTTCGTTTTGCCATCCACCACATGGCCACTACTGCTGAACTGGAAACCAAAGAATCCAGAACGGGAGTGTTACTGTTTGTAATTTTTATAAGCATAAAATAAATAACTCCCCAGGCGAAAAGGAAAATACCAATACCTGCAGTGACCTCTTTTTTGTTGCACCAGCTGATCGGATAAGTAAAATATTCGCTGTCTTTTTTCTGTTTCCAGTTATACCAGCCATAGACACTCATAATGAAATAATAAATGTTTAGCGTTCCGTCGGCATATAACGGAGGATGCGAATCAAAAAAATAAAGATAAGCAGCGGCAAGAACACCAATGATGCCCGTGGGATATACCAATACATTATTCTTCCGGGCATACCATACACTGGCAATTTGTGTGACAGTGCTCAGCCATTCAAGTGGTTTAGTATGATGTATATTATCAATAAACTCGTTCCAGATGTCGGGTAAGGTCAAACCGTTTTTTTTCAAAAATAGTTTATTCCTTCCGCTCCGGGTGTTTCCGGTCGTCCCGGTAAATTTTGCATTCATAATTATTTAATTGTTTGAGAAAGAAAAACCATGTAAATTTTCTCCCCTTTTAAAAACAAAAACCAACAATTATGACAACACAGGAAGTAGCCAACCGGTTTAACGAACTGGCACAAACAGGGCAATGGGACAAAATACAGGAAGAATTGTTTGCTGATAATGCAGTAAGCATTGAGCCACCCGGCGCACAGGGATTACAAACAGTGGAGGGAATGGAGGCGATCAGGGAAAAAGGAAAAAAATTTAATGAATCCATTGAAGAAATGCATGGGGGCTACAGCACTGCCCCGGTGGTTGGGGGTAGTTTTTTCAGCCTTGCAATGGGAATAGATTGTACCATGAAAGGAATGGGCCGGCAAAAAATGGACGAGATTGCCTTGTATGAGGTAAAAGATGGAAAAATTGTCAGGGAACAATTCTTCTATTAAAAAATTTAAGTAGGCCGAAAGCGATTCCGCATGCGGAATCGCTTTTTTATTTCATAAATAATTACTTTGCGGCATGCAGAAAAAAATACTTCTTCTGGGTAGTGGCGAACTCGGCAAAGAATTGGTTATCTCATTAAAACGGCTCGGGCAAACTGTGATTGCTGTGGACAGCTATGCGGGGGCACCGGCTATGCAGGTGGCCGATGGATTTGAAGTGATCGATATGCTGAACGGAGAACAATTAGATGCAGTTGTTACAAAGCATAACCCCGGCCTCATCGTTCCGGAAATAGAAGCTATCCGCACCGAACGGTTCTATGAATACGAAAAACAAAATATACAGGTAGTGCCCAGCGCTAAAGCGGCAAACTATACAATGAACAGAAAACTTATACGGGACCTGGCAAGTAAAGAGCTGGGGTTAAAGACAGCGAAATATTTTTATGCCACTACGTTTGATGAATTTACACATGCCGTACAGGAAATTGGCTTACCCTGCGTGGTAAAACCATTGATGTCTTCCTCCGGCAAGGGGCAAAGTGTATTGAAGCATGAAACCGACCAGCAAACAGTTTGGGACTATGCTATCAATAACTCAAGAGGCGATATCAAAGAAGTCATCATAGAAGAATTCATTTCTTTTCATACTGAAATAACATTGCTGACGGTTACACAAAAAAACGGAACAACATTATTTTGTCCACCCATCGGCCATAGGCAGGAAAGAGGCGATTACCAGGAAAGCTGGCAGCCAGTCGCCATCAGCGAGAAAGATTATACCGATGCCTGCGAAATGGCCGGCAAAGTAACGGCCGCATTAACAGGGGCCGGGCTTTGGGGCGTTGAATTTTTCCTGACGGATAAAGGAGTGTATTTTTCTGAACTCAGTCCAAGGCCTCATGATACAGGAATGGTGACACTGGCTGGCACACAAAACCTTTCAGAGTTTGAATTGCATGCAAGAACAATTCTTGAGTTGCCAATTCCTGAAATAAAATTAGAAAGAGCAGGCGCCAGCGCCGTTGTGTTAGCCAGCAAGACATCAGATTCTTTTACGATCAGCGGAGTTGAAAAAGCTTTGCTGCAAACCAATACAGATGTAAGAATTTTTGGCAAGCCCTCAACAAGACCTTATCGCCGCATGGCCGTGGCATTGGTGTATGATGATATGAGTGCAGATATGACAACACTGAAAAGAAAAGCAAAAGAAACAGCCGGTAAAATCTCCATCAACTGACATGAGTATTGAAAAGGTAAATATCAAAGAAAAGATGTCGCAGTTCAGCGATTACTTTAATCCCCGTATTGCCGGGGAGCTAAACGGGCAGCAGGCCTGCCAGCCGTGGCTGGTTAAGCTGGTAAAGTTCAAAGGAGAATTTATCTGGCATCATCATGATAATGAGGACGAGCTGTTTTATGTGGTAAAAGGAAGCTTTGATATGCACATGCGGGATAAGATTATTACTATAAACGCCGGAGAGTTTATTGTCATGCCGAAAGGAATCGAACACAAACCCGTAGCAAAAGAAGAAGTGGAGATTATGCTGTTTGAACCGGCTACCACATTAAATACAGGGAACATAAAAGACGATGTCCTGACAAGAGAAAATTTAGAAAAAATATAAACTACTTAACCTTTAGCTCGCCCCCGCCCAATACCTGATTAACTAATTAACTGATCAATCAACTATCCCTCGCACATCTTCTTCAAATTACCCAGCCCTTGTTCAAACTGGTGGTTCAGGTTTTTTGTTATCATTGGCCCCATCAGTCTTGCCATCGGCCACGGAAGATCGCCGCTGTTTTGCCAGGTAACTTTGGTTTCGCTGCCATCTCCCCAGTTTTCAAAATACCAGTTGTCCTTAGCCTTACTTTTCCAGGGTTTAAAAAACTCCAGCAGGAAATGAATATGCTTATCATCTTTACTCTCTAATGTAAGACTACCTACACCCACCTTCCTTCCTTCCCAGGCATATTTATGACCGCTACTGAGCGGCGAACCGGTTATAGTGCTTTTTGTTGTCGGGTCACTTTGCTGCCAGGGATTCCATTGGCTGTAATGGTTCAGGTCGCCGACAAAACCCATCACCTCCGGCACAGTTTTTTTTATTACTGTTGTCTTCTCGACATTATAAGCTCCGGGCATTATAAAGGCAAGCAGAAAAAGAGTGATGATCAGGCCGGCAAGGATATAAACAATGAGCATAAATTTTTTTTAGAAAGAGTAAGGTACACAATTGGTATGGCGTCAGCAAACCGCCTGTCATTGATGGGAACTGCGATAGAATTTTCCGGGTCTTAAATAAATAATGCCTTGCTGCGTATAAAACCGGGTAGGCAATTGTGTATAATTTCCGGTACCATCATTACCCCTTACTTCAAAATGCAGATGCGGAAAAGCAGAATATCCGGTATTGCCACTATAGCCGATCAATTGACCGGTGGTAACGGTGTCATCCACTTTCACCAGCACGCCACCGGTTTTGAAATGCCAGTAGTTGGCCTCGGAGCCATCATCATGCCGGATAAAAATATAATTGCCGTCGGCAAGATTTTCTTCCTTCAATCCCCTCCTGTCAGAGTCGTTCCGCATGGCAATAACTACACCGCCCCTTGCTGCACAAACTTTGGTGCCTGTCTTTACTTTAAAATCCAATGCCCTTTCACCCTTATGACTAAACATGCTTTCATATCCTTGCACCAGGAAAACTTTTTTCTTGTGTTCAAATGGTAATGTATAAATATAAGTACTGTCGTCTTTGAACTTTCCATTCTTCAATTCGCTGATGGTATATTGTCTTTGAGCAGAAACAATAACAGGGAGGAGTAAATAAAAAACTAACAATCTCATTTTGGTGTTATTGGGTGTGATTTTTTGGCCCGCTATTCTTCCTCCATATGATTTCCGCTGCAATACTCACCGCTATTTCTTCCGGCGTCTGGCTGCTGATGTCAAGACCAATAGGAGTATGAATTCGTTGCAGCACTTCTTCGGCAATGCCACCAGCCCGGTAATCAGCAAACAGTTTTTCCATTTTCTTTTTACTGCCCAGTACACCGAGATACATGAATTTTTTATCCAGCAGGCTTCTCAGTGCAATATCATCTGTGCGGTAACCAAAGGTCATGATAACAACATATTGCCCGGGACCGGAAGGAATAAGATTGTTCAGGGCCGTATAATCATCTACGATGATGATCTCATGGGCAAACTCATTTTGCAAAACAGTGTTCAGTTCTTTTCTTTCTTCATAAAGCGTAATATAAAAGTCCATTCCCCGCATCAATTTGGAAAATGCCAATGCACAATGCCCGCCGCCGATGATGAAGAGTTGATTTTTATATCCCGCCTTTTCTTTGTACAACCAATTCTGCTCGTCCAGAAATGTATATTCAAAATCCTTACCGGGAACCCTGTCTTCAAATTGAAACCCGGAAGGAGATAAGATAAGCGTTCCGTTTTTATTTTCTTCCAGTAAAGCAATGATGCGTTCAATAACAACTGTATCTTTTTGTACAACAGGATATAATAAGATAGTTTGTTCGCCGGAGCATATCATCCCGCTTTGATTGGTTACAGCCGACTTATCATGTACTTGTTTCTTTAATGAAACCCCTTGAGCCTTATCTCTTACGCCTTGTTCCTTCAATTCCTCTCTAGCCATTTCCACAAACTTATACTCCATGATACCGCCACCAATCGAACCTTCCATCTGACCATTAGCAGTTACAGCCATAAAAAATCCCTGCCGACCGGGGCTGCTGCCCTTGCTTTCCAAAACATAGAGGAGCATAACGGGGATGTTTTGCCGAATTGATTCATGAATGAGTTTCCAAACTGGTAATTGTTTTTGCATTACAAAAATTTCTTAACTTCCCTTTAGGGGATGGTGGCATAGAGGGACATTAATGTTTTCTCCGGCGTCATCGGTGCATCATACGGAATATTTGCGGAAGGGTTAAATGCCTTCACCGCATTGCGCAGTGCAAAATAAGCACCGATGCCATACATCAGCGGCGGTTCGCCTACTGCCTTGCTGCGGAAAATGGCAGCGTTGTCTTTTTCAGTTTCCAATGCCCGAATTATAATTTCGTTTGGCACAGAATAAATATCCGGCACTTTATAGGTTGACAAAGCATTGGTCAGCAGCTTTCCTTCCTTATTATACAGCAGCTCTTCCATTGTCATCCAGCCGATGCCCTGCACAATGCCGCCTTCACATTGCCCCATGTCAATGATGCTATTCATACTGCTGCCAAAATCATGCACCACTTTCACAGAATCAAATTCATAGATACCCCGGAGGCAATCCACAGTTACGGTTGTAATGGCTGTGCCATAAACATGGTATGAAAACGGGTGCCCTTTTTCCCGGACCGGGTCATAATGAATACCCGAAGGTGTGTAGTGGGCCAACTCAGACAAACTGATTCTTTTAACGTAAGTGGCCATCACTAATTTCTTCCAGTCCCAGGCAGTTTTTTCCCCATTAGCATACACCCATTCATCTTTTATCTCAATCACATCAGCTGCAACTTTTAATTCACCTGCTGCTGATTGTTTTAATCGTTTCAGTATTTCAGTGCAGGCAATTTCTGTTGCCCTTCCATTCAAATCAGCAGCAGCACTTGCAGCCGTGGGAGATGTATTGGCAATGCGGTATGTGTTGGTAGTATTTACTTTTATTTTTACCGGGGCAATGGAAAATACTTTTGCTGCCACCTGCAGCATTTTTGTGTTCACCCCCTGCCCCATTTCTACTGCGCCGGTGCTAACGCCAACACTTCCATCTGTATATACATGCACCAGCGACCTTGCCTGGTTCATCAGCGTTTTGGTAAAAGAAATACCAAAACAAATGGGCATTAATGCCATTCCTTTTTTAAGGAGTTTGTTCTTACTATTAAAATCATGAATGTTCTGCTGCAGTTTTTTTATCCCGTATAACTGATTTGCTTTGCTCCAGCATTCATTGGCTTCGCTTTCGGCTTTTTGTCCGTAAGGAAATTCATCCCCGGTCTGCAATAAATTTTTTTGCTGTATTTCTGAAGCCGGAATATTTAATTGCTCTGCTGCTTTGGCAATCGCCGCTTCTATTACAAACATTCCCTGCGGACCTCCAAAGCCACGAAAGGCAGTATTAGGTGGCAGGTTTGTTCTGCAACTATAAGCTGTAGCTTTTACATTCGGTACAAAATAAGAATTGGTACAATGAAACAAGGTTCTTTCCATTACCGCCGGTGATAAGTCAGCTGCAGCGCCGGCATTCTGATAAAAAGTTGCTTCGTAAGCAAGGATCTTTAAGTCTTTACTCAGTCCGATCCTGAAATCAGATGAATAAGGATGCCGCTTACCTGTCATCCGCATATCTTCCATACGGTGCAATGAGTATTTTACCGGCTTCTTTAAATGATAAGCAGCCAATGCACACATCACTCCCCAGGTGGTGGCCTGGTCTTCTTTGCCACCAAACCCACCACCAAGGCGGGTTGTATCAACTTCAACCTGGTTCATCGGAACGGCCAGCACTCTTGCTGCCGTGCGTTGCACTGCTGTTGGCCCTTGTGTGGAAGAATAAATCCTGATGGCGTTGTTTTCCTGTGGCATAGCATAGGCTCCCTGTGTTTCGATGTATAAATGCTCTTGCCCGTTGGTTTCGGTACGGCCTTCAAAAATATTTTCGCATTGCAGCCAGGCAGATGTAGTGTCACCTAATTGAAATACTCTTGGAGGAATAATCAATTCCCCTTTTTCTTTTGCCTCTCTCGGATCGGTTATGATGGCCAACGGTTCAATTTCTACTTTTATTTTCTTTACAGCCGCCCTGGCTATTTCATCCGATTCTGCAACTACCAATGCAATGGGCATTCCGCAAAAATGAACATGGGTGCTTGCTAATAATTCCTCATCCGGGATGATGCCGCCAACCTGGTTTTCGCCGGGAATGTCTTTAGCGGTAAAAATTCTTGCTACACCCGGCATCGCCGTTGCTTCGCTGGTATCCAAGAATTTTATTCTTCCGTGTGCAACAGGAGAATCAAATGCTACGGCATACAGCGTACCATTCACCACCGGAATATCATCAAGATAAACCGACTCGCCGCGGACATGGGTGTATGAATCTATATTCTTCATTTTGTTTTAGCCACGAAATCACACAAATTTTCATGATGTAATAATCATCCGAGTCCTTTTTTATTTTTCTTTCAGAGGCATAAAATGCGCCTTTATCAATTGCCCCAGCAATAATGTCTTATATTCTTTTGTTCCCCTGGCATCACTGATTGGCGAAATTTCGGTTTCCATTATTTCTATAGCCCCGCTAATCGTTTCATCTGTTATCTTTTTTCCTTTTAAAAAAGCAGATGTCTTTTGTAAATACATAGGCACCGGGCCCACCCCACCAGCTGAAAGGCCAGCCTCTGCAATTACATCAGCATTCATCCTTAAATGTATTGCTGTATTCACACTGGCAATATCCAGATGAGTTCGTTTGCTTACTTTTTCAAAGTTGAAATACGAACCTTTCTCAGGTATCTCAAACAATATTTTACTAATGAACTCTTCAGGCTTTTTATCTAACTGCTTGTATCCTTTGTAAAAACTTCGTAACGAAATCCCTCTTCCGGAAACCGAATTGCCCCTCTCTTCACCCCGTGGAGAGGGGGTGAGGATCAGTTCCGCATCCAATGCCAGAAAAAATATCGTCATATCACCAATTGGTGATGCGTTAATAAAATTTCCGGCTATCGTTGCCATGTTACGGATAGGAGTAGAAGAAACTAATTTGGCATAACGATGAAAAGAGGGGAAAGCTTCATTGATTACCGGGGAAAGCATTAAATCGCTTACCGTAGCTGAAGGGCCGATGATACATTTGTTACTTTCTTTGCTGACGCCGTTTAGTTCGGGATGATCAAATATAAAACGGATAGCAGCATCTGTCATTTCTTCCTGTTTCTGTACATAGAGATCTGTGCCGCCAGCTACAAGCTGAGCCGGGAGTCCGGGGCCGGGAGCCGGGAGTCCGGAATTCAATAATGATTGTAGCTTATCTTTTATTCCTGAGAAGTACTCAGGAAATATTTTTTTCCCTGCAGCAAATATAGTTGCAACTTCTCCGTTTTTTTCTTTCATCAGTTCCGCTACTTTACCTGCTGCTTTTTCGATTGACTTGTAACCAGTGCACCGGCAGATATTTCCGTCAATAGCAGCAACGGCATTTTGTTGAGTGGCTTCGGTGTTACTTAAACAAAACCCCGCCAGCGACATTACAAACCCCGGTGTACAAAATCCACACTGTGTGGCACTGGCATCTGCCATGGCCTGCTGTATCGGATTCAGTGTACCTGGTAAATTTATTCCTTCAATGGTAACAATATGCTTGCCCTGTGCATTGCCAAGCGGCATCAGGCAACTGGTCATAGATTCGTACTGCATTTCTCCGTCAGCAATCTTCCCAACTAATATGGTACAGGCACCGCAATCTCCTTCCCTGCAGCCAATTTTTGTTCCTGTCAAATGCTGGTGATAGCGGATAAAGTCGAGCAGTACCATTCCCGGTGGCAGGGTGGTTGTTATTTCTTTTTCATTGAGAATAAAGCGGATCAATGTAATTTTAATTGTAAACTTTAAAGTTACTATAATTGATGTAATGAACCCTCCTGCAGCGGCGAACCATTCGCTTATTTACTACCGGCTCATTGCCCTTTGGGTATTGTGCGAAGCTATGCTGGGCAGCGTCATCTTTACATTTAAAATCCCTGTATCGGGTTTGGTCATTGGCAGTTGCGCTGTTGTTTGTATTTCACTCATCGCATGGTATGTTCCTGCAAAAGGGGCTATACTTAAAGCCACATTAATAGTAGCTATCTTTAAAATGATGCTGACTCCGCAGGCACCACCACCTGCCTATATTGCCGTCTTCTTCCAGGGAATGATGGGAGAACTGTTATTCTGGAACAGGAAATACTACCGGCTATTTTGCGCAATACTGGCTATACTGGCTATGACAGAGTCCGCTTTTCAGCGTATCATTTCTATAACGATACTTTATGGTAATGATTTCTGGACAGCGGTAAATGATTTTTTTAATAAACTAACCGGCAGTCGGGAACTTACGGACTACAGTTTTTTTATTATACTATGGTATGTATTACTGCATCTCCTTGCGGGGGTGTTGGTAGGTGTGTGGGCCGGTGTGCTGCCGCAAAGGATCCGGCAAATGAAAGACCTGCAAAAAAAATACAGTACAGCAACGGCTCCCGCAGTGATAAATATTCCTCAGCGACGGCGCAGCAAAACATGGCGCATTATTCTTTTTATTACATGGATAGTATTGATGGCCCTGTATGTACAGTCATTCTTCAGGATTGGTCAACCCTTATTACCATCACAGCTAACTTTGCGGATACTGGTTCGTTCGGTTATTATTATACTCACCTGGTATTTCCTGATTAGCCCGGTATTGAAGCAACTGCTGCATAAATGGCTGCAACGAAAAAAACAACAATCGGCCGAACAAATACAGCAAGTGCTGAACCTGCTGCCATCCACGCAGGGATTGGTGAGCCGGAGCTGGCAACTGGCCGCTGACAGGAAAGGGGCAGGCAGAATTATTTTGTGCTGCAAAATAATCCTGGCCAATACTTTTTATACAGAAGAAAGCTAAGCCTATGATCTGCATATTTACTGCACCCATCCAATCCGGTAAGACCACTTCACTAATAAACTGGTCATCGGGCAGGAACGATGTGTATGGCATACTGACACCAGTAGTGATGGCCGGCCCGAATGGCGAAGCGGGGCCGGGCAAAAGAGTTTTCATGAATGCACATACTAAACAGCAGTTTCCAATGGAGGCAACAAAAGATGAAACCGAGGTTTTACCTGTCGGACGGTTTACATTCAGCAAAGCCAATTTTAAAAAAGCCATACAAATAATCCGGGATGCTGTTAATAAAGAAGGGTGGCTGGTGATAGATGAAATTGGCCCGTTAGAATTAAGCGGCGAAGGTTTTGCTGAACTGCTGCAAGAAGTATTGGCCCTGAGAAAAGAAAAACTGGTAATAGTGGTGAGAGAAGGATTGGCAGGGCAGGTAAAGGAAAAGTTCGGACTGGATAATATAAGTATATTAGAGGAAGATACTATTTCAATGCTTACGGGTATCGATACTTAGCAGGTTCAAAGAGCCAGATGATATTTATCATTTCGGACAATGTCATTGCTCATTCTTTCTGGCTGGCTCACCGGCTATCTTAACCATATTGTTAAACAACCAGTATATGAAAAAAACAGGAGCTGTATTTATTTTATTGCTTTTCTCCGCCGCTGTGTATGCACAGCAATACATCATACAGTATGATATGGCGACGGAAAACCTCCGGTACCTGAAAATTAAACGACCCGGCGATACGGCATCCACAGCCATTATTGATATGAACAAAGCTAAACGGGTAAACCTGCAATTACTCAATACCGCTGGCAGCTTCCGGCAGGAAATAATACTGCATGAAAAAGATGAACCGGCAGAAACGATCCTTATTCCCGGATTGGGTAGTGCCGCCACACCAGAGGGCCTGGCAGGAATAATTGCAAAATCCGAGACAAACAACCTGGATGCCGAAAAGGTGATGGGAAAAATGATTGCTAATAATGACAACAAAGCATTTAACATGGAATCAGTAAGCCAGAAAATGGCTTTACAGCAATTTGTAATGAACTATAATAATTTTAAAACAGCATTTGACAACTGGAAAAAAGCGGTGCTGATGGAGCAGGAGTATAAACGGTTATGGAAAGATATGGCCACTATACGGTACAACCTTGGTGTTACAGCTGACCATGCAAAAGCAACGGCCCGGAAAAATATGCAGGCGGTTTTTCCCGGCACCGATGAAAATACTGCAACCGCCGCATTGATGAATACTGTAAATGATCCCGCAGCAATGGCCCTGGCGGTGCAAAATAATTATAACAAACTGCAGGATGTTTATACAAGCTTCCCTTCTATCGGGCTTCGTTCCCCTGCGGCTGATTCTTTGATAAACGAGGCTGGCAACCTGCTATTGCTGCCTGCCGCAGCAAACCGGGGCAGTACCATCAACACTGGTGATATTATCAGCCGCACTACTGATTTATACCGGCAAATACTTGCTGACAAGTATATCCGCCTGACACCGCTGAACATCAGCAGCAAAACAATAATGGCAGAAATTCAGTTTATACCGGAAATAGATTCCGTAACCGGCGCCGTCATTAATATGAAAATAAAAGACACTGCAATAAGATGGATATCTGTGTACAAAAAGCAACCGCTCCGTTTCAAAAATACTTTTGGCTTCAGCTTTGTTTCTTATGCAGAAAACCGGTGGAAGTATTATGTGCGGCCCGACAGTGTGATAGCAAGAGAAAGCGCCGATCAGTTTCAACCGGTGGTTGTTACTTACCTGCACTTCTATTCGCCCCGTGACAGGGGCTTTCGCTGGGGCGGCAGTTTTGGCGCCGGCTTTCCAGCCAGTGGCGAGAACAAGCAACTGAACATTATGCTTGGCCTCAGTACTTTTCTGGGCAAAGGTGATCCGGTCTGTATTTCTGCCGGTGTTAGCGGCACACAGGTAAAAAAATTATCTGCTGTGCAGTTGGGCGATAAAGTAAGCAGTGCGGATTACAACATACAATATAACAATGTGTACCGGGCTGGATATTTCATTTCACTTACATTCAATCCTTCTGCTCTTAATAAGAAAGATTAACAACAGGGCCATGCAATGGTCGTATAATTAAACAGGCCCTTTGCCGGATAGTATCAACAAAAAGCCCCGCATAACGGGGCTTTATTAATCCGCCAGGTATCAATCTTGTTTAATGGCGATGGTGCGGACGATCATTCCTGTCATATCGGTTATCATGATGGTTTCTGTTGCTGAATTTAGCATAGACCATCCTGATTTCATGCTGACGTTGCTCTTGTAAGAAACGAATCTTCCTTTGTTTCTCCCAACGGCCCATATAGTAGTTGTTCTTAACCCGCTGGATCCTGAAATCGTACTCCCGGTTGATCTTTGCGATCAGCATATCTCTCTTTCTTTCATTAGAGAAACGGCTGTTGCCAAAATGATCATCACGGTCAATGGAGAAATCGGTAGTGACAAATGTTTTGTCATTGTCGAATTTGCTATCATCCTGTTTGTCGTAAGGCTGATTGTCCCTTCGGTCGGGTTGCCGGTTGTCGCGGCTGCCCGGCTGCGCCTGGGCCATTGAGATCATACCGACTGCAAATAATAGAGTAAAGATCTTTTTCATAGTTGTACGTTTTTAAAAGTGAATAATAATACAGGTAGGAGGCAAAAGAGGAACCAGTGTTTACCAAAAGAAAGTTAATACATTTTGCACCCCTGTATCATCATTACACCTGGAGAAAGTATTCAGAATTTTTTTGAACAATTAATGGGCTATACCGCAGGTTTCAGAGAAGTGTCGTAAATATAAAGCGGCAACACCAAGCTTGGAATGTAGGCAAAGAAATTCCTATGATAAATTCTTCCTGTGTCGTTCTAAATAAGGAACATTTTCTGTTGATAAATTCTTGATCTTTTCTTTACCAGTAACACCAATTAGATCACAATTACTTTGTTGTAAAAAATCTGAAAGAATAATTTTGCCGCTATTCTCAAAGCTGATTAAGTGTTGATCGAATAATGCATCATATGTTGGCGATAAGAGAATCCCGTTGTTCACGTCTAACCTCTCATCATTTGTTGAATCTCGCCAAGGCACAATGTGCGAAGCGATAAGAATTTCTTTTTTAGAATAATTAGTAATGGCACATTTAAATTCCCATCGATGTAAAATACTTTTCCTATATGCACCCTGACCAACCCGTGAAGTCACCAGTCCCTTTCTCTCGGTTTCATTTGGAGTGTTTCTAGTTATGGGGTATTCGGTTTCTGCGGCGATCGTAAGAGGTAACTCTTGAGTTGAATATTTTAATTGCTTACCTACTCGTTTGAAAAAGAATTTAATGGCGGCCCTTTCTTTACCTTCTCTATCTGACCCAACAAAAAAATCAAAATCTATTAATTCTAATTCCACTTCAAATTTGACAAAGGTCTTTTTAGTTTGAATAAAGAGAAAAATTCGCTTCCCTGTTTTTAAATGATCTCTTAACGCAAGATTCCCTTTATTAAATCGCATATCATTAAGTTGCCCCTCACCGGTATAAGAAAATACATTAGGGTTTTCCCATTGGTCTTTATATCCATGTTGATGTCCCGACTCGCCTGAAAAAATAAACACATAGGGGAATTTTGCAGATGCTGAAATTCCCCCCTGACGATTTCCACCATACTTGTCATGAATTTCCGCTCTTTTATAGGTATGACCCGATATGAACAATGGTTGATCCAAGCTATTTAATATTGCTAGACTGATTTAATAAATATACAAATTATATCAAGAGCCAATAGAATTCCCAAACGGTGAAGTGTACAACGCAAAGGACGACGATAGTGTACTTCAGCTGAACAACAAAATTTATCATAGTCCTTTTTTCTTAAAAATGATCAGCCCCTGCTGAATAGCAAAACCCTGATGCCGGCATAGTCTTACAAACGAGGGCATTGTTGCTGATTTTTTGCCCCTGTTTTTAGCATAAGGTCATTAAATGCCCTTTTACGGGATAGTTGATAAAACATAACCCCAAAAATGCAATAATTGGGTTATATTAGCTGAACATAACCCCAAAATACCGGTAAATGGTAAAGCTGCTTCCACCCAAAACAGATATTGAAACAAAGGCAGTACTGCGTAAAGCAGCTAATGCTCATAAAGCACTGGCAGAACTGAAAGGGGTAATTACCAGCATTCCCAACCAGGATATACTGATTGAGACATTAACCCTGCGGGAAGCAAGAGAAAGTTCCGCAGTGGAAAATATCATCAGCACTTTTGCCGAAGTGTATCAAAGCAATTTGTTCACACAACAATTCGTTTCGCCGGAAGCTAAAGAAGTGCATTTGTATGCAAAGGCACTAAGAGCCGGCTTTCAACTGGTTAAAAAACACGGCCTGCTTACCGGCAATAATATTCTGCAGATACAGGAAATTGTTGAAAGCAATGATGCGGGTTTTCGCAAACTGCCTGGAACCAAACTGCTGAATGATAAAACAGGAGAGGTTGTTTATATACCACCCCAGGATCATGCTTCGATTGTAAAACTGATGAAGAACCTTGAAAATTTTATCAACGATGATACCCTGATGGATGCCGATCCGCTGGTGAAGATGGCCATCATTCACCACCAGTTTGAAACCATACATCCGTTTTATGATGGTAATGGCCGTACAGGACGCATCATCAATATACTTTACCTGATACAAAAGCAACTGCTTCATCTGCCGGTTTTATATTTAAGCCGCTATATAATAAAACATAAAAATCAATATTACAGGCTGCTGCAAAAAGTAAGAGAAACCGGGGAATGGGAAGAATGGACCTTATATATGCTTGATGGCGTAGAACAAACAGCCAATGAAACTCTCATACTGATTGGACATATCAAACGACTGATGCAGGAGTATAAACAAAAGATCCGTACAGAGCTGCCAAAACTATACAGCCAGGACCTGCTGAATAATCTTTTTAAATATCCGTACACCAAAATCGAATACCTGCAAAATGATCTTGAAATAAGCCGCAATACAGCTATTCGTTACCTTGATGCACTGACGAAGAAAGCTTTGGTAAAAAAACAAAAGATTGGCCGGGATAACTTTTACATTAATGAGCCGCTTTTTAAATTGCTGGCTGATAAAAAGTAATCTTCTTCCCGCTAAAAATTTATTGTAGCTCTTTTTTCTTAAAAATGATCGTATATGTAAATTATTAATGCAGGGTTTATCCTTTGTAGTTATTTTTTTTCCTCCCCGGGACTCCTTTAGGGACTCAGGGAAATTAGAACTTACAGTTAGTTCCGATTTGGAACCAAATACCGAAGAAAACCCGGTAGTTCAGCAGTTGTTAAGGATTCCTTGACAGTTCAAAAGCAATGTGCATTTTTTGCACATACCACTTTCTTTCATTAGAAACATTTGCAAAAATTGCACATGTTTGCCTGGCTTGTAAGAAATCCTTAATAGTTCAGTAATTTTAGGCGGAACAGCAAAACCATGCAATCCAAAGGAGAAATATTGATCTATAAAGCTAAAGACGGCAGCCAGCAACTGGAGGTTAAGCTGGAGGAGGATACTGTGTGGTTGAGTCAGAAGCAGATGGCGGAATTATTTGATAAGAACCCGATGACAGTTAATGGACATATCAGTAATATATTTAAAGAGAAGGAGTTGGACCAAAAATCAGTTATAAGGAAATCCCTTATAACTGCCTCAGATGGGAAAAATTATGAGACACTGATTTATAATCTTGATGTGATCATTTCCATCGGCTACCGGGTCAATTCCAAACGGGGCACCCAGTTCCGCCAATGAGCCACCCAGCGGTTAAAAGACCACCTGGTAAAAGGTTATACACTCAACGAAAAACGGTTGCAGCAGGTAGTGCAAACCTTCGGCGGCGAATACCTGTATAGAAGCATAGAAGAACAGGCAGCCCACCTGCTGTACTTTGTTATCAAGAATCATCCGTTCACTGACGGCAATAAGCGTATTGGCGCATTTCTCTTTGTCTGGTTCCTTGAAAAGAATAAACACAGGTTTAAAAAATCAGGGGAAGTGAAGATCAATGACAATGCTTTAGTGGCGCTGGCATTGCTGGTGGCGCAGAGCAATCCCGATGATAAAGAGATCATGGTTAAACTGGTCGTTAACCTGATCCGTTCTTAATTGCCAGTTTGCTTCTCAGAATTTATCGCAGCTTTTTTCCTTTGCGATAAATAATAGTGGAGATGAGATTTCCCTCTTTATCATACGATTTCCATTCACCGTCAGGAATATTGCAGCGTAATTCCTTTTCCAGTTCTTTAAAGTAAGAGCTGTTATCATGGCGCAGGTCGGGCTGAATCCAGTTTTCAGGATACACAAAAGCTTTTCTATTGGCCTCCCATACACGGTAGTGTTTCATCCATGGCCAGCGTTTGATGTCAGACCTGGTAGGTGTATCAATTAAGTATTTGCGGGTATCTTTTAATTTTCCGGCAGGCCAGTAATAGTTAATGGTTCCGAGATAACAGGAGTTAAATTTCAGCCCCTCGAAAATGAGGTGCTTGAGAGTATCATAATTTTTTTCAAAGTATAACTTGTTGGCAGAATAGGCCGGCGGTATTTTACCGTCATTGATTGTAATAACCGTATCAATGGATTGCCCGTTACTGCATACAGCAAATTCAACAACGGAAAATAAAATGAAAAAAATCTTTTTCATGGTAGTAAGTTTAAATTCTTTCGTCCGGCTTATAAAAGTAGAACAATAAAATTTTCCGCCAGGGGTTTGCCAGCATTGCCCGCCGCCAGGCATTAGTGTCGGAGAAAGTAATTTTTGGACTGAAGGATGGGGGCTGGTGAAGCAAAAAAGGGGAAAATAATTTTTTATATCAATCAACCGTTGTTTGAGATCTTGTTTACAAATTAATAACACCCCTTTACGTATTAACACCTGTGGATAACACTTCGGTTATTCCTGTTGGATATATTAAATATATTCTACACCTTGGGCAACGTAAATTAAAACTACACTCAATACTTATGAGAAAACAGCTCAGTAGCCTGCCAATGGCATTAATATGCTTGTTGGCCGCCACCAACATTTTTGCACAAGTCAGCATTACGTCCACCACCACGCCTTACACACAAAACTTTAATACGCTAAGGGCCACATCGGGCACCTCATCTACCCTGCCCACCGGCTGGAAGCTTTTGGAAACCGGCAGCAGCGCCAACACTACCTATGCTTCGGATGCAGGCGGCACGGCTACCGGCAATACTTACAGCTATGGTACCGGCACCGCTACTGAAAGGGCCTTCGGTGCCTTGCGTTCCGGTTCACTAGTGCCAACACTCGGGGTGCAGATACGCAATAGTACCGGGTCAACAATTACATCACTTACCATCAGCTACACCGGGGAGCAATGGCGTTGCGGCACAGCTGGTCGTACAGACCAGATAGATTTTCAGTACAGCCTGAATGCCACTTCGCTTTCTACCGGCACATGGACGGATAACAATACACTAGACTTTGCATCACCAAGCACTACCAGCACCGGCGCCAAAGACGGTAATGCAGCGGCTAACCGTTCACTTAAATCAACGGTGATAACAGGACTCAGCATTGCCAACAATGCCCTGTTCTGGCTGCGCTGGAATGACCTGGATGCATCAGGTGCAGATGATGGCCTAGGTATTGATGATTTTTCCATACAGCTCAATGGCACCGATGTTACTGCGCCAACTGTTTCAACGTATAACCCGGCTAACGGAGCAACAGCTGTTGCTCTCAACGGTAATCTTGTACTCACCTTTAATGAAAACATTCAGAAAGGCACAACAGGTAATATTGTTGTTAAAAGGACAAGTGATAATGTGGCCGTGCAGACAACGGCTGTTACTGATGCAGCTGTAACGGTGAGCAGCGCTACAGCTACCATTCCTTTCATCAGCCTTGCCTACAGCACCGGTTATTATGTGAATATTGATGCAGGTGCATTTAAAGATATTGCAGGAAATAATTATGCCGGTATCACGGCCACTACCACATGGGCCTTTACAACTACGGCAGCACCATCAGCAACGGTGACCGTAAACCCGGCATCACTTGCTTTTGGTTTTGTGGCAGCTGGCTCCACTTCTGCTGCACAAACATTTACTTATACAACAACTGGCCTTACCTCATCATTGACATTAACAGCTCCTGCCTCATTTGAAGTATCAGGAGACGGAGCTGCATTTGCATCAACTGTTAATTACACACTGGCCGAAGCACAGGCAGGACAAACAGTGTATGTTCGTTTTGTTCCGTCGGCAGCCAATACCACATACAGTGGGTTAATCAACTTTAGCAGCACCGGGCTGAATGATAATAAAGTAAACCTTAGCGGTAACAGCAATGTAACCGGCGGCGGCCCGTTGAATTTTTATTTTGGCAACCTGCATGCACACAGCAGCTATTCCGATGGTAATGCCGATAATACAACCAAGATACCTTCTGATGATTATACATATGCAAAGACTGCATTGTGTATGGACTTTCTCGGCATCAGCGAACATAACCATGCCACAGCAGGAATGAGCATAAACGATTGGCAGCCGGGCAGAAACCAGGCGGCAGCAGCTACCACATCTACTTTTGTAGGTTTGTACGGAATGGAGTGGGGAGTTATCAGCGGCGGCGGCCACGTCATTGTATATGGCATGGATTCATTAGTGGGCTGGGAGGCCGGCAACTACCAGGTATTTGTTACCAAGAATGTTTACCGCGGAGCAGGTGGTTTGTTTGATGTGCTCAACCGGCATGGCGGCAATGCCCTGGCCTACCTGGCACATCCGAACAGCACTGATTATAATAATGTACTCGGCAGCACTTTTGATGTGGATGCGGACAATGCTATTGTGGGCTCCACCGTAGAAAGTGGCCCTGCTTTTTCAACTAATACTTCTTATACGAATCCGGGAACTTCCATGTCGTACCTGAGTTATTATAAAAATATGCTGGCAAAGGGCTATCATCTTGGGCCAACGATTGACCATGATAACCACAACATGACTTTTGGCCACACCGCCAAAACAAGATTAGTGGTAATGGCACCCTCGCTTACAGAAAATGATTTGCTGCAGGGCATGCGCAATATGCGTTTCTATGCATCACAGGATTGCGGTGCAAAAATTACTTATACCCTGAACACACAACCTATAGGAAGCATACTGACACAGGCCGGCGCCCCGGTGATTGATGTAAACAGTATTACCACATCGGCAGTATCGTCTGTTGTTATTATGTATGGTGTGCCGGGCAGCGGCACAGCGGCAACGCAATTAACGAGCAGCGCATCCGGCACTTTTACCTACACCGATATTTCATTGGCCAATGGCGGTCAGCGGTATTATTATTTAGATATTACCGAAGCAGATGGTTCAAGGATTGTTACCTCACCGATTTGGTACACAAGAAATGATGCAGCGAGAGGAAGTTCTTCACTTACTTCTTTCTTTACTGTTAATGAACCTGACCGTGTAATTCTGAAATGGACAACAGCAAATGAAGAATACAACCAGCAGTTTGAAGTGCAGCGTTCTGTTGACGGGGGTAAGAATTACAATACACTTGGCCTTGTAAACGGCAGAGGGTTTTCAATGAATGTGCAAACCTATTCACTCACTGATATGCAGCCGTATGCTGGTGTGGCATACTATCGCCTGGTACAGCGTAACAGCAACGGGCAGATCCGCTTTACCGATGTAAAAGTGGTGAACCGCAGTATTGCACCTGTTACTTATTATACTGTTTATCCAAACCCGGTGCATGGTATATTAAATATCAACGTATCGGCCTATGTTGCTGAAAGAACAATAGTTGAAGTGCTTGATATGAATGGCAGAAGGACACTGGCCCAGCCGTTTACTGTAATAGCTGGTGAGCAAACATTGCCATTGGATATGAGCCGTCTTGGCAATGGTACTTATATCCTGAAAATGACATTGGGAGGAAAGACCAGCACACAGTTGGTGAATAAGTTTTAGAAATAACTAAAGATGATAGGAGGCCCCGTCTTGTAAAAGAGGCGGGGCTTTTTATTTGAAAAAATTCCGGCTTCCTATTTTTCATTGGGGTGGACAAGCCTGGTAGTACAAACGATGCTATTTCGTCACCGCTCCCTGCTCAATCCAGCACCTTATCAGATCCCGTTCTTCTAATGTCATATTGGTCTTGTTATTCTGGGGCATTGTTTTGGTAACTACCACCCGCTGCATGATGAGGTCTTTCTTTGTTGCAATGTCCTGTGGCGTATCATACTTTACTCCATTCGGAGGCACTTTAAAAATATCATCGGTGGGCCTGGAAGAATGACAGCTGATACAGCGCTGCTGGATGATGGAATTCACTTCCGCAAAACTTACAGGTGAGCATTTGGCAGTAGATGGTTGAGGTGCAGTAATATAAGCCGCAGCCAGTAATATAATAACGGATGCAGGTAATATCCATACACTCAGCCTTCCCTGTTCTCTTAAGTTCAGCCAGTGTTTAATACCCGCAGCACCGATACTGATTGCCGCTAAAACGATCCATTGATATTTATTGCCAAATGTGCCGGGAAAATGATTGCTCAGCATGACAAACAATACCGGTAACGTAAAATAATTGTTGTGTATGGAACGGAACAAAGCATTCTTTCCCCTTTGAACGTCGGGCAATTGTCCTTTCTTTGCAGCTTTCACCATCGCCTTCTGCGAAGGGATAATGACAAAGAATACATTGGCTACCATAATGCTGCCGATCATCGAACCAAAATGTATAAATGCGGCCCGTCCGCTGAATACATGACTGTAGAAATAAGCAAAGCCTGTTAAGACGATGATACCAGTGAGTGCAAACAGGATTGGTTGTTTACGCAAAGGTGATTTGCAGAGCAGGTCATACATACACCATGCAGCTATAAATGAACCGATGCTGATACCGGCAGCCTGAAGACTGGTCAGCTTCATCACATTGGCATCAATCAGCATCGCCGGTGCATTGAAATAATAAATAATGAACAGCAAAGCAAAACCGGATATCCAGGTAAAGTAAGCTTCATACTTAAACCAGTGCAGGTGTTTTGGGATGACGGCTGGCGCTGCTTTATATTTTTCCAGGTAATAAAATCCGCCGCCGTGAACAGCCCAGAGATTACCTGCCAGTTCATCTCTTACATTATCTGTCCGGTTGAGGGCATTCTCCAGGAAAACAAAATAGAAAGAAGCGCCGATCCATGCAATGCCAAATGTGAAGTGCGCCACCCTTACAATAATATTCAGCCATTCCATCAAATGAGCTTCATATACTGTGCCTTTTACAAGGAAGTATATACTGGCAATAATAGTCAGTACTGTAAAAAATAATGCCGTATATATCCAATTTTGAATTTCATGGGCCCTGTCCAGCTGTTTTTCATGATCCGCATTCTTTTTTATTACGGCATGCACCCGGTAAGTCATGATGATGAGCATGACGAGGATTGCAGTTGATAATATGAAGAGTATGGCTGGCATATTTCTCGCAGTGGCCGCAACGGGACAACGGCGCAAAGCAGCGATGTATTCACTGTGTTCTCTGCGGTTCGTGGCGTTCGCTGCGTGAAACTAAACCTCAAAGTAAAAAATAGTTTTCTATTTTTATGTGTCATCTTCTTAATTATGATTGATGCTGCCATATCAAGCAACCGTGTTATTACTCCTGATGGGATAAAAAAGGCGGTAGTATTGATAAAAGATGGAAAGATTGAGGATGTGGTTAGTGAATTGCCAGAAGGCGATTTTCCTGTTACAGATGCCGGTGATAATGTACTGATGCCGGGAATTGTTGACCCGCATGTACACATCAATGAACCGGGCCGGGCAGACTGGGAAGGTTTTGATACTGCCACCAAAGCAGCCATTGCCGGAGGTATTACTGCATTGGTGGAGATGCCGCTGAACGCATCCCCGGTGACCACAACAGTCAAAGCATTTGATGAAAAGATAAAAGCTGCTGAAGGGAAGCTCCATACTAACTGTGGTTTTTGGGGAGGTGTGATTCCCGGAAATGAAAAAGATATTGAGCCATTGATTGAAAAGGCCCGCCTGAATGACGCAGTCGGGCAGGGAGTGTTGGGCTTTAAAGCTTTTCTTACTCATTCAGGCATTGAGGAATTTCCCAATGTAACAGAAGCGGATTTAAGAAAGGCAATGCCAATTATCGCCAAACATGATTTACCTCTTTTAGTTCACTGCGAATTTTCGGACAATCATAAACTAAAAATAATAAACGAAAAAAGGGTCTATAAAAACTACCTCAAATCAAGACCAGCACAATGGGAAGATGATGCGATTGCATTGATGATAAAGTTGTGTGAGGAATTTAATTGCAGAACACATATTGTGCATTTGTCATCTTCCAGTTCGATAGAACAGATTGCGACAGCCAAACAAAAAGGCCTGCCATTGACAGCAGAGACCAGTCAGCATTATCTATACTTTACTGCAGAGGAAATTGAAGACGGACGAACTGAATACAAATGTGCACCACCAATCAGGGGGAAAGCAAATAATGAACAATTGTGGAAGGCATTGAAAGAAGGAATCATTGATTTTGTGGCCACCGATCATTCACCTGCGCTACCGGAAATGAAAGAACTGGTAAGCGGCGATTTTATGAAAGCATGGGGTGGTATTTCTTCTTTGCAATTTTCATTACCTGTATTGTGGACAGCAGCAAGAAAACAGGGTTGCGGGTTGAATGATATAGCTAAATGGCTTTGTGAAAAACCGGCCTTGTTACCGCAATTCAATTCAAAAGGGATCATTGCAAAAGGATATGATGCAGACTTTGCAGTATGGAATCCGGAAGCAGTATTTACTGTTACAGAAGAGATGATTTATCATAAGCACAAAATAACTCCTTACCTTAATGAAGAATTGTATGGCGTGGTGGAACAAACATGGTTAAGCGGAGAGAAAGTGTTTGGTGAAGGAAAGTTTTTACTTTTGAATAAAGGTCATATTATCTGTCATGAATAATACTACAGCACCGGCATTTACGAATCTTACCGATCTTGCCGCCGAACGATTAGGCGGTAAAGTACTATTGTGTACCGACGATTTTTTTGCTGAAAAAGAAAACCTGCTGAAGCCCGGCCGTGGAGTTTTTATTGCCGATAAATACACTGATCGTGGCAAATGGATGGATGGCTGGGAAAGCAGGCGCAAAAGAACTCCGGGGCATGACTGGAGTATTATTCAATTAGCTACTTCGGGAAAAATTTATGGAGTGGATATAGATACCAATCATTTTTTAGGGAATCACCCTCCCTATGGTTCTATTGAGGCAGCAACAATTCATCCATCAGATACAGTAATAGATTTTGAAAAAATACTCTGGACAGAAGTTCTTCCCAAATCACCACTGCAACCCGGCGCACAAAATTTTTACGAAATAACAGACCATTGCATTTATACTCACCTGAAGCTGCATATTTATCCTGATGGTGGCGTAGCAAGACTAAAAGTGTATGGCGAAGTGTTTAAAGACTGGAGTGCGGTTGATACCAGTGAGATGGTGAACCTTGCTGTGGTAACAAACGGGGCTAAATCTGTACTGTGCAATGATATGTTCTTTTCTCACATGGACAACCTTATCATGCCGGGAAGAGGTATAAATATGGGTGATGGCTGGGAAACAAAAAGAAACCGAACACCAAACAACCGGGATTGGGTGATTGTTCGCCTGGCGCATAAAGGAATCATTGAAAAGATATTAGTGGATACCCTTCACTTTAAAGGAAACTATCCTGACAGTTGTTTAATAGAAGGGTGTGACATTGCCTATAAAGATGAGAGTAAATTAGATAGTGACGCTATTGAATGGACAACGATATTACCGCAATCAAAACTGAGTGCCGATCATGAACATTTTTTTGAAGAGGAAATTGTAAACAAAGAGCCGTTCACCCATGTGAGATTAAACATCTTTCCTGATGGCGGGGTGAGCAGGATGAGGTTGTGGGGAAGGATAAAGTAACAGAACGCTGATGTAAAAAGAAAAATCTTTTCTACAGAGTATAAAGATTCTAAAAAACAATAACCATCATAATAATCTGCGTTCCTTTCAAATGACGCTGCAAGAACTAAATATATTAAGCCAGCCGCAACTCAAAGAAGAGTTGATGAAATGCTGTGGCTCCTCCGCTTGGGTGAAGAAGATGATGCCTTATTTTCCGGCAGACGACCTTGTTGAAATACTGGAAGACGCAGGAGAAATGTGGTATGATTGCAGTGAAGATGACTGGAAAGAAGCATTTGCCTGCCATCCGAAGATTGGCGATGTGGAATCGTTGACAAATAAATTTGCTTCTACCGCTCAATGGGCATCAGGAGAACAAAGCGGAGTGAATGTTGCTCCTGAAGAAACAATTGAAGCACTGGCGAAAGGGAACCGCTTGTATGAAGAGAAATTCGGTTATATCTTTATTGTTTGTGCAACGGGAAAGTCGGCGGAAGAGATGCTGGCTATTTTGCAATCCAGGTTGCCCAATGCACCAGAGGATGAAATTAAAATTTCGGCAGAAGAACAAAACAAAATAACCAAACTACGTCTTCAAAAACTATTGGAATGAGTCAGCTCACCACACATATATTAGATATTACAAAAGGGAAGCCTGCACAGGGAGTTACTATTTTTTTATTCCAGCAACATGATGAAGACTGGAAGCAACTTACTATTGGAACCACCAATGCAGATGGCCGCATACCCAATTTATTGCAGAAAGACATACTATTGGAACCGGGGGTATATAAAATGAAATTTGAGACAAAAGAGTATTTTGAGGAGCAGGGTGTTCAAACATTTTATCCATTTGTTGAAATTATTTTTACGATAACTGGCAAAGAACATTATCATGTTCCCTTGTTGCTGACACCCTTTGGATATTCTACTTACAGGGGTTCTTAATCTCTGTACACCTTGTGCCCTCAGGGGTTAAAAAATCAAACCGGTTGCTTATGAACTTTTCCATTACTGATATTGAAAAAGAAATACTGCTTAATTCATTACAAACAGCAAATCTTAAGTTCCAGCAAACTTACCCCGGCGATAAGCCCGGCAGGCAACCGGTACATACGGTGTATGGCGGCGCTAATCTTTTCAAATCAGATACCTGTGTGAAGATGGGTGAGATGGCATTGAAAAGCCTGCAGACCTATTCTCCTGATTTTGTAACACTGGCCAAAGTACTAAAGATAGAAGGACATGATGAGTTGCCGGATGATGAAAAGAAGATAAGAAAACTGGAAAAGAAGCTGGGTAAGATGAGCGAAGCTGACAGGAAGCAACATCCTGCATGGCTCTCTTATACTGTGTATAATAAGATCATCCAAAAACTGCAAACTGAAGCAGTGGAAGATTTCAGGATTGACTTTGAAGACGGTTTTGGTAACAGGCCCGATGACGAAGAAGATGCAACAGCGGTAAATGCAGCGAATGAGATGGCTGCAGGAATGAAAAACAAGACTCTTTCTCCTTTTACCGGCATAAGAATTAAACCATTCACTGAAGATTTAAAAACCCGTGGTGTAAGAACGTTGGATATTTTCCTAACAACTTTACTGGAGAAAACCAGTGGCATACTCCCGGACAATTTTATAGTGATGCTGCCGAAGGTGACGATACCGGAACAGGTTATCACACTTATCCGTTTTTTTGAAATCATAGAAAAGAAAAATAGTCTTGCTCCCGGCACGTTGAAAATGGAGACGATGGTGGAAGCCACACAAATCATCATGGATGATGAGGGCCGCAACCCATTGATGAAAATTGTAAGAGCCGGAGAAGGTCGTTTGATAGCCGCACATTTTGGGACCTATGATTACACGGCATCCTGCGGCATTACTGCCAAATACCAAACAATGGCCCACCCGGTTTGTGATTTTGCTCATCACATGACGAAAGTAGCGCTGGGTGGTACAGGAATCTTTTTATCAGACGGCGCTACGAATGTAATGCCTGTTGCTCCGCACCGGGGTGATGATCTGACGGCTAAGCAATTAAAAGAAAATCGTCAATCGGTTCATAATGCATGGAGAACCGGCTATAATCATAGCATGCATTCTCTTATAAATGGTTTTTACCAGGGCTGGGATCTGAACCCGGCGCAACTGCCTATGCGGTATGCAGCCACCTATAATTTCTTTTTAAGCAGTATTGATGAGGCAACTCATCGTTTGAAAACATTTGTTGACAGGGCTGCCATCTCCACCCTGACAGGAGATATTTTTGATGATGCGGCAACGGGACAAGGTTTATTAAACTTCTTTTTAAAAGCAATGAACTGTGGCGCTATCAGCGAAGAAGAAGCAACGGCAACAGGATTAACGATAGATGAAATCCGCAGCAGAAGCTTTTATAAAATCCTGCAGGGAAGGAGAAACAAAAAATAAATCTCTTTTAACCGGCGTAGATTTGCACTTGCCCGCCGAAGTTGTTTTTACACAGGCGGGAGCTAAATTGTTTTAACATGACGATTGCTGTGTTAGGTGCCGGAATGGTGGGCCGTGCCATTGCGTTGGATCTGGTGAAAGACTATGCTGTTACTTCTTTTGACTTTAATGCTGCAAACCTGTCTGAACTAAAAGAGAGGGATGCTTCTGTACAAACCGTTACGGCTGACCTGTCTCAATTTACTGAATACAAAAACTGGTTTACTCCTTTTGATTTGATCGTAACAGCTGTTCCGGGTTTTATGGGATATAAAACACTGGAAGCTGTTATCAATGCAGGTAAAAATGTTGTAGATATTTCCTTTTTTCCGGAAGATGCCTTGCAATTAGATGCATTGGCAAAAGAAAAAGGAGTAACAGTCATCACTGATTGTGGTGTGGCGCCGGGAGTCAGCAATTTTATTATTGGCCGGTACAATGAAGAAATGAAAATAACATCGTTTGAATGTTATGTAGGCGGATTACCTAAAGAAAGAAAACCACCGTTTCAATACAAAGCTCCCTTCTCTCCGGTGGATGTGATACAGGAATACATCCGGCCTGCAAGATTGGTGGAGAATGGAAGGATTGTTACAAAACCGGCTTTGAGTGAAAGAGAGAGAATGCACTTTGATGAAGTAGGAGAACTGGAAGCNNGAAAAAACCTTACGGTATCCGGGACATATCGAATTGATCATTGCATTGAAACAAGCAGGTTTTTTTGATACCACAGCACTGCGAATTAATGAGGTTGAAATTTCTCCATTAGATTTTACATCTAAATTATTAGTAAATGAATGGAAACTTGGCCCGGAGGAAGAAGAGTTTACCGTTATGAAGGTGATAGTGAAAGGAGAAGGGAAAACAATTGAGTATAACCTGCTTGACAGATATGATGCAACAACTAAAACTTCCTCGATGGCGAGAACAACCGGCTACACTTGCACAGCAGCAGTTAATTTGATTGCGAAGAAACTATTTATTGAGAAAGGAGTTTTCCCACCGGAGCTAATTGGCAAAGACAAAGCCTGTTTTGATTTTATGATGGACTATTTGAAAAAGAGAGGAGTTATTTGGAAAAAGATTTAGCCACAGATTAACACTGATGGACACAGATTTTGTTTCCTCTATATTGAAGAGTTACATTGTATCTAATACAATTTAATCTGCGAAAATTTGTGTTAATCTGTGGCCAAACAAAAAAGCGGCAAAGCCGCTTCTTAAAAATTATTATAATATTAGTTTAGGTTCTATTTACTCCGCTTCCGCCACCACTTCTTTGACTTCCGGAATCATTCGTTTCATCATGCCTTCAATACCGGCTTTTAAAGTAATCATTGAGGAAGGGCAACCACTACAGCTTCCCTGCATAGCAAGGCTGACGGTTCCGGCTTCGTAGCTTTTAAATTGTATGGCACCGCCGTCCATTTCAACCGCAGGGCGAACATAATTATCTAATAATTCTTTAATTCTTTTTACTACGTCATCATCATCGGCACTTACTTCGTTGCTGCTTGTTTGTTTCACTGTAGCCAGTTCTTCTTCATTGATAACTGCTTTACCTTCTTCCAGGTATTCTTTCAAAAACTGGCGAACAGAAGGAATGGCATCATTCCAGTCTATATCTGTAATTTTTGTCAGCGTTACAAAATTGCTGGCAATAAATACCGCTTTGATGAACGGAAAACCAAATAACTCTGTTGCCAGTGGGGAAGGTTTTGCACTTTCTGCATCAGGGAAATCAATACTCTTGCCGGGGTATAAGAGTTTGTTGGCTACAAACTTCATCGTCTCCGGGTTTGGTGTCATTTCCGTATAAATGCTGATGATGGGGTTGCCTGTTTTAATCATAGCTCACTGATTGAGTTGTAAAAATAACAACAAATCAATCTTTTTGTTTACGAATGAAGGAAAGACAAGCCAGTGGCCGATTTCAGGAGACTTATTCCCTGAATTTTCCGGTCTTTTTCAAGTAACGGATAAGGCTATAAATCATACCTAAAATACCAGAAATAATAATCACCCAGCTATTACGAAGCGTTTTATCATGCTCCGTCAGTTCAGGGTAGTTCAATAATAACAAGAGGGTGATACCAATCAGCCAGATGAATTGTGTGGTATGTTCTTTTAATATCCACCGCTTCCAGTTGAACTGCATACTGCCAAAGGTTTTACCAATGCCTTTCAGGTTCGGGAACCATCGATTTACTTTCTTGCAGTATTCATCAAACCCGGAGCCGAACTTTCCACGAAGGAAATTTTCTTCTGCCAAAACAATGGCCTGGTAGATAAATAAGAATACAGGGATGACTATGGCAACATATACTAATGAATTGGCCAAAATACCAACACCTAACAACATCAGGATATTGCCAACATATAATGGATTACGACAATGATTAAAAATGCCTTCTGTCACCAAGCCTTCTGCATAAGGTTTTCCTTCCTTGCCACCACGAACGATATAGGCCAGCCCGATGGTTAACCCACGGATCAGTTGACCAAGACAAGTGATGAATAAACCAATACCAATTGGCCATATATAATAACAACTTCCAAATTGCCCCGGAGAAAATAATGGCCATGACGGAATGAACAATGCTCCGTAAAATAAAATGAAAATCCAGTTGCGGTACTTGAAGAAGAAATTTCCGATACTTACCATTATTTATTTCTTTACTGCTATAAGACCGGCGAAATTATACCATTTGAAGAATACTTCGCAATGTGCAAAGCCTTTGTCACGTAACAGGGAGATGTTTTCACTTAGTTTGTAAGGTACCAGTACATTTTCAAGGGCTTCCCTCTTTTGCGAAATTTCCATTTCGCTGTAGCTGTTCCGGCGTTTGTAATTATAATAATAATTGATAAAGTCACGGTTATAATTGCTTTCTTCAGCCAGTATTTTTTCTACGAGAATTAAAACGCCACCGGGGTTCAATCCATCATAAATATTTTTCAACAACTGCTCTCTGTAAATGGGGCGTACAAATTGAAGCGTAAGGCATAACACAACAACAGAGGCATTGTCAATTTTTATTCCCTGGCCCAAATCGGCGCATCGTAATTCATAATCACGGGAAAAACCAAGCTCCATCAGTTTGGACTTGCATTTGTCCAGCATTTCCTGTGAGTCATCCACACCTATAAAACGGATGGCCTGGTTTACCATCGTATCCATACCAATCATGGTGGTTCCGGTGGAGCAGCCCAGGTCGTACACATCGCTGCCTTCTTTCGCATGATCGGCAGCCAGTTCCGCCATCATCCGCTGTATTTCACCGTAGTAGGGAACCGAACGGTTCACCATGTCGTCAAAAACTTTGGCCACATTTTCACCAAATTTAAAATCGCTGGCCTTTTCTATTTCATCCCTGAAAACTTCATCTTTGCCCATAGTATTAATTAAGAGCTACAAAGTAAAGCAATTAAAATTTACCGAACCAACAGCTGCTCCTCAATGTTTTATTAGTATGAAAAAAATATACCATCTCGGAAACTGTACTACCTGCCAGGCAATTATTAAAGACACTCAAATAGATAAAAGGGGCTTTAAAATGCAGGATATTAAATTTGAGAAAATTACCCCCTCCCAATTAGATGAAATGAAAAAGATGGCGGGCAGTTATAAATCACTCTTTAGCCGCCGGGCTATGAAATATAAAGAGCTTGGCTTAAAAGATAAACTGCTTACAGAAAAAGATTACAGGAATTATATTCAGGAAGAGTACACATTCCTGAAACGCCCAGTTACCATTATTGATGATAAAATATTTGTTGGCAGCGAAAAGAAGACTTTTGAAGCATTGAAAAAGGCTGTGGGATAATTAAGGCTACATCAGCAGCAGAATCAATAACTGTGCGGCCACTATCCGCAATATCATTGTAAGGGGATAAACAGTTGCATAAGTAACAGAAGGAATATCACTACCGGCAAGCTTGGTGGCAAATGCTAATGCAGGAGGATCTGTGGATGCTCCCGCAAGAAGACCACACACTTCAAAATAAGTTTTCCTCAAATATTTTCGGGCAACAAACCCAACGACTATTAGTGGAACCACGGTTATTACCACTCCCATACCTATCCATGTCCAGCCACGGCCATCTGCAAAAGCGACAGATAAATTTTTACCACTGCTTAACCCCACACTTGCTAAAAACAAACTTATACCCAGTTCCCGGATCATAAGGTTGGCACTGTTGGTGGTATAGTTGTTCAAATAAAAAAGGTTGCCAAACCGGCTTAAGGTTAATGCAATGATCAGTGGTCCGCCAGCCATACCAATTTTTACTGCCACCGGCATATTGGGAAAATGAAAAGGAATGCTTCCGAGAATAACCCCAAGCACAATACCCATGAAAATAGGTGCAAGATCCGGGGCCTCTAATTTTTTTAATGAATTGCCTAAAGCTGTTGTAACAACTTCTACTCCCTCTTCTGTACCTACTACTTTTATAGTATCGCCAAGCTGTAAGAAAATATCACCATGCGGTACCATTTCAATTCCTGCACGGCTAAGGCGGGTGAGTGTAAATTCCTGCTGATGTAATTCAGGAATATCGCCCAATCTTTTATGTGTAACAGCCGCTCTTGTTACTACAATATATCTTGATATCAAACCACTATCCGTTGCTGTTTTAAGGTTCATAGTGCTGGGCGGACCAATTAATAATTTCAGTTGCGCTATTTCCTGTTTAGAAGCCACTACCAGTAATACATCATTTTCTGAAAGAATAAGATCCGGGGTGGGTGTAATTATTTCTCCATTATGATACATTCTTGATATTACCACCGGTTCTTTTAATAAGTCAAATAATTTGCGAAGCGGTTGACCAACTAATTGTTTGTTTTCTAAATTCAGATGAACGGAAACCGGACGATTGGCCCGCAGTACTCCTAACTTACGATGAAACTCCTGCTCCTTATCAATTTTTACATTGAATATTTTTTTTAATAATAACAATGAACCAATGATACCAAACACTCCTAATGGATAGGTGACAGCGTAAGCCAATGTGATTAATGATTTGTCTGCAACAGTAACATGAAGATCAGTTACGGCAGCCTGGGCAGCACCAAGACCCGGAGTATTTGTAACGGCACCACTCATTACACCTGTCATCACTGAAATACTATTACCGCTAATTAAATAAAGGATGACAGTGATGATAACACCTGTTGCCACGATTGCCATAGCCAGCAGATTATTAATCATTGCATTCTTCTTCAATGAAGCCCAGAAACCAGGCCCTACCTGTAAGCCGATAGAGTAAACAAATAAGATAAGACCAAACTCTTTAATAAAATGTTCGGTACCTGTGTCAACCTCTACACCAAAATAAGAAAAGATGAGACCTGCAAATAATACCCATGTGATACCAAGTGAAATACCGGCAATTTTAATACGACCCATCCAGATGCCGATAGCAATCACCAGGCCATACATGATGACTGACTGGGCTATAGACGCCTTGGTAAAAAGATCGTTAAACCATTCGGGCATAATAAATTTTTGAATACAATGTAGCGCAATTATCATAAACAGGCAGCAGGCAAAAACCCACTACCGTGTTTATGATTTAATAAGGATAAGCAATCGGCAGAGGTCAATCTCTCTCAGGCTGCAACCCCCAATGTTCGGGAGAACGCCATAAGGCAGAGAGAAGTAATTCCCGCATAAAGAAAAATTCTTTAGGCAGTTTATCATACATACGTTCAAACAATTCTTCGTGAGATAATAATTCCTGTTTACCCGGCTCACGGTCTACCGCCATGATTTTTGCAAAATCTTCTTTGGAGAAATTTTCCATACCGGTCCAGTCGATGTCTTCATATCGTGGCATCCATCCAATCGGGCTTTCTACAGAAGAAGCATTTCCCCGTATACGTTCTACTATCCATTTCAGTACACGGATATTTTCTCCAAAACCCGGCCATTGAAATTGACCTTTCTCGTCTTTACGGAACCAGTTTACTCCAAAAATGCGGGGAGCATTAGGAAGGTCACGGCCAAATTGCAGCCAGTGATTTACATAGTCACCAATATGATAACCCATGAAAGGCAGCATTGCAAATGGATCGCGGCGAACTTTACCTATTTCACCAAATGCGGCAGCTGTTGTTTCGCTACCCATTGTTGTAGCCAGATATACACCAAAGTTCCAGTTGAATGATTGATATACTAACGGTACACCGGTGCTTCTTCTTCCGCCAAAAATAAACCCTGAAATAAGAACACCATTTGGATTGTCCCAGTCCTTATCTATAGCTGGGTTCTGATAGGCAGGTGCAGTAAATCTTGAATTTGCATGTGCAGCTGGTTTACCACTTTTTGGATCCCAGGGTTTACCATGCCAGTCGGTAAGGCCTTCTGGTGGTTCTTTTGTCAATCCTTCCCACCACACATCTTTATCGGCTGTAATGGCAACATTGGTAAAGATGGTGTTGGTTTTAATACTTTCCATCGCATTGGGATTTGTATTATAGTTGGTACCCGGAGCCACACCAAAATAACCTGCTTCAGGATTTATCGCATATAGATTACCATCCGGCCCTTTGTGTATCCAGGCTATATCATCGCCTACGGTTGTTACTTTCCATCCTTCAAACTCTTTTGGTGGAATTAACATCGCAAAGTTTGTTTTACCACAGGCACTTGGAAATGCAGCTGCCAGGTATGTTTTTTGTTTATCCGGAGATTCAACTCCCATAAGCAGCATGTGTTCTGCCAGCCAGCCTTCTTCTCTTCCCATTGTTGATGCTATGCGGAGAGCAAAACATTTTTTACCCATCAATGCATTGCCACCATATCCACTACCGTAAGAAATAATCAAACGTTCTTCCGGGAAATGAGAAATATATTTTACATCGGGATTGCATGGCCAGCTGCTGTCTTTCTGATTTCCTTCCAATGGTGCGCCAACGCAATGCAAGCACTTTACATAGCTTTTCTTTTGCAAATACGGAAGCGCCTCACTTCCCATGCGGGTCATGATACGCATATTCACTACTACATATTCCGAATCGGTAATCTGTACACCATATCTTGATAGCGGTGAACCGAGAGGGCCCATACAAAAGGGAATAACATATAAAGTTCTTCCCTTCATTGCACCCTGCAGCAAATTCTGCAATTTCTTTTTCATTGGAATCGGATCCATCCAGTTGTTGGTAGGGCCTGCATCTTCTTTACGAAGACTGCAGATAAAAGTTTTATCTTCTACCCGTGCCACATCACTGGGGTCGCTGAAGCAGGCAAAACTGTTGGGTCGTTTTTCCGGATTCAGTTGGATAAAAGTTCCTTTCTGTACCAGCAACTGGCACAGTCCATCATATTCTTCCTTTGAGCCATCACACCAATGTACATTAGTGGCTTCGCAGAATGCGGCAATTTGTTTTACCCATGTTTCCAGTTCTGCCCGTGCAGGAGCAGTTTCCATGGCAAAAAAATTGGATTGATTTGACATAATTCAAATTATTTAGAATGGAATTTATAAAAAGACAGGCAATCGTGGTGCTGAAACGTAGAATTTATTTCAGTGTTGTAAAGATCAAATCAGGCTTACTATTATTTAATGCTTTATCTCATATTGCAATATGATTTTTATTAGGTTTGAAAAGGACTGTCAGAAAAAATATATTGCAGATAAAATGATTTGATTTATTCCAGTCAGGACATTTTCTTTTAAAGAACGGGTATTAATAGAAAAGCCAAAGACTGTTTAATTAAAACAGTCTTTGGCTTGCATAAGTAAATAGCTAAGGAATTATTTGAGTGTTCTCATATAATTTATAACAGACCAGATATCATCAGCATCAGGAATTTTAGTTTTAAAAGAAGGCATGTCTTTTCTGCCTTTTTCAGTTTTATAGAACAATGATCCGTCTGTCTGAGACTGGAAAGTAGCTTTGGTAAAATCGCCACTTTCAGTATCCAATTGGGCGGCTTTCGGGCCATCTCCCTTCCCTTTTGTACCGTGACATGATTTACAGTGTTGGGTATAAAGGGTTTTTCCTGTAGCAACAGATGCCGCATTTCCTTTTAATGGATTGACTTTGTTTTTGTAAGCATCAGGAACCGGCCAGGGATCCTGGTAATTTGTTTTAGGAACAAAGGCCAGCAGAATTATCGCAGATAAACTTGCGAAGAGTACAGAGGCTTTCTTTTTCATGTTTTATTGTTTTTAACGTATATAATAGAGAGCTCAATTTAAGAAATAGTTGCATTCGTTTGTATGCGGGGTTCATTCTTTTAAGGATCCCCTTTTTAATATTATGGGGACTTTCCAAGTCTTTTTATTTTGATTAATAGATAGATTAGATAGAAAATGGTCCCCCATATGATAACAATTATTGTCACAGAAGAAATTACCAGGAGAAGGGGGGCATTATCTCCGGATGACCATAATGTTCGCCCTCTTACCGGATTTTTTTTCGGGAGCACAGCCCAGGGAACAGAGATACCTCCCTCAACCGTACCGTAAGTTTCATCATCTTCTAACCTGCCAAAAATAGTAAGGGTTCCATCTGTATTACCCGGTATATCCAGGGGAAGATCACCAGAAACCTGCCCGGTTGAATCGGTGAGAACCCCTGCTTCCCCAAAAATCAGGAAATTGAAAGTTCTTCTGATACAAAGTTTTAGCTCTGCCCCGGGTACAGGAATATAGGCGCTGTCTTTCCATGCGGTTAAAATGGCTGTTGCACTTTTAACAGAATCCTCACCGGAATACACCATGCTGATTTTTGCATCAGCAATCGTAATTGTTTCTTCAACGTCTTCATATTTGGGGTCCGAATCCATTTTGACTATGAAAGTATATTCATGTAAACCGGCAGTCAGGTTATTAAAATCAGGAGAGAGCACAAACACTACCTCTCCTTCATAGTTAATATTGAGTTTGCTTATCCAGCCGGCTCCATCCGACGAATCATAAGGTTTCACTTCATTCAGGTAAAGATTAAAAGGAGATTTTAAATCGTTTACCACGATAGTTTTTTTGTTTTCTTTCCTGCTCGCCTGCACTTTCACACTCCTGTTCCCATTAGATAACAGGGAACTCAGTTTCATAGTGAAAGAAAGTTTGCCTGCCTGACCGGCAGGCAGGGAAGTACTGTCTTTTACTTCCTGAGCCATTGCAACTTTACTATTAAGGATTAATGTACTTATAATAAGCAAAATGAAAATAGTTCTGCAATGACATTTTTTTGATGCAATATAAAAAAGATCATTTTTCATTGCCTTCGTGTAAATGTTTGTAAATAATATCCGTAGAGACGCCTTTTTCTTCAGCCACTTCCCATACCGAAATGATAGGGAAATAGCGGACAAAAAATGTAATGATCAATAAAGCACCTGCCAGCGATCCACCGGTAATGGACCATTCCAGGAAAGTGGGAGAATAATGTTTCCATGCTTCCGGAATTTCCTGCACTGGCAGGAAAGACATACTTGGAATAACAATCAGGTAGCGTTTAAACCAGGCACACACAATAACAAGAACAGCCATGATAAACATGGGCAGCGGCTTTCTTCCTCTTTTGAACAACAAAACGATAATGGGAAGAATCATCCCGAAAAATTGTACAGACCAGAACATGGGTGCATAATACCCGGTAAATAATTCATTGAGGTGATGGGCCTCTTCTCCTTTCATTTTATATGCGGGAATAAGGTATTCGTTGATAGAAAAATAGGCATACACCACAGCCAGAAGAACCAGGAGTTTACCCATTCTGTCAAAGTGAGTGTTAGTCAGGTATTTTTCGTAAGAAGGATTAAATCTCCGAAGGAGATACATGCCCGCAACTACTCCCCCCGAACCCACCAGGAAGGCGCCGGATACAAAATAGGCTCCAAAATTGGTGCTGTCCCAGCCGGGCCGGTAGGTGCTTGCAAAAAGCCAGGAAGTTACGGTGTGAATACAAAGAGCTACCGGAATAATCATTACTGATAAAATGGTAATGGCTTTTTTTACCAATTCATATTGTTCGGGCTTATTTTTCCATCCTAATGAGAGAATCCGGTACATGCGTTGTTGCCATTTGGGTATTCCTTTCAGGTGATCTCTGCAAAACGAGATACCCGGAAGAAGTGGAAAATACAGTAATAAAATACTAAGTACCATGTATGTTGAAACCACCATCACATCCCAAATGATCGGCGACTGGATTCTTCCGTGTAAAACCATATTGACCACCCTGTCAGGCCGCCCCATATCCACAATGATGATTAACCCTGCAAAAATGATTGCCGCCACGGCAATAATTTCGGAAAGTCTTGTAAGCGGAGCCCGCCAGGAAACTTTTAAGAGGTAAAGAATAGCAGTTACTAAAGAACCTACCAGGCTGATGGCAACAAAAAAAACAAAATTGGAAATATAGATTCCCCAGAAAACAAAATCCCTCATTCCTGTTATGACCAGTCCTCTCCTGAGCTGGACTATATAGCAATAAACACCAAAAAGAAAGACAACACAAAGCAATGCCGTCCATGCTTTTCCGATTTTGCCGAATTTTTTTGGAAGCAGGTCTTCATTGAACTGATGAAGCATCTGCACGGCTTCTTTTTCAGTAATTATTTTTTTAATTTCTTCCATGCTGAGGTCAAATAATATTTATCCTCCCGGCCGCTTGCTGCCATTAATCACTTGTTATAAATAAATTAAAGCGAAGCATCTCATTATCACAACTGACTATTATTTTACTTCTTCCGTTACTTCTTTCTTTTCCCCGGCTATTTCTGGATCAATAAAGGGGAACAGCCTGTTAACAGGCGGCAGGTAATAAACACTTGGCTCTGTACCCAGTATTTCATTTAACCTGTACCCTCCTTTATCTTTTATCAACTGGCTGAACCGTACCGTTTCTGCGCCATTTGAAACACTATCCTCATTCAGATCGCCCATATAAAAAGCTCCATTGGGGCAAGCTGTAACACAATGCGGAAGTTTTCCCTGCCTGAGCATATCCGGGCAGAAATCACATTTTTCAACCGTTCCTTTTTTTTGCGGAAAACTGGTTTCGGGGGAGTAAACAGCACCTTTTGATTCGGCAATAAATTCGGGTTCTTCCCAGTTGAACGATCTTGTTGAGTAAGGGCAGGCAGCCATGCAGAACCGGCAACCGATACACCGGTCGTTATCTACCAGCACAATACCATCGTCTCTTTTATACGTGGCGCTTACCGGGCAAACTTTTACACAAGGTGGTTTATCGCAATGCATACAGGGCTTGGGCAGCCAATAAGGCGCCATAGTTTCAGAATCATGCATTTTGAATACTTTCAGCCATACATTCATTCCGGATAAATGATGATATCGCTGACAGGCATCCTGGCATTTAAGTGCATGTTTACACCTTGAAAGATCTATCACCATCACATATTTTTTCCCGGCAATTCCGATCCGGGCTTCCCTGGCCGGAGCAGCGCAACAGGGGTGTACATCGCTGATAACATTGGAATCAACTTCTGCAAGTTTTCCATCGGCCGTCATCACTTTAACTTTTTTGCCGGAATTATTTTTACAGGAAGTAAGTGAATTAAGTCCAACGGATCCGGCAGCAAGAACGCTACCGGCTAACAAACCCCTTTTGAGAAAATCCTTGCGGTTGGTTTTGTTGTCTTGCTTAATATTTTCTTCTTCCATATCTTATTATTTCAGTTAAGAAATATGTTCGACGGTAGGAGAATCTGGCTCAGGCTCTTCTTTTCTTAACCTGAACAACTGAATAATGATAACGAGATAGTGCCCCCATACAGTGGCAATTAATATGATGAAAGTAATCATCATCCACAGGGGGGCATGGGCACTCCATAAAGCCCGGGGCAACTCCTGTAATTTATCAGAAACAGGGATTCCCCATTGCTGTGCAACACTTGCCTCCAGGTTGCCATACAATTCATTTTCATCCAGTTTTACCAGCAGGGTAATATTACCCTTTGCATCACCCGGCAGGTTGTTAGGGACTTCAACTGTTGCCTCACCATTTTCATCAGTGGTTCCTTCTCCAACTTTTAATGTGCTGAATGAACGTTTTACAAATATTCCAAGCAAAGTTTCAGGTACCGGGTTTTCAGTTCCTGTCCCCACATCTACCAGTTTTACATGTACGGTTAGTAATGAATCTTCTTTTACCGGAGTGATTTCGAGACGGGCTCTTTTTATTATTACCTCTTCTTCTGCCGCATCCATCGCTTTGTTACCGGCAAATACAGCCTTAAAATGCAATTTTCCTTCTTTATCTGTAATCAGCGCATCTGGTTTAGCGTTCAATACAGCTTTTCCTTCACCATTAGTAATTACAAAACCGAGTTCTTTTTCTGCTGTGTCGGTCACCAGCATGAAGGTGACTTTAAGCAATGGCAATTTCATTGATGAACCTTTCACTTTAGCTTTCAAAGCCGCTTTCAGGTCGATGGTATTATCTGCTTTCTGAACGCTGATAAATTCAAGCGAAGGGGAAATAAGAGATGATTCTTCCTCAGCCACCGGTTCCTCTTTTTGTGTGCTGTCAGTTTGGGCAAACAAATGGCCGGGAATCAGTAATGTTATAAAAAGAACAGCAGATACAAAAAATTGTAAAAAAACTTTTTTAAATGCTGTAATGGTTAAATCTTGTTTCATAAACTATTTTTTAAACTGGAGCTTTTTCGTTTTCCTCTTCAGGATCTTTTGCAGTAACGACTGCTTTTTCTTTACCGCCAAATTCTGATATTGGAATAATTGTTACAAATTTTGAGAGCAGCGTAAAGAATAAAAAGAAAGTGGCAATGCCGGCAAACGTAAGTGCCCATTCTACCCATGTTGCTGAGTATTTTACATACTCCATCCTGGTGTCCTGCATAGGAAGCAAAGGAGATTCCAATGTAGGAACAATGATCAGGTATCTTTTTACCCAAAGGGCTATCACCATAAAAAATGAAGCAATGGTGATCCATACCGGTTTTCTTGTTTTAGGAAAGGCCACAATAAAAATCGGAAGAATAATCCCTGCGAAGTTGGCAAAGAGGAACCACCATCCATATTTTGCAGGATTGAATATTTTTTCTATCACCTCACTACTCCATTTCTCAGAACCAAACCAATCGGTCAGGTATTCTGAAAAGGTAAAGTATCCATAAGCGGCGCCAAGCACCATCATGATATAGCCGAGATAAATAAAATGTTTGTCCTGGATGTAGCTTTCAAGCTTATACATTTTTCGGTACACCCACATGGCCATAATCAGCACACCGGTGCCGGAATAAATAGCAGCCAGAACAAAATAAGGCCCGAAGATGGTACTATGCCAGCCTGGTCGCAATGTCATCCCGAAAATCCAGGAAAGTACGGAGTGTACAATAATAGCAAGCGGTATTATCATAATAGCCATCAGGTTGGTAGAAATCCTGATATGCCTTTTCTGACCTTTGGTGCCCCGATAGCCAATCGCTAATATTTTATACATTTTCTGTTGCCATTTGGGAATATTCAGTTTGGCATCCCGATAGATAGCAAAGTCTTTGATCAGGGCGAGGTAAAGAAAAATTACACTTCCGGTAAAATAAGTGCCGATGGCAAATACATCCCAGGTAATCGGCGACTGAAGTCTTGGATACAGGAAAAGATGATGGAGCCTGTCTAACCGGCCAACACATAATAAAATAAATACCGGACCGATAATAGTAGAGATCACTGTGATCATTTCCGCAATGCGGATAATAGGTTTGCGCCATTCCACTTTCAGAATATGAAGAATACCGGAAATAACGGCCCCTGCATAACTGATACCTATGAAGAAAATAAAGTTGGCTATATAAAGTCCCCAAACCACATTGTCTCTCATTCCTGTTACATCATGACCTTTGGCAATTTGTAAATACAGGGCATAGCCTCCCAAGCCGATCCATAGAAGAAAAAAGATGGTCCATCTCCAGGTTTTTGCCCCAAATTTTTCAATAACGGGCTTTTGTTTATCAAAAATCTCCTGCTGATATTTATTGAGTTCCATAATAATTTGTATTCATTGTTAAATAGAATAGTGACGGAAGTATCATTTTTTTTCAAGCAGATGACTTTCTTCCATTACATCTTTAAACCTGGCTTTTAAATTATCCGGTAAATTCTCATAACCCCTTTCCACCGGGAACTGCCTGTCTTTTGGCGGCAGGTAATAAACCCTTGGTTTGGTACCCAGCTCTTCCTGGAACCGGTATGCCGCCCTGTCTTTTATCAACTGGCTGAAGCTTACTGTTTCATCACCATTGGTAACAGTGTCTTCATTTTCATCACCAAAATAAAATACACCATTGGGGCATGCTTCCACACAAGGCGGAAGGAGACCCTCTCTTGCCCTGTCAGGACAGAAATCACATTTCTCCACTGTGCCCACTTTGGCGGGGATTCCAGTTTCCGCAGAGTAAACCAGGTTCTTAATATCAAATGGCATTTCGGGTTCATCCCAGTTAAACACCCTTGTAGAATAAGGGCAGGCGGCCATACAGAATTTGCAGCCAATACATCTTTCATTATCTATTAATACTAATCCATCCTGTCTTTTAAAAGTGGCATTCACGGGACAAACTTTTACACAAGGAGGATTGTCGCAATGGAAACATTGTTTGGGAAACCAGTATGGCGCAGCCTTATCACTGTCCTTCATTAATTTCACGGTAAGCCATTCAGTGTCTTCCGGCCGATAGTGCCATTTCTGGCAGGCACTAACACATTTACGGGCATTCTTACATAAGGAAAGGTCAACGACCATGACAAATTTTTTCCCGGCGATACCCTGTCTTGCTTCCAGTTTGGAAACAATGGCCATATGTTCCTGGTGGTTCAGGTAAGCAGAATCGATTTCAACAATTTCACCATCCGGAGAAAGAAGTTTTACTTTTTCGCTAACTGTAGCTTTTTTGGAGGAGCAGGAACAGGCTAAACTGCCGCAGGCTGCTGTGGCCACAGTGGCTATGGCAGCAGTCTTTAAAAAATCCCGCCGGCTCTTATCATTTATTTCTTCTTGTTTCATGTTTGTCAGTTTTAAAGAAAGGGGATAAAAAATCGGCTTTTTTATTTGCTTGGATTTTTCATCCAGTCGAATATTTCTTTATTGGTAGATTTTTGTTTTTTAGCCACCTCATCCAGTACAGTTTTATCTATTTCCACTAATTTTCCTTCTGCGGTAAGCATTTTTACCGTTGCTGGCTTAGCTGCAGCTTTTTTATCAGCCGGCATTAAAAGAGATAAAAACCACCGGCGGGATTTATCGCTATTTTTTTTATCGTTTCCCATAATTAATGATGTTTATTTTTCTTAAGCTCAAGAATATTATGGTGCAACTTATAAATGACTTGTTTACAATCCCATGACAGGAATCAATATTCCAAGTGAGAATTGTCACAGTCGGGGTTTATTTACAAAAGCCGGCTATTGGCATTAAAAAAGCGGTCTCAAATAGTTAAGACCGCTTTTTTAGTGGAGTATAATTAGGTTGAGTATCAGCCTAGAAATTCCACAACCTTGTAATGTTAAAGCCAATTACAAACTGCCCATCTCTATAATCATTTTGGTTGAAGACATTGTTACTTTGTGGTACAATGCCGTAATAGTTGCCGGCAAAAACCTGGAAAGCATGTGAACTGGTAGTAGTTTCAAAACCAAAACAAATATTCGGATGAGGATTGTTAGTTGTGTGTTGGGTAAGTGGCTGATCGTAGCCAACAATGATGGCAGAACTCGCCGTTATTTTATACCTGCCGAGTACAGAAATGGCAATATGGCCATTCTCCATTTTTTTCTGTATCAGACCGTCTTTATCTACATAAGCCTCTACATTATTAAACCAGGAGAAACTTGGGGCCACCTGGGCAGAAAACTTCTCAGTTATTTTTCTGGCAATAATTAATTGATTGAAATAAGATAACCGGTGTACCCCATAGCGGAAATTGCTTTTATCTCTTGCATCAATTACTATGTTTCCAAAATAACTGACACTAACCGGCACCTTATTATCAGTGGTTTGCTGCAGCAGTGCATATTTGGCATTCAGGTCAACCTGCATTCTTTCTTTCGTTAATCCTGCTCCAACGAATAATTTGTTGACCGGGGAATAAGTAAGTCCCAACCGGATGTTAGACGGGGCAAAAAGCCCCCATATGTCTTTAGACCCGTTATCAACTGTTCCGAACCTGTGCTGAATGTCAAACTCCAGCGTACCTTTTATCGGTACCATTACTGTTTGATTATCCATCAGCATAACACTTCCAAAAGTATTTTTAACGGGCTTTGCTTTTTTTGTAGCTGCAACAGCTGTTGAGTCCTGTGCAAACAACCCACCTGCCAGGAAACTGAAAGACAAAAGCAGCAATATATTTTTATAATTTTTCATAATTCTTTATTTAATTGTTTGGGGCGCCTTGTTTTATCCATGCAATTACCAGCGCATTGTAATCTTTATTAACACCGGTAGTTGGCATTGGGGTTCCTTTTTTGCCAGTCATCCATAGATACAATTCACTGGTTTGCGGATCGCTGTTATTTATGTATCCACCATTAGACAGTGAAGTGTAAGCATTAACAGCCGATAAATCAGGTGATATCCCGCCAGCACTATGGCATCCGCTGATATTGCAGCTGCTGTTTAAAATAGGGACAACATCACCAGCAAAACTGACTGTTCTTGTTATTTCTTCACCGGTATCAAAAATGACGGTCTTGTCTTTATAACAACCAATGACTAATAGCATGGTAAAGCCGGCTAAAAACCCAAGTATTATTTTATTGTGTAACATGGTTATAGTTTTAGGTTTTCAGAAACAAATCTCACCATCTATTTTTTAAACTTTAATACGAGGTTGGCTTTGATAGAATGTGCAATTTGTGCATTCTCAAATATTGCAAATCCGAAATACTGATCAGCTAAAGATGAAAAGTCAACATCATTAACGGCATCACCTGTTGTTAAAGCCCTTTTGAATTCCATTACCCATCCAGCGCCGGTATAAATAGCTTTGCAGGAAATATCACCCATACTACCTGTATAAGAAGCATTGAGTGTGAGACCGGGTATTACTTTCGGACCAACACCAGCACCTATTCTTTGATAGTCTGTTCCCACATTAGGATCAATGGTAGTAGCGTCATTTAATGTAAACACCCCGTTTGCATCAACAGCCATAATTTGTTTTGCAGTACCTGAAGTAAATTCTGAATTATAAATCCACCAATAATTAGTTCTGCCCGGGATTATATATTTAGGAACATCAACAGAAATAGCCGGAGAAGAACCTGTGATAACAAGGGTTTGCTTATTATTCTGATATACATCAACCCCGGGGTCGGATGTTCTGCCGTTTGGATAATTGTTATTTTGAACCTGGTCGTGAATCTGGGTACCGGCGTTAACACCTCCCCTTACAGATTTCCAGTGCCACATATCAATTTTTTCGGAAGGATAATTAGTATAGTGGCGGCTTGAGCCATCGAGAGCTGGTAAACCGGTATGGCAAGATTTATAACAAGTGGCCGTATTCCATCCACTAACAGAATTATTAATATTCCAGAGGAAAGCTAATTTATCCTCATAATACGGTGGTCTGTATGGGGAGCTGGTAAATCCAAATGTTCCACTTTCCTGAGCCCATCTTTTTGTAACAGGGTCAAAATACCAGGGATTGCGTTTTAATGATTCAGTTGGGTCTGCCCATTCTACCAGGAAATAAATATCAGTGGCATTATAAGCCGAACGCAATGTTACAGATGGTATAATGTTACCAGTATAACCCCGGAACACATCACCTGTTACTTCTGGTACTGCTGTGCTAAACTGAAGTTTAGAACTGTTAGCCCACATAGCATCAATTGTTCCGTCAATTGTTGGCGCTGTAGTTATTTTTTCTGAAACAAGATCTGTAGCACTGTTAATAGGTTTAGGGGTATCTAATACCTGGTCGTCTTTTGTACAGCTAACAACATAACCTACGGCTAACACTAAGGTGGCAATTACCCACAAATACTTTGATTTAAAAGGTTTCATATAACTAATTTTTATTTTTAAAATATAATTGCTTTAAAGAATCTTTTTAAATGTCGAAGTGCAAGCTATTTATGCTGCAATGACAATTTTATGACGAAAGGCTAATTGCAATATGACTTTAATCACATTCCCTGCTAAGAGTTGTCAATACTCTTTTATTGTGAGAATTATCACTTACATCATTGACATGCGTCATGAAACCGTCATATCAGGCTAAATATTTTTGACCCTGAATTTTTAAAGATGGTTTCATTCACAGAAATAAATTTCAATAAGTAAACTAACTTTTATGAAAAAAGTTTCATTAATTAAATCGGCGATACTCTTTCTGAGTGTTATGTTTCTGATCGGTTCGGTATTTCAATGCAGAAAGGCAGGAGATGTAATAAAAAATCTTGACAGATCATTTACCGGCTCTGCAGATACTACTATCTATGCGTCTTTTTATGAAAGTAATAAAGTTGGCACCGCTGATCTGACTGCAGATGTAAATGACATTGTTAAATTCAGGAGTGTACAGACGGTTATTCATGAGTATTGCGGTACATCCAATTGTCATGGCGGGCCGATTGCCCCTAAGTTTGATACCTATGCTGAGATTATGAAGTTTATAACACCAGGCAATCCCCAGGGCAGTAAGTTGTGGGAGTTTATTACTACTAATGATTTTGACAAAGCAATGCCACCGGTAAACTCCAATCATGAATTAAATACAACAGACAAGACACTCCTTTATAATTGGATAAAAAATGGCGCTAAAGAAAGACCCGATCTTAATGATTTCAGACCTGCTGCCATAGCGCTGATAACCAGCGGATGTGGTTCTGCAAACTGTCATAACCAGGCAACGGCAACCGGCGGTTGGGCAAGAAAAGGATTAATTCCGGGATTAATATCTGCTGATACCACTCAATATACTTATATCAATCCTGTTACAGGTGCCATCACAGTTTATTGCCAGCTTTCAAATGTTACTTTACGCAACCAGGTATGGAACTCATATAAGGATAGCGTAAAAAGATTCTATACAGATACCGTTGCTAATGCAAGCTTCAGACCCTGGAAAACTTTAACAACACCCCGTTCTGCTCTAAGTACCCGCGGACCGTTAAATACTTATGATGATATTTTAATGGATATTATGTATCCCAAGAGTGCAAGAAGTAACTCATCTGTTCAGTACACCGATCCGGTTACATTAATACAGTATTATGCGAAAGGAAATCACCTGAATGTGTCCAGTTCCATGGTAACAAGGGTTGACTCTACGTTGTTGCTGGCTAATCCCTTTACAGGCATTTATGCCACATCTCACCAGGGGGATATGGCATATGGCGATGGAGGATTAAAACCACACGAAGTGGCCCTGATCAAGGCATGGTATTTTGCTGATCCCAATATCCCTGACGTATGGAAATATGGCAATGCAAATGCAGGTATTTTCAAATACAGGAAATCAGGAACTATTATCAGACGCTAATTAATTAAAATCATTCTAAAATTTCAGCGATATGAAAAAAAGAATAGCAATAGCAGCCATGATGACCTCCATGCTTGTATATATGTTGTCATCCTGTTATCAAAATAAAGAAGATATAATTGCCCTGCCAACAGTGTCATTCAGGGGAGAGGTTGTTCCAATTATAACAGCCGGCCCCTGTGGTTGCCACAATAATGGCATCGGCACAAGAGCTGTACAGTTCTCTCATTATGATACAGTTTTTTATGATGCTATTCTTGCCAGGGCATTCGTGTTGGATACCATGGCAAGATTTGACAGGCATCCCGGTGGCGGTGTAATTTATTTTACTGATAACCAGAAAAGCCTCATTACAAAATGGATTAAGGAAGGCGCAAAAGATGACGGCGGAGGATGCACTGTTACCGGAGTAATTACTTATAACAGTAAAATCCAGCCTATTTACAATACCACCTGTAAAGGCTCAACCTGTCATGGTGGTATTGCCCTTGCACTGGACTATACTAAAATGGTGACCAATAAAACCGTTTTGACCACTATGATGAATACCGGGGGAAGTAATGGCCATCCGGGTGGTACACTTAGCCTGAGCTCCTGCACTATCAATATTTTTAAAGAATGGATTGCTCAGGGACAGCCGCAGTAAAAAACCGTGATATGATAATTGAGAATAAATGTTATTAAAAATAAAACCAGGCATTATGAAAAAGATATTATCGTTTTTAGTTTTTGGATTGGTTTTTTGGGTTGGCGCAATTGCACAGGAAACTATTGAACCTGCAACTAAAGAAGCTCCCAAACAAAAATTCACAAGGACCACTTTTAACTCAACCCGCATTATTAATATGCAGAGCACAGAGATAACCAGTAAAGGGGCTCTGCAGTTTATGATTTCCCACCATTTTGGAAATATATGGAACAAAGATGCGGGTTCACAAAACCTTAGCCAGTTGTTTGGCCTGAATTCAGGGATTGCTCACACTTATTTATCATTTGATTATTCTCCTGCTGATTTTATGAACCTTGGACTTGCAGCAACAGGAAACTCTAAATTTGAAGGATGGGCCAAATTCAAAATATTGCGTCAGCAAACCGGGGCTAAAAATGTTCCGGTTACGCTGGGCTGGTTTTCATTGGCTAATGTGAATGCCGCAAAGGTTCCTGACAACCAACTTGTGTGGAATAAATATTCATTTATGCACCAGTTATTAATTGCCAGAAAGTTTTCCGATAAGTTTTCTTTTCAACTGATGCCCACACTGGTTCACTTTAATATTGTTCCTTATGGTATCAACAACAGCAATTTTGTTTGGTCATTGGGTTTGGGAGGAAAATATAAACTGTCTTCCAACAAGAACCTGACATTTGAATATGCCCGCCAGTTTAATATGTATGAGAACCTGATAGATAAGAATGGCAATATTATTAATTACAGTCCCAACCTTCTTTCAGCAGGGCTAGAGTTTAATACCGGCGGTCACTTATTCCAGTTTTATGTTGGAAGCACAACTGACGCTTCTAATATTGACCAACTGGCGAGAAATAACAGTCGGATTAAAGATGGCAATTTTGCTTTTGGCTTTACTATTAACCGGACAATGGACCTGAAAAAATAAAAGTATAATTTAGTTTTTTGCTAAAAAGACCGGCTTTCTTAAGCCGGTCTTTTGCATTTTATGGCTAACAACAGGTTATTTTATTTCTTCAAACATACCCGTCTGTGTATTCTTGCGCACATTGTTGGCATGAAAGTAACGGCCATTCATTGCCACATAAACCCCGGCAGGCAGTGTTTGTGCAAAGGCCAATGCACTGCCAAGATTGAAAAGGCCATCAGAACTACCAAACTTAATAGGTATCATAGCACCAGTCAGGATAATTATTTTCCCTTTCACTTTTTCAGCCAGCATTTTCGCCGTATCACTCATGGTGTCTGTTCCGTGTGTAATCACAATTTTATCTTCATCGCATTGGTTACACTGATGAGCAATAAGTTCCCGGTCTTCATCCGTCATCTCCAGGCTGTCCACCATCATCAATGTTCTTATTTCTACAGGTACTTTGCTGCGGCCCATCTCCAGCAGGTCATGCATGTGCGTATCATTAAAATACAGCTGACCGGTTATTTCATTATACTCCTTATCAAAAGTGCCGCCGGTAATAAAAATGCGGATAGCCATAACAGATTAATATTAAGGCATGAAGATAGAATAAATCAAATATGAGGTAAAGAAGGATGACCCGGACATTATCTAATAATATAGCACAAGTAATAGAAAAGATTAAACAAAAGTGAAGAAACCTATTGTTTGAATAATTTAAACTCCTATTTTAGCAAACCTTTTTAAAACAAAAAAGGCCCTTCCGTAGAAACGGACTGACCTCTAACGATTGCTTGCCATATGAAAATCTTCGAAAAGTAGTGTGTCGGTTATGCACTGCTCAGACCTCTTACGATTTGCTTTCTTACCTAACGATTGCCTGCTGTCTGAAACCCTGCATCTTTGTATCTCAAAAGTAGGGTCTGTTGATAATCTGTACAACCCAACTTAGCATGGATTTAATGATGCCAAAAGGTTATGTATTAATGTAAACCGTTGCAAGACATGAGTTTCAGAATATATTTGCTATGATGCCCAACCGCTCTGCCGACATATTATTTCTATTAATTAAATCGCTGGAGAAAGCAGAGAAAAGGCATTTTAAGCTTTATATCAAACGGAGTTCCGGCAAAGAAGAACTCAAAATTGTACGCTTGTTTGATGCATTAGATAAGCTAAAAGACTACGACGAAAAGGGATTGCTGAAAAAATTAGATGATGTTACCAAGCCGCAGCTGGCCAACCTCAAAACCCATTTATATAAACAAATATTAGCCAGCCTTCGCCTGCTGAAAAGTGCAGATAGTATAGACCTGCAATTGAATGAGCAGTTCGACTATGCCCATATTTTATATAAGAAGGGTTTATTTATGCAAAGCCTGCGGATAATAGACCGGGCCAAAGAAATAGCAAGGGCCAACCAGAAGTTTAATTTTTTACCTCAATTGATAGCCCTGGAAAAAAGAATTGAAGGATTACACATAACAAGGCATATTCAATTCAGGGCAGATACCCTCTCTGCCGAAGCCAATGAAGTAAGCCGCCATATAGATATGGTAGCAAGGCTCTCTAATCTTGCCCTAAAACTCTTCAGTTGGTTTGTGCAGCACGGTCATGCACGGAACAAAGAAGATGAAAAAGACATCAAGCAGTTTATGAAAGAAAGCCTGTCTGCTGATGTGTGGCAGCTAACAGGTTTTTATGAACGGCTTTACCTGTACCAGAGTTATACCTGGTATGCATTTATCCGCCAGGACTTTTTACAATATTATCGTTATGCTCAAAAGTGGGTCAACCTGTTTGCCGAGCAGCCCCTGATGATAAGGGTGGAAACAGGCCACTACATTAAAGGCATACATAATTTACTGAACGCCCATTTTGACCTGCGCAATTACCCCCAATTTGATAAAACACTTGAACTGCTCGAACTAGTGGCGCAGACAGACCGGGTAAAAGACCATGATAACTTCCGGATACAGGCATTTATTTATATTAGTACGGCCCGCATCAACCGGCACTTTATGATGGGTACATTTAATGAAGGCTGTTTGCTGATACCTGATATTGAAAAAGAGCTGCAGGAATACGACCTCTTTCTAGACAGCCACCGGGTGCTGGTGCTGAACTACAAATTTGCTATGCTTTGCTTCGGCAGCGGCGATTATAACCGCAGCATTGATTATTTGCAGAAAATAATTAATGACAAAACCAATCTTCGCTATGACCTGCAATGCTATGCAAGAGTAGTACACCTGATGGCACATTATGAGCTGGGTAATGATATGCTGATGGAATCACTCAGTAAATCAGTATATCGGTTTATGGCCAAAATGAAAAACCTGACGGTGGTGGAAGAAACAATGTTTAAATTTTTACGCCAGTCTATCCCACTATCACCCAGGCAGTTGAAACCGCAGTTTGAAAAATTTCTGCACACCATCAAACACCTGGAAAAAAACCGCTTTGAAACCCGTGCCTTTGCCTACCTCGATATCATCTCCTGGGTAGAAAGCAAAGTGTATGACAAGCCGATGGGAACGGTGATACACGAAAAGTATTTGGAGAGTAAGAGGAGAAAGTAATTTTCAGCGCAAAGGAACCGGGAAGATGAGTTACCCCGGGGATTCTCTGTTACTCTTAAACGCTGTGTTGATAAGCTATCAGGATTTCTTTATTTTTCAGTATGAAAAAACTACTCTTTTTCTTATTAGTTGTAAGTCTCAACGCTACAGCACAAATAAACCCCGCCAACATCACCATTGCCCGTGATAGTTTTGGTGTGCCACACATCTTTGCACCTACAGACCCGGAAGTGGCTTATGGCATAGCCTGGGCACATGCCGAAGATGATTTTGAAACATTGCAATTAGTAGTGCTGAGTGGCAAGGCAAAACTCGGAACAGGCCTCGGAAAAAAAGGTGCAGAAGGAGATTATGTCATCAACCTGCTCCGTATCAGGAAAACTGTAGACGAACAATGGAATATGCTGAGCCCCGATTTTGTTGCTCTCATAAAAGGATATGTGGCAGGATTAAATGCATACGCAAAAACACATCCCAATGAAATTAAATACAAAAAAGCTTTTCCTTTTGATGAAAAGGAATACATGACATCAGTTGTTTTTTCCATAAGTCTTTTTTGCGGTGTTGATGATGCACTGCCGCAGATACTTGGCGGCAAAATAGCCACCATTCCCGGCTTCAATCCGCAAGGCTCCAATGCCTTTACAATGAATTCTGTAAAGACAATAACAGGAGAAAGCTTCTTAGCTATCAATGCACACCAGCCTAATACCGGTCCGGTGGCTTTTTACGAAGCACACCTGCAAAGTGAGCAGGGATGGAATATGCTTGGCGGTTTATTCCCCGGCGGCTGTTTAATTTTTCATGGCACTAATGAAAACCTTGGCTGGGCACATACCGTGAACTACCAGGATAAAATTGACATTTATCAGTTAGAAATAAACCCGGCGAATAAAAATCAATACAAATTTGACGGGCAATGGGTAAACCTGGAGGCAAATAAAGCCAAACTCAAAGTAAAAGGCATACCCATTACTATTGGCAAAAAAATTTACTGGAGTAAATATGGGGCAACTTTGAAAACAGATAAAGGGGTATTTGCTTTGAGGGTTCCCGCCACAATGGATATAAAAGCACTGGAACAATGGTACCGGATGAATAAAGCCAAAAATTTTTCTGAGTTTTACAAAGCCATCGGCATGACCAGCCTGCCGATGTTTAATATTACCTATGCCGACAGATACGACACCATTTTCTATATCAGCAATGGAAAAATGCCAAGACGAAACCCCGACCCGAAGTATAACTGGAAAGGCACTTTGCCGGGTAATACATCAGCTACACTATGGACAGAGTTCAAGCCAGTTGGCGAATTACCACAGTATATAAACCCGCCATCAGGATATTTATTTAATACCAACCACTCTCCTTTCCTGGCAACAGATACAAAGTATAACCTGGACAGAAGCAGGTTTGATAAGAATGATGGATATGAAACCTGGCACAACAACCGCAGCCAGAGAGTAACTGAATTACTAAATGGCGAGAAGGTTGACTACAATACTTTCAGGCGAATCAAATTTGACCAGCAATTGCCGCAACAATTAAAATACACTTATGGTATTGACAGCATGCTGAACCTGAATGTCAGTGATTACCCGGCGTTAAAGGAAGTGATTACCAACTTTCAAAGCTGGGACAGGAAATCAATTGCTGCCAGTAAAGGCGCAGCAGTTTTTCTAATCACTTATTATTACCTCGCTGATAAACTGAAAGGAGTACCCCCAAGGCAAATCACTCAAACTGAAGCTATCGGAACTTACCAGTATGTGCATGATTATATGATGCAGTATTTTGGAAAGACAGATTTGGCGCTGGGGGATGTACAAAAATTAGTGCGGGGCGATGATGCCCGTCCGGCATGGGGTTTTCCGGATGTGCTGACACCTTCTTTTTCTGAGCCGTATAAAAACGGGATGAGAAAAGTAACCGGCGGCGATGCGTATATCTGTTTTGTCAGGTATCCAAGAAATGGATTACCGGTAATTGAATCGGTCAATACTTTCGGGGCATCCATGCACCCGGAGTCGCCTCATTTTAAAGACCAGATGACAATGTTTCAGAACCAGCAGACCAAACCGATGACATTGGATAAGCAGGAAGTACTGCGTACGGCAGAAAAAATTTATCATCCCGGACAATAAAACACAGCAGTAATTAATTAGCTGCTTTAATTTCCTTTACATCACCGGCTGCATTTTTTATCAGCAGGAATGGCTTACCCACCATTGCAGGATTGGCACCGGGAGGACCTTCCAGCGTATCACCTGATTCCAGTAAATATTTTGGATAAATAGCGCCGCTGTCTTCCGGGATATTACTTATATCAATCCTTATATCTGCACCAGCTTCATCGTTGAAATGGAATTCGACCCTGCCGGTATAATAAGTGGCACTTTGATAAGTTACTTTTTGTGAATTATCTGCTACTATAGGTTTTGTAGCAGTTGTATCCTTAGTGGCATCTGTTGAGGAAGAGCTTTTCTTGCTACCGCAGGAAACAAGAACAAGCAAAATCGAAACTAAAAAAAAGATATTTTTCATGAGTAGTTAATTTTATCTCTAAAGGAGGAAGATAGGGAAAACATTCAAAATACACTCAATAGAAATTAGTCTGCAAGCTCTCTTTTCAACTTAACTTGCACCTATGATTGATTATTTGCAGGGGTTAAATGACCGTCAGCGGGAAGCAGTGCTGCATATTGACGGGCCGATAATGATAGTGGCAGGCGCCGGCAGCGGGAAAACCAAAGTCCTTACTACGAGAGTGATTCATTTAATGGCGAACGGCGTTGATGCCTTTAATATTCTTGCGCTGACTTTTACTAATAAGGCTGCCAAAGAAATGAAAGAAAGGGTAGAAAAGATTCTGGGCAATGGTGAAGCAAGAAATTTATACATCGGTACTTTTCACTCCGTATTCGCAAGGATACTTCGTTTTGAAGCTGATAAGATTGGCTATCCCCGCAACTTCACTATTTATGACACCGATGATGCAAAGAGTGTAGTGAAGACCGTCATCAATGAACTCAATCTTGATGATAAGCATTACAAACCCAGTACTGTTTACAACAGGATTTCATCAGCCAAAAATGCACTGGTAGGCCCCGAAGAATACCGGAATGATTACGGCTTGCAACAGGAAGACATGCGAAGCAACCGGCCGGCCATTGCACAGATATATGAAGCTTATGTTAAGCGTTGTTTTAAAAACGGGGCAATGGATTTTGATGATTTATTACTGAAGTTTTATGAGTTGCTGAAGAATATTCCGGAGAGTTTGTCTAAATACCAGCATAAGTTTAAATATATACTGATTGATGAGTACCAGGATACCAATCCTGCCCAGTATGAAATTATCAAACTGCTTGGGGCTATGCATGAAAATGTATGTGTAGTGGGAGATGATGCACAAAGTATCTATAGCTTTCGTGGTGCAACAATTGAAAACATTTTGCAGTTCCAAAAAGATTATGATGAAATAAAGCTGGTAAAACTGGAGCAGAACTACCGCAGCACCCAAAGCATTCTGCATGTAGCCAATGAAGTAATAAAAAATAACAAAAATCAAATAGAAAAAGTCCTCTTTACTGAAAATGCCGAAGGAGAGAAGATAAAACTGGTTCGAACGATGACGGATAATGACGAAGGGAAATTTGTAGCTGATAGCATACAGGAACAAAAACTGCGCAATCATTACAGCAATAAAGATTTTGCCATTCTGTACCGCACCAATGCACAGAGCCGTGCCTTTGAAGAAGCGTTGAGGAGAATGGGCATTGCCTATACTATTTATGGTGGTATGAGCTTTTACCAGCGAAAGGAAATAAAAGACATTGTTGCTTATCTACGGATGATTGTTAACCCACGAGATGAAGAAGCATTAAAACGAATCATCAACTACCCGGCAAGGGGTATTGGTAAAACAACCATTGACAAATTAGTGTTGTCTGCTAATGAAAATAATATCAGCATGTGGGAAGTGCTGGAGAAGGCCAACGAGTTTGGGTTCAGGGCTGGAACCTTCACCGCACTACAGGATTTTGTGACGATGATAAAAAGTTTTGCCAGTATGCTGACAAAACAAAATGCCTATGAAGTGGGTTTTCATGTAGGCAAACAAACCGGGTTGGTAAAGGAACTTTTCAATGATAAAAGTACTGAAGGGGTTGCCCGCTATGAAAATATACAGGAACTATTAAACTCCATTAAAGAATGGACAGAAAGCCCCGATAATGAAGATGGTGAACTGGTTGACAAAAGCCTGGCATCTTATTTACAACAAATCACTTTATTAACTGATGCAGACGAAAAAGACCCCGATGCAGATACGGTGAAGCTGATGACGATACATGCAGCAAAAGGGTTGGAGTTTAGTTGTGTGTTCGCTGCCGGATTAGAGGAAATGCTTTTTCCCAATGCGATGGCCATTAATACAAGAGAAGAATTGGAAGAAGAACGACGATTATTTTATGTGGTCATTACAAGGGCTAAACAACGACTATGGATTACTTATGCCAATACCCGCTACCGGTTTGGTCAACTGGTGCAGAATGAACCAAGCCGTTTTATTGAAGAGGTTCCTGAGCAAAGTATGGACAGGAGCTTTGCAGGTGGTGGCGCTAAAAACCAGGTAGGTGGCAGCAAGTGGAGCAAGGGTTCTGCTTTTGACAGAATGAAAGGAAAAAATGTGGATGATGGTGAATCAGGAAAAGTGACCCAGCAGTCAGGAACGTATTATAATTCAGGGCCGGCTGTTGCTAAATCAACACCTTCTTATTTGCCGCCAAAAGGTGTGCCGGCAAAAGTAAAAGAGCATGTACCATCACCTGATTTTACAGCAAGCGATACTTCCAATTTAAAAGAGGGGCAAAAGGTTGAACATCAAAAATTTGGTTTCGGGGAAGTGATGAAAATGGAAGGGGCGATACACAATCCAATTGCTACTGTAAAGTTTGAACATAATGGAGAAAAAAAGATCATGCTTAATTATGCGAAGCTGAGAATCGTTGAGTAATAATTTCTCTCCGGTAACATCCAGTCATTTTCCCAGCATTGATGACAGAGCATCAAACCTGAATTTTTGTCTGAACAACCGGGTTATTTCAACGGCTGGTAGATCTCTCCGGCTTTCACGGATTAAAACCGTAAAAAATTGTGGTGATGCTTTTGATAATTTTTTATTGAAATAATCCGGGTTCCACCGGATAAGCATATTAGCATTACGTTCTTTATAATCATCTTCAAAACCCTTAAAGGCAACAGCAATCTGTGATACAACAGCAGGTTTTTGTAACTCCTCTGCTGAAAGATTCTTTAGCAGGTCATCCATTATTCTTAATGTAGCCTGGTACTGGGCTGTCATTTTATCAATCGCTGCCTGCAGCCTTTGTTCATCTGTCTGGTAGTCTTCAAGGTATCTTTGCCATCGGCGGGGATTATCAGGATAACTCTTTTTTAAATAAGCTACCTCTTTCTGTTTGGCAGCTTCCTGTTCGGCTGCGGGCCGGATGACAGTGTACTTTTTTACGTTCTCAATTACTTCTGTTTGTGTTTTGGCCACTTCCAGCCTTGCCTCCAGTAAATATTCTTTCCTCGTTACGGGTATATAAGGAAGTTTACCGGGGTAAGTGATCATCCAGGCATATACCCATAGCCCACTGCCATCAGTACTGCCTGATGAAGAAGGGTATTCAAAATAAAGCATACCATCTTTAACCTCAGTTGGCCGTTTCATGGTCCAGTATTTCTTTCCATTGACGGAAAGAAAATCGTTTAACACTCCGCAATAATTAGCCCTGATGGCGACCCAATCATCAGTTTCTGCGCCAATAAAAAACTCCGACCCATTATTTTTGCAGTAATACATAAAATAACCTGAAATAAATTCATAGGATTGCGCCAGCCCAATATCATAGGTTCCCGACCCGTATGATTCATACCACCTTGCCTCACAGCCACGGGGTTGCGGGTACACTTCAAACATCAGTTTGCTTAATGGCGCAACAACTGTTTTGGCTTTACTTAATATTTCTTTGGGAATGTTGGGACTAAAGTCAGGTGATTTTTTCCATAGGCCAGGCTTTTTCAACAAGACTTCCGGGGTACAATTCTGGGCAGTTATGCCCTGCAATAACAGGAATGAAATGAAGGTCAGTGAAAATATTATTGCTGATTTCATCTTCAAAAAAATTTTGAAACCGGGTAATGGGTGAAAAATTACGTCAACCAATCCCTGGAAAATATGATTTACGTCAGTGATGTAATCCTGATAGATTTGAGCGGAGAAAAAACATGCACAACTTTGAGAAATTGCGGATAAAAGATTAAATGAATTAACAAAACTCTTTAAAGCAGCAGTTTATATTTGTTATCAGGATTCACCATCTCCTTCAGTCAACATGGCTTCCCGAAAAAAAAAGAAACACATCCGCCGGATTATTTTTTCAGTCATCGCACTGACGACATTAATAGTGACGGTTGTGCTTTTGTTCCGGCAGGCGAAATACAGGAAAGCAAAGTTCACCCGTTACCCTGAGTTTGGTATTGTAATTCCCGAAAGTTATTCTATCCACGGTATTGATGTTTCCAAATACCAGTCAATGATAGCCTGGGAAGAAGTGAAAGCCATGAAAGTAAAAAATATTCAACTGGGGTTTGCTTTTATAAAAGCTACGGAAGGAATCGGAAATACTGACCCCCATTTCAAACGAAATTGGAAAAAAACAAAAGACAATGGCATTATTAGGGGCGCCTATCACTTTTTTATTGCGTCAAAAGACGGAAGAATGCAGGCAGAAAATTTTATTGATAAAGTTGATTTGGAACCGGGTGATATGCCGCCGGTATTAGATGCAGAACAATTGAACGGGGCTTCTCCCGCCCAGTTAAAAAAGGAAATTCAAGAGTGGCTGGAAATAGTGGAGAATCATTACCAGGTGAAACCAGTTATTTATACCAATGTGGATTTTTATAATAAAAACCTTGGTAGTGGATTTGATGCGTATCCGTTATGGGCAGCCCATTATTATCAAACAGAACAGCCCCGCATCAGCCGGGGATGGATTTTCTGGCAGCATAGTGATGAAGGTCGGGTAAATGGCATTCTTTCTAAAGTTGATTTTAATGTTTTCAATGGCGATTCAACAGCGTTTAAAAACCTGCTGATAAAATAACAGGAAAAACACTTTTTTTGAAAAGTTGTACCTTTTCTGCCGAAATTATCAACATGGAACAGGAAAGTGACCCCGGGGTAAAAAAATTCTTTCTCAAGATCCTTAATTCAATTTCCCTGGTATTGCTGTGGATGATGGCCTGTGCCACAGCCGGGATTTATTTTGAACTTGGGTACACAAACGGTAAGCCGCTCATATATACTATTCTTTTTTATGCCGCAATGCTGATCAGCTTCTTTCTTTTGATTCGCTATTTATACAACACCTGGAAAGATGACTGATTAATTTTTTGTATCGAGAATTACCGGCGCATTTCCCTTCCCCATTATAATCATTTTTGAATTGGGGGATTTTGCAAGCTCCAGGTAAGCTTTAATCTGCTCATATTGCAATTGCTGATCCGTTAAACCGATATTAATAATCCGCTGATAATCGGCAATACCCTGCGCCTCTACTCTTTTACGTTCCGCTTCCTGTTTTTCTTTCAATAGCACAAACTGCATTTTTTGTGCATCCTGTTCTGCATTAATCTTTTGTTCAATCGTTGCTTTTACAGACTGCGGCAGGGTAATATTTCTTACCAGCAATTGTTCTAAGATCAGGCCTCTTTTTTTAAAATCTTCATCAATACTTTTAAAAATACGTTGCTGGAATTCGTCTCTCTTGTTGGAATATAAAGATACGGCTTCGTAATAAACAGAGTTGTCCCTGATCTTGGTTCTTGTTAACGGGCGAACAATTTTATCTGTATAATCCACACCCGTTTCCCGAACAAGGCGTGGCGCTTCGGAGGGAAGAAGCTTATATAATACCGTAAGATCAATAGTAACTTCTAATCCATCAGAGGTCAGTACCCGGATAGCATCATCGCCGGTTTGGTTTCCTTCGTCATGAATGCCGCTCATGGTATAGTTCTGTGTTTTTATATCTAATCGTTGCACTTCTACAAAAGGGTTGATAAAATGCAAACCACTGCTCAAAACATCATTCTGAACTTTACCGAACAGGGATTTTACACCTATTTGCCCGGCATTGATCTGCACAATACATTTTGATAAAAGACCGGCAACCATGATCAGCACAGCTATACTGCGGATAGTTTTTGCAAAACGGCCAAACTCAGGATTTTTTTGCAGGGCAAAACCGGTAATTAAAACAAGAATGCCAATAATAATAAGTATCATAAAAAATGTTTTTTTATGGTTAACTGCTATGATCTGAAATAATAACCCAATGACTATTAATTTTTCTGAATAATAAGGTATAGTGACCGCCAATATCTCCAATAGAACGCCTCAGAAACCATTTACCGGTAATATGATAATATCCTTTTGATAATTTTTTAACCTGTATCAGGGTAAGTGTAAGCTTTCCCATTGATGCTGTATCTGGATAACCTTTTTTATAATTATTCAACGTATTGATCCAGCCATAGGTAACACCGGTTTTGCCGATAAACATCAATGAATCGCTTTTCCAATAGCCGTTCATAAAGCTGTCAATGTCACCACGGTTCCAGGCAGCAGCCTGGTTGTCTAATATTTCCCTAATGGTTATTTCATCCTTTGATTGGGCCGCTAAATGCATTGTTATGAATAGAAGAGGGCCAAAAAATAGTTTCCGCATCGTTGAACTTTTGTTCAAGGTAATTCAAAAGCTTCAAAGTAACCGGGTATTAGTGGTTACAATCATCACGGTGTGCATGGTTATGCACCCTGCAAAAGCGGTAATTAAAAAGATGGGCAGCAATAATTAAACCAACAGCTGGTACCAATAACCATGTTTCATAATGTATAAAGAATTGCTTAAGTACCAGGAAAAAAAAACCGGCAAGGAAAAAGAGAAATGGTAACGGGCTATGATGATGTTTTTTGTATCCATGATACAGGGAATAGCTGCCGATGCATAAAGCCAGCACTATCATCCCCACTTCAAAACCAATATTGTGGATGATATTGACCCCGAATAATGGCAAGCTGCTTAAAAACAGCGGCAGCATGGCACAATGAATGGCGCAGGCCAGCGAAGCCCCGATTCCTAAAGCATCCCAATTTACTTTGAACTTCATAAAGAGAGCAAAGATATTAAAAAGCAACGCTGTTGCAAAAGAAATAAATGCCTCGCAAGTAAAGGGGGCTAAAACTTTGCCGGGTCTTAACTTTGCAGCGCAATTAAGAAATATGTCAAAGAAGGGATTATTTTATATAGGGTTCTTTGTAGTGCTGATCACTGTGTTTTACCTTGTTGTAAGCAGATGGATAATCAGGAATGATACGATTTCGGTGGTGCAGCCATTTTCTTTCACCAACCAGGATGGCCAACCTGTAACGGAAAGAGACGTGGCTGGTAAAGTGTATGTGGCTGAATATTTTTTTACCCATTGCGACGGCATTTGCCCTGTTATGAATAATAATATGAGGCGGGTGTATGAACAGTTTAAAAACGATACTAACTTTCTCATCCTGTCGCATACCTGCGATCCGGAAAGGGATTCTGTGATGCAGATGAAGTACTACGCCGATTCAATGGGGGTGGATACAAAAAGATGGGTATTTTTAACCGGTAGAAAAGACAGTTTGTATAGAACTGCAAGAGTGAGCTATACGATTGATGACCCCGCCAATAGCCTTAAAAGTATAGAAGACCAGTTTATCCATTCACAATTTTGGGCATTGGTAGATAAAAAAGGGGGTGTAAAAAAGATATATGACGGGCTGAAAGAAAGTGAAGTTGAGCAGATTATTCAAAAGATCAAAAAACTGCTGAAGCAGAAAAACTAAACCTTGCAGGCCACATTTTGTAATGTAGGTTAGATTTGTAAATAATTATGTCAAGGCAAACAACAATACAATTAGACAGGCAGGTGGGTGATTTGCTGAAGAAAAACAATCTTAGCATTACCGGCAGCCGAAAAAAAATTCTTCAGCTTTTTTTGGAACAAGCCGGCGCCCTGGCACATGGAGATATTGAAAAAAAGGCCGGCGAAAAGTTTGACCGGGTGACTGTGTACAGAACCCTGCAAACATTTGTTGACAAAGGCATTGTTCATACAATACCAACAGCAGACAATTCTATCCGCTACGCATTATGCAAAGACGAATGTTCAGAAGGCCATCATCATGACCATCATATTCATTTTGTGTGCAACAACTGCAACAATACATATTGCCTGGATGATGTGGTAACGCCGGAAATAAAACTTCCTAAAGGGTACTCAGCCGGGCATGTAGAAGTAGTGGTGGAAGGAATTTGTATAAACTGTAAGTGAAAAATTTCTGAAAAACAAAGCCCCGGTGTAGAAACATCGGGACTTTTTGGTTAAGGCTCTGATTAGTAGCTATGTTGAAGTGCGGCAAAATGCACTTGTTATTTCATATTCAAAAGTAAGCGCTGTCCACCACATTTCCGAATTTATAGCATACCACTTTAGTGGTATTTTTTAGGGTTTAGAGATCGGCAGCCTCTTTTTTAACAAACTGCATTAAACCACTGATATAGGCTGGTGAAAGGTCAAATCGCAGTCCGGCTGTTGCAAACAATTCAGGCAGCGTCTTTGTACCGCCCAGCTGAAGAGCTGTTATATAATTATTAATTGCCATTTCCGGACTTTGCTTGTATTGCTGCCACAATCCAATGGCTCCCAATTGTGCAATTCCATATTCTATATAATAAAAAGGTACTTCATATAAGTGCAACTGACGTTGCCAGGAAAATCTGCGGTACTTATCTAATCCTGAGAAATCAATAACAGGGGAAGAAAATTCTTCAAGAATGTTTAACCATTGATTGGCTCTTTCTTCTTCTGTATGGCTGGGATTTTCATACACCCAATGCTGAAATTTATCAATCGTTGCTATCCATGGAAAGATGGTAACCACTCTTTCTAATTGCTGTTCTTTGGCACGGGTTAGTTCTTCCATGTTGTCAAAGAAAACATGCCAGTGATTCATGCTGAACAGTTCCATGGCCATGCTGGCTACTTCAGCTATTTCGGTTGGATATTCTTTAAATCCTGTTAATTCCAACTCATGTGCCAGGAAAGAATGAACGGCATGCCCGCCTTCATGCACCATCGTGGTCACATCATCCAGCTGACCAGCAGCATTCATAAAAATAAAAGGGGCCCCGCTTTCAGCCAGCGGACAGTTGTAACCTCCGGGGGCTTTGCCTTTCCTGCTTTCCAGGTCAAGATGCCCCATAGCTTTCATTTTGCGCAAGCAATTGCCAAAGAAAGGTTTCAGTTCATCAAAGCAGGTAATTGTTTTCTCTGTTAACTCTTCTCCGTTCTTAAAAGGACGCAGCGGCTGAATCCCGGCGGCTTCTGCTTCCACATCCCAGGGGCGCAGCGTATCTAATCCCAGTTTTTTCTTTTTGGTTTCATAAATCTGATTCACCAGCGGCATCACATGCAGCTTTACTGATTCATGAAACTTGTAGCAATCTTCCTTACTGTAATCAAACCTTCCTAATTCAGCAAAACGGTAGTCCCGGTAGTTTTTGAAATTCGTATTGACCGCTACCTCGTGCCGTTTTTGCAGCAAAGAAGAAAACAAATTGGTCAATTCCTTATTATCGAGCAATCTTCTTTCATTGATTTTGTGATATACTTCTTCCCGGAGGCTGCGGTCGGGGTCTTCTAAAAATTTAGCAGCTTGTTGCAATGTATATTCCTGCCCGTTTACTTCCACGGTCATTTTCCCGGAGATAACGCCAAACTGCTGTTGCATTACACTCAGCTCAGCCTGCAATGGGATATTTACTTCACGGAAGAGTTCGATGTTCTTTTTTACATTTCGCAGATAGGTAAAATATTTTTTTGGATCAAGCTCTTTTGTGAAAGGGCAAACAATTAATTTTTTGTTCAGCTTATCTGACCAGGGCTGGATCTTCGGCTGGATTTCCATCATAAAAAAAGTAAAAGCATCTTCCAGCTGCTTGTTTTCCGTGTCGCAGGTCATTTTTATCTGTCGCCAGCAGGCATCTTCGCTTATCACAGCTTCCACCTCACTGGCATCTTTTAGCCATTGCTCCAGGTCGGAGAGGGAATTGATTGTTCTTTCGTCAAGGTTTTTAAAATAAGGTTCAAGGGTTTCCCAATTTGTAATTGTAAAATCTTTTGGTAAAAAATTACGGGGCAATTTTTGTATATCAGCACTGTAAGTCATGTTCATTTAGTTTTAAATTGAAAAAAGCTATTCCAATATTATTTGAAATAGCTCGCAGCTCATATCCGCCGGCTGGCGGATCACAGCCTCTTTATTCCGCTTTTTTCTTTTTGGCAGGTTTCTTCGGCGTTTCCGCTGTGTCTTCTGCGACCTCTTTCTTCTTCACAGTTGTTTTTTTTGCTGGCTTTGCTTCCTCAACCACTTCCACTTCTTCTGCTACAAGTTCTTCTTCAGGCAGCTCAGATAGTTTTATCTCTATGTTATTCTTCTTCAGAATATCAAACCATTTTACCATTTTCTTCATATCGCTGGCATAAACTCTTTCAAAGTCCATGTCAGGATATGCTTTTTCAAAATATTTTTTTACTGCAGTGGCATCTTTATCATCCGGCAAGGTTGCTCCGGCTTTATCCATTGCATTCAGCACCTCCACCAGGTTCACATTATCCCGAACAGTATATACTTCGATACTTTCCAGGTGAGAAAAATTGTGGATGCGGCTGGAAACAAAACGGGTCGAATTATCTGCAAGTGAGCGGACAATAGCACCGTCAGTTTTACTGTTAATCAGTTCAAATAATCCCGGCAACCCGGTTACGGCAACAAGTTTACTGTATTCCATATATGTTTTGATAATTAAGGAGCTGCAAGATACTTGAGTTCCGGCAAATGGCAGGCCTGAAAATAGCCGGCAGCCTGCCGAATGTTTTATTTTCTCCCGCCGTCTTATTAAACAGCTGTTTACCTTTAATGACTAAAATTATATAATGAAAAAAAAATCGTTATTACTACTGGCTTCTTTTGCTTTTATACTCGCAGTTTCAGCCCAGCCTGGCGGTGGTTTTCAACGCCGTACCCCTGAGGAAAGGGCCGCAAGCATTCATATAAAATTAGACAGTGCCTTCAAACTGGAACCGTCTAAACTTGCCACCCTAGATACAGCCATAGTGGCATTATACAAGGCCCAGGATAAGAAAAGAGAAGAAATGATGGCGGATGGAATGCCTGATCGGGAAACCATGATGGCTGAAATGAAAAAATTCAATGATGCCCGTGATGAAATGCTGAAAGCCATGCTGACAGAAGAACAGTTTGGCATTTGGAAAGAAAAAATTGAACCCTCCATGCGACCGCAACGTCCGCCCGGCGGAGCTCAGTAAAAAAATGAAAAATAATAATCCCTTGTTCCGACAGGGGACTTTTTTTTGTGATAAACGGGAACTTTATTATCTCCCCTTGAGTTAATTTGAAGGATAAAAGAACAAGCTAAATTGAATTTGGAATTGTCTTCATCTAAACTTATGGTATGAAAAAAATAGTATTGGCCATTTCTGTTTCCTTCCTTCTTTATAAATCAGGAGCACAAAAACCATGCTCCCAATCCGAATTCCGGCAGTTTGATTTCTGGATCGGCGGGTGGGAAGCCTTTGGAGTAAAAGGCGCCAAAGCTGGCGACAGTAAGATCAGTGTTATACTCGACAGTTGCGTAATACTGGAAGAGTGGACCAGCGCCAATACACAACAGGGACTGATATATTCAGGCAAAAGCTTCAATTCATACAATGCTGCCACCAAACAATGGCAGCAAACCTGGACAGACAATACCGGAAACACAACTGAATTTCTTCGGGGCGAGGGCAGCCCAGGAAAAATTATTTACTATGCAGATAAAGTAACCGGTTCAAAGGGAGAAAATTTTATGCGTCGGCTGACTTTTACAAAACTTAGCGATGATAAGGTGAGACAGTTTGGTGAACGGAGCGATGACGGAGGCAAAACCTGGACGGTAGAATACGACCTTGAATACCATAGAAAAAAATGAGACCGCTTGTATTTTCAATATTTCTTCTGCTTATGCTGGTGGGCAATTGCTTTGCCTTGTATAAATTATTTACAGCCAGGCAGGATTTTTTTAATAGGTCACCGGCGCTTACTGAAACGGGTTTTGTTCTATTGAAGATTCTTCCTTTTCTTAACATCATTTCCCTGGCCGGACTTTGGTTTTTTAAAAGCTGGGCCATCTATCTGGCCATTTCCTGCGGGGTGGCTGTCATTGTGTTAGACATTTATTTTGGTATCTATTATCACCTGTACGCAGCCATACCCTCCACACTCCTTCTTTTGTTTTTTATTGTCAGGTATTGGAATTATTTTAAATGAAAAATAAAAGGATGGCCGGGAACCGGTAATTCGGTTATTTTCTGACCTTTAGGCAAACCAACAATTATGAAATATTCTATACTCATTATTACAATGCTCTTTCTTTCCGGTGCGGTCATGGCACAGATGGACCTGCCGCCAAACGGCGGAAATCCAAGAGTCACACTTACTGAAGAGGTAGGGATTACAAGTATTACTATCAAATATTCAAGACCGGATGTAAACAAACGGGAAGGAAAAATATTTGGTGATGGTAACCGGGTGCCGTATGGCTTTCAGGAACAGAATTTTGTTACAGGCAAAAATGATGCGCCCTGGCGTGCCGGCGCCAATGAAGCTACTACTGTTTCATTTGAGCATGATGTAAAAGTGGAGGGAAGGGATATTAAAGCCGGCACTTATGCCCTGTTCATGGCCATGGGTGCCGATAAAGTCACGTTGATTTTTTCTAACCAGGCGGAGGCATGGGGAAGTTTCAGTTACGACTCTAAAGACGATGTGTTGCGGGTAGATGTAAAACCTGTTGTATTGGAAAAAAATGTGGAATGGCTCAAATATGAATTTATTGAACATAAAGAAAATAGCTGCACTATTGCAATGCAGTGGGAAAAAATATCGGTACCCTTTAAGATAGCAGTCGATGTTGATAATATTGTGATCAGCAGCCTGAGAAAAGAAATGACTGGTAGAAAGAGTTTTACACCGGCCCTTGAACTGCAGGCAGCACAATATTGCCTCAATAAAAATATAAACCTGGAAGAAGCTTTGCGGTGGAGTCAGAATGCTGTAACTGGCCCCGGGGGACAAAGAACTTATATTACGTTACGTAATCTTGCAGTGGCGTATGAGAAGCTGAAGCGTATTCCTGAAGCTGACAGCATTATGAGGGAAGGCCTTCAGATAGCAACCGCTAATCAATATACGGCATATGGAAGGCAGCTGATTACTCAAAAAAGAACAGACAAGGCCATGGAGGTTTTCAAAGCCAGCGAAAAAAGATATGGCGACATTTTTGGTGTAAACAACGGGTTGATGAGTGGTTACTCTGCCACCGGTGATTTTAAGAATGCCATCAAACATGCAGAAAAAGCGATGACACAGGCAACAAACGATGCAACTAAAACAATATTAGAAGGACAAATAACCAAACTAAAAGATGGCAAAGACATCAACCAATAAAAAACTGGCTGTACTTAAGACAAAAGAGAGCAACGCCAGTGTAGAGGGGTTTCTGAAAACAGTTACAGACGAAACAAAACGGAAAGACAGCGAAGAGCTGCTTAGCTTGATGAAAAAGATAACCGGCGAAAAACCGAGGATGTGGGGCACAAGTATCATTGGTTTTGGAAATTATATATACGAATCTCCCAAAACAGGAAGAAGCGGTGAGTGGTTCATGACAGGCTTTTCGCCCCGTAAGCAAAATCTTACTATTTATTTTATGACAGGACTTTCAAGCTTTAGTGAGCTAATGAAGAAATTAGGAAAATATAAGATCAGCGGGGGAAGCTGTCTTTATATTAATAAACTGGCAGATGTGGATGTAAAAATATTAAAAGAGCTTGTTAACCACTCTTTTAAACACATGAAGAATAAATATTCTAAACAATAAAAACACATATATGGATAATGCAATCAGCTGGTTTGAAATACCGGCAACCGACATTAAAAGGGCGCAAAAGTTTTATGAAACCATTTTTCAGATAAAAATGCAGTCAATGGATTTTCCCGGAGTCAAAATGCGGATGTTCCCGATTGACGATCCGATGAAAGGCATTGGCGGAACCATTATTGACACCGGTGGTTTTCACAAACCTTCTGAAACGGATGGCCCGCTGATTTATCTGAATGGCAATCCTGATGTGCAAATAACGCTGGACAGGGTGGAAGCAGCAGGAGGAAAAATAATGGTGCCTAAAAAAGAAATCAGCCCTGAATTTGGATTTATGGCAATCTTTATAGATACAGAAGGAAACCGTATTGCATTACATAGCGTACCAACAAAATATCTCTCATGAAAAATAGTAATAAGTAGTATGGCTTACAATGAAAAATTGGCCGATATGACCAGGGAAATCATTTCGCTGACACATAGGAATGTGGAAGAGAAAGCCATGTTTGGCGGACTTTGTTTCATGGTAAATGGTAAAATGGCATTAGGCGTGGAAAAAGAAAGGCTGATGGTGCGGCTTGACCCGGCTAAATATGAAGAGGTGATAGAGAAAGATGGCTGCAAACCCATGGACTTTACCGGCAAGATCATGAAAGGGTTTGTTTTTGTAGATGCGGATGTATTGACAACAAAGAAGAAACTGGAATATTGGGTAACCCTTGCACTGGAGTACAACAAGATTGCCAAAGCGAGTAAGAAAAAGGTAAAAGCAAGGCCGGTAAAAAAGAAGAAATGAATTTCGGGTTTATCAAATCATATGAGATTCTCGACAGAACACCTGCAGTTTTGAAGTCGCTGCTCGGCAACATGGATGATGAATGGGTCATAAATAATGAGGGACCGGACACCTTTTCTCCTTATGATGTAATAGGGCATTTGATTCATGGAGAAAAGACCGATTGGGTTTCAAGGGCAAATAGAATTCTTGAATCAGGGATCACAAAACCATTTGATGTGTTCGACCGCTTTGCACAATACGAAGAAAGCAAAGGCAAAACATTACAACAATTGCTGGAAGAGTTCGAAAAACTAAGAAAAGAAAATATGGTTTGGCTAAGGTCACTTCAGCTTACTGAAGCAGACCTTGACAAAAAGGGAATGCACCCATCGCTGGGAAAAGTTACGTTAAGAAACCTGCTGGCCACATGGGTGGTGCATGATTTGACACATATTGCACAAATAACAAGAGTGATGGCTAAACAGTATAAAGACGAGATGGGTCCCTGGAAGGAATATTTCCGTATTTTAAATTTCTAAATGTTTTGCCATGCAATCAAAAGCCACAACGGTTGAAGCTTACCTGTCCGAATTACCGGACGACCGGCAAAAAGCAATTGCAAAACTCCGTTCAGTAATCAGGAAGAACCTGCCTAAAGGATTTAAAGAAGGAATGGGTTATGGTATGATGGGCTGGAGTGTGCCGCACAGCATTTATCCTGCCGGTTACCATTGTAATCCAAAAGACCCTTTGCCATTCATGGGACTTGCTTCTCAAAAACATTTCATTGCTGTTTACCACATGGGTATTTATGCTGACCCTAAACTGTTAAAGTGGTTCCGGGATGCACATGCAAAAGCGTCGGCTAAAAAATTAGATATGGGTAAAAGCTGTATCCGTTATAAAAAACCGGAAGATATTCCGCTTAATTTAATTGGAGAGCTGGCATCTAAAATTTCCGTAGATGACTGGATTAACATGTATGAATCGGCATTTAAAGATCACAGAAAGAAAATATAAATTCATCGTTAATAAATAAAATATGAACACTAATTTTTATTTTGAGTTTGTTTCTCACCGCACAATCATTTGCACAGGATAGTACTAAAGTGAAAATGAAAGAATGGCTCAGCGTACTTATGGTAACTGAAAAATTTACTGATGAAAAAAACTGGACGGCTGCCGACCAGGCAATTGTTGGTGAGCATTTTCAACGATTAGTGAAAATGAAAGAAACCGGAATTGTTGTGCTGGCTGGCAGAATGGAACTTCCGTTGAACGACCCAGCGATGCAGGGGCTTGTTATCTTTTATGCCAAAGATGAGAAAGAGGCGAATCAGTTTATGCAGGATGACCCTGCTGTGAAGGCAAAAATTATGCAGGTAAAAGTATACCCTTATGGCATTGCTGTAAATAAATGTAATTAAAAAATAAAAATATGAGCAGCGAATCAATTGATAAGGCCTATGCAACACAAATTGCCAATATAGAAAAAGCGACAGGAAAAAAAATTAGTGATTGGTATGCTATTGTAAATAAATCCGGGTTTACCAAACATGGAGAGCTGGTAAATTTTCTCAAAGAAAAACACGGCTTCACCCATGGTAATGCAAATACCATCGTTCATTTTGCCAAACAATCTCATGCCGGCGCCGCTGAGAACAGCGATGACTTGATTACAGAACAATATAAAGGCAAAGAAAACCTGAAACCATGGTACGATAAAATCATGGCGGAGATAAATAAGTTTGGAAAAGATGTTGAAGTGGCACCAAAGAAAGCCTATGTTAGTTTGCGGAGGAAAAAACAGTTTGCCCTTATTCAACCCTCCACCAAAGACCGGCTGGATGTGGGATTGAATATAAAAGGCGTTGCGCCTTCGGGTATTGTGGAAGACGGTAAGAAATGGAATGCTATGTGTACACATCGTATAAGAATAGAGGATGAAAAAACTATCAGCAAAGATTTTTTCAACTGGATAAAGCAGGCTTACCAGCAGGCGGGGTAGAACCTCGATTTACAGGATAAAAAATTAGATTATGCGGAAAATATTATTTTTCTTTTTACTCATCTTCTCTGCTTCTTCATTTGCACAAAAGCCGCAGTATAAAATTGCCTACAATGTGTATGAAGACACAGCAAAAGACAACTATGATATTTATATCATGAATATGGATGGCAGCGGACAAAAAAATATTACCAATATGCCGGGTGTGGAATGGGTGTATTATGCTTATGAAGACAGAATATTTTTCATCAGCGACCGGGATACCTGCCACCGCTGCTATTTTCTGTATGAAATGGATGCCGAAGGAAACAATGTAAAAAAGCTGAGCAACCTGCAATTGGAAGACAGCTGGATGAGCAGCCGCAACAAGGCGACGGAAATGATTGTGCTGGGAAGGGTTGGAAGATTAAGGAGCCAGTTGTTTTTAATAAACCTGAAAGGCGGCTCTTATAAGCAACTCACCAACGATACCGTTTCCACCAAAAGAGACCCGTTGTTTCTTCCCGGCGGCAATGAAATTGTGCTGGCTTACCGGCCTGACAGAAAACTGAGGCAAACTGTTCCTGATGAATTGTGGAAGATGAATCTGGATATGGGCAATAAGATTCAGCTCACACATTTTCCAAAGGAAGATACCACAACGGAATGGTTTCGTTACCATGCCGGTCCNNCAACACCAGATTTATGCTGTAACGCCTGATGGTAAAAAGCAATGGCATATAACATCCGGTGATTTGAGCTGCGGCTGGCATAGTTGGAGCCCAGATGGTAAATGGCTGGTTATGGATAAGAGCACCCATGATGAAAAAGGGTATGATATTTACCTGATGAACTACAAAACCAAAGAAACAAAACGCCTTACCAATAACTGGAAATATGAACAGGCGCCTGTGTTTGTTAAAATTAAAAAATAACTTTGACGCATATCTCAGCGTCAATGAAAGCAACCTGGTATTCCCGATACGGCAATCCTGATGTACTTCAGTTGAAAGAAGTGGAAAAACCGGCGCCAAAGAAAAATGAAGTACTGGTAAAAGTTGTTGCATCATCCGTTAATGAATGGGATAATGGATTACTCAGGGGCGAAGGATTGCTGGCAAGATTGCTGGGTGGTTTGTTCAAACCCAAAAACAAAATACTCGGCGCCGATGTTGCGGGAGTTATAGAGGCAGTTGGCAGCAACATAAAAAATTTTAAACCCGGCGATGAAGTGTTTGG